>Ga0209580_10000043_pt1 | contig 142337 bp, 120 predicted proteins | sample Coa_R1_5_FD_187153 | JGI IMG/M metagenome (GOLD analysis project Ga0209580, IMG submission 187153) | Surface soil microbial communities from Centralia Pennsylvania, which are recovering from an underground coalmine fire - Coalmine... | ecosystem: Environmental > Terrestrial > Soil >... | reverse complement strand
ACCTACAACAACGTGCGGCCGCACCAGGCGCTCGGCTACCGCACTCCGAACGAGTACATTGCCCAATGGCAGGCGGCTCAGCGATGAAATTCGAGGCCAGTGTAGTCGGATCTACTGAACCCATTCAACTGATTGACACCCCGGGTCGTCTATGCTAACGTAGGCCACAATCGAATAGCAACTCTTATCCAGAGTGGTCGAGGGACGGGCCCGATGACACCCGGCAGCCTACCAGGTTTTCCCGCCTGGTGTGGTGCTAAATCCCGCGGAAGATCCAATTCCGGTAGATAAGAGGGAGCGATCCCCCCTCGGAGTTGGAGGGGGGATTTTTGTTGCGCGGCCTGGGCCGCGTTTCAGCCGGACCGGCGCAGTCGCGCAGCGGATCGCGGCGGACAAGGGAGGCGAGAGATGGGAGCAACTGGGCTGGTGTGTCGTGAGTGCGGCCGGCGGTACGCGCTCGATCCGATCTTCGTGTGCGACGCGTGCTTCGGTCCGCTCGAGGTCCAGTACGATCACGGCGGGCTGAACGGGGACGCTCTGCGGACGCGGATCACCTCTGGTCCGGCGTCGATCTGGCGGTATCAGGATTTTCTGCCCGCCGAACGCGTCCCCGCGTGGGACCTCGCGCCCGGCTACACACCGCTCGTCCGCGCCGAACGGCTCGGCCGCACCCTCGGCCTCAACCACCTCTACCTCAAGAACGACACGCGCAATCCGACCTGGTCGTTCAAAGACCGCGTCGTCGCGGTGGCCGTCGCCGCGGCCCGCAACTTTGAATACTCCGTACTGTCGTGCGCGAGCACGGGGAATCTCGCGAACGCGGTCGCCGCGCACGCGGCCAAGGCGGGCCTGCGCGCGGTCGTGTTCATTCCGACGGGGCTCGAGCGGGCGAAAGTCGTCGCCACGGCGGTATACCGGCCGACGTTCGTGGAAGTGGAGGGCACCTACGACGACGTGAACCGCCTGTGCCTGGAGATCGGTGAGGAGCACCGCTGGGCCATCGCCAACGTCAACATGCGGCCATACTACTCGGAGGGCGCCAAGACGCTGGCCTTCGAAGTGGCCGAACAGCTGGGCTGGCGCGCGCCGGACCGGGTCGTCGTGCCGGTGGGTTCCGGCAACATGTTCGTGAAGATCCACAAGGGCTTCGAGGAATTCCAGCGCGCCGGCCTGGTGGCGCCGCACACGGTGCGGATGACCGCGGCGCAGGCCGAGGGATGCGGCCCCGTCGCGACGGCCTACCGCGCCGGGACGGACACCGTGGCGCCGGTGATCCCGAGTACCGTTGCCAAGTCGCTAGCGATCGGCAACCCGGCGGACGGTCCTTACGTGCTGGACATCGCGCGCCGCACCGGCGGCGCCGTCGAGGCCGTCTCGGACGGCGAAGTCGTGGACGCGATCAAGCTGCTCGCGGAAACCGAGGGACTGTTCACGGAGCCGGCGGGCGGCGTGGCGATCGGTGTACTGCGGAAACTCGCCTCAGCCGGGACCATCGATCCGGACGAGACCGTGGTGGTGTACATCACGGGTATCGGCCTGAAGGCGCTGGAGGCCGTGGAATCCGAGCTTCCCGCGGCGGTGCGCATCAAGCCCACGCTCGCGTCGTTCGAAGAGCGCGTTCTGCAGCTCGCCGGCGCGTAGGCGCGGCGCGGGCCCATCGAAGCGGGCCATCGAATCGGAGGGAACGGTGCCATGGCGATCCACGTGCGAATTCCCACACCGCTACGCCAGCTGACCAACGGCGCGCGGCTCGTCGATGTGGGCGGGGGCGACCTGTCGCAGGCCATCGACGAATTAGACCGGCGGTTTCCCGGCATCCGGGCGCGGCTCATCGATGAGCACGGGGAAGTGCTGCGCTTTGTGAACATCTTCGTCAACGAACGCGACATCCGGTTCCTCGGAGGGCTGCGAACGCCGCTCGCCGACGGCGCGGAGGTATCGATCGTCCCCGCGATGGCGGGCGGGTAGGCGAAGCGCCGACAGAACGCACCCGCACCGGCGGCGGGGCCGAGGAGCCCGGCACCCCGCGACGAAGGCACACGGCTGTGAGCGCGAAACCGCACCACGAGCGGGCGGACGTGCGCGCGGCGCCCGCGGACCCCCGGCAGCGCGTCGCCGCTCTGCGCGAACAAATCCGCCACCACATCCATCAGTACTTCGTACTCGACGCCCCGGAGATTTCGGACGAGGCGTACGACGCGCTCGTCCAGGAACTGCGCGACCTCGAAGCCGCCCATCCCGAGCTCGTCACGCCCGATTCTCCGACCCAACGGGTCGGGGCGCCGCCGTCCGCGGCCTTCCGCGCCGTCACGCACCCCTATCCGATGCTGAGTCTCGCCAACGCGTTCACCGAGGACGACCTGCGGGCGTGGCACCGGCGCGTCGTCGCCGCCCTCGGGGAGGGGCGGCTTGCGTTCGCCTGTGAGCTGAAACTCGACGGCGCCGCCGTCTCGCTCGTGTACGAGCACGGCGTCTTTACGCGGGGCGCGACACGCGGCGACGGCGTGCGCGGCGAGGACGTGACGCCGAATCTGCGCACGGTCGCGCCGCTGCCGCTGCGGCTGCGCGACGACGCGCTGCCCGGGCCGGTGCCGGAGTTCGCGGAGTTTCGCGGCGAAGCGTATCTCCCGTCGCGAGCCCTCGAGGCCGTGAACGAAGAGCGGGCACGGGCGGAGCTGCCGCTGTTTGCGAACGCGCGCAACGCCGCGGCGGGATCGCTGCGGCAGCTCGACCCGGCCGTCACAGCGTCGCGGCCGCTCGGCCTCTTTGTGTATCAGGTCGGCGCCGTCCCGGGTATGCGGTTCTACACCCACGCGGAGGCCCTCCCGTGGGCGGCGAGTCTCGGCATGCCGGTCAACCCGCACGTCCGCCGCGTGGAGACGCTGGACGACGTGCTGCGCTACATCGACGAGTGGCAGACCAAGCGCGCTACACTTCCGTACGGGACCGACGGCGTCGTCGTCAAGGTGGACTCACTCGATCAGCAGGCCGAGCTCGGCGCGACCAGCCAGGCGCCGCGCTGGGCGATCGCCTACAAGTTTCCCGCCGAGGAAGCCGAGACGCGCGTGGCCGACATCTGGGTCAGCGTGGGCCGGACGGGAGCGCTGACGCCGGTGGCGGAACTCGAGCCCGTGCGCGTCTCCGGCGTCATCGTGCGACGGGCGGGCCTCCATAACGAGGACGAACTGCGCCGGAAGGACGTCCGGATCGGCGACCGCGTGATCGTGCGGCGGGCGGGCGAAGTCATTCCCGAGGTCGTGCGCGTCCTGACCGAGAAGCGCACCGGCGACGAGCGGCAGTTTGAGATGCCGGCGGTGTGCCCCGTGTGCGGCGCGCCGGTCGAGCGGCGTCCCGGCGAGGCGGTGGCGCGGTGCACGGGCGGCGCCACGTGCCCGGCGCAGGTGTTGGAACGCCTGATCCACTTCGCATCGCGGGGCGGCGTGAACATGGACGGCGTCGGCCCGCGCCTCCTTCAGCAACTGCTCGACCGCGGACTGCTCGAGGACCCCGCCGACCTCTACCGGCTCACGAAAGACCAGATCCTCCCACTCGAGCGGATCGCGGACAAGTCCGCGGAGAACGTCATCGCCGCGATCGACGCCGCCCGGCGGCCCCCCCTCGCGCGCCTGATTTACGCGCTCGGCATCCGGCACGTCGGCGAGCATGTGGCGGAACTGTTGGCCGCGCGGTTCGCCGGCCTAGAGGCGCTTGCGGCCGTCTCCGCCGACGAGATCACGGCCGTGCCGGGCATCGGCCCCACGATCGCCGAAAGTGTCGCGGCGTTCTTCGCCAAAGACGAATCCCAGGCGCTGGTGCGCAAACTCCGCCAGGTTGGAGTCGAACCGGTTCCGCCCGAAGCATCGCTGGCCGGTCCGCTGGCCGGCAAGACGTTTGTTTTCACCGGCACGCTCCACGCGCTGTCGCGCCGTGACGCCGCCGCGCGCGTGGCCGCGCTCGGCGGCGTCGTCACGGAAGCCGTCACGAAGCACACCGATTATCTGGTGGCGGGCGGCGAGCCGGGCACCAAACTCGCCCGCGCGCAGAAGACGGGAGTCCGGGTGCTCGACGAGACAGAGTTTCTGCGGCTCCTCGAAGGGGGGCCGGTGGAGGCGTCCGAAGCGCAGGCCCCGCGCGCCGGCCGGGGCCCGGGCGAGACCGCCGCCGCCCGCGGCCGGGGTGCCAAGCGCCGCCGGAGCACGCCGGCGTGAGAGCCCTCCAGCACGGCCGCCGGCGGCGCCGTCCGGTGCTCGCATGGATTATCGTGATTGCCGCGATCGTCGCGGCCGCCGTCCTGGCCGGCCGGACGTTCCGGCCGCCGCTCCACGTCCGCCGCCCTCCCGCGCCGAGCGCGCTGCGCACAGATGTGCAGGTGTACTTCGTTCGCACGGCATCCGGCCGGCGGGCGCTCACGCTCGCCGCCGTCCACCGGCGCGTGGTGCTCGCGCCGGCGGACGCGCTCGCCGCGTCCACACTGCGGGCCCTGCTCGCGGGCCCGTCGCGCAGCGAACGATCGCGCGGCCTCCTCACCGAAATCCCGGCCGGTACGGTTCTGCGCGACGTCACGATCAACGGGGGGCTTGCCACCGTGGATCTAGGCGTCTCGTTCGCACAAGGCGGCGGATCGACCAGCATGCTCGCGCGCGTCTGGCAGGTTGTCTATACGGCAACGCAGTTTCCCGAGGTCGCGTCCGTGCAGTTCCTCATCGGCGGCCGCCGCGTGGACACGCTCGGCGGCGAGGGGCTCATGATCGGCGCGCCGCTGCGGCGGCCGCGCGCGATGCCCACGTTCTGAAGGGACCGATTTCAGGCTGGGAGAATACGCCCGGAATGCCGCGCCAGGTCTTCGCCGACGAAATCGAGCGGTTTCTCGCGACACTCGACGGCGTCTCGTCGGCGCGTGTGCTCACCGGGCCCGACGGCGACGTCTCGTTCGTCTACGTGACCACGGATTCCGCGTCCGACAGCCGCGCGCTGCGCGGCGGCGTCGTCGCGGCGCTGCAGGCGCATTTCGGCATCCCGATCGACGAGTGGCGTGTGCGCATCACGCAGTTGCGGGCGGGCGCGCAGGCAAGCGTGATTCCCCACTTCCGCGTCGCCCGCGTTGAGGAGGCCGCGGCGGGGACGGATCTCGCCGTGACGGTCACGCTGCGGTGGCGGCAGGGGGCGGACGAGCGGACCGCCGTGGGCAAGGCGCGTTCTCGGGCCGGCGCCACGGGGCGGGCCCGTGCGCTCGCCGCCGCGACCATTGCCGCGGTGCGGGACGCGCTCGAAATCCCCCACGCGGAACTCGCGCTCGAGCGCGTCGGTACGGTCACGTTTCTCGACCGGCCCGTGATCCTGGTCGCGGTGTCGTGCGGGGCAGCGGGGGAGACGCGGACGCTTGTCGGCGCGGCATTCGACGAGCCGGTTCTCGACCCGGCGTCCGAGCCCGCCACGGCCGCGGCCCTCGACGCGGCGACACGGTGGTTTCTGTATGCGGCGTTTGCGGCGGAGGCGGGCGGATCACGCGAGCGGCGCGACCGGCTGGAGGCGATGCGTCATTTCGTGCTGGACGCGGCGGCCGATCCGGCTACGCGGCCGGGGCCCGCCGAGCCGGCGCCGCGGATGGCGCCGGGCGCCCCGGAGCCGGCGGCCGAGACCGTCGAATCGATGCGCGCGGCCGGAACCGCGCCGCCCATCGAGCCGGTGCGCGCGCTGCCGCCGCGCCGCGCCGGTATGATGCGAGACGGCGGCCGGGTTTCGGCGCCGTTTTTGTCGGCGGCGGGCCGGCCGGCGTCCGGCGGATCACCGGCGCCGCGAGCCTACTCCGCCGCCCCGGTCGAACTCGCCGCCCACGCGGACGCGCAGCGCCGGGCGGTGGAACTGGCGGCCGCCGCGCGGCAGATGGGGTCACGCACAAAGGAGGAGACCGAGATGGGCCTACAGCACGAGACGCCGGAAGCGGGATCGGGAACGCGCGCGGGGCGCACGCCGAGTGTGGAAGACGTTTTCTACCGCTCGCTCGTCGCGGAACGGACCCCGGTGCACCTTCGGTGCCGTGACGGCTATGAAGTCCCCCGCGCAATTGTCCGCGACGCCGGCACCTACGCCCTGCTTATCGAGACGGAGGAGGGACTCGAGCTGTTCTTCAAGCACGCCATCATCTCGATCCGCGTCCTTCCTAAGCGGGCTCCGCAGGCCTGAGTGCCCGAGCACCTGGAGGAACTCCGCGCGCGGCGCGGCCGCGCAGACGCCGGCGGCGGGACGGACCGCATCGCCCGCCAGCACGAGGCGGGGAAACTCACCGCGCGGGAGCGCGTCGCAGAGCTCCTCGATCCCGGGACTTTCGTGGAACTGGACCGCTTCGTGGCCCACCGCGCCACCGAGTTCGGCATGGACAAACTCGAGGCGCCGGGCGACGGTGTGGTCACCGGATACGGCGCGATTCACGGACGGCTGGTCTACCTGTTCTCGCAGGATTTTACCGTGCTCGGCGGGTCGCTCGGCGAAGCGCACGCCGCGAAGATCTGCAAGATCATGGATCTCGCGGTGCGCAACGGCGCGCCGGTAATCGGCCTCAACGACTCCGGCGGCGCGCGCATTCAAGAAGGGGTCGCCAGCCTGGGCGGCTACGCGGAAATCTTCCTGCGCAACACACTCGCCAGCGGCGTCGTCCCGCAGATCTCGGCCATCCTGGGGCCCTGCGCCGGGGGCGCGGTGTACTCGCCGGCGATCACCGACTTCACGATCATGGTCCGCGGCACGAGCTATATGTTTGTCACGGGACCGCAGGTGGTCAAAGCCGTGACGCGCGAGGACGTTGCGCTGGAAGACCTCGGCGGCGCGGCGGTCCACGCCACCCGCAGCGGCGTGGCGCACTTCGTGGCGGAGTCCGACGAGGACGCGCTGGCGCTCGTCCGGCGCCTGCTGACGTATCTCCCGCAGAACAACCTGGACGGGGCGCCCCGCGGGGACGCGGGGGACGATCCCCGCCGCATGGATCCGGCGCTGGACACACTCGTCCCGGCGGATCCCAACCGGCCCTATGATATGCGGGACGTCATCACGCGCGTCGTCGACCGCGGCGAATTCCTGGAAGTGCACGCGCTGTACGCGCCCAACCTCGTGGTCGGTTTCGCGCGCCTCGGGGGCCGGTCCGTCGGCGTGGTGGCGCAGCAACCCGCCGTGCTCGCGGGCGTGCTCGACATCAACAGCTCCGTCAAAGGGGCGCGGTTTGTGCGGTTTTGCGACGCGTTCAACATCCCGCTCGTGACGTTCGTGGACGTGCCGGGCTTCCTACCCGGTACCGCGCAGGAGCACGGCGGCATCATCAAGCACGGCGCCAAACTGCTGTACGCGTACTGCGAGGCCACGGTCCCAAAACTGGCGGTCATCACGCGCAAAGCCTACGGCGGCGCCTACGACGTAATGTCGAGCAAGCACATCCGCGGCGACCTGAACCTGGCCTGGCCGACCGCGGAGATCGCGGTGATGGGACCGGAGGGCGCGATCGACATCGTCTTCCGCCGTGAACTCGACGCGGCGGACGACCGCGAAGGCATGCGCGCACGCCTGGCTGCGGAGTACCGCGCCAGGTTCGCGACCCCGTACATCGCGGCGGCGCGCGGCTACATCGACGACGTGATCGAGCCGCGCGAAACGCGGCCGCGCCTCATCTCGGCGCTCGAGATGCTCGCCGGCAAGCGCGACCGCAACCCACCCCGCAAGCACGGCAACATTCCGCTCTGACCGGCGCCCGGCGTCGCCGCGGCCGCCGGAACGTCCATGCATCATGCCCTATCCCCATCGGACAGGAGGCCGTCATGTCCCCGGATCCCGCGCTGACGCTCCGAGAGCTTGTGGTGGATCACGTGCACACGACCCTGCACGACGAGGAGGTGCAGTGGCAGCCGCCGCTCGAGGGGGCCCTGCGCGGCCTCACCGCGGCGCAGGCGGCATGGAAGCCCGCGCTCCCGAGGCATTCGATCTGGCAGATCGTCCGCCACCTCCTGCTCTGGAAGCGCGGCGTGCTTCGGGCGTGGGACGGCGATCCGCCCGACGGTCACCAGCTCGCCGGGGCGGATTGGAAAGACGCCGCGGGAACCGACGCCGAGTGGGAGCGCGACCGGAAGGCGCTGCTCGACATCTCGGCCGAGTTTCTCGCGCGGGCGCAGACGCTCGACGAGGCCGGACTTTCCCGGCGGATCATGTGGTACAAGAGCGGCTGGACGCAGCCGCTTGCGATGCGGATCGTCCGCACCACGACGCACGACATCTACCATGCCGGCCAGATCATGTACCTGAGGGCGCTGCAGGGCGTCCCGCCGCGGTAGCGGCCGGCGGCGGGCGCGGGCGGGCGGCATGACTCGCCGCCGTTCCCCGCGAACTCGAGGCCCGTGTCCTCTCGTTCGCTGCGCAAAGTTCTGATCGCGAACCGCGGCGAGATCGCGCTGCGGGTCATTCGGGCCTGCCGTGTCAGCGGACTGGGCGCGGTGGCGGTCTACAGCGACGCCGATCGTACCGCCCCGCATGTCCCCGCGGCCGACGAGGCATACCGGCTCGGCCCTGCGCCGGCGGCCGAGTCGTACCTTTCGATCGGCGCGATCATCGACGCGGCGCGCGCTTCGGGCGCGGACGCCGTGCACCCCGGGTACGGGTTCCTGGCCGAAAATCCGGCGCTCGCGCAGGCCTGCGCGGACGCGGGCCTGGTCTTCGTGGGGCCGCCCGCCGCGGCGCTGGCCCGGTGCGGGGACAAGGTCGAAACGCGGCGGGCGGCCCGCGCGGCGGGCGTACCGGTCCTGCCCGGCACCGATCCGCTCGACGATGGCGCCCTCGCCCGCGCGGCCGAGCGCATCGGATTTCCCGTGCTCCTGAAGGCCGCGGCGGGGGGCGGCGGAAAGGGCATCCACCTCGTCCGGACCGCCGCCGAACTTCCCGCCGCCCTCCGCCTTGCACGCGGGGAAGCGGGCGGCGCATTTGGCGACGACCGCGTCTATCTCGAGAAATGGCTCGACCATGCCCGGCACGTGGAGATCCAGATCCTCGCCGATACCAAAGGAGCACTCGTGCACCTCGGTGAGCGCGAGTGCTCCATCCAGCGGCGCCACCAGAAGGTCATCGAAGAAGCCCCGTCAACGGCGCTCGACCAGGCCATGCGGGACGCGATGGGGCGGGCGGGGGTGGCGGCGGCCCGCGCGGTCGGCTACGTCAACGCGGGCACGGTCGAGTTCATCGTCAGCGGCCGCGAATTCTACTTCCTGGAGATCAACGCGCGCCTTCAGGTCGAGCATCCGGTCACGGAGATGGTGACCGGGCTCGACCTCGCGCGACTGCAGTTGGCCATCGCGGGCGGCGCGCCGCTCCGCTTCGGCCAGTGCGACGTGGTGCGGCGCGGGCATGCCATCGAAGCGCGGATTTCTGCGGAGGACCCCGAGGCCGGGTTCGTGCCGTGGGTGGGCCGCGTCGAGCATGCCGTGCTGCCTGGCGGGCCCGGGGTGCGGATCGATGGGGCCCTCGTCCCGGGGATGGAGGTGACCCGGTTCTACGATCCGATTCTCGCCAAAGTGATCACATGGGGTGAGACGCGGGACGACGCGATCGCGCGTCTCTCCCAAGCCATGCGCGAGACCGTCATCACGGGCCTGCCGACGACCGTGCCGTTTCTCCGCTGGGCGCTCGCGCACCCGGTGTTTCGAGCCGGCACGTACACCACGCGCTTCGTCGAGACGGAATGGACGGACGGTGCCCGCACCGTTCCGGACGGCGCGCTCGAGGCGGCCGCCGTGCTGGCACATCTCGTGGACCGGCAGGTGCCGCCTCCGGTCGCCCGAGACGGCGGGCCGTGGGCGGAGGCCGCCCGCCGCGAAAGCCTTTCGTGAAGCGATACTACATCCGTCTCGACCGAGGCACCGGGTCCGCGGCGCCCGGCGCGATCTTTGAAGTCGCGGTCGACGAGACGGCGGCGGGGCTGCGCGCGGCGATCGTGCGCCGCGGCGAGGACTCACCGGCGCCCGCGCCGCAGCCGGCCGCCGGTGGGGCGGACGGCATCGACGCGTGGCACCGCATCGATTTGGCGGAACTGGTGCCGGGCTGGTATTCCGTCATCATCGACGGGCGGTCGCATGCGTTGGGCATCGCGGCCTGGCGCGCCGGTGCGGCGGGGAGCGCCCAGGGCGGATCCCGGCGCTGGACGCTGCTGCTCGACGGCGAGGCGGTCGGCGTGGAGGTCGGGCGTGCTGCGCGCGGCCGCACCACTGGCCAAGGGGCGGCGCCGGCGGCGGCCGGTCAGGTCCGGGCGCCCATGCCCGGGCTCGTGGTCGCGATTCAGGCCGCACCGGGCACCATCGTGGCTTCCGGGCAGCCGCTCATTATAATGGAGGCGATGAAGATGCAAATGGAGATCCGGGCTCCCCACGCCGGCGTCGTCCGCGAGGTGCGTGTCGTCCCGGGCCAGGATGTCGCCGGCGACGACGTGCTGGCGACGGTCGAGTAGGGGTCGGAGGCCGCCGGCATGCCGGACGACGGACACGACGGGACGCGCGACGAGATCCGCGAGACGGCGTCGGGTATCCCCGTGGCCCGCGTGTACACGGCCGCCGACACCGCCGGCATCGATCCCGTCCGCGACATCGCCGGGCCGGGAGAGTACCCGTTCACCCGCGGCATTTACGCCACGATGTACCGCGGACGGCTGTGGACCATGCGCCAGTACGCGGGGTACGCGACAGCGGAAGAGTCCAACCGTCGCTTTCGCTATCTGCTCGAGGGGGGCCAGACCGGGCTGTCGGTCGCGTTCGACCTCCCAACCCAGATGGGCTACGACTCCGACCATCCGCTCGCCGCGGCGGAGGTGGGAAAGGTCGGCGTGGCCATCGACTCCCTGGCCGACATGGAGATCCTGCTCAACAGCATCCCGCTCGATCGCGTCAGCACCTCGATGACGATCAACGCGACCGCGGCGATCCTGCTTTGCATGTACCAGGCCGTCGCCGAGCGGCAGGGGGTGGCGCCCGAGCGCATCGACGGCACGACGCAGAACGATATCCTGAAAGAGTACATCGCCCGCGGCACGTACATCTACCCGCCCGGGCCCTCGATGCGGCTGGTGACCGATACCTTCGCGTATTGCGCTGATCGGCTGCCGCGGTGGAACCCCATCAGCATCAGCGGTTATCACATCCGGGAGGCCGGCGCGACCGCGGTCCAGGAAGTCGCGTTTACCCTCGGCGACGCGATCGCCTATCTGCGGGCGGCCCGGGACGCCGGGATGGAGATCGACCGCCTGGCACCGCGGCTCGCGTTTTTCTTCGACGCGCAGATGGACTTCTTCGAGGAGATCGCCAAGTTCCGCGCGGCGCGGCGCTTGTGGGCTCGTACGATGCGGGAGCGGTTCGGGGCTCGCGATCCGCGGTCGTGGATGCTGCGGTTCCATACCCAGACCGCGGGCGTAGCCCTCACGGCGCAGCAGCCGGACAACAATGTCGTTCGCGTGGCGATCCAGGCGCTGGCGGCCGTGCTCGGCGGAACGCAGTCGCTGCACACGAACGCGCGGGACGAAGCGCTGACCCTGCCGACCGGCGAGGCGGCGCTGCTCGCGCTGCGGACCCAGCAGATCATCGCGCACGAGACCGGCGCGGCGTCCACGGTGGACCCGTTCGGCGGCTCGCACTATGTCGAGGCGCTCACGGCGGACATCGAGCGCCGGGCCGCCGCGTATCTCGAGCGCATCGAGCAGCTCGGTGGGATGCTGCCGGCCATCGAACGCGGCTTCGTGCAGCGGGAGATCGCGGAGGCCGCGTACCGGGAGCAGCGCCAGGTTGAGAACGGCGGCCGGGTCATCGTCGGGGTCAACCGGTTCCAGACCGGCGGGGAACGCATTCCGCCGATCCTACGGGTTGATCCGTCGGTGATCGAGGGCCAGCGCGCCCGGCTGCGGCGCGTGCGCGCGGAGCGGGATGCGGGCCGTGTCCGGACAGCACTCCGCGTGCTCGACGAGACGGCGCGCGGGCCGGACAACCTTCTGCCCCCGATTCTCGACTGCGTCCGCGCGTACGCGACCGTCGGCGAGATCTGCGATACGCTGCGCGCCTGCTTCGGAGTCTATCAGCCGGCGGCCGTCGTGTGAGCCGCGTGACCCCACGCCTCGCCCACGTCGCCGTCGTCGTCCGGGACCTGGACCGCCAGACAAGCGTTCCGGCCGCCGTCCTCGGGCTCGCCGTTCGCGATCGCGCCGCGGTGTCCGGTGAGGATGCGACGGTCTCGTTTCTCCGTGTGGGCCGCGCCGACGTGGAGCTGGTGCAGCCTCTCTCCCAAACGGGGCCGCTGGCCAGATTCCTGGACGCTCACGGCGAAAGCATCCACCACCTCGCGCTCCGCGTTCCCGATCTCGGGGCGGCGATCGCCGCGGCCGATCGGGCCGGGCTCCGGTTTGCCGGCAGGGCTCCCAGGCTGGGTGCCCACGGCACCCGGATCGCCTTCGTCCATCCGGCGTCGCTCCACGGAGTGCTAGTAGAACTCGTCGAGGACGCCAAGCAGGTATAGGGTTTCTGAAATTAACCTAGAGGTTTTCGTATTGCATTGAGTAGAATCTATATGATAGAGTCCGGGCGTAGACTGTAGTCTATATGTTCATCTAACGCCAGGATATCCTACTCACATCGCAGCAGGACACCTGATCTTGCCCGACGGCAAGTGCGTGGTTTCATCCGTCATCTCATAGGCTTGGCGGCCGGCGTGCCGTAAGGCGCTGCAGTCGTGGGCGCGAGTCTGTCGAGAAGGGGGATGTATGCCATCAGGAGTGTCGGCGGTATCCGCGCGGCCTGTCCGCGCCGGTACCGCCCGCCAAGTGATCCTGCTGTGCCTGCTCCTCAGCCTTGTCTATCCCCTCTACGTGGCGGCCGGCGCCTGGGGGTTGCCGTTCGGCCGGACGATTCACATCTACGTCGACGGGCGCGAACAGACGTTTCGCTCGTACGGGCGGACGGTCGGGGATGGCCTGCAGGCCGCCCAGGTCGCGCTGCGCCCGAGCGACCGGGTCGTGCCGGACGCCCCTACATTTCTGTGGCCGGGGATCGAGGTCAAAATTATCCGCGCGGTGCCGGTGACGCTGCGGATCGGACGGTCCGTTTCATCCCTGCGGATCGCCGCGACCAGCGTGGATGACGCGCTGCAGTTGCTCGGCATCACCCTCGGCCCGATCGACCAAGTCTATCCCGCTCCGGAGACGGCGGTCCGGCCGGGGATGCGGATCACCGTTGAGCGTCGGGAATGGAACATGTGGATCGAGCAGCGCAAGATCGCCTTTACCTCCCGGACGGTGGCCGACCCACAACTGTTCAAGGGCAACCGCGTCGTCCGCACCGCGGGCCGTGAAGGGATCGACGAGCGGACGGTAGAGGTCCTCTACGCCGACGGCCTACCGTCGGCGACGTTCCCGCACGCCTGGGCAGCCGTGCAGACACCCGTGAACGAGGTCATCGCCGTGGGTACCCGGGCTACGATCGCCTCGCGGGGCTCGTTCGAGGGGCGCGAGTACATGATGCTCGAGGCGACGGCGTATTATCCGGGACCCAATAACTACGGGGGCGGCGTCGGGCCCCGCACCGCGATCGGCCTGCTGGCGCAGCGGGGCGTCGTCGCGGTCGACCCTTCGGTCATCCCGCTGGGCAGCAAGGTCTACGTGGAAGGGTATGGATACGCGATCGCGGGCGACACCGGCGGCGCGATCCAAGGCATGAAGATCGATCTCTGCTTCAACACCTACGACGAAGCGATTCATTTCGGACGCCAGACGGTCAAGCTCTACATCGTCGAGCGGCACTAGGCTCTATCGCCGCCGTCTGCCGGGCGGCGGCATGGGCGCGTGGCCGCCCGGCGGTGACGCGTCCTGACTAGCGGCGCCGGGACCGCGACCCCGGCCGGAACGCGCGCCATTTTACGCCGGTTCGATATCCGGCCTGCGAAGCGGTGGGGTCAGCATTTCCTCGTGAGCGCGCGTGCGCTGGACACCATCATGAGAGCCGCCGAGTTGACCCCCCACGACACCGTGCTCGAGATCGGCGCCGGCCTGGGTACCCTCACGGAGGCGCTCGCCGCGCAGGCCGGCGAGGTGGTGGCACTCGAGGTGGATCGCCGGCTTGTGCAGGTCCTCGCGGAACGGCTCGGCGCCCGTCCGAACCTCCGCATTGTGGAGGGTGATGCCCTCCACGCGGACTTGGCGGGCCTCATGCGGAACGCCGGCCGCGCAGAGGGGGCGCCGCGCGCGGGCGCCGTACGGAAGGCGGTGGCCAACCTTCCCTACAACATCGCCGCGCCGCTGCTGCTGCGCCTCTTGGACCCGGCGTTGGCGATCGGGCGCCTCGTGGTCACCGTTCAGCGCGAAGTCGCCGAGCGCGTGGTCGCCCGGCCCGGGACGCCGGCGTACGGACGGCTCACGCTCGCCGTGCAGTACCGCGCGGCGGCTCGAATCGTGTCGCGGCTTCCCCCCGGCGCGTTTCTGCCGGCTCCCGACGTCGAGTCGGCCGTGCTGGCGCTCGTGCCGCATGCCCACCCGCCGGTCCGGCTCGACGACGAGGCGGCGTTGTTTCGTGTGGTCGCCGCGGGCTTCGGGCACCGGCGCAAGACCCTCGCCAACGCGCTCGCCCAGCGTCTCGATCTCGCACCGTCCGCCGTGGAAGCGGCGTGCCGCCGGGCCGGCGTGGATCCCCGGGCCCGCGCGGAGACGCTCGATCTCGCGGCCTTCGCGGCGCTGACCCGCGCGCTGTACGGTGCACAGCATGACGGGTAACAGATTCGGCCGGCACACGCCGGCGGGCCGAACTACGGGGTGGACGGCGGGATGACGAGGCTGTCGTAGTCGCGGCCGAGGACAAGCGTAAGAGACGCGGTGGCGCCGCGGATCGCTGCGGCGGCGCTCGGCACAGGGCCCTCGCCGGCGGGTGACGCGTCGGTCATGATGCGCCCGATCCGCGTCGCGGCCGCGATGACGGCCGCGCTTTGATCCACCGCGGGTCCCCGCACGATCAGCGCGCTTTCGGCGGCGCCGGGGACGGTCGCGACGCGGACCACGCGGACCCCGAGGGCCTGCAGCCGCGCCAGGGCGTCCGCCACCGCGGCGGGACCGGCGCCGGACGCGATGACGTCGACCGTGGTGCGATCGAGCGCCGCGGCGTCGCTGCCGTAGAACATCCGCGTGATCACCGCACGGTCTTCGGCTGCGTTCGGCAGCCAGTCGGAGGCCCCGAACCGTCCGGGCAGCGTCTCCCGGTCGAGCGCGTCCTTCGGCAGCCGCGCGCCGAACAACCCGAGCGCGACGAGCTGCTGAGGCGTCAGGTTTGTCTCAATATCTTCGCGGAAGACCCGAAGAATGCGGACGGCGTGAAGGATGACCGAGGGGCGGCGCAGCTCTGCGATCAACGCGTCGATGACCTGCTGCTGGCGCCGGATACGCCCGATGTCGCCGAGCGCATCGTGGCGGAACCGCGCGTACTCGATCGCGGCCTGCCCGCCGAGCCGGCGATTGCCTTTCTTGAGGTGGATGTGCAGGCCGTCCCAGTTGTCGTCGTAGTCGAGATTCTTGTCGATGCGGACCGTCACGCCGCCGACCGCGTCGATCAGGTGCACGTAGCCGCGCTCGCGGATCGTAATGTAGTAGGGAAAGGCGACGCCGGTAAAATCCTCGGTCGTGCGGCGCGCGAGGGGTTCCTTCCCGTACGCGTAGGCCGCGTTGATCTTGTCGGTCCGGTGCCCGGGAATCGCGGCGCGCGTGTCGCGCGGAATGCTGAGGACGTGGATCTGCCCCGCCGCGGGATCGAAGCTGACGGCGATCAGCGTGTCGGTCCGGCTCACCGGGTATACGATGGCGCGATTCTGATCGCTGACCGTGCGGTCGAGCCCCATCACGAGGATGTTCGTGCGGCCGCTGATGCGGAACGGCCACCCGAACGTGGGCCCGGGCGGCGCCGCGTTGAGCGTGACGATCGCCGCGCCGGCGGCAAGACACAGGGCGAGGCCGACCACAATCCCCCGGAGCGCCCACCGCGCGACGCGTGACCACCATTTCATGCTCGGTTATATGTGCTCATTTCACCGCGTTTTGTAACGCCGCGTGCGAGCATCGCACCGCGCCGAGAGGAGACCGTCGTCCAGAGGCGTATGTTCGTGAACCAGGGGGCAGAGGAGGCGCGCGTTTGGACGAACACACCGGTGCGACCGGCACCTTAGCGATCCGAGGGCCGGCCGATCGCCGGGTTGAGTACATTCGTGGATTCGGATTGCTGCTCCTGATCGCGGTCGGCGGTCTGTACGTCGTCAAGTGGAACCCGTATTTCCACCGCGCGCTCAGCGCGGCGAGCACACACTCCCTCGGTACCACGTTCGTGTTCGGCAAAGCCCTCACGGCGCCCGGGGCCTCGTTCGGGGCGGCGGTCAGCTATGCGCAGGCCTACTTCAAGGCAGTCTGGCAGGCCTGGGTCTTGGGCCTCTTCCTCGCCGCGACGATCGAGAGCCAGGTGCCCAAAGACTGGCTGGTTCGTGTGCTGGGGAAGACGTCGTTCGGCACTTCGGTGCTGGGAGGTGTGTTCGCCTTACCCGGCATGATGTGAACCTGCTGTGCCGCACCGGTGGCCGTGGGCCTCCGGAAACGAGGTGCAGCGGTCGGCAGTACGCTCGCGCTCTGGCTGGGTAATCCGACTCTGAATCCGGCGGTTCTTGCCTTCATCGTGCTCACGCTCGGCTGGGGCTGGGCCGTGCTGCGGCTCGTCGTTGGGGCCGCGCTCGTGCTCGCGGCCGCGTGGGTAGCGGTGCGCCTCACCCCGCACGCGGAGGCGGCCGATCCCGTCGTCGCGCCGTCCGATCCTTCCCTGCCGCCGTCCGGGCACTGGACGATCCTGTGGCTGCGCAGTTTTGGACGGCTGGCGCTGTGGCTCACGCCGGAGTACCTCGTCATGGTCGCGCTGCTCGGCGCGGCCCGCGCGTTTCTCTTTCCGGCAGGTCTGCACCTCGACGCCTCGGTGTGGACCCTTATCGCCGTGGCGATCGCCGGCACGTTATTCGTGATTCCGACGTCCGGCGAAGTGCCCATCGTGCAAACGATGCTCGCGGCGGGCATCAGCGCGGCGCCGGCCGGGGTGCTGCTGCTTACGCTCGCGCCCTTGAGCCTGCCCTCGCTTCTCATGCTCTCCCGCGTCGTCCCCGGACGGGCGCTCGCCGCCGCGGCGGTCCTCACGGTGGCGGCCGGGGTGGTTGCGGGCCTCGCGGCCCGGCTGTTCGGTTTGTAGCGCCCATACCGGCAGCGGCCAGGCCGGAGGCGGGCTGCGGATTCAAAGGAAAGGTACTCGTTCAGGGAAGGAACGGTAATGAGGGCCGCGAAGTTTAGCGCGTCCGGTTGACCGTCCCTGGTATGAGGTGACGGCTGATGCGAGGGGCACGTACAGCGCCGATGCCACGAACGCCCGTGTTCGTGGAGCAACCCGTGGTACCGCCGTGTGGCGGGCCGCGGGTTGTGTGTTTATGGCCGTTCGGCGCGCGTAGCCCGGTTCATAGGAGGGTGACGCGGTGAAGGAGTTGCACCTCAACGCGTACGCCAAGATCAATCTCACGCTCGACGTCCTGGGCGACCGCCCGGACGGTTACCACGATGTCGAGACGGTGCTGCATACCGTCGAACTCCACGACTCGATCACGCTGCGCGAGAACGGCGACGGTATCACCGTTTTGTGCGGCAGCCCCGACGTGCCGGCGGACACGCAGAACATCGTCCATCGCGCGGCCTCGCTCCTGCGCGACGCGTTTCACGTCCCGCGCGGCGTCGAGGTCGAGTTGACGAAATGCATTCCGATCGCCGCGGGACTCGGCGGCGGCTCGAGCGATGCGGCGGTGACGCTGCTCGGCCTCGCGCAGATGTGGAAACTGCGGCTCGGCGAGCGGCAGCTGATGGACCTCGCGGGCCAGATCGGCTCCGACGTGCCGTTCTTCCTGGCCGGCGGCGCGGCGCTCGCGATGGGCCGCGGCGAGCGGATCCGCACGCTGCGGCCGCTGCCCACGACCTGGGTGGTGCTGGCGCGGCCGCGCCTCCAGGTGTCGACCGAGTGGGCGTACGGCGTGCTGGACCATGCCGCGCTCCGCCGGCGCCCCGACACGCACGGCGTCGTGCACGCACTCGACGCGGAAAACCCGGCCGAGGTCGGCCGTCTGCTTTGCAATGTTTTCGAGGACGTCGTGGAAACGCACCATCCCGCCGTGCGGGCGCTGCACGAGCGCATGGCGGCCCACCGCCCGCTCGGCGTGTCCATGTCGGGGACCGGCCCCGTCCTGTTCGCCCTAGCCGCCAAGGAGTCCGAGGCGCGCATGCTCGGCGACGCGCTGGCCGCCGACACGGGTTGCGAAGTCTTCGTCACACGGACCTTCGCCGAACAACGGTAGCGGGGTGCCCGAGCGCACCGGCACGGACGCCTCGCGGTCCGTCGACGCGGTCGTACTTGCTGGGGGGCCGCCGGCCCCGGAACTAACCGGCGGCGCGCTTCCCAAAGCATTCGCCCCGGTCGGCTCGGCCACGATGGTCGAGCACGTGCTGGCCGCGCTTCGGGCCGTCCCTGACATCCGCCGGATCGTGCTCGTGGCTCCCGCGCCGCTTCCGCCTCACATCGCGGCCGCGGCGAGTCTTTCGGTGCCCGCGCGCGCGGGCGTGCTCGACAACCTCGCCGCGGGACTGGCGGTGCTGGAGGAGGCGCCGGAGCACGGGGGACTCCGGTCGGCCGCTGCGCCGGTTCTGGTCGCGGCCGCGGATGTGCCGCTTCTCACATCCCCCGCGGTGGCGGCATTCCTGGACGCCGGTCGGGCGGCCGCGGCCGACGCGGTCTACGCGATCGTCCCCCGCGATGAGGTCGTCCGGGTCGCTCCGGGTATCCGCAAGACGTTCGTGCGGCTCGCAGATGGCGTCTTTGCGGGCGGCGGGCTCGTGCTGCTGCGGCCGGGGGCGTTCGAGCGGGCACGGCCGCTCATCGAGCGCGCGGTGCGGGCGCGCAAACGCCCGTGGGAACTGGCGCGTCTCTTCGGACTCGGCACGCTCGTGGGGCTCGCGACGGGACGGCTGCGGATCGCGGCGCTCGAGCGGCGCGCGGAGGCGTTGGGCGTGCGCGCCCGTGCCGTCGTGTGCCAGGACGCCGGGGTGGCGCTCGACGTCGACACGCCGGAGATGCTGGCGTTCGTGCGGGCGCGCGCCGCGCGCAGGGACGATGCCCGGGTGCCGGCTGGCCGCGGGGGTGTATGAGGCGTCTCCGCCGCGGGGACCGCATGGTGCTGATCGCGCAGCGGCTCTTTGGCGAACCGCACAAGATCTTTCCGCTCAGCACGTTCACCGAATCGCTCGGCGCCGCCAAGTCGACGATCAGCGAGGATTTGTCGGCGCTGCGCGCGCTCTGCGACGAGTTCCAGTTGGGCCGCATCGAGACGCTCGCCGGCGCGGCCGGCGGCGTCCGCTATACACCGCTGTGCACCCCGGCGCAGATCGCCGCGATGGCCGAAGACCTGGCATCGCGTCTGCGGCAGCCGTCCCGCATACTGCCGGGCGGGTTTCTCTACATGACCGATCTTCTCTCCATGCCGTCGGTGGTATCGCGCCTCGGCGACGTCTTCGCCACCTTCTTCGCCGACCGGCGGCCCGACGTCGTGCTGGCGATGGAGGTCAAGGGCATCTCGCTCGCGCTCATGACCGCGCGCGCGTTCAACGTGCCGCTGGTCACGATTCGCCGCGGCGGGCGCGCGACGGAAGGCGGCGAGGGTGCTTCGGTCACCGTCAACTACGTCTCGGGATCCTCGCGGGCGGTGCAGGCCATGACGCTGCCGCTCCGGGCGGTACCGCCGGGGGCGCGTGCGTTGTTCATCGATGACTTTCTCCGCGGGGGCGGCACGGCGCGCGGCGTCCACGATCTCATGCGCGAGTCGCGCGCGGAGATCGTGGGGATCGGCGTCCTCATCGAGACGAGCCAGCCGCGCGAAAAACTTGTGGACGAGTATGTCTCGCTCCTCACCTTCGACGGGGTGGATGAGGCGGCCGGCGCCGTCCGCATCGCTCCCAGCCGTTGGACGTTGCGCCGTGTCTCGTCGGCGGTGTCCCCGGACCCGCCGCGGGCCGCCGTGCCGTCGAAACCCGCCGACCGGTCTCCGGATTAGCCGCGCGCCGGAGGAGGCCGACGAGCTCATCGAGCGCGGGCTGGTTGAGGCCGCGATCGCGTACGTACGTCAGGCCGGTGGGGCCGTGCACGAGGAGCCGGCGCTGACGTGGATCTCCACCGGCACCCGGATCAGGTTTTACAACGGTGTGATATACACACGGCTCGCGCCAGAAGACGCGGACGGTGTCATCGCGGCGGTCACGGCCAAGTTCCGCGAGCGGGGCTGGCTTCCGGCGTGGTGGGTCATGCCCAACAGCCGTCCCGCCGATCTCGCGCAGCGCCTGTCGGCGCACGGCTACACACCGTGGGACAGTGATCTCGGCATGGCGGCCGACTTGGCGGCGGTGCCTGATGCGGTGCCGCTTCCGGCCGGCGTCACGATCGAACGGGTCCGCACGGAAGCAGCGTTGGGCGACTGGTTGCGCGCCTTCGGCGACGGGTTCGGGGTGCCCGAATGGGGGATGGCCCTCTACGCGAGGCTGCCGCGGGGTGTCCCGCCCTCGCAATCTCTCTTCCGCTACTATCTCGCCCGCGCAGACGGCGTCCCCGCGGGGTCTGCGCTATGGTTTCCGGCGCGGAACGCGGCCGTCGTCGACGAGATCGCGACGGTTCCAGCCGTGCGCCGGCGCGGCATCGCGACCGCGGTCACGCACGCGGCGCTCAAAGATGCACAGACCGCCGGATACCAGACCGCCGTGCTGGTGGCTTCCAAGGCGGGGGAGGGAGTTTACCGCCGGCTTGGTTTCCGGTCCTACGGCCGGCGGCACATCTACGTCTGGCCGCAACCGTCGCGGTAGCCACCCTCGCTTGTCTCGACGTTAGGACCACGTTAGGAGCTGTGCCGTCCCGTTACACTCTTGGTGGCCAGAACGTCTCATTGTGAGTGTGAAATTGTGAATTTAACTTGACAATCTTTCCTAACACTGTTAGGTTGCATTACGAGGTGAGATTTATTTATGGGCGTACGTGAACGCCGGCAGCGAGAACGCGAAGAGCTCCGACGGGCGATTCTCGACACGGCGCGGGAAATTGCCGCGGCGGAGGGGTGGTCGGCGGTGACGATCCGGAGGGTGGCCGACCGGATCGAGTACAGCCCGCCCGTCATCTACGAGCACTTCAGCAGCAAGGAAGATATCGTCGTTGAGCTGTTCCGCCAGGGCTTCCGGGAGCTGCTCCAGGAGATGCGCGTTGCGCGCGACGCGGAGACGGATCCGGTGGAGGCCCTGCTGGCCGTCGGCCGCGTCTACTGGTCGTTCTCGGTCGCGCACCCGGAGATGCACTTGGGGATGCACGGCGAGACGGCATTCGAAGCCTGCACGGCCCGATCGGCGCACGCCCGCGCAGGAGAGGAATCCGCCGCGCACAGGCCCTTCGACGAAGTGCACGACCGCGAGGAGCGGCAGCGGTTCTTTCGGTCCCGCGATGCCGGGATTCCGGCCGACGAGCCCTTCCCCGAAACCCGCGAGATCTTCGTGACCGTACGGGATACGCTGGAGCGTGCGCTCGGCGACCGTGCGGGCGACCTGGAGAGCCTGTCGTGGAAGGTCGTGATCTTGTGGGGCGCCACCCACGGACTCGTCACGCTCGCGATGGCCGGGATGCTGCCGAACGGCCGCGACGCGGGCGCGGAACTGGTCGTGAAAATGGGGCGCGATCTGCTGACCGCGTGGCGCGCCGAGAAAACGCCGTGGCGGCCCGCCGCCGCCGGTACTCCGGCGCAGGTGAAATCGCCGGCGCGCTAATCGCGCGAATCCCGCGCGGAGCGCAGCACGCGTCGCCCGAGGCCAAAACCCTTCGGGCGCGCGAAGATGGGGGAGTTGGTGATGCGGATCCAAGTCGTGATTGTGGGTGTCGTATTGATCGCCGTGTTGGGGTTGACCGCCGTCGTCCGAGGAATCGGACACCCGGCGCCTACCAGACAGAGCGTGGCGGCGCCTGACCGGGCGGCGGTGACGGTGTTCGCGACCCGTTCCGGCGACGTTGTCGCCCGCGTCATCGCGACGGGGACGATCACCAGCATCCGCGACGCCAAGCTCGGGTCCAAGTTGTCCGGCCGCGTCGCCCAGGTCCTCGTTGAGGAAGGCGACCATGTCGCCGCCGGCACGCCGCTCGTCCGGCTCGACACGAGCGACCTCCTGGCGCAGGAAGCCCAGGCGCAGGCGGCCGTGGCGGCCGCTCGCGCGCAGTTGCAGAAGGTCGTGACCGGAGCACGGCCCGAGGAACGTCAGCAGACGGCCGACGCCGTCCAGCAGGCCCGGGCCGCGCTCGCGTCGGCGCAGGCGTCGGTACGCCTGGCGCAGACGACCGTGGATCGCGATCGCACGCTTCAGGCGCAGGGCGCGATCTCCCAGCAGGACCTCGATCAGGCGCTGACGCAGCTGCGGGTCGCGCAAGAGCAGGCCGCGCAGGCGCAGGCCGCGTACGACTCGGCGGCACAGAACGCCGCGCTTGTGCGCATCGGCGCGCGGGACGAGGACCTCCAGGCGGCCCGCGCGCAGCTCGGCCAGGCGGACGCCGTGCTCGCCGCGATCGACGTCCAGCTGCGCGACACGACAATTCAGGCGCCGTTCGCCGGAACCATCACGAAGCGCGACGTCGAGCCGGGGCAGATCGTCTCCCCGGCCACGACGTCCACCAATCCGCTTTTGGTGTTGAGCCAGGTCGACAATGTGTACGCGGAATTCGTCGTGCCCGCACAGCATCGCTTCGAATTGCAGCCCGGGCAGACTGCGGCGCTGCAGGTCGACGGGCTGCCGGGGCAGACGTTTCAGGGGCGCGTGGAACTCGTCCGCCCGGCGGCGGACGCGTTGAGCCGGACGTTCGGCGTGCGCATCAGGATCGCCAACACGAACGGCGCGCTGCGGCCGGGGATGTTCGCGCGGGGCGTGATCGAGGTTGGCGTGCGCCGGAACGTGCTGCAGATTCCGGAAGGTGCCGTGATCACCGCGGCCGCCGGCCCTATGGTGTTTGTCGTACGCGACGGCCGGGCCATCCGCCGGCCGGTGACGCTCGGCGTGCACCACGACGGGATGGTCGACGTGGCCTCCGGCCTCGCCGCGGGAGAGCCGGTGGTCGTTGAGGGCCAGGCCGCGCTCACCGACAACCAGCCCGTTTCAATCCGCGGCCGGTAGGGCGGAGGCGATTCCATGCAGTGGCTTGCCGGTCTCTCCGTCCGCCGTCCCGTCCTCGCCGCGGTCATCATCCTCGCGATGGTCTTCCTCGGCGTGTCCTCCTATGCCGGGTTGAAGGTCGAGCGCTTCCCCAACGTCGACATCCCGTTCGTCATCGTCACGGTCGCCGACCCTGGGGCGTCTCCCGAAGACATCGAGACCGACGTCACCAACAAGATCGAAGACGCGGTGAGCTCGGTGAGCGGCATCGACCACATCCAGTCGACGTCGGCCGAGGGGATTTCGATCGTCGCCATCCAGTTCGTCCTGGAAAAGAGCATCGACGTCGCGGCTCAGGATGTCCAAAATAAGATCAACGCGATCCCCGACCTGCCCGCGGGCATCGATCCGCCGACCGTGCTCAAGTTTGACCCGAGCGCGCTGCCGATCATGACGGTCGCGCTGTCCGCCAACCGCCCGGTGCGGGATCTCTCCGAGTACGCCGACAAGGTGCTGCGGCCGCAGCTCGAGGGCGCGGACGGCGTCGGCCAGGCGACGCTCATCGGCGATCAGGCCCGGCAGATCAACATTTGGGTGGATCCCGACCGCCTGGCGTCCTATGGACTCCCGGTCACGAGCGTGCTCACGGCCGTCCAGAACCAGAACGTCCAATTGCCCGCCGGCAATGTCGATCACGGCAACACCCAGCTGACCCTGCGGGCGCTCAGCCGGATTACCAGTCCGAGCGAGCTCACGACCGTCGGGCTGGCCACCCGCAACGGCCGGCCTGTGACGCTGGGTGACGTCGCGACCGTCGAAGACGGCGCGGCCGAGCCGGTGACCACGGCCAACGTGAACGGCACCCCCGCGGTGCTGTTGCAGATCACGAAGCAGTCGGGCGCCAACACCGTCAATGTGGTGAACGCACTCAAAGCGCGGCTGCGCGCGTTTGCGCCGCTGCTGCCGTCCGGGTACGACCTGCGCGTCGTGCGCGACCAGTCGGTGTTCGTCGAAGCCTCGACGCACGCGGTACAGGAGCACCTCATCATCGGCTCCATTCTCGCGGCGCTCGTCGTCTTTCTGTTCCTCGGCAGCTGGCGCCCCACTATCATTGCCGCGCTCGCCATCCCGACGTCGATCATCAGTACGTTCACGCTCATCGCCGCGCTCGGGATGACGCTCAACATGATTACGCTGCTGGCGCTCGCGCTCGTCGTCGGCATTGTGATCGACGACGCCATCGTCGTACTTGAGAACATCTACCGGTTCATGAACGAGAAGGGCCTCCCGCCGGTGCGGGCGGCGATCGAGGGCACGCGCGAGATCGGTCCCGCCGTCACCGCCACGACGCTGAGCCTGATCGCGGTGTTCCTGCCGCTGGCGTTCATGAGCGGCATCGTCGGCCAGTTCATGAAGAGCTTCGGCTGGACGATGGCATTCGCGATCGCGGTGTCGCTACTTGTGAGCTTTACGCTGACGCCGTCCTTGTCGGCCCGATGGCTGCGTGGCCGAAGGTCCCCCCAGGCAGTCCCGCCCGAGGCCGCCACAGAGGCGACGCCCTCCGGCGCGGTCGTCGACACCGGTGTGGCCGCGGAGTCCACGGCACAGCGGGGGCGCGTGTACGGCGTCCTCGACCACGGGTACCGCCGGCTGCTCGAATGGGCCCTGCGACGCCGGTGGGTGGTTATCGCGCTCACGCTGGTGACGCTCATCAGCATCGGCCCGCTCGCTGCGGGCGTCCATAAGAACTTCCTGCCCGAGGACGATCAGTCGCAACTCGAGGTCGTCGTGCGCGCCCCGGAGGGGTGGACGCTGGATGCCACCAACCGCTTCGGCACGCAGCTCGGCGCGGAGATCCGCCGGCTCCCCGGCGTCGACTACACCATCGTCACCGCGGGTGACGATCCGCAGTACACGCCGAACCGCTTTACGATCTTCGTCAAACTCCTGGAGCTCGGCAAGCGGAAGGTCAGCCAGCAGTCGCTCTATGGGATGATTCGTGATCGGGTCCTGTCCCGGTATGGATATCTGGGGCTGCAGAGCCAGGTCGAGGCCACGTCCGAATTCGGCGGCAGCGGCGGCTTTCAGCCGGTCGACTACGTGGTAAGCGGCCCGGACCTGGCCGTCCTCACCCGCGCCGGCGATTACGGCCTTGCGATCCTGCGGTCCATTCCCGGCGTGGTGGACGCGCGGTCGTCGCTCGTGAGCGGCGCGCCGCAGCTCGGCATGCGCATCGATCGCGGGAGGGCCGCCGACCTCGGCGTCAACGCCGTCGACGCGGCGAACGCGATGTACATGCTGGTCCAGGGCATCGAAGTAAAGAGCGCCAAGTACGCGGAGGCCGGCCAGCAGTATAAAATCGTCATCCGGGCCGACCAGCGGTATCGCAGCAACGAGGATCTGCTGGCCGAGCTGCCGGTCGCGTCGTCGACCACCGGCATTGCGGCGCTCGAGCAGGTCGTGACGACGAGCCGCGGCGCCGGGCCCAGCGAGGTCACGCACTACAACCGGCGGCGGCAGGTGGAGCTCACCGCCAACCTGCTGCCCGGCACGTCGCAGGCCGCCGTGCTGCACCAGCTCGACCGTAAGATGCGCGCACTCGGGCTCGGGCCCGCCTACGAGATGACCTTCACCGGACAGGCGCTCGAGCAGGGGCGCCAGGCCGCGGCGTTCATGACGTCGTTCATGCTGTCGTTCGTCTTCATGTACCTCGTGCTCGCGGCACAGTTTGAATCGTGGATCCACCCGATCACGATTCTGCTCTCGCTGCCGCTCACGGTGCCGTTTGCGCTGCTCTCGATCCTCCTGCTCAACGGCTCGCTCAACATCCTGTCGCAGCTCGGCATTTTGGTGCTCTTCGGCGTCGTCAAGAAGAACGCGATTCTGCAGATCGACCGGGCGAACCACCTGCGGGCCGCGGGACTCGACCGCAACGCCGCTATCATCCAGGCGAGCCGGGACCGGCTGCGGCCGATCTTGATGACGACCATCGCGTTTGTGGCGGGCATGATTCCGCTGGCCGCGAGCCGCGGGGTGGGGGCGGAGACCAACCGCGCGATGAGTTCGGTCATTATCGGCGGTCAGGTATTGTCGCTGCTGCTCACGCTCGTCGCGATCCCGGTCATTTACTCGTACTTCGACGATCTGCAGCGGGCGGGCGCCGGGCGGTGGTTTTCGCGCTGGTTCCGGAGTGGCCGCCGGGAAGCGGCCTCGGGTCTTCCGGGGGGCGGCCCGGCAGCTTGGCCGGCGGTTTCCGGAGGCGCGGCCGGGGAGGAGTAGCGCGCCGGCCGCGTCGGCATTCACGGCATCGACTGCCTCGCCGAACACATCGTGGGTGTGTACGTTTGACGCTGGTGCGCTCGGGAGATATGTTGAATGAACAGTCAGTCATTTTCAAAGCCCGAAATGAAGGAAACCTCGGAGGCCTACCTTTAGCATGCCGCGGCTCAGCACGACGGCGCGGGAGGTTCGCACCGGGGAGCGCCGCGGTCAAATTCTTCGCGCCGCCCTCGACGTGTTCAGCCGCCGCGGTTTCCACGGCGCCACCATTCGGGAAATCGCCTCGACGGCGGGATTGGCCGAAGGGACCATTTATCTGTACTTTGCGAGCAAGCAGGATGTCCTCCGCGGCGTCATCGGCCTTATCGCGGAGGACGGGACACCGCCGGATCCCGTGGAGTTTCCGGCGGGGGACGACGAAGCATTTCTCAACGCATTCGTCCTCAGCCGTGTACGGACGCTTGCCCGCCACGCGTCGTTCATCCGCCTCGTCGTGCATGAAGCCGATCTGCATGAGGATCTTCGGCGGGAATTGTTCCGGCGTCTCCACGATCCGTTTGTCGGCCGGTTCCGCGCGTACCTGGACGCCCGCATCGCCGCGGGGGCGTTCCGGCCGGTCAACACAGACATCGCCGCGTCGATCTGCTTCCGCATGGTGATGAGTTATCTCATGACGCAGCACGTGCTGGGGTTCGCCGGCGTGCGCTACAACGACGACGAGTACCTTGGTGAAATGGTCGCGCTGATGCTGCGCGGGCTCGTGGTCCGGGATCCGCAGCGGCGCGCGGCGCCCGGCAGTGCGACGACAGAGACAGAGGGGGACTGAGATGCTTATTCGGCCTGTCCGTTGGGTTGTTTGTGCGGCGCTGATCGCGATCGCGTCGCTTCCGCTTGCCGCGGTCGCGCAGACGCAGCCGACCCAGCCGCCGGTGCCGTCGACTCCGAACCAGCCATCGACGCCGGCGCCGCCACCGGCGCCGGGGACTCCCGCCGCGCCCGCCCAGCCGCCGGCTGCGCCGGCGGTCCAGCCCGTTCCACCGGTGCCTCCTATACCGGTGGTCGGCGGCGGGCAGCCGCTCACCCTCGTCGACGCGGTCCGGCGCGCCCTCGAACAGAACCTGACCGTCCGGCAGGCGGCCCTGCAGGTGGCGATCGCCCGCTCACAGGTGTCCCAGGCCGACGCGGGTCTGTGGCCGACCGTGCAAATCATCGGCAGCAACACGCAGACGAGCTCGTCCGGCACCTCCTTGCTCAACGGCACCATCAGCATCCCGACGGCCGGGATCACGAACGCGCCCTTCAACGCGGTGCTGCCGGCCACGGTGACGCCGCAGTGGAACGTGCGCGGCAACCTCCAGTACACGCTGTACAGCGGCAACGCCGTCCAGGACCAGATCGCGATCGCGCAGGCCAATCTGCGCTCGCAGCAGAGTGCGTTTGCCGCGACGGCCGGCCAGACGGTGCTGACCGTGCGGCAGGCGTACTACAACTATGTCCAGAGCGAAGAACAGGTGGGAGCAGCGCAGCGCGCGGTCGACGCCTCGCAAGAGAACGTCCGGGTCACGCAGGCCCAGGTCCGTGTCGGGACGTCTCCCGAGTTCAACCTGCTGCAGGCGCAGGTGCAGCTCTCGCAGGCGCAGCGGAGCCTGACGCAGGCGAAAGCCGCGGCGGTTCTGGCCGAACAGCAGCTCGCGGCGGCGGTCAACCTCCCGATCTCGACGGCGATCAACGCGACGACGCCGATGGGGCTGCCTGCCGCCCCGCAGGACGTCGAGGCGCTCGTCAAGCAGGCGCTGTCGAACCGCCCCGAGATCGCGCAGGCGCAGGCCAACATTCAGTCGGCGCAGGCGGCGGTGGACCTCGCGGCGTCGGGCCTGCGGCCCGACATCACGGTGTTCGGCGGGCCCTCGACGCTCTCCAACAACCTCACAACGAGCGTCCCGGTCACCTGGAGCGGCACGATTCAGTTGACGCTCACCGTCTTCGACGGCGGCCTCACGAAGGCCAAGGTCGAGCAGGCGCGCCAGCAGCTCGCGCTCACCCAGGTCCAGCTGGAGCAGACGCAGCAGACGGTTGAGGAGCAGGTGCGCGCCGCGTATCTGAACCTGCAGCAGGCGGCGGAGTCGCTGTCGTCGGCACAGGCCGGCGTGGTCGCGGCGCAGGAAGCGCTCCGGATCGCGAACGTGCGGTTCTCGGCCGGGGTGGGCACAGAGCTCGAGGTCGTGACGGCAATCCAGAACCTGGCCTCCGCGGAGGCCGCGGTCGTGCAGGCGCAGTTCCAGTACAACCTCGCGCTCGCGCAGATCGATCAGGCCGTCGGCTACCAGATCACGCTGTGATGCCGGTGGCCGGCGTGTTCTGATGGACGCCGCCCGGCGGCGGGGCCGCCGCCCGGTCCTGGTCGCCGCCGCACTGCTCATCGTGGTGGGTGTGGCCGCCTGGGAGGTGTGGCAGGCGTACCTGCGGCGGGCCACCGCGAATCAGCTGACCGGGTCCGGCTCCATCGAGGCGACGCAGGTCGACATCGCGCCCAAGATCTCCGCCCGCGTCGTCAGCCTCGCCGTAAAAGAAGGCGACACGGTCCACGCCGGCCAGGTGCTGGTGCGGCTCGACGACCGCGACCTGCGGGCGCAGGAGGACCAGGCGCGTGCCGCCGTGACGGCGGCGGAGGCCAAGGTCACGCAGGCCGCGTCCGCGATCGAGACGCAGCAGCAGACGACGGACACCCAGGTGGCGCAGGCACGCGCCGCGCTCGCCGTCGCGCAGACGCGCGTGCCGCAGGCGCAGACGACCGTGACCCTGCAGGGGCAAACGGTCGAGCAGTCGGTGGCGCAGGCCCAGGCGCAGCTGAGCGCCGCCCGCGCGCAGGCCGCGGGCGCGCACTCGAATCTCACCAAAGCGCAGAACGACCTGGCCCGCGCGAAGGCGCTCTACGCCCAAGGCGCGGTCGCGGCGCAGGACATCGACACGGCGCAGGCCGCCTACGACGCCGCCGTCGCGGCCGACCACAGCGCCCGGGACGCGGTCACGCAGGCGCAGGCGGCGCTCGCCTCCGCGGAGGCCAACCGGCTGCAGGTGCCGATCCGGCAGGAGGACGTGCGCGCCAATCAGGCCGCGGTCAATCAGGCCCAGGCGGCGATCGCGAACGCGGAGGCCGGGTACACCGTCGTGGCGCAGCGCCGCCAGGATCTCGCCGCGGCGCAGGCCCAACTGGTGCAGGCCCAGGCCGCGCTGCGCGCCGCCGAGATTCAGCTCGGGTACGCGACGGTCGTGTCCCCGATCAACGGCGTCGTGCTGACCAAGAATGTCGAGCAAGGCGAGGTCGTCGCCGCCGGCGGTGCGATCTACACGCTGGTCGATCCCGGCGACATGTGGCTGCGGGTCTTCATTCCCGAGGATCAGATCGGCCGCGTGCGCCTCGGGCAGCAGGCGGAGATCACGGTGGACACGTTCGCGGGGCGGCAGTTTTCCGCGCACGTGTCGGAGATCAGCAGCCAGGCCGAGTTCACGCCGGGCAACGTGCAGACGAAGGAAGACCGGGTGAAGCTCGTCTTCGGCGTCAAACTGCAGATCGACAATCTCTACGGAGCGCTCAAGCCCGGCATGCCGGCGGACGCCACGATCTTCGTCGGCCAGGCCGGGCGGCCGAGCCCGTGACCGCCGCGGGCCCGGGCGGTCCCGGCGGCGGGACGCCCGCGATCGACGTCGCCGGCGTCTCACGGCGGTTTGGAGACCGCACCGCGGTCGACGACGTGACCCTGCGCGTACCGCGCGGCGAGATGTTCGCGCTGCTCGGTCCGGACGGCTCGGGCAAGACCACGCTGCTCCGCATGTGCTGCGGCGCGCTCCAGCCGAGCGCCGGCCGGATCATGGTGGACGGCACCGACATCGTGCAGGACGCGCCGGCGGCGCAGGCCCGGATCGGGTACATGCCCCAGCGCTTCAGCCTCTACGGCGATCTCTCGGTCCAGGAGAATCTCGATTTCTACGCCGAGCTCTTTGAGACGCCGCGGGCCGAGCGCGCCAGGCGCATGGCCGAGGTGCTGGAGTTCAGCCGGCTCGCGTCGTTTCGCGGGCGCCTCGCCCAGCAGCTCTCCGGTGGCATGAAGCAGAAGCTGGCGCTCGCCTGCACGCTCATCCACTCGCCCTCCATCCTGCTGCTCGACGAACCGACCACCGGCGTGGATCCCGTGTCCCGCCGCGAGTTCTGGCGGCTGCTGTACGACCTGCACCGCGACGGGGCGACCATCGTGGCCAGTACCCCGTACATGGACGAGGCCGAGCGGGCGACCACGGTCGGACTGATGTACCAGGGGCGCCTGATCTCCGTGGAGCCGCCCGACGCGATGCGCCGCCGGATGCGCGGCGACGTGGTCGAAGTCATCGCCGAGCCGCGCGAGACGGTGCGGCGCGTGCTGGCCGGATCGCCGGACGTGCTGTCGCACATGGTCTTCGGGGACCGCCTCCACGTGGTCGTGCGCGACGCGGCGACGGCGATCCCAGCCCTGCGCGCGGACCTCGAGCGCGCGGGGGCGGCCGTCACCCAGGTCGAGAGCGTTCCGCCCTCGCTCGAGGACGTATTCATCTCCATGATCGATGACCGCGGACGGTCCACCCCCGCCGGGGCCGGGCAGTCCGCCGGCGGGGACGCGGGCGCCGTGCGTGACGCGGCCGCGGTCGGCGGCCGCGCCGGTGCGGCGGCGGTCGCGGTACGCGCCGACGGTCTGACAAGGCGCTTCGACTCGTTTGTGGCCGTGGATCACGTCACGTTCCAGATTCCGGCCGGGGCGGTCTGGGGCTTTCTCGGTCCAAACGGCGCCGGGAAATCGACCACGATCCGGATGCTGTGCGGCATCCTCGAGCCGTCCGAAGGCCGCGCGGAAGTCCTCGGGTTCGACGTCGCGCGGGATCCCGAGCAGATCAAGGCGCGCATCGGCTACATGTCCCAGCGGTTCAGCCTGTACGACGATCTCACCGTCGAGGAAAACCTCGCGTTCTATGCGGGCGTTTACGGCTTGGGCCCTGCCGAGACCGAGGCGGCCGTGGCGGAGTGGGTCGGCCGCTCGGGTCTGCGCGGACGCGAGCGTGCGCTCGCCGCGGAACTCTCGGGGGGCTGGAAGCAGCGTCTGGCGTTCGGCTGCGCCGTGCTCCACCGCCCGCGGATGGTGTTTCTCGACGAGCCAACGAGCGGGGTCGACCCCGTGAGCCGGCGGGCGTTCTGGGATCTCATCGACGAGTTCGCCCGCGCCGGCATCACGATCATGGTGACGACGCACTACATGGACGAGGCCGAACACTGCGACACCCTGGCCTTCATTTACGGCGGCCGCATCATCGCATCGGGGACGCCGGCGGAGATCAAGCGGCAGATGTCGGGCGCGCTGCTCGAGGTCCGCGCATCGCCGATCGATCAAGCGCTTGAGACGCTGCGGGGCCGCCCGGAGGTGCGGGAGGCGGCGCTGTTCGGCCGGGCCATCCACGTGACCGTCGACGACGCGGCGGCGGCCGAAGCCGTCCGGGCGGCTCTGGCCGGGCGCGGCGTCGCCGTCGAGAGCGTGCGCCCGGTCCGCCCGTCGCTCGAGGACGCGTTCGTGTCTCTCGTGGAGCAAGACGAGGCGAGACGGGAACCGGCGCGCCCGCGGCCGGCCGGCGGCGCATCATGAGTGCGCGCCGGCTGTTCAGCGTAGTCCGAAAAGAAGTCCTGCAGCTGCTGCGCGATCGCCGGACGCTCGGCACGATCATCAGTCTCCCCATCATCCAAATGATCCTCTACGGCTATCTCAGCAACGACGTCACGCACATTGCCACGGCCGTCTTCGATCAGTCACGGACGCCGGAAAGCCGGACCCTGCTCGAGGCCTTCACCAACACGACCTATGTCGACATCCGATACTACACGAACGGGTTCGACCAGGTGCAGCGGCTGATCGACGGCGGGCAGGCCAAGATCGGCATCCTCATTCCGCCGGACTATGCGGGCCGCCTTCGCAGCGGCCGCACGGCGCAGGTCGGCGTGATCGTCGACGCCTCCGAACCGACGTCGGCGCGGACGGTGCTGGCCCTGGCGACGGAAGTCGGCCAGGTACTGTCGACACAGCTCCTCCTCCAGCAGTCGGCACGGCTGGGCATTCCCCCGCCGCCGCAGCTGATCGACGTGCGGGCCCGGGCATGGTACAACCCGACACTCGCGCAGGTCAACTTCATCGTGCCCGGCGTCATCGCGCTCATTCTCGTGTTCGTAACGACGTTTCAGGCGGTGACGGTCATCGTGCGGGAGCGGGAACGGGGCACGATCGAGCAGCTCGTCGTGACGCCGATCACCGGGACGGAACTGCTGCTCGGCAAGGTGATCCCGCTGATCGGGCTCGGCTACGTGGAGATCACGGTCACTTTGCTGCTGGCGACACTGTGGTTTCACATGCCGGTGAAGGGGAGCCTCCTGCTCCTCTACGTGCTCTCGCTCGCCTTCTTCTTCAGCACGCTCGGCCTCGGGGTGTTGATCTCGACGGTGTCGAAGACGTTCCAGCAGGCGACGCAGGTTGCGCAGCTCGTGCTGCTGCCGAGCATGCTGCTCTCGGGGTTCATCTTCCCGAGAGAGTCGCTGCCGTACTGGCTGCAGGTCGTGGGCGGGATTTTCCCGCTGACGTATTTCATTGTGGTGCTGCGGGGGATTCTCATCAAGGGTGTCGGGATCGATTACCTGTGGCGGCAGATTCTGCCCCTGGTGGGCCTCGGGGTGCTGATGTTCGCCGTCGCAATCAGCCGGTTCCAGAAGCGCGTAGACTAGGCGCATGATGCGGCAGACGGGGAGGGTCGACGCGCGGCAGTTCCGTGAAGCGATGGCGCGCTTTGCCACGGGCATCACCGTGGTCACCGCGCCCGCCCCGGACGGGCCGCACGGGGTGACGATCAACGCCTTCGCGTCGCTGTCGCTCGCACCGCCGCTCGTCCTGATCTGCATCGAGCACGGGCGCTACACGCTCAAAGTGCTCGAGACCGCGCGTGTCTTCGCCGTGAACGTGCTCGCCGAGGGTCAGGAGCATCTGTCGAGATTCTTTTCGACCGACTCGCGGCCGGAAGGGCCGCACGCGTTCGACGGCATTCCGCACCACCCCGGCCGCCTGGCGCCGATCCTCGACGGCTGTCTCGCGGTCGCGGAATGCCGCGTGACGGCCCAGTATCCCGGCGGGGACCACACGATCTTTGTCGGCGAGGTTGAGGAGGTGGAGGTGTCTCCCGGCCGGCGCCCGCTTGTGTACTACGACCGGGGCTACCGAGGGCTTACTGGCGTGTAGACCGCTTCGCCCGGCGCGGAGGCCTCAGGACCGGCCGCGCCGGCACGTCGTGTCCGGAGAGTGAATCGATGAGCAAGCGGATCGTTAGGACCGAGCAGGCCCCGCAGGCGATCGGGCCATACTCGCAGGCGGTGGTCGGAGGCGGGTTCGTGTACGTGGCGGGGCAACTGGCGCTCGACCCCCGCACAGGCCAGCTTGTGCCGGGCGATGTCCGGATTCAAACCAAGCGTGTGATGGAAAACATCAAGGCGATTCTCGAGAGCGCCGGTTCGTCGTTGAGCAATGTCGTCAAGACGACGGTCTTTCTTCGCGACATGAACGACTTCGGGGCGATGAACGAGATCTACGGCTCGTACTTTCAGGAAGACCCGCCGGCCCGCTCCACATTCCAGGTGGCGAAGCTGCCGCGCGACGGCGCGGTCGAGATCGAGGTGGTCGCGCTCGCCAAATAGCGCGGCCGCCCTTGCTCTCGCCGGGGGGACGCGCTACGATCCCTTTGGGTTGGGGGGTCGGCTAACGGTAGGCCATCAGACTTTGGATCTGAGAGTCCAGGTTCGAATCCTGGCCCCCCAGCCAGGCACCCTGCTGCACCGGATTGCACGTCGCTGCATTACCCGCAATTTCTAAGGGTTTCCAATCGTCCGCGGACTGCACCGGGTTGCACCCTGATACCCTCTGCGGAGCGCCGGACAAGTGCAATTTGAGTGCAGTCTCGAGGCCCTCGGGGAAGACGAGTTCGTCGATCCATTCCACAGGGTGCGTTGGGAGGCGATCCATCAGGTGCCCGTAGACATCGAGCGTGAAGGCGGCGCTCGCGTGGCCCAGCTGTGCGGCGATGTATTTCGGGTGCTTGCCGGCGGCAATCAGCAGGCTCGCGTAGGTATGGCGCAAGTCGTGAAACCGAATCGGGCCACCTTCGCGCCCTTCATCGCACGAGCAAGGGCTTTGCTCAGCATTGATCGGCTCACTACGCCTCCTGTTGAACGGTTGAAGACCAGCCCTTCGTGCGTAGCTGGGAAGAGAGAAGACGGCGCACAGTCGGGACCATCTCGACGGTACGGACAGACCGCGTCGATTTCGGAGCCGTCGTAGTCTTCGTCCGCTTCTCGTAGGCGCTCGTGACCTCGATCTTGTTCGTGGTGAAATTCGGGCGGTTCGGCCCTGCCCACGTCATCGCTTGCAACTCGCCCAGGCGCAGTCCCGTGAAGACGGCGACGGCGAAGAACGGGCGCCATCGAGGGTCCGCCGCGAGCAGGAAGCGCCGGATCTCGGCGAGGGTTCACACTCGCAGGTCCCGCCGCGGCGTGGCGAGGCGCCGCAGCTTGCGAGCCGGGTTCGACGGGAGCCTCCCCCCAATCGACGGCGGCCTCCAGAACCTCACGGAGTAGGGCTAAGGAGTGATTGACGGTCTTGGGAGCGAGCCGCTCGATCTTACCCGCAGCGTAGGCGTGAATCATCGCCGGTCATTGTAGGCGGGGGGCCTGCTGACGTTCTGTCATTGACTATTCTGAGCCCGACCCTGGTCACTCCCCCGGGCGTACCGCTAATGAGGGACGCCAGTCTGCCCACGGGGGCTCGCAAGGGTCGTGTGCGTCCGGGCAAGGCCCCTTACTTCGGCGATGACTTTGGGCCGGCCGCTAGGTTTGCCCGGATTGGCCCGGTTGAAACGGCCACCCCGTGCCTCGGCGGCGATAATGGCTGTTTTCCGCTGGTGAACGGACCCAACAGCCCTAGCACTGTGTCCGCCGGGCGTGAACCCGCTCAACGCGAGGAGCCCGGCGAACCGGGCTCCTCTGGCGTCATGAGGCTGTGGGGTTGCCCCGTAGCTGGCCGACCTACGGTTTCCCGTGGCCACCGCCGTGGTCGCCGGCGCTACCGCCACCGCGGCCGCTACTGGCGATGCTCCCTTCAATCTTCGCGGCACCGGAGACGACGTGCCCAACGGCCAGTCCTGACGCGGCCAGGGCGGCGTGATGCGCCCCACCCCAATGCGCGACGGCCGACACCCAGGCGCCGTGCGTTGGGAAGCCGCTCGCGTTGGTAATTGCGCCAGTCGTGCTCTTCGTCATGAAACTCAGGGTCCTCTTCGATCCCACGATCGCGCCTGTGTAGGTGCAAGACCCTCCCGAGCACGAGTAGGTCCCGCTCGCAAACAGCATGCCGCGGACTGTCATGGTCCAAGTCCCGCCGCTCGACGTCAGCGTGCCAGTGACACCGCCGATCGTGGTGGTCCCGCTGAGGGTCCCATTTGATGCTACCGTTCCTGAGATCGGCAAGTTTGAGCCAGATTGGGCGAGGGTCACCGTCGGCGTGGCCAGGGACGCCGCCAGCAAGCCCACGACGAAAGCGTATCGCATGGTATCCTTCCTAGTTGCGCTGACTAACTGTTCGTACATTTTGCCCATTTTTCATCGATGCAGGAGCACAGTAAAGGTCGCCGAGCGACAGCCGCCGTTCTGTCACTCGGACAATGAAAACCTCGGAGAAGTTCATCCGAACTTCGTCCGCAAATTTGGGACCGTCCCGTTCTGGTTCGTCCAGCCATACCAGGAAGACCACTTCATCCCGCTCGACCTGGGTAGCCCATACCCCCGGGCTCACGGAACCTCTGGCCGGAGCCGCTCGCTCAGGCCCACCGGAAAGACCAGTGGGAGCTCGGCCTGAATCGGGCTGTCTGTGCGGGTCGTACGACCCTTGTTAGCAGGCTGCAGAAAAATTGGGGTCAGGCGTGGTCATAGTGCTCACTCCGAGAGAGAGCATAGTCAATCGAGAGCCGGTAACAAAGGCGAGGGTTCTATACTGCCGCGCGAGACCGCGGATCTCCGAGACGACCTTCGGCCGGCCGCCGGGGGTTGCCGGATTGGCCGGGCCGGAATTGTCCCTTCTCGGCGTTCGGGACCGCCGGCGGCCGTTTGCCTGTTTCCGGCCTGTTCTCAGGCGTCATGGATGCATCGGGCCCGGAGCCAATCGCCCAGGTCGTGACGACGACCGCTCGGGTGGAAAATCTCGGCGTCGTTGCGAAACTCCTCGGTTGGGGCACGCACGGTATCGAGGGGTAATACCCCGGTTTCGGAGCAAACGTGCAATCGCTCCACCATCGCCCGTAGAATCGCGCCACGCGCGCGGAATGAATCGGAGTCTAAACCGATCTTGCATAGGGTCTTGACCGTAACGCAACGCCGGGATGGCGTTGGATCGCGGGGCCACGTCGAGGAATACCGGGTGGGCCTCATGAAGCCGTCCTGACGGTGAGAGACCGCGGCCTCCATGAGTTGCCGGTGAAGGAGGATGATAGGATGCAGCGCGCGTACGGGGCCGGACTGGCCCTTCTGCTTGCGGCAGTGATCGTCTACGGTCCCGGTACTGCGGGCGCCGGTGCCGCCGCGGCCACAGTGACAATTCCCGGAGACTCGTACAATCCGGCGGCCTTCGTGATCGACGTTGGACAAACCGTCACGTGGGTCAACAAGGACACTGACCCGCACGTCAGCACGACCGTTCCCGGCACGCCGGCGTCGTTCACGCTCGTCCACCCGCCGGGAAAGTCGACGCCGTTCACGTTCACCAAGGCCGGGGTCTACCCGTACTACTGTATCGACCATGCGACCTTCAACCCGACGTTCCGGCGGGCCGCGGCACGCAAAGAAGCGGATACGTTTCCGGTCGCCATGGAAGGGCTGATCGTCGTCAAAGGCCCCGGGCTCACGGGCGCGCAGGTAGCATCGATAAAGATCTCCGGGGGCGCCTATGCGCCGGACATCGCCGTCGTGCGTGCCGGCGGCAAGGTGACCTGGATCAACGACGATCATACCGCGCACACGGCGACGTTCGTTGGAGCCGGCACGCCAAAACTCACCCTCGCCGCCGGCAAAAGCGGCTCAGCGACATTCGCGAAGCCGGGCATCTACTTCTTTTACGATGAGCGCTTCGCGACGTACAACTCGAAGTTCGGACTGGCGGCGGCCAAGAAGGGAGCGCCCAACTTTCCCATCGCCATGCAGGGCTACGTCGTGGTGCTCTAGCGACACCTGACGCTCGTGATCCGGACCCGCAATAGGTGGGCAGCGGCCGGCGGAGCGACCGCGGCGGTCTTGATGCTCGGTTTATCGCCGCTCCCGGCGACAACGGCTGCTCAGCCGCCAGCCACACCCCGGGATGCACTGACGCTGGTGCGCCAAGCCCTGGCCGCGCTGGAAGTGAGTCCACCCGACGTCGCGGTGGCGACGGAACGGGTGCTCAAGGCGTTATTCGCTCAGGACACGCGCGGGGTGGACATGCCGCGGGTGCGGGACGCCGCACAGGCGCTCGGGGCGGAAGATGCCATGGCGGCCGCCGCCTACCTCATGAAGGCGCTGCGTCCCGCGGAGACCGCACCCGCGGGCGTCGATCGGGCCCTCCTCGTCCCGGTTCGGCCGCGCTTCGCCGCCACGCCGGCCGCCTACGGACTGCTGGCCGCCGCCGCGCTGCTGATCGGTGCAGGAATCCTGATCGCGCGCGAATGACACTGCCGTCCCACTGGAAACGAGTGTGGACAGCGGTGGACGCCCGGCTGGCGCTCCACAACTTCCTCTACGAAGTTCCGGCCTACGCGAACACGCTGCCGTACGTCCTGGGCGCGATCACGCTCGCGGGGCTGGTGATCCTCGTCGGCACCGGCATTCTCCTCGGCCAATTCTATGTCCCGGATCCCAGCGCGGCGAATCAGAGCATCCGGGCCATCATCACCCAAGTGCCCGCGGGCCAGGTCATTCGCGGCATCCACATCTGGGCCGCACACCTGACGGTCGTCGTCCTGCTGCTACATGTGGTGCGCGTCTACGCGACCGGCGCCTACCGCTTCCCGCGCGAGGCCAACTGGGCCGTCGGCGCCGCTCTGCTCGCGACGATGCTGGCCCTGTTCTATACCGGGACCGTGCTGCGATGGGACCAGTTGGGGATCGAGGCCCTGAAGCACAACATCGCTTTCGCGGCGCTGCTCGGAGTATTCGGCGGCTGGTTCTCGCCGGCGTTTTCAAATCACGTGCCGCTTCTCACCCGATTGTACATGGCGCACGTCAGCCTGCTGCCGCTGCTGCTCTTCATCCTGCTCATCACGCATATATATCTCGTCAGACAGCACGGGATCTCGGCGCCTCTGACGCGTTCCGAACCGGCCGCTGTCAGGTACACGTTTGCCCAGCACCTCAAGAAGGCGGCCGGATACGGCTGCATCATGCTCGGCCTTGCGCTCGCGTTGAGCGTCATCTTCCCCGTCGGAGAAGGCGCTGCGCCGGTATCCGGTATCGAAGTGACGAAACCCCCGTGGCTCTTCCTGCCGTTGTACGGCCTCGAGAACCTGTTTGGACTGCAGGGCTTGTGGGGAGCGGTAGCTTTCTTCTTGTGGCTGCTGGCCGTCCCGATACTGGACCGCGATCGCGCGCCGGGATGGAACGGCCGGCGGCGGGCATTAACGGCGGGTGCGGCGGTCCTCGCGGCGCTGACCGGCCTCGGCATGTTTGCCTGGTTGACGCAACCGGTCGCCCACTTCCACTAAGCGTCCGCGACTATGTCATCGCCTCACTGTATCGCCGAAGCCCCAGATCGAGCGGTACATCGCCGAGCACCTAGAATGCCCGGAGTCCCTGGTCTTTACTGAACCAGCAGTCACGATCCGCGAGATTCGAGCGCTCAAGATCAGGCCGCGCTTTCCTACCGACTTCGCGCCCGTCGACGCCACCGTCGCGATGCATGTATCTGTTGCGAAGACCTAAACCTCCGGGGGACGGTCACTACCGCCGGACCAGCCCCTGACCAGATCGCCTTCGGAGACCGCATACTCGATCCGGAGCGTTACGTCCGCGCCGAGATCCACGGACTGCATCCGCTATGGACGAGCGCCAACCACCCTACCCATGGTGACGTCGAACGGGTTGGCGTGCCCCGGCGGCGCGCGTCGCGCCGCCTCGGTCTAAGGCTCGCCTGTGTACGGCATGAATGACATGTATAAGGGTGTGCGCGCGTGCATCGATGCGGTACGAGAGCCCGCGAAGGAAGGAGGAAGACGAATCCAATGGAAATCTTGCTGCTCCTGGTGCTCATCGGCCTTGTCTTGTGGGCAACGGGCCATATGGTCATGCACTGAGAGAGTCCGGTACCCCAATCGCCGACGGGATGCCGGGTGGCGTGGTCTAGTCGCCCGGCGTCCCGAGGATCTAAGGCCGCGGTCAGCGTTGCCCACGTCGCTGGCTTGCCACTAAGAGGCAGCGGCAGCGGAAACGGCGCTCGAGGACGGCGCCGGCGAATCGCGGCTTGCACCGAGGCTCGCTGCGACTCAGCTGCTTCCACTGTTCCGCAGCGATTAGCAGCCGGTAGAATCGCCCCATGCGCGCGGAATGGCCCCGCCGTGCCCCGTGGTGGCGTCGCCGGGTCTTCCGCTATGGACGAGCGCCGCTCGTGAACCGGCCTGAGCCGATCCGGGCGCGCGGCCGACCACTGTGAGGCATGACCGGCAAGTGCAGAATGAGTGCAGGCGGGAGGTGGCGGACTACAGATCATCGCCGGATTCCTTGTCCTGCAAGGGTTTCAGCGGGGCGGCAGGATCAGATGAGTCCAGGTTCGAATCCTGGCCCCCCAGCCAGCCGTCACGTAAAGACCGTGCGGATTTTTCCCTTGGCTTCTTGGCTGGCATGCTCGCGATGTAGATCGCGGTGCATGTCTACAGGTTATAGCGCATAACGGCTGTCGCGCAATAACCGCACCGTCGCGCCCGCTGAATGTCGCTACGAAGTTCGCATGGCAGAGACGTATCCGCGCCGTGGGGAACAGCGATGGGTACCACGGCGACGCTTGTCCTCTTCGTCTCAGTTGGTACTCATGGTTGTTTAATCTCACCTCGCGCCGCGCGTAACCGCCGCGAGACTTCTGCACGCCGCAGCCGGTCGTCTTTCTCGAAGCCTCGTTCGGGCTCAGATACCCGTATATTTACGGAGCCGCCTCCGTACCAATACGGATGCTAGGCTCCATCCATGCCGCCCATAATGGTCCGGGGGGTGATCGGTGATGAATCTGCATAGTGTGGCGTCCATCTAATGCCCGAAGACTCAGACATTCGTCCCGGTTGTCCTGTCGACCTCGAAACGCTCGACCCGGAGACTCTGCGGGTGGCTAACCGCGCCACCGATATTCTTTTTGGCCGACGGCTGGAACAGTACGTGGACGAACTTGCAGCCACGGGCCGACCGCTTGTCCGCCGCGAACTCGATGCGCTTATCCGAGTGGGGCGTCGGGCGGAGTACCTTGGCCGCCATCGCCCGGAACGGGCGGAGCCTTCGCAGAGGGTGAAGGCAAGCACCGCGATGCGGAGCCGTCGCCGTCTCCCTGGGGGACGGTCTGCCGCAGGACCACGAGAAGGTCTCACGGCCGCAACGGGTGGCTGATCGACACCCTCGCAAGGCGGAAGGGACGGCGCTGACGGAGCACGAGGCGAACTTGCCGATCCGTCCAGGCGAGGTGGTTCGGGAAACTGTAATCGAGGCCGGGCCGCGCGCGTTGTGGGTATGTTGACGGGTAGATGCGATTCGGCCAACCGGTAGGTGGAGCCACCGAGATCAAAGCATCCGATATCCCGGCCTATCGGGCCGCCATCGACCGCAAAGCGGCCATTTCAAGACTCAGTGCAGCGTTTGGGTCATGGCTCTGGCAATTTCGATAATTTTCACTCGCAGACGGTAAACCTACACGCAAGTCAGGGCGTTCCATCCGAGCATTACGCCACAAGCAACTGCTGGAGCTGGACCTCAATCGAAATACGGGATTCCTGGTACTTCTCCCCGATCACGCTGATTAGGGTATCTGGGTCGCCGTTCACCTGATCAAGCTCTTCGTCGGTCAACCGGTTCCAATTAGGCTTCACGCGGCCCCGGATCTGCGGCCATCGGGATGCCAACCGTGCTTTATCCATGATGATCACCGTTCCCGTGGGATGTGGGACACCAAGCGGGTGGAACCGTCCCAAACACGTCTACTTAATTAAAGATTTTCCCTGAAGATTTCCCCGCTCAAAATCGACATCTGTTCGGTTGACTTACGAACATACGTTCGGTAGCGTAAGGTCCACCACAGCACAAGGGGTCCTCGTGGTTGTCTCGCCGGCACGGCTGAAACATGACCCTTCGAGTAATGCCTCCCTAGGATTCGCGCGTCAGAGCGGCTGGTGTTTTTCGGAATTGGCCGGCCGGCTGGTTCAACTCGAAGGCGGCGGCGACTCCGCGGCGCTCACCCTCACGTTTGCCGTCATTCTCGAGGCACAGCAATGCGGAGAGCCGGTCGCCTGGATTACGCCGCGCCCCGCGGCCGCACGATGCTCGGAGCCTACCGTGGAGGCCTCCGTGTTCTACCCGCCCGATGCGCACGACACCGGCATCGACCTCGCGGCGCTGCCGGTCGTTCGCGTGCCGGGTGTCACGGCGGCGTTCGCCGCGGCGGATGTGCTCCTTCGGTCCGGCGGGTTTGGTCTCATCGTCGCCGACCTCAGTGACGTGCAGAGCGTAGCGCCGACATCACTCGCACGGCTGGCCGGACTCGCGCGGCGGCATCACACCGCGCTGGTGTTGCTGACCCGGCGGGCCGCGCCGCGGACACACACCGGTTCACGCCGGTCATCCATGGAGGCCATATCCCCGGTCGAGAGCCAGGGATCGCTGGGATCGCTCATCTCCCTGCACGTACGATCAGAGCGGCAGCGGATCGGCGGCGATCGCTTCCGGTGCCGCCTTGTCGTGCTGAAAGACAAGCAGCGGGGGCCGATCTGGACGTACACGGAGTGGTGCCGTGGCGCGATGGGCCTGCGCTGAAATTCCGGCCTTGCCGATGCAGTTGCTGCTGCGCGCACACCCGGAATGGCGCGGCCATCCCACGGTGGTCGTCGCGCAAGATTTGCCGCAGAGTCCGGTGCTGTGGGTGAATGAGCTGGCGCGGCATTCGGGCATTGTGCCGGGTCTTCGTTATGCATCCGCGCTCACGCTGGCGCCGGGCCTGCGCGCGGGCGTCATACCGGACTCCGATGTGACACGCGCTGTGGATGCCGTCACCGGGGCGCTGCGCAATTTTTCTCCGCATGTGGAGCCGGCGGGCGATGAGCCGGGAGTGTTCTGGCTGGACGCCTCGGGGCTCGAGCGCCTCCACGCGTCGCTCGGCGACTGGGCGCGGTCCATCCACGACGACCTCCGCCCTCAAGGCTTAGATGCGATCATCGTCGTCGGGTTCACCCGTTTTGGCACGTATGCGGCGGCCCGGGGGACGCGCGGAACACGCGTGCTGAGCGATCCAGACGAAGAACGACAGGCCGCCCACGGGGTCTTGCTGCGGCATCTTCACCTGGCGCCGGACACCCTCGACGCGCTCGAGCGGCTCGGCGTGCGCACCGTGGCCGATCTGCTGCGGCTGCCGGCGGAAGGAGTGCCGGAGCGTTTTGGGGCGGACATCGATTCTCTGCATCGGTCGGCGTCCGGCGATGTCTGGGCACCGCTCGTGCCGCGGCGGGCCGTGGACGCGGTGCGAAGGCATCTGGTCCTCGACGCGCCGGAGGCGGACGCACAGCGGCTGCTGTTTGTCGTCAAGCAGATTCTCCATCCGCTGCTGGCCCGACTCGCATCACGCGGCGAGGCGCTCGCAACCCTGGCCCTTCGACTGCGGGCGGGCTCCGGAGCGTGGACCGCCGAGGTCCTCCGCCCGGCCGCCCCCACGCTCGATGCGGTGCGGCTTGCCGATCTCGTGCGTCTGCGCCTGGACACCATGCGCGTGGACGCCGGGGTGACCGAGGTAATCGTGGAAACCGCCGGTGCGCCGGCGACGCCGGAGCAGCTCGCGGTGCTGCCGGCCGCGGGTCCGGCCCGCGATCTCGAGGCCGGCACCCTGGCGCTCGACCGGCTGCGGGCACGGTACGGCGACGGCGTTGCGATGTGCGGGGTGCTCCGCGAGGGCCATTTGCCCGAAGCGCGGTTCGGATGGGAGCCGGCCATCCACCTGCGCGTCCCCCGGCCGCGGGTGTGCGATCCCCGGCCGCTGGTCAGGCGGCTCTTTGAACGGCCGGTTCCCCTTCGCGAGATTCCGCGGCGTCCTGATGAGCAGGATCCCGGGTCCGCCGCCGTGGCCGGACCCTACGTCGTGTCCGGGGGCTGGTGGGTCCGGGATACACATCGCGCCTATTACTTTATTGAAAGACCGGACGCGGAATTACTGTGGGTGTTCTACGACGTGGTCCGGGAGCGGTGGTACCTCCACGGGCGGCTGGAGTAGGCGGGACGATGAGATACACGCCGCTGTGGTGTAAGACCAATTTTTCGTTTCTTGAAGGCGCGTCGTCACCCGAAGCATTGATCAAGGCGGCGGCCGCGCACGGGCTCACAGAGCTTGCGGTGACCGACCGCGACGGGGTCTACGGCGTGGTCGAGGCGCACCTTGCCGCGCGCGACCGCGGGATTCGGGTGATCACCGGCGCGCAGGTGACCGTGACGGCCGCGCTTCCGCCGAAGCGTCCTACCGCCGAACCCGTTCGGCCGGCACGGCCATTTCGCCCCGGCGAATCGGCGCTGGTGCTGCTTGCCGCGGACCGCGGCGGCTATGCGAATCTCTGCCGGCTGCTGACCGTGGGACGGCTCCGTTCGCCCAAAGGCGAAAGCCGGGTCACGTGGCGGGAAGTCGCCGAGCATGCCGGCGGCCTTGTCGCGTTGTGGGGGGGTGATGCGAGTCTCCTCACCGCTGAGGGTCCGGACCCGGACGGCGTCTCGCACGTGCTGCGGGAGGGATTCGGCGACCGGCTGTACGCGATGGCGGCCCGGCACCGGCGCGATCTCGAAGTGCCGGGTGAGCGCCGGCTGCGTGCGCGCGCCGCCCAGTATGGGCTGCCGGTCGTAGCGGTGCACGAGGTGCTCTACGAGACTCCGGGGCGCCGGCCGCTTCAAGACGTGCTCACCTGTATCCGGCACGGCGTGGAACTTTCCGCCGCCGGAACACTGATCAAACCCAACGCGGAACACGCCCTTAAAGATCCCGCGGCCTTCGAGGCGCTGTTTGCCGACGACCCCGATGCCGTCCGCCGGACCTGCGAGGTCGCCGACCGGTGCACGTTTGCGCTGACCGAATTGCGCTACCGGTATCCGCTCGAGCGTCTGCCCGACGGGGCAACCTCGTCCGGATGGCTGCGGACGCTCACGTTCGCCGGCGCGGCGGAACGGTACGGGGGAAGCGTCCCCCCGGAGGTCGCCGCCCAGTTGGATCGTGAGCTTGCCGTGATCGGCGAGTTGGATTACGGCGGCTACTTTCTCACGATGCACGAGATCGTCCGGTACTGCCGCGCCCACGGAATCCTCTGCCAGGGGCGCGGTTCGGCCGCCAACTCCGCGGTCTGCTACTGCCTCGGCATCACCGCGGTGAATCCGGTGCGGACGGACCTGCTCTTTGAACGCTTTCTCTCCCGCGAGCGTGCGGAACCGCCCGACATCGACCTCGACGTCCAGCACAACCGGCGGGAAGAGGTGATCCAGTGGATCTACGAGACGTACGGGCGCGAGCGCGCGGGGATGGTGGCCAATTTCATCCGCTACCGGTTTCGGTCGGCGGTGCGCGACGCCGGGAAGGCGCTCGGGCTGCCGCTCGTCGTCCTCGATCGCGTCGCCAAACTCGTCTGGCACGAGGACGAAGTGACGTCCAAACTGCTCTGCGACGCGGGGCTCGATCCCGAGCGGCCGCTTCATCAACACCTCGGCCGGTTGGCCGGCGAGATGCAGGATCTCCCCCGGCACCTGTCGATCCATCCGGGCGGATTTCTGCTCGGCCATGAGCCGGTGCCCACGCTCGTGCCGATCGAGAACGCGACGATGCCGGACCGCACCGTGATTCAGTGGGACAAGGACAGCGTCGAGGGGATCGGGCTGTTCAAAGTCGACGTGCTGGCCCTCGGGTCGCTCTCTCATCTCGATATCGCGTTCCGGCTGCTGGATGACCGGGGCATCCGCGCGCCCGATGGGCGTCCGGTGTCGATGGCGACGATCCCGGACGGCGACCGGGCGACGTTCGAGATGATGTCGCGGGCCGACACGATCGGGGTGTTTCAGGTGGAGAGCCGCGCGCAGATGTCGATGCTGCCGCGCCTGCGGCCCAAGACCTATGACGATCTGGTGGTGCAGATCTCGATCGTCCGCCCCGGCCCCATTGTCGGCGGGATGGTGCATCCCTACCTCCGCCGGCGCGCCGGGGAGGAACCGGTGGAGTATCCGCATCCGTCGCTCGAACCGGTGCTTCGCAAAACGCTGGGCGTCCCGATTTTTCAGGAACAAGTCATCCGCATCGCCATGGTCGCCGCCGATTACACGCCGGGCGAAGCCGATCAATTGCGCCGCGACATGGCCGCATGGCGCCGCTCGGGGCGGTTGGAACGGCACCACGACCGCCTCGTCTCCGCGATGACCGCGAAGGGCGTGAAGCAGGAGATGGCGGAACGGGTCTTCGATCAGATCAAGGGATTCGGCGAGTACGGATTTCCACAAAGTCACGGGGCAAGTTTCGCGCTGATCGCTTACGCGTCGGGTTATCTCAAGTGCCACCATCATGCTGAGTTCACGTGCGGGCTGCTCAATGCTCAACCGATGGGGTTCTACGCACCGTCCACAATCGTCGATGACGCGAAGCGACACGGCGTCGAGGTGCGTCCCATCGACGTCACCGTGAGCGATTGGGACTGTACGCTCGAGCCGGTGTCCGGCGCGCCACCCGCGGCCGCGGGGTTACTTGACGTGACCCGTCTCTGTACTGTCGCGGATTCCGGTCCTCGGCGCTGGTCTCGGGCCGTACGGATGGGTCTTCGGTACGTCAAGGGACTGGCCCAAGACGGCGGCCGGCGGTTGGTGCAGGTGCGGTCCGAGCGGCCGTTTCAATCGCTCGAGGATCTGGTTCGCCGCACCCGGCTCGATGCCGGCTCACTCGTGGAACTCGCCGAGAGCGGTGCCTTCGATGCGCTCGGCGTCGATCGGCGGACGGCGCTCTGGCACGTGCGGGCGCTCGCCCGCCGGCGAGACATCGTCCTCCCCGTGCATGTACGCGAGCCATCGCCGCTCTTCGACGGGCTCAGCGCCTACGAGGAAATTGCGTGGGACTACCGCGCCTCAGCGCACAGTACCCGTGGACACCCGCTTTCGACGATGCGCGCCGCGCTGCAGGCGGCGAATCTTCCGGATGCGCGCGCGGTGCTGGCGATGCGGGATGGCGCCCATGTCCGGTACGCCGGGGTGGTCATCTGCCGGCAGACGCCCGGGACCGCATCGGGCGTCACGTTCATGACGCTCGAGGACGAAAGCGGCTTCGTCAACCTGGTGATCTGGCCGGCCGTCATGGACGAATTCGCACAGTTGGTGCGCACCGCGGTGTTCCTCGGCGTGACCGGGCGCATCCAGCGGCAGCATGAGATCGTGCATGTAATCGCGCAGCAGTTTTGGCGGCCGCAACTTGGGCCGCGCCTTCCGGACGTCGCCAGCCGGAATTTCCGTTAACTGTTAACTGCGACAACACGCGCCGGCGGTTTGCCTATAATGAAGTCGGCGCATGAAGCCGTCGGGAGTATTGCGGGTACCGTTCTTCCCGGCCCTGATCGCCGGCATCGGCGCCGGCGCGGTCGCGGGCCTTGTCAACATCGGGTTGCTGTCCCTGATGCATGCGCGCCTGCCGCCCGCTGCGGCCACCGGCGGCTCCTCCGTCGTCGCCGGGGCGTTCGCCGGCATCGCCTACTGGATGTTGGCCCGCATCTTCCCGCGCCCGGCGGCCGCGCTGTGGCTGACAAGCTTCCTCATCGCGACGGTGGACACGCTCGTCGTCTTTACACTGCCGTTCCCGACCGCGGGGCGGCGCCTCGGTCTTGCCCCGCTGGCCGGCCTCGTGACGCCGGTGCTTCAGATCCTCGCGCTCTTCGGCGTCGGCGGCTCAGCACCGGTGCACCTGCCGGGGTCGGCGCAGCCGGCCTACCTGGTGGTGCACTACGCCACCGCGGTCGTCGTCAGTCTGCTCATTCCGATCTTCGCGCGCCCGTCGACGCGCTCCATCTGACCACGCCCTCGCGATTCGTGGTTGCCGCCGCGCACACCGGCGCGGGGAAGACAACGGTCACCATCGGCCTCATCGCCGCGCTGCGGCGCCGTGGGTACGACGTGCGCCCCTTCAAGGTGGGGCCCGACTACATCGATCCGGGATTCCTCAGCCGCGCGGCCGGCCATGCCGCGCGCAATCTCGACGGATGGCTGCTCGATGCCGCGACACTGCGGTGGTTGTTTGACCGCCACGCCGGCCGGGCCGCCGTCGGAGTGGTCGAGGGCATGATGGGCCTCTTCGACGGGCTCACCGGCACCGACGACACCGGCAGCACGGCCCACGTCGCGCGCACGCTCGGCCTGCCGGTTGTCGTTGTGCTGGACGCCTCGCGCGCCGCGCGAAGCGTCGCGGCGGTCGCGCGCGGCTGCCAGGTGTTCGACCGGCACCTGCGGATCGCCGGTTGGGTCCTGAACCGCGTCGCCGGCGAAACCCACCGGCACTGGGTCACCGAGGCCGTCGAGGGTTCGACGCGGCGGCCGGTCCTGGGCTCACTGCCGGACGATCCGCGCCTCGCGCTGCCCGAGCGGCACCTTGGCCTCGTCCAGGCTCACGAGACCCTCTCGCTCGGACGTCTCCTTGCCCGTCTCGGCCACGACGTGGAGCAGGGCGTCGATCTGGCGCGCCTGCTGCGCAGTACGCGAGCGCCGAGGGGCACTGTCGAGATGCCGATGCCGCCTGCCTTGGCGCGCCTCCTATCGGGGAAAGCGGTGGACGCATCGACGAGGCCGCGCCAATCGAGTCCGGCGGGAGCGGGCACTCTTCGGCCGTCGCGGCCTGTCGTCGCGTGGGCCCGCGATGCGGCCTTTACATTCCAGTACGCGGACAACATTGAGCTCTTGGAAACGCTCGGCGCGCGCGTGGTGGCTTGGAGCCCGCTGGCCGACCAGCGCCTCCCTGCCGGGACGGCCGCGATCGTGCTGGGCGGCGGATACCCTGAATCGTACGCGGCGGCGCTCGCGGACAACCGGCCGGCCCTCCGGATGGTGCGGGCGTTCGCCGAGCAGGGAGGGCCGATCTACGCGGAATGCGGCGGGCTCATGTATCTGGCCCGGGGCATCGCCGCCGGCGGCCGGCGGTACCGCCTGGCCGGCATCGTTCCGGCGTGGGCCCGCCTGACCGGACGAACGCGGGTTGCCTACGTGCGGGCCGAGATGCTCCGCGACACGATTCTGGCATCCCGCGGCACCATCGTGCGTGGACATGAATTTCACACGTCGTCGTTGAGTCCGGCGCCCGCGGCCCGCGTGGCGGCATACCGTGTTGCCGATGCGGCCGCGGGCGGCCCGGCGGCGCCGTTCCGCCTCGACGGCTACGGCCGCGCCGGCGTACTGGCGTCGTACGTGCACGTCAATTTTCTCAGCGACCCGCGGCTGGCGGTGCGCTTCGTGACCGGCGCCGGCAAAAACGCTCTAATCGAACAACGCCGCAGGTAGGCCGCATCCGGGGCACGAAGTGCGGTTCGGACGCCCCGCCGGGCGGACTTCGGGAGGCACACGTTTGGCGCGCGCTGGGGGCTCTGGACAAACGGCCGCCGTGGTGCTGGCCGCGGGGAAAGGGACGAGGATGCGTTCGGACCTCCCCAAGGTGCTGCACCCTCTCCGGGGCCGGCCAATGGTGGCATACGTGGTCGATGCGGTGCGGCGAGCGGGCGTCCGCCGTCCGCTTGTTGTCGTGGGGCCCGATTCGGGAAGCGTTCGTACGGCCCTCGGGGACGGCGTCGACTTCGTCGTTCAGCGCGAGCCGCGCGGCAGCGGCCACGCCCTCATGCAGGCGATGCCCAGGCTCGGCGGCGGGGCGGTCGCGCTCGTCGTCAACGGCGACATGCCGCTCGTCTCGCCGGAGACGCTGCGCGCGCTCCGCCTGAGCGTGCGCAACGGCGCCGCCGCGGCGATCGCGGCGGGCACACCCGCCGAAACCCCGCCGTACGGGCGGATCGTGCGCGGCGCCGACGAACGGTTCCTCCGAATCGTGGAGAATGCCGACGCCACACCGGAAGAGACCGCGATCCGCGAGGTGAACGCCGGATTTTATTGTGTCCGCGTCGCGGAGATGGCGCAGGCGCTTCGACGCATTCGTCCGGCGAACCGGCAGGGGGAATACTACCTGCCCGATGCGGTCAACGTGCTCGCCACGGACGGCCGAGAAGTCGCGGTGGTGTCCGTGAGCGACCCCGATGAGCTGGCCGGGGTGAACACGCGCGCGGACCTATCCGCGGTGGACGCGATCCTGCGCCGCCGCGTGCTCGAGCGGTTGATGGCGGCCGGGGTCACGGTGCTCGATCCCGTGACCACCTTCGTAGACGACACCGTCAAGATCGGCCGCGACACCGTGCTGCATCCCGGCACGTTCTTGACCGGGCGCACGGTGATCGGCTCCGGCTGCGTTGTGGGCCCGGGCGCACGCGTCCACGCCTCGACCCTCGGGGCCCGCGTCCGTGTGTGGGACTCGTGGATCGAGGAAAGCCGGGTCGGTGAAGGCACGCGGATCGGTCCGTACGCCCACCTCCGTCCGGGCACCGTGGTGGGCCGCCAGGTCGAGATCGGAAACTTCGCCGAACTGAAGAACGCCCGCGTCGGCGACCGGACGAAGGTGCACCACAAGAGTTACCTCGGGGACGCGCTCATCGGCACCGAGGTCAACATCGGTGCCGGCACGATCACCTGCAATTACGGCCTCGACCGGCGCAAACACCGGACCACGATCGGCGACCGCGCCTATATCGGGAGCGACTCGATGCTGGTCGCGCCCGTGCGCATCGGGCGCGGGGCCGCGACGGGCGCCGGATCCGTGGTGACGAAGGACGTGCCGCCGCGGCGGGTCGCAGTCGGCGTGCCGGCGCGGGTCATCCGCTCGCTCGACGGTGCTGAACAGCCTCCCCGCCGCGCGAAGGTTCTCGCGGGGGGCCGCAGGACGGGTGAGCGGAGCCGAGTTAGGGCAAACAGGTAGGGGAGGGGAGGCGGGAACGGCGATGGCCGACGCGCAGATCCGGATTTTCAGCGGCACGAGCAATCCGGACCTCGCCCGCGGAATCGGGGAATATCTCGGCCTGCCGGTGGGCGCGATCAATGTCTTCCGGTTCGCCGACGGCGAAATCGGCGTCCGGATCGAAGAGAGCGTCCGGGGCCTCGACGTGTTCGCCGTCCAGTCGACGTGTCCGCCCGCGAACGAGACGCTGATGGAACTGCTGATCATCATCGATGCGCTCCGGCGTGCGAGCGCCGCGCGGGTGACCGCCGTGATTCCCTACTTCGGCTACGCGCGCCAGGACCGCAAGATCAAGCCACGCGAACCGATCTCGGCCAAACTCGTCGCGAACATGCTGACCACCGCCGGCGCGGACCGCATTCTGACGGTTGACCTGCACACCGGGCAGTTGTGGGGGTTCTTCGACATTCCCTTGGACCACTTGCCGGCGCGGATGATCCTGGGCGATTATTTCCGGTCGCTCGGGCTGGAGCATCCGGTCGTGGTGTCGCCGGATATCGGCGGGGTCAAGCGGGCGCGCGAGTTTGCGCAGTACCTCGGCGCGCCGCTCGCCATCATCGACAAGCGGCGCGACCGGCCCAACCAGGTGGCGGAGATCGTGCACGTGATCGGCAAAGTGTACCGGCGGACGGCGATTCTCGTCGACGACATCATCGATACCGGCGGGACGCTGGCCCTGGCCGCGGAGGCGCTCGTGAAGCGCGGCGTGGTCGCCGTCTACGCGTGCTGCACGCATGCCATCCTGTCGCCGCCGGCCATGGCGCGCATCCAGCGGTCGCCGATCACGCAGCTCGTGGTCACGGACAGCATCCCTGTGCCGCCGGACAAGCGGACGCCGAAGCTGGCGGTGATTTCGGTCGCCGGGCTGATCGGCGAGGCCGTGCAGCGCATCCACGCCGAACGGTCCGTCAGCGAGTTGTTCGGCGCCCCGCGGGTTATGCAGCCCGCGACCGAAGGGGAATAGGCGCCTCCGGCGCCCGGGCCGCCCGACTGTGACGATCTACCCGTTTCTCGTTGCCGGCGCGATCGGCCTCGTCATCGCCTACCTGCTCACGCCCGTGGTCGCGTGGGTCGCGACGCAGGCCGGCGTGCTGGATCGCCCGGGGGGCCGCCACATACACCGCGCGCCGGTCCCGAGGCTCGGCGGCATCGCGATCTATTTGGCGTTCGTCGCCGCCGTCCTCGTCGGCCTGCCGGTGGAACGCCCCATCCACGTCGCCTTCCAACCCCAGCGCATCACCGTCGTGATCCCGTACCTGCCGGCGATCGACCGGCCGATCGTGGCGCTCCTGCTCGGCGCGACGCTGATCACGCTCGTCGGCGCGTGGGACGACATCCGGGGCACCCGCCCGATCGTGAAGCTCGCCGGGCAGGTCGCCGCGGCCGCGGTGCTGCTGCCGTTCGGCGTCGGCATGGACGTGCTCACGAACCCGCTCGGCGGCATGTTCTTCGTCGGACCGCTCGGCGCCATCGTCACGGTGGCGTGGATCGTGGCGCTCTGCAACGTGATGAACCTGATCGACGGGGTGGACGGCCTCGCCTCGGGCATCGCGGCCATCGCGGGGGCCACCCTGCTTGTCGCGTCGTATCACCGCGGCGACGTCGGGACGGCAATCCTCGCCGCGGCGCTGGCCGGCGGGGCGCTGGGGTTCATCCCCTTCAACATCAATCCCGCGCGCATCTTTCTCGGGGATACCGGTTCGATGCTGCTCGGGTACACGCTCGGCGCGCTGTCGGTGCTCGGCACGTACAAGAGCTACACCGCGCTTTCCCTGCTCGTCGCGCTGGCGGCCTTGGGCGTGCCGGTGACGGACACGGCGTTTGCGATCGCCCGGCGGTGGCGGAATCGCCGCCCCATCTTCGAGGCGGACACGCAGCATCTGCACCACCGGCTGCTCCAGCGCGGACTCACGCCCCGCCAGACCACCGCGGTGCTCTACATCGTGACCGGCATCCTGAGCGCCGGCGCGCTCATGGTCAGCGGCGTCGGGCGATTCCCTATCATCGCGATCCTCGGCCTCCTGCTCGCGCTGCTCGCCGTCGGTGCCCGGAAAACGGGCCTGCTCCCGCCCGGCGGGGAGCTCGGGCCGCAGACTGCGCCGGCCTCGGCTCCCCCCGGCGTTGACCTTCGACCGGCGCCGAAAGTCCTCCAGGCGTCCGCGGCGCCGCCAGCGGCCGACCCAAGCAGCGCGGATCAGTGAGAACCGCCCCTGCGGGCACGCCGCGTCTTCGCCTCGCCGCGGCGTGACGGCCCGCCGGACCGTGGTCGCCGTGTTCGGGACCCGGCCGGACGCGGTGAAGATGGCGCCGGTGGTGCGCGCCCTCGCGGCGCACCCGTCCGAATTCTCGCCCGTGGTCGTGGCGACGGCCCAGCACCGGCAGATGCTCGACCAGGTGCTCGACGTGTTCGATCTTCATCCCGATTACGATCTCGACATCATGACCGAGCAGCAGTCCCTCGTCGACATCTCCGTGCGCACGCTGGCGCGGCTCGACGAGGTGCTCCCCAAGATCGCGCCCGACCTCGTGATGGTGCAGGGCGACGCGGCGCCCTGTTTCCTCGGCGCGCTCGCCGCGTTCTACCGCAAGATCCCTGTCGCGCACGTGGAGGCCGGCCTGCGGACCGAGGACAAGTATCAGCCGTTTCCGGAAGAGATGTACCGGCGCATGGTGTCGGTACTCGCCGACCTGCATTTCGCGCCGACCGCGACGGCGCGCGCCAATCTCGAGCGTGAGGGCATCCCGGCGTCGCGGATTACGGTGACCGGCAATACCGTGATCGACGCGCTGCTGGACGTCGCCCGCCGCGAGCTGCCGGCCGTCGACCCGCGGCTTCGCGAGGCGCTCGCGCATCCCGGCCGCCGGCTCTTCATGACGACGCACCGCCGGGAGAATTGGGGCGAGCCGCAGCGCCGCGTGTTCGCGGCGGTGCGGCGGCTCCTCGACGAGTTCTCCGATCTCTCGCTCGTCTTTCCGGTGCATCCGAACCCCACCGTCGCGCGGCCGGCCCGCGAGATCCTCGGCGGGCATCCGCGCGCGCACCTGTTCGACCCGTTCGACTACACGACGACGGTCGCCGTGATGAAGGACGCCGCGCTCATCCTCACCGACTCCGGGGGCATTCAAGAAGAAGCGCCGGCTCTCGGGCGGCCGGTCCTTGTCCTGCGGGAGACGACGGAGCGGCCCGAGGGCATCGACGCCGGGACGGCGCGCCTCGTGGGTACGGACGAGGCCCGCATTCTCACCGCCGCCCGGGAACTGTTGACGGACGGAGCCGCGTACGCGCGGATGAGCCGCTCGCGCAATCCCTATGGCGACGGCCGCGCCTCCGAGCGGATCGTCGCCGCCCTACGGCGCTATTTCGGATTCGCAGCGGACGCCCCGGAAGAATTCCGCGGGTGACGGCCGCCGAACCGAATCCGCGGCCGCCGGGGGGTTACGGAAGGGGCGGCTTGACGGTCCCGATTAGCAGATCAGGCACGACGGAAGATCGGACCCATTCCGACCCCGAGTCCGCCGGCTCCTCGCCCGGGCGAGACAGGCCCTGCTTCGTCTTCTGCGGCACCAGTTTGGGATTTCGGAAGAACAGCGTGATACTCCGCAGGTTGACCGCGAGGAACTTACTGACGACCGTTTCCCCGTCGCCCCGCAGACCCGTGACCCGGGCATCGGTCACCGGGATGAACTGCCTCCCCTGCTCGTTCAGATCGTCGAGCAGCCGTCCCACATCCTCGCGCGCGTGGTAGAATCCCTCAATCCGGTGCGTTGCCGTGTAGATGACGACGGGGACCACGCTCTTCTTGATCTTCAAAGGCGACGTCACGTTCTCCACCTCCGGCCCGGGGGTCGCGGTCTGCGGAACGCCCGGCCCACCGCGTGAACCTCCACTCATGTGCCCGTGCTGAAAACATCGTAGACGCGTCCGAGGAAGCATGCCGGACCCGGCCTGAGGACATGGGGATCACCGGCCGCCGTTCTTCGTTTTTGAGAGAAAGGCGTCTCGCGCCGCGACACTACACTGGGGAACCTCCCTTCGCGCCCGCGCGTTTGACAGTCAAAGGGGGAGGCGCCTATAATGATGCGGCCGCGGGCATAACCATGCGGGGGAAAGGCGGAATACGTATGCACCGGGCAGCCGTGACCACGGCATTCGTGCTCGTCGTGGCGGCGGTATTCGCGACGACCGCGGCGTCGGCGCAGACCGCGGCCAACATCGTCGTGCGCTCCGGCATCTCCGGCCAGGTGCTGCCCCTGCAACTCGTCGTTGTGGGACAGAGCGTGAAGCTCGGTGACACCCTCGTATTCGTCCGGACCTCGACCGGCAGCGCCATCCCCGCGGCCCGCGCCACGGCCGACGGCAAAGTGACTCAAGTAATGGTGCGGGTCGGCGATTTTGTGAACATTGGCGACCCGGTGGCCGTGATCGAGGCCCAGTAACGGCGGACCGCACTCGGGAGTAGTGGCGAGGGGGGCTTTCCCCCTCGTGTTGTTTCTCGGAGGGCGCCGCGCACCGCGGCGGGAGACGGAGGGGGAGTCTTGCTGAGAGGCGCCGGAGGCTGTGGTCGGAATGCGCTGCGGGTACTCGCGGCGGTCGTGGCGGCCGGACTCGGCGCGGTCACCTCCGGACTTCCTCTCGCCGGCGCTGATCCTCAGGGAATCCTGCCGCTGTCCGCGGTACACGCGGGTATGCGCGGCTACGGCCTGACCGTCATTCAGGGCACGACGATTCAGCGGTTTGACGTTGATGTGCTCGGCGTGCTGCGGGGTGAAAACTCCTCGGACACCGATCTCATTCTGTTCCGCGCCGCCGGTCCGTTGATCTCGAAAGCCGGAGGCACCGCTTCCGGGATGAGCGGCAGCCCGATCTACCTCGGCGGGCGGCTGGCCGGTGCACTCTCCTACGGCTACCACTTCCCGGGCCCGGATGCGGACCTGAGTCTTGCGACCCCGATCGAGCAGATGCTGCGAATGGTGAGCGCCCCGGCCCCGGCCGGAGCCTTCGGCCGCCGGGGGGCGCCGTCGTCCTGGATGCGGCCGCGCGAATACCGGAGCGAGACACCCATTGCGACGTCCGCGGGCCCGCTGCGCCGCGTGCTGGTGGTGGGGTCGGCGGCGGAGGCCGCGGCGTACAACGCGCATGCGGTGCCCGGTACCGCCGCGGTGGCGCCCACGACCGTGCCGATGACCGCGGCCGGCATCACGCCGGCCGGCATGCGGGTGCTCGAGCGGGCGTTCAAGCGGTTCAACCTGGTGCCGTTCCAGGGGTACGGCGGCCGGCGGGTCTTCGACCCGCCGCCGATCGAGCCGGGGGCGTCCCTCGGCGTGGAACTCGTGCGCGGCGACGTCGAAGTGGGCGCCATCGGCACGGCGACGTACCGGCAGGGCGACACGGTCCTCGGCTTCGGCCACCCGCTCATGAACGCGGGAAGCGCGTCCCTGTTCCTTACCACGGCGTGGATCGATACGGTCGTCCGCTCGCTCGACTTTCCATTTAAAGAGGGCAGCTTCGGACCCGCCGCGGGCACGCTGACCCAGGACCGGACGACGGGGATCGCCGGCCAGCTGCACCGCCTGCCGCGGGCGTTCGCGATCCGGGTCAGCACCAAGGATCTCGACACCGGCGTTTCGCATAGCTACGGCGCGCAGGTGGTGCGCCGGCAAGATCTCGCGGAGAGCCTCGTCCCGAGTGCGGTGTTGAGTCTGGTCCAGCGCGGGCTCGACCGCGTCGCGGGCGGGTCGGCCGCGATCCGCATCACCCTGCGGGCGCGCGGCCTCAAACAGCCCGTCGTGCGCGAGGATCTGGCCTACGACGTTAACGACATCGCGACCGCGGCGGTGCTCGACGTGCCGGCGGCGACGCAGCTGCTCTTCAGCAATTTCTTCCAGGAGCTCGATCCCGTGGACATCACCGTCGAGATCGCGGTGACCACCAAACCCAACATGGCGCTCCTTGTGGGGGCGCGGCCGGACGTGCGAACGCTCCACCCCGGCGATCGCCTGCAGGTGCAGGTGCGGATCCGTCCCTTCGGCGACACGGAGCCCCAGTCGAAGACCATCGCCTTTACGGTGCCGCACGACTTCCCCGCCGGGCCGGCGTTCCTGCTCGTCGGCACGGCGGGCGCGCTCAACGACTCCTCGTCCCCCCAGGACAAATTCCAGGCGCTGGTCGCGGCCGAATCGACGCCGAGCGGCGTCGAGTCGCTCGCGTCCGCGGTCGAGCAGTTTGAAAGCGAAGATAAGAACACGGACGTGATGGTGCAGCTGGTGCCCGAGTCGGTATTGAAGGCGGTCGGCGCGAACGCGAACCCCAGCTTTGAGTCCGCGGCCGGCACCACGGTCGAGACGGACTGGGTCGTGCTCGGCAAGTACCAGGTCCCGATGACGGTGAAGTAGGATGAACGCGCGCGCCCGGCTCGCCGCCCTCATCCCGGCCGTCGCGGCGCTCGGGCTTGCTCTTCTCCCCGCCGCCGGCCCGTCCGCGGCCGCGCCGGCGATCATCCCCGCGGATGCCATCGCCGTCGGCATGAAGGGCGTCGGCAAGACCGTCATCATCGGCACATCCGTCGTGACGTTTGACGTCCGCGTGCTCGGCATCTTGCACAACGCGGGCCCGGCGGGCGACCTCGTGCTGTTCCGTGCCTCCGGCCCGGTCATTCAAAGCGTGGGCGGAATCGCCGCCGGCATGAGCGGCAGTCCGATCTACCTCCAGGGCAAACTGGCCGGCGCGCTGGCATACACGTTCCAGGCCTCCGATCCGATGGTCGGCCTGTTCACGCCGATCGAAGACATGCTCCGGCTGCTGCCGCACGCCCAGTCGCGGGTTCCGGCCGGGCCGCGCGTCTATGCGATCGCGCCGATGCGTCTTGACGGCCGCACGATCCGCCGCGTGGTGGTGCCGGCTTTGTCCGTCCGCGCCGGCCCGCGTCCGTCCGGGCGGACCGTGCGCGCCGTACCGGACGACACGCTCATCGCGGCCCCCGCGGTCACCCCGCTGTTTGTGTCGGGCGTCGGCGCGGCCGGACTCGAGACGCTGACGAATCTCCTCGGCCCCATGGGGCTTGCCCCCGTCGCCGGCGGCTCGGAGGCGGACGTGCCGGCCTCGCTGCCGCTCGAGCCCGGGAGCGCGATCGGCGTCGCACTGCTGAAGGGCGACATTGCCGCGTACGCCATCGGCACGATGACGTATCGCGACGGCGACCGGATGCTGGCCTTCGGCCATCCCTTCACGGGGATCGGGCCGGCAAGCTACCTGCTCATGAACGCGACGATCTTTCAGGTCGTACAGGGCCAGCAGCAGAACATCAAGATCGGCGCCGTCGGCGCGCCGGTCGGCATCGTCTCCCAGGACCGCCCGGCCGGCATCGGCGGTACGATCGGCGTGCTGCCGCGCATGTTCGGCGTACACGTCCATGTGCGAGACGGCGACAGCGGCCGCGACCGCTACTTCAATTTCCAGGTCATCCCCAGCACGGAAATCGCGCCGGTCGTTGTGCCCGTGGGCTCGCAGGGCGCCATCGAACGCGCCCTCAACCGCAGCGGACAGGGCACCGCGACGGTCCGCATGGTCCTCCACGGCCGAGGGCTGCCGGCGCCGGTCGTGCGGGAGAACATGTTCTACGGTGCGAGCGGGATCGCCGCGCGTGCGCTCGCCGAGTTGCCGCAGGCGATGGCGCTGCTGTTCGACAACGATTTCAAGGACGTCGCGCCGACCGGCATTGACCTGGACCTGCGGGTGACCTCCGCGCAGGAGACCGCCACCATCACGGATGCGGAAGTGCCCCACGATCCCGTTGCGCCGGGCGGCACCGTCCGCGTGCGCGTGACCGTGCGTCCGTTCCGCGCCGCACCGCGGACCGAGGAGCTCGCGCTGACGATCCCGGCGAATGCGGCGGTGGGTCCCGCAATGCTCATCGTGCGCGGGGGCGGTAGCGGCGTGCCGGCCGGCGGGACCGGCGGCGCAGCGGGTCCGGCGGCCGGCACCGCGGGGCAGGGCGGCGGCCCGCGGACACTCGAGGACGCCATTAAGGCATTCGAGACCCGAGACAAAAACACCGACGTCGTTGCCGAGTTGATCGGCGGTACGCCGCCGCGGACGGAGGCGGGCACGCCGGCGGCCGGCACGGCGGCGGTGCGGCCGTCGGTGCAATGGACCACACCGTGGGTCGTGCGCGGCCGTATTCAGATCCCGATCGTCGTCAGCGGACCGAAATAATCATGCCGGCGATCGCGGTCGCGGTGGAGCGGAGGGTGGAGCTCCCCGCGGGCGTCATAGGAGCGGTGTCCTGATCGCATCCGGCCTCCCGCGGGCCGGCGCGCGCGGCCCCGCCCCACGCCGCAGATGGATCGGCCGCGCCGCCATCGCGGCGGCGGCGTGCCTGCTGTGCGGCGCCGCCGTGTGGGCCGGTATCTACGCGAGCAACTGGGCCGCCCACGCCGTCCGCCAGACGATCGTCACACGCCTGAGCCAATCGCTCGGCCGCGCCGTCGCCCTCGGCAGCGTCAGCGGCAATCTCCTCAACGGCATCGAACTGCACGACCTCGTCATTGCCGAGCGCGGCGGGTTCAGCCGCGGCGTGGCGTTTTCGGTCGACCGCGCGCGTCTGACGATCTCGCTGTGGGATGTCGCCCGCCGTCCCCAGGACGTACTGGCGAGTATCACCCGCGCCGATCTCGCCACCCCGCACCTCGAGCTCGCCCGGGATGGGCGCGGCGTCTGGAACATGGCGGATCTGCTGAAGCAGCAGCAGAGCCCCCTAGGTCCGGCGTTTCGGGGGCGGGTCGTCGTCCACGGCGGCGTCGTCGCATACGCCGACTCGTGGGGCGTCGAGTCGCCGCCCTTTGTCACCCGGTTCGAGCACATCGATGGAACGATCGCCGTGAGGGGCGGCCGCGTGGTGATCGCGCTCGCCGGCCGGAGCACCGACGGGGAGGCGGCCACGGTACACGGCCGGTACGCAGCAGCCGACGGAACGTACGATCTCGATATCACGGCCAAGGACGCGTCCGTGCCGCACTGGGGCGGCTACCTGGTCCGGCTCGGCGCGCTGCGCTGGGACGGCGGACGCTTCTCCGGCCGCGTCCACCTGCTTGCGACCGCGTCGCGGGCCGGCGTCACCATGGACTACACCGCCGCGATCCAGCTCGACGACGCGGAAGCGCTCTACCGTCCGGCCCGCATCCCGCTGCGTCATGCGCGGGGCGAGCTGCAGCTTACGGCCGGCCACGTCGGCGCCGACGGCCTGACGCTCATCGCCGACGGCGCCCCGATTTGGGTGAGGGGCGACGTCTCGTATGCCGGCTCTCCGTGGCTGGACCTCGTCGTGCGCGGCGAACGCCTCGACTTGGCCCGGGCCCGCGAGCTGTTCCCGTTGGGGAACGGCGTGACGCTGACGGGCCGCGCCAGCGGGGACGTCTGGATTTCCGGACCCGTCAGCGCGCCATCGGTCTCGGGTTCGGTGCAGGCGGCGGACGGCCGTTTCAACCGCCAGGATTTCACGGGCCTCAACGCGCGCTTCGACTATAATGCCGGCGTGCTCTCGCTGCGGGAGTTGTCGGCCGGGGTCGGCGACGGGCGCGTCGCGGGGGATGCCGTCATCGATCTCGCGGCGCCGCAGCTCTTCTATACATTCGCCGCGACGGCCGAGAACATCGACGCGGCGATGCTGCCGCGCGCCGGCCTTCCCGGGACCGGCGACGTAAGCGGGCGGGGGTCGGGCACGGTCGCCGGGGTGGGCGCGGGTCCGCGCCTCGCCGTGCTCGGCGCCGTGTCGCTGGACCGCGGCGCCGCGCGGGGCCAGTCCTTCGACCAGATGACGGCGTTGTTCTGGAACGACGGAAGTTCCGTGCGCGTGGACTCGCTGCGCGTGAACGCCGGGCCGGGCGCGCTGTACGCGTCGGGGTCGGTGTCCCCGGGCGGCATCCTGGATCTCGGGGCGGAGGGCCACGACGTGCCGCTTGCCGAGATCGCCGTCCGCACCGGTCTCGCGCCGTCACACCTGAGCGGCGTGGGGCGGTTCGACGGGCACATCGGCGGGACGCTGGCCGGTCCGGCGCTGTCGGGCGCCGTCGCGGCCTGGGACGGCCGGCTCGGTCCTCTCCCGTACACCTTCGCCGCGGGAACGGTGCGCATCACGCCCGAGACGCTGTCCATGGCGCAGGCGGACTTCTTCGAAGGGGGAGCGCACTACGGCGTGGCGGGCAGCCTCGCGCTGCGCCCGCTCGCGGCGCGCAACGTGGCGATCGAGGCGGACGGCGTTCCGGCGCAATCGTTTCTGCACCAGACCGCCGGAATGGACAGCGTGACGGGGACGCTCTCAGGCCGCCTCGTCGTCAACGGACCCGTCCAGCGGCCGTCGGTCGCCGGCCACGCGACGCTGACCCGGGGCAGCGTCCTTGGACAAATTGTCGATGCCGCCGACGTCGACCTCGCGGCGGGCAAACCGGGATTCATCCAGGTCGCGCGTCTTGACGCGCGGGCCAACGGGTCGCACGTCCACGCGTCCGGCACGGTCGATTCCCGCGGCCCGCTCGCATTGAACTTCCAGGCCGACCGTGTCCGGCCGGCCGACATTTCACTGTTGAGCCGGTTCGGCGTCGCGCCCTACGGTACCGTGACCGTGGACGGGCGCGTGACCGGCACCGTCGCGGATCCCGAGTTCTACGGACGCCTCGTCTCCCCCGACCTGTGGATGCGCGGCCAGGCCTTCTCCGCATCCGGCATCGTGGATTACCGGAACGGCCAGATCCAGCTCGCGCCCCTCGACCTGGTGCAGGGCGACGCGAGCTACAGTCTCAGCGGCAACGTCTCGTGGAGCGGGCGGCCCGCGGCCGACCTCAATCTCCATGTCACGCACGGGCAGATCGCGACGCTAGTCGACGCCGCGGGCCTTCGGCTGCTGGCGAAGATCGAGGGAATCATGGACGGCGATGTCGCGCTCTCGGGTCCGCTCTCGGACCCGTCTGCGCGGCTAACACTGGCGCTCAACGATGCCCGGATCGGGGGCGTCCCGGCCGGCACCGGCGAGGCGGACCTGATGTTCAGCCACGGCGCGATCGACATCAGGCAGTTCGCGCTGCATCCTGGGCGCGGCGATGTGGCCGCCCGGGGTCAGGTTCGCCTGGGCGGGATCAGCGCGGTCGAGCTCTCGGCGCGCGGCCTCGATCCGGCCGTCTTGGTGCCGCTCTTTCACCTCCGGCAGCCGCTCGTCGGGAACATCGATTTTACGATGCAGTGGACCGGCTCCGCCGCGAATCCGACCGCGGGACTCTCGTTCGAAGCGACCGATGCCGGCGTGCCGGGCGTGACCGTGAGCCGGATTACGGCGCTCGCCTACTACAAGAACGGGACGATCACGATCCAGAACGGCATGATCGCAAAGAACGAGCACACGCTGGTCCTCGAAGGCACGCTGCCGGTGGCGACCGGACGGTTCGACCTCGATCCGAACGGGCCGCTGCAGCTCAGCCTGCACCTCGCCGACGCCGACCTGAGCTTCCTCAGCCTGCTCAGCCCGGCTGTTCACGATGCGTCGGGGACGGTGGCCGGCGAGGTCACGATCGGCGGCACGGTTGCCGCGCCGACGATGAACGGATCCGTGCGGACCGCCGGCGGCCGGCTGCGGTATGCACCGCTGCGGACACCGATCACCAATATCGCGGCGGACATCGCGTTCTCGCGCGATGTGGTAAACGTGCACGACGTGTCGGCGGACATCGGCGGCGGCCACGTGGCCGTGCAGGGCACGGCCGCGATCAGCGACTTCCGTGTTCGCACGGTGGACTTCACGCTGACCGCCAAACAGACGACCCTCGATATCCCGGGCCTCTACACCGGCCGGGCGGACGCGGCCCTGGCGCTGCACGGTCCGGCCGCGGACCCGACGCTCACCGGCGGGGTCACGCTGTCCAACGGGCGCATTACTTATGCGGGCGCGCTGCCGGGCTCGGAGGCGGCCGCGCAGGGGACCCTGCCGCCGGTGGCCCTCGACGTCAACATCGGGACCAGCGGCGATCTCTCGTACGGCGAAGGCCCCGTGCAGTTGGCGCTGACCGGCGGCGTCCATGCCGGCGGCACGCTGGCGGCGCCGAAACTCTCAGGCGAGATTCGATCCGACGGCGGGACGGTCAGTCTCTTCGGCACGCCGTTTACCGTCGTCGAGGGGACCGCCGTGTTCTCGGAGGGTCTCGGGTTCACCCCCATGGTGACGGCGCGGGCGCAGGGACAGATCGGCGATTACCGCATCTTCGTCGACGTCTCCGGTCTGCTGCCGAACCCGTCGGTCGTGTGGAGCTCCGAGCCGCCGCTGACGCAGTCGGAGATTCTGGCGGTCGTCTTTGGGGCCACGGGCGAAGCCGGTACGCCGACCGGGCTCGCCGGGCGCGAACTGGGCCGGCTGCTGATCGGGTCGGTGACCGCGGCGATCCAGCGGGCCCTTCACCTCGACGAGCTCACGCTGTCCTACGACACGCAGAACCCGATCACGCTGCGCATCGGCAAGTTCATCTCGGCGAAGTTCTATCTCGCGCTGACCGAGGTGTTCCCGCAGCAGACCGGGACCGGCTCGCCCGCCGCGACCTCATCGGGGGCCTCAGGCGGGGGACCGCCCTCGGGGACGGTGCTGTACGCTCCCGTGCTGTCCGGCATCTTCAGCCGCCCGGTCCCGGCCGGCCAAAACTACACGGTGCTCGGGGTGGACTACCTGGTCAGCCCGAATCTCTCCATCTCGTATGATGTGGACACGCTCGGCGACAACGGCTTCTTCATGCTGACCCGGTTCCCGTTCTGATCCCGGAGAATCGCGGCGTTCGGGCCTGGATACTGGTAGGGATGGGGCGGCGTCCGTGCTGAACGAGTATTTGCGCGACCTGCACACGGTCGAGCTCCTCCGTCCGGCGGACGAGGCGCGTTGCTGGCGTGCCTTCAAGCGGGGTGGAGACCGGCGCAGCCGCGCGCGGCTGATCGAAGCGTATCAGCCGCTCGTCTTCAAAGTGGCCATGGCGCTGCATCTGCGGGAACCGATCCTGATGGATATGATTCAGGAGGGTACCGTCGGGCTCATCCAGGCGGTCGAGCGGTTCGATCCGGGCCGCGGCGTGCGCTTCAGCACCTTCGCGACCTACCGCATCCGTGGACGCATGCTCAACGCACTGCGGCGGGAGCGGGGCCGTCCCCAACCCGACGCCGAAGACGCCGCCGAGTCGCTTGCCCGCGTGCCCGACGGCGCGGCCGCCGAGGCGCTCGCGTCGGTGGAGGACGCGCTGCTCCTACGCCAGATCGTCTCGGCGATGGACGGCCTGCCGGCCCGCGAACGCCGAATCCTGGTCGGCGCCTTTCTCAGCGCAGAGGAACCAGCGCGCATCGCCGACGAACTGAAAATCAGCCTGTCGCACTTCTATCGCCTCCAGCAGCAGGCGCTGCGGAGAGTCCGTGAGATGCTCGCCCCGCCGCTGCTGGCACGACACGCGGAGGAGTAAGCGGATGCCCCGGCCCGACGCATTGCTGTGCCGCATCGGGTACGCCGAAGAGTGGCTGCGGCGGGCGCGGCACGATTGGCTGAAGGGGGACGGGCCCGCGGCGGTCCGGCGGCTCATGCTCGCCGAAGCGGAGATCCGGCACGCGCGTGAGTCACACGCGGCCCGCGCCGGAGGGCCCGCCGGCCGGCCTCACCCGGCGGGACAATGGCGGCTCGTGGCAGGGCTGGCCGCCGCGGCCATGGTCGCGGCCGGCCTGGGGTACGCGTCGATGTGGACGGCAACACCGCCGCCCGGTGCTGGGGCCGCGCGGGGCGGTATGGAGGAGCCGCTGCGCGGCGGGGCCTTCGGGCGGACGATCGTACAACTGGACACCGGACGATTTCTGATGCCTAATCTCGAACAGGCGCCCACAGACAACACCGCGGCCGGCTCCGGGGTCATCGCCCCGGCGCCGCCGGCAGACGGCGTGCCCGGCGACGCCGGTTTTGCCGAGACGGGATCCCGCACCGACGGGGGCGCTGTGGGCCGGCCGGCGCGCGTAACCGGGGTGCCGGTGAATCTCAAGACGTCCTCGCCCACGTTCTAAGTCCGACGCTCTCAGCGTCCCGGCGCGACCGCGGGCACCCCGCGTGACGCCGGCGCGGCGACTCAAGATGGAGGTCGGTATTGAGCGCACCCGACGAAGAGACGAGACCGGGACGCGTGCGTGTGCTCGCCGCCGCGGCATGCGCCGTGCTGATCATGGGCCCGGCGCTTGTCGGGTTGGCGTCCGGGCGGATAATCACCGCGCTGGCGTCCGGGCGGCCGCTGAGCGGGATACCGGCGCTTCTCGGCATCCGGGCGCAGGCGGCTCCCACCACCCCCGCCCCGGCGGCGCCGAGTCCGGCCCAGGGCCAGCCCGTGACGCCCACGTCCCCCGTGACCCCCACATCCCCAGTCACGCCCACGTCGCCCGTGACGCCGACCACCCCGGCGCCGACGGTGACGCCGACGGTCCCGGTGACGCCGACGGCCCCGCCGCCCGCCCCGTCGCCGCTTGCGCCGTCACCGCTCGCCCCGTCACCGTTTGTGCCGCAGCCGGGCGTGCCGCCGCAGGCGGTTCCCCCACAGCGCGTGGTGGGCGTGGACGTGCAGGGTAACGTGCACGTCCCGACGGAGCAGGTGCTGAACGTAGTCTCCACCAAGCCGAACGACCCGCTGAACGAGGAGAAGATCCGTAACGACGTCCAGGCCATTCTGGCCACGGGGCTGTTCGCGGACGCCGTCGTGCGGCTCGAGCCGGTGCCGGAAGGCGTGCGGGTCCTCTTCGTCGTCGTCGAGAACCCCGTGATCTCGTCCGTCACGATCACAGGCAATACGGTCGAGTCGACGGCCACGATCATCAAGGCCCTCGGCGTCCAGACCGGCCAGGTCCTCAACACGGTCGCGATTCGGGACGGCGCCCGCGCCGTGGAGAAGCTGTACCAGGACGCCGGCTATATTCTCGCCCGCGTGTCCGACGTCGCGGTGAGCGATCAGGGCGTGCTCACCGTCACCATCGCGGAGGGGCGGATCGAGGCCATCAAAATCCAAGGCCTGCACAAAACAAAGGACTCTGTCGTGCGCCGCGAGCTGTCGTTTGCGCCCGGCCAGGTCTTCAACGCGAACGCCGTCAACGCCAGCCTGAAGCGTCTGTTCCAATTGCAGTACTTTTCCGACGTGCGGGCCCAGCCCGGACCGGGCACCACGCCGGACACGGTGGACGTCACGATCATCGTGACCGAGCAGAAAACCGCGTCGGTCGGGTTCGGCGTCGGCTATGCGACGGTCACCGGCCTGCAGGGAATCCTATCCTACCGCGACACCAATTTCGGCGGCAACGGCCAGTCGGTGATCGCCCAGTACAACAGCAGCGCGCTGAACGGCGGGGGCTACACGCTGACGTTCCACGAACCCTATTTCCTGGGCTCGCGCACAGCGATGGACCTGCAGGCCTACAACATCGTCTCGATCCCGACGGACTACTCGCTCGGGCTCAACAACGCGTTCAACTACAACATGTATCAGACCGGCGGTAGCGTCGCGTGGACCCAGCCGCTGACGCCGCTCCGGCCGTCGCCCTACTCGGTGAACTACGGCCTCAAGTTCCAGAACACCGCCTTCGGCCAGCCGAGCCTCGGCACCAGTCCGCCGCCGGGGTTTGTGTTTACGCCGGGGACCGTCATCGCCGCCGTGCTGGCGGGCATCGAAGACACACGGGACGACCCCCTCGACCCGCACAGCGGCGAGCATACCACGTTGAGCGTGGAATCCGCGTTCACCGCGCTCGGAGGGGACTTCAATTTTCAGAAGTACGAGCTCGACTACGCGCGCTTCTTCCCCATCGGCGGGGCGAACACCATCGTCGGACACGCGCACCTCGGCAGCGCGAGCGGCCCGCTGCCGATCCAGGAGCAGTACTATCTCGGCGGACAGAACTCGCTGCGCGGCTACGCCGCCGGACGGTTCCGCGGCGACCAGATGGTCCTCATCACCGGCGAGTATCACTTCCCGATCAGCAGTCTGCCGTTTCTCCACAACTTCACCGGGGTTACCGGCATCGTGTTCGGCGACGCGGGGGATACCGAGCCGTTCGGCAGCGGCTTCAACCTAAACTTGAAAACCGATTATGGGTTCGGTATTTCGGTCAAGACGGGCTTCGGCCCGTTTCGGCTCGATTACGGGTTCAGCGGGGAAGGGAACCAACTGTGGATCTCCACGGGCGTGACGTTTTGACGACGCAAGGGGCGGGGAGGAGTTGACCGGCATGATGCGGTGGAATTCGAGGACGCTTGCAATCGTGATCGCGCTGATTGTGGTGCTGGCCGCGGGGGGCTATTTCGCGGTCCGGTCGGGACCGCCGGCCTTCGGCCAGTCCATGACGATCGGCTACGTCGACATGGCGCGGGCGCTCGACGCGCACCCGGGCAAGGCCAGCGCCGAGGCCGCGCTGCGCGACTATGCGCAGGCGCAGGTCGCCGACGCGCAGCAGAAAATGAAGGCGATGTCCGCCACGCAGAAGCAGGATCTGCAGCGCCAGGTCGACCAGGAGATTTTCAAGAAGCGCGCCGAGTTGCTCGGCGGGCTCGACAAAGACATCCGGGCCGCGGTCGAAAAGGTGGCGAAGCAGCAGGGCGTCACGGTCGTGCTGAGCCGGGACGTCGTCCTCTACGGCGGCGTCGACCTGACGGACCAAGTGATCAAGGCCATCGGTGGCAGGTAGCAAATCGCTCCCGCGCATCACTGCCGCCGCGGCCGCGGCGGCCGCCGCGCTGGCGTTCGCCGGCTGCGGAGGCGCGCGGCTTCCCGGCGCCAGGCCGGCGCCGCCCCCGCCGCTGCAGGCCGACCGGGGGCCGCGGATCGTCGTGGTGGATCTCGACCGCGCCAGCCGGGCGCATCCCCGGTGGGCGGAGGTGGACGCCCTCGACCGCCGGATCCAGGGGCTGCTCGGCCAGATGTCCGCCGTGATGGCGTCGGCGAATGCGCCGGCCCCGCCGTCGATCGATCTAACGCCCCAACTCCGCGCGGCGGCACAGCACGAATCGGCGCAGCTCGTCCCCGAGTTTCGCCGCCGGATGGACGCGGAGGCGGCCGACGCCCAGGCCGCGGCCCGCCGCGAACTTGACGCGTACGCCGCCAAGATCCGCGCCGATCAGCAGGCTGAGTTCGACGCCAAACGGATCGAGCTGCAGGCGGCGATCCAGAAGACCATTGAGGACAAGTCCACCGCGCTGCAGGCGGATTCCGCGCAGTTCCAGCAGCAGACGCTCGAACAGTACCGTCTGCCGCTCCTGAACCTGCGGCTCAAGCTGGATGCCGTCTCGCCGTCCGACAAGAAAGAGGGGGACCGTATCAGCCAGCAGCTCCAGGCGCTCACGAAAGAGCGCGACGACAAAGTCGCCGCGCACGAAAGGGCCAATCAGGAGGCGCTGGCCGCGTTCGAGAAACAGCAGCGACAGGCGTTCGCCGATCAGCTTCAGGCGCTACAGGCCGACCTGACCAAACAGGGCCAGCGGCTGGTCGACCAGAAGGCGGCGGACCTCAGCGCGCGCATCCACACGGCCCTGTCCGCCAAGCAGGCCCGGTTCAACGCCGAACTCAACGCGCGCATGCAGGCGGACCTGCAGGCCCGGCAGCAGTCGCTCATCTCGAACGCTCGGGTGCAGATCGCCGCGGCGCAGTCACAATCCCGCGACACCCTCCAGGTCCGCGTCGCCTCGCTGCGCGCGCAAATCTCCGAGGCCCAGGCGGAACGCGCCCGTCTGCTCGGCACGATCATGGCGGATCTGCGGGTCGAGGCCGCCGTGCTCGCGCAGCAGCGGGGGTGGGACCTTGTGCTGACGCGCGCGGTCGCGTTTCCCGATGCGCCCGACGTCACCGCGGACCTGATCACGAGGATTCACAAGTGACCGCGGCGGGCCGCGCGGCCGTTCGGCGCCGTGCCGGTAGGGAGGGAGGTATGCGTCTTCGGGGGGTGCTGCTGGCGCTGGGCGCCGTGCTGCTGATGAGCGGATGCGGCGGCGCGGTGGGCGTCGTGGACAGCCAACGGGTGCTGAACGAGAGCGTCAAGGCGCTGCAGTATCAGCGGCAGTTGGACGACCGGGAAAAGCAGATGGCCGCCGAGCTGGCCGCGCTGGCGCCGCAGGTCAGCCGCGCCGAACTCAGCGCGCGGCGCGCGCGCCTCCTGACGGAGCTCGGCCAAATGCGGCGCGACCTCGAGGTCCAGCTCAATCAAGATCTCTACCAGGTCGCCGGCCGGGTGGCGCGGGAGGACCGCCTGCGCATCGTGCTCGTCAAAGCCCCGACGCTGCGCGGCGGACGCGACATCACCCAGCAGGTCATCGACCAGCTCAAGTAGGGGCATGCGCCTGGCGGAGCTTGCCGAGCGCGTCGGTGGGCGGGTGGCCGGCAATCCCGACGTGGAGATAAAGCGCGTCGCGCCGCCCGAGGACGCCGGACCGGACGCCGTGGTGGTCGTCGCCGAGGCGGCCCAGGTACCGCGGGTGGACGGGTGTGCCGCCGCGTTGATCGTCCGCGAGGACGCCCCCGCGACCCGCGGTCCCGCGATTCGCGTCCGCGATCCACGGCTGGCCCTGGCCCACGCGCTGCGGGCCCTCATGCCGGCCGTGCCGCCGCCGCGCGGCGTGCACGCGACGTGTGTGCTCGGCGAGCGCGTCCGCCTCGGGGACGGGGTCTTTCTGGGGCCCTACGTCGTCGTGGGATCCGATGTCGTGCTCGGCGACCGCGCGCAGATCCACGCCCACGGGATCCTCGAAGACGGCGTGCGGATCGGCCCGGACGCGCTGCTGCACCCGCGGGTGACGGTCCGGCGCCGGTGCACGCTCGGCGCCCGGGTTGTCATCCAGTCCGGCGCGGTGATCGGAAGCGACGGATTCGGCTACGCGCAGGACGCCGCGCGGCGCCACGTGCCCATTCCGCAGGTGGGGACGGTCGTGCTCGGCGACGACGTCGAGATCGGCGCGAATTCCACGGTCGACCGCGCGACGCTCGGCGCGACCCGCATCGGACGCGGGACGAAGCTCGACAACTACGTGCACATCGGCCACAACGTCGAGATCGGCGAGGACGTCGCCATGGCCGCGGCCTGCTTCATCGCCGGCAGCGTGCGCATCGGCAACCGCGTGCTAATGGGCGGGATGAGCGGCGTGGCCGACCACCTGACGATCGGCGACGACGCCGTCGTGCTCGGCGACACCGGCGTCACGCGCGACGTCCCGCCCCGGACCGTCGTGGCCGGACACCCCGCGCGTCCGCGCATGGAGCACCACCGCGCCGGCGCTGCGGCGCGGCGCCTGCCGAAGGCCCTGCGCGATCTCGCGGACCTGCGGCGCCGCCTGGACCGGCTCGAGGGCCGATAACGAAGCCGCGGGAGCGCGCCGCGCCCGGCCCGCAGCACACGATCGCGTCGCCGGCCGCGCTGCGGGGCGTCGGCCTCCACACCGGCCGCGTGGTGGAGATGACGCTGCGTCCCGCGGAGGCCGGCGGCGGCATCGCGTTTCGCCGCACCGACCGCCCCGGACCGGTGATCCCCGCCCGCGTGGAGCAGGTGACCGCCACCGAGTCGTGCGTCGCGCTCGGCGGCGAGAGCGGTGTGCGGACCGTCGAGCATGTGCTGTCGGCCGCGCGCGCGCTGGGCGTCGACAACCTGCTGATTGAACTCGACGGTCCGGAGGTGCCGGGCATGGACGGGAGCGCGCTGCCCTTCGTCCGCGCGCTGCGGGATGCGGGACTGCGGGCCCAGAGCGCGCCCCGCGCCGTGCTGCGCGTCCAGGCCCCCGTGTGGGTCGGCGACGGCGCGGGCGGTTGCGCGGTCGCGCTGCCGGCCGCGCAGCTCTCGCTGACCTGCGTCGTCACGCTGCGGGCGCCCGCGGCCGGGGATCAGGCGGCCACGTTCGATGCCGCCGCGGGCGCGTACGAGGAGGAAATCGCCCCGGCGCGAACGTGGGGGTACGAGCGCGACGCGGCGTCGCTGCGCGCGCGGGGCCTCGCGCTCGGCGCGTCGCTCGAGAACACGCTTGCGATCGGGGGAACCGGGTTTCTGAACGCGCCCCGCTTCGAAAACGAGCCGGCGCGGCACAAGGTCCTGGATCTCCTGGGCGATCTCGCCCTGCTCGGCGCGGAACTCGCCGCGGCCGTCATCGCCGTGCGCGCCGGCCATACGCTCCACGTGGCGCTGGCGCGGGCGCTGCGAGCGCAGGCACCGCATCCGGCAGGCTCGTCTTGACGAGTCCGTCCTCGTCCATAACGCAGGACACGGGGCGCTCGGCGCCGCCAACGCGAATGCCGCGAAGGCGACCGGCGAGACGGTGTCACCCGGCGCGAACGGAGGGATGATGGTGGGCGGCGATAGGCCCGGGCCGAGCGCAATGGATGTGGAAGCCATCATGGCGCGCATCCCGCATCGCTATCCGCTGCTGCTCGTGGACCGGATTCTTGAAATCGAGCCCGGGCGCCGGATCGTCGGCCTCAAGAATGTGTCCGCCAACGAGCCGTTCTTCCAGGGGCATTTCCCCGGTCATCCCATCATGCCGGGTGTGCTGGTCGTCGAGGCGATGGTGCAGGTCGGGGGGGTGCTGGCGTCCCTTCTGCCGGGGGCGGAAGGTCAAACCGCTTACTTCGCCGCCATCGAGCGCTGCCGGTTTCGCCGGCCCGTGCGGCCCGGTGACCAGTTGATCACCGAGGTCACCGTCGTCCGGACGCGGGGCCGGATCGGACAGATGCAGGCGACCGCCCGCGTCGACGGCGCGGTGGTCGCGGACGGGCTCTTTACCTATTCCATGGGCAGCATCGAGAGCGGTCCGGGCGCGGCCGTGCCGGTGGAGGACACGTCCGGCGGGCGGCCGGAACAGCGGGAAGCGGTGCGGCGTGGCGGGCGCTGAGCCGGCGCGTTCCGTCGACCGGCGGGACGGCCCGGCGCGCGCGCGGGGCGGCGCGCGCCGCGCGCCCGTGTCCGCGGCGGGGGCCGACGGCGCGATCGTGCACCCCACGGCGATCGTCGCGCGCGGCAGCGTGCTGGGTCCGGGGGTCCGGATCGGCGCCTACACGGTCATCGCGGAGCACGTGAAGATCGGGTCCGGCACGTGGATCGGTCCCCACGTCGTTATCGAGGAATGGACCACGCTCGGACGGGACTGCCGCGTCTACGCCGGCGCCGTACTCGGCGGGACGCCCCAGGACCGTCACTTTCGCGGGGAGCGAAGTTACCTCCGCATCGGCGACCGCGTGATGGTCCGCGAGTATGTCTCGATCAGCCGCGCGACCGGCGAAGACGCGGCCAGCACGGTCGGCGACGACACGCAGTTCCTGGCGTACAGCCATGCCGGCCATAACTGCCGGATCGGCCGCGGCGTCGTGATCACCAACGCCGTCCAGATCGCCGGCCACGTCGTCGTCGAAGACTCCGCCAACATCGGCGGCATGGCGGGCATCATCCAGTTCGCGCAGATCGGCACACTGGCGATGGTCGGCGGGTTCACACGCATCGACAAAGACGTGCCGCCGTACATGCTGGTCAACGGGAACCCGTACCGCACGATCGCGATCAACAAGATCGGGCTCGAGCGGGCCGGCGTGCCCGAAGAGACGCAGACGCACCTGCGGCGCGCACACCGCCTGCTGGTCCGCGCCGGCCTCGATCTGTCGCACGCGATCGACAAGATCGCCACCGACTGTCCCGCCGTGCCCGAAATCCGCCACCTCGTGGAGTTTCTGCGCGCGAGTCAGGAGCGCGGGATAGGCATCCGGCGGTGACGGGCGGCCCGCTCGGGGTGATCGCCGGGCGCGGCGCACTGCCGGTGGAGATCGCCGAGGGCGCGCGCCGGGAAGGCCGGCGCGTCGTGTGCGTGAACGCGTTCGACGCGGATCCCCGCCTCAGCGAAATCGCGGACGACTACGAAACCGTCGCGCTCGGGCACCTCGGCGCGATGGTGGAAACGTTCCGCTCCCATGGTGTCACGGAAGTCGTCCTCGCCGGCAAGGTCGACAAACTCGCCGCGGCGGGAGCCGCCTCGCTCGACGCGCTCGGCATGCGCGTGGCGAGCCGCCTCACCGACTTCGGCGATTCGGCCATCCTGCGGGCCCTTGTCTCGGCGCTGGAAGAATCGGGCTTTGTCGTCGCCCCCCAGGCCCGCTACGCGCCGCATCTCATCGCCGCGCCCGGCGTCCTGGGCCGCCGTGTCCCGTCGGCGGCCGAGCAGGCGGACATCGCCTTCGGCGCGCGGATCGCATCGGCCGCCGCGGCCATGGACATCGGCCAAACCGTCGCCGTCCGGCGCGGGATCGTGATCGCAATCGAGGCGGCCGAGGGAACGGACGCAATGATCGGCCGCGCGGGCGCGCTCGCGGCGGGCGCGGTGATCGTGAAGGTCGGCCGGCCGCGCCAGGATCCGCGGTACGATCTGCCGGCCGTGGGGCCAGAGACCGTGGCGCAGGTGGCGGCCGCGCGCGGCGCGGTGCTGGCGGTGGAAGCGGGTCACACACTGCTGCTCGAGCGCGAGCGCGTGGTGGCGGACGCCGACGGCGCGGGGATTGCGCTCGTCGCGGTGCCGCGCGGCTGACCCGGGTGGGCCGCGTCTTCGTCGTCGCGGGCGAGGTCTCGGGGGATCATCAGGCCGCGCGGCTCATCGAGGCGCTGCGGCGCGCGCGGCCCGACCTGGACATTGTGGGCGCCGGCGGGAGCCGCATGGCGGCCGCCGGCGCCCGCGTACTCGTCGACACCACGTCGTGGGGACTCATCGGTTACGCGGAAGCTTATATCCGGCTGCCGCTGTTCGCGCTGCGGTACCTGCGGTTGGTCCGGCTCATCGAGCACACGCGTCCCGACCTGCTCCTGCTCGTCGACTTCCCCGGAATGAACCGCGAGCTCGTCCGGCGGTTCTCCGGCCGGCGCCCGATCGTGTACTATCTTCCGCCGCAGACCTACGGCCGCAGGGGCCGCTCCGCGGCGCGCATGGCCCGCGCGGCGGTGCGGCTGCTCGCGGTGCTTCCCTTCGAGGCCGACGCGTACCGGCGCGCCGGCGCGGATGTGGTGTACGTGGGCCACCCCGCGGTCGGCCTGACGGCGCCTGCGGCCGGCCGCGGCGGAGCCGCCGGCGGCGGAACGCCGCCGCTCGTCGCGCTCCTGCCCGGCAGCCGCGTGCAGGAGGTTCGCGCGCTGCTTCCGGCGATGCTCGAGGCAGCGCGCGATCTCGCCGTACGCCGCGGCGCGCGCTTCATGCTGCCGCTCGCCGCGCCGCACCTCGAAGCGCACGTGACGGCCGCGGTCGCGGCATCCGGCGTGCCCGTGCACGTGGCCGACGGACGGGCCGCCGAAACGTTGGCGGCGGCCGACGCGGCGGTGGTGGCGTCCGGCACCGCGGCCGTCGAGGCGGCCTGCGCCGGGGTGCCGATGGTCATCGTCTACCGCCTCTCGGCCGTCACGGCGTGGATCGCGCGCCGGTTCGTCGTCACGGCCGAGCTGGATCGCTGCGGCTTCTCCATCCCGAACATCGTGCTCGGCCGGCGCGCGGTCCCGGAGCTCGTGCAGCGCGACGTGAGCGGACCGCGGATCGCGCGCGAGGTGGAAGCGCTGCTTCATCCCGACGCGGCCGCGCGGGCGCGGACGGATCTGGCGGAGGTGTGCCGGCGCCTCGGACCGCCGGGCGCGGTCGGCCGCGCCGCGGATGAAGTGCTGGCCGTGCTGGACAGCGGGGCAAAGGCCACGATACCATAGCACCGTGTGCCCGGACGGGCGCGGAACAGGCGAATCAACGGAGTTTGGAATGACACAGCACTGGACGACGCATCTCCGGCGGGCCGCGTTGTGGGCGGTGCCGGGGGTATTGCTGGCGGCGCTCCTCTGGAGCCTGCTGCCGCGCGGCGGCGGTGAACCCATGACGCCGCCCGCGCTGCCGGGCGGGCCCGCACATCCCGGCTCCGCCGCCGCATCCGGCGGAGGGCCCGGGCGCGCGCCGGCTCCTTCCGTCTCGGCCGGGTCGCCCGCGGCGCGTTCCGGCACGCCGGCGCCCCGCGCGCCGTCGCCCGCGGCACAGGCCGCTCCGCAGCCCGGCGCGGCCGCGCGGCCCGGTGGTGGCGGCGTCGCCGGTGAAATCAAACTCGGCAATCTCGTCGGCACCGACCGGCAGGGCCACATGCGCTGGCAGATCGTCGCCGACGACATGGTGCTGCAGCAGCCCCGGCAGATGGTGACGCTCACACGCGTCCGCGCGACCTTCTTCAACAGCGACGGCACCCGCATGCTCGTGAACGGCGACCGCGGCACGTACGATACCCGCACCCGTGAAATTACGGTCGGCGGCGATGTGCATGGGGTGGCGAGCAATGGCCGCGAACTGTTTGCCGACATCGTCTCCTACTCGCCGCAGTCGCGCGAAGTCGAAGGCCGCGGCCACGTCCGCGTCGTGCAGGAACGCGTCATCATGTACGCGGACCGCATGATTTCGGACTTGACGCTCGGGCAGACGCGGTTCTTCGGCAACGTGCACATGAGCCTGCGGTGAGGGTCTCCCGGCCGGCGTTCCGCCTGTCTATGCTCCGGACCGGACACACGGCCACGACGTGGGCTGCCGCCGCGGCGGCCGCGCTCCTTGCCGCGGCGTCGCCGCTGCCCGGCGCGCGGTTGGTGATGGCGCAGACGACTCCCGGCGGCGTTCCACCCGCGCCGGCCCCCTCCGCGCCGGCGCCCGCTCCCGGCGGGACCGCGCCGCGGCCGCCGGTGCCGGTCGATGTCGCGGGGGCGGAGCGGATCGAGTACGACGCGGCGACCGAGGAGTACACATTTGTGGGCGCGGACGTTGTTGTCACGCGCGGTGACGAGCGCCTCGAAGCCCCGGAGATCCGGTATGACGGGGCGAAGCGGCGCGCGGTCCTGCCCCGGCACGGCAAGATCACGTCGCCCACGATGGGCATGGAAGCGGACGCGCTCACGGCCGACCTCGGCATCCGGCACGTGCTCGCCGAAGGCCACGTCCGCGGACGGTTCCTCGACGCGGGCGTGTGGGCCGCCGTCACCGCCGCGCGCATCGAGGCCGACGACCGTCCGGAACTCCGGCGGGTCGATGCCGCCGGAGACGCCGCGGCGGAAGCCGTGGTCGTGCGGGGCGATCAGGAACTGCGCGGCAGCCGGATCGTCTATGATCGGAGCTCGCAGCACGGCACCGTCGAGGGACGGGCGGTCGCGCTGCGGGGCGGCGACAGGCTCGAAGCCGATCACATCGAGGGCGATCTCGCGGCCCGGAACGGCGAAGCGGCCGGACATGTCGTCCTCGACCGCGCGGCGGTGCACATGCACGGGACCGCGGACCGCGCGACGTATTCCGGCAGCGCCGACACAATCGTCCTGATCGGCCACGCCGTCGTGACGCGCGACCGCGACAGCCTCGCGGCGGACCAGATCACCGTGCACCTGAAGGAGAACCGCGCGGTGGCCGACGGGCATCCCAAGATCGTCGCGTACCCTTCGACGACTACGCCGTGACCGCGTCCCCCGCGCCGCTCGCGCGCAGCGCGGAGACCCTGCGCGCCGAAGGCCTCGTCAAGCGGTACAACGGCCGGAACGTTGTCGACCAGGTGTCGCTCGCGGCGCACGCGGGCGAGATCGTCGGCCTCCTCGGGCCGAACGGTGCCGGCAAGACCACCACCTTCTACATGATCGTGGGGCTGGTCCGCCCGGATGCGGGCGAGGTGTGGATCGGCGGGGCGCCCGTGACGGAGGAGCCGGTCGACGTGCGCATCCGGGCAGGCATCGGGTATCTCGCGCAGGAACCGTCCGTCTTCCGGCGTCTCACGGTGGAGGAGAATGTCCTGCTGGTGCTCGAGCAGCGCGAGCCGTCGCGCTCCGCCCGCCGGGCGCGGACCCGGGAACTGCTGGACGAATTTCACCTAACCGACGTGGCGGGGCAGCCGGCGTGGACGCTCTCCGGCGGCGAACGCCGCCGCGTCGAGATCGCGCGGGCCCTCGCGCTCGATCCCGCGATCTTGCTGCTCGACGAGCCGTTCACGGGCATCGATCCCATCTCGATTCAGGACCTGCAGCGCACCGTGCGCTACCTCAGCGAGCGCGGGCTCGGCGTGATCATTACCGACCACAACGTGCGCGAGACGCTGCAGATCACCGACCGCGCGGCCATCATTCACGACGGCCGGATCGTCGCGACCGGCGCCCCGGAGCGGATCCTGGAAAGTCCGGAGGCGCGGCAAGTCTACCTCGGCGAGGGGTTCCGGCTGTGACCATGACGCTCCTCGACCGGCTGCTCGTTATCGAGGTGGGCGCGTCGTTCGCGACCGCGCTCGGGCTCTTCACCGTGCTGCTGGTCATGAACCACCTCTTTTACCTGGCCCGGCTCATCATCGGCCAGGGGATCGCGATTCGCCTCGCCCTCGTGCTCATGGCGTACAAGATCCCGTACTTTGTCGCCTTCAGCGCGCCGATGGGCGCGCTGCTGGCCACGGTCTGGGGGATGGGACGGCTCGCGGACCACAACGAACTCGCGGCGCTGCGGGTGTCCGGGGTCAGCCTGCTGCGGATCGCGGCGCCGCTCATCGCCGCCGGCATCGTCGTCGCGGCGGGCACGCTGGTCTTCGCCGAAGGCGTGGTCAGCCTCAGCGAGGATCAGTACCGCGTCGTCATGAGCGACGTGGTCGCACGGGGCCCGGAGCTGCATCCCGTGGAGAACGTCTTCTTTCAAGCCCCGATCCCGCAGGGCAACGCCCTCTACAGCGCGCACAGCTACGATCCGCGGTCCCGCACGCTCGTCGCGGTCACGGTTGTGTACATGACGCCGCGGCAGCCGGTCGAAGTGATCGAGGCGGAGCGCGCCGCCTATAATCAGGGCACCCAGTGGACCTTCCAGAACGGGCACGTCTACGTGCTGTCGGAAGGCGAGATGGTCTCGACCAAGTTCGACACCCTGCGGGTCTCCGTGCCGCGCTCGCCGCAGGATTTCACGCTGGCGCCGAAGCAGCCGGCGGACATGAGTATCCGCGAACTCGCCGGCGAGATCGCACGATACCGCGGGAACGGCGGGGACGTCGGCCCGTTCGTCGGGGAACTGAACACCAAGGTCGCGACCGCGCTGAGCGCCGTCGCGTTCGTCCTGCTGGCCGTGCCGCTGAGTCTCCGGCCCCACCGCTCGGGCCCCAGCATGGGTTTCGGCATGAGCATCCTGATTCTCGTCGCCTATTACCTCATCGCGATCCCGGCGCAGCTGGCGGCGGATGGGCACGTGCTCTCGCCCGTCCTCGCCGCGTGGCTGCCCGACCTGTTCGTGGGCGCCGCGGGCGCCGCGCTCCTCTTTCGGGCGGCACGGTGAAGCCGACCGGATCCGCCGGCGTCGCCACCGCTCCCGCTCTCCCGCAACCGGATTCGATCGTGCAGGTGCCGGCCGGCCCGGCGCCTGCCGCGCGGGGCCGGCTCCTGCTCGGATGTGTCGTGGCGCTTGCGGCGGCGCTCTTTGTCTTTCGGCTGAGCGCCGGCAGCCTCTGGGATGTGGACGAGCCGCGGTACGCTGAGGCCGGCCGAGAAATGCTCGCGGCGGGCGATCTCCTCACGCCGCGTCTGAACGGCGTGCCGTGGCTGGGACCGGCGCCCGTGTGGATGTGGGCGCAGGCCGCGTCGGGGCGGATCTTCGGATTCTCGGAGTGGTCGGCGCGCCTTCCGGCGGCCCTCTGCGGCGTGGGCGGCGTGCTCGCGACGTTCGCGCTCGGCCGCGAGTGGTTCGGCCCGCGAACCGGGCTCCTCGCCGCGCTCGTGCTGACGACGACGCTCGCCTATGTCGTGACCGCGCGCCTCGGCGTCCTCGACACGGCGGCCGCCGCCTGGATGGTGCTTGCGTTGTGGGCGGGATACGGCGCCTATCGCGATCGCGCGCGGGCGGGCTACCTCCTCTCGAGCGCGTTTCTCGCGGCCGGCGTGCTGACGCGGGGTCCGGGGACGGTGGTGCTGCCGGCGGCGACGATGCTCGTCTTTCTGGCGTACCGGCGCGCCCTTGGACGGCTGCGCGAGGTGCCGTGGGGGGCCGCCGCGGCGGTGTTCTTCGTCCTGGCGGCGCCGTGGTACGTCCTCGAAGCGGTCCGGTACGGAGAGCCCTTCCTGCGCGCCGCGGTGTGGGGCCACGCGGGCCGGCAACTGCTGGCACCGCCGGCCGCGCACGCGGCGGCGCTGGTGACCGACGCTGCGATCCTGGTCTTCGGCGCCGTCCCGTGGACGGCGTTTCTATGGGGCGCCGCCGGATACCACTACCTCCGCCGCTGGCAGGACGGGAGTCTCCTCTGCCTCTTGTGGGGCGGCCTCGTGCTCCTTCTGGCCGTGGCGGTCGGCGAGCGGCTGCCCGCCGACGTGCTGCCGCTGTTTCCGGTCGCGGCGATCGCCGTCGCGCGCCTGTGGGAAGACTTCCTCTTTGAGGGTGCCGGCCGGCTGGGCCGGACGCTCGCGGCGTCCTTCGCCCTCCAGATCGGCGTCGTCGCGCTGCTCGTCGTGGCGGCGGCCGCCTACGCGACGGCGCAGTATCCGGTCGAATTCGCCGCGGTCCGCGATTTCCTGTTGGCCCCGATCGGTGTGCTGGTCCTCGGCACCGGCGTGACCGCCGTGCTGTTCCGCATGCGCCGGTACACCGCGGCCTTTCTCTCGCTGCCGGCGGCGATGACAGTGTTCATCGGCATCATCTATACCGGCACGCTGCCCGCCGTCGAGACCCAAAAGCCGATGAAAGCCGTCGCGGCGGCGCTGCGGATGGCGCCCGGTGGTCTCCGCGCCGATGACCGCGTGATCGCCTACATGGCGGAAGCACCTGCCGCGCTCGTTTTCTACGCCCGCCATCCCGTCGAGCAGGCGGGCGACCCCGCGGGGTTGCGCCGGCGCGTCTGCGCCCCCGGACGAGTCTTCGTCATATCCCGGGGGGACGATGTCGCGGGCGCCGGAGGCGTGCTGCGCGTGCTGCGGCGGGCGGGCGCGCAGGGACGGTACGTCGTGCTCATGAAGTCCGGCCAGGACACATGCTGAATCATCTTCGCCCCCGGCGCCGCCCGCGGGACGCCGGACGGCCGGCCGCGCAATGAGCGTTGCCGCTCTCCTGATCCCCGTCCTCATCCTCGTCAGCGGCGCCGTCGCCTTTATCGGCAACCTGGTCGGCCGCGCCATCGGCCGCAAGCGCCTCACGCTGCTCGGCGTGCGGCCGCGGTATACGGCCCAGATCGTGACGGTCGTCACGGGGATGATGATTACCGTGGTGACGCTCGCGGTGGTCCTGCTCGTCAACCAGGACGCCCGGCAGGCGTTCTTCCACCTGCACGAGGTTCAGCAGCAGACGCGCGACTTGGAGGCCCAAATTGCGGCGCAGCAGCGCCAACTGCGCGCGCTTCAGGTCCGTGACATCATCTACCAGAACGATCAGGAAGTGCTCCGGACCGTCATCGACGGCCGGGCTCCGTTCGACGAGATCCGCAGGCGGGTGCAGACATTCGTCGATCTGGCGGCGCAGGCGGCGCGGCAGCGCGGCGCCGCGGCGGGACAGGACGGGGCGACCATTGTCATCGCGCCGCCGGGCCTCACCGTGGACGTGATCGCGCACGACATCGCCGAGCGCCGGCAGCGCATGGTCGTCCGGATGATCGCGAGCGAAAACACGGTGCGCGGGCTCCCGGTCCACGCCACCGTGCTGGTGTTCCCGGACGTTTTGGTCTTCCGGGAGGGACAGACCGCGGCGTCCGCGGTGGTCGACGGCCGCGTCACGCGGCCGCAGATCGAACAGGCGCTCTTGGAGCTGGCCGCCGCGGCCGCCGCCACCGCAAAAGGGGATGGGGTGATCTCGCCGCCGTTTGCGCTGACGGCGAGCCCGGTAGACGTCCGGCTGGATCCGGCCGTGGTCCTCGAAACGGTCGATCGGATCAAGACCGCGGGCACCTCCACGACCGTCCGGGCGGTGGCGCTGCTCGACACCTACACCGTCGGACCGTTGGTGCTGACATTTCGTTGAGGCGGCGCCCGTGACGGTGCTGGGTATCGACCCCGGACGCGACAAATGCGGCGTGGCCCTCTGTGTACCCGGCCGCGTGGTGGCCAGGGCCATCGTCGCACCGTCCGAGTTGCCCCGATTGGTGGCCCGGTGGATGGCGGACTACCAGGTCGAGACGGTGGTCGTGGGCGGGGGGACGGGTTCCCAGGAGATTCTGGCCGCCCTCCGGGGCGTGTCCGCCACCGGCCGCCGCGCCGAGATCACGGTCGAGGACGAACGAGCGACCACGCTGGACGCCCGGCGCAGGTACTTTGAGGATCATCCGCGTCGCGGTTGGCGCCGCCTGGTACCTGTGTCCTTCCAGGTTCCGCCGGAAGCGTACGACGACTACGCGGCCGCGGTCATAGCCCAGCGGTACGTCGAGCGTGCTGCGGTTCCCCAGGATCGTTTGAAGACCTAACGCGAGAATCGTTCGGTGGCCCAAAACAATAGAAAAATGCCCGACTAGCGAACATCAGTTCGTACTCATCTGTGCTAACGTCTATGACTGTGAAGTAGGCGTGAACATCTTCAAAACTTGCAGGAAATCTCTTCGAATTGTCGTACTCGCAGGATGGCGTAGGGGGCGGGAGGCCTCGCAAGGTTAGGGTCTGCTCCCGACGTGTGTCTTTCTCGTCTTGCTTTAATCACTGCGCTTGAGTTGTCAGCCCGGTCCGAGCGGCCAGAGGCCGCACCGGGGTTCCGTCCGGAGAGGAGGGGCGGCCTGACAGGACGGGGCCGGGAACGGGTGCGACACGCGGGTGTTGGTCGGAGGAAGAGGGCGCGAGAAAACACGGTCACTCGAGCCGGACGCCTCTGCCCAGCCCCGACGCCACAGCAGCAAGGGGGAATGGGCTACATGAGATATGGTGCCGTAGCACTTGCGGCCGCGCTCATGGTTGCTTTGGTTGCCCCCGCATTCGCGCAGCCGTTCGCGGACGTACCCACGAACCACTGGGCCTACGACGCGATCGCTGAGCTGGCGGCGAAGGGCCTCGTCGAAGGCTATCCCGACGGGACCTTCAAGGGCGATCGGGCTATGACGCGGTACGAAATGGCTATGGTGGTTGCACGGCTGCTGGCACGGATCGAGAGCATTCAGATTCCGGCTCCCGCTCCCGCGCCGCAGGTGACTGCTGCGGACCTCGCCGCGATCCAGCGCTTGATCAACGAGTTCCGGGCCGAACTGGCCGCGCTGGGCGTGCGGGTCACAGCGATTGAAGAAGAGTTGAACGCGATCAAGGCCCGGCTGGACAACGTGCGCATCACCGGCCGGTACCGGTTCCGCTATGACGGCGGGCCGCCCGGTCCCGGGTTTGTGGGCGGTGCGTCGCTGAACGGCAACCCGAACACCGTCTCCAATGACGTGGGAACCTCGCCCACCGTGTTCCGCGCCAGGATGGGCGCCAAGCTGATGTTTGATGGCAGCGTGGCTCCGGACATCCACGCGATCATCGGGCTTGAACTGGGCACCGGCGTGACCAGCACGCCGGCGACGTTCAACAGCGCCGGGTACGGTGAGGGTAACGGCGGCTGTAACAACACCCCGTGCTACGAGCTCGCCAACCTTGGTGAGCTGTACCTCGATTGGAACCACGCGTGGGGCCTGCCGCTTCGGATTCAGCTCGGGCGGATGGGCGGCATCATCAACGGCTTTGGGATGCTGCCGCTGCAGTTTGGTCCCTTCGGGCTGCTCGTCAACAGCACGTCCGACACCTACGGTGCGTCGAACGGCAACAGCGGTACGGCGCTGTGGGACGGCATTCGGCTTTCCGGCAGCCTGCCGGTTGCCGATCTCAACTGGCAGGTCGCTGGGTGGCGCGTCGTCGGTCCGACCGGCGGCAACACCTACTTCCTGGGTGAAGATGCCTACGGCATCGACGTGAACATCCGGGTCATTCCGGGCCTTCGGATCGGCGGGTACTATCTCATCAACCAAGTGAACGCGAGCGAACCGCCCGGGAGCTTCCCGTCGAACGCCACAAGCGCCCTTTGGCACGTGTACGGCAACCCGAACACCCCGCTCACCAACCCGCCGACTTCAGAGTGCCCGGCGGTCGGCGCGGGCGTGTTGGCGCCTTCAACCGGCGGCGGCGTGAGCCAGGGCGGTATCCAGTGCCCCGGAATTGGCAATGGCTTCGGGGGCTATGCGACCTGGGACGTCGTACCGGGTATCCGGCTTAGCGGCGAGATTGCGGACTGGAACACGAACGCCGCGAACGGCTTCCCCGCCGTCAGCGACACCGCGTACATGGTCGGCGCGACCTTCGATGTGGGCGCGATGACCGGCATCGGACACCACTTCGCGGTCAACGTGACATGGGAGAACGCCGGCGTCAACTTCTTGGCCCCGTACCAGAGCGATGTCGACTCCGACATCAGCGGTACGGTCGGTCCGGGAAACGCGCAGCTGCTCACGTTCGACGCGACGTTTGACCTCACCGACCAGTGGGGCCTCAGCGGCGCGTACATCACCGGCAGCAACATCTCCAACGGCATGGGCATCACCGAGTGGCGCTTCGGTGTCACGTACCGCTTTGCACCGGGGGCCAGCCTCTACACGCGCATTGAGAACCAGCGGATCAACGGGATCGCGCAGTACACGCTGTACCGGTCGGAGCTGAACTACAACTTCTAGCCGATCCGGTCGGATTGATCTGCCGGTGGCCTCCCGGGAAACCGGGAGGCCATCGTGTTTCGGCGCCGGCCGGCAGGGCTGGGAATGTTGCCGGCCCGCGGCGAAGTTATATAGAAGGCAGTCGTTTTTTGGAGGTGCCATTTGATGCGGGGGAGTACCCTGAGAGTGATTTTCTTCGTCGCCCTACTCTCGCTGCTTGCCGCAGATGTCTCGATCGGCTGCGGGAAGGACACGTACGTCTACGGTCCTGTGGAGCAGAAGTACGTCACGGGGTCGAACGAACTGGACAAGCTGATCATGGTCAGCGGCCAAACGTATCAGGTTCCGGCCTACTTCTACGATCAGGTTTCCGTCGGCGACACCGTGAAATATAACGGCCGCAGCTGGTCGATCGTGAAGAGGGCCGACGGCACCGTGCCCCCGAAAACGCAAACGACTCCGTAGCCTGGAGCTGAGCCCATGCCGCGCCCGATCTCAGCCGTCGCAACTGTTGGCGCCGTCCTGATGGCCGGCGCGTTCTGTCCGCCGGCGCCCGTCCAGGCGGCGGACCAGACCGCCGCGGTCGTGCTGTTTTATGCGACCACTCCCGTCACCACGTACTCAGGGGTCGTCCCCGAAGAATACGCGAGCGCCGGCATGTCGACCCGGCTTACGGCCGCCTCGGCGGGACGGTTGACCGTTGTGCCGCGCGACCAGGTCCGTGCGCAAGAGCAGGGGCTGCGGTGGCGCGAATCCGACGTGCTGCGATTCGGCCGGCTCGAGGAACTCGCACACGCCGCGGGCGCGGGCCGCCTCGTCGTCGGCTGGATCCGGCAGCTCATCATCGATCACCTCGGGGGCGGCGCGGGCGACCTCGATGTCGGGGGCGGCGAGGGCGGCGGGCTCACCGTGGGCGACGCCGTCATGGAAATCCAAGTCTTCGACGCGGCGCAGGGCCGCATCACCTACCAGACCGAGGTCGCCGGGCATGCCACGGGCGCGATCACGATGAGGGTGGTTCAGGACACGCTCGACGACACGGTCGGACGCGCCGTTGCGCAGATCGTGGGTGCACTGACCGCGGCGCCGGCAGTCCCGGTCCCGTAGCTCCCTCGGTGACAACTCGAACGGCGTTGTAAACGATCACGATTCCCGCGCCGTTTCGGAAACCCAGCGCGGGACCGCGTTCCCAATCTGCCGCAGGATTTCTTCCGCCGCCGCGCGGGGATCGGTTGCGCGCGTAATCGCGCGTCCCACGACCAGCATGTCGGCGCCCGCCGCGATGGCCGCCGCCGGCGTATCGGTCCGCCGTTGATCGCCGGCGTCCACCCCTTTCGGCCGGATGCCGGGGCAGACGAGGAGGAAGTCCGGGCCGCAGACGTTGCGCACGGCCGCGGCGTCGAGGGGTGAGACGACGACCCCGTCGAGCTCGCCGCCGCGCGCCAGGCGCGCAAGCCGCACCGTCGCGGCGGCCGGCGACTCCTCGAGCCCAATTTCCGAGAGCGTCGCCGCGTCCGCGCTTGTCAACAGTGTCACGCCGATCACGCGCATCCGCGGTCGCGCGGGGTCCGCGCGTCCCTCGCCGGCCCCCTGCTGTGCGGCCTTCATCATCGCGCTGCCCCCCAGCGCGTGCACGGTGCATAACGACACGCCGAGACGGGCGGCGGTCGCGACGCCGGATTGAACGACCGACGGGATGTCGTGAAATTTGAGGTCGAGAAAGAGCTTGCCGCGCTTCAGGAGCGCGGCGACGGCCGCCGGTCCTGAAGCGGTGAAGAGGTGCGGACCGATCTTGAACCATCGCACCGTGCCCGCGAGCCGGTCCGCGAGCGCCTCGGCGCCGGCAAGAGACGCGGTGTCGAGCGCCACGATCAGGCGCTCGCGAGGATCAGGAAGGGCCGCCATCGCGTTCTTGCAATTCTTGCCGCGGGAGGCGCAGTCCCTCCACAGCAGCCCTCCACAATGTAGCGGCGGTACCTCTTCGCCGCGTGAAATGTAATTTGGCTCGCATAAAGTTTGACACACACGAACGTACGTCCTATAATCCAGTAAATCACCCGGAGTCTGGCCGCGGCTCCGGCATTGGAGGGGAGGGCCCGCATCGCGTGGGGCTGCTGGAGGATGTCGCCGAAGTGTTGATCCGCGAGGACGAACTCGCGGATCGCATCGCGGACCTCGGACGGCAGCTCAGCAGAGACTACGACGGCAAGACCCCGCTGTTCGTTGGCATTTTGAAGGGCGCGTCGCTGTTCCTCTCCGATTTGCTCCGCCAGGTCACGATTCCATGCATGCTCGATTTCATCGCGACGAGCGCGTACGGTACGGGCACCGAGAACTCCGGGATCGTGCGCATTCTCAAAGATCTGGATCAGACGATCGAAGGGCGCCACGTCGTCATCGTCGATGACATCATTGACACGGGGTTCACGATGGACTATCTGCTCGAAACCCTGAAGGCGCGGTATCCAGCGAGCCTCCGCGTGTGCGCGCTGCTCGACAAGGTCACGCGCCGGCGGCGCCACGTCCCGATCGATTACCGCGGCTTCGAGATCCCCGACCGGTTCGTCGTCGGCTACGGGCTCGACTACGCGGGGATCTACCGCAACTTGCCGTTCATCTGTGTGCTGAAGCCCGAGGTGTATACGTGAGTCGCCGGCGCCCCCGCCCGTCGGGGGCGCTCGAATTTGCGGCCGGCGCCCAGCGGCGCGGAGGGGACGCGGATGGAGTTCATCGGTAAGGGCCGCGCGGCCCGCCGGACGTACGGGTTCGAAGAGATCGCGCTCGTCCCGGCGTCGGCGACGATCGATCCGGAAGACGTCGAGACGTCGTGGCAGGTGGCGGGGCGCACCTTCGCGCTGCCGGTCATCGCGGCCGCGATGGACAGCGTCGTCGACGTCGCGATGGCCGCCGCCCTCTCCCGGCTCGGCGCGATGGCCGTGCTCAACCTCGAAGGTATCCAGACCCGCTACGCCAATCCCCGCGAGGTCCTCGATCGCCTCGCCGACTCCCCGCCCGACCGTGTTGTCGCGGTGATGCAGGAGGTCTACCGCGAGCCCATCAAGGACGAGCTGGTGGGGCGGCGCGTTTCGGAAATCCGCGCCGGTGGCGGCGTGCCCGTCGTCTCGACCACGCCCGCCGGCGCGGGTCGGCTTGCGCCGCTCGCCGCGGAGGCCGGCGCGGAATTGCTGCTCGTGCAGTCCACCGTCATCACCGAGCAGCATCGGAGCGAGCGCGGCCGCGCGCTGTCGCTGCGGGACCTCGTGGCGCACACCAAGATTCCCGTCATGGCCGGCAACTGCGTCTCGTATGAAGCGGCACTACAGTTGTTTGAATCCGGCGTCTCCGCCGTCTTCGTGGGCGTTGGTCCCGGCGCCGCGTGCACCAGCCGGCAGGTGCTCGGCGTCGGCGTGCCGCAGGCGACGGCGATCATGGACGTCGCCGCCGCGCGGGACGAATTCGCCCGCCGGACCGGCCGGCACGTGTCCATTGTCGCCGACGGCGGCATCTCCGTCGGCGGGGAGGTCGCGAAGGCCATCGCGTGCGGCGCGGACGCCGTGATGCTCGGGTCGTTGTTCGCGCGCGCCGAAGAGGCGCCGGGCCGCGGGTTTCATTGGGGCATGGCCACGCCCCACGCGGCGCTGCCGCGGGGCACCCGGATCGCGGTCCGCAGCACGGGAACGCTGCGGGACATTCTCTTCGGACCCGCCCGGGTGGACGACGGATCGCAAAATCTCATCGAAGCCCTGCGCACCGCGATGGGCATGTGCGGCGCGCGGTCGATCCGGCAGATGCAGCACGCCGAAGTCATCATCGCGCCGGCGCTGGTCACGGAGGGGAAGACCATGCAGATCTCGCAGCGGGTGGGGCAGGGCCGGTGATCCCCTCGGGGGGACCTACGGCCGCGGCGCAGGTCGGCGACCCGGAAGGAACGGTGCGCGTCAAGGATTCCCCCGGTCAGGAGTCCCGGGCGCCCCGAGACGCCGCCTCGGTTGAGCGTCTTCTGGGGGCGGGGAAGCGGCCCGCGCGCCCCCAGGTGCCCGCGACCGACGACCTCGTTGTGGTGCTCGATTTCGGGGCCCAGTACAGCCAGCTGATTGCCCGGCGCGTGCGGGAACTGCGGGTGTACAGTCTCATCCTGCCGTACGATACCCCGCTGGCCGACCTTCTTGCGCTGCGTCCGAAGGGCCTGATTCTCTCAGGGGGCCCGAATAGCGTGTACGACGCCGGCGCCCCGCACTGCGATCCGGCCCTATTTTCCGAGGGCATCCCCATTCTCGGGATCTGTTACGGGATGCAGCTGATGGCGCACGTGTTGGGCGGGCACACCGGGCCCGCCGCGCGCCGCGAGTACGGCCGCACGCGCATCTTCGTGGACGAATCGCCGGACGCGTTGTTCGGCGGGCTCGAACGGCGTCTAATCGCCTGGATGAGCCACGGCGACACGGTGTCGCGTCTGCCGGAGGGCTTCGAGACGCTGGCGCACTCCGACCACACGCCCTATGCCGCGATCGCGCACCGCCCCCGCCGGCTGTACGGGCTGCAGTTTCACCCGGAGGTCTCCCACACGCCGTGGGGGACGGAGGTCCTTCGCAACTTTCTCTACACGGTGTGCGGGTGCGCGCCGTCGTGGGAGATGGCGTCGTTCATCGACCGCTCCGTCGATGACATCCGCGCCCGGGTCGGCGCCGGCCGCGCGATCTGCGCGCTGAGCGGCGGGGTCGACTCGTCCGCGGCGGCCGCGCTCGTCTTCCGCGCGATCGGCGACCGGCTGGCGTGCGTCTTCGTGGATCACGGCCTCCTCCGGCAGGGGGAGTCCCAGGGCGTTGTCTCCGTGTTCCGCGATCACTTCGGCGTGCCGCTGGTGCATGTCGACGCGCGGCGGCGGTTCCTCGAGCGGCTCGCCGGCGTGACCGATCCCGAGCGGAAGCGGATCCTGATCGGACGGGAATTCATCACGGTCTTCGCCGAGGAGGCCGTGCGGCTCGACCGGCCGGAGTTCCTCGTGCAGGGCACGCTCTACCCCGACGTCATCGAAAGCGGGACCCGCACCGCCGCCCGCATCAAGACGCATCACAACGTCGGCGGGCTGCCGGACACGATGCCGTTCCACCTCATCGAGCCGTTCCGCACGTTGTTCAAGGACGAGGTGCGGGTCGTGGCCCGCGCGCTCGGCCTGCCCGACGAGATGGTCGGCCGGCATCCGTTCCCCGGGCCCGGGTTGGCGATCCGCGTGCTCGGGGAGGTCACGGAAGAGCGGCTGGAAACCCTGCGGGCGGCCGACGCGATTGTCCGTGAAGAGTTGCGCCGCGCCGGCGTGACGCGCGAAGTCTGGCAGGCGTTCGCCGTCCTGCTCCCGGTGCACACGGTGGGCGTCGCGGGGGACGCGCGCACCTACGGGCACGTGGTCGCGATCCGCGTCGTCACCAGCCAAGACGGCATGACCGCGGACTGGGCGCGGCTGCCCGCAGACCTGCTCGAGGCGATGAGCAACCGCATCACGGGCGAGGTGCCGGGAATCAGCCGCGTCGTCTACGACGTGACGAGCAAGCCCCCCGCGACGATCGAGTGGGAGTGAAGAAGCGTACAATAGAACCGGTACCGGCCGGCACATAATCGTCGCCCGTCCGCACGCGCCGAGGTCCTGTGTCCCAACCAACAGCCGCTCTCGAAACCCTGTTGAACCCGCGCCAGCTCGAAGCCGTGCGCCACGGCGACGGCCCGCTGCTCGTGCTGGCCGGCGCGGGCTCCGGCAAGACCCGCGTGTTGACGTTCCGCATCGCGTCCTTGATCCGCGAGCGAGGCGTGCGGCCGTCGTCTATCCTGGCGGTGACCTTCACCAACAAGGCCGCCGGCGAGATGCGCGACCGCCTCACCGCGCTGCTCGGTCCGGCCGCGGCGCGGGCGTTGTGGATCGGCACGTTCCACGCGATCTGCAGCCGCCTCCTCCGCATCTCCGGCGCGGCGGCGGGCGTCGACCCCCGGTTCGTCATCTATGATGACGGCGACCAGCGCACGCTCATGCGGGAGACGCTGCGCGCGCTCGACCTGGACGACCGCCGGTTCCCTCCGGCCGCGGTGCTCGCCGAGATCAGCCGCGCCAAGAACGAGCTGGTGGACCACGTCGCATACGCGGCCCGCGTCGAAACGGCCCGGCAGTCGATGCTGGCGCAGATCTACGCCGCCTATCAGCGGCGGCTGGACGACGCCCACGCGCTCGATTTCGACGACCTGCTGCTCCGCGCGGTGCAGCTGCTGCAGAACGTCCCCGACGTGCTCGCGCGGTACCAGGATCGGTTCCGGCACATCCTCGTCGACGAATACCAGGACACGAACCACGCCCAGTACATGCTGGTCGGCCTCCTCGCCCGCGGGCACCGCAACCTCTGTGTGGTCGGCGACGACGACCAGGCGATCTACCGCTGGCGCGGCGCGGACGTGCGCAACATCCTCGAGTTCGAGCGCGACTACCCCGAGGCGCGCGTCGTCGCGCTGGAGCAGAACTACCGCTCGACGCAGCGCATCCTGGCCGTCGCCGGCGGGGTGATCAGCAACAATCCCCACCGGCATCCCAAGACGCTCTGGACTGCGAATCCGGAAGGAGAGCCGGTCGGTCTGTACGAGGCCTTCGACGGATACGATGAAGCGCGGCACGTCGGCGAGCGGATCCGCGCGCATCAGGCCGCGGGCGGCCGGTTCGGCGACATCGCCGTTCTCTACCGCACCCACGCCCAGTCCCGGCAGTTCGAAGAAATGTTCCTGCGGCTGGGGCTTCCCTACCAGATCGTGGGCGGCGTCCGGTTTTACGAGCGCGCGGAAATCAAGGACCTGTTGGCATATCTGCGCCTCGCCTCCAACCCCGACGACGAGGCCGCGCTGCGGCGCGTGATCAACGTGCCTCGCCGCGGCATCGGGGACGCCACGCTGCGCCGGCTTGACGCGCACGCGCGCGAGACCGGCATCTCCCTGTGGGAGGCCGTGAGAACCGCGGCCCGCTCTGACGCCGCGGCGGGGAAGGCCCCGTCCGGCGTCGCCGGCATAGGCGGCGCCCTCCGCACGGCGCTCGCGGAGTTCGCCGATATCGTCCAAGACCTTCGCGCTTTTGCGGCCGCCCACACCGCCCGCGAGGTCCTGCTCCGGGCGCTCGACCGCACCGGCTACCGGCGCATGCTCGAGGCGGAGGGGACCGACGACGCCTATGCGCGGCTCGAAAACCTGGAAGAACTCGGCGCCGTGGCGCAGGAGGTCGAGGCGCTGACGGGCGCCGACGCCGCGGACATGGCGGACGGCGCGACGGCGGCCGGGGCGGGGCTCGAAACCTTTCTCCAGCACTTGGCCCTGCAGACGGACGCGGACACGTTTGAGGAACGTCCCGACCGCGTCACCCTGATGACGCTGCACAGCGCGAAGGGCCTGGAGTTCCCGATGGTTGTCCTGGCGGGGCTCGAAGAGGGGCTGTTCCCGCACACGCGGGCGCTCGAAGAGGAAGTCGACCTGGCCGAGGAGCGGCGCCTGTGCTATGTCGGCATGACGCGCGCGCGCCGCCGTCTGCTGCTGACGTACGCTCATCAGCGCACGTCCTACGGCACGACGCGGCCCAGTCTGCCGTCCCGCTTCCTCGCGGAAATTCCCCCGGACGCGCTCGTCCGCGAGACCACGCCCCGCACGGACACCGGCGAGTGGCCGCAGGAGGATCAACGGCCCGTGCCCGAGGTCGCCGTGGGGGATACCGTGCGGCATAAGACCTTCGGCGCGGGACGCGTGCTCGAGGTGGACGGCGAAGGCCCGCGGGCCATCATTACCGTCCGGTTCAACGGGCCGGCGGGGACGAAGCGCCTCGCGCTCGGGTACGCGCCGCTGCAGCGGCTTTCGGCGGACGGTGCGCCGGCATCGGGTCCGCAGGCCTAGCGCCCGGCCGGGCAGGGGTCGGCGGCGCTTCCGCGCGAATACCCCGCGACGGCCGCGGACCACACGTACCGGGCGGCCGCTCCGTCCGATACGCGGGATCCGTTAGTCTGCTCGAAACAAGGAAAGTATCCCTACTGAACCGCTGCATAGAAATGCCCGTTGGAATGGACCGTATGCCGGGAGGTCCCATCGTGCGAAGTGCAGCCGTCTGCGCCCTTGTCGTCGCGAGCCTGCTCGTGGCTCCCTCCGGGACATCGCGGGACGCCGCGCCGTTCTGGACCGCCGCCTGGGGGGCCGCGGCGCCGTCCCACCATCCGAGCCTGCCAGGCCTGCCGAACCCGAAGGTCATGACCGGCGATCCGGGGCGTTTCGGCGGCGAATTCCTCGACTCGCAGGTGAGCGATCCGCGCACGTTCAACCCGATTCTCGCGCAGGAGACGTCGTCGACCGGGCCGCTCGGCACGCTGTTCGACGGCCTCGTGGAAGACAACGGCGAGACGACGGAGACGGAGCCCGCGCTCGCGGAGTCGTGGAAGACGAGCCCCGACGGCAAGACGTGGACCTTTGTCCTGCGGCAGGGCCTGCAGTGGGACGACGGCCAGCCGCTCACGGCGGACGACGTCGTCTTTACGTTCGGCGTCATCTTCGACAAGAATATTCCGAACAGTCTGGCCGACGTCCTGAACGTCGCCGGCAAGCCGATCCAGACGCGCAAGGTCGACGCGCAAACGGTGCAGTTCATCACGGCCGAACCGTTCGGCCCGTTCCTCCGGGCGATCGGCGTCTCTATCCTGCCGCGCCATAAACTGGAGGATGCCTACAAGGCCGGCCGGTTCCGGCAGACTTGGGGGGTCAACACCTCTCCGAAGGACCTGGTCGGATCCGGTCCCTATATCATGACGGAATACCGCCCGGCCGAACGGATCACGTACGTCCGCAATCCCCACTACTGGAAGGTGGACGCGGAGGGGCACCGGCTGCCGCACATCGACCGCGTCGCGCTCCGCATCGTGCCGGATCAGAACGCGCTGCGCCTGTTGTTCCAGTCCAAGCAAACCGACAGTTACGGCGTCCGTCCAAAGGAGTACGGCGCGTTCAAGCGCGACGAGAAGGGCGGCAACTACACCGTCTTCGACGGCGGCCCGACCTTCGGCACGGAGTTTCTGGTCTTCAACCAGAATCCGCGCAGCGGCATGCCGGACTACAAACTGAAGTGGTTCCAGAACCAAAAGTTCCGTCAGGCGGTCTCCTACGCCACGGACCGGCAGGCCATCATCAACCAGGTCTTCGCGGGCCACGCGGTGCCGCAGTACGGCCCGGAGAGCCCCGCGGACAAGTTCTTCTTCAATCCGCACGTGATGCAGTATCCGTACGACCTGGCCAAGGCGGCGCAGGTCCTCGCGGAGGCCAGGTTCAAGAAGGGCGGCGACGGTGTCCTGCGGGACGCCGCGGGCCATCCGGTGGAGTTCGTGATCAGCACCAACTCCGACAACCCGGACCGCGTCGCGATCGGCAACATCATGCGGCAGGACCTCACGCAGTTGGGGATGCGGGTCACGCTCGTCCCCGAGGCGTTCAACACGCTCGTCAACAAACTCGTCGAATCCTACAAATGGGAGACGATGGTGCTCGGCCTGACCGGCGGCATCGAGCCGCACAACGGCCAGAACGTCTGGCGCTCGTCCGGCAGCCTCCACATGTGGAGCCCGAAGGAGTCGAAGCCGGCGACGCCCTGGGAGGCGGAAGTCGACCGGTACTTCAACCTCGGCGCGACGACGGTCGACCAGAACCGCCGGCGGGACTACTACTTCCAGTACCAGGCGGTCGTCGCCGAACAGGTGCCCGTCGTGTACACGGCGATTCCGAACGCGTACGTCGCGGTCCGGAACAAGTTCGGCAACATCCATTTCACGGCGTTCGGCGGTCCGTTCTGGAACTTCCCCGTGATCTTCATCAAGCCGTAGCGGGCTCACCCACCGCGGGCGCGTCGTGATCATGCCGCCCGCCCGCTGATGGTCCGCTATATCCTGCGCCGGCTGCTGCTGCTCGGCCCGCTGCTGCTCGGCATCACGCTCGTGAGCTGGGCGGCCATCCAGCTCGTGCCGGGCTCCGGCAACTACTTCCAGGCGCTCGTGCTGCAGTACCCTCAGATCAGCCCGCAGACGATCGCGGCCCTCAAAGCGCAGTTCGGGATGGACCAGCCGCCGTGGGTGCAGTACTTCAGGTGGCTGTGGAGCATCCTGCACCTCGATTTCGGGCTGTCGTTCGCCTACAACGTCCCCGTCACGTGGCTGATCGGCACGCGCGCGCTCAACACGCTGTTGCTATCGCTCACGTCGCTCGTCGTGGCCTGGTCGGTCGCGCTGCCGCTCGGCATCTATTCGGCCATCCACCAGTACTCCGCCATGGACGGCCTGCTCAACACCGCGGCCTTTGTCGCCGTATCGATCCCGTCGTTCTTCAGCGCGCTGCTGCTGCTCTACGCCGCGTACTGGAGCCACCTCTTGCCGCTCCAGGGGCTGACCAGCGTGGATTTCGACACGTATCCCTGGTGGGGCAAGCTCCTCGACATCGCGCGGCACCTCGTCCTGCCGACGATCGCGCTCGGCCTGTTCTCCGTCGGCGGGCTGATGCGGTACATGCGCAACTACCTGCTCGAGGTGCTGAAGTCGGATTTCGTCAAGACGGCGCGGGCCAAGGGCCTCGCGGAACGCCGGGTGATCTACCGGCACGCGGTGCGCAACGCCATCAACCCGCTGGTCACGCTCTTCGGCTTCGAGCTCGGCGGACTGCTGAGCGGCGCCGCGTTTGTCGAGAACATCATGGGCTATCCCGGCCTTGGCCGGCTCATCCTCGAAGCGCTCCTGAAGAAAGACGTCTTCGTGGTGATGGCGAGCCTGCTGCTCTCGGCCGTGCTGCTGATTCTCGGCAACCTCGTCGCGGACATCATGCTGGCCTACGTCGATCCGCGGATTCACTACGAATGAGCACGATGAACGCCCGGCACATCGCCACATCGCGCCTGGAGGCGCAGCGCCGCGCGGAGGCGGCCCGGGCGCGCAGCCCGTGGGCGCTCGCGTGGCGGCAGCTCAAGCGCTACCGGCTCGCGCTGGCGGGCGGCGTGACGCTCGTGGTGATGTATACCGTGATGGTGTTCGCGGAGTTCCTCGCCCCGTACGGGCTCGATCAGAGCGACCGTACGCTGTTCTACGCGCCGCCGACTGGGATTCACTGGGTCGACGCGCGGGGGCGCTGGCATCTCCGTCCGTTCGTGTACGCGTACCGCGTGGTGGATCCGTCGATTCCCCAGTATGCGCCCGACACGTCGCGCACCTACGATATCCGCTTCGTCCTCCGGGGCGCACCGTACCGGTGGCTCGGACTGGTGCCCGGCGACGTCCATCTCATCGGCGTCGACCCGCCCGCGCGGCTCTTCTTTCTCGGCACCGATCAGTTCGGCCGCGACATGCTGTCCCGGCTATTCTACGGCAGCCGCGTGTCGCTGCTGATCGGCATCATGGTCGTGCTGATCACCTTCCCGATCGGGATGGTGCTGGGCGGGATCGCCGGCTACTACGGGGGCCTGGTCGACAACGTCATGATGCGCTCGGTCGAGGTGCTGGCCGCCTTCCCGAGCTTCTACCTGTTCCTCACGCTCGCGTCGGTGCTGCCGCCGACCCTCAGCAGCCCGCAGCGGATCGCGCTGCTCTCGGGCGTGTTCAGCCTGGTGGGGTGGGGGGGATTGGCCCGCGTGATCCGCGGCATCGTCCTCGGCATCCGTGAAGTGGAGTTTGTCCAGGCGGCGCGCGCGGCCGGGCTCCGCGACCTGCGCATCATTGTGCGGCACGTTCTGCCCAGCACCGCGTCCTACGTGATCGTCGCGGCGACCCTCACGATCCCGGGAGTCATTCTGGGCGAGAGCGGACTCTCGTACCTCGGCATCGGCATCCAGGAACCCAGTACGAGTTGGGGCCTGCAGCTCGCACAGGCGCAGAGCATCGACGTGCTCACCCAGTTTCCGTGGCTGCTCGTCCCGGGTATCGCCATCGTGCTCGCGATCCTCGCGTACAACTTCCTCGGCGACGGGATCCGGGACGCGCTGGACCCGCGCCAGCGCTCTACGTAGAATGAGGCCATGACACCGACGATGTCGTCGCGCGCACGGCAGAGTGCCCGGGAGGCGCCGGCGGGCCGCGCCGCCAGGCGGGCAGCCGAGCGGGAGGGCCGGGTGCTCCGCCCCGGTGCTCAGGCGGGATCCCGGGTGGCGAAGGCGGTCTGGGTGGTGGTGGCCGCGGCGGTCTGCATCGCCGGCGGCGTGCTCTTGTATGGAAGGATCGCACAGGTCCAGCGCGGCGCCGTGCTGCCCGACATTCCCCAGGGCGTACAGCGCGATCCGGCGACGCGGGCCCGGGGCGCCGTCATCAGCATCTCGGGCGAGGCCAGCCGCCCGGAGGCGTCGTACGATCCCGCCTCGGGCACGGTCACCGTCCGGTTCCAGTCTCGGTACTACGAGCCCACGCACACCGTGGCGCTCAACCGGCAGTATCTTGCCACGGAAGGCCGGCTGGTCGTGCAGCTGGCGCTCTACAATGACTCGTCCGCCGCCCAGGTGGTGGCGGAACTGTACCACGGCCGGCAGCACCTCGCGACCGTCACGGGGGCGCCGGGGCAGGACTATGCGGCGTATTCCGTGCGTTACGCGCCCGGGCTTCCCTAAGAAGACGCCCCGGGGTTACGCTTTCCCCCGAGGGATCTCTGTTGAAGCGGAAAGTGGGAACCACCTTGGATCAGGCGCTCTACCGCCGCGTGCCGGACGTTGCCCACCGGCAGGACCGCAGCACGAACACGGTGATCGAAGAGGCGCTGGCGCGGTACGTGTCATCTGCACTCAATCAGCCTTCCGTGGTTGAGGAGACGAAAGGGCCCTATCGCACGCCGCCTAAGGCCCTCCGTGAGATTCTCGGTGAATCGCTTTACGGCCCTGACTGATATTGCCGCGGGTAGCGCCACCTTCATCGCCGCCAATATTTTCATCTATCATTTTGCAGGAAGTTCAGAAGAGTGTTCATCATTCTTGGCGCGGATTAAGCACGGCGATTTGCGCGGATCTATCGGCCCCATCGTCCTGTTGGAAGTTGCTGCTGGCATCTGCGGATGAGGCGTTTGACGGTATCCCCAGCATAGACGGTGTGCGCCAACCGACCTTAGTTAATATGACGCAGGTGCCGCTGTCTCAGGTGCGAATTCAGGCCTGCCTGATGGACGAGACCATGGCCGCCTTCCAGTTTGCAGACCCGGATTTCGAGGCCCGCGTCCGGGCAAGCTTCGGTCGCCAGCGGATCATGGAGGCGATCGGCGCCTCGCTCTCGCGCGTCGCCCCTGGCGAAGTTCAGATCGATTTGCCAATCCGCGACATTCTGACGCAGCAGCACGGCTACGTTCACGCCGGCATCGTCACGGCGATCGCGGACAGCGCCTGCGGATATGCGGCGCTCACGCTGCTGCCGTCGGGGACCGAAGTCCTAACCGTCGAGTACAAGGTCAACTTTCTCGCGCCGGCGCGTGGAACGCGGCTCGTGGCCTGCGGCCGTGTCATCCGGCCCGGCCGGACGATCGCCGTCTGCCGGGGCGAAGTCAGCGCGGTGGACGGTACCACCCGCGTAGTGGTCGCCTCGATGCTGGCTACGATGATCCGTTCGAAACCGACGTGATTATCGCGACCGCACGAAAACACCGGCGGCGCGCTTAGATCCCCGTACACGTCATCGGCCCTCCCGTATAATAATGGCCGGCGCCGTCGCGCTGAGCCACTATGCGGTACCGACCGACTCACCACTGCCTCCGGGGTTCTCGGGGGCTGACCTCTCGAAAAATAAGGCACAATTACACATTAGGTAGGTAGCTGGCAGCGACCGCCGCCCGCCTGTCTGGGCGCGGCGCCGTACGGGCTCTCGTCGGGCGATAAACGGGGAAGGCGCGGCGCCGTGGTGACGGAACCCCCGCCGAGACGCCTCAGTAAAGGATTTAGGTACACTTTGTGGAATCCCGAGACCACCGTGCGGGCGCCTTAGACGCCCGCCAATCGGGGTCTGTCCGGGGGGCGACGCGTGGCTGACGCACTGCTCTCGGTGCGCAACTTAAAAACGTATTTCTATACCGACGAGGGCGTCGTGCGCGCCGTGGACGGCCTCTCGTACGATCTTCAGCGCGGCGAGGTGCTGGGGATCGTCGGCGAGTCCGGATCGGGCAAGAGCGTCCACGCGCTCTCGCTCATGCGGCTCATCCCGACGCCGCCCGGGAAGATCGTGGACGGCGAGATCCGGTTTGAGGGCCGCAACCTCCTGAAGCTCTCCGACGAGGAGATGCGGAAGATCCGCGGCAACCGCATGGCGATGATCTTCCAGGAGCCGATGACCTCGCTCAACCCCGTGCTCACGATCGGCGAGCAGATCGCCGAGGCAATCATCCTCCACCAGCACCTCAACAAGAGGGCGGCGTGGGACCGGGCGGCCGAGATGCTGGACCGCGTCAAGATCTCGCTGCCCAAGCAGCGCGTCAAGGACTACCCCCACCAGTTCTCGGGTGGCATGCGGCAGCGGGTGATGATCGCGATGGCGCTGTCGTGCAACCCGTCGATCCTGATCGCCGACGAGCCGACCACCGCGCTCGACGTGACGATTCAGGCGCAGATCCTCGACCTGATGCGGGAACTCCAGCGCGAGTTCGGCATGTCCATCATCTTCATCACGCACAACCTCGGCGTCGTCGCGGAGATGTGCGACAACGTCGTCGTGATGTACGCGGGCCGCCCAATCGAGCGCACCGACGTGCGCAGCACCTTCCGCGAGCCCAAGCACCCGTACACGTGGGGCCTCCTGCACTCCGTGCCCAAACTGTACGTTCGGCAGGAGCGGCTGATCCCGATCGAGGGACAGCCGCCCAGCCTCATCGACCTGCCGCCGGGCTGCCCCTTCGCGCCCCGGTGCCCCTTCGTCATGGACGTATGCGTCCAGGTGGACCCGCCCGACTACAATGTCGGCCCCGGGCATACGGCGAGGTGTTACCTGTACTCGGACAAAGCCACGGAGAAGGACCGCGCGGCCGCGGAGAAGGCGGGGCTCGCGGCCTCTACCCGCAGCGGGACAGTATAGGAGGACCCATGGCGACCAGCGGCGCGAAGAGCGGCGAAATCCTCCTCGAGGTCAAAAACCTCGTCAAGCACTACCCCGTGACGAAAGGATTCATCTTCCAGCGGCAGGTCGGCGCGGTCAAGGCCGTCGACGGCCTCGATTTCTTCATCCGCAGGGGCGAGACGCTCGGCCTCGTCGGCGAATCCGGCTGCGGCAAGACGACGACCGGCCGCGTGATCCTGAGATTGCAGGAGCCCACCTCGGGCGAGGCCCTGTTCGAGGGCCGGGACATCTTCAAACTGCACAAGGAAGAGCTCCGGCGCATGCGCCGGGACATGCAGATCATCTTTCAGGATCCGTACTCGTCGCTGAACCCGCGCATGACGGTCGGCGACATCATCGGCGAGCCGCTCGAAATCCACAACCTGGCCCGCGGCCGGGACAAGATCCGGCGCGTCCAGGAACTGCTGGAGGTCGTCGGCCTCTCGCCGTACCACGCCAACCGCTATCCGCACGAGTTCAGCGGCGGCCAGCGCCAGCGCATCGGCATCGCGCGGGCGCTCGCCGTGAACCCGAAGCTCATCATCGCCGACGAGCCGGTGTCGGCCCTCGACGTCAGCATCCAGGCGCAGGTGCTCAACCTCCTCGAGTCGCTCCAGAAGGAGTTCGGCCTCACGTACCTGTTCATCGCGCACGACCTGTCGGTCGTGAAGCACATCAGCGACCGCATCGCCGTCATGTACCTCGGCAAGATCGTGGAGATGGCTCCGGCGGACGAACTGTTCGCGAACCCGCAGCATCCGTACACCGAAGCGCTGCTGTCGGCGGTGCCCATCCCGAACCCGGAGATGCGGCGCGACAGGATCATCCTGCCCGGCGACGTCCCGAGCCCGATCAACCCGCCGGCGGGGTGCCGCTTCCATACCCGGTGCCTGTACGCTCAGCCGTCCTGCCGGGTGGACCCGCCCCCGTTCGAAGACATCGGCGGGGGGCGCGACCACTTCGTCGCCTGTCCGCCGCGGCCGTTCAAGACCCAGCGCAGCAAGGCCGCGGTGCTCGGGGCGCCGGCGCCGGCCGGGCAGACGGTGGCGGTCGCTCCCCAGCAGGCCCACCCATAGCGCCTTCGGAGGACAACTTAGTCCACGGACGGGGCCGCCGTGCGCCTACGCCGCGCAAGTTTGGGGCAAAAAAATTGCACCTGCATGTGAAGGAGGCGGTGCCGCAGTGAAAAACCGGGCGCTGGCGCTTACTCTCGCGCTCTTGGTCGGTGTGCTCGCGATAGGGACGGGCGCCCGCGGCGCGGGGGCGCCGGTCAAGAACCCTGATACGTTTGTGTCGCTGGTCTACGGCGATCCGGAGAGTCTCGATCCGGCGTATGCCTACGACACCGCGAGCGAGGGGATCATCTACCCGAACGTCTATGAGACGCTGATCGGCTACGACGGCAGCGTCCTCTCACGGTACCAGCCGGTCCTCGCGACCCAGGTCCCGACCCTCACCAACGGGCTCATTAGCAAAGACGGCCTTACCTACACGTTCCCGATCCGCAAGGGCGTCCACTTCCAGGACGGCTCCGTGATGACCCCGGAGGACGTGCGGTATTCGATGCTGCGGTTCATGCTGCAGGATCGTGACGGCGGGCCCTCGTGGCTGCTGCTGACACCGCTGCTCGGTACCGACAGCACGCGCTCGAAGGAGAAGATCGTTGTAACCTACGCGCAGGCCGCGCGCAGCGTGACCGTCCAGGGTGACACCGTCGTCTTTCACCTCAACCATCCGTACGGCGCGTTCCTCAGCATCGTCGCGGCGTGGACCTTCGTCCTGCCCAAGGCCTGGGCGGCCGCCCACGGCGATTGGGACGGGACCGAGGCGAGCTGGCAGAAGTTCAACAACCCGAAACTGCAGGACCGGTACGAGTTCGACCATATGAACGGGACGGGGCCGTTTAAGCTCCAGCAGTGGGACCGGCAGGCCAAGGAGATCATTCTCGTCCGCAACGACCAGTACTGGCGCAAGCCGGCACGGCTCGCGCGGGTGATCATCCGGAACGTGGCGGAATTTACCAACCGGCGCCTGCAGCTGCAGCAGGGCGACGCCGACGCGATCGCGGTCGACCGGCCCGATCAGAGCAAGGTCGAGGGGATGGCCGGTGTGACGATCCACGACGGGCTGCCCACGCTGGTCGTGCAGGTGCTGCACTTCAACTTCAAGATCGACCCGAACGGCAACCCGGACATCGGCAGCGGCAAGCTGGACGGCAACGGCATTCCGCCGGATTTCTTCAGCGACGTCCACGTGCGCCGCGGGTTCGCCTACGCATTTGACTACGCCGCCTACATCCGGGACGGCTACAGGGGCAAGGCGGACGAGCCGAACGGCCCCATCATCAACGGCCTCCTCGGGTACGACCCGACCGCGCCGAAGTACACCCATGATCCGGCCAAGGCTGCCGCGGAGTTCAAGGAAGCGTGGGGCGGCAAACTGTGGGACACCGGCTTCAAATTCACGACGACGTACAATACCGGCAACGTGTCCCGCCAGGTCGGCGCCGCGATCCTCAAGGACTCGATCGAGGCCTTGAACCCGAAGTTCAAGGTTGATGTGCGGAACATGCAGTGGTCGACGTTCCTCCAGAACACCAACACGCACAAGGGAACGCTGTATGCGCTGGGCTGGGTCGTGGACTATCCTGACCCCGACGACTTCGCGCAGCCGTTCCTTGCAAGTAACGGCGACTATCCGAAACGGAACTCGTACAGCAACCCGCAGGCCGACACCCTCGTCAAGCAGGGCGCGGAGACGACCGATCCGGCGAAGCGGGTGGCGATCTACAAGCAGTTGACGAAGCTTGCCTACAACGACGTGCCGGGACTGTACGTCGCGCAGCCCGTCGGCTTCGCGGTGATGCGGTCGTGGGTGCACGGCTGGTACTACAATGCCGTGTACGGCGGGATCGACTACTATCCGATTTACAAGGAATAGGCGGGAGGGAGTAGCGATTCGGGGCCGGCCCGCGTGAGGCGGGCCGGCCCCGGCATACCGTGACCACGTTCATCCTCCGCCGGCTCCTCCTGCTGCCGCTCGTCGCCGTCGGTGTTTCCGCCCTCATCTTTCTGTTGCTGCAGTTTCTCACGCCGGCGATGCGCGCGAGCCTCTACATCCACGACCCCAAGCAACTCAACGCGCTTCCGGACCTGATCCGCAAGTACCATCTCGACCAGCCCGTCTACGTGCAGTACTGGGCCTGGCTGATCCAGGTCGCCCACGGCGACCTCGGCTGGAGCGAGACCGCGCGCGAGCCCGTCGCCGCCGCCATCCGCGGCTACTTTCCGGCGACGCTTGAGCTGGCGATCTATTCCTTCGGGTGGATCCTGGTGTTCGGCATCTGGCTCGGGACGCAATCAGCCGTGCACAAAGATCGCTTCCTGGATCAGGTGAGCCGGTTTACGTCGATCAGCGGGGCTTCGCTGCCGACGTTCGTGTGGGGCCTCCTGCTGCTCATGATCTTCTACGGCCACTTCGGATGGTTTCCGCCGGGCCGGCTGTCCCTCAGCGGCGACCTGTACGTCCGCGGCGGCGCGTTTCATCCGTACACCGGCCTGATGACGATCGACGCGCTGCTGAACGGCAACCTCGGGCTCTTCTGGGATGCGGCCAAGCACCTCGTGCTGCCGGTGGCCACCCTCACGTACTACCTCACCGCGGTGCTCGTCCGGATCACGCGCTCCTCGATGCTGGAGACCCTCCGGACGGACTACGTCCGCACCGCGCGCGCGAAGGGGCTGGGGGAACACGTCGTCGTGGACAAGCACGCGCGGCGCAACGCCCTCATTCCCGTGATCACGCTCGGCAGTTTGCTCTTCGTCGGGCTGCTGAGCGGCGTCGTGATCACCGAGACGGTGTTCAACTATCCCGGCATCGGGCAGTGGGGCGTCAACGCGAGCCAGCAGCTGGACATCCCGGCCGTGACCGGGTTCGCGCTCATCTTCGCGGGCCTGCTTGTGATCAGCAACCTCTTCGCGGACGTCATGTACGCGATCGTCGATCCGCGGATCCGCCTGCAGTGAGCGCCGTCCAGTCGCACGCCGCCGCCCCGGCCGTTGCCGTCCGCCGCAAGCCCGTAGGCGAGACGGGCTGGCACCGGACGCTCCGGCGGTTTCGCAGCAGTCCGCTCTCCGTCGTCGGCGCGGTGATCGTAGTGTTCTTCATGATCGTCGCGCTGCTCGCGCCGCTGCTCGCGCATCCCACCCAGCGCAATCCGTACATGATCCCGCACTCGGGCTACTCGAGCGATCCACGACCGCCCAGCCCCGAACATCCCTTTGGGACGACGGAGGAGCAGTTCGACCTCTTTTACGGGGTGGTGTGGGGCGCGCGGACGGCGTTTCTCGTCGCGCTGAGCGTTGTCGCGACCGCGGTCACGGTCGCGCTGCTTCTGGGCAGCGTGAGCGGCTTCTACGGCGGGCCCGCCGACGAGGCGGTGATGCGCATCACCGACATCTTCCTGGCGTTCCCCGGCCTCATCCTGACGGTCGTGATCGTCGCCGTGCTCGGCCAGAGTGTGCGGAACGCGGTGATCGCCATCGCGGCGGTGGAGTGGCCCACGTACACGCGCCTGCTGCGGGGCGAATTTCTGCGCGTGCGGGACATGGAGTACGTGCAGGCGGCGCGGGCCCTCGGCAGCGGCGACGTGCGGATCATCGCGCGGCACGTCATTCCCAACACGATCTACCCCATGCTGATTCTGGCCTCGCTCAACATGGGCGGCATCGTGATCACGTTCGCCGCGCTCTCGTTCTTGGGCCTGGGCGCCCCGCCCGGGTACGCCGACTGGGGGCAGTTGATCAGCCTTTCGCACAACTGGATCGCCGGCACCGCGGGCGACCCCTTCACCTACTGGTACACGCTCATCGTGCCCGGGCTGGCGATCTTCCTCTTCGTGCTCGGGTGGAACCTGCTCGGCGACGCCTTCCGGGATATCTTCGACCCGCGGCTCCAGGGCAGCCGGTAGTCTACCAGAGGGTCCCACCATCCGCCCGGCTCCGCGGGACCCGCGGAGCCGCACTTCGCGATTCTGAAAAATGATTGCGGCCGTTCAGCCGCGAACACACGGCCCAGAACGATGCTGACCATGGGAGGGAGAGACATGCGTTTCCCGGCGTGGGGCTCGCGCGTCACCGCCGTCGTCCTTGCCGGGGCCGTCGCCGTGTCGCTTGCCACAGTGGCGCGCGGCGCGGGCGCCCCGGTCAAGAATCCTGACACCTTCATCGAATTGCAGTTCGGGGATATCGTGAGTCTCGATCCCGCGCTCGCCTACGACATCTATTCATACGAGCCGATTTGGCCGAACGTGTACGAGACGCTGATCTCATACAGCGGGTCATCGCTGGACCGCTTCGAGCCGATGCTGGCCACGACCGTACCGACGCTCGCCAACGGCGGCATCAGCCAGGACGGGCTCACGTACACGTTCCCCATCCGGCAGGGCGTCAAATTCCACGACGGCTCCGCCATGACGGTCGACGACGTCGTGTACTCCATGCGGCGGTTCCTGCTGCAAGACCAGGCCGGCGGGCCTGGGTGGCTCCTGCTGTCGCCCCTCCTCGGCGTGGACAGCACGCGCGACAGCGCGGGAAAGATCCAGGTCGCGTGGGCGGACGTTCAGCGGGCCGTCAGCGCGAACGGCGCCAGCGTCGTCTTCCGGCTCAAGAAGCCGTTCGCGCCCTTCCTCACAATCGTGGCGGCCTGGAGCTCGATCATGCCCCGTGCCTGGGCGGCCGCCCACGGCGACTGGGATGGACAGGCCGGGACCTGGCAGAAATTCAACAATCCCAAGACCGAAGACCGCTACGAGTTCAACCACATGAACGGCACCGGGCCCTTCATGTTCGAATCATGGGACACGCAGGCGAAGCAAATCGTCCTCGTGCGAAACGACCACTATTGGCGAAAGCCCGCGGCACTGCGGCGCGTCGTGATTCGCTCCGTTCCGGAACTGACCACGCGGCGGCTCCAGCTGCAGCAGGGTGACGCCGATCTCATCGACGCCAGCCTCAACCAGCAGGCGCAGCTGCGCGGGATCCCGGGTACCATCATGCAGGACAATCTGCCGCAGATCGCCGTGCAGACGCTGCAGTTCAACTACAAGATCAACACCGAGGCCAATCCGGACGCCGGCAGCGGGAAACTTGACGGCGCCGGTGTGCCGTCCGACTTCTTCGACGACGTCCACGTGCGGCGCGGTTTTGCGTACGCGTTTGATTACTCGGCCAACCTGAGCGGCGCCTACGCGGGCAAGGGGGTCATTCCGCACGGCCCGATCCCGCAGGGGATGCTCGGGTTCGATCCGTCGGTGCCGATCTACCAAACGAACAAAGATCGCGCGATCGCGGAGTTCAAGGAGGCGTTCGGCGGGCGTGTGTGGTCGACCGGGTTCAAGTTTACGGTGCCGTTTACGGCGGGAAACACCGCCCGGCAGACCGGCGCGCAGATTCTGAAGGACACCGTCACCGCGCTCAACCCGAAGTTCCAGATCGACTTCAGGCCGGTGCCCTCCAGCACGTTGAACCAGCTGCTGTTTGCCCACAAAGGCACGATGTACTTCTTGGGTTGGTTTGCGGACTATCCCGATCCGCATGACTTCGCGCAGCCGTTCCTTGCGGCGAACGGCTACTTCCCGACGCGCGGCGGTTACCGGAATCCGGAGGCGGACCGGCTCATCGACCAGGCCGTGAGCACGCCCGATCCCGCGAAGCGGCGGGCCCTCTACAAACAGTTGTCCGTCATGTCGTACAATGACCTGCCGTACCTGTTCCTGGTGCAGCCGGTGACCTACTATACGATGCGGTCCTGGGTTCATGGATGGTACTATAATGCGATCTTCCCGGGCCAGTATTTCTATCCAATATATAAGCAGTAGCGGACGGCTCGGATTCGTGCGGACAACCGGGAGACCGCGCGCCGCGCGGTCTCCCGGTCGCATGCCGACCTGACCGTGCCGGAGCGCCGGCGGCGCCTCGGCGAAGGCCTTCTCGTCGCCCTCATCGTTGCGGCGGGCCTCGCGCTGCGCCTGCCGGGCGTGGGGCGGGGGCTGCCCTACATCCATGAATGGGACGAGTGGTTCGTCGTCCCGCCCGTCATCAAGATGCTGCTCTTTCACACGATGAACCCGGGCATCTTCATCTACGGCAGCGTGTACTACTATCTGCTGCTGCCCGTCTTCTACGCCCATACGCTGTACCTGCAGGCCCACGGCGTCATCAAGTCGCTCGACGACGTCGTGCTCGCGCATCCCTTGATTCCGGGTTACGGGTGGTACATCAACGTACCGTCCTTTTACATGTGGGCGCGCGCGTTCACGGCGCTGCTCGGCGCCGCCACGATCTACCTGACCTATCGCGTGGGGCGGGCGGCGTTCGGCCGGACCGTCGGCGTCCTGGCGGCGGCCCTCCTCGCCGCCGCGCCCGGGGCCGTCTACTACGCCGATACCGTCCGGGTCGACGTGCCGGAAGCGTTCTTCACGACGGCGGCGCTGCTCGTGGGACTCGGGGTCTGGCGGAGGGGGCGCCGCATCGATTACGTGGCCGCGGGTTTGCTCGCGGGTGTGGCCATCTCGACGAAACAGACCGCGCTGTGGCTGCTCGCGCCGCTGCTGCTGGCGCACGCGTTCAACGAGCGGCGCCAGAGGTTTGCCGACACGTCGCTGGCGCTGATGGCGGCGGCCGTCGCCGCCGGCGGCCTGGCCGGCACACCCTACCTGCTCATCCGGCCGGATCTCATCCGCACGGGATTCACGGCCCACACGGGGACGTACGGCCTGGTGGCACTGCCCGATCCCGGCGCGTTCGTCGCACGGCTGGCCGAGAATCTTACCTACCTGGGTGAGCCCATTCAGGGCGGCGATTGGTACGTCGTGCCGCACACGGGGCTCGGCGCCGTCCCGCTGATCGCGGCGCTTGTGGGGTTCACGGCGGCGTTCCGGCAGCACCCGCGCCTGCAGTGGTATCTCGCAGCGTTCCCGATCCTTCAGTTGCTGTTCCTTGCCCGGGCCACCGTGTTCTACACGAGAAACCTGGCGCCGGTGCTCCCGATCGTTGCGATTTGGGCCGCGTTCGGCGGCGTCACGCTCTGGCACGAGATCGCAGCCCGTGCGCGCGCTGGCGGCTGGACGCCCCGCGCGCCGTGGGCTGCGGCCGCCGCGGCCGCCGGCATCGTCGCGCTGCTGCTCGGTCCCGTTACACAGTCGGCGGCTCTTGCGTCCTGGTTGGACGGCCACGAGGATACGCGCATTCAGGCGCTTCGGTGGCTGGCCGGGCATATGCCGCGGACGGCGACGGTGGCGTTCGAACTCGAGCTGGCGTGGTATCTTCCGGATCTGGATCATGTCCCGTACCGCGTCGACTGGACCGACCGCAACACCCCGGTGTCGTGGTATGCGCAGCACCGGATCGACTACGCCGCGGTGAGCGAGTGGAACCCGGTGAACGCGTGTCCGACCGTCAGGCTGTTCCCGCACCCCTCGTACCTGCCGACCGTCGCACAGGAGGCCGCGTTTGTCCCCAACTCCTTTCCGGTTATCGACCCGACGCTGGTCATCATTCGGCCGCGCGGTCCCTGTCCGTGGATTGGGCCGGCCGATTGGGGCCCGGCCAGCACTCCCGCTCTGCTGCTCACACCGTAGGCGGTCGCTTGAGCCTCCAAACCGCGCCGTGCTAGCATCAGGACGCGTTGAGGAACGCCGGTGAGGCGGGCCGGCCTACGGCGGCCGGCGCCCGGCGCGGACGGCGGGTGAGGAGGCGGCATCGCGATGATCGACGATCGAACCGTCGCGCACGTGGCGCGCTTGAGCCGGCTGGAGTTGAGCGACGAGGAGCGGGAGCGTTTCCGCGCGCAGCTCGGCAGCATCCTTGAACACTTCCAGAGTCTGCTCGCGCTGGACCTGAGCGGGGAGGCAGCCGCCGGCGGCGCGAAGCCTGCCCGCGGGGAAGACGCGCGGACGTCCGGCGCCGCCAATGTACTCCGGGACGATACCGTGCGGCCGTGTCTTCCTCTTGACGAGGTGCTCGCGAACGCGCCCGCGTCCGAGAACGGTTGCTTCGTCGTTCCGCCCGTGATCGAGGAGGAGTAGGTGGGATCCCCCGACGGTCCCGCGGGCGCCGCGGGGCTTCCCGCGCGGCCCGGCTCGCCCCGATCGCTCGCCGACTGTACCGCTTTCGAATTGCGGCGGTTGTACGCGGTCGGCGAGGCGTCACCGTCGGAGGCGGTGCGGGCCGTCCTCGACCGCATCGAGTCGCTCGACAAAGAACTCCACGCCTATCTGCACGTCGACCGGGAGGCCGCACTCCGCGAGGCCGCCCGCTGGGACCGCGCGGCGGGCCGGGACGGGGCCCCGCCGCTCGCCGGGATCCCGGTCGCGCTGAAGGACAACATCTGCACGCGCGGGTGGCCGACGACCGCGGGATCTCGTATCCTCGCGGGGTTCCGTCCGCCCTACGACGCCACGGTCACCGTGCGGCTGCGCGAGGCCGGCGCCGTGCTGCTCGGCAAGACCAATTGCGACGAGTTCGCCTTCGGGAGCAGCACCGAGAACTCGGGCTTCGGCCCCACCCGCAATCCATGGGACCCGATGCGCGTGCCCGGCGGCTCGAGCGGCGGCTCCGCGGCGGCGGTGGCCGCGGGCGAAGCCACCCTTGCGCTCGGCAGCGACACCGGCGGCAGCATCCGCGAACCGGGCGCGTTCTGCGGCGTCGTCGCGCTCAAGCCGACGTACGGCCGCGTGTCCCGCTACGGGTTGATCGCGTTCGCCTCGTCCCTCGACCAGATCGGCCCGTTCGCTCGGGACGTCCGGGACGCCGCGCTGCTCCTCAGCGCCGTCGCGGGTCGCGACCCGGCGGATTCCACGTCGTCGGCGGAGCCGACGCCCACGTACACGGACCTGCTCACGGGTGACGTCCGCGGTCTGCGGATCGGGGTCGTGAAGGAGTTCTTCGGCGAGGGCATCGAGCCCGGAGTGGCGGACTCTGTCCGGGCGGCGGCCGGCGTGCTGGAGGGTCTCGGGGCCGTGTGTGGCGAGGTCTCGCTCCCGCACGCGGTGTACGCGCTACCCGCGTACTACATCATCGCTCCGGCGGAGGCCAGCAGCAACCTCGCGCGCTATGCCGGCGTCCACTACGGGCACCGCACGGCCCACGCGGACGACCTCTACACGCTCTACGCTCGGACGCGGCGGGAAGGCTTTGGGGCCGAGGTCAAGCGGCGCATCATGCTCGGCACCTTCGCGTTATCCTCGGGCTACTACGACGCGTACTATCTGCGGGCACAGCAGGTTCGTGAGGTGATCCGGCGCGAGTTCACGGCCGCTCTCGAGCGGTTCGATCTCTTGCTCGGTCCGGTGGCGCCGACCCCGGCCTTCCTGCTCGGCGAGAAGATGGAAGACCCGATGCAGATGTACCTCTCCGACATCTACACGATTCCCGTGAACCTGGCCGGGGTGCCGGGCATCTCGGTTCCCTGCGGTTTTGTTCGAGGACTGCCGGTCGGGCTGCAGTTGATCGGCCGGGCGTTTGGCGAGGCGGCGGTTCTCAATGCCGCGTTCGCTTACGAGCAGGCCACTCCTCATCACACCGCGCGGCCCCCGCTTGTCGCCCGGGGCGGGATGTCCGGCCGGGCCGCTTCCGCGGGGGGCCCAAGGTCCGCCGGCCAAAGCCCGGCGCCGGGGGACAGCCCCGCGTGACCTACGAGACGGTCATCGGCCTCGAGGTGCACGTGCAACTTGCCACCGCGAGCAAGATGTTCTGCGGGTGCGCGGTCGAGTTCGGCGCGGCGCCCAACACGCGCACGTGTCCGGTCTGTCTCGGCCTCCCCGGGTCGCTGCCGGTCCTCAACCGGCGCGCCGTAGAACTCGGCCTCAGGACCGCGGTCGTCCTCGGCTGCCGGATTCAGCCGGAGAGCCGGTTCCACCGCAAGAACTATTACTATCCCGATCTTCCGAAGAACTATCAGATCTCCCAGTACCAGTACTCCGGCCATCCGCCGCTCGCCACGTCCGGGACGCTCGAGATCGGGGCCGGGGAGACGTCCCGGCGGATCGGCATCCGCCGCGTGCATCTCGAGGAGGATACGGGCAAGTTGCTCCACGCCGAGGGGCGCAGCCTCATCGACTACAATCGTTCGGGCACGCCGTTGATGGAGGTCGTGACCGACCCCGACCTGGGCTCGCCCGAGGAGGCGCGGCTGCTCCTGACGCAGTTGCGGGCGACGCTGCAGTATGCGGGCGTCACAACCGGCCGGATGGAGGAAGGCACGTTGCGGTGTGACGCCAACCTCTCGCTCCGTGCGGCGGGCGGCCCGGACGGGATCCGCACGGAGGTCAAGAACATGAACTCGCTCCGCTCGGTGGAGCGCGCCCTTCGGTTCGAGGAGGCGCGCCAGCGGGAGCAGCTGAGCCGCGGTATCCCGGTCGTTCAGGAAACGCGCCACTGGGATGAGCAGCGCGGCGTCACGTTTTCGTCCCGGGAGAAGGAAGAGGCCCAGGACTACCGCTACTTCCCCGAACCCGACCTCGTCCCGCTCCTCGTCGACGACGCGTGGGTCGAGCAGGTGCGCGCCGGTCTGCCCGAACTGCCGGAGGCGAAGCGCCGGCGGTACGCGGAGGCGTTTGCGCTGCCGGAGCACGAGGCCCGGTTGCTCACGGCCACGCGCGCCATGGCCGAATTCTTCGAAGAAACCATGCGGGGGTTCAACCAGCCCAAAATCGTGGCCAACTGGCTGGTGGGGGACGTCGCGGCCTACCTCAACAGCGCGGGCCAGGAGATCGAGGAGGCGCGCATCACCCCCGCGTCACTCGCCGAGATGCTGCGGCTCCTCGATCGCGGGACGCTGAGCGGCCGCCTCGCCAAAGAGGTGCTCGAGGAGATGCTGCGTACAGGCCGCGGCGCCGCCGAGATCGTGAAAGACCGGGGCCTCGTGCAGATCAGCGACGAAGCGGCGCTCGCGGAAATGGTGGACGGCGTGATCGCGGAGCACCCCGGCCCCGTGCAGGACGTCCGGGCGGGGAAGGACAAGGCGGTCGCGTTCCTCGTCGGGCAGGTGATGAAGCGCAGCCGCGGGCGGGCGAACCCGGAAGTCGTGAACCGCCTGCTGCGCAATCGGTTGAACGCCCGCTGACATCGCGGACGGTATGTGCTATGATTCGCTTCGGTCATGCCGAACGTCTCGCCATCCGGTGCTCCCGAACCCCCCGCCGGGCAGGCACGGCCGCCGGCCCCTCCGCCCGGGCAGACGATGGACTGGTTCAAGTTTGCCATGTCGAATCTCAGCCAGGTCCGCGGATTCATCCCGAAGTTGAAGGCCCTCGGCCACATCATCTCAGTCCTGTCGAAGAGGTAGCGGCGTGTTTTATCAAAACGAGCAGTTCCCCTTCACCGCAGCGCTGGAACAGAACTGGCAGGTGATCCTCAAGGAGCTCCAGCGCCTCCAGGACGGACAGTTCCAAGACTGGCCGGAGAAGCACCTCTACGAGAAAGGCTGGAGCGTGTTCGGGCTCTACGGCTGGGGCGTGCGCCTCGACAAGAACTGCGAGGTCTGTCCGGAGACGGCCAAGGTGGTGGAACAGGTCCCCAAAATCGTGACCGCCGCCTTTTCCCACATGAAACCCAACACCCACATCCTCCCGCACACTGGGTTCCCGGAGGGCGTGCTGCGGTGCCATCTCGGGCTGATCGTGCCGGAAAACTGCGGCATTCGCGTGGGCGACGAAACGCGGACCTGGGAGCCGGGCAAATGCATGGTGTTCGACGACACGGTCGAACACGAAGCGTGGAACAAGAGCGACAAGCCGCGCGTCGTCCTGATCACTGACTTCAAGGCCCCCGACCTGGTCGTCAATCCGCCCAAATCCAAGAAAGGCCTCTTCTCGCGCCTGTTCAAGTCGTAGCGCCATCGTGAGGGCGGGGCGGCGGACAGCGGCGGCGCGGCGGAACGCGGCGCCGCGGCGATGTGAGGCCGCGCCCGGCCGCCTGCTCGCGGGTTTGGCGTCCCCGGACGCCTCTGCTAGAATGAGACCAACACCCCCATCGCCCAAGGAGACGCCGCATGCCCGGTGACTTCGTTCACTGCCACCTGCATACGGAGTACTCCCTCCTGGACGGCGAGAGCCGGATCGGTCCGCTGATGGACCGCGCGGCGGCGCTCGGGATGCCGGCGATCTCGCTGACCGACCACGGCGCGATGTACGGGGCGGTCGAGTTCTACGAGAGCGCCCGCGCCCGCGGCATCAAGCCGATCATCGGCGTGGAAACGTATGTCGCGCCGCGCGGGATGGCCGACCGCGACCCAAAGCTCGACGCCCAGGCGTTCCACCTCGTCCTGCTGGCCCGCACCAACGAAGGCTACCGGAACCTCCTCCGGCTTGTGACCGCGGCGCACCTCGACGGGTTCTACTACAAGCCCCGGATCGACCGCGCGCTGCTCGCGCGTCACGCCGCCGGCCTCATCGGCCTGTCGGCCTGCCTGCAAGGCGAAATCCCGCGCGCGATCCTGCGCGATGACATGGCCGCCGCGCGCACCCTCGCGGCGACGTACCGCGACATCTTCGGGCCGGACCACTTCTACCTGGAGGTCCAGAACCACGGCATCGCGGAGCAGGCGACGCTGGCCCGGGGACTTACGGCGCTGGCGCGGGACCTCCGCCTGCCCCTCGTGGCCACGAACGACGTGCACTACGTGACGCGCGACGCGGCCGAGGCCCAGGACGCGCTGATGTGCATCCAGATGGGCGTCGATCTGAGCGAGAAAGACGCTCGCGCGCCGCGGATGGGCGATGTGCCCGAGTTCTACCTCAAGGACGCCGCGGAGATGGCGGCGCGCTTCGCGGAGCTGCCGGAGGCGTTGCGCAACACGCTCGCCATCGCCGAACAGTGCGACGTCGAAATCGAAACCGGCGCGACGCGCCTGCCGCATTTCCCGGTGCCCGACGGCGAGACGGCCGACTCGTACCTGCGCCAGCTCTGCGAAGCGGGCCTGCGCCGCATCTACGGCGCGGTGACGCCGCCTCTCGCCGAGCGCCTGGCCTACGAGCTCGGCGTCATCGCCGAGATGGGGTACGCGGCGTACTTCCTCATCGTGCAGGATTTCGTCAACTTCGCGCGCCGGCGCGGCATCTATACGACGGTACGCGGGTCGGCGGCCGGCAGCCTCGTGCTGTACGCGTGCGGCGTCACCGACGTCGACCCCATCGCGTACCGCCTGCCGTTCGACCGCTTCCTCAATCTCGAGCGGTACACGATGCCGGACATCGACGTCGACTTCATGGACAGCCGGCGCGACGAGGTCATCAAGTACGTCGTTGACAAGTACGGCGCCGACCGTGTCGCGCAGATCATCACGTTCGGCACGCTGGGGGCGCGCGCGGCGATCCGCGACCTCGGCCGCGTGATGGGCCTGCCGTACGCCGACGTCGACCGCATCGCCAAACTCGTGCCCGGCGCCAACATCGCCCTGCAGGACGCGCTTGCCGCGGAACCGGAACTCCGGGCCGCCGCGGAAGGGAGTCCGCAGACCCGGCACCTCATCGACATGGCGCAGAAACTGGAAGGGGTCGCGCGGCACGCGAGCACGCACGCCGCCGGCGTGATCATCTCCCGCGACCCCCTGATCGAACACGTGCCGCTCCAGCGGGCGACCAAGGGCGACCTCCTGATGACGCAGTACGACATGAACAGCGTCGCCCGCCTGGGCCTGCTCAAGATCGACTTCCTCGGGCTGGCCAACCTCACCATCCTCGACGCCGCGATTCACCTCGTCCGCGAAACCCGCGGGGTGGAGATCGATCTCCAGCGCCTCCCGCTCGACGATCGCACCACCTACGCGCTGCTCGCCTCCGGGGAGACGACGGGGATCTTCCAGCTCGAAGGCCGCGGGATGACGCGGTACCTCCGCGAACTCCGCCCCGACCGCATCGAGGACGTGATGGCGATGGTCGCGCTCTTCCGGCCGGGCCCGATGGCGAACATCCCGTCCTACATCCGCCGCAAACACGGCCAGGAGAAGGTCACCTACCTCCACCCGCGCTTGGAGCCCGTGCTCAAAGAGACCTACGGCGTGATGGTCTACCAGGAAGACATCATGACCGTCGCACAGGCGATCGCGGGCTACACGCTCGCGGAGGCCGACGTGCTGTGCTACGCGATCCGGAAGAAGATCAAGGACCGCCTGCTGGCTCAGCGCGAGAAGTTCGTCGCCGGCGCCCGCGCCAACGGCGTCGACGCCCGGACGGTCGACCAGATCTTCGAGCAGTTCGAGCCTTTTGCGCGGTACGGCTTCAACCGCGCCCACGCCGCCTGCTACGGGCTCATCGCCTATTACACGGCCTACCTCAAAGCTCACTACGCGCCCGAGTACATGACGGCGTTGCTGACGAGCGAAGCCGGCAACATGGACAAGGTCCCGCAGGCCGTCGCGGAGTGCGCGCGGATGAACCTGCGGGTGCTGCCGCCCGACATCAACGAGAGCGCCGCTTCGTTCACGACGGACGGCGAGGTGATCCGGTTCGGCCTCGCGGCGGTCCGGAACGTCGGGCTCGGCGCGATCGAGGTCGTGATCGCGGCGCGCGGTGCGGGCGGGCCCTTTACGAGCCTCGCGGACTTCTGCGCGCGGGTCGACACGCGGCTCGTCAATCAGCGCGTGATCGCGAGCCTGATCAAGGCCGGGGCGTTCGACCGGCTGGGGACCCGGGCGCAGATGCTGCAGACGCTCGACGCCGTGCTTGACCGCGCGCAGCGCAGCCAGCGCGCCCGCAACGAGGCGCAGACCGGTCTTTTCGGCGACCTCGGCGCCGCCACCGAAGCCGGGCCGCCGGGCGCCGAGACCGTCGCGGAAGAGTTCACGAAAGACGAGCTCCTCACGATGGAGCGGGAAATGCTGGGCCTCTACATCTCCGATCACCCGCTCCGCCGGTGGGCGCCCGTGCTGGAGCGCCGCGCGACCGCGAACATCGCGCAGCTCGCCGATCTGCCCGACCGGCGCGAGGTCACGGTCGGGGGTCTCGTCGCGACCGTGAAGCGCAGCATGACCCGGTCGGGCTCCACGATGGCCTTCGTGACCCTCGAAGACCTCACGGGCAGCATCGAGGTGCTGGTGTTCCCCCGTGCCTATGAACAGCACGGCCTGTCCTTGAAGCGCGACGCGGTCGTGCTGCTGCGCGGCAGGCTTGACGTCGACGAGCAGTCCGTCAAGTTGCTGTGCGACGAGGTCATTGCGCTGCCGCCGACACCGGAAGAAGCCGCCGCGGCCCCGCCTGCCGGCCGGGCGGCCCCGCGTGCACCGGCCGTGACCACGGCCGGCATGGGTTCGGGCGCCCGCGGCGCCGCGTCGTTGAACGGGCCGCCGCGGAACGGCGTCTCCGCCGCGTACGTCGCGGCTCCCGGCGGCAACGGCGGCGCGGACGGAGGGCCCACTCTCAGGGTGCGGGTCAGCACGATCGAAGAGATCGACCAGCTCGAACGGTACTTGCGCGAGCACCCCGGCCCGCGCCGGGTGTGCGCCCACGTCGTCAGCAGCGACGGCGAACACGTCGTCCCCGTTCGGTCGGGGGCGCATGACGTCGAGGAACTCCAGCAGTCGCTCGAGCAGCTGTTCGGCGAAGGGAATGTCTGGGAGGAATAGCGCTGTCGCGCGGCAGGCGGTGCTGACCGTGCTCCTCATGGGGCTCGGCTTCCTTGTCATCGTGCAGGTGCGCGCGAGCCGCGGTCTCTCCGGGCAGGAAGACGTGCCGACGCGAAACGTCTACGCGCTCGCGACGATGCTGCGCGAAGAGCGTGCCGCGCGCCGGTCGCTCGAGGCGCAGGTCGAGGACCTGACACAGCGTCTGGCGGTCTTCGAGCGGGCCACGGCCCAGCACCGCAGCGCGACGGAAGCGATGACCCGCGATCTCGAGAATCTGCGCGTCGCCGCGGGCCTGATCCCGCTGACGGGTCCCGGCGTGACCGTGATCGTCGACGCGGCCCAGTCGCCCGTGGTCGGGCATGCCCCGCCCGCCGTCCAATATGTGGATTTGGCGAGCATCGTGAACGAACTGTGGGCCGCGGGGGCCGAGGCGGTGTCCATCAGCGGCGTGCGCGTCGCGGCGACGACCGGGTACAGCGAAGTCGGCGGGACGATTCTCGCGGACCGGCAGCGGCTCGCGCCGCCGTACACGATCGAGGCGATCGGAGAGCCGGCCACGCTCCAGGGCGCGCTGCAAATTCGCGGCGGCGTCATCGAGGGATTGCGGACCCTCGGCCTTCAGATTTCCATCGCGCGCACCGTCGCCATCACCGTGCCGGCCGCGCAAGCCCTCCCGTCGCTGCGCATGGCCCACCCCGCGCCGCACTAGGTTCGTGGCTGCCGCCTCGACCGGCGCGCTCGTGGCCGGCTCCTCCTTCGCGGGTTTGGCGGTCGCACAGCAACTTCGCAACCGGGCGCTCTTGATCGACGCCGACGAGATCGGCGCCGGCCAAACCTCGGCGTGCGGCGCGCCCGTGCGCGTCCTCGAGGGCCTCGGCGCCGCCGCCTCCATTCAAGACGTTCACCACGACCTCGTCATTCACACGCCCGGGCGGGAGCTCCGCTGGCCGGTGCCGGAACCGTTTTGTACCTTCGACTATCGAGCGTGCTGCCGCGCCGCCTTTGAGCGGTCAGGCGCCGGCTTCGTGCGCGCGTCGGTGCAGGGACATCGCGGCGGGGTCGCGCTCACGTCCGCCGGTGAGATTCCGGCGCGCGTGCTCATCGATGCGACCGGCTGGCGCGCGGCGCTCGCGCGCCGCGCGGCGGACCGGCCGCGGGAGGGCGCGAGCGGGGGCGGGTCCGGCGCGGCCGCCGCCGCGCACGGCAGTCCGGCGTCCCGCTATTTCGGCCTTGAGGCCGAGGTCGCCGCGTCCTTTGCGGGCGGCCTGCACTTTTACTTCTGGCCGGACGTCGTACGCGACGGGTACGCCTGGGTGTTCCCGGCCGGGCGGGTCGCGCGGGTAGGACTGCTGAGTTACCGCGGGCGCAGCGCCCTCGGCTCTCAACTGGACGCGCTTCTGTCGCGTCTGCGGCTGCCGTCCGGACCGCGGCACGGCGGATTTCTCGCCACACGTCTGGGACCGGCCGTGGTCGACGGCGTCTTCATGGTCGGAGACGCGGCCGGACACTGCCTGCCCTTCAGCGGCGAGGGAATCCGGTCCGCGGTGTGGGCGGGCCTCGTCTGCGGCGGCCTCGCCGGCCGGATCCTGGACGGTGGCCTCTCCGACTCCGACGCGGCGGCGCGATACGCAGCCTACGCCCGGCGCCAGCGGCGCCGCTACCGGGTTCTCGAGTGGTCGACGATCGCGGCGCTCACGCTCCCGCCGAGGGTCCTCGGCATGCTCGCCGCATGGGCGTCCCGGCCGGGTCCCCTCCGTGCCTTCATGCGGCACTATTTATCGATGTTCGCCGTCTCGGCGTGACCTTACGCGTACGGTCGCGACTCGCCGGCGATGCAACATGGACCGCATCGCTGATGCGGGATCGGTGGGGCGGCACGATTGTGGTTAGTCGCGGGCGCCTTCATGACACCGATCGTCTCGAGGGTCTGGTTGCCGAGGACGCCGGCCGCCCGGCCGGCCTGCTGACCTATCGCATCGACGCCGGTGAGTGTGAAATCGTGACGCTCGATGCGTTGGTGCGCGGCGCCGGCGCCGGTACTGCGCTGCTGCAGGCGGCCGCGGATCTCGCGCGCCGGGCCGGCTGCCGGCGTCTCTGGCTGATTACGACGAACGATAACTTGGATGCGCTCCGTTTCTATCAGCGCCGGGGGCTCACGCTCGCGGCCGTGCACGCTAGAGCGGTCGAGGCGTCGCGCCGCCTCAAACCGGGCATCCCGCAGGTCGGCGAGCACGGTATCCTGATTCGAGACGAGATCGAACTCGAGCGCTGGCTCGAGCCGGCGGAGTAGGATGCCCGCTTCGCTCTCGGGCCTTGCCGCCTACCTGCTGCTTTGGGCCGCGACGGTCAGCGGTGTCGCCACCTCGTCGGAGTATGTGCGCCGGCGCGCCGGATGGCTGCATTCGCCGACGCACGAGACGCTGTCGCTGGCGGGCCTCGGCGTGTCGATGCTGCACGCCGCGCATAGCATCCTCACCCCGCAGGCCATCCGCCTCGATCTGCTGCGCTTTGCCGGGCCCGACCTTCTCGCGGGGTGGGGATTGTTCGTGGGCGTTCTCGCCCTGTATCTGACGGTCGTGGCGACCGCGTCCTTTTACCTGCGTCGCTATCTCGGGGGATGGTGGCGCCCGGTCCACGCGCTCGCATACGCGGCATACGGCGCGGCGCTGTGGCATGCGCTCGCCATCGGCGCGAATGCGTGGCTCCCGCCGCTGCGGTGGGTGTACCTCGGCTCAGCCGGCGTTCTCGCGGCGGTGACGCTGCTGCGGATCAGTGAGCGCGCGGCTAGCGCGCTCGTCCGCGGCGGGGGGCCCGCACCGTCATGACCGGCACGCGCGCGTTGCGCACGACGTAGTCGGCCACGCTCCCGATAAACAACTGTTCCACCCCGCGCCGGCCGTGCGTGCCCATCACGATCACGTCCGCGTTCATCTCCTCGGCGACCACGAGCGTGACGTCGCGCGCGTGGCCCTTGCGGACCAGCCGGCGGCTCACGGCCGGCGTCTTCGCGGCCAGGGCGTCGAGCGCCGTCCGCGCCTGCTGTTGAGCGTGCCGTACGACGCCGCCGGGCAGCGGGGTGGGCACCACGAGGAGGCCGCTCGGCATCAACTGATACTGCAGGTCCACGACATGCAAGAGCACGATGCGGGCGTCGAATGCCTGGGCGATCTCCTTCGCCCACTCGAGGGCGGCGGTTGCGGAGTCGGAAAAATCGGTGGGCACCAAGATCGTGCGAAGGCGCATAGACAAACGTTCGTCGCCGCGGTCGGCGGCGCCTGTGGTCAGACGGAGGGCATATGCTGCCCGTGCCGTCGCGTCCGGGCCTCGGCGTGACGCTGGTGGAGCGGGAGATCAAACCGTTTGTCTGGGGTGAATGCCGCCGCTAATCATCTAAGCGCGGTTACGGGAAACGTCGTGAACCTCGCCGCCGGACTCTCGCTGCGCTTGACGGTGTCTTTATCGGGATCTCCTTGCCTGCGCGTGCTGCGCCCGTCGCTTGGCGATCGTCCGCAGATGATAGGGGACGTGATCCGCGTAATCCTTCACCAGTTGCTCGAGCGTCTGGCGGCCGTACTCGGTGTACGTGCCCGCTTGCTCCCAGGCCTCACCGGGTGCCCGCCTGAGCACGTCGGCCGTCGAGGTTACGATCGCTCGGAACAGCACGAGCGCGTCCGGGAGTGGGTGCAGGCGGTAGTCGAGTGCCCGCGCCCAGCGGGTCTGGTCGAAGGAAAGGAGGGTGGCGCCGGGTTCCGCGAGCACGAACCGCATCCGGGTTGCGTGGACGAGTTCGGCATCGGCAACGTGAACGACATTTTCGTAAATGCTCCAGTGTTCGGGTCCCGGAGTAAAGCGTAATTCTTCCTCCGGGATGTCCCGAATCGCCGCCTCCAGGAGGTCGGGGCCCGCAGCATAGGACCGGATCAGATCCTGAATCCGCGTTGTCGTCACCACGGTCTCCACCTTACTGTCGGGTACTTTCGCCGGTGTGTCGCCTGGCGGCCGATCGATGACCGACGTCGTGATGTACGGGTGAGCATTGTGGTGCCGGAGGGGGGACTCGAACCCCCACGGGCGTGAGCCCAGGCGATTTTGAGTCGCCATCGTCTGCCGATTCCGACACTCCGGCACGGTGCGTCCGCGGGACGAACGCACAGTTATCCTATCACCGCCACCCGATTGTTGCCAGGGCGCGAGTTTCCAGGTCGGCGTCCGGCCGCCTCAGGACCCCCCGCGCTAGGCCGGCTTGGTTTTCGCGGCAATGTGCAGCACGGCGGCCAGCGACCGGTCGATATCCTGTTCTGTGGTGGCCCACGACGAAACGCTGATTCGCATGGCGGCTCGGCCGTGCCACACCGTTCCACCGCACCAGCACGTTCCGTCGGCTTGGATCCCCTCGATCACTCGGCGGGTCGTGCCGTCGTCACCGAACGAGATCAGCACCTGATTGAGCACGACCTCGTTGAGCGGCGGATAGCCGGCGCGCGCGAGTCCATCGGCAAAACGCCTGGCGTAGCGGCACGTACGGTCGATGAGATCGGCGAGGCCCGCGCGGCCCAGGCTGCGAAGTGCCGCCCAGATCTCGACCCCGCGCGCCCGCCTCGAGACTTCGGGAGTGTACCGCATCGGGTCACGCCGCCCGTCCTGCGGCAGGTACGCCGCCGAAGCGCTCATTGCCGCGGTCAAATCCGCCGCGTCCCGCACGAACACCGCCCCGCCGTCATAGGGCGTGTTCAGCCACTTGTGCGCGTCGACCGCCCACGAATCCGCGTCTTCCGTCCCCCGGACGAGGTGGACAAGCGCCGGGGAAGCAGCCGCCCACAGTCCGAACGCTCCGTCAACGTGGACCCACGCCGACGCGTCGTGCGCGACGGCGCAGATCTCGCCGATCGGGTCGAGGGCGCCGGTGTTCACGTTACCGGCCTGCGCGCAGATGATCGTGCGGTCTGTCAGCGCCGGCAGCGCGTCCGGCCGCATCCGGCCCTGGGCGTCTGTCGGGATCCGCACAACGCGGTCCCGCCCGAGGCCCAGCATGCTGAGCGCTTTGAGTACGCTCACATGGACCTCCTCGCCGACGATGACCGTGATCGGCGGCGCCCCGAACAGTCCGTCGCCTTCCACATCCCATCCGGCGCGGGCCAGAATTTCGTGCCGGGCCGCGGCGAGCGCGGAGAAGTTGGCCATCGTCGTACCGGTCACCAGCGCACCGTCGGACTGCTCGGGCAGGCGCAGCGCGTCGATGAGCCACCGCACGGCAATCTCTTCCAAGGCCGCGCTCGTGGGGGACGACACCCAGAGCCCGGCGTTCTGGTCCCACGCCCCTGCCAGCCAGTTCGCGGCCAGTGCGGCGGGCAGCGAGCCGCCAATGACGAAGCCAAAGTACCGTCCGCCTGCCGATGCCACCGTCGCGGGCGACCCGATCGTATCTAGGGCCGCGAGTACTCCTTCCGGATCCATGGGCTGATCAGGAAGGGGTCCTCCGAGTTCGGGGAGGCGGTTGACCGCGTCTGGGGACGGAGCGACCCGGCGGCGTTCCAGTTGCTCTAGGTAACGAGTTGCCCTGGCGGCCGCGTCACGCAGAATCGCCCCCATGGCCTTCCCCCTTCTGCCATGCGTTCATGCGCCTGACGCCGCGCTTAGCGACGAGTGGCCTGCCGACTCTGCTCGTAGATCAATCTGAGGCCTTCGAGGACGAGCAGAGGATCGTGATGGTCGATGCAGGTGCATTCCGGCACCACCAAGTCCGCCCACCCGCCCGTAGCCACCGTGACCGCCGGTGCGCCGAGTTCCTCGCGGATGCGCCGGACAACGTCGTTCACCAGGCCCACGAATCCGAACACGATGCCGGCCTGCATGGCCGCCGTCGTGGACCGCCCGATTGCCGTGCGAGGTGCCTCGAGTGGGATCCGGTGAAGCTGCGCGGCGTGCTCGGCCAGCGCGTCAACCGAGATGCCGATGCCCGGTGCGATCGCTCCGCCGAGGAAGTCGCCTTCGCGGGAGACGACCGAAAACGTCGTCGCGGTCCCGAGATCCACGGCGATCGCAGGGCCGCCGTACTTGGCGTAGGCCGCCACGGCGGCGCAGATGCGGTCGGCGCCGACGTCGCGGGGATTCTCATAGAGGACGCGCATGCCGGTCTGAGTGTCGGGACCGGCCACGAGCGGTGTGATGTGAAAGTAATCTCGGGCGAGCCGCACGAGCGTGTCCAACAGCGCCGGGACGACCGAACTGATGGCCACGCCGCCGACGTTGTCGAATCGCGTTCCGGCCGAATCGAACAGCGACCGCAGCAGTACCGCGAGTTCGTCCGCCGTGCGTCCCGTTTCGCTGGAAATGCGCCAGTGATGGAGGAGGTCGCTTCTCCGGTACACTCCGATCTTCGTCAGGGTGTTGTTGGCATTGACGGCCAGGAGCAGAGACCTATCCATTGGCCCCAATTGTACCACCTCAGTGGAATGCGTCCCCCAATGGCTCCGCCGGCCTTGCCGCGCCGGCCGGTGCGCGATCACGATCGAGAGGGCCATCCTCCCGGCCATGCTATAATTTTCTGTAGATGTCTCCCGCCGATCGCCCCTTGCTGCTTCTGGTGGACGCGAACGGCCTCGTGTACCGCGCCTTTTTCGCGCTCCCCTATTTCACGACGCGCGACGGCCGCCCCACGAACGCCGTCTATGGGTTCACGACCATGCTCCTCAAAGTCTTGGAGGAGCAGGCCCCCGAGTATGTCGCGGTGGCCTTTGACAAGCCCGGCCCCACCTTCCGCCACGAGGCCTTCGCGGACTACAAGGCGCTGCGTCGCCCCATGCCCGACGATCTGCGTCCGCAGATCGCGCTCGCGAAGCAGATTGTCGACGTGCTGGAGCTGCCGGTCTTCGAGGTGGCGGGCTTCGAGGCCGACGACGTCATCGGCACGCTCGCCCGGCGCGCGGAGGCGGACGGGTTCGAGGTACTCATCGTGACCGGCGACCTCGACGCGCTGCAGCTGGTCTCGCCGCGGACGAAAGTCATGATGACGAGCCGCGGGATCAGCGAGACGGTCATCTACGACGAGGCCGGCGTGGAGACGAAGCTCGGTGTCACGCCCGCGCAGGTGCCCGACTTCAAGAGCCTCAAGGGCGATTCGACGGACAACATCCCCGGCGTCCCGGGCGTCGGCGACAAGACCGCGGCGCGGCTGCTCGCCGGCGGCAAGACCGTCGAAACCCTGCTGTCCGGCACGAACGGCATGACGGACGCCCGTCTGCGGACCAAACTCGAGGAGCACCGCGAGCAGATTCTGCAGAGTAAGCACATCGCGACGATCGCGGCGGACATCGACCTCCCGGTGGACTGGGCGGCGCTGCGGCGGCATACGCCGGATATGGCGCGGGTGCGGGCGTTGTTCACCGATCTCGAATTCAAGACGCTGCTCGACCGCCTCGGCGTCGCCTCGGCGGCTCCCGCGGATCAGGCGCCGGGGACGTACCGGACGATCGGCGCGGCCGATCTCGGCCCCGTCCTCGCCGGGGCGTCCCAGGTGGCGGTGTCCCTGGTCGCCGGCGAGGGGCATCCGTTCCACGCCCCGCTGCGCGGAGTGGCGCTGGCGACGCGCGCCGGGGAAGCGGTTTACATCGGCGTGAACGGCGAGATGTCGGGGCCGCTCGCGGACGTCCTCCAGCGGGAAGACCTGCCGAAACTGAGCCAGGATGTGAAGCGCGACCGGCTCCTGCTTGAAGGCGCGGGCCTCTCGCCGCGCGGCTTCGTGTTCGACGTCGGCCTGGCCTCGTACGCTCTGGACCCGGCGAAACGCAGCCACACGTTGAGCACCGCGGCGTGGGAGTATTTGCACTGGCGGCTCCACAACGCGGAGCCGGAGGACGGCGGGCTGCCGTTGGGCCCGTCCGGGCCCGAGGCGGCGGCCGAAGAGGCCGACCTCATCGTCCGTCTCCGCGACGTGATGGAGCGGGGGCTCCGCACCTGCGAGGTCGACCGCTTGTACTACGACGTCGACCTGCCGCTGACGGCGGTCCTGGCCCGCATGGAACGTGCCGGGGTCGCGATCGACGCCTCTGCTCTGCGCGCGCTCTCGGTGTCGTTCCGCGAGCGCCTCGAAGCGCTGACCCGCGACATCCACCGGCTCGCCGGCACGGAATTCAACATCGGGTCTCCCAAGCAACTGGCGTTCGTCCTGTTTGACAAGCTCCAGCTGCCCGCTCAGAAGCGGACCAAGACCGGCTACTCGACCGACGCCGAGGTGCTGGAGCAGCTGGCGCCGCTGAGCGAGGTCGTGGCCAAGATCCTCGAGCACCGGCGGCTGAGCAAATTGCTCGGCACCTATGTCGACGCCCTGCCGGCCGCGCTGCATCCGGAGACCGGACGCCTGCACCCGACGTACAACCAGGCGGGGTCGAGCACCGGCCGGATCATCACGACCGAACCCAATCTGCAGAACATTCCGATCTTCGAAGAAGACGGGCGTGAGGTGCGGCGGGCCTTCGTGGCCGGCCGGCCGGAGAACGTGCTGCTGTCCGCGGATTACTCGCAGATCGAACTGCGGGTGCTCGCGCACATCACCGACGACCCCGGCCTGCTCGCCGCGTTCCAAGAGGGCCGCGACATTCATACGGCGACCTCCGCCGAGGTCTTCGGGGTCGCCCCCGACGCGGTCACGGCGGACATGCGCCGCCAGGCCAAGATGTTCAACTATGGGATCGCCTACGGGATCACGGACTACGGGCTTGCCACGCGCCTCAAGACGAGCCGCGAGCAGGCCAAGGCGTTCATCGACACGTACTTTGCCCGCTACGCCCGTGTCGCCGATTACATGCGCCAGGCCGTGGAACGCTGCCGCCGCGAGGGCGACGTCCGCACCCTGCTGGGCAGGCGGCTTCCCGTGCCCGACATCCTGAGCCGGCACCGGCCGACGCGTGAACGCGCGGAACGGGTCGCGATCAACGCCGCGATCCAGGGCACAGCCGCGGACATCATCCGGCTGGCGATGTTGAAGATCGCCCGCGAACTCTTGCCGCGCTTCCCGCGCGTCGAGATGGTGCTGCAGATTCACGACGAGCTGCTCTTTGAAGTGCCGAAGGACCTGGTCGCCGATGTGGCGCCGGAGATCCGGCGCCTGATGGCGGACGCCTATCCGCTCAAGGTCCCGCTGCCGGTCGACGCCGGCATCGGTCCCAACTGGCTTGATCTGACCAGCGTCGCGTGACCTCGCCCGGCCCCCCGAGGGGACGTCGCCGCGGTCCCCTGCGGATCGGCCTGACCGGCGGGGTGGCCAGCGGCAAGAGCACCGTCGCCGCGGCCCTCCGCGCCCGGGGCGCGGCCGTCATCGATGCGGACGTGCTGGCGCGGGAGGTCGTTCGTCCCGGCGGGCCGGCTTACCAGGGCGTCGTCGACGCATTCGGGTCATCAGTGGTCGGTCCCGACGGCACCCTCGACCGTGCGGTGCTCGCCGCGCGCATCTTCGCGGATCCTTCGGCCAGGCAGCGCCTCAACGCGCTGACCCACCCGCACATTCGGCGGCGCATGGCGGACGAGGCCGCTCGGCTGACCGCGGCCGCGGACCACCCCGTCATCGTTTTTGACATCCCGCTCCTGCTGGATACGACCGACGGCCGAGATCTGAATCTCGACGGGATCATCGTCGTCTACGCGGACCCGGAAACCCGCGTCCGCCGGCTGATGGCGCGAAACGGTGTTTCCGAAGACGAGGCGCGGCGCCGTCTCGCGGCGCAGGTCCCTCTCGAGGACAAGAAGGCGCATGCGACCTGGGTGATCGACAACTCGGGCACGCCGGACGAGACTCAGGCACAGGTGGAGCGGCTGTGGCACGCCCTCAGCATCCGCGCGGAGGGCCGGTCTTAGCGGGTCAGGCCTTTGGTCCAGACCGGACGGCCACTCATGCCTATTGGCTGGATTCGATGGCGGCCCGCCCGCGACCGAATGCCGGTTCGGTGAGCCGGAGTCCAACTCGACGCTACAGACCACCGCTGGTGGCCGGTTCGAGCCCGATGCTATAATTATGTGATGCCTCAGTTCGAAATGGTCACCGATCAACCTCCCGCCGGCGACCAGCCGAAGGCTATCGCTCAACTCGTCGAGGGCACCCGGCGCGGGGACCGTTACCAGACCCTGCTGGGGGTCACGGGCAGCGGCAAGACGTATTCACTGTCCAGGGTCATCGAGCAGATCCAGCGTCCCGCGCTGGTATTGGCGCACAATAAGACGCTTGCCGCGCAGTTGTACGGCGAAATCCGGCAGTTCTTCCCCGACAACGCGGTGCGGTACTTCGTCTCGTACTACGACTACTACCAGCCCGAAGCGTACGTGCCGCAGACCGACCTGTACATCGCGAAGGACGCATCGATCAACGACGAGATCGACCGGCTGCGCCACGCCTCCACGAAGGCGCTCATGGAGCGCCGCGACGTGGTGGTCGTGGCGTCGGTCTCGTGCATCTACGGCTTGGGCTCGCCGCAGGACTACGAGGACGTCATGCTCTTCGTCCGCCGGGGCGAGCGCCGGTCGCGCGACGAGATTCTTCGCCGGCTCGTCGACGTCCAGTACGAGCGCAACGACATCGATTTCGCGCGGGGCCGCTTCCGTGTACGCGGCGACGTGATCGAAGTGTTCCCGGCGTACGAAGACCGCGCCGTCCGGATCGAACTCTTCGGCGACGAGGTGGAGCGCATCCACGAGGTCGATCCGTTGACCGGCGAAATCCTGGACGACAAGCCCGCCGTCGCGATCTGGCCGGCGAAGCACTGGGTCACCACCGCGGCGAAACTGGGCGACGCGCTGGGCCGCATCGAGGCGGAACTCCGCGAACGCGTGCAGTGGTTCAAGGACCGCGGCAAGTTGCTCGAGGCGCAGCGGCTCGAGTTCCGGACGAAGTACGATCTCGAGATGCTGCGCGAGGTCGGCTACTGCCCGGGCATCGAGAACTACTCCCGGCACCTCGCCGGCCGGGCGGAGGGCGAACGTCCCGGATGTCTGCTCGATTACTTCCCAAAAGACTTTCTCGTCTTCATCGACGAGTCGCACGTCACCGTACCCCAGATCAAAGGCATGGTGGAGGGCGACCGGGCGCGGAAGAGAAACCTTGTCGACTTCGGCTTCCGGCTGCCCTCGGCGTCCGACAACCGGCCGCTCACGTTCGCCGAGTTCGACGCGCTCGTCCCGCAGGTGATCTTTGTGTCGGCCACGCCGGGGCCGTACGAACTCGAAGTGTCGAGCCAGGTCGCCGAGCAGATCGTCCGCCCGACCGGACTCGTCGACCCGTACGTTGAGATCCGGCCCGCGAAGGGTCAGGTCGACGACCTGATCGCCGAGATCAAAGCGCAGGTGGCGAAGGGCGAGCGGACGCTCGTCACGACGCTCACCAAGCGCATGGCCGAGGACCTCGCCGACTACCTTCAGGAGATGGGAATCAAGGTGCACTATCTGCACGCCGAAGTCGAGACGCTGCAGCGCGTGCAGATTCTGAAGGACCTTCGCCTCGGCACCTACGACGTGCTCGTCGGCATCAACCTGCTGCGGGAGGGCCTCGACCTTCCCGAAGTCTCGCTCGTCGCCATCCTCGACGCGGACCGCGAAGGGTACCTGCGTTCGGACACCAGCTTGATCCAGACGATGGGGCGGGCCGCCCGCAACGTCGCGGGCCGGGTCCTGCTGTACGCCGATGAGACCACCGACTCGATGCGCCGGGCGATCGACGAGACGAACCGCCGGCGTGAAATTCAGACGCGGTACAATGAGGCGCACGGCATCACTCCGCAGTCGATCGTCAAGCCGATCCGCGACATGATCGACCTCCAGGAAGTCGCCGAGGAAGCGGCCGCCTACGGCACGGACGCGGAGGGCGCCGCGGCGGCGGGCGCGGCCGAAGGGAAGCCGCGGACCGGCGCCGTGCTCACGGCGGAGGAACTCATCGGCCTGGCCGAACAGCACCGCAGCCCGGTGTCGTGGGACATCGCCCGCCTGTTGATGCTGAGCCCCGCGGAACTCGAGCAGACGATCGACGCGCTCGAGCGGGCGATGCGCCGCGCGGCCGGTGAACTGCAGTTCGAGAAGGCGGCGGCCCTGCGGGACCAGATCAACGAACTGCGCAAAGGGCTCGGCGAGCCGTTCTTCGCGCCGGCGGGCCGGGGCCGCGGAGGCGGGGCCCGCCGCCGGCCGTCGGCCGCGGGCGCCCGTCCGCGAGGCTCGTCCTGGCGCCGCCGGGCATAAGGCCGGCCCGGCTCACGTTGGTCTCTGCGGCCGGAGGCCGCGATCACGCGGTCGGACAAGGAGCGGAGTAGGCAGGCGCATGGATCGCATCGTCGTGCGCGGCGCGCGCGAACACAACCTGGCCGGCATCGATGTCGAAATCCCCCGCGACCGGCTGGTCGTCCTGACCGGGATCTCCGGCTCGGGGAAGTCGTCGCTGGCGTTCGACACGATCTACGCCGAGGGGCAGCGCAAATACGTGGAGTCCCTCTCCGCGTACGCCCGGCAGTTTCTCGGCCTGATGGAGAAGCCGGACGTCGATCACATCGAGGGCCTGAGTCCCGCGGTCTCCATCGATCAGAAGGGGGCGCCGCGCAACCCCCGCTCGACCGTCGGCACCGTCACCGAAGTCTACGATTACCTGCGGCTGTTGTACGCCCGCGTGGGGGATCCACACTGCCCGAAGTGCGGGCGCGCGATCTACCGGCAGACGCCGGAGCAGATGGTCGACCGTGTGCTCGAGATGCCGGAAGGCACGCGGCTGCTCATCCTCGGCCCGATCGTCCGCGGACGCAAGGGGGAGTACCGGCAGCTCTTTCAGGATCTGCGCCGGCAGGGGTTCGTGCGCGTCCGGGTGGACGGGGCGCTCTACGACCTCGGCGAGGAGATCGCCCTCGACAAGAACCGCAAGCACACGATCGAGGTCGTCGTCGACCGGCTGGTCGTCCACCCCGACATCCGGTCGCGCCTCACCGACTCGATCGAAACGGCGCTGAAACTCGGCCAGGGGATTCTCGGTATCGCCGTGGTGGACGGCGAAGAACTGGTCCTGAGCCGCAACTTCGCCTGCCCGGAGTGCGGGATCAGCCTGCCGGAGATCGAGCCCCGGATCTTTTCGTTCAACGCGCCATACGGGGCGTGCCCGGTGTGCACCGGACTCGGGTTCAAGCAGGAGATCGACCCCGACCTCGTCCTGGACCAGAACCTCTCGCTCTTCGACGGCGCCGTGATCCCGTGGGCCGCGTCGACGAGCGAGTACTATCAGGAAGTGCTGCGGTCCCTCGCCGACCACTTCGGCGTGGACATGCGCACGCCGGTGCGCCGCCTGCCCCGCGAATTCGTCCGCGCGCTGCTGCGCGGCACGGAAGACGAAGTCCGGCTGCGGTACCACAACCGGTGGGGCGAACTGCGCAACTACACCGCCGTCTTCGAGGGCCTCATCCCGCAGCTCGAGCGCCGGTACAAGGAGAGCGACTCCGAGTACGTCAAGGAAGAGATCGAGCAGTACATGAGCAGCGCGCCGTGCCCGTCCTGCCGCGGCACGCGGCTCAAGAAGGAAGTGCTCTCGATCACCGTGGGCGGCCGGTCGATCGCGGAGGCGTGCGCCCTCACGGTGCGGGGGGCGCTGACGTTTTTTTCGGGCCTCACGCTCGGGGAGCGCCAGCGTCTCATCGCGCAGCAGGTCCTGAAAGAGATCACCGCGCGGCTGAAATTCCTCGTCGACGTGGGCCTCGACTACCTGACGCTCGACCGCACCGCCAATACGCTGTCCGGCGGCGAAGCGCAGCGCATCCGGCTGGCGACGCAGATCGGCTCGGGCCTCATGGGCGTCCTGTACGTGCTCGACGAGCCAAGCGTCGGGCTGCACCAACGCGACAACCGCCGGCTCATCAACACCCTGCTGCGCCTGCGGGATCTCGGGAACACGATCATCGTCGTGGAGCACGACGAGGAGACGATCCGCGCCGCCGACTGGATCGTGGACATCGGCCCCGGCGCGGGGGCGCACGGCGGGCGCGTGGTGGCGTCGGGACCGCTCGCGACGATTTTGCGCACGCCGGAGTCGGTGACGGGGCAGTACCTGACCGGAGCCAGACGGATTCCCATTCCGGCGAAGCGGCGGAGCGGGACCGGCGGCGGACTCGTCGTCCGCGGGGCCCGTGAGCACAACCTCCGCGGCATCGACGTGCGGATCCCGCTCGGGCAGTTCGTCTGCGTCACGGGGGTCTCCGGGTCCGGCAAGTCGACGCTGATCGACGACATCCTGTACCGCGCGCTCGCCCACGGGCTGCACGGCGCGCGGGCCCGCGCCGGCGCGCACGACCGGGTCGAGGGCCTGGACCTCATCGACAAGGTCATCAACATCGACCAGTCGCCGATCGGCCGCACCCCGCGCAGCAACCCGGCGACGTACACAAAGACGTTCGATCTGATCCGGGAACTGTTCGCGACCACGCCGGACGCCCGGGTCCGCGGGTACAAGCAGGGCCGGTTTTCGTTCAATGTCCGGGGCGGGCGCTGCGACGCCTGCGAAGGCGACGGGATCGTGCGCATCGAGATGCACTTTCTCCCGGACGTCTACGTGCCGTGCGACGTCTGCAAGGGCCAGCGCTACAACCGCGAGACGCTCGAGGTCAAGTACAAGGGCCGCTCGATCGCGGACGTGCTCGACATGACGGTCGACGAAGCGATCGTGTTCTTCGACGCGATCCCGCGGATCCGGCGCAAACTCCGGACGCTCGCCGACGTCGGGCTCGGCTACGTCAAATTGGGGCAGCCGGCGACGACGCTGTCCGGCGGCGAGGCGCAGCGCGTCAAACTCAGCACCGAACTGTCGCGCCGGGACACGGGGCAGACCGTGTACATCCTCGACGAGCCCACGGTCGGCCTGCATTTCGCCGACGTTCACCGGCTGCTCGAAGTGCTGCACCGCCTGGTCGACGCGGGCAACACGGTGATCGTGATCGAACACAATCTCGACGTGATCAAGACCGCGGACTGGATCGTGGACCTCGGCCCGGAGGGCGGCGAGTTCGGGGGCACGGTCGTGGCGGAAGGCACGCCGGAAGAGGTGGCGCAGGTCGCGGCGTCCTACACGGGACAGTACCTCCGGCCGGTGCTGCGCGGTGACGGCCGCAGGTCTCCCAGCCCGGCGTCGGGGGACGCGGGCCAGTCCGGCGGCGGGCGGCCGCGGCGGGAACGCGGGCAATTGATCGCGGGGGGGGCCGGCAACGGGCGGGCGGCCACGCCGGCGCGAGCGGCGAAGGCGCGCGTCCGCGGATCGGCGTGGAGTGGTGCCGCGACGGCACCGGCTGCGGGCGCGAGGCGTCAGTCCAGGGCCCGCCGGCGCAGACACAATCAGTAGGGGAGGACGGCATGGCGGAGCAGGTCGTGCTGTGGATGGAAGGCGAGCGTGGCCCGCGGTTTCCCCTTGACGCGGAGGCCATCCGCGCGGCGGGCGGGGTCATGCGGTTCGTGGCATGCCGCACAGACGCTGAGCGCCTCGAGGCGGTAGCCGGCGCGCGGATTCTGGTCGCCGCCCACGTCAAGATCACGGAGGATCTCTACCGGGCCGCGCCGCGTCTGGCCGGGGTCATCCGCACGGGGATCGGCCTCGACACGGTCGACCTCCCGGCCGCCACCCGCCACGGCGTCTGCATCGCCCACGTGCCGGATTTCTGCTACGACGAGGTTGCCGACTCCGCCTGGACGCTGATGCTCGCCGTGGCGCGCAAATTGTTCGAAGCCGGCCGGCGCGTCCGGAGCGGCGAGTGGATTCCGAGCGCGCTGCTGCCGGTCCATTCACTAAGGGGCCGGACGCTCGGCCTCGTTGCCTTCGGCCATATCGCGCGCAAAGTGGCCGAGCGCGGCCGCGCTTTCGGCGTGCGGGTGGTCGCCGCCGATCCGTACGTCGACGAAGCCGCCATGGCCGCCGAGGGTGTCGAGAAGGTGTCGCTCGAGCAACTGCTGGCCCAATCGGACGTCGTGTCCCTGCACGCGCCCCTTACCCCGGAGACCCGCGGCCTCATCAACGCGGCGGCGTTCGCCCGGATGAAACCGGGCGCGATTTTGGTCAACACCTCCCGCGGCCCCGTGGTGGACGAACCGGCGCTGATCGACGCGCTGCGCTCGGGCCGGCTGGGGGGCGCCGGCCTCGATGTGCTGGCGACGGAACCGCCGACGCGCGACAACCCGCTGTTCGCCATGGAGAACGTCGTCTTGACGCCGCACTCGTCGTCGACGACGGTGGAAGCCCTCGACGATCTTACCCGCAAGGTCAACATGCAGATCGTCCAGATGCTGCGCGGGGAGTGGCCGACCTACCTCGCGAACCGCGCCCTGCGCTCGCAGCCGAACGCGCGCCTGACCGCCTCGGGGGCCTCCGCGTCATGACGCCGAATCGCGCGAAGGCGCGCCTGCGCGAGGGCGGGATCGCCATCGGCACGATGGTGTCGGAGATGCGGACCGAAGAGGTGGCGTACGTCTTTGCCGCGGCCGGCTTCGACTTTCTCGTGGTCGACACCGAGCACGGGTCCGCGAACTGGGAGACGGTGCAGACCATCAGCCGGGCCGCCCGGAGCGCCGGCATCGCGCCGCTCGTCCGCGTGACGGACACGATCTACTCGCTGATTGCCCGCGCGCTCGACGCCGGCGCGCTCGGCGTGATGGTCCCGCACGTCGAGACCGCGGCCGACGCCCGCGAGATCGTGCGCTGCGTGAAGTATCCGCCGGAGGGCGAGCGTGGCTTCGGGCTGCGGCCGGCGCTTACGGACTACGGCCAGGTCTCCGCCGCTCAGGCGATCGCCTGGTCGAACGCCGAAACGCTGATCTTCGCGCAGATCGAGAGCGGCCGCGCCCTCGACAACCTCGATGACATCGCGTCGGTGCCGGGCATCGACGTTCTGCTGGTCGGCCCGAACGACCTGGCGCTGTCGTTGGGTGTGCCGGGTGATCTGATGCATCCGAAACTTCAGGACGCCTACAAACACGTGGCGCAGGTCGCCAACCGGCGCGGCGTCGCTGGCGGCCTCCATCCCGGCGATCTCAAGGTCGTCGAATGTGGATGCACAGCGGGCATGCGCTGCCTGATGTTTGCCTCGGACATCCGCATGCTGCACGTCGCCGCGCGGCAGGCGGTGCAGGGTCTCCGCGCGCTGACACCGGGGCCGGCCCGTTAAGCCGGCTTCGAGGCAGGGTGCGGTAACGGGGCCGGCGCATATCGTGCTGGTCCGGGTCGTTCGCCCCTAGGGAGGGGCCGGCGGCCCGGGCGGCCCGCCCGGGGCATCTCACGGTCGCTGGCTCAGACGGCGCGTGCCGTATAATTATTTGTGATGAGCCAGGAGCCGTCGATCAGCACCGAGGCCCCCGCCCTCGCGGACCGGGTGGCCAACCTTCCGACGCAGCCGGGCGTCTATTTAATGAAGGACGGCGGCGGCCGGGTGCTGTACGTCGGCAAGGCGTCCTCGCTTCGGGCGCGGGTGCGGCAGTACTTCCAGCCGGGGCACACCGATAGTCCGCGCATCCTGCATCTCATCTCCAAGATCCGGGACGTCGAGACCGTCGTCTGCGCGAACGAGGTCGAGGCGCTGATCCTTGAAGCAACCCTCATCAAGCGGCACCGGCCCTGGTACAATGTCCGCCTGGCCGACGACAAGGCCTACCCGTACCTCAAACTCACCCACGAGCCGTTCCCGAAGATCGTCATGACCCGCAAGGTCGCGCGCGACGGCGCCAAGTATTTCGGGCCCTATCCGTACCACGAGCCCAAACTCGTCGGGCGGACCATCCGGCTGATCCGCCGGCTGTTCAAGCTGCGGACCTGCAATCTCGAGATCACGCACGATCTGCCGCGGCCGTGTCTCGACTACTACATCGGCCAGTGCAGCGCCCCATGCGTCGCCTGGGGCGCGAACGCCGAGCAGTACGCCGAGCAGGTGCGGCAGGCGGCGGAATTCCTCGACGGGCGGCACGACGCGCTCCGCAAGGACCTCGACGCCCAGATGGCGGCCGCGGCGGAGGCGCTCGACTTCGAGCGGGCCGCGGCGCTGCGCGATCAAATCCGCGGGCTCGAGGCGTTGCAGGAACGCCAGCGCATGGTGTCCGAGGGCGGGGAAGACCGCGACATCATCGCGGTGGCGCAGGACGGCGACGCGGGCGCGGTCCAGATCTTCCTGGTCAGGGGCGGGCGGGTCACGGGCCAGGAACACGTCATGCTGCAGGGCACGCGCGGCGTCGCGCCGGCCGAGACCCTGCGCGCTTTTTTGACGCAGTTCTACGAAGCCGCGACGGCCGTGCCCCCCGAAATTCTGGTCCCCGAAGCGATCCCCGACCACGAGGTCATCGAGCGCTGGCTCGGCGAACGGCGCGGCGGGCGTGTGCGGATCGTCCAGCCGCAGCGCGGCGACCGTGCGAGGCTCGTCTCGCTCGCGCGCGACAACGCGGCGCTGCATCTCGCGCAGGAAGCGGCCCGGCACGGCGGCGGAGCCGGGCCCGGCGTGCACGAGCTGCAGGAGCTGCTGCGCCTCGAGGCTCCGCCGATGCGGATCGAGTGCTTCGACATCAGCAACTTCCAGGGCGGCGAGACGGTCGCGTCGATGGTCGTGGCCGAAGGCGGGCGAGTCCGGCCGCGCGAGTACCGCCGGTTCAAGATGAAGACGGCCGAGGGTCCGGACGACGTCGCGATGATGCGGGAAGTGCTGGCGCGGCGGTTCGCGCGCGCGCGCGAAGAGCAGGACCGGCTCGACCGCGATGAGCCGATCCGGCCGAAGTGGGCGGTCCTGCCCGACGTCGTGCTGCTCGACGGCGGCCGCACGCAGTTGAGCGCCGCGCGCGACGTCCTGTTCGAGTACAATCACATGATCCCGGCGATCGCGCTGGCGAAAGGCCAGGACCTCATCTACGTCGAGGGACTGTCGGAGCCGATCGCGCTGCCGGCGGATGCCCCGGCGCTGCAGCTGCTGCAGCGGCTCCGCGACGAGGCCCACCGGTTCGCGAACGCCTATCATCAGCATCTGCGGGGCCGGCGCATCGTCTTCTCGGCGCTCGACGAGATCCCGGGCATCGGCGAACGCCGCAAACGCGCCCTGATCCGGCATTTCGGGTCGGTGCGCGGCATCCGGCAGGCGAGCGCGGCGGAGATCGCGGCGGTCGAAGGCATCGGCACCGTCCAAGCGGAGCGCATCTACCAGCACCTCCGCGAGCACCCCGCGTGAGCGCCGCGCAGCCCGGGACGCCGCGCCCGCGAATTCTGCGGGCGTGCGGCGTCGCGCTCGACGTCGGGACGCGGCCGTTGGTTGTCGGCGTGCTGAACGCCACCCCGGATTCGTTCTACGATCGCGGCCGGTACTTCGAGCGGGACCGCGCGCTGGCGCGCGCGGACGAACTTGTCGCGGAGGGGGCCGACCTGCTCGAGGTCGGCGGGGAAACCGCGCGGCCCGGGCCGCCGGTCGATGCGGCGGAGGAGCGGCGGCGCGTGGCGCCGCTGATCGCGCTGCTGGCCCGGCGGCTGCCCGTCCCGATCGCCGTGGACACCTACAAACCGGACGTCGCGCGCGCCGCCCTCGACGCCGGCGCCGTGCTCGTCAACGATATCAGCGGTCTCGCCGACTCGCGGATGATCGAGCTCGCCGCGGCAACCGGCGCGGCGCTCGTCGCCATGCACATTCAGGGCCTCCCCAAAGTGCGGCAACTCTCACCGCGGTACGGCTCGGTAGTGGAGGAGGTCTACGCGTTTCTGAACGAGCGGACGGCGCGCGCCCTCGCGCTGGGCGTCGCGGCGGACCGGCTTGTCGTGGATCCGGGCCTCAGCTTCGGCAAGGCGCCGGAGCACGACCTCGAAATCCTCCGGCGACTGGGCACGTTCTCCCGGTTGGGCTATCCGATATACCTCGCCACGTCGCGCAAAAACTATATCCGCGACGTCCTTGCCCTGCCGGCCGAGGATCTATTGGAAGGCACGTTCGCGGCGGTCGCCTACGGCGTCGCCCAGGGCGTGCACCTGATCCGGACGCACGACGTCCGGTCGATCGCGCGGGTCATACGGATGACGCTCGCGATTGCGCGCACACCGGAAGCCGCGCAGCGCGCTTTTACCGGCCGAGCGGCGGCGCCGGGCGGGCACACCGCGGCGGCAGGCGATGCGGGCGGCTCGGGAGAGGGGAGCGACACATGAGGCAAACGGAACGCGCGAAGGCTCGCCATGATGGACGCGCGGCGAACGGGGCGGGCTCGGAGGGGACCAAAGACGCCGGGCCCATCGACCGGCCGGCGATCGAAGACGCCGTGCGCGCCATCATCCGCGCGATCGGCGAAGATCCAAATCGCGAAGGCCTTGCCGGCACGCCGAGACGCATCGCGTCGATGTACGCGGAGCTGTTTGCCGGGCTGCGCACGAACCCGGTCGATTTCCTCACGGTCGGCTTCGAAGAAGACAAGCACAAGGAAATGGTGATCGTCAAAGACATTCCGTTCGACAGCATGTGTGAACATCATCTCATGCCGATGCACGGGACGGCCCACGTCGGGTACATCCCGGACGGCCGGATCGTCGGAATCAGCAAGATCGCGCGGCTCGTCGAGGCGCTGGCGCGCCGGCCGCAGGTGCAGGAGCGGCTGACCTCGCAGGTTGCCGATCTGTTGATGGAGGGCCTGAAGGCCCGCGGCGCGGCCGTGGTCCTTGACGCCACCCATCTGTGCATGACGATGCGCGGCGTGCGCAAGCCCGGCAGCCGGGTGGTGACGTCCGCGACGCGCGGCATTTTCCGGGAGAACCCGAGCACGCGCGCCGAGTTCATGTCGTTGATCGGCCGCCGCTAGTGTGGTGTCCCTTGAATAACTTGATAATTTCCGCGGCCCAGCGTATGCTTCCCTCGGGAGAAAGGGGGAAGCTTATGGCCAGAGGCCGACCGTTGCGTGCGCTGACATTGTCGCCTTCCGAGCGGGACCAGTTGGTCTCGCTCACTCATGCGCGTTCCATGCCGCAGGCCCTGGTGACCCGGGCACGGGTCATTCTGGGGGCGGCCGATGGCCACAGCAACACGACCATTGCCGCGCAGTTGGGGCTCTCGAAGCCTACCGTTGGGTTGTGGCGCCAGCGCTACCTGGCGCAGCGCGTGCAGGGGCTCTACGATGAGCTGCGACCAGGCGGGCCGCGCACGCTCCGCGATGAGCAGATCGCCGCGCTGATTCGGAGGACGCTCAAGACAAAGCCGAACGCTGGCACACACTGGACGTGCCGATCGCTCGCTGCCGAAACGCGGCTCTCCAAATCCACCGTCCATCGCGTCTGGACGGCTTTCGGGATCCAGCCCCATCGCCAGAAGCATTTCAAGCTTTCCACCGACCCGTTCTTCGTCGAAAAGGTGCGCGACATCGTCGGGCTCTATCTCAATCCCCCGGACCACGCCATCGTGCTGGGCGTCGACGAGAAGAGTCAGATCCAGGCCCTCGATCGCACCCAGCCGATCCTCCCGCTCGGTCTGGGCTACGTCGAAGGGGTCACGCACGACTACATCCGACACGGGACGACCACATTGTTCGCGGCGCTGGACATCGCGTCGGGTCAGGTCCTCGCCCAGTGCAAACGGCGGCATCGTCACCAGGAGTTCCTCCAGTTCTTGCGCCACATTGAGGCCTCCGTGCCCCAGGACCTCGAGGTCCATCTGATCGTCGATAACTATGCCACGCACAAGCATGTGAAGGTCCGACGCTGGCTTGCCCCCCGCGCCCGCTTTCATGTGCACTACACTCCGACCTATGCCTCTTGGCTCAACCAGGTGGAGATCTGGTTCAACATCATCACCCAGCGGGCCATCCGCCGCGGCACATTCCGCAGCGTCGGCGACCTCGTGGCGAGAATCGACGACTTCGTTCATCGCTACAACCGTCACTGCCATCCGTTCGTGTGGACCGCCACAGCCGATTCGATCCTGGACAAGCTCGAACGACTTTGTAAAGCTATCGCCGGGACATCACACTAGCGCGTATTTGCTATAATCGGAACCGGCGGTGCGGGAGTAGCTCAGAGGTAGAGCGTCTCCTTGCCAAGGAGAAGGCCGTGGGTTCAAGTCCCATCTCCCGCTCCATCACGGCGACGTAGCCAAGTGGCAAGGCAGGGGTCTGCAAAACCCCCATTCGGCGGTTCGAATCCGCCCGTCGCCTCCAGTTTTTCCTACGGCCATATCCCACCGGGCGAGTGTCGGAATCGGCAGACGAGGGGGACTTAAAATCCTCTGGCCTGATCGGCCGTGTGGGTTCGACTCCCACCTCGCCCACCACAGCCCTTACTCCGCCAATCCCGCCTCCTAAACACGCAGGCGCCGCGAATAGAGCACGAGCCGGCGGCTTTATCGAATCTTTACATGACTTTTGCACGATGCTGGCGGAGCGTCGGGCGGCCCCAAACGGGGCCGCCGCGCATATGCACGCGACGCGGGCGAGGGAGATCCGACGTGACGGGACGGACGCCGCCAACAGTGCTCGTCGTAGACGACGACCACAAGCTCATCGCGCTCGTCCGCATGTATTTGGAGCGCGACGGCTTCACGGTGGTCGGCGCCTACGACGGACGCCAGGCGCTGGACCTGTTCGCGCGCCACCGGCCCGGGTTCGTCATCCTCGACGTCATGCTGCCGGGGACGGACGGGATCGAAGTGTGCCGGGCCCTGCGGCGCCGGTCGAGTGTGCCGATCCTCATGCTGACCGCCCGGGTCGAAGAGAGCGACAAATTGGCGGGGCTGGGAGTGGGCGCGGACGACTACGTCACCAAGCCCTTCAGTCCGCGTGAACTCGTCGCGCGCGTCCACGCCATCCTGCGGCGTACCGGACAGCGCCCCGAGGCCGCGCCGAAGATCATGCGCGGGGATCTGTCGCTGGACGTCGAGCGGCACGAGGTCTTCGTCGCCGGGCGCGAAGTCCGCCTCACCGTGGTCGAGTACAAACTGCTCCAGGCGCTGATGGAATTTCCGGGACGGGTGTTCAGCCGCGAACAGCTTCTGACCCACGTCTACGCCTTTGACGAGGCCGTCGTCATCGACCGCACGATCGACGTGCACATCGGCAAGTTGCGGGAGAAGCTGGGCGATGATCCGGCCCGTCCGCGCTACATCGAGACGGTCCGCGGCGTCGGGTACCGGCTGCTTGAGGCCAAGCGTGCGGGATAGGTTGCTCTGGCGGCTGCTCGGCGCCCACCTCCTCGTCATCGCGATCGCCGTCACCATCTCCGGGGCGCTCATCACCGACCGCGCCGCGCAGTTCTTCATGGTCATCATGACGCGCTACCATATCGAACCGACGATCGTGGAACAGGATTTCCTCCGCGCCGTGCACCGCGTCCTCATCACCGGCAGCGTCGTCGCCGCGGCGGTGGCGATGCTGCTCGGATGGATTCTCGTCCGCCGGCTGGTGCGTCCGATCTCCGACATGATGCTGCTGTCCGAGCGCATCGCGGCCGGCGACTACGCCCAGCGGGTCGCGACGGGGGGGCCGGACGAGTTCGTCCGGCTCGCGGAGTCCCTCAACCGCATGGCCGCGTCGCTGCAGCGCGTCGAGGCGCTGCGCCGGGACCTTGTCGCCAACGTCGCGCATGAACTGCGCACGCCGCTCACCACGCTGCAGGGCTACCTCGAAGGCCTGCGTGACGGCGTCGTGCCGGTGAACCGCGACACGCTCGCGTCACTGCACGAGGAAGTACTGCGGCTCGTCCGGTTGGTCGACACGCTGCAGCAGCTCAGTCAGTTCGATGCCCGGGTCTCCGGCCCGCAGCTGACCCGGCTGGATGTGGCGGTCCTCGCCCGGCAGGTTGCCTCGCTGTACGACCCCGAGCTGCGCGCGAGGGGACTCACGCTCGGGGTGCGCGGAGAGCCGGCAGGCGCCGTTGTGAATGCCGATCCCGACCTCGTCGCCCAGGCGCTCCGCAACCTGCTCGACAACGCGCTGCGGTACGCGGCGCCCGGCAGCGGCGTCACCGTCCACGCGGCGCCGTTCAACGGCGGCGTGCGGCTGGCGGTGGAAAATCGCGGGGAGGAGATCACGCCGGACGACCTCCCGCACATCTTCGAGCGATTCTATCGAGGAGAAAAATCGCGGTCCCGCGACACCGGAGGGGCGGGCATCGGCTTGGCCCTGGTGCAGGAGATCGCCCGCGCCCACGGAGGCGGGGTGGGCGCCAAGAGCGCCGCGGGGTGCACGACGGTGTGGTTTACGCTGCCGCACGCGGGCGCGGCGCCGGAGGCGGGCGGCCGCCGGCGGGGGAATCACCGCGCCCGATGATCGAGGTTCGCCCGCTCGGCGCCGACGATCTCGAATGGGTTCCGGGGCTCGCGGATGCGGCGTTCTGCCGGATCCAGGAAGCCCTCTACGGGCGGCCCCGCACGCCGCCGCTCTTTCCTCCACATCGGTTTTCGTACCGGCGCGCCGCGGATCCGGCGGGGTGCTTTGCGGCCTTCGACGGTGCACGGCCCGCGGGCGTGCTCTTCTCGGTCGTCCGGGGCACGCTGGCGTGGGTCGAGCCGATTGCCGTCCCCCCGGACCTCGACAACCGCGGCATCGGCCAGCGCCTCATCACCGCCTGCCTCGACGTCTGGACCCGCCGCGGTGTGCGACTGGCGGGGTTGGTGACGTTCCCGGGCAGCGCCAAGCATCTCGACCTGTATGCCAAGTATGGGTTTCGTCCGGGCTGGACCGGCCTTGGCATGCGAAAGGAGTGGCAGCCTGCCGGCGGCGAGATCGCGTCGCCCCGTCGGACGCGTGGCCGGATGGTGTGTCGGCGGCCGGCGATCCCCCGCCGCTCGACTTCGTCTACGCCGGCCTGGATCTTTCCGCCGAGATCGAGGCAACCCGGCGCAGGAGATCGGCGAGGTGCTGATCACGCACGGCGGCTGCGCGCTGTGCCACGTGCGGAGCACGTTTCACCCGCGGCCCGGAAACGCGTTCGTTCCATTTGCCGCCGCGACGGGCGAAGCGGCTTGCGGCCGCCTAGTTCGGGCCGCGGAATGTCTTGCGGTGCGGTCCGGCTGCCATGCGGTGAGCGTGCGGCTGCCCGGCACCTGCTGGAACGCCTACCGGTATCTCGCGGCGTGCGGATATCGCAACATGGGGGCGATGTTGCGCATGAAACGCGGCGAAGGCCTCGAGTACGATCACGCCGGACTGTTCTACTGCGACAACTGGTTGTAGGCGCGACCACCACCGCGGGTGCGCGTAGTCCCGCAGGTCTACCTCAGCGGCTGCTGCCGGCGAGCTTCGGTTGACGAAGTTCGCGCAGCGCCCGCGCGAGGTAGGGCGCCGCGTCCGACGGCCGTTTCTGCTCGATCAAGAATTCGCCGAGTTCGTTGGCCGCGGACGCGAGGTCGGCCCCCATGTCGAGACTTTCAAACGACCCGATCGCCTGCTTGTAGTGGCGGACGGCGTCGGCCGCCTGACCCTGCACCCGCGTCAGGCGCGCCCGCACCAGGGTGATTCGCGCGGTCTCCGCCGTGTCTTTGAGCCGCCGCGCAACCCGCTCGGCTTCGGCCAGCGCCTCTTCCGCGTCCCCGAATGCGCCGGCCGCCACCAACGCGCGGGCGAGTTCTGTGAGGGTGCGCGCCCGTCCCGCGTCGTCGCCCAGTTGCTGCCGGATCTGGAGGCTGCTCCGCAGTTGTTCGATCGCTTCCCGCACGTCGCCCCGCTCCAGCAGCATGACGCCCATGCTGGTCCGCGCCTGGGCGAGCAGCCGGATGTCTTCCAGCAATTCGAAGATGTGCTCGGCCCGCGCCAGGTGCGCGAGCGCAGCCTCGGGCCGTCCGGCGTCGCGCTGCGCGGCGCCCAACTGAGCGTGCACGAGGCCGATGCGGCGGAGGTCTTGCGTCGGCTCGAGCAGCGTGAGCGCCTCGCGGTACCAGCGGGCCGCCTCATCGTGCCCGCCGGCCGCCTGGCAGGTGTTGCCGAGGTTCAGCAGCAGTGCCCCGGCCAGCGAGACGTCCGGCTCGCCGCCGGCCTGCACGCGACGGTGCGCCTCATGGAAATGCTCCCGCGCCGCGGGGAGGTCGCGCCCGTGATACGCGATGAGTCCCAACACGTGGTGGATCCGCGCGAGATGGCGGGGTTCTTGAATCTCCGCCGCGAGGTCGCGGGCGCGTTCGACGTGCTGGCGCGCCGTGTCGAACTGCCCGAGCGCCGCGAGGGCGGAGCCGCGGCCGCAGCACGCCTCCGCCTCGGCGTTCTTGTCCTCCTGCTGCTGCGCGATCGCAAGCGCTTCGGTGAACGTCTCGTCGGCCCTGGCGGGGTCGCCCTGCTTGAGGAGCGCCCAGCCCAGGCCGAGCAGGGTCTGCAGCGCGCGGCGGCCGAACGGCGCGCTCTCTTCGAGGAAATATCCGATCGGCCGCTGGAGGCGCTTGGCCAGCAAGATCAACGTCTCGATCGACGGCTTGGCGCGGCCTTTTTCAATGAGGCTGATGAAACCCTTGGTCAGTTCAGCGCCGCCGAGCTGCGACTGTGTCAGCCCCAGCTCCTTTCGCCGCGCTCGTATCCGCTCGCCGAGCGAGGACATGCCGCGCCCCCAACCGGCCCGTAGGTCGTGCGTGGCCGTGGTCGGAACTCCGGCAGGTTAGGCTCAACAGGGAGCACTTCCTCCGGCAAATCGTCAATCGTTCCGCGGGGCTGTTTAATAACACAATATGCCGCGGCGGGGCCGCGGCGTTTTGCTATAATCGGTTGCGGCCGGCCGGCTCTGCGGCCGGCCACGATGTCACGAATGCGCGGGCCCACGTAGCTCAGGCGGCAGAGCGTGTCCTTGGTAAGGACAAGGTCACCGGTTCGAATCCGGTCGTGGGCTCCAGAATTCAGCCCCCCAGCCCTTGCGGAGTCGGCGGGGCTTTGCTGTGCACACAATCTGACGGTCGACGGAGTGGAATCAGGCGAGCCCGTTGCGTCGGCTCGCGGGCGTACATAATCGGATGCGGGACTAGGACGCGAACGGAGGCCGGCGATGGCGAAGGCGAAGTTTGAGCGGACGAAGCCGCACGTGAACGTGGGGACGATCGGGCACGTGGATCACGGGAAGACGACGTTGACGGCGGCGATCACGGGGGTGCTGGCGAGTCTGGGGAAGACGAAGGCGCTGGGGTTTTACGAGATCGACAA
>Ga0209580_10000042_pt1 | contig 142432 bp, 126 predicted proteins | sample Coa_R1_5_FD_187153 | JGI IMG/M metagenome (GOLD analysis project Ga0209580, IMG submission 187153) | Surface soil microbial communities from Centralia Pennsylvania, which are recovering from an underground coalmine fire - Coalmine... | ecosystem: Environmental > Terrestrial > Soil >... | reverse complement strand
GCACGCCTTCGGTGAAGCGGTCCATGCGCATGCTGGTCGTGGTTCCGACCGTCGTGGGCTCGTAACCGCTCGGGGCGGCCGCGGACGGCCGAACGTTGGGCGCCACGTGCAATAGGACGCCGCCCCGCAGGTCCGCGGGCGGGGGCTGGCCCTGATCGAAGATGCGGATCAGGGTCGCGTCGCGGATCCCCCAGACGATGCCGTCGAGCACCACGGTGTCGCCGACCCGGAGAGCCCGCACCGCGTCTTCGCTGGTCGGAGTCTGAAGCCGGTGCTCCATCTCAGTACCCAATCTCCACGCGGCCGTCGCGGAACAGCCGGGCCCGGCGGCGTTCGCCCCGCCAGCACTGCATGTTCACCGCCACCGGGTTGAGGGTGATGTGCGTCCACGCGGTCTCGATGTGCAGGTCGAGCGCCGTGGTGTCCCCTCCCAGCCCCATCGGGCCGATCCCCGTGCTGTTGATGGCCTCGAGCAGTTCGAGCTCCAGCGCCGCGACTTGCGGGTCCGGATGCCGCTGGCCAACCGGCCGCAGCGTCGCCTTCTTCGCCAGTGTGACGCACAGGTCGGAGGATCCGCCGATCCCCACCCCGACGATCGTCGGCGGGCAGGGTCGGCCCCCGGCGCCGACGCAGGTCTCGAGGACAAACTTCTTCACCCCGGCGATCCCGTCGGCCGGCAGCAGCATCTTCAAGAAGGACATGCTCTCCGAGCCGGACCCCTTCGGCATCATCATGATTTCGATGTGGTCGGTTTCGCCGGAGAACTCCACGTGTACGACCGGCACCAGCTCCCCGCTGCTGGTTTGGCGGTTCTCGCGCCGGACCGGCGAGACGATGCTGGAGCGCAGGGGCGTCTCGGTCGTCGCCCGCTCCACGCCGCGGCGCAGCGCGTCGATCATGCGGGCGCCGTCGATGAGGAACCCGCGCCCGATGGTGATCCAGAAGATCGGAATGCCGGTGTCCTGACACACCAACGTCTGCTTGCGGTCCGAGATGTCGATCGCCTTGAGCATGGTGGCGAGGATCCCGCGCGCCACCGGGTTCGATTCGCGCGCCTGGGCGTCCCGCAGGCCCTGCCGGATATCGGGCGGGATGTCGATCTGCGCATCCAGGTACAGCTGCCGTCCCAGATCCTCGAACAGCGAGTCGAGTTGGGGAATGGTCTCTTCCGTCATGCTCCGCCCCCCGGGCGCTTCATTTTGCCGTCTTCATGCCCCAGCGGACCACAGTCCGCTGTTCGATCACCCCGAAGACAAGATCCACGGCGATCCCGAGGATCGAGATAACGATCAGGCCAGCAAAGATGTCCGGCACGAGTAGGTAGTACCGGGCGTTGTTGATGTACCAGCCGAGGCCGCCGGTTGAGCCGGCGACGCCGAAGACGAGCTCCGCGGCGACGACGGTCCGCCAACCGAACGCCCACGCCGCCTTCAGGCCGGCCAGGATGAACGGCAGCGCCGCCGGCAGCAGCACCCCCACGACCATGCGGAGGTGGGACAGGCCCAGATTGCGGGCCACCATCTGCGTGGTCGGGCTGATCGAGCGGAATCCGGCGTCCGTGTTGATCGCCACCGGCCAGACGGTGGCGAGCGCGACGACGAGCACGATGGACTTCGGCGTGATCCCGAACCAGATCATCGCCAGCGGCAGGATGGCGATGGAGGGCAAGGGGTTCATGACGGCGATCAGCACCGACAGTACGTCGTAACCGACCGCCGAGAACACGGCGACCGAGGCCAGCCCAAACCCGGCGAGGCCCCCGATCGCGATGCCGACGATCAGGTTACCGAGCGTGGCCGCGGTGGCATCGGGGATCTTGCGGTTCAGGACGTCGGCCAGGAGCGCCCGGCCGACGTCAACCGGCGACGAGACCAGCAGCGGGGAAACGTGGGCGCCCCAAACGTACAGCTGCCACCCGACCAAGAGCAGGCCGATGATCACCGCGTACCGGACCAGCGCCGGCGCACGCCTCCACTCGAAGGCTCCGCGCGCCCCCGCCCACTCGGACTGCGCCCTCACGGGGTCTCCCGCCCCACCCTCGCGGACACCCGGGGCGCGGCCCCCTCCGGCGCGATCAGCAGCGTGCGAAGGTGATCCGAAATCTCCCGGAACGCCTCGCTGCCCCACTCTTCTGCGGCCCCGGTATCCACGATCTCGCGCACCCGCCCGCTGTGCTCGGACATCACCAGCACGCGGTGCCCCAGGAAGACCGCCTCGGAGATGGAGTGGGTCACCAGAATGATCGTCACCCCGGTCCGCCGCCAGATCTCGTTGAGCTCCACCTGGAGGTGGCTTCGGGTGATTTCATCGAGGGCGCCGAACGGCTCGTCCATCAACAGGATCTGGGGCTCCAGGGCAAGCGCGCGGGCGATCGCGGCGCGCTGCTTCATCCCACCGGAGAGCTGGTGCGGGTACCGGTCCGCGGCGTGGGCGATGCCGACCAACTCGAGCATCTGCCGGGTGCGTTCGCGGCCCTCCGCCCCCCGCACGCCCTTCGCCGCGGCGAGCGCATAGGTGACGTTGCCGAGGACCGTGTGCCACGCAAAGAGCTGCTCGAAATCCTGGAAGACCACCGCCCGATCCGGACCGGGGGCGGCGATCGGAACGCCGTTCACCAGAATGCTGCCGTCCGCCGGCCGGATGAACCCCGCGATCGCCTTCAAGAGCGTGGTTTTGCCGCACCCCGAGGGACCGATGATCACGAACTTCTCGCCGCGATGCACCGTAAAGCTCGCTCGATCGACCGCGCAGAACGTTCCGTACTTGAGCGTCACGTCGCGCGCCGTCACCAGCGGCACCGACGACCTGTCCGGCATTCGCTCTCTCCACCGCCCCGAGGCTAGCTGCCGAGGCAGTGGAGCGGCGCGAGCTCAATCTCGCACATCGAGGTCGGCACCTTCGACAGCAGCCCGATTTCGTGCATGAACTGAGCGTACTTCAAGAATCCGTGAGGGGCCGTAGTGTAGGCGACGCCCTGGTGCGTGATCCATGCGAGGAACTGCGCGGCCGTCGGCTTTCCGCCGGCGTCCTGCGAGAGGATCGCCGCGGCCTCATCCGGGTGCGCGTTGACGAATGCGGTCGCCGCAGACAGGTCGCGGTACATCGCCTCCCCCAGCATCGGGTAGGTGCGATAGAGGGCGTCCGTCGTGAACACGCTGTTGAACGTGCTGGGGCCAAACAGATCGTAGCTCTGCAGAATGATGTGCCCGCCCGCCGCCACCTCGTCGAACTCGAACGGCGGCGAGGCGAGGTGCGCCGCAAGCTGCCCGTGCAGCAGCGCCTGCTCTCCCACCGGATGCTCGATTGCGACGATTGCGTTGTCGAAGGCGTGGGGATTGCCGAGCTCCATTTGGGCACCCCTGCGGAGCACGATCGCCTGAATCGAGTCCGGACCGGGCATGCCGATTTTCATCGCGGGGGTGATATCCCTGAGGGTCTTGACGTGCGGATCCATCGTCACGAGCCAGAGGTTCATCTCGTTCATCGCCGCAATCAGTCGGAGGCCGGCGCCCCGGTCCCACCCGATCAGAAACGGTCCGACGCCCCCGGAGCCGAACTGAATTTGTCCCGCGATCAGGCCATCGCGGATCGCCGCGCCGTTGGCCAGCAGCTTCCATTCAAACGACGTCCCGGTGAACTGCTTCTCAAGGGTGCGCTGCGCCTTGATGATCAGCAGGGTGGCGTAGCCAATCCCGGGCTGGTAGGCGATCGTCACCGTCGGCGGAGCGGCACCCGCCGCCCACGCGTGTCCGGACCCGATCAGCCAGCCGGCCAGGAGAACCGAAAGGGCGAGGAGCATTGCACGGCGATGCAACATCGGTTTCTCCTCCCGCTCGCGAAAGGCGGAATCTGGCGCCCCCCGGGGGCGCACCCGCGTCCCGGGACTTACCGAAGACGCCTGGTTGGCCTTCCGCATTTCTTCCACCGCCTCCTTCCAGGGCAAAGGAGGAATAATCGGCCGGGCGAACGTGATCTCCGGGGCTTCGCTTGCGGGGTGACGATGAGCGCACGGTCCCGATCAATGAAGCGGGTGCGGGGGTTAGCAATGGGCAAGGTGGCTGTGATGGGCATCGGTGACTTGGGCGGCACCGTCCTCCGAAACCTGGCTCAAGCGCGTGAAGTCACGCGCCTTTACGCCCTGGACGTGGACGAGACCAGGCTAACCGCGGAGGCGGCCGATGCCGCGGCGGTATCATCATACGGCGACGACAGCACCCCCATCGACCCCATCGCGGTGGATATGCGTAATTCAGATGCCCTGGCGACCGTGCTGGCGCGAATCGAACCCGATGTGATCGTCAACACGGCGACGCTGCAATCGTGGTGGGTGATTACGCAGCTGCCGCAGCCGCTGTGGCGACGGCTTGAGGAACAAGCGCGTTTCGGGCCATGGTTGCCGATGCACCTGACCCTGGCCCTCAAACTCATGCAGGCCCTGGAGATGTCCGGACTGGCCCCCGCTGTCGTCAACGTGGCCTTCCCCGACGCGGTCAATCCTGTGCTGGCAGGGCTGGGCCTGACCCCTACCTGCGGGGCAGGCAATTCTGATCTTCTCCGAGCGGGGATCCGCTGGGCGGCGGCCCGGCGACTGCACGTGCCGGTGCGGGACGTCGCGGTGTACCTGCTGGCACATCATTTCCACGTGGTGTACTTTTGGATGGAGCTGGAGCAGAAGGAATCGCTGGCGGACCACCCCTACTGGCTGCGGGTAATGGTCGGCGGCGCGGATGTGACGGGTGAGTTGGGGGCCGAGTCCTTACTGACCGAGGCGGGACGGGCACTGCCGCGCGGTCGAGCGATCATGGCACGCACGGCGGCCTCGGCGGTGGAAAAGGTGCGACACCTGCTCAGGGACAGTGGCGGCCTGAGCCACGCGCCCGGGCCGGCGGGGTTGGCGGGAGGGTACGATGTCCGCCTCGCCCGGTCCGGCGCCAGGGTGGTCCTTCCCCCTGGCGTTTCGGTCCAGCAGGCGCGCGCCATGATGGAACGGACACAGCGGGGGGACGGCATCGAATCAATTCGGGCCGACGGGAGCGTGGTGTTCACGAGAACGGCCTACGAGGCGATGCGCGATGTGCTCGGATATGATTGTTCAGTGCTCCGCCCGGACGAAAGTGAGGCGCGCGCCGACGAACTCCGTGCACGCCTCGGGACATTGGCAGCACACAAGGCCTGACGGAGTAAGCGAGGCCGGGCACCGTGCCAGATCCTACGAGGTCCTTCAGTAGGAGATTAGTGCAGCGCGAGGGGGATCGGTGAAGATATTCCACCAAGGTCACCCACCGCGCTGGAGGTGCTCCACGGCACGCGGCCAGGGGGGACCTCGGGCCACCTTCCCCGGCGGCTGGGTGATCACCGTGGAGCGCCGACGGGTGAAGCGCTCCCGTCTCATCTATTTCCAATTCAAACGATGGCGCTACGTTCGGGGCGCCGTTAGGCAAACAGCGGAAGCATCTCGAGCCGCGCGGTCGCCTCGCGCAGTGCCGCCTCGTCCGGAGCCGACGTGAACCGACTGGCGGCGTCGAGCACTTTCGGCAGAAGCGCGGTGTCGCCGACGGTGTTCAGGAAAATGCCAGGACGCGACAATACCCAGTGCACGGCCAAATCAATGTCGCGCTGCTCCTCGAGTGGCTGGTACCAGGTGGCCCGCGTGTGCTCGCGACCCCACCAAGGACGACGTGCGATCGCCTTGATCGTCTGCACCGCCACCTTCCGCCCACGGCACGTGGCCACGACGCGCTCGAACATCGCGGCGTAATGAGGGTCCTGCATCATCGCGTAGGTGTACGGCAACAACACCGAGTCGAAATCGAAGCGCTCGAGACTGCGGAGATGCGTCGCAGCGATTTGCGTGCCGTGCCCGGTGACCCCGATGTACCGCACCAAGCCCTGTTCGCGCGCCTCGACGCAGGCGTCGAGGGCACCGCGCGGGCTGAGCGCGGTGTCCCACTCGACCGGGTCGGCGAGGTTATGAAGCTGGATGAGATCGACCCGCTCCACACCCAGGCGCTCGAGCGAAAGGTGGATCTGGCGCTTCGCCTCATCGTACGTGCGCTCTCTCGTCTTCGTGGCGAGGAAGAATCGATCGCGGTGCATTTTCAGCCAGGGGGCGAGCCGCAGCTCAGCGTCGCCGTAACTCGCGGCGACGTCGATGTGATTGACCCCATGGCGGAGGAGCAGGTCGAGCGTTTTGTCGGCTTCGTCTTGGGTAACCCGCGCCAGCGCCGCCGCACCGAAGATCGTCCGCGTGCTCTTGTGCCCGGTCCGCCCGAAGGCAAGCGTTGCGATCATGGTCCGCCTCCTCGGAAAACTGGCCGCCTCGCTTCGGGCGACCTTCGGCGGGAGGTGCGATCGATCCTGTGCCCCGTGCCCGCCGACGCCCCAGATGCCCGGTGCTTGACGTTCACCGTGACTCCTCCGGCGGTGGGGCGACCGCGCGCGGGCGAATGACGACTCCACGGAGCTGGGAGAATCTGATATATTCATCGATGTTTCACCACACATTCACGAAATCTTCGACGGCCCCAGCTAGGCTGAAGGTGAAGCCGAAGCACATCACATCTTGAAGGGAGGAAGACGATGCGAATCCAACGGCTCGTTGTGAGGATGAAACCCATTGTGAGCATGTTCGCCGCGGCCCTGGTTGGCCTGGCGTTCCAGATCGTACCCGCGCAGGCCGCGGTGCCCACCCGGCCCGCACTCTACGCCACTTCTCAACCGACGGCCTCCGCTGACCGGTTTCAGTTCAACCGCTACGACGCGAATGGCCGGGATGGACGCTCGATGGCACCATGCACCACTCGCTTCCCCCAACGAGGATGGGGAAACAACCAAAGCCGGCAGGATTTCTCGTGCTCGACAACTCGGCAGTTTGACCATTTCAACCGAGATCGCGGGTGGCCGTCGCAATCGTGGGGGTCAGGACAAGGGTACGGGCACGACACGCCATAGGGATCGCCGCGCTCGACTCTCCGGCCGTCGGGATCTCGAACTGATCCCGACGGCCGTTCCACATTTCGCGCAAGGACCTCGAAGCGCCATGGATGGCGGCGCGCGAGCAACCAGGCGGACTCCCGCTTCGATTCGCTCCTGACTCCGGCTCAGAAGCCGTACAGCTGGGCGGGATTCTCGACTAGGATCTTGCGCAGCTGCGCAGGGTCAGGCACCCACCGCCTCAGGCGGTTCAGGGCACGCCCGTCGTCTTCAGGCCGGAACGGCTCAATCCGCCCGGGATCCCGCTTCTCCCCGCTGATCCCGCCGGGATGCGGCCAATCGGTCCCCCAGAGGATGCGGTCCGGGTTCGCATCGATCAACGCTCGCGCCATCACCGCCGCATCGTCGTAGTCGTCCTGGGTGGAGATCCGGTACGCGGCGGACAGCTTGACATAGATCCTGCCGCCCCGGAGGAGGGAGAGGAGGGTGTCGAATCCGGGCTGGGCGGGGCCGGATGCCGCCTGGGCCAGCCCGAAATGGTCGACGACCACTCGGGTCGGCAGCGACAGGATCGTGTCGTGCAGGGCGGCGATGACCGAGAGGGTGGCATAGATCTGGACGTGCCAGCCCATGGCGGCCACGCGCGACGCCGCCCCGAGCATGAGATCGCGCGCAGCGGCAGGATCACGCTGCCCGTGCGATTCGAGGTTCACGCGGACCCCGCGCACGCCGGCCTCCTGCATCGCTTCGAGCGCAGCCTCCGCCGTCGCGCTGCTGACGCCCGCGACGCCCCGCGCGCGTGGGTGCAGCCGGCGGAGGGCATCGAGCAGGCAGGAATTGTCCACCCCGTACGGGCTCGCCTGGGTGATGACGACGCGGTCGAGGTAGAGGACGCGCTGCAGCGACCGGAGGTCGTCCACCGACGCCACACCGGGCGTATAGACCCGGCCGGCGGAGAACGGGAATTGATCCGGCGGAGCGAAAACGTGGACATGGCAATCGCAGGCGTTGCGCGGCACGTCGAACGTCGGGGGGGTCTGCGCTACGCCGAGCACCGTGTCGCGCGCCGCGGTCATGCCGTCCGTCCCTCAGCGCGTGGGCGCCGGCGGCCAGAAGACAATATCTTCGTCCGGCACCGCCGCGCCGCTGAGCACTGCCGTTACGTTGCGGTAGGCGTGCTCGATCACCCGCGGAAAATTGTCGGCGACGACCCCGGCCATGTGGGGGGTCACCAGCACGTTCTCCAGCCGCAGGAGGGGCGACGTCGGAGGCAGGGGCTCTTCCGCCGTCACATCGAGTCCCGCGCCGAGCACGATCCCCCGCCGGACAGCGTCGATCAGCGCGTGCTCGTCAACCAGGGCCCCGCGGGCGGTGTTGATGAAGATGGCGCCGGGCTTCATCTTTGCAAATCGGTCGGCGTCGAACATGCCGCGGGTCTCGGGGGTGCTGGGCAGATGGAGGGAAACGATGTCGCTGGTGGCCACCAACTCGTCCAGCGGCAGATACGAGACTCCGAGGTCCCGCTCGATCTCCGAGGGCAGCCGGCGGATATCGTAGTAGACCACTCGGACGCCGAACGGGGCGAGCCGCCTGGCAACGGCGCGGCCGATGTGACCGGCCCCGACGAGGCCGGCCGTCCGGCCCGTCAGCTGAAAGGTGCTGACCCGCAGCGCCTCCTTTTGAAAGCGCCCCGCCCGCAGTTCCTCCGCCGCCCACCGCAGCCGCCGGACGACCGCCAGGATCAGGAGCACCGTCATCTCGGCGACGGCGTCAGCGTTGATGCCCGCCGCGCACAGCACGGGGATTCCCCGGCGCTGGGCCGCCGCGACGTCGATCTTGTCGACACCGACGCCGAGTTTCTGAATCACCCGGCAGCGCGAGGCGGTCTCGATCACCGCGGCTTCGACCGCCGTCCACCCCGCCAGGATCACGTCCGCACTGCGCGCGATCTCCACCCGACACCCGACGTCTCCGCGGTCCGCGTGCACCACCTCGAAGCGGTCCGCGAACCGCGCGTTCACGACCTCCCGCGAACGAGCGGGCAGGACATCTACCGCGGCCACCACCGCCCTCCCGGTCACGGTCGCGCCGCGCGGCTTGGCCTAAGGCACTGGACGCCGGCAGCGGTTACCTGCACCGCACCGAATCCGTCCCGCCCGGCGGGCAGTTTCGTCGGCCGTCCAAGGCCCATTGGAACTCCCGCGCTTCAGCTTGGGAGGGATCGCGCTCAGCTACCGGGGCACCCTCACCGTTGGCGGCGTGGGAGTTGGCCGGGTGCTCGTCCGCCCACCGCAGCGGGCGGACTGTTAGGCCGGTGGCCCCCCGGATCTGCAGCCGATGAGGACCGGCAGGGAGCGCCCGGCCGCAGATGCACGCATGAGCGACGCTGTCGACCCTCGGGTGTGGCACCAACCGTCCTCCGCACTCCCGGAATGAACGAGAGCAGACACGACGACCTCGGCGCCGGCGAACCACCCCAGGCCATCGATGAACCTGGCGCCGCATCGAGTCTGGCTCATATGCGTGTTCGCGCAGCGCCGGGCGCCATCCTGGTCCGGCAGACAGATGCGAGTGTACATTAGCGATTGCTTTTGATCGGCTCCGCACCGCGTGGAGGAGTCGACCTCACGCCGCGCGCGGAGGAGATCGCCGCCGCCCCGCCGCATCTGCGTATGCACGCGGATCTGCGGAGGACAGGGGAGGCTCGTCTGTGGCGGAGATGACCGGGGGCCAGGCAGTCGTCGCACTCCTGAAAGCCGAACAGGTGCGGCACATCTTTGGCATCGTCGGCTCAACCTTCCTCGACGTCCTGGACGCCCTCTACGACGACAAAAGCGTCGGGTACGTGAACGTACGCCACGAGCAGGGCGCGGCGTTCATGGCCGACGGCCTGGCGCGGGTCGCGGGGACTCCCGCGGCGTGCCTGGTGACCGCCGGACCGGGGGCCATCAACCTGCTCACGGGGATCGCCGGGGCGTACGCGGCCCACTCCCCGGTCGTCGCCATCGCCGGCGGGCCACGCCTGGGAGACTACTATAAGGATGCCTTCCAGGAGTTCGACCTGGTCAGCATGTTCAAGCCGGTGACGAAGCTGTCGATCCAGGTCAACAAGGCGGACCGCATCCCGGAGATCCTCCATTTCGCTCTGCGCAGCGCCATGACCGGTCGCAAGGGGCCGGTGTTCGTCGACATCCCCCGGGACGTTCTGAATGATCAGGTTGTCCGGACGGAGGTGGGGCCCGCGGCGAGTTACCGACCGTCGCACCCCCAACCGCCGCATCCGGACGCCGTCAGGGAAGCAGCCCGCCACCTGCGGCAAGCCGAGCGCCCGCTCCTGCTCGTGGGCGGCGGCGTCACGTGGGCGAAGGCCAACGACCTGGTGGCACAGTTGAGCACAAGGCACGCGGTGCCGGCCGTCACCGCCTACGGGCGCAACGACGCCGTTCCGAACGCGCTCCCGCTGTACGTCGGGCCGCTCGGCCGAGCCGGCGCCCCCGAAGCGGCCGCGGCCTGCCGCCGGGCCGACCTGCTGCTGGCGATCGGGACGCGCCTGGGACAGTTCACCACCTACTACGACGACCGCTATATCAAGTCGGGGGCGCGGATCGTTCAGATCGACGTCGACGGCCGCGACATCGGGCGGACCTACCCCGTCATCTTGGGCATCCAGGCCGACGCGAAAGAAGCCGCCTCTTCCCTGCTCTCCGTCCTTTCAGAGGAGCCGGTGTACCGGACGCGAGAGGCGTGGCAGCGGGAAACCCAGGAACTCCGCGCCAAGCGCCAAGCACGGCTGGCGGCGGAAGCCGATTTCCACTCGCGGCCGGTCAAGCCCCAGCGCGTCTACGCCGAACTGCGGCGCGTCCTCCCCCCCGAGGCGATCATCGCGCTGGATGCTGGAGCGGCGCCGGCGTACGGCTATGACCGTCTGCAATTCTCCCACCCCCGCACCCTGCTCACACCCCTCGACTTGGGAGGGCTGGGGTTTGCCTTTCCGGCCGCCCTCGGGGCAAAGCTGGCTCGGCCCGGATCGCCGGTATTGGCGATCCACGGGGACGGCGGCTTTCTCATGAACGCGCAGGAACTAGAGACGGCGGTGCGGCATGGGATCGCCGTCGTCACCCTGGTGATGAACAACAACTGCTGGGGCTCGGAGAAGGCCTACCAGAAGCAATTCTACTCGGAACGCTATATCGCCACCGACATCGGCAACCCTCGGTTCGACAGGTATGCGGAACTCTTCGGCGCCCGGGGGTACTACGCGGAGCACCCCGACCAGATCGGAGATGCCGTGACCGCCGCGCTGGGGTGCGGCGGGCCGGCGGTGATCGAAATCCCGATCGATCCCAACGAATTTCCCCTGCCCGCCACGATGACCCGCCGGGGCGAGTGAGTGGAAACGGATCAGCGCACCGCCGCGGAGGGTTCGCCTAGTGTGTGCAGTCGGTAAAGTCCCGTCCCCCGAACGGTATGAAGAACCACTGGACCGCTTATCTCATTCGGCGCCTGCCGCCTTTGCTAACCGAGCAGCCCGGAACGGTCGGAGGCGCTTGTCCACCTCGCACTTCACCACCTCCTGAGCGATGAAACGACCCAACAGGGGTCCCAACGTGACACCGCTGTGCGTGCAGACGACATACAAGCCTTCGACCCCGGGGACCGGGCCCACCGCGGGGTAGCCGTCCGCAGGAATGGGACGAACGCCAATCCGCGCCGCCTCCAACCCCGTCCCGGCAAGCCGGGGCAGTACCCGAGTCGCCCGTTCAAGGACCTGCGCACAAACCTCCGGCAACGGGACAACAGGCGTCTCCGGCCCCACGGTCCGGTCGAACTCCCCGGCACGCATCATGACCCGCCCTCCCCCGTCGGCCCGCAGGTTCACTTCGTGCGTGTGCAGGATGGCACGGACCCCAACCGCGGAAGGATGCGAGATTGCGAGCAGGCCGCTCGTCGGCGCGAGCGGCAGCCCGACACCCGCAAGAGCGACGAACTGATCCGTCCACCGGCCGACGCAGCTCACAACCAGGTCCGCGTCGAGGCGCTCACCCTCAGCCGTGACGACCCCACGAACACGGCTGCGGTCGAGGGTCAGCGCAGTCACCCGGCAGCCGTTCCGGACCGTCGCCCCGGCCTCCGCCGCCGCCCGCGCCAGCGCGCCAACCAGCACCGGAACATCGACGTAGCCTTCCGATGGATAGAACGCGAACTGAGTAACGTCCGTCGGCGCCCGCAACTCCGGCTCGAGTCTCCGCAGTTCGGAGACGGGTAACCACTCCACCGGGTACCCCCACCCTCGAAGCCGCTCCACCTTGGCGCTCAGTGCCGCGGCCATCGACCCATCGGGCGCCCACTCGATGTTGCCGTCGAGATGCAGCCACGCCGCCGTCTCGAACTCCTGGCGCAGCTGGGAATGCTCCGTCATTCCGGCGACATTCAGCTCGTGGTACTCGAAGGGGGACTTGTCGTTGGAATTGAGCCATGCAAAAGTCGCCGCCGAGGTCCCGCCGCCCAGGCGGCCCGCTTCGAGGAGCGCGACCTCGGCGCCGGCCTCGGCCAGCCGAAACGCCGCTGACGCGCCGACGATCCCCCCCCCGACGACGATGACCCGCATCACGTGCACCCTTCCGCGCCGGCCGAGCGCCTGACCGTCCCGTCCTCGCAGACAAGCGTACCGTTCACGAAGACGAGATCTACCTGGTCGAGACGACCCCGACAGACGACGAGATCGGCGATCTTGCCGGGGGCGATCTCGCCCCGGTCGGCGGCGAGCCCAGGGTACGCCGCCGTCACATTCTTCGTGACGAGCGTGACCGCCTTCGGCAGCGCAAGCACGCCGTCCGCGACCGCGTGAGCCATGCCCACGTACGGGTTGTCCCAGCGCCCGGCGGCATAGTCGGTCGCGACGAGGTCCACCAGATCGTGCCTCAACAACGCATACATGTTGTCGGGCCGCTCCACGAGCTTCCGGGCACCGAAAGCGTCGAGGGTACACACCTCGATCCACGCGCCCTTCTTTTTCACTCGCCTCGCGCACGCGAGCGACTCTTCGACCGTGAAGGTCGAATGGTTGGTGTGCCCCGAGACAAGGAACGATCCGGCCGCATCTGCGGCGTCATCGATCGCGGCCTCCGAAGGCGCGGAGGTGTGCACCACAACGGGGACGCGGTGGCGTGCCGCTAAGAGGCCCGCCTCGCGTAACCCGTCGAGCGCAACCTGAAACGAGGGCAGCACCGTGCTGTGGATAATCTCCCGCGCGCGCTCGGGCGTCATCCGGCCCGCGAGGCCAACCTGCGCGAGCACAGCTTCCACGCGCGCGCGGTCGTATGCCTCCACCTGACCCCGTCGGCCCAGCACCGCGTACTTGATCCCCGCAGCCTGGTGAGGCGTGAGGCGAACGCCGGTCTCCCGTTCCACGGCCATGGGGATGTACATGTAGTCTTGGCCCCCCCCTGCGAGCGTGTGGCCGCCGCCCACTTCCCCGATCGCGACCGCGCCGTGCGCCAGCATCGTCTCCACGCTCATGGCCAAGTGTGCGGGGGCCAGGCCTTTTCCATCGGCCTCGTTCGCGGCTTGAAACGACAACGGGAAGTGAATCGTCGCGGAGCGCAGGTTGATCGGATGGGCGCGAACGCTCCGATCGACCTCTTCGGGAAGGTTGAAGCCGTCGAGGTTCAAGAGCGTCGTCGTGCCGCCGAGCAGATGGTAGTCCAGATTGGCGAGGACGCGCTCGAACGGCAGGGGCGGCGCCCCGCTCGCAAAGAGGGGACACGCAACGCTCCCGTGCGCGTGGGAGTTGATGGCGCCCGGCACGATCAGGCGCCCGCCGAGATCCATGACGGTGTCCCCGCCGCCGGTCCGGGAGTGCGAACCGCTGCGGACTTCAACGATCCGCGCGCCCTCGACCACGACCGCCCCGTCGGAAATCACCGTCGCGCCGTCGCCGGTCACGACAGTGGCGTTCCGCAGTACCAGCATGCCGTGTCCTCCGCGTTCAGAAACGTGCAGGAGATCGGCGCGGCGCCCGCCTGAGAACGGGCGCTACGACGGCCGGTGGAACGAGATCGGCAGGAATCCGACCGGAGTACCGGCTGACTCGTCGGGGGAGGCCGGTTGCACCCCGGCGAGCTCGGTGCGGGTCGTACTGACGGCTTGGCCGATCGCGGCGAGGTCTTCATCGGTGAGCGCCAGACCGAGTCGTTCGGCTTCTGCCCGAAGCCATGCGCGCTCCACGCCCATGCTACACAACCTCCCGCATGGCCGGACGCCGAGTGTGCCATGGCGTCGCCTGTTCGTACGCATGTGCGATCCTGAACAACGTCGCTTCGTCGAAGGGCCGACCTGCCAACTGAAGACCCACCGGCAGCCCGGCGGCGGTTGTGCCGCACGGGAGCGTCAGCGCCGGGTGACCTGAGAAATTGAAGTGCCGGGTCAACCAGCCCGTGTCGGGCGGACCCGCCTCGGCCAGTTGCGCTTCCACGGTAAACGCCGGGAGCGGCACGGTGGGTGTCACGAGGGCATCGACATGACGCAGCACCGCTTCAAGTTCGCGCCGCCATAGCGTCCGGACCTGCACCGCGGCGTCGTAGTCCGCCGTGGTATAGAAGGCGCCGGAGGCGATGCGCCGGCGCGTGCGTAGCCCGTAGGCCGAAGCCGCCCGCCGCAGCCGGCTGGCGTGCTCCGCGAACGCCTCGACCATGGTGAGCACGGCTTGCGCCGGGGCAACATCCCGCGCGCGGGGCAGGTCCACCGGTTCAAGTGATGCCCCGAGCGTCTCGAACTGCCCCAGCGCCGTCCGAACCCGCTCGTCGACCTCGGGGTCCAGTCCCTCGAAGAAATGCTGCTGCGGTATGCCGAGCCTCAGGCCCCTGACCCCCGACGTGAGGCCCTCGCCGTAATCCGGCACGGACACGTTCGCGCTCGTCGGGTCGAGCGGGTCATGCCCCGCCATCACCCCGAGGAGCATCGCACAGTCTGCGACCGTTCGCGCCATCGGCCCGGCGGTATCCATGCTCCAACTGAGCGGGATCACCCCGTACCGGCTCACGCGGCCATAGGTGGGTTTGACACCGACGATCCCGCAAAAGCTCGCCGGCACGCGAATCGACCCGCCCGTATCCGACCCGGTCGCCGCCACCGCCAGTCCGGCCGCCAACGCGCTGGCCGAACCTCCGCTCGACCCGCCCGCGTATCGGGAAAGATCCCAGGGATTGCGGTGGGGCCCGAACACGTCGAGTGCCCCGCAGGCGAACTCGGTCGTGTTCGTCTTCCCCAGCAGGATCATGCCGGCCTCGGACAGGCGGCGTACGTGTGTCGCGTCGTGGTCCGGCACGAACTCAAGGAGCGTGCGCGAGTGGGCGGTGGTCCGCACCCCCTTGGTCGCGCTGATGTCCTTGTGGGCCACCGGGAGCCCGTGCAGCGGCCCCCGGCGGCGCCCGTGCACGATGTCGTCCTCGGCCGCCCGCGCCGCGACCAGGGCGGAGTCTCCGCAGATAGTAATGTAACTTCGCAGGTCCTCGTTGTACCGCTCGATCCGGGGGAGCAGCGCGCTGACGATCTCCACCGGCGAGACCTCGTGCTTCTCCACGAGGCGGGAGAGCGCCGTCAGGGGCAGGAATGCCAGGTCGGCATCACGGGGCGGCATAGAATTCGGCGACCTCATTCATGACGTCCTCCACCCCGTCGCCCATGTCGGGATGGGAGGGCAATGTGAGGATCTCCTCGACCAGTCGATCGGTGACCGGTCGCGGGCCGGGATCCTCTCCCGTCCGCGACACATACGCGGGCGTCCGGTACACGAGGGAGCGATAGTGGATGCCCGCCTCGATCCCCCGCTCCCCCAAGAACCTCCTGAGCGCGTCACGATTGGGCGCCCGCACGACGTAGTGCAGCCAGGCATGCTCCCCCCACGGCATCACCGCGAACGGGCGCACGGGGACCCCTCGCCGGCCGAGTCCCTCGGTGTACCGCCGGGCATTATCCGCACGCATGCGATTGTTGGCTCGGAGGCGACCCAGGGAGACGCGGCCCACCGCCGCGAGGCTCTCGCTCAATGTGTGGTTGAAACCTACGGCGTGGACGGCCGTTCGGTAGGCATCCCCGCGATCCCAACCGTGGCGGTGCAGCCGCACCATCCGACGATACACTTCTTGGTCCCCCGTGAACACCATCCCGCCTTGGCCGGCGACCGTCACGCCCTTGCGGGCAAAACTCGCGGCCGCAGCGTCGCCGATCGAGCCCAGCATGCGTCCCTTGTACGTTCCCCCAAGCGCGTGCGCCACGTCCTCGATCACGTAGATCCGCTCCCGTCGAGCCAAGTTCAAGAGCGGATCCATGTCTACGGGATGACCGTATGTGTGCACGACGACGATCGCCCTCGTGCGCCGACTCAGCAGCGGCCCCACGGTCGAGGCATCGAGGTTGGCCGTATCCTCGCGGACATCGCAGTACACCGGTCGCGCTCCGACCTGGATGGTGCACTCCGCGGGGGCAAGGTAGGCGTTGGCGGGGACGATCACCTCATGGCCTGGGCCGAGGCCAAGGGCGAGCATCGCCAGGTACAGCGCCGCCGTTCCGGACCCAACCCCGAGCGCATGCGCAACACCAAGGTATGAGGCCGCTTCACGCTCGAACGCCTCGACCTCGGGTCCATCATAGTAGATTGGCCCGGGGGTCGGCCGGAGCATGGCCTCCCGCATCTCCTCGTCGAAGGGAGTCCAGACGGTTCGATACCGGACCGAGCCAATCGGTGCCCTCACATTTGCCTCCATTGAATGTCATCACGCTAATGTTTCCAACAGCGACGTGCTCTTCGGAAACGTTTTGATGTATGCCGGACGCATGCAACACGCGTGTTGTGAGAAGCGGCGACACATCGACCCTAAGGCGTCGAGCAGATTCTGGGCTGGTTTCGACGGCATAACGAACAATCCTGTCGCTTTTTGCGTAGGTGTGGTCGTTTCTCAGAATACCATTCGGCTCTTCACCCGGAGGAGGAGTTTTTTTGCATCCGCCAGTATAGTATCAAGACTTTCCTTGGCACGCAGGCGCCCGGAAACCTTTCGCACGGCGCCCGACGGGCGATACGACCGCGCGCAGCCACAAACAGGCTTACGCACGCAGCTGACGTAGGAGGGGGCGCGACATGACGGAGGACGCAAGAAACTCGGGGAGAACTCGCGTGACTCGTAGGGATCTCATGAGGATGGTTGGAGGAGGGGCGGGCTATTGGCTGACCCGCGGCACGCTGGGGATCTCCTTGGCCAGCGCGGCCCCAAGCGACACTCTCGTGACCGGCTTCAGCTTCGATATCAAAACCCTTGACCCCGGTCGCCAGCTGGAGAACGGAAGCAGTCACATCGGCCACGCCACCTACGACTCCCTCGTCACCTTCGACGGTGCGGACCTCACGACACCCAAGCCATCGCTGGCGACCGGCTGGAAGGTCTCGCCCGACGGAAAGACATTAACCTTTACGCTGCGCAGGAACGTCCGGTTCGCCACCGGGAATCCGCTGACCAGCGCGGACGTCAAGTGGTCATTCGACCGCGTTCGATACATCAAGGGCAACGGGGCGTTCTTGCTCAACGGGGTCCAGGACGTGCTCGCGCCCGATCCCTACTCTGTGGTGATTCAGCTCGACGCCCCCCACCCGGCGATCCTCCCCATTCTCTCCAGTCCGGTGCTTGGCGTCCTCGACAGCAAAGTCGTGACGCAGAATGGTGGGGATGCCAGCCCGGATGCGAAGGAGAAGGATAAGGCGGAAGCCTACCTCAACGATCACTCGGCGGGATCCGGTCCGTACATTTTGGAGAGCCAAACGCGGGACCAGGAGATCGTCCTGGTCAAGAACCCGACCCATTGGCGCGGCGCCCCATCGATTTCCCGGGTGGTCGTGCGCAACATCAAGGAGCCGGCGACCGAGGAACTCATGCTCAAGCGAGGCGATCTCGAAATCGCCTGGGGCATCGGTCCCGACGAAGCGCGGTCGCTCCGGCAAACCCCCGGCGTCACCGTCAAGACCGCGCCGGCGCTCAACCTGCTGTATGTCATTATGAACAATAATCCGCAAGTGGGGGGGCCGTTCAGCAATCCGAAGGTCCAGCAGGCCGTCCGTTATGCGCTCGACTACAACGGGATTCTCGCCCTGGCCGGCCCGGGCTCCGTCCGGCTGGCCGGCGTGATCCCCACCACCCTCCCGGGCGCGCTCCCATCGAGCGAGGCCGTGAAGACCGACCTGGACCGGGCGAAGCAGCTCCTAAAGGATGCGAACCCTGGCGACCTAAAGGGGCAGCTGTCATTCTCGACCGGCAACGTGTTTTATGGGGTCCAGTTCGGCATCGTCGCGGAAAAAGTCCAGGCCGATCTGGCGAAAGTAGGCATCCAGATCACCCTCGATGGTCTGCCGAGCAGCATCGCGCTCCAGAAGTACCGCGATGCGAAAGATCAGCTGGGTATCTGGGCCTGGGCGGCCGATTACCCCGACGTCAGCGACTACCTGGTCTTCGTCCCCGGCCGGACGGTGGGCAAGCGTGCCGGCTGGCCGGCCGACGCCAGTCCTGACACGCAGGCGTTGGCGGACCTGGCGACAAAGGCGGAGACCGAGATCGACAACGCCAAGCGGGTCTCCTTGTACCAGCAGGTCAACCGGAAGATTGCGGAGATCGGCCCATTCGCACCAATGTTCCAGCCGGTGGCCCCCTACGCCTTTCGGTCGACCCTCCGCGGCGTCGTGCTGGCCAGTACCTGGTTCATTGACTACACAACCGTGAAGAAGGGGTAGCCGACGATACGCCCACGAGGACGGACGCGCTGGCCGCCTGATGGCCGCTCCGTCCCGGGCTGACCGTGCATCTCCAGACCTATATCCTCAGGCGCGTCCTGCTCCTGATCCCCATGCTTGCGGGGATCACGGTGGTCAGTTTCGTGCTCTCGCATGCGGTGCCGGCGGACCCGGTCACGGCCAACGTCGGCGAGCAGGCCGCCGCGGATCCCGCCGTGGTCGCCGCGTTTCGGCACCGCTGGGGCCTCGACAAACCGTTATACCAACAGTACCTCATCTACCTCTGGAACCTGACCCACGGCGACATGGGGACGTCGATCTCCACCAAGCAACCCGTGCTGCTCGATCTCCGCCAACACCTCCCCGCCACGATCGAGCTGGCCATCCCGGCGATGGCGGTGGGGATCGCCGTCGGAGTCCCCCTCGGCATTGTGTCGGCGGTCAACCGCGCGAAGGCCATCGACGAGGTTGCGCGCGTCGTATCCATGGCGGGGGTCTCGCTGCCGGTCTTTTGGCTCGGGTTGATGGCGATGCTCGTGTTCTACGCGCAACTTGGGATCGCCCCTTCGCCCGGCCGCCTTACCGCGTCGATCGTGCCGCCCCGGTTCATGACCGGATTCCTGCTCGTGGACGCGCTCGTCGCGCGCCGCTTCGACGTCATCGGGGATTGGTCGGGCCATCTCGTCTTGCCGGCCATCGTGCTGTCGCTGTACGGATTGAGCAGGATCACGCGCGTGATGCGCGGGAGCATGCTGGAGACGTTGGACGAGGACTTCATCAGAACCGCACGGGCCAAAGGCCTGCGGAGGTGGCACGTCATCTTCCGGCACGCCGCCCGGAACGGGCTCATCCCGGTCGTCACGATCATCGGGTTGAGCTTCGGCGATCTCCTGTCCGGCGCCGTCGTTACCGAGACGGTGTTCGCCTGGCCCGGGCTCGGTCTCTACGCATTCAGCAGCGCGACCTCGCTCGACTTCCCGGCCATTATGGGCGTCGGGATTACGGTCGCGACGGTCTACATCTTCGTCAACCTGCTCGTCGACATCGCGTACGCGCTCTTCGATCCGCGGGTCCGGGTCGGATAGGCATGGGCGCCACGGTTGGAGGGGTTTCCTCCCCCCTCCGCGGCAGGACGCCCCGCTTCCCACGGGTGCTGCCGCGCGGGTTCACGCGGTCTCCGGTCGCCGTCTGCGGTCTCGCCCTGATCGCGGCGTGGGTGCTGGTCGCCGTGAGCGCGCCGCACCTCGCACCGTCCCTGCCGCTGGCGCAGGACATCGCCGCGCGGCTCTCTCCGCCCTCGCCTGCCCATTGGCTTGGCACGGACCAGTTGGGGCGGGACATCCTCACCCGCGTGTGTTACGGTGCGCGCCTCTCGATTCCCGTGGGCATCGCCGCCGTCGTGCTGGCGATGCTGCTCGGCGTGGTCATCGGCAGCACCGCCGGATTCCTGGGCGGCGCGGTCGACGAGACAATCATGCGGGTCACGGACCTGATGCTCGCCTTTCCTACGGTGATCCTGGCGATGGTGATCACCGCGGCCCTCGGCGCGGGCATCCGAAACGCCATCATCGCCATCATGATCGCCTGGTGGCCCACCTATGCGCGTTACATGCGCGGGCTCGTGCTCGCGCTGCGAGAGCGGGAGTACGTGCAGGCCGCGCACGCGCTCGGCGCCTCACGGATCCGGGTCTTGGTTCGCCACCTGCTGCCGGGAACGATCTCTCCGATCGTCATCCTCAGCACCCTGGACATCGGCCGGGCCATCCTCACGTTCGCGACGCTCAGCTTCCTCGGGCTCGGCCCGCCGCCCGAAATCCCCGAGTGGGGCTCGATGGTGGCGGCGGGCAGGAACTACCTCGATCAGTGGTGGATCAGCACCTTCCCGGGGCTGGCGATCTTTACCTTCGTGCTACCGATCAACATCGTCGGCGACCGCCTGCGCGACTTCCTCGATCCAAGGTTCCGGAACCGATAGCTGCCGGGAGCTCAGTCATTCACCGTACGCAGCGCCGCCAGCACCGCCGAGGCCACCTCGTCGACCTGATCCGTGTGCAACCCCGGGTACATCGGTAGGCCCAACACCCGGTCAGCCAAGCGCTCGGCGACCGGGAAGCTCCCCGGACCCAAACCGAGGTGCCGGTAGACGGGCTGCAGGTACACGGGAGGAACATAGCGGAGCGCGGTGGCGATCCCGGCTTCGCGCAGGGCGCGGCGTACCTCAGCGCGGTGCGGCAGCTGCACGACATAATCCCGCCAGGCGTGCGTGCAGCCGGGCCGCACCACGGGCGCCGTCACTCGGGTCCCGGCGAAGTGGCGGGCGTAGCGGTCGGCGAGGTCTTGCCGCCGGGCCTGCCACTCGCGCAGGTGGTGGAGCTTCTCCCGAATGATCGCGGCCTGCATGTTGTTGAGTTGGAGATAGTACCCTTCCACCAGGTTCTGCTGACCGTGCACCTCCTCGCGCGCACTCGGCGTCATCTCGTTCATCGCCGGGTATTGCCCCACCGCTCGCAAGAGCCGAATACGCCGGGCCAACTCCGGGTCGTGGGTGACGACCATGCCTCCGGTGCCCGCCCCGCTGATGACCTTTCGGATCCCAAAGCTGAAGCAACCCGCCTTCCCGATGAGGCCGGTCGCCTGCCCATGGTACGACGCACCGATGGAGAGGCAGGCATCCTCGATAACGAGGAGGCGGTGACGTCGCGCGATCTCCACGACCGGCCCCATCTCCGCGGGATGGCCGTACAGGTGCACGGGGAGAATCGCTTTCGTTCGGGGACTGATCCGGTTCTCGACCAGCGCGGGGTCGAGGTTCATCGTGTCCGGCTCGACGTCGCAGAAGACAAATCGGGCGCCGGTATGGCTAATGGACGCCGTGGTGGCCAGATCCGAGTTGGGCGCCGTGATGACTTCGTCCCCCGACCCCACCCCGAGCGCGAGCAGCGTCAGGAAGAGCGCGGCGGTTCCGGACTGCACCGCGACGGCATGACCGCCTCCCAAGAACGCGCTGACATCCTGCTCCAGTCCCGCCGCCTGCGTCACGGCAAAGTCCTCATCGATCAGGACTCGCCGCACGATGCCCTCGAGCGTCGGGAGGAGTTGTCGGTGCTGCCAGGTTTCGTCGAGGTTGGGGATTCGCATCGAGCCCGGTTAGTGTTCCAGGACCGCGATCACGTCCACCTCGACACGGAGCTCGGGGCTGCCGAGGCCGGCCACGATAAGCCCCGTGTGCGGCGGGCGGTAGTCGCCGAAATGCTCGAAACGCACGGCGCTCACGCCCGCCGAGTCCGCACGGTCGACGAGGTACGTGGTGACTTTGACGACGTCGGTCCAGTCGGCTCCCGCGGCGGCGAGGATTCGGCCGATGTTCTTGTAGATCTGTTTGGCTTGTGCCACCGCATCATTGGGGCCGACGGGGTTGCCCGTTTCGTCGCGGCCCACCTGGCCCGCGAGGTACAGCGTGTTCCCCGCGCGGACCGCCGGGACGTAGCTCGGAGTTCTGTACACGCCGTTCGGTTGAACGATCTGGTGCCGGGATCGCGGTTCGCTCAATGTCTCCCCTCCCCCCTCTATCGGGTGATTGCTTCCGGCATGGCGCGTCACCCCCCGCGCAGCCGCGGATCGAAGGCGTCTCGTGCAGCATCGCCGGCAAGGTTGAACGCAGCAACCGACAACAAAATCGCCAGCCCGGGAAAGACCACGACCCGCCAGTAGTTCCGCATGTACCCACGGCCATCCGCGACCATCCGTCCCCAGTCCGGAGATCCCGGCTGCGCGCCGAACCCGATAAAACTCAACGCCGCGGTCGTAAGGATTATCGCCCCAAGGTCGCGCGTCGCCTGCGCATCGCCCCAACGAGGCGCGCCATCTCATCGAACCCCAGTCCGACCACACCCGGCGGCAGCTGGGTCGGCTTCCGTGAGGAGCCAGGCGAGCGGTAGAATTCGGCAATCTTCGCCGTGATCGTCTGCGCTTGGACGCCGGACACCCGAGAGCGAAAAAGAGCGTCGAGGTCCGAGTTCACGTTACGGCGCCGACATCGGGCGCATCGTCAACGTCCACCCGCCGTCGATGAGAAAGTCTTGCCCGGTCACATAGGACGACGCGTCCGAGGCCAAAAAGACGCACAATCCAACAAGATCTTCTGGGCCGGAAATGCGACCGAGCGGGATGAGATCCGTCGTGATCCGAAACCGGGGCGACGAGGGGTCGGGCGGTCGGTCCGGCGGTGCGACCGATCCCGGAGAGAGCGCGTTCACCGTGATGCCCTCGGCCGCCCATTCCACCGCCAGGCCTCGGGTCAGCGCGATGACCGCGCCTTTGGATGCGCTGTAGGAGGTCCGCTTCACCACGCCCTTGCGGGCGGAGATGGAACCGATGTTCACGATGCGCCCCTTACCCTGGGCGCGCATCACGGGGTAGACAGCCTGACAGGCGTGCAGGACTCCCCGCACGTTGATGCCCATGATCCAGTCGAAATCGTCGGCCGTGTGCTCAGCGGCCGTCTTGTCGACGCGCACCGCACCGTTATTCACGAGGACATCGATTCGGCCCCAGCGGGTAACCGCAAAATCCGCCATGCGCTGGCACGCGTCCCGGTCGCTCACATCGGTCGGAATCGCCTCCACATCCCAGCCCTCATTCCGCAGGAGCGCGGCGGCCGCTTCCCCGCTTTCCGCGCCGCGGTTCGCGATGAGGACGCTTGCGCCGGCGCCGGCCAAGCCCCGACTCAATCCCAACCCGATGTTCCGGTTGCCGCCGGTGACGATGGCGACGCGCCCTTCGAGCGAGAACAGGTTGAGCGTGGGTAAGTGCACCGGGCGATCCTGTGGAATCGACGTCACCTCATACCAGCCGGGCGACCCATGCCAGCGGATCGGTATTCCGTTTCAAGTCCGCGCAATCCTTCCCCATAAAACGGAACGATCGTGCCCATCGCCGCAGGGATTCGGCGTCTGTGGAAGAATTTGGTGAAAATCTCGTGCGTGTGGAGGTGGCAACGGTCATGCAATCGCAGGGTGATGGTGCGGGCCGGGTTCGGCGGCGGGACCTCCTTCGGATGGCGGCGGCCGCAACCGGGGTCGCGGGGATCGGCGCGTGGATACATCCGAGCCGGGTACGTGCCGCGGCATCGTCGCCATCCAGTCTCATCGTCGGCTCGAACTTCGATATCAAAACGCTCGACCCTGGGCGGGAACTCGAGGAAGGCACCAACAACATCGCCCACGTGACCTACGATCAATTGGTCACGTTCCAGGGTGAAGACCTCAAGACCCCCCGCCCGTCGCTGGCCACCGGGTGGACAATCTCTGACGATGGCCGGGCCTACACATTTAGGCTCCGGCCGGGGGTCCGCTTCGCGAGCGGGAATTCGCTCACCTCGGCCGATGTGAAGTGGTCGCTTGACCGGCTCATGAACATCAAGGGCAACGCGGCGTTCTTCCTGGACGGTGTCGAGGAGATTCAGGCGCGGGATCCCTTGACGACGGTGATCCGCCTCCGCGATCCCCGTCCCGGGATCCTGGCGATTCTCTCCAGCCCGGTGTGCAGCGTCGTGGACAGCAGGCTGGTGATGGAGCACGGGGGCGAGGCGGGGCCCGACGCAAAGGAAACCGACAAGGCCGAATCCTTTCTCAACAGCCAATCGGCGGGAAGCGGATCGTTCATCCTGACGAGCTACACGCCGAATCAGGATATCGTGCTGACGAGGAACCCCAACCACTGGCGCGGAGCCCCGCCACTCGGCCGGGTCATCATTCGAAACATCAAGGAGCCGGCGACGCAGGATCTCGAGCTGCGCAGGGGCGACCTGGACATCGCCCTCGCCATCGGCCCGGACCAAATCCGCACCCTCGCGCATGCTCCCGGCGTCACGGTGAAGACGAGTCTGGCCTCAAACCTCCTGTACGTCATGATGAACAACAACCCCCAGATCGGGGGGCCGTTCAGCAACCCGAAAGTGCAACAGGCCGTGCGCTACGCGCTGGACTACCAGGGGCTGCTCGCGCTTGCCGGGCCGGGAGCCATCCGGCTCGCCGGCACGATACCCACGAACTTCCCGGGGGCCCTCCCCTCTTCCGAGGCGGTACCGACGGACCGCGCCCGCGCCCGGGAGCTGCTGAAAGAAGCCAACCTGGGCCCGCTGAGCGGTGTGCTGACGTACTCGAGCGACCTCGTCTTTTACGGCGTGCAAAACAGCGTCATCGCCGAGAAGGTGCAGCAGGACCTCGCTGCCGTCGGCATCCGCATCTCGCTCAACGGCCTGCCGACCGCCCTCGCCCTTCAGCAGTACCGCGACGGCAAGAACCAGCTCGGCATCTGGGCGTGGGCGGCGGTCTTCCCCGACGTGAGCTACTACCTGGGGTTCGTCCCCGGGCGGACCGTCGCGGTGCGCGCGGGCTGGCCGGCGGACGCTACACCGGAGACGCGACAGCTGGCCGACCTTGGACGCGAGGCCGAGCGCGAGGTCAACGACGCCAAACGCGCGGCGCTTTATCTGAAGCTCAACCGGACGATCGCCCAGATCGGGCCGTGGGCACCGATGTTTCAGCCGGTGGTCCCGTACGCGTTCCGGTCGAACGTGCGGGGCGTCACGTTTGCCAGTTCCTGGGAGGTCGACTACTACGCGGTGGGCAAGGGGTAGGATCGCGGCCGGTCACGCGGAAGGCCGCTCGCGGAAGAACGCAACGACCGAGTCCGCCACGCGTTCCAGCATCGCGGGCGTCATGTGGAGGCCCACGGGAAGGGAGAGGTTCTCGGCGCACAGCCGCTCGGCGATCGGGAACTGCCCTCTCGACGTGCCGAAGCGCTCGCGGACCGGCGCGAGGAGATGCAGAGGGGCCGGGTAATGAATGCTTGCCTCGATGTCGCGGCTCCGCAAGAACTTCCACAACGCGTCCCGCTGCCGGGTCAGCACCACGAAATGGAGATACGACGGGCTCGCCCACGGACGCTCCGGCGGCAGGTCGAGCGGGAGATCCGCATCCCGGAAGCGTGCGGCGTAGTGGGCCGCCGCCCGGCGCCGGTGGGCGAGGAACTCGTCGAGCATCCGTAGTTGGACGCGTCCGAGTGCGGCGCAGACCTCCGTGAGGTGCATGTTGTACCCGATGCGCCGCTGCTCGTACCAGGACGCATCGGTCCGGCGGATGAAACTCACCTCCTCTTTGCGGTTCCGCCCCTGGTCGCGCAGGCTGGAGACGTCCTCGGCCAACTGTCGATCGTCCGTCACCCCCACGCCGCCCGGGCCGAAGACCGTGATCATCTTGCCGGAAAAGCTCATGAAGGCGAGCGCGCCGAAGCTGCCAACCGGGCGGCCGCGGTACGTCGCCCCGAGCGCATGCGCCGCGTCTTCCAGCACCGTCACCCCGCGCGCGCTCGCCGCGGCGCTGATCGCATCCATATCGCAGGGGAAGCCGTACATGTGCACCGGCACCATCACCCGCGTGCGGGGGGTGATCGCCGCCGCCGCGGCGGCGGCGGAGATATTCCGCGTTTCGTGATCGGCCTCCACGAACACCGGGACGGCGCCGATCTTGACCACCGGCGCCAGCACGCCGACGTAGGCGTTCGCGGCCATGATCACCTCGTCGCCCGGCTTGACGGAGAGGGCATCGAGCGCCATGAGCAAGATCGAGGTGCCCGAGTTCGCGGCGACCCCGTAGCGACGGCCGCAACGCTGGGCGAGCTCCACCTCAAACCGCTGCGTGTCCTCTCCCCCGTACGACCTGCCCGATTCGAGGACCTCGACGGCCTTCTGTCGCATCTCATCGGTGAGGTGCATCGATCGGTACGGGATCCGCATCACTGCACCTCGCGGCCGGCGCGTGGCCTGCCCACCCCTGCATCACCTCGCGCACGATAAAAATCCGAAATCTGCTCCACCACGTACTCGACCGCCCGTTCGTCGACGGTCGGATTGCACGGGAGCGACAGGCACTCCGCGGCCTGGGCCTCGGCGATCGGGAACGCACCCGGCCGGTACGGCAGTCGGGCGCGAAACGCCGCGTGCAGGTAACTGGGCGGCCAGTAGTGGACGCCGGTTTCCACGCCGCGATCGGCGAGGTGCGCTCGCAGCGCGTCGCGGTCCGGGGTGCGGACGACAAAGTGCAGATAAACGTGGCGGGTGTCCGGCAGCTCGGTCTGCGTTCGAACCGGCACGCCCGCCTCGGCGAGGCGGCGGCGATAGGCTTCGGCGTTGCGCCTCCGCCGCTCGTTCCACCCCGCGAGGCAATCGAGCTGGCACGATGCCACCGCGGCCACCATTTCCGTCAGCCTGAGGTTGTACCCCAGCGCGAGCGACTCGTACGTCCCCTTCCGGCCGTGATACCGGCGCAGGCCCATGTCGTCGGCGATTCCCGCCTCCCGCGTCGTGACCGCCCCGCCGACGCCGCAGGCCGAGATCCCCTTGTTGCTGAACGCAAAGACGGACACGTCTCCGAGCGCCCCCACCCGCCGGCCGCGATACACGGCGCCCAGCGCGTGCGCGCCGTCCTCGATCACCCGGATCCCACGGGCCGAGGCCAGGGCCAGCAGGGGATCCATATCCACGGGCTGCCCGTACGTGTGCTGCACGACCAGCGCCCGGGTCCGCGGGGTCATCGCCTGCGCGGCCTGCTCCGCGCTGAGGTTCCACGTCGCCGCATCGATGTCGGCGAGCACGGGCGTCGCGCCGACGAGCAGGACGGCCTCGGGCACCGCCGCGTAGACGTTGGCCGGCATGATCACCTCATCGCCGGGGCCGACGCCGCAGCCGTGGAGCGCCAACAGCAGCGCGCCGCTCCCCGATCCCACCGACAGCGCGTGGGGCGTCCCACAGACCTCGGCAAGTTTCGCCTCGAGCCGGCGCGTGTGCGGGCCGAAGTAGTGGATCCGGCCCTCCAGAACCTCCTCGACAGCCTGGCGCATCTGGGGAGTAATCGGATACGCAAATCGGTACGGAATCTGCACCGCCCCTACACCGCGTCCACGGGGGCGACGATGGGGACGATCGGCGCACCCGCCGTCATGGCGCGCGCCCGCTGGAGGGTGCTACGCGTTGTAGAAATCCCGAATGGCATCCACCACGTAATCGATGTCGCCCGCGTCCAGGGTCTGGTAGCAGGGCAGCGTCAGGATCGTCTGGGCGAGCCGCTCGGTCACGGGGAACGTGCCCTCGGGGGCCCCGCAGTACGCCTGATAGGCGTGATCGAGATGGATCGGGGTCCCGTATTCCACCATGACGTGGACGCCCCGGGCCTCCAAATGGGCCTTGAGCGCGTCCCGCTGCGGGGTCTGGGCGACGAACCGGAGCATGCTGTGGATGGCAAAGGGCTTTGGCTGCGGCACGACGAGGTCGTTCGGAAACTCGGCCAGCCGCCGGCGATAGCGATCGGCGTTCTGGCGGCGCCGCTCGTTCCACTCGTCGAGATAGCGGAGCTGGATCCGCCCGATCGCGGAGAGCAGTTCGTTTTGCCGGTAGTTGAACCCCACCATCTCGATCTGCTGGGCACGATACACCGTGCGGGCCTTGTGCCCTTCGAACCACCGCCGCCCCCGGCCGTGGTTCGCGAGCATCATCGCCGTTTCCGAGATCTGTGGGTCGTTCGTCGCCAGCAGTCCGCCTTCTCCCCCCACCGAGATGCACTTGTTTTGGACGAAGGAGAAGGCGCCCGCATCCCCGATCGTGCCGAGGAACGTGTCCCTGTACTTCCCTCCGGCGGCGTGGCACACGTCCTCGACCACCCTGAGCCCGTGCCGTTTCGCGATCCGCATCAACGGGTCCATATCGACCGCCTGACCGTTCATGTGCACGGGCATGATGGCCTTCGTCCGGTTGGTGATCGCCGCCTCGACGAGGTTGACGTTCATGTTGTAGGTATCCGCCTCCACATCGACGAGCACGGGGCGGGCGCCGCAGAGGATGATCACATCTGCAACCGACGAGAACGTGTTGGGGACGGTGATGACCTCATCGCCGGGCCCCACCCCCACGGCCAGCAGGCCGAGGTGGAGCGCCGCCGTGCCGCTTGCGACGTTGATCCCGTGCCGCGCCCCGACGTAGGCGCAGAACTCGTCCTCGAAGCGCTTCCCTTCCGAGTCCTCGAGCGGGAAGCTGCGGATGTACTTCCCCCCCTTGAGGACGCGCACGGCGGCGGCGATCATCTCATCCGTCATCACCGGCTTATAGGTGATCTGGCGCACAGGACTCTTCGTCGACATCGTGAGCCTCCTCGTTGGGAATACGGCGACGTCATCTCAACACTCCGGCCTTTATGGGCCCGAGCGCTACGGCGGGTTACTCCCGAACTCTTCCATCTTCTCCACCGAAACGGCACACCCTTCCCAGGAAAGTCGCCTTCTGCTATCGTATCAGAAGTCTATTGCAGTTTCTTTTGAGGATTTGCACGATCTTTCATCAGGCCGAGATCCCTTCTTTCTGAGCGAGGCCGATGGGGCCGAGGCGGCCACCGCCCCGTCTCCCCGCCGGAACCGACGACCGGCAGGCGAGCGCAACGTCATGGAGGCGGCGATGCCGAAGTCCGACGCGGTCAAAACGGTCAAACGCGCAATCGACATCCTCAACATCCTCGCCGAAGCCCACGGTGAGGTGGGCGTCATCGAACTGAGCAAGCGGCTGAAAACGAGCCAGAGCACGATCTACCGAATCCTTTCCACGCTCGTCGGCGAAGGCTACGCCGTCCAGAACCCTCGCACCGAGAAGTACGGCGTTGGGCTTCAAGGCATTATCTTGGCCGGCGCCGCGCTGAACCAACTCGAAATCCGCAAACAGGCCATCTCTCTACTCGAACGGCTCGCCAACGCCACGGGGTGCAACGCGAACCTCGCCATTCTCGACGCCGGGGAGGCCATGTACGTCGGACGGGTCGACGGGCCGAAGAGCGCCCGCATGTACACACCGGTGGGTCGGCGCGCGCCCGCGCACGCGACGGCGCTCGGCAAAGCGATGTTGGCCTTCCTGCCCGACGCCGCGGTGGAGGAGATCGTGCAACGGCGCGGGCTCGCCGGGTGCACGCCGCGGACGATCACGGACCCGGCCGTGCTGGTGCGGGAACTGGAACGGACCCGCGCCCGAGGCTACGCCGTGGACGAGGAAGAGTTCATTCAAGGTACTCGGTGCGTCGCCGTGCCGGTGCGCGGCGAGTCCGGCGCGGTCGAGGGCGCGCTCAGCGTGTCGGGCTCGATCTTCCAAGTCCAGGCCGAAGCGGTCGAGCGTCTGGCGGGGCTTCTCCAGGACGCGGCCTACGAACTCTCGGGACGCCTCGGCTGCATCGCGTGACGCATGCCGCTGCCGCATGTTCACCTGATCACGACCGGCGGCACGATCGCGGGCAGGCCGGACGCCTCGGGAACGGTTGCCCCCGGATTGACCCCGGGTGATCTGCTGGCCCGGATCCCGGACGCCGCCGCCGCGGCCTATCTCACCGTAGAACCGCTTCTCGAGATCCCAAGCAGCCTGATGCAGTTCAACGACATGCTGGCCCTCGCCCAGCGCGCCAAACAGGCGTTGGGCGCCGCCGACGTCGCGGGGGTCGTGGTGACGCACGGGACGGGAACCTTGGAACAGACGGCGTATTTCCTGGACGTCGCGCTGGGGGAGGATCGGCCCGTGGTCGTCACGGGGGCGATGCGCAACCCGACGCTGCCGAGCGACGACGGCCCGATGAACCTTCTGAACGCCATTCAGGTGGCGGCGTGCCCGCGGTCACAGGGACTGGGCGTGCTCGTCGTGATGAACGGCGTGGTGCACGCCGCCAGCGATGCCACGAAGTGCCACTCGGCCAGCACCGCCGCTTTCCGGTCCCCCGAATTTGGCCCGCTCGGCACGGTGGACGAGGACTACGTCTTCTACGCCCGCCGCCCCTACCGGCGCCTGCCCTCCGTCATGCCCGCGGAGATGTCGGCGCGCGTCGAGCGGATCCCTTTCGTCGCCGATTCCAGCGATCTGTTCCTCCGCGCGGCGGTGGAGGCCGGGGTCGAGGGGCTCGTCGTCGAATCGGGCCGGCTGACCCCGAGTCAGGTGGACGTACTCATGGACGCCCGGCGCCGCGGGACGGTGGTCGTGATCGCCAACCCCTACCACACGGGACGGCTGCATCGGAATACCTACCGGCACGAGGGTGCGGAAGCGCATCTCCTCAGCCTCGGGATGGTGTTCGCCGGGACGTCCGGATTGAAAGCCAGGGTAAAGCTCGCGATTCTGTTGAGCGCCGGCTTGGACGTGGGGCAGATCCGCGAGCGATTCCACGCGGAGTGGCAGTAACCCCGCGCCCGAGTAAACTCTTCCTTACCCGGCCGCCGCACGCCGAAGATCGGCGAGGCAGTCGCGGAGACCCTCCTCCAGCGAAAAGCGGGGCGCGTATCCGAGTTCCGCTCTCGCCCGGCTGATATCGAGGCGGCAGTAGTGCTTTATCCCGAGGAGGCCGGGACCGACCGCGAGATCGCACCCCGGCACCAACCGCCGCAGCACGGACGCCGCCTCGTCCAGAGTCGTGACCTCCCCGGTCCCGATATTGTACACCCGGGACGGCGTCTCCCGGGCAAGGACGGCGCGAACGCACCCATGCGCACAGTCCTTGACGTGGACCGCGTCGAAGCCCTGATCCCCGCCGGCCTCGAGCCGGAACGCCCGACCCGCCGCGGCCGCGGCCACCATGTCGCTCAACGCCCCCCCGCCGCGCGGTTCGATCTGGAACCGCCGCTCGGCGGCGTAGTATCCGCCGAACCGGAGGGCTGCGAACTCAAGGTCGTAGAGTTGTCCGTACCATGCCGCGAGCCGCTCGCAGGCGTACTTGACGATTTCATACGGCCTGACCGGCATCGGAGACGTCGACTCCGGCACCGGCTCGTAGCGGGGGTGGCCGTGCGGCGTGCCGCGAAAGTCGGGGTACATCGACCAGGTGGACGCAAATACGATGCGCGGCACCGCGGAGAGACGGCAGGCCTCGAACATGTTGAGCGTTCCACCGAGGTTCACCTCGTGGTTCGCCCGCGGGTAGCGATTGTACCAGTCCCCGACCACGGCCGCGAGGTGCACGACCCGCTCCGGCCGCACGTTCGTGAACGTCTCGAGGACTTGAGCGAGATCCGTGACATCGAGTCGACGATACTCGTACCCCTCGACCGCCGCGAGCATAGGCCCGGGCGTCGGCAGCAGGTCGGCCGCGACGACCCCCACACCGCGTTCCGACAACAACTGGCGGACGACGTGAGAACCGACCACGCCCGCCGCACCGGTCACGAGCACTTTCATGGCAGATCTTCGGGGCGCTCCGCCGGCTCGGCCAAGAGCGCCCGCGCCCTTCGGACGCAGTCGGCGACGGCGGTTTCGAGCGGCCATTCCGGATCGTAGCCGAAATCCCGCCGGGCGCGGCCGATGTCGAGTACGCAGTAGTGACCGGGGGCGAAATCGACCCCCGGCCCCACCTCGATCCGTGCCCCGGGAACGGCGGCGGCGACCGCCGCCGCGAACTGCGCGGGGGTTACCGCCTCGCCCCGGCCGATGTTGTAGGCGGCGTGGGGCAGCGCCGGTGCCGTGCCCGCCAGCACGAAGGCATGAGCAAGATCGCGCACGTAGATGCAGTCCATCGCGCGATCCGCGCCCGCCGGAAACACGGTGGGGACGCCGCGCACCGCGTTGCCGATCATCGCGTGCAGCATGCCCATCGCCCGCGTCGCCGGGGTCAGCGTGCGCTCCGCCGCGAAGTAGATCGCGAACCGGAAGGCCGCGAACTCGACCCCGAATTGCTCGCGGTAAAATTCTCCCATCCGCTCCGCGGCATGCTTCCACACTTCATAGGGACGGGTGGGGGCCAACCAGTGGTCCTCGGGGACCGGGTCATAGCGGGGGTGGCCGTACGGCGTGCCGTCAAAGTCGGGGTAGACCGTGCGGGTACTCGCCATCACGACCCGGCGCACCCCGCACAGCCGGGCGGCTTCCAAGACCTGCATCGTCCCCAGCATGTTTGTCCGGAACATGACCATCGGCTCGTCGTTGGACGCGGCCCCGGTGAGGGCGGCGAGGTGCAGGATCGTCCTCACTCGGTGGCGCGCGCAGAGGGCCCTCAGGGTATCGAGGTCTGTGATGTCGGCCTGCTGAAAATCCACGTGCTCGCCGCATTCGCGGAGCAGCCGGTGCCCCGGTGCGGCATCGACGACGACGGGTCGCTCGCCCCGGCCGATCAACTCCCGGACGACGTACGAGCCCACCACGCCTGCGCCGCCAGTCACGAGCGTCTTCATGCTCGGGCAGAGATGCGCTGCCGGTAGAAGGCCCTCAGGTGGTCCACCACGTACGCGACGTCGTCCTCGGTCATCTGCGGATACAGCGGCAGGGTCAGCACCTCGCGTGCCAGCCGTTCCGTGACCGGAAGCGCACCCGCCGCGATCCGCAGCTGCTCGCGGTAGGGGTCGTCCAGATGGATCGGCGTCGGGTAGTGCACCGAGGTCTTGATCCCCTGCTCCCCCAGGTACTGTCGGAGCGCGCTCCGCTCGGGGACGCAGACTTCGAATCGCACATACGAGTGTTCCGCGTAGGATCGCTCCGCCGGCAGCGCCACCGGGAGACCGGTCGCCCCGAGCAGCGCGCGGTACAGCGCCGCCCACCGGCGCCGGAGCGCGATCCAGCCCGGCAGCAGCCGCAGTTGGACGCGCGCGATGGCCGACAGGACCTCCGACTGCCGGTAGTTGAACCCGATTCCGTCGTGGACGGTCGTCTCGGCCTCGCCGTGCCCCCGATGGTAGGCGTCGCCGCGCGCGTGGTTGGCGAGGTTGAAGATCCGCCGGACGCGCGGCCCGTCGAAGGAGCCGACCGCGCCGCCCTCGCCGCCGCACGTCATCGCCTTGTTTTGCACGAAGCTGTAACACCCCAGATCCCCCACCGTGCCCACGCTCCGCCCCTTGTAACGCGCGCCGATGGCTTGGCACGCGTCTTCGACGAGCAGCAGGCCGTGCGTGCGCGCAAGCGCGAGGAGCGGATCAAGGTCGGCCGGGTGGCCCGCCGTGTGCACGGGCATGATCGCCCGCGTCCTTGGCGTGATCGCCGCGGCGGCCGCACGCGGATCGATGTTGTACGTATCGGGCTCCACATCGACGGGGACCGGCGTCGCCCCCACGAGCGAGACGCAGTGGGCGACGCTGACGAACGTGTTGCCGGGAATGAGCACCTCGTCTCCGCGCTGGAGGTCATGCGCGACCCAGGCGAGGTGCATCGCCGCGGAGCCGTTGGCGAGGTTGGCGACGTGCGGTCGGCGTCCGTCCCCCGCGGCCAGGTACGCGCTGAATTCTTCCTCGAGCGCCTTGCCCTCCGACGCCTCCGTCGGCGACGTCCGGATGTAGTGGCCCGAATCGATGACCCGTGAGGCCGCGTCCTTCATCTCCTGCGTCACGAACGGCGTGAACGCCACGATCCGTTTGCTCATACGCTCCCTCCTATCGGGGCTGCTGACAAGAACTTTGGGGTGCCCCGCCCCGCTTCCTCCAAATTCGGAGGAGGGTTCCTTCGCGCGCCGTCGAAATGCCGGAAATCTGAAATATGATTCCAGAATAGGTGCGCCGTGACAATCTCCCGTTGCTTCGAGGCCGTTCTCGAACGATCCCCTGCACACGCCCCCTCCCGGAGATGAGTCGACCGGGTCGGTACTGTGTTCGCACCGAATCCGCGGGGCTTCCAGCCTACGATATCGCGGTGGAGCGCGCGGTCCTGGAGCCCCGCAGGATTCACGTCGAGGCGGTGGATATCGATGACGAGAACGCCTTCGCGCAGGCGGCCGTCCGCGCGGACGCCGTCCTGCATATGCGGGGCCGGCTGGACGCACCCCGCATCGCCCGGCTCGGACGGTGCCGGATCATCGCCCATTACGGCACGGGCGTCGATCGCGTGGATGTGTCTGCCGCGACCATCCATGGAATCTGGGTGACGAACGGGCCCCGCTACGCCGTCGATGAAGTCTCATCTCATGCGATCGCCCTCCTCTTGGCGGCCGCGCGGAAGATCACGGCCGCGGACCGGGCGGTCCGAAGCGGCGCGTGGCACATTAAGCCCATCGTTCCGCTGCACCGCATCGCGGGGAAGACCCTGGGCCTCCTCGGCTTCGGAAACATCGCCAGGGCGACGGGGCGAAAAGGCCACGGCATCGGACTCGAGGTGATCGCGTACGATCCGTATGTGGATGGGGAGGTCTTCCGGGCGGAAGGCGTGCGCCGAGTCGACTTTGACACGTGCCTCAGCACGGCGGATTTCCTGTCGGTACACCTCCCCCTGACGTCGGAGACCCGGGGCGTGGTGGGGCGGGAGGCGTTCGCCCGCCTCAAGCCTGGCGCGATCCTGGTCAACACGTCCCGTGGCGCGGTGCTCGACGAAACGGCCCTCCTGGAGACGCTGCAGTCCGGACGGCTGCGCGCAGCCGGTCTCGATGTGTTCGCCCAGGAACCGCTGCCGCCGAATCATCCCCTGCTCACGCTCCCGAACGTGACGGTGACCGGTCATATCGGGTTCTACTCGGAAGAATCGATTGAGCAGATGCAGCGGGACGCCGCCGAACAGGTCGCGCAGGCGCTCGACGGCTCGGTCCCCGAATTCCTCGTGAACAGGGAAGTGCTCAAGCGGCGTCAGGAAGAAAGTACGTAGCGCCCGACGCGGCGGTGCGCCCGCTCGGCTGGCGCCGCCTGGTCCCGGAGGACTAACGATGGCTGAGGTACGGGTGGGCGTGGAGGTTGGAGGGACCTTCACGGACTGGGTCGTGGCGGAGGGCGACCGGGTCGTTCGGATTGGCAAAGTGCTCTCCACACCGCCCCGTCCCGAGAGTGGGGTTCTGCGGGCCCTTCAGGAAACCGGGATCCCAACGTCCGACGTCACCGTGCTCGTGCATGGGTCCACGATCGCCACGAACGTCGTGTTGGAACGGAAGGGCGCGCCCACGATCCTCGTCACGACTCAGGGGTTTCGCGACGTGCTCGGCATCCAGCGCCAGGCGAAACAGCGGCTGTTCGATCTCTTCTACCGCCAACCCGAGCCGCTGGTGTCTCGGGACCGCATCCTGGAGGTCGAAGAGAAGGTCGGGCCCGACGGCTCGGTGCGCCGGCCCCTGCGGATGGACGGGCTCCTCGACGCCCTCGACGCGCTGATCCGCCGCCACGGCGTCACGTCGCTCGCGGTCTGCCTCCTCCACGCCTACGCCAACCCGGCGCACGAACGCAGTGTCGAGGCGGCGATCGCCGCGCGCTTTCCGGACGTCCACATCTCGCTGTCCTCGGACGTCCTGCCGCAGTTGCGCGAATACGAGCGAACCTCCACCGTCGTCATGTCCGCCTATACGCGCCCCGCGGTAGACCGCTACTTAGGAGAGCTTGAACGTCAGCTCGAAGCCTCGGGGTTCAGCGGGCACTTCAACGTCATCCAGGCCAACGGGGGGACGGTCCCGGCGCACGGCATCCGTCGCCATGCGGTGAAGATGATCCTGTCCGGGCCGGCCGCGGGGGTGATCGGGGCGACAGCGGTAGCATCGGATGCCGGAATCGGGAACATCATCACCTACGACATGGGCGGAACGAGTTCGGATGTCTGCCTCGTGAACGACGGAGAGCCCAAGATCACCACGGACTACAAGATCGGCGGACTGCCGCTGGCCCTGCCCATGATCGACATTGCGACCGTCGGCGCGGGCGGAGGCTCGATCGCCTCGGTCGACGCGGGCGGGATCATGAAGGTCGGGCCCGCCTCGGCCGGGGCGGACCCGGGACCCGCCTGCTACGGGCGCGGCGGCACCGAGTTCACGGTGACGGACGCGAACGCCCTCCTCGGCCTCATCCGGCCGCACATGTTTTTCGGCGGGAAGCTGCGGCTCGACCTCGACGCCGCGCGGACGGCGGCCGAGCGCGTAGGCGCCCGGCTGGGCATGTCCGCGCTCCAAACCGCGGAGGGCGTGCGCCAACTCGTGAATTTCACGATGGCGCAGGCGATGCGCCTCGTCTCCGTGGAACGGGGGCACGATCCGCGCGACTACACCATCATCACCTACGGAGGCGGCGGTCCGCTGCACGGCGCGCAACTAGCGGAGGAACTGGGCTGCGATCAGGTGTTGGTCCCCCGCAACCCCGGCGTGATGTCGGCGCTGGGGCTGCTCATCGCCGGCACGCAACAGGACTTCGCGACCACGCGGATCCTGCCCGCCGCCGAGGCGACCCGGCCGCTCCTGCTCGAGATGTTCGCCGCGCTGGAGGGGCGCGCGCGCACCGAGTTCGAGGGCTACGGCATCGCCTGGCCGGCGGTGGCGTGCGACCACTTCCTGGACATCCGGTATGTTGGACAGGCCTACGAGCTGACGATGCCGGTAGGGGAATTCGTCAGCGGGCGGAGCCCGGCCGATCGCCTCGTGCCCAAGTTCCATGAGTTCCACCGGCGCCGGTACGGCCACGCGTCGAGCCGCGAGGGCGTGGAGATCGTCAATTTCCGGCTGACGGCCGTGCACCGTTCGTCGCTGCAACGATTGGCCCATGCCCCCGCGCCGGAGGCAGGAGGACGCGTGGAGACGGCCGACGTGTATCTCGCCGGGGGGTCGCGCCGCTGCAGTTTCCACGACCGCGGCGTCCTGATGACAGGATCATCCGTGGAAGGCCCGGCGGTGATCGAAGAAGCGACCGCCACCACCTTCATCCCGGATGGGTGGGCCGGAACGGTCGACGGCGCCGGCAACCTCATTCTCCGGAGGCGGCAGGCATGAACCCCGTTTCCCTCTCCATCATTGGGCACGCGTTCGTCGCGATTGCCGAGGAGATGGGCGTCAATCTCTACCGCTCGGCCCACTCCACCATCGTCCGCGAAGTGCGGGACATGGCCACCGCGCTCCTCGACGCGGACGGCAATACGGTCGCGATGGCCAACTGGATCCCGATGCTGCTCAACGCGATGGAGCCCGCGGCCAAAGCGATCGGACGCTACTACGACTTCCGCGCCCTGCGCGCCGATGAGGCCGTGCTGACGAACGATCCGTTCGACGGCGGGCAGCATGTGAACGACATCCTGTTGTTCACGCCGATTATCATCGACGGGGACGTCATCGGGCTGAGCTGCGCCAACGTCCATCACCTGGACCTCGGCGGCGGAGCGGCGGCGAACAACGCTCAGGCGACCGAGGTCTTCCAGGAAGGTATCGTGTTCCAACCGATGAAGATCACGCTGGACGAGAACTGGGAAGACTCGCCGTTCGGTAAGTTCCTCCGCGGCAACATCCGCGTCCCCCAGAAGACCATCCCAGACTTCAACGCGCAAATCGCCGCCTGCCGAACCGGCGAGGTTCGTGTGGCCGAGCTCTGTCAAAAGTACGGGAAAAGCGCGATCCTCGAGTTCCAGCGAGAAATCCAGGATTACTCGGAACGGGTCATTCGCGCCGCCATCGCCGAGCTGCCCGACGGCGAGTACAGCGGCAGCGCCTACATGGAGGACGACGGGTCGGGTGCGCAGGGACCGTTCACCATCCGCGTCACCGTGAGAATTCACGGCTCGGACATGGTGCTGGACTTCACGGGCACGGACCGCCAGGCCCGCGGGTTCATCAATAGCCCCCTCGCGTCCACCTACGCCACCTGCCGGACGACGATGATGTCGATTCTGCAGGCCGGGCACCTTCTGGTCAACGCGGGGGCGTTCCGGCCGATCCAGATCGTCGCGCCGCCCGGCACGCTCGTCAATCCGGCGCGACCCGCCGCGACGCGGGCGCGAACCAGCACGTGCTACAAGATCTTCGACGCGGTCAACTACGCGCTCGCCCCGGTGCTCCCCCGAAAGGTCGCCGCTCCCGGATTCGACTGCCAGACCGGCATCTCAATGGCCGTCCGCCAGGAGGGCCGGTTCACGGTGCTCTCGGAAGTCCTCGGGGCCGGCATCGGCGCGGTGTACGACCACGACGGGGTCGACGGCATGATCATGCACCTCACAAACGGCATGAACACGCCGGTGGAGTCCGTCGAGATCGAGTTCCCGTTCTTGGAGATCCTCCGGTATGGGCTCGTGCAGGACTCCGGAGGGCCGGGCCAGTTCCGCGGGGGACTGGGAATGGAGCGCCGGTACCGGATCCTGCGCGACGGCGTGAACTTCGGCCTCCACTCCGACCGCCACCGCCACGCCGCGCCCGGACTCTTCCGCGGGGAGGCCGGGACGCCGGGCGGGTGCTTTGTGGAACGAGCCGGAGCGGTCATGCACTTGGGCTCGAAGGTGCAGACGACGCTGCAAGCCGGCGACATCCTCACCGTCCGCTCGGGCGGCGGCGCCGCGTACGGGCCTGTGGACAAGCGCGACCCGGCGCTGGTCGAGCAAGACCTACGGGAGGAGCGGATCACACCCGAGCATGCCGCTCGCTCGTACAACTGGAGCCGACCCGGAGGTGCCGGGCGGACGCCACGGCCGGCGACAACTGCTCGCCGCCGGCGTCCGGGCGGCTCGAACAGGAGGAGCAAGCATGCCAGAGGCTGATCGAATCCTGTGCGTCAGTGCGCACGCCGCAGATTTTTGCGTGCGGGCGGGGGGAACGCTCGCGAGGTACGCCGCGATTGGGGCCGCGGTCCGTGTGGTCATCCTCAGCCCCGGCGCTCGCGGGGAGTCGAACGAATTCTGGAAGGCGCGCCAGGGGCGAACGACCGAGGAAGAGGTCGCGGAGGTGCGGCGGCAGGAGGCCAGACGCGCCGCGGAAATCCTCGGGATCGAGATCACGTTCTACGACTACCGCGACCAGCCCATGATGTTCGACCACGACCGTTTGATGCGGCTCGTCAGAGAGATCCGGACGTTCAGGCCGCGGGTGATCATCACCCATCCGGCCGTCGAGCCCTATAATCCCGATCACACTCGCGCCTATGCCGCGACGCTGGAAGCTGCGTATTATACGGGCCTCGCCGGCGTCGAGCCCGACCTCCCGATTCTCCCCCCCACCCAGATCTTCGCCTGCGAGCCGACCCAGCCGCTCACCGAGGCCACCGGGTTCGTCCCCGACCACTTCATCGACATCACCGACGTCATGGACCAAAAGATGCGGGCGACCGCAGAGTTCAAGGCCCAACCCTATCACGTGGAGCGCTATCGAACCCGCTCCGTCCAACGCGGGACGCAGGCGGCGTATGTCGCCGGCAACCCCGCGATCCGGTTCGCGGAAGCGTTCCAGCGGCTTTCGCCCTGGGCCGGCCGGATCTTTCCGTAAGCGGACCTCCGGTCCGGGTTGGCACCGCAGCTCACGAGGCGGTGGCACATGTTTCTCACCACGCAAGGGAGGATGCGATGGATTTCACGCAGAGGTTCGTCCCCACGTTTCGGCAAGACTTCAAGGCCCGAGACTCGGGCGGCTTTGACCGGCCCCGCTATTTGAAGCTCGCCTCCGAGCTCAAAGACCTGATCAGCCTCAACTCGGGCGACCCAGACCTCACCGCGGCCCCGGCCGCGGTCGAGGCGGCGGTCGAAGCGCTGCGGACGGGAAAGACCCACTACGTCTATCGAGGGCTCCCCGAACTGCTCGAGGCCCTCGGCCGCAAGCTCGCGACCGAAAACCGCGTCACGGTGGATCCGCGGACTCAGCTCATCGTGACAAACGGCAGTGCGGAAGCGGCGACGGCCGTGTTTCAAACGCTGCTCGAGCCGGGAGATGAGGTCCTGACGACGGACCCGTACTACAGCGGCCACGTCGGGTCCATCCTTGCGGCGCGGGGGGTGCCGGTGCTCGTCCCCACATCCGGTGACGCGTTGTGGGAGCCGGATCCCGCCGAGGTGGAGGCGCGGATCACTCCTCGGACAAAAGGCTTCATCTTCGCCAACCCCGGCAACCCCTCGGCGGCGGTCTACCGTCGCGAGACGCTTCAGGCGCTCCTGGACCTTGCGCACCGAAGGAACATCCTCATGATTCCCGATGAGTTGTTCGAGCGGTACGTGTACGACGGGCATCGGCATATCAGTATGGCATCGCTGCCCGGTGCCGCCGATCGAGTGATTACGCTAGGCGGCTTCTCCAAATCCTACTGCATGACCGGCTGGCGGCTCGGCTGGATCGCAGCGCCTGGCTGGTTGGCGGGCATCCTAGAACAGGTCCGCTATGCGATGTCCATGGCCGCCGGCACCCCGAACCAGTGGGGGGCCGTGGCCGCGCTCTCGGACGCCGCGCGGCCGTACTACGCCCAAGTGTATCGCACCTATGGTGAGCGCCGCGGGTACTTCATCCAGGCCCTGACGGCCGCGGGGCTCCCGCAGCAGCCGACGCCCGGGGCGTTCGTGGGGATGGTCGATATCCGCCGCACCGGGCGGACGTCCAGCGAGGTGGCCGAGATCTTCCTCCGGGAAGGCCGCGTCGCGATGTGGCCGGCGACGGCGTTCGGGCCGCACGGCGAGGGCTGGCTGCGGTACGGCCTGGTCGTGCCCCTCGACAAGTTGAAGGAGGGCATGGCCCGGCTGGCACCGGTGATCCGCACGTTGCTGCCGAGCAGCGCCCCCCGCGTGTGAACCGGGCCCGCGCATCGCGCCCAGGGAGAAGCCGCCGCTGAAAATCCTCATCACCGGCGCCTGTGGCCGCATCGGCGCTCACGTCGTGCGCGGACTCCTGGACCGCCATATCGCCGTCGTGGGCATCGATGCCGTCGTGCACTCGGGCAACTTGCGGGAGCTCGCGGCGCGAGTTTCCGTCTTCCCAGTCGATGTCCAGGACCTCGGGGCGATGCTGGCCCTGGCGGGGCGAGAAAAGATCACGCGGGTCATCCACCTCGCGGCCGCGATCGGGGACCAGTTCGACTCGCATCCGTGGGGATCGTATCAGGTCAATCTGGGCGGGACGTTGAACGTGCTCGAGGTCGCCCGCCACGCGGGCATCGATCGCGTCGTCATGGCCAGCACCCACAACATTTACCCACGGGCGTATGGGGTCTACGGTCCCCCGGAATGGCGACCGATCGCCGAAGATCATCCTCCCGATCCGCACCGTCCGTACGCCGTGATGAAGCTCGCCGGCGAGTACATGGGACGGATCTACGCGGAGCACCTCGGGGTGGACTATGCCGCAACGCGGTTCGCCAGCTACTATGGCGCGGAGCGGGCCATTCGGCGGGGGACCAAACCCCCCGACACCTTGAATCGGCTCATCCTCGACGCCGTGGAGGGTGTGCCGAGCATCGTGGAACGCGGAGGCGACCAGGTCTTCGACCCCGTCTACATCAAGGACTGCGCCCACGGGGTCATCTGCGCCGCGCTTGCCCCGGAGCCCCAGCGCGGCCGCGTTTATAACATCGGCGGTGGGCATCCGATCTCGCTCAACGCCGCCGCCGAGGTTGTTCGACGCGTCCTCCCCACCGCCCGCATCGAGATCGGGCCCGGAGACTCGTTTTCCCAGGATGGCCGACCCCATCACCCGCCCCTGGACATTAGCCGAGCGCGGCGGGAGATCGGCTACGAGCCGCAATATTCCCTGGAGCAAGGGATCGCCGAGTGCGCCCGGGAGTTGGCCCGGATGCTCAACCGGAACTAGCGCAGGACGCCCGCCCTCGCCCGCCGCTTACTGTAAACGTTTCACCACCGGGCTGATCCGGTCAACCGCGGCACGGATCTTCTCGATCGGCTGCAGAAACGAAGCACGGACGTACCCTTCTCCGTTCCCGAACGAGCTCCCGGGAAAGACCAGCACGTTTGCCTCTTCCAGGATCCGCTCGCAAAAGTCAAGCGAGCTCAGCCCCGTGGAGGTGATGTTGGGGAACAGGAAATGACCGCCCTGCGACCAGGCACCGCCAAGTCCGAGCTTTTCGAACCCTGCGAGGAGTACCTGCCGGCGCTCGGCGAAGGTGTCCCGCATCTCTCGAACGCAGTCCTGCGATCCGGTGAGCGCGGCGACGCCGGCCGCCTGCGAGACGGCGGGCGCGCAGATCGTCATCGTGTGCTTGATCACCTGCATCGCGTCGACGAGCGCGCGAGGTGGAACCAGGTAGCCGAGCCGCCACCCCGTCATCGCATACGTCTTGCTGAACCCATTGATGATGATCGTCCGACCCGCAAGTTCCGTCGCCGACGCGATACTCACGTGTGGAGTCGTGCCAAAGACGTAATGTTCATAGATATCGTCGGCCACGACAATGAGATTGTGCCGCAGCGCAAGGTCGACGAGAATGCGGATGGTCTCAGCCGGGATCACCGCGCCCGTGGGATTGTTCGGGCTGATCACCGTAAGGATCTTCGTTCTCGGCGTGATGCGTGCTTCGACGGCCGACGGGTCGAGCGCAAAGACGTGCGCCTCATCGCATGGCACCATGACCGGCACACCACCGGCCAAGCGCACCGCGCGCGAGTAAGAGTTGTAGTGCGGATCCGCGAGCAGGACCTCATCCCCGTCGTTGAGCAGGGCCTGGAAAGTGACGTAGACAGCTTCCTGGCCCCCGGCGGTCACGATCACCTGCTCTGCGGAAACATCGGCGGAGTAGTCACGCCGGCACTTCGCAGCGATGGCTTCCCGAAGATCATCCCGCCCCTGCCAAGAAGTGTAGTGGGTCGCGCCTTCGTCGAGCGCCCGCTTCGCCGCTTCGATGATGTGGCTCGGGGTCGGCAGGTCGGGGTCGCCTCGTCCCAGCGAGATCAATCCCCGTCGGCCCTGCGCTTTGCCGAGCAAACGCTCACGACCGCCAGACTGACTGGCCGTCGCCCGTTTTGAGATGAGCGAAATGACGCTGCCCGCTCCGGTTATCGTCAACTGAACCTCCGACTCAAGGCCACAACTAGGATAGTATCAAATGTACCATAGGTCAGAAGAAGATTCCTCCGGCAATCTCAGTGGACGTTGCGCCCCAACTCTCATTCTCATTCTTGTCGCTTCGCCTGACTGTGGCGAGCGTGCCCATCATGGTGCCCCAAAGAAAGGTCCACCGCGTATGTTGCGGCGAACGCCCGGGGATTCCGCCAGGTCCCTCGTGAGCGGATTTCGCTGGCCACAAGCGGCCGCCGCGCCGGGTAGACCGGAGGCATGATATCCAGTTGATCGGCACGGCGCCACCCCGACCGCGAGCCCCACAACCAGCACTGCGCCGATCTGCCAACGTCATCTGCGCACCGCCAAAGACGGCCACCTTCCGAGCGAGAATGTACGGCGTATCCACGAGAAACATTCCAAAGTTCGGCCCGGGATTTGCCGGTGGGAGCCATCGCACGGGCCATGAAGTGTTGCGGCATTGCTACAATTCTGTATCAGATGTCTCGATCTAGTACAAACCTGTAGTAAGATTAGTACATTTATGTTATAGTGTGAACTATGAAGGATAAGCTTTTTGGTTCGGCAAACCGGACAGATTGCCTGGTCACGATAGGCCGCCTCCAACGCACCTATGCCTCTGAGATCGCCCGCGTCCTTGACCGAAGAGTAATCGAAATCCAACGTGCAGTGGCGTCGCTTGAGAAGGCCGGGGTCGTCGTCAGCACTCGCATGGGCAACACACGGATTGTGGAATTGAACCCTACCTTTCCTGCCAAAGATGAATTGTACGCGCTACTGTTGCGCTTGAGCGAGATGCCCATCTACGCGAATCGTTGGTCAAAGATCCGCCGCCGGCCGCGCGCGATGGGCAAACCTCTATGAGGTTTTCCGGGATGCCGCTAGTCGAGGTGGTTGCTGCCGTGGCGACGCACCTGCGAGCATATGGCATAGAGGTTGTCGTCGTCGGCGGTAGCGCAATCACGTTGCACGTTCCCAACGTATATACATCTATGGATGTTGATTTTGCAGTCACATCAGGTATGGACCGTCACAGGATCAGGGTTGCCCTGGGCAAACTTGGCTTTCAAGGGCATGGGCGCATTTTTGTTCACCCGGATGCGAACTATTCGTTGGACTTCGTCGCGGATAGGCCGTATATCGACCAAGAACCTGTGTATGATTTTGCCGAGATTCCCACGTCTGTCGGCAATGTCCGCGTCCTGCATCTCGAAGACGCCATAGCCGACCGCATCGCGGCAATCTTGCACTGGAGTGATTCCGAATCGTTGGACGTGGCGGAACGCGCAGCCGCTGCCGCACGAGATCGTCTGACGTGGGCGCGCGTAGACGCCGCATTGCAAAAGCTGAATACAAAGTCGCCGGAGACCTTGCAACGAATGGCCCTGGCACGCAAACGGCTATGCCGCGCCCTCACGGAAAGCTAAGGAACGAACGCGGAGCTGACGAAGAGGTTCGCGCTCCTACCCTGCGCCTCCCGAGTGCGCCGCTTGATTGTCTGCCCAATGTCCCCCCGTGTCGCCAGCGCTGTCATCGTCGCCCGAACGGGGGGAAGGTCTACGTCTCGAACGGGGATGTGCCCAAGAGCGATCGACATGGCGAAATGGCGATCAAGACACTCCGATCTCGGAAGGTCGCCGCAGGAATAACCCTGTCGCGCGATACGAAGTGAGGGGCAGTAGGAGTTCTGTGGCCCGCCAAGTGGCCCACGCCCATCATGGCTCTGACTCGCGCTCGAGCCGGTAGCGCACTAGCGCGAGAAACCGATAGACGAGATGCACGAACTTCCCGTACGGCGCGGTGACGAACAACGCGGCGACGATCCCGAGGTGGATCATGAGTATCAAGCCCATCACGGGGGTGGCCCGGAGCGCCAGCGTGAGCATGCCCGTCAGTGACGCGAGGCCCAGCGTGATCACGAACACGTAGTCCATGCCGAGTGCCGCGCCCGCGGCCGGAGCACGGTCGCTCCGCACCTTCACCAAGAGCATCCCGCCGGCGCCGACGATGATCGCGACACCCCCAAGCGTACCGAACACGACCGGAGCGCTCGTCAGCGGATATGGGGGCATCAAATCGAACACATCCTGGTAGATCGCAGCGAGGGTCGTCGAAGCGATCGCGGCGAGGAATCCGTAGAAGACAAACGCGTGCAGAACCCCACGCCCACGCGACGCACGCTCTCCGGGGTACGGACAACCGGGTCCGCCGCCACGGAGCCAGCGCAGGGTGAGCGCGTCCCACACCGCTCCGCCCACCGCGGCGACCGTCAGCCTCTCGGGGGCTCCCCCTCTGATCTCACGCCAAAACCACACGCCCCCGGCCGTCCAAACGCCGAGCCAGTAGCAGAGCGCGGCGATGCCCGGCACCAGAATCGCCCAATACGCGACGACCTGATAGAATGCCCCCGGCCCCAGGTGCACGCCCAGCAACCGGCCCGGGCCGGCGAGCAGGACCGCGGCCCCCAGCACCACGATCACCGCCGCGGCGATCACCAGCACGGTTGCGGGAACGCTCTGAACGAGGCGCGCGAACGCCGGCGGCCAGCCGTACCGACGGTAGCTGGCCTGCCGCACCTCCGAGAGCACCTTCGGGATATTCACGCCAAACTCGTGGGGCGGCGAGTACATGCACGCGTAGTAGCACGCGCGGCAATCGTGGCACAGGTTGGCCAAATAGGTGATGTCGCCGTCCTTGAAGGCCTGCCGGAGTTCCATCGCCGGAAAAACCGCACAGTACCCCTCACAATACCGGCACGCGTTGCAGACGACCAGCTGGCGCTCCGCCTCTTGAAACAGATCAGTGAGCGGCATGCGTCGCCGCCTCCCGGCCGGCGAGGCGCCCGAAGACGCCGCCAATCGTCATTCCGAACCCGGCCAGGTACCCGCTTGCCAAAATGTTCCCCGACATGATTTCCCCCGCCGCGTAGAGGTTGGCAAATGGTCGGCCGTGGCGGTCGACCAGGCGCGCCGTCTCGTCGACGCCCACGCCCATGTACGTAAAGGTCACCCCCGGACGCAGGGGCGATGCGCAAAACGGCGGCCGATCGATCGGGCGCGCCCAGTTGCTCTTCGGGAGCCCCAGGCCGCGCGTGCACAACCCATCCAGCGCGTCCGCGCGAAACGCCGTGTTCCCGGCGGTCGCACGGTTGTACGCGTCGACCGTGCTCACGAGCGCGCCCGGATCGATCTGCAGCAGCGCGGCGAGCGCCGCGATGGAATCGGCCTGAAACGGTTTGTACAGCGGCGGGAGGAAGCAGCCGATCGCCTTCGCGTCGAAGATGCTGTAGGCAATTTGGCCGGGCTGGGCGGCGACCCGCGCCCCCCAGCTCGCATAGCGCTTGGGCCATAGGTCCTCGCCCTCGTCGGAAAACCGCGCCCCGGCTTGGTTGACGACGATGCCAAACGGGATCGAATCCAGACGCGTGGCGATGCCCCCATCGTACTTGGGTGCTCGAGCGTCGACAGCGATCGCGTGAAACCCCTTGGGATCCCCCACCTGCGCGGCGCCCTTCTCCAGCAGCGCCGCGAGCACCGTGCCGTCGTTGTAGGGGGTGCCGCGGACGACGAAATTGTCCGCCGCCGCCCCCCAATACCGCTTGAGCCAGCCGAGGTTGGCCTCAAACCCGCCGGCGGCGACCACCACGGCCTTCCCTCGCACGAGCTCGCGCGACCCGCCGCGCCGGAGGACGACCGCCTCGGCCCGGCGCCCCTCCACCACGATGTCCTCGACACCCGCTTCGTACCGCACCTCTACGCCGAGGCGCCGGCAAGTGTCATAGTACGCGTTCAGGAGCGCCTTCCCGCCCCCGAGAAAGAACCGGTTCGTCCGTCCCAGCGACAGCGTCCCGCTCAGCGCCCGCTGCCACGTCGCTCCGTGCTCCGTCATCCAGGGGGGAAGGGTTCTGGACTCGGAAATGGCAAAACGCGCCAGGTCCACGTTCACCTGACCCCCGCCAACCTTGCGCAGGTCTTCGAGAAATTCATCCTCTCCGTACTCCCCGGTGAGGTACGGATCGGCCCGGTCGTGGGCGCAGCGGACGTTGCGGGTGTGCCGACTGTTGCCGCCGCGCATGTGTTGAGGAGCCCGCTCCAGCACCAGGACGCGCCGCCCGGCACGGCGCGCCGACAGCGCTGCGCTGAGCGCCGCGTGCCCCCCACCGACCACGATGACGTGATACTCCTCCAACGCACTCAGGCGCGATCACGCTGCACGATGCGCCGCGCCCCCTCCCCAACCAGATAGAAGCCCAGCACGGCCAGAAATATCGCGACCCCCGCGGTGAGGGACGGCCACGGGGTAATCGCGAGGTACGAATACCCCTCTTGCAGGATCCGGCCCCAACCCGGCGCCGGCGGGGGCGTGCCGAAGCCCAGGAAGGACAGGCTCGCCTCGGTGAGGATCGCCCCGCCCGTGTAGATCGCTCCGAGTACGACGATCAGGTCGAGCACGTTCGGAATAATGTGCCGGGCCAGAATGCGCGAGTTTCGGGCGCCCACCGAGACGGCAGCGGTGACGAAATCACGCTCGCGGAGTGCCAGCACTTCCCCGCGAACCACGCGGGCCAGCGCCGGCATGATCGTCACGCCGAGGGCGATGATCACATTGGTGAGACCGGCCCCAAGCAGCGCCCGAATCACCAACGCCAGCACCAGCGAGGGAAAGACAAGGACCAGATCCGCCAACCGCATCAACACATATCCGACACGGCCACCGAGAAACCCGCCCGCCAACCCCCACGGAACCCCCCCGATGGTCCCCAGGGCGACGGATCCCAAGCCGACGATCAGGGAGAGCCGCGCACCATAGATGTCCTGGCTCAGGTTGTCGCGGCCGAGGTCATCGGTGCCAAGGAGGAACATCCGCGTCGGCCCCTCCAGGGTGTGGTTAGCGTGAATCGTCAGCGGATCGTACGGCGCGAGAACCGGCGCCGCGAGCGCCACCGCGATGACCACGGCGCTCAGACCGCCGCCCACGGCCAGGGCGCGGTTGCGAACGAAGCGCCGCCACCTCCCCGACGGTGCCCCAGCAACTTTCGAACGCCCGACACCACCTCGGGCGATGTGGGGGCTAATCATACGACACGCGGGGGTCGAGCCACGCGTACGACAGATCGACGAGCAGATTGACGAACAACACGCCACATGTCATGGATGCCACCACGGCCTGCACGACTGGGAAATCGCGCCCGAGGATCGAGTCCACCAGAAGCCGGCCCACCCCGGGCAGCGCGAAGACCGTTTCGGTCACGACCGCCCCGCCGAACAACCGACCAAATTCAATGCCCAACACGCTGAGCAGCGGGATCAGCGAATTTCGCACCGCGTGCCGAACGAGCACACGGCGCTCTGCGATGCCCTTGGCCCGGGCCGTTTGCACGTAGGGCGCCCCGAGGGTGGCGCGCAGGCTTGACTTGAGCACCAAGGCCAGGATGCCAACATACGCCACGCTGAGGGTCAGAACCGGCAGAATCATCACCCGCAGGTTGGCACCCAGGTTATTGAGCGGGGAGACGAATCCGCCGCTGGGGAGCCACCGCAGCGTGAGGGCAAACACCAAGATGAGCGTAATCCCCAGCAGGAAGTTCGGTAAGGTCACCCCAACGACGCAGAAGCTTGAAACTCCGAAGTCCGCCAGCGACCCGTACCACACCGCGGCCACGCTGCCGAGGACCAAGGCGCCCGCCGCCGCCAACCCCATTGACAGGATCGTCAATTCCGCGGTCGGCAGGGCCCGTTCCCGCATCGCCTGCGCGACCGGTTCGTGGGTGCGCAACGACCGGCCCAGGTCGCCCCGAAACGCGTGGCTCACCCAGTCCAGGTACTGCACATCCAGGGGACGGTCCAATCCTAGCTCATGCCTGAGCCTCTGCGCGGTTTGGGGATCCGCGTCGCGCCCGAGGATCAGCAGCGTCGGATCCCCGAGCAGCCCGTGAAGGAGCCAGAAGACCGCCATCGTCACCAGCACGATCATCGGGACGACCGCGGCGACCCGGGCGACGATGTAGCGCCACACGCACGGTCACTTTGCCAGCCAAAGGCTGCGGTACCGCGGCACCGAATCCGGGATCCACGCGTATTCTTGAACCGTTGTCCGCATCGGCGCATCCTCGGACGGATAAAAGACCCACACGTACGGCGCGTCGTCGATCACCTGTTGTTCGATCTGCGCGTAGATACTCTTCCGCGCGTTGCGGTCGTATGTGGAGTTGCCTTGGTCGAGCAGCTTATCGACGGTTGGATTCGAGTACCCCGTCGAATTCGCGTAGTTGCCGGTGTAGAACAAAATCCGCAGCAGCCCGTCTGGATCCGCCCGGAGCGTCCAGTCCGTCCGTGTCCAGTTGACCTTCTGCTGCAGGACCTCCTGGTACAGATTTGACGGGTCGACCGGGTTGATCGTCAGGGTCACGTTGATCCGCTTGAGCTGGGCCTGCAGCAACTGGGCGAACTGGAGTCCCACCGGCGTATTGTCGGTTGAGAATTGGGCCGAGAAACCATTCTGATACCCCGCTTCCGCCAGCAACTGCTTGGCACGATCGGGATCGTAGGAGAACCCCTTCGCGGTCCGGCTGTACCACCACACAATCGACGGGGTGGGCCCGTTGGCGATGCTGCCCCGCCCCCCGAGCATCACTTTCACGAATTCACCGCGGTCGATCCCGTACGCAATCGCCTGCCGGAGTGCCTTGTTATTGAAGGGGGGACGGTCGACCCGCCACTGGACCCCCCACCAATGACCCGACGGATTCTCGCTCACAACCTTCACCCCAGGGCTCTTCTGAAGCACCGCGATGTCCTTGGGATCCGGCTCGCTGGTGATGTCGAGCTCGCCTGTGCGGACCATCGTGTCGCGAACCGCGGGATCGGGGACGACCCTGTAGGTGATGCCATCGAGGGACGCCTTGGACCTACCCCAATACCCGTCAAACCGCTTGACCGACACGTGGTCATCCGGGAGCCACTCCACGAATTGAAACATCCCCGTCCCGACCGGATTGCGGCCAAAATCCTTACCGTACTTTTGATACGCCGCGGGGGAGACGATGAAGCCGGGGCGTTCGGTAAAGGCGGCGAGGAATCCCGCGTAGGGTTTCTTCAGGCGAAACACCACCGTCGTCGGCCCGCTGGCCTCGACGCCGGAGAGAAACGGGTCGAGTTGTTTGAATTGGGGGGAGTTGTTCGCCTTGTCCAGGATGAAGTCGATGTTCCACTTCACGGCTTCGGCGTCGCAGACGGTCCCGTCGTGAAATTTGACATTCGGCTGCAATGAGACCGTGATCGTCAGCCCATCCGCGGAGATCTTCCAGGATCGACCTAATTCGGGGGCGATTTCGAACGTCGGCGTCGCGGAGACGAGCGTGTTGTAGATCGCGTACATCACGGGCCGCTCCGACCAATCCACGGAAAAGTGTGGGTCCAGGGTGTGCGTATCGGCCACCGCTCCCACACGCAAGATCCCTCCTGGCTGTGGGGGGGGTGCCGCGAAGGCCGTAGCGCGCGTCGCCGCATCGCGCGCCAGCGCCAGGCCAAGCCCGGCCCCAGCGCTCATCCGCAGAAGGTCCCGGCGAGTGATGCGACGCCGGCGTGGGAAGGATGCCGTTCGATTCAAGGAATCCACCTGCCGATTCCTGTCGCGCATGGCTCCCCCTCCCTATGCTCATCGTTCCGCGGGCCGACGGGACTGGCCACATCCACGCCCCCCATTCCCTGCCTATGGACTAACCATCAGCAGCGACTCACACCCCCCGAGGGATGATCACGGCGCAAGACGGATCGTCACCGCCTTCGGCCCCCAAAACAACACCTCGTCGCTCGCCTTGACGAAGGCGTCGAGGCTATCGATCACCTTGCCGATCCGTGCAACGTGGAGCTCGCCCTTGTCGTCCCGCCACTGGCTCTTGCCGTAGGCGAACGCCAGCTTGTAAAGCTGGTATCGTGGATCGTCATAGTAAATGATGTCTCCGGGATCCAACCAGGTAGCGGGGTTCTCGACCTTCCCGATCTCGAGTGGATAATTCTTTTCAGTCCGCCACGCGGCCCCGGACCACCGCACGTGAATGGTCCGGTCGGCCATGGGAAAATGCCGCAGCAACGCCGCGATCGTCTTCGGGGCCTTTTCGTCCCAGAGTTCCGCGCCCGCCTTTGTGCCACCTAGGTCGATCATGATCTTATACATCCGCTCCCGCCTCGACGATCGTCAGCGGATATCCCACTCGGCGCAACCTCCAACGAAGTGGCTGCCGATCGCCATGCCGTACCGGTGCACTCCCGCTACCGGTACCTTGCCGCCCCGTCATGTGTCCTCATATAAGGAAGATGCGTACGTGTTATTTGGTGCATACGTTCTCGATGGCAGTCGTTCGTCCTGCTCTGGCAAGCGACTGGTCTCGGCAGTCGCAGGCACGTCCGAAAAACGTCCCATGTTGAGGTTCCGCAGGTGATTTGACCATGCGCGAAAAAGCTATGGTATGCCAAAGGTGCTACCGGTGTACGACCTTTGGACGGGTGCCCGAATACGATCGGCGCGACTCACGTCCTGCTTCAGGTTGCGGCTAATGAAATCACGCGGAGGGCACCATGGCAAAAACCCACGCGCTGGCGAATCTCGACTCAATCCGACGCACAATCGCAGACAAAAACCCCTCAGCGAACTCGCCCATCGTACGATCCGCGAAGTGGGCGGGTGATTCGGCGCGGGACCGCCGGGCCCTCGTCCGCCGCCGCAGCCCCGACGAGGTAGAGCGGTCGGCCGGCGAGGACATGATGCAGGCGACACTAGCGCCAAGGCAGCGCCATCAAATGCCCCGCATGGATCGCGCCACACGATGAACGCCTGGAATGGACTCATCGGTGCAGATGAACTCGAAGTGTACCGCCGCGCCGGTTACGGCCGCTTGCCGAAGGAAGGCCGGCGGCCGGCGGTGCTCGTGGTCGACATGGAATACAACTTCACGGGAGACAAACCGGAGCCGATCCTGTCGTCTATCGCCAAGTTCCGGAACAGCTGTGGCGAGATCGCATGGCGAAGCATCCCGAAGATCGCCCGGTTGCTGCGGATCGCCAGGGCGCGCGGCGTGCCGATCGTGTACACACACGGGTTCCCTCGAACCGCGGGTGCGACCCGCCACGAAGCCCGCCGGGGAACCGATATCGTCCGGGAGCTTGCCCCACGACGCCACGACGCGGTCTATCGAAAAGCGGCGGCCAGCGCGTTCTTTGGAACGCCTCTCGCCGCCTATCTCATGGGGCTCCGCGTCGACACCCTCCTGGTGACAGGATGTACGACGAGCGGCTGTGTCCGGGCATCCGTCGTCGATGCCCATGACTACCACTTTCGCACCATCGTCGTGGAAGAGTGCGTCTTCGATCGCGCCCCAACGCCGCACCGCATCAACCTATTCGATATGGCCCAGAAGTACTCGCTGGTCCGCCCACTCGGACACGTCGAGAAGTGGCTGCAGCGCGTCCGCGTACCGCATGACTAACCGAACGACGCAGGAGCATTCCCGCACAACCGTATCGAATCAGGGTGGCGAATGGTGGAGGGGGTGACACGTGTCCAACCGGCCGTGGTCGCGATTGTGCACAATGGCGGTCCGTCTGATCACCGGAATGCTGGTGGCGGCGGTGGCCGCGGGGGGGATGTTGTTCCCCGACTGGGGTATCCGACGAGCCTCCGCGCAGTCACCGACACGCGGCGGTACCTTGCGCGTGGGGATTAGCGGCGACTGGGGCACGCTGGATCCGGCACATTACACAAACGTCAACGAACGGCAGATCTTCTACTCGATCTTTAACCCCCTCTTTGCGCTTGACTCCTCCTTCACCATCAAGCCCGAACTCGTCAAGAGTTGGAGCATCTCGCCGGACGGGCTGCGTGTGACGTTCCACCTCCAAACCGGCGTCCGATTCCAGGACGGAACGAGTTTTGATGCGAGTGCGGTGAAGTTCAACATCGACCGGATGTTGAACCCCGAGACCGGGTCGGCCTTTCGCACGATTCTCGCGCCAATCAAGGAGACCCGTGTCGTCGACCCGGCGACCTTAGAGCTTGACCTCAGTGCGCCGTTCACCCCCCTGCTTTCCTGGTTCACCGAGGGGCCCGGGTTCATGTCCTCACCGACCGCGGTCCGAAAGTGGGGAGACCAATACGGCCTGCACCCGGTCGGCACCGGGCCGTTTGGGTTCGTGGAGTGGGTGAAGAACGATCACATCACGCTGAAGCGGTTCGACAACTACTGGGAACGCGGCCTCCCGTACCTGGATGAGATCATCTACCACCCGACCCCCGACGAAACTGTCAAGATGGCCAACCTGCGCGCCGGCAGCCTCGATGTCATCGACACCGTGCCGGCCCGCGAGCAGCGGGCCGTGCGCAATGATCCGCGGTTCCATACGATCCTGCTGTCCGGAGCGCGCTGGCCGATGATTCGGCTGAACAACGCGATGCCGCCGTTCAGCAGCAAAGCGCTTCGACAGGCAGTCTCGTACGCCGTGAACCGCGACCAGATCGTCACCGCGATCTATTTTGGTCAGGCCCGACCGGCGTACGGCCCGATCTCGCCTGTGTACCGCCAGTATTTCGATCCGGCGGTCAGCGCGTATGGCTATCTGACCGATATCAACAAGGCCAAGGCGAAACTCGTTGAGGGTGGGCAGCCAAAAGGCTTCTCCTTCACGCTTGAGATCTCCACGTCGCCGGAACAAGCCCGACTCGCCCAGTTGATCCGGGCACAGCTCGCGGAGGCCGGGATCACGGCCAACATCCAGGCATACGATCCGACGACCCTGCAGGACCGCATTACCGGAAAACGCTACCAGGCCGTGATCGGATCATGGACCCCCCGACCGGACATCGACGGCACGATGTACAATCACTTCAGCACGAAGGGGAACGTGAATTCCGTGTCCTACAGCAACCCGATGGTGGACGCCCTCTTCGAGAAGACGCGGGTGATCCCAAACGGTCCTGAGCGAATCCGGTTCTACCGGCAGATTCAGCGCCAGGTTGTCGAAGACGCCCCCTGGGTGTTCCAGGTCTTTGAGAACCTCATGATTGGAATGCAGAAGCAGGTCCAAGGTCTCCCGGCGATCCCGGATACCATGATGCGGTTCAAAGCCGTGTGGTTGCAGCAATAGGGCTCCGCCAAAGAAAGATTAGGACTTCCTCTGCGGCGCCTATCATGGCGACCCTCGCCGAAGTCTGTGCCAACCGGCGAGTACGCGCCCTGCCGATTACCGGCCTGTTCCATGACGGCACCGCACTTTCCGGCCATCCCATGAGGCCGCGGCGATGATGCGGTTCCTGTTCCACCGGATGCTCGCGACCCTGCCGGTGCTCCTGTTCCTCAGTATCGGCGTCTTCTCAATGCTGCATCTCGCGCCCGGCGACCCGGTCACGACGATGCTCAGCGACGACCTCGCGAGCCCGCAGGTCGCGGCCGCGCTCCGCCACCAACTCGGGCTTGACCGACCGCTGTATGTGCAGTACGGATGGTGGCTGCGCCGGGCGCTTCACGGCGACCTGGGGTACTCCTACCGGTCGAAATCTCGCGTGGCCTCTGAGATCACGGCGCGGCTGCCGGTGACGATCGAGCTCACGGTGTTTGCGATCGCCGGCGCCCTGAGCATCGCAGTCCCGCTGGGCGTCATCGCCGCGCTTCGCCGGAACACCGGGCTGGATGCCTTGATCTCCGGCATCGGCGCCCTGGGGCTCGCCATGCCGGCGTTTTGGCTCGGCGTGTTGCTCATCCTCCTGTTCGCCGTGCGGCTGCATTGGTTGCCGCCGTCGGGGTACGCGCCGCCCTGGCGGGGGCTGGGCCCCAACCTCCGCCTGATGATCCTCCCCGTCATCACCCTCGGGATGTCGTACGTTTCGGTGGTCATGCGTATCGCGCGCATGAGCGTGCTGGACGTGATCAAGGCGGATTACATCAAGACCGCACGGGCGAAGGGCATCCAGGAATCACGGGTGGTGGCTCGTCACGTCCTGCGGAGCGCGCTCATCCCGATCATCACCGTGGTGGCGCTCGAAACCGGCCGCCTCCTCGGCGGGGCCGTCGTGACCGAAACGATCTTCGCCCTGCCGGGCATCGGGCGTCTCGCGGTGGACTCGGTCCTGGACCGGGACTTCCCTGTGCTCCAGGCGGTCACGCTCTTCATGGCGCTCGCGCTGATCGCCGCGAACCTATTGGCCGACGTGCTCTATGCGTGGGCCGACCCTCGTATCCGGTACGGGTAACGCCGTGGTCGCTACATACGTCGCTCAGGGCACTCGAATACCCACCTCGGGCGGGATCTTCGTCACCGGCGCCCGCTTTGTGACCCGGCACCGGCTTGCTTGTGTGGGCGGATTACTCTCCCTCGGCATGCTGCTCGTCGCAGTGGTCGGTCCGACCGTTGACCCAACGCCGCCCAACGCCGTGCACGTGTCGGCGCTGCTGATCCCCCCATCGCGCACCTGGTGGCTCGGCACCGACGACCTCGGCCGCGACATCCTGAGCCGGGTGTTTGCGGGGGGGCGGATTTCCATTGGGATCGGCGTCGTTGCCACGCTGACCGCGGCGGTCGTGGGCGTGCCCGCGGGTATGGCGAGTGGTTTCTGGGGCGGGTGGCTCGACGGCGCGCTGATGCGTCTGATGGACCTACTGTTCTCCATTCCGACGATGGTCCTGGCGATCGCGATCGTCGGGGTGCTCGGCCCCAGCGTGACGAACGCCACACTCGCAATCGCGTTGGTCGCGATGCCACGGTTCGCGCGGCTGGTGCGCGGCCAAGTCCTCGCACTCCGCGAAATGGAGTTCATCCATGCGGCACGGGCCGTCGGCGCGCCGCCGGCGCGCATTCTGCGACGCCATCTATTGCCGAATCTGCTTGGGCTTGTCGTCGTCCAGGGCACGCTGACCGTCAGTTTTGCCATTCTCACCGAAGCATCATTGTCGTTTCTTGGGCTCGGCGTCCAACCGCCGACTGCATCGTGGGGGTCGATGCTGCGTTACGGCTATCCGTTCCTAGATCAGGCTCCGTGGACGGCCATCACGCCGGGCATGGCGATCATGCTCACGGTGTTGGGCCTCAACCTGCTCGGGGACGGGATTCGGGACCTCCTCGATCCTTCGCTGTGAGCGTGACGCGCGGCTGCGGGGGCGAACTATATCATGAACCTCCACACCCCCTGAGTGTAGACGCCCCCCAACAGAGCTTGACGGGGCGGCAACGATGAAGCGGATCCGCAGCGGTGACACGCCTCGTCGCGGTGTCGACGCCCCGGAGGACAGCCAGTTCGTCCCCCGCTGGAGTCCGTCCGTGGTGGAAGCCCGAATTGCGGGAGCCTTTGGGCGCGCTTCCCCTACCGGTTTGTAGGGAAGCCTTTCGGCCGCCCGAGGCAAACCGGATGCGGATGGCCACGAGCCAAAGTGGTGGCGACCGGTTGGGTCCACTCGGACAGCCCTTGGCCGTTCGGTTGCGGCTCAGAACCGTACTCCCGCGGTCCGAGGGGTCGAGCATGCCCCCTCCGCGCCAGAGACGGAAGAGCCGCCGCCTGGGCTTGCAGCCCTGTGCGGCCTTCGCCGCCGACCCGCTGTAGTTGTCGTCAACGCCGTACTCCCGTGTGTACGGTCCGGACCGCGGCGCCTGACCGACGTTGTCATCGCTGGCCCCCCTCAGCGGCGCCGACGTCAAAGAGCCTACTCCGCCCGGCTCAGCCGCAGCGGCTGAGCCCCCTCCATCCAAACCCGTTGGCCCGCTGCGGAAAGTTCGTCCAGGTTCGCCGTCACCTTGCCGATCACAGAGACATGGAGCGCAATCGACAAATCCGGGTGGCGCCATTCCGCCCGGCCGTACGCCAGCCCGATCTTTTTCATTCGCGGGTAGTAGATCACGTCGCCGGCTGCCAGCACGTGCCCCTCGTTCTCGACGTCGTGAACACCGATGTCGTAATCACCCTCGGTCCGCCACGCGTCGCCCGACCATTTCACCTGAACCGCCCGATCGATAATCGGCAGCGCCGCCCACAGCGCCTTCACGGTGCGCGGTGCCTTGGCGTCGAGCAGTTCGACACGTCCGGTCACGCCGGCCAACACGATTTGCAGCTCCACGGCCTAGGTCTCCTTGCGGCGAATCGTCATGGTCTTCGCTCCCTCGAACATGATCGCTTTGGCTTTGTCCAAGAACGCCGACCAGTCGCCGGTGATCTTGGCGACCGGGGTGAGGGTGGACACACTGGTCGGCCCGCTCTGTTGCGCCTGTCCGTAGCACACGCGGATCCCCCGATATTGCGGGTGATAGTACACATACCCCGGCCAGTGCAGCACCTGACCGTTCTCCGGCGCCGTCAACCGGATCGGTGTCTCGCCGAGGGCTCCCTCTTTTCCCCAGAAGCGCAGCATCTGGCCGCTCCATTTGGTGTTCGTGACCGAGCCGGTGAGCGTGAGCGCATCCCAGAGCGCGCGCGTCGTTTGGGGTGCGGTCTCATCGAGGAGGTGCGCCACCGCGCTCACCCCGTCCAGGTCCAGCTCGATCTGACGCTTGATTCCCCCACCCGGCTGTGCGCGGGAGGCGCCGGCGGATGCCTCCTTGCCTTCCGCCCGGCGAAACTGAATCCGCTTCGCGCCGTCCCACTGCAGCCGATCGGCCACCTTCGCGAGTTGGGGGATCTCCTCCGCGTCGATCATCCCGAGCGGGGTCAAGTACAGGAACCCCGCCGTGCCCCGGAACCGTGCTCCGCCGTACGCGATCGCGATTTCCTTGATCGGCGGGTAGTAGACAATCTCACCTGGATGCTGAAACGACTCGCGATTCTCCGTTTCGTCGACGGCGATGGGAGCATGCTCGAACATCCGGAACATCTCCCCGCTGAGCTGGGCGTGCACGGCCCGGCCCTCGAAGGGCATGGCTCGCAGCACCGCCGCAGTGGTTTTTGGCGCGGTGTCCGCAAAGAGCGTAGCGTGAAACACTTGGTCGCCGAGCACGATCTCGATCCGCGTCACTGTTCCGCCTCCTCAATTGTTCTAGAAGTGCTCCTGATTGGTGCTCTGCTACGGCGGTTCCCGCTCTCCCGGGAGGGGCCCGCGGGGCCCGGCTTGGCGCCTTGAGCAGCTCCCGCGTTTTCCCGGCGTGCAAAGTGCCGGCGCGGCGGCCTGGAGCCGGAGTCCTCTGATCGAGGTCAGGGCACGCGGGTCGCCCGCGAAAGGGATCTGCCCGGGCCGCGGTGTGCGCTTGCTGCATCGCCAGTGGCCCGAACATCCGCCCGCAGGGAGCGGGTGCGACGCCTTCATGCGGAGCATCCCGAACACGCTCCGGCGCGTGCGGTCCGCGCGGGCCGGCGGCACGACGGAGGGGCAGGTCCGACGAGCGGACGCGGCGGCCGGCAACCCGCCGAAAGGGTGTCGCGGCGATCCCGACGCACCGCCGGAGGCCCAAGGTTCCACCCGTGCCCGCGATGGTCACGACAGACAAGGATTGCTCACTCCTTCGACGTGGGAACCGGCGTGGCGTCCCCCATCGGTCGTGTGGGATTCGGGGGTCTCCGCGCGGCGGCGGAGGGCGTCCGAGCCATCAACGCGTGCGGATCCAACACATCCCGGATCATCTCTCCGACATGATTGAAGAGGAACACCGTCAGAAAGATCGCGAATCCTGGGGAGAAGGCGACCCACGGCGCCGTGGCGAGGTATTGGAAACCATCGCGCAGCATCCGACCCCAGCTCGGCGTCGGGGGCTGCACACCCAGACCGAGGAAGCTGAGTGCCGCCTCCCCGAGGACGACCGACGAGAGCGCGATCACCGACCGCACCACGAGCACGTCGGTGGTTTGAGGCAAAATGTGCCGGACGAGAATCCGGTTGGCCGAGGCACCGAGGCTGCGGGCCGCGGCCACGAATTCGGCTCCCCGCAGCGCGAGCACTCGGCTCCTGACGAGCCGCGCATAGGCCGCGACGTGCCCGATCGCGAGCGCAATGATCACGCTCTCGATCCGCCCGGGGCCGAGGATCGCCACGATCGTCAGTGCAAGAATGAGATCGGGGAAGATGTACAGCGCGTCGATCAGCCGCATCAGGGTCTCATCGAGCATGCTCCCGCCCCAGAATCCCGAGACGAGCCCGATCAAGGTCCCGGCAACGAGGCTCAGCAAGACAGCGCTCGCGCCGATCAGCAGGGTCGTCCGCGTGCCGTAGATGATCTGGCTCAGCACATCTTTGCCGAGCAGATCGGTGCCCAGGGTGTGACCCCAGGTGGGCGCCCGCATGCTGAGGGTTCCCTGGATCTGGATCGGATCGTACGGGCTCAGCAGCCGTGGGAAGGCCGCCGCAGCGACCAGGAGGAAGACCGCTACCCCCAAAATCTCGCCGCTCGGAGTGGTGAGTTGTCGCGCAAGCCGCTGCAGCACCATCGCCATCCGGAAGCGGTCAGTCGTACTTGATGCGGGGATCGAGCACGCCGTACGCGAGGTCGACGACCAGGCTGCTCAACACGACGGCGATCGTCACGAGCAGCACGGTCCCCTGGACCACCGGGTAATCGCGCGACTGGATTCCATCGCTGAACAGCCGCCCAATCCCGGGGAGGCTGAACACCACCTCCACGATGACCGCACCCGCCAGCATATACGGGACGCTCTGACCAACGACCGTCACCAGCGGGATGATCGCGTTGCGCAGCGCGTGCTTGTACAGGATGGTCCGGTCCATCAGTCCCTTGGCGCGGGCCACTCGGATGTAATCGCTGTGCAGGACATCGAGAAGCGCCGAGCTGAGATAGCGGGTCCACGACGCCGAGTAGTACGCGGCCAGGCTGACCGCCGGGAGCAGCATCGACGCGATATTTTGTCTCCAGTTCTCGGTGAACGGAACGTAGGCGCTGTTCGCCAGCCAACCCAGTTCTACGCCGAAGAGGTAGATGAGCAGCATCCCGAGCCAGAAGTTCGGGACGCAGATGCCGGCCATAGTGGCCGCCGTCGCCACACGCCCGAGCGGGCTGGACCCGGCGACCGCGGTGAAGACCCCGGCTGGGATCGCGGTCAGCAGAGCCAGGAGCGTCGCCAGCAGCGTGAGTTCCAGCGTCGCCGGCAGCCGGCCCGCCAGCGCCGATCGTACGTCCATCGGGTACTCGAACGACCGGCCGAGATCAAGCGAGCCCAAGCGGCGCAGCCAATCCAGGTACTGGACGATGATCGGTCGATCGAGACCCAATCGCGCCCGCGCTTGCGCGGCCTGCTGAAGCGTCGCCTCGTGCCCCATCAGATAGAGCGTCGGATCCCCCCCCACCGCGGTCCGCATCAGGACGAAGATGCCGAGCGTCACCACCAGCGCGGTCGGGATCAAGATGATGACTCTCCGCAGCACGTAGCGCCACATCGGGGCGTCTCCGACGACCGGCGTGGCCGGTCGGCCGACCGCTTACACCCAGGCCCCGGCGACGCGCGGGATCAGGTCGAAGCCGTAGCGGAACCCCTGGACGTCCCGCCTTGTGATCGCGTAGTCCGGGCTGGCATAGTAGAAGACGTACGAGGCATCGTCGACGATCAGCCGCTCGGCCTGCCGGTACAGCTTCGTCCGCACCTTCCTGTCGTACGTGGCCGACGCATCCTCCAGCAGCTTATCGACCTGTGGGTTCGAATAGTGGGAACTGTCCGCGTAGCCCTTGGAGTCCCACAAGATGTACGCGAGGCCGTGGGGATCGGGGCGTGGGGTCCAGGTTGATGGGACGGAGAAGGGGATTTCCCCCCGGAGGACCATCGGATACTGGTCGCGCTCGCTGACGAGGCGGATATTGATCTCCAGGCCGATCGCCTGCATCTGCGCCTGGATCATCTCCCCGAGCGGCACGGTGGAATTCAGGACATACAGCAGGAGCGGGGTCGGCTTGTCCAGATAGCCCGAGGCCTTCAGCTTTTGTCGGGCCATCTCCGGTCTGTACTTCGGCCCGTTGTAACTCGGGTCCGCCCACCACCCCTCGTGAAAGAACTTGCCGGTCGCCTTCCCCAGTCCGTGGTAGATCACTTTGACGATCTGCTCCCGATCGATCGCGTACATGATCGCCTGCCGCAGGTCCCGGTTGTCGAACGGGGGCACGTCCACCTTCATCTCAATCGCCGCCCACGCATACGCCGGGCTCGGGATCACCCGGTAGGCGGTGTCCTTCTGGAACGCCAAGATATCCTCCGCCGGCAACCCCTCGAGCGTCACGACATCGACCTGCCCCCCGCGCAGCTGCGCGTCCGCCACCGCGGGTTCCGGAAACTCCAGGAAGATCATACTCTCCGACCGGATCGCCTGCGCGTTCCAATATTGGGGGTACCGCTGCACCACCACCCGATTCCCCTGGATCCACTCCACGAACTTGAAGGGCCCCGTCCCGACCGGGTTCCGGGCAAAGTCCTTCCCGTACTTCTTCACCGCCGCCGGCGAGACCATCAGTCCCGGCCGGTCCATCAGCTCCGAAAACAGCGGTGGGTACGGTCGCGTCAGGTAGAGCTGGGCGGTGGTGGAATCCACCGCCCGAACGCCTTGGATGATTCCTTCGAATCGCACGCGGTGCTCCGAGCCGGTTGCCGGGTCCAGAATCCGCTCGATGTTGTACTTCACCACCTCCGCCGTAAACGGCGTCCCGTCGTGGAAGACCACCCCGGGCCGCAGGTGGAACGTCACGACGCGTCCCGTCGATCCGATCTCCCACGACCGGGCCAGTACCGGGAAGAAATTCCCCTGACTGTCCGCGTCGATCAGCGGTTCGTACAACGTGTACAGCACGACGCGGTCGTACAGTCGGGCGTTGATGTGCGGGTCCAGGCTCCTGGCGTTGGCGCCCCGGGCGATGCGGAGCGTCCCCTTCGCCTGCGCCGAGGCCCCCCGGGGCGCCAACAGCCTCGCCGCACTCACGATCCCCGCGGCGGCGGCCAGGAAGCCGCGGCGAGTCAAGGTGTGCCGCGCTCGGCCCGGTCCCTCACGCATTCCCCACCCCTCCTCGGTCGACAGCGGCTCGTGTCTCCGATGCGTGCCGCGCACAGATCCACGCCCCCAGCAGAACGTCCAATCCGACACTTCCGGGGGCCCGCAGGCACACGGTGTCATCCGCCCGCAGCCGGGCGGGCACCCTCCCCCCGACGATCTCCCACAGCTCCGCGTCGACATCCGCTTTGCTGACCCGGCCGTCTGCGATCAGACCGCGGAAGTCGGAGCGCTCGGCGCACTCCGCCCAGTTCGACACGACGAGCCGCACGCTCCCGCGCTCCGCGCGCATGAACAGAGCGGGCGGCAGCTCCTCCCCCGCGCCCAATCCATAGACCGTCGCCCCGGGCTTGATCCACTCCGGCGACAGCACGGGAGCCATGGCGTTTGTCGCGGTCACGAGAAAGTCGGCTCGGCCGGCCACCTCACGCACGCTATCCACGGCGTGCGCGCGCGCGAATCCGGCGGTGGCGAGCGCTCGCACGAGCTGCTCACGAGATGCGGGATGCCTCGACGTCACGACGACCTCCCCGGCCCGCCCGGCTTCGATCAACGCCTCAACCACGGCCCGCGCCAGTCGCCCCGCGCCGACGACGCCGACCGTCGGCCTCGGGGCGGCCACGGTGTGCGCCGCGGCCACGACCGCCAGCGCCGCGATGCGGAGAAGGTATGTCAGGTGCTCATCGATCGTGGCCAAGAGCGTGCGGCGCGACAGGCTGGCGATATGCAAATAGCGCACCGGGTCGTCGCCGAGGATCGAACCAAGGAAGCGATAGCCGACGACGTCCAACTCCGAAATGACGCAGCACTTCGAGATCGACGTCACCCCAGCCTCGCCGTCCGGCAGCGGCACCCGCAAGACAGCGCGGCGGGCCGGCGGAATCACGATTCTCCCCGACGCCTCCCAGAGCAGACCGTCCCGGACGATCTCCACGGCCTCGCCCAACGCGATGCGGCGCCGGGCGTCGCCCGGGCCGATCAGCTGGCCGCCGCGGCTCTGGACCTGCGCGAGCCCCTCCTTGACGGTGGCCGCCCACGAGGCCATATCCGGCTCGCGCCCGGTTCGCCCCTCAGGCCCGCCGAACCCGGATCCGCGCGGCGCCTTCCCACTCAACGCGGCTGCCCAGAGCGGCCAGCTCCTCGACCCCGCCGAGCATGCGGCCCACCAGCGGAGTCGGATGCGCCCCGTTTGGCCCCTGCATCCGTGCCTGACCGTACACGAAGCGGAGCCCGTTCCACTTGTGCAGGAAGATGATGTCCCCTGGGTTTTGCAACTGCGACATATTCTCGCGCTCCGGCGGCTCCGGAATCTGCACCCAGAGGCGCAGCATATCGCCGCTCCATTTGGTATTCGTGGCCGGACCCTCCAACGGAAGGGCATTCCAGATGTTGTTGCAGATGATCGGCGCTTGATCATCGAACAACACGGCATCAAAAGCCTTTCCGTCAAACTCCACGACGACTCGCTTCATGTTCGCCTCCCACTTCTTGATCCAACGCCGTCCCCTACAGCCGTCGCAGAACGATGCGCTTCGCCCCTTCCCACTGCAATCGGTCGGCCTTCTTGGCGAATTCTGTCAGATCGCCCTCGATGCGGCCGATCGCGGAGACCATCATCGGCCCGGTCACCCACGAGAACCGCGCGCCGCCATAGGCAATGGCAATCTCTTTGGCCACCGGCAGGAAGACAATATCCCCAGGCGCCTGGTACCCGACGGGGTTCTCCATGCCAAACGCCCACTTCGAGACGTCGAGTTCGAACGCGAAGTCGGTATTGGTGTGGAACATATCTCCGGACCACTTCCCGTGTGTGACCCGGTCCTCGTACGGCAGACATTCCCAGAATTTCGCAACGGTCACGGGGGCTTTGTCTTCAAAAAGGACGGCGGTCACGGTGACGCCGTCCAACTCCACACCGATTCTCTTCATTGGTCGCCCTCCACTGTTGGCCTCCAGAAACCGGCCGGATCAGCCCTACGCCCACCAATATTCGACGTGCTGCCCGAACTCAGACCCACGAACGGGCCGGGGTGGGGGCGGTTCGAATCGACCTTGCGATTCGGCATCGCGGAGCCCACCGAGGCCTGACGCGGGACACGCCTCAGCCTGCCAGCTGCAAACAGGCAATACGTCATTCGCACCTCGCCACACTTGGTTCGCCCCGGCAACGAATCCGACGCGCCGACCGTCGAGGTGATCCTTGGGAGCGGAAGAAATATAACGCAACCTTCAGTCCACCGGCATTTTCGTGTTCGTTGAGGGTGATCCAGCTCCCTCCTCAACCCTGTGGCCGCGCAAAAGCACGCCCCCAAGTGATCCCATGCCGCCGGGCGAGACCGCTCCTTGTCGGCTCAGCCGAAAGCACGGGCTAAGCCGTGGGGACAGCAGTAGGAGGACCGTGAGCGTCCCGGTGAAGAAAACCCGGAGAGCCCGACGCGGTGATTACGTGAGAGGTGGCGGATGACGATGCGTTTCGGCGCGGGATTTCCCGGCTGCCGGGAAGGAACGGCGTATCCGGTTGGATTTGTGCGCGTCCGAGAACTCGCCGCGTTCGCACGCCGTGCGGAGCACCTCGGCTACTACTCGATTTGGTCCAATGATCACTTGACGACCCGCCAAGGCATCCGACTGACGCAGGCTAGTACACCGAACTACTACGAACCCCTCGTCACCTATGCGAGCCTCGTGAACATCACCGATAGGCTGCGGTTTATGTTAAGTACAATCGTTCTTCCCCAGCGCGAAGCCGTGCTCCTGGCCAAGCAGGTAGCGACGCTGGATACGTTGAGCGGTGGACGCGTGATGCTCGGCGTGGGCCTGGGCTCGAACCGGGAAGAATTTGAGGCTGTCCACCCCGGGCTCAAAGGCGCGCATCGGGGGACGTGGGTCGAAGAGGGCATTCAGGGTCTTCGTCTCCTTTTCAACGCCAACCCGGCAAGCTTCAAAGGACGCTACGTGCATTTCACAGGGGTCGAATTAGCCCCCCAACCGGCGCAGAGCCCATTTCCCATCTATATCGCTGCGAATACGCCCGTTGGCCTGCAGCGCGTCGGACGTCTCGGCGATGGGTTGATCGTTGCCGGGCTTTCGCCGGAACAAACACGCCGCGCATGGGCTGAAGTGAGAGAAACTGCGGAGGCCAGTGGTCGGGATGCAAGCCTGCTCAGTCTGCACGTTCAGACGTGGTTGACATTTGGCACCAGCCAACGGGACGCAGAGAAACGGGCATTGAGTTCCCAGCATCTCCGAAGAACAGCGGTAGAGAGTCGTCGCACGGACGAGGATGTATTGGCGAACTATCGAGCGAGCAATCTACTCGGCACCCCACCTGAGATTGTGGAGCAGATCAAGAGCTTCCAAGCAATCGGTGCATCGCACCTCGGCATTGTGTTTGTTGTTGACAAGATGGACGAGCTCTTGGCAGACATGGAGGTGTTCGCGACTGAGGTGATGCAGGCGTTCGAAACACAGTAGCGCACCGTCCCGGCTAAGCCTTGGGAAGCGGTAGGTGATACCGATATCTTCGTGAGCGGAGCGGGCGCGTTTGTCCGCCCCTCACTGAACCGATCGAGGCAGGGTCGAGCCCCATCTTCGCCCCGTGAGGACACGCGGGTATGATGACGGAGGAGTGACGAGTTTCCCCCCGCGGCGCCGAGGAGGAGGCGCTCGCTGTCACCGCGCACGGTAGGCCGCTCTGGCATGCCGCCATGTGATCGCCACATCGCCCCGCTGCCGCAGGTGTTCGAGGTGAGCGAGCATCTCCACCACCGCCAGGCGGGCCTGCTGGGGAGGCAGCCCGGCGCCGAAGAGCCCCTCGGCGACCTGGTATCCGGTAAGGGCGGTTCCGTCGAGAAGCGCGCGCACGGCCCTCAAGCGCTCAGCGTGATGGGCGCGCAGACCAGCGATCCGTGCCCGGATATCGAGGATCGGCGCCCCGTGCCCCGGGTAGGCCTCTCGAACGGGCAAGTGCTCGATCGCGTCCAGCGCACTGAGAAAATCGCGAAGCGGATCGGGGCCGGAGTACGGGTACCAGCCGATGTTCGGGGTGATCCGCGGCAGGAGGTGGTCACCGACGAACAGGGTGGCCGAGGGGGGATGGAAGAGGCAGAGGTGGGCGGGCGAGTGTCCCGGGGTGAGCACGGGAACGAACTCGGCCCCGGCCAGCGCCAGCAGGCAGTTGGTGGGAATCCAGTCGACAAGCGGCAGCGGCGCCAGGGCCGCGAGCAGATCGTCGAGTTCCCGCGTGATACTGCGGAGGGCGGCCGCGGGCATCCCGTGCGCCTTATAGAATTCCGTACCACCCCCATCCGCATCCGGGCCCCAGACCCGCCCGACCAGCTCGGCCTCCCCGGGAGACGCCAGCACAGGGACCCCGTAATGCTCCTGCAAGCGGCCGGCCATCCCGATGTGGTCCGGATGATGGTGGGTCAGCACGATCGCGCCGAGCTGGCCATGGACAGCGGTAAAGACGGCCACCTCCCCCCGCAACGCCGCCCAGGCGTCGGGGCTGTAGAAGGCGGTGTCGATGAGAATCGTCCCCGCTCCGGTACCGACAAGGTACACGTTGGCCGTCTTGAGGGGAAACGGCACCGGCAACGTGACTTGATGAATGATCAGATCGGATGCAGACATACCCAGGCACTACCGGGTGAGGGCCCGGTCGCGCCATCCACGCGCCCGGGGTTACCGGTCGTGGAGGAGGCCATCGTGCCGCTGCCCCTCGCGGGCGGTCCGGCCGGGCTCCTCGACAACCAGCGGCCTCTCGCGCCCTCAGACCATGGTGAGCCCTCCACCGACGCTCAACGTCTGGCCCGTGATGAAGGACGCCCGTTCGGACGCAAGGAAGAGCACAGCGTCAGCCACCTCCTCAGCTCTGGCCAGGCGTGCCAAGGGGGTCGCTTTGATGATCGCCGAGACGAGCTTCTCGTTGCCATCCGCGATCAGCCCCTGAAGGAGCGGGGTGTCCGTCAGGCCGGGCGCAACGACGTTCACCCGGATGCCGTGGCGCGCCACCTCCCGGGCGAGCGCCTTGCTGAACGCGATCACAGCGCCTTTTGCGCCGGAGTACACCGCCTCGCCGGATGACCCCGCCCGGCCGGCCTCGGAGCTCACGTTCACGATGAGCCCGCGGCGCTGCTCAACCATGTGGGGGAGAACCGCGTGCGACGTGGCCAGGACGCCCCGAAAGTTGATCGCGATCACCCGGTCCCAGAACTCCTCCGTCGTATCGGCGAACGGGACGATGCGGTCCCATCCCGCGACGTTCGCCAGGACATCGATCCGCTCCCAGTGGGCCAGCACCTGTCGCAGCCCCTCGTCGACACTTGCCCGGCTGGTCACGTCCATCCGCACCGGGAGGCCATCTCCTCCCGCGGCGGTCACAGCGCCCGCCACGGCCTCCGCACCCTCCCCGTCCCGATCCGCAACCGCCACCCGGGCACCCTCCCCCGCGAGGGCGAGGCACACCGCCTTCCCGATCCCGCTCGCGCCGCCGGTGACGACGGCTACCTGGTCATGACGCGTCACGTTCGCACCCCCCTTACGGCGACAGCCGCTGCCCGCAGCGGCCGCAGTAGGCCATGTTGGCCGGAAGCCCCCGGGCGCCACACGAAGGGCACGTCCGGGCCGGCGGCCCCCAGATGAACTCGGCTGGCCCGCCGTCGCGCGCGTCCTCGCGCACGTCCCGATAGCTGGGCGGTCGCTTGTCGACGAACGCCGACATCCCCTCCCACGGCTCGCGGGTGGCAAAGTGCAGGCTCAGCCAGTCGCGGGCGTGGCCGACGGTCATCGACCAGGCGAAATCCTTCCAGAAGTTCGCCTGCTGGAGCGTATACCGCGTGCACTCTGGGAACTTGTCGATCAGCTTCTGGCAGAGCTCGTCGACGGCCGTGTCGAGTTGCTCGCGGGGGACCACGCGATTGACGAGTCCCCACTCCAGCGCCTGCCGGGCATCGATCGGATCGCACGTCAGCAGCATCTCGCGCGCCCGCCGATCGCCGATCATGATCGGCAACCACTGGGTCGCCCCGCCCGCGGCCACGCTGCCCACCCGCGTGCCCACCTGGCGGATCGTGATCCCTTCGACCGCCACCGCGAGATCGCAGGCCATGTTGAACTCGTTGCCGCCGCCGGCGACGATCCCATTGAGCCGGGCGATCGTCGGCTTGCCGAGGTTCCGCAGCAGGTCGTGGCATTCCACGAACACGCTCATGTACTTCCAGTAGTCGCGGGGCCGCTGGGTGTACTGCGTCGCGTACTCGGTCACGTCGCCGCCCGTGCAGAATGCCTTCTCGCCGGCGCCGGTGAGCACGAGCACCGCCACGCCGTCGTCGTACGATGCGTCGCGAAACGCCTCCCGTAGCTCGACCAGGGTCTGGGTGCGATAGGCGTTGTAGACGTGCGGTCGATTGACCGTCACGCGGGCCACCCAGCCCTGCTTCTCGTAGAGGATGTCCTGGAATTGAAAGCTCTCCGGCGCCCGCGGCTGAACCGGGGTGCCGACCGTCTCCTGGATCACGCTCATGACGCTCCCTCCCTCATGGGGCAGTTGTCCTTCCCGCTTCAGGCCGTTTGTTGTCGGGCCAGTTTGCAAAGTCGCTCGTGGGCCAGCAGCGCCGCGCCCAGGGCGCCCGCGTAAACTCCCAGGTCATCCGGCGCCACATGAAACTCGCACTTCAGAGAAGTCTCCAGGGCCCAGCGCATCAGCGGTACCCGGGTGAGGCCGCCGCTCAGCCCGTACTCGGGTTCCGGCTTCACGCGCTTGAACACCTGGCCCGCCCGCTCCGCCAACGCGACCACGGCGCCCGCGCACACGTCCTCGGCGCTGCGGCCGGCGGTCAGGTGGTTGATCACCTCCGACTCGGCGAACACCGCGCAGACGCTCGAGATCGTCGCGGGGTCGGTCGCGGCTGCGGACAAGGTGGGGATGTCGGCCGCCGCGTAGCCCAGGTAGCGCATCGTCTTTTCCAGGAACGCGCCGCTGCCCGCGGCACATTTGTCGTTGAGCCGGAACGCCTTGACGCGGCCGCGGGCGTCCAGGCGGATCGCCTTCACGGTCTGCCCGCCGATGTCCAGCAGTGTGCGGACCCCGGGGAACAGCCAGGACAGCGCGCGCGCGTGACACGTCAGCTCGGTGATCGACAGATCGCGGAACGGGGCCATGTACCGGCCGTACCCGGTCGCGGCGATGTAGCCGATCTCCGCCTGCGGGATCCGGGCCGTCTCCAGGACGTCGTGCAGCGCCCGCGCCGCCGCCTTCGCGAAGTTATACCCGCTGTGGAAGGTGACCCGCCCGAGGATCCGTCCCGCGGAATCGGCGATCACGGCCTTCGTGTGGGTGGAGCCAAGGTCGAGGCCGAGGGTCAGGCTCACAGCCCCCCCCCTGCGGCGACGCCGGCCTGTGCGGCGACGCGGTCGAGCGCGTGCAGCGCGGCGCCGACCGCGCCGCAGTAATGGGATTCCTCGCTGACGTTGACCGGGGCGCCGGTCAGCTCCTCGATGAGCTTGACCATCGCGGTGTTGCGGGCCACGCCCCCGGTGAACGTGATCTCGGGCTCCACGCCGACCCGGCGCAGCAGCGACAGGCTGCGGGAGGCGATCGCCACGTGCACGCCCATCAGCACGTCCTCGGTCTTTCGGCCCCGGGCCAGCCAGCCCAGGATCTCCGACTCGGCAAAGACCGTGCAGGTCGTCGTCATCGTGACGGGGTGCTTGGCGGTGAGCGCGAGCGGCCCAAGGTCCCCCAGCGGGATCTCGAGCGCCTGCGACGCGGCGCCCAAGAACCGCCCCGTCCCCGCCGAGCACTTATCGTTCATGCAGAAGTCCAGCACCTGCCCCGTGCCGGCCACGCTGATCGCCTTGGTGTCTTGGCCGCCGATGTCGAGCACGCTGCGCGTTTGCGGAAAGAGGTACACCGCCCCACGGGCGTGGCAGGAGATCTCGGTGACCTGCGCGTGTCCGAACTCGACCCGGAACCGGCCGTAGCCCGTCCCGATGACGCAGCCCACGTCCGCCTCTAGGACATTCGCGGCCTGGAGCGCCTGGTGGAACGCGGCGATCGCCGCGTCGGTGAGGCGGGCGCCGGTATCGACCAGCCCGCGCCCCCGCACCCGCCGCTCGCCGTCCAGGATCACGGCCTTCGTCTGAGTCGACCCGACGTCGACGCCGCCGCCGAACATCCCCCTCACCTCCCCGCCCCCGCCGCGGCCTTGCGGCCGGCGAGCGACTCAATGAACGCGTCGACGCGGTTCTTCAGCTGTGCATCCGACCAGAGCCGCGGGTCCACCAGATCGGACTGGATGAACAGACCCGGGATGTCGTTGTGCGTCCGCAGCCATTCCCGCACATCCGGGAGGCCCGTGGACGTGGTGCGGCAGGATTTCACGCCGTGGAAGCAGATGCCGTCGACCGACCACTCCTGCGCGGTTTCGGCCAGCCAGTCCTGCGCGTAGAACATCGGCGTGCTGAAGCCCCGCCAGGCGGAGAGCAGGAGCTCCTCGGCCAGGCTCTCGATCGGGTGGGCGAGGTCGTAGCCAAACCCCGGGGGGAACCCTCCGCCGGCGAAGACCATGTACGTGCTGTGCACGAAGGTCCCGCCCCACTCCTCAAACAGCTCCGCGAACCGCTTGAAGGCCGCGTAGCAGGTCGTCCCGCCGAGCATCAGCCGGAACTTCTCCGCCGGCACCGTCCCTTGCCCTCGGCGCACGCGCTCCTCGAGTTCTTCCCGGGCGGCCTCGAAGAAGCGAGGCCCCTCCGGGGAGCCGCGATAGAGGTTGGAAATCCCCTGGAACACGATGCCCTCGCGGATGGCGCTGAACGGCGCGGGGCGGGTGCGGTTGAGCGCGACCACCTCCTGGTAGCACGCGGCGAGGCGGTTCACCTCCGCCATCGCCTCGCGTAGCCTGTCGATGTCGAAGGCTTTGCCCGTCACCCGCTCGCAGAGGGCGATGAGGTCCCCCAGCTGCCGCTCGACGTAGCGGCGATCGTTCTGGAACGCCTCGCCGTCCCGGCGGAGGTCGGCGCCGGTACCCCGCCAGGCGGGCAGGTCGAGCACGAAGACCGGGCAGTGGTACAGCTGCTCCCAGATCTCGGCCCACTTGATATAGGTATTGCACATGTTCGTGGCGACGGCGAGGCCAGGCGGCGGGACTTTCCCATGGGGGTGCGTCCGCCCCTTCAGTTGCAGTCCGACGTCGGCCTTCACGTAGCCGCAGATGTCCGGCGAGTAGCCGTAGTCCTCCGCGGCCTGGATGTATGTCAGCGAGTGTCCGCGAATCGCGGTCTGCAGCGAGGTGATCTCCGGCGCGTTGAGCACCACGTCGAAAACCCGGAGGAGCTCGCAGAGCGAGCCCATCACGAAGACGTACGCCGCCGGGCGCCCGGTCTCGTCCGCGGCCGTCATCTCCTGCCACCACAGATCCATCAGCCGCCGCCCCTCGCGGCGGATGGCCCCGCCCTGGCCGGACGCGCCGGCCGGGTGATCGGTCGCCGGTCCTCGTTCCGTGGAGCCGCGAACGGCCATCGGCGTCCTCCCTCAGGCGAAGTCGAAGAGCAACGACTCGGCGAACGTCTCGACTTCCATCCGCATCTGCTCGAAGACGGTCATCTTCTCCTCGAACTCCATCACGAGGTGCGGGATCCCCGCCTCCTCCAGCGCGCGAATGTGGTTGACCTGCTCCTCGAGGCCGGGCTCGCACATCTTTGGCGCGGCGACGATCGCCGCATCGGCGCGGGCCTCCCGAATGCGGCGCACCAGCATCTGCGACTTGGGTTTCCGGGGGTCGTGCTGCACCGGGCTGTAGCTCGACCCTTCCAGGTACGCCCGGGCCAGGTCGGCGAGGGGGTCCTCGCCCGCCGGCACATCGTCGAGGTGCCAGCGCAGCCCGATCAGGAGGTCATCGTCCACGATGTAGCAGGCGTCCTGGATGACGGTGAGCATGTCCACAGGCGGCTGCTCGCAGTACCCACCTTCGAAGACCACCCGGATCTTGTCCTGGCGCTTCGCCTGGCGGTGCGGCACGAGCTCGAGGGCGCGGTGCAGCAGCGCGTTGTGGTCCTCGCGCGGCATCACGCCCCCGGCCCGGGTCAACGTGTATGCTTCCACCCCCGAGAGGAGCCAGGGAGTGTCCCGCTTCACCCGATAGACCTCGCGCAGCAGGCGTCGGTTCTCGTTGTAGAGGGCGATGCTGGCGCGCAGGCGGTCGTCCGTGATCGCCTCCCCCGTTAGCCCCTCGATGATTGTGGCGATGCGGTGGTACTCGTCCCGAGCGTACGCGGCGGCGGCGGGCGAGGTCGCGTTTTGCGGGAGGTAGAGCACCTGGGTGGTGAGGGATGGCAGGTTGCGCACCCAGACGCCGCACGCGTTCCGGGCGGCATCGCAGATCGGCGGGATCACAAACATCGAGAGGAAGTCGAGGCGGCCGGTAAGTGCGAGCTCGAGCGAACTGCGGATGATCGAGCATACGAACGCGGCGATGCGCGCGTCGGCTTTGCGAATCTGCACGCCGCTGCCGGCGCCTAGGATCTTGACCGGCAGCATGCCGGCGGCGTGGGCGATCTCCTCCGGGAAGTACACCTGGAAATGGCCCAGCACCTTGCCGCCGGGGTGAGCTTCCTGCCACCGCCGGACGGCGGGGAATTCTGGGTCCTCGACCAGCACCCGGCACTCATCGAGGAGCGCCGCCAGTTCCTGTGCCGGTGCCATCCTCTCCCTCCCTAGGCGTGCTTCCAGGCCGGCGGACGCTTTGCCATAAACGCGGCGATGCCCTCGGCCGCGTCCGTGGTCGGGAGCAGTTCGGTCCGATACAGTGCCGTGGCCTCCCGCAACGCCCGGGCCACGGCGTCCCGCCCGGGGGCCGCAACCGCGCGCTTCGCGAGCCGGACGGCCACCCCGCTGTGGGCGAGCAGGGCGGCGGCCAGCTCATCGGTGGCCCGGCCCAGGTCGACCGCGGGGACGACCCGCGCCACGAGCCCCCACCGCAGCGCCTCTTCCGCGGAGACGGGCCGGCCCGTTAGCACGAGGTCCAGCGCCCGGGCTGTGCCGACGAGCCGGGGCAGCGCGGCCGCGGCCAGCGGCGGAAGCGCGGCGAGCTTCACCTCCGGGACCCCAAACGTCGCACCCTCGGCGGCCACGACCAGGTCGCAGAGCAGCGCGAGCTCCCAGCCGCCACCGAGCGCCGGCCCCTGCACGGCAGCGATCACGACCTGATCGAGGGCCAGCATCCGCTCGGCCATCGTCTGAAACGCCGCCAGCATCGGCGCCGCGCGGTCCGGCGCGTGCGCCGCGACGTCGACTCCGACGCAGAACGCCCGCGGGCCGGCCGAGGCCAGCGTGACGACGGTGACCTCCGGGTCGCCCGCAAGCACCTCGCACGCGGCGGCGAGCTCGTGAAGCATTCCCAGCGTGAGGATGTTGAGCGGCGGCCGGTCGAGGACGAGCCGGGCCGCGCGCCCGTGCCGGGTCAGCGTGACGCGGCCGTCGTTCCCGTCCATTGGCGCTCCCCCGCCTGTGACGTCCCGTAGCCGTGGAGGAAGATCCGAGTCATGCCATCGGCCAGGCGGTCGACCCCGCCGTCGACCTCGGGGCGGTACCACATCTGCACCCAGTTGACCATGCCGAACAGGCTCATCGCCGCGAGTCGCGCCGGCACGCCGCTCGCCCCGAACCCCGCCAGGACGTCGCGGCAGACCGCGTAGTATCGGCGGCGCAGCGCGGCGATCTTGACCGCGTGGGGCCCCCGCAGGGATCCCAGTTCACGGGTGATCACCTTGATCTCGTTCATGTCTCGGAGGAAGTGGTCGAGGTGGTTGCGGATCAGCACGTGGATGCGCTCTCCGGGATCGAGGGTGTGCGCAAGCTCCTGGTCCAGTGAGTCGAGCAGCATGGAGAACCGGCGGTCGCAGATGCGGTAGAGCAGCTCTTCCTTGCTCCGCACGTAATAGTACAGTCCTGCCACGCTCATCCCGGCAGCCCGGGCGACGTCCCGGATCGACGTCCGTTCGAACCCCCGCGACGCGAACAACGCCGCCGCCGTCTTCAGGATCGCCTCGCGCCGCGCGTCATATTCCATAGGGGGCTCCCGGTCGAGCGCTCGCTTGAAAACCTTGCCCATACCGTACCCCGGCAAAGCGGCGAAGGAAATGATGCGGCTGGCTTATTTACTTAGCGCAGATGGACTACCCGCAACTGCCCGGGCGCAGAGGTTCCGGCCCAGCCGGGGGGAGGCTAGATGAGGTGACGGCGAAAGGCCAGAGCGACGGCCTCGAGGCGGCTGTGCACGCCGAGCTTCGTGAGGATATTCTGCGTATGATTGCGCACGGTCGCGGTGCTGATGAACAGCCGGCGGGCGATGGTCTGGGTCCCCTCGCCACGGGCCATCAGCCGCAGGACCTCCTGCTCGCGCCCTGTGAGGTGCCCGGCCGTAGGGTCGGGAGTCGAGGCGGCAGGCGGCGGGGGCTCCGCCCCGGCCGGCACGGCGCGAAACGCCCTCCGCGCCCCCGTCACGTCCCGGAACAGGTGGACCACGATGTTGCCGCCCCGCGTCGGGACCAGTACCGTGCTCACATTTAACCACCGCTCCGCGCCGTCCTTGCCCCGCGTGGCGATGTCGTAGGCCTGCGCGGCCTCGTCGTGACGCGCCATCGTCAACACGGAGCAGTGGGGGTGACAGAACAGGTTCCCGGGTTCATCGCGCCCCTGCATCACCTCGTGACAGGCTCGACCCAGCACCTCGGTCGCCGTATACCCGAGAATCGATTCGGCGGCGCGATTCCAGAGAATCACCCGGCAAGCCGGATCCACGGCCATGACGCCGTCGGCAGTGCGGGTGAACAGGTCGAGGAGGTCGGGGACCATCGCTGTCGCGGCGACCCGGTGCTGCCCGCTGCCCTCTCTCTCTCCCGGAGACGATCGCCCCACGATGGGCGGGCGTTCGGGATGCCGGGTGTGGAATCCTCCCCCGGTGCGTTTGTCGGAGAAAAACGATGCGAACGGCCGATTGCCTGATTCGTTCTCGGATCGTATCATGATTGTATCTGCCCTGGACCCGGAGGGACTGCCGTGACGGAGCGGCTGACGCAGCGACTCGTGGCGGAGCATCCCGGCCTGCTGGCCCGGATTCACGCGATCGCTGCCGCGCTCGCCAGTAAGACGCCGGCGTCGGCTGAAGGGGCGGCCGTGATTCGCCGCGGTCTCGCCACCCTCAAGCAGGAGTTGGACCTTCATGCCTCGCTCGAGGACGACGCCGTGTTCAGCGTGCTCGAACCTGAGCTGCTCGAACGAGGCGGGATCGCCCTCACCCCGTTCAAAGAAGAGCACGACGAAGTCCGCCGCCACCTACACGACCTCGAGCACGCCCTGGGAGCCGCGTCGACGGGCGCCGCAGCGAATCTGCCAAAAGCCGCCCAGGCGGCGCGGGACCTAGAGGGCACGTGCGAAGACCACTTTCGCAAGGAAGAGGAAGTCGTCTTCCCGATGGCCGAGGAGATCCTGACCGAGGAGGCTTGGGGGAAGGTGGACCGACTCGCCGAGGCGATCACAGCCAGCGGGTTCACCCGCTGAGCCTGGAAACATCAACTTACGCTTGCTGCCCGGATTCGCCCCACCGCCAGCTTCCACCGCAAACCTCTTGCCAGATCCCGTATCATCCCGTGCTCCTGTGCCACGTGATCACCTCCGCGTCTGTCGACCAACTTCCCCACAGCAATCTCGAGTCAGGGCAAAATCCGGGGCAATCCTACCTCGCCGCCGCGCTTTCCTCCATCTCTCTATCCGCCGGACGCTCGTTCGCGCCCACCTCTCCCCAGTAGCACGTATCGCAAAACCGCAGCACGATCCCACGTCGCTCGAGTTCGTAATGGACCGACTTCAGGCCGCACTTGTCACACGCGGAGCATCCGTCCATGGCTTTGCGCCTCCTCCTGGATGTGATGCGGGCGCCTTTTCCAACGGACCCGCGCCACTCCCCTACCGCCGAGCGGTCACGATGATCTGCCCAAACATCATCGCGTGGGACAGACCACAGTATGTGGTGCAGTGGTAGTAATAGGTCCCCGGTGTCGCCGGCGTAAATGTGACGTACTCGGTCTTCCCCGGAATGAGCTCGGTAATCTTCACGGGGAGACCGTCGATGGCGAACCCGTGCACGACGTCCTCGGAGGTGATCTTGAGCCGAACCGGGACACCCGCCTTGGCATAGATGGTCTTGGGCACGGCGCGTCGGGGTGGCCGCTCGGACAATCGGAGCAGGTCAGGAACTCGGTACACATGACCCCCCGCGCTTCCTCGCTGGTCCACCCGAGCAGACGCTCGGCCGCGGGGTTCAGGGACAGAACATGCCGATCCAGACTGAGGGTGAGCAGCCCGTCGCTCAGCAGATCGACCGTGGACGCCAGATTGCGCTCCGCCCGCCTGGCCAGGGCAAACAGGCCGGCATTCTCCGCGGCCATCGCCGAGATCTCTCGGGTCCGGTCGGCGACGCGGTCCTCCAGCTGACGGTTCCACGTCGCGATTTCCTCCCGCGACGCCTTGAGGGCGGTCCGCATCGTCTCAAAGGTCCGGGCGAGTGTGCCGACTTCATCTTTGCGGTCACGCGCACTGGGTGGTCGAGGTTGCCGTCGGCGATCCGCTCCGCCGCATCGCGGAGGCGCGTGAGTGGCTGGATGACGCTCCGCACGTCCAAGAAGGCCAGCAGCGACATCCCGGTGACGATCACGAACCCGAACAACAGCATCCGGCGCTGGAGCTCATGCGGCAGCGTGAGTACAACATCTCTCGGCTGTTCGACGTTCACGCCCCATCCCGGGTAGCCCGGCAGCGGCGTGTACGCCACGTAGTGGGGATGCGAGACGACATTGTGCGGCACGATGCCGGCGTGACTCTGCACGATGAGGGAGGCAACGACCGGCATATGCTCGGTGAGCCGGCCGAGTGCGGTCGGATCCGAGGAAATCAGCACCATACCCCGGTCATCGACCACCTCGAAGTCCAGCGGCACGCCGCCGCTCCCGCGTAGAGTGTTGAGGAACTCCCCCTGCGCGAAGTTCACCGCCCCCACAAGCCAGTGGTCCATCCCCGGGACGAACAGCACGAATGCCATCAGATGTGCGCCGGGGAGAGCAGCGAGAGGAGGCAAAAGACGCGGTTGGTCCTCGGACCCGCATGCAGAGGAAGAGGAAATGCGAAAACGCTGCTCGCGAACGACGATGGCCTCGACCAGGCGACCGCCCCGCTAGGGGTGAGGAGCGCGAGTCCTGAAAATCGCCGTGCCTCGCCGGCCTCCCCGAGAACCATCATCCGTCGGGCGGGCGGCGTCCTGGAGAGCTCCCAGCTTAGGTCCTCGAGATCCCGCCGATCTCCCGAGAGCCCCTCCGCAATTCTCACGGCCACGATCTCGGCAACCTGCTGGCGATGCGAAGCACGGTGGCGGTGCTTTCGCGAATCGCCCAGCTCACCATGTACCCGAACGCGGCGAGCATGATCGTGGTCGCGAGGGCCACGCCGAGCGTGATCCTGGCCTGGAGGCTGGGGAGACGTTGCGGACGCCGGGGGCCCGACCCTGCCGGTTGTCCCCTCCGGCGAGACCACCATGCCCGCAGATCCGCACCCACGCCATCTTAAGCTTAAGTCTAACCCTGGGACCTCAAGATGGATCGGGCGCGGATAGGATCCTCGAATCAGGCGGATAGAGGAGAGGCGGTCCCCCGCCGGCAGTTGCAGGCCGCTGCCCTGCCGCGGATCCCCACAGCCCGGGCCGTTGCCGCGCTCCGCGAATACTCTTCGCGCCGGATGGTTTCGCCCGGCGCCATCGCGTAGACTTGCCCCCAAACGACAGCGGAGGGCACCCATGAACAACGAAGCGGAGGTCGTGGTCATCGGCGGAGGCGTCCACGGCGCAAGCGTCGCCTACCACCTCGCCAGGGCCGGCAGGCAGGTCGTCCTGGTCGAGAAGGGGGCGATCGGGTCAGGATCCTCGGGCGCCTCGGGAGGCATCATTCGCTCCCATTACTCGACTGAGCCGATGGTCCGGCTGGCGCACCGGGCGGCGCAGCTCTGGCCCCGCCTGGAGGACGAACTCGGCCATCCCGTGGATTACGTTCGCAATGGCTTGATCGTCGCGGTATCGAAGGCCGATGCCGAGGGGATGACTCGGTTCGTACGGATGCAGCAGCGCATCGGGGTCGAGACGGAGATCATCCAGCCGGAGGCGATCTCTCGCTTCATCCCGGAATTCGAGCCGGACGGGCTCGCCCTCGCTGCCTACGAGGCTCAGGCCGGCTACGCCGATCCCTACTCCACCGCCGTCGCCTTCGCCAGGAAGGCCCAGGAGGTCGGCGCGCAGGTCTGCACGCAGACGACGGTGACCGCCATCGCCGCCAACGGTCCGGGGGGCCGACGGGTGGTCACGGACCAGGGCTCGATCCGCACGCCCTTGATCGTCAACTGCGCGGGGGCGTGGGCCCCTCGGATCGCCGCGATGCTGGGGGTGGAACTGCCGGTGAGCCCTGGGTACCTGCAGATGGTGGCCTTTCATCCGCACTACCCGCACTGGGGCCAGAACAGCCCCACCTGGCTTGACCTGTGTACTATGACCTACTGTCGCCCCGACGCCGCAGGCTTGATGCTGGCCGGGGGCGGCCTATCCGAGAACACGGTGCTGGAGGGGGACGCCATCGATCCGGACGATTATCCGTCTCGCCCGACGATGATGTTCGAAGCGGAGATCCACGATAACTTGATCCGCCGATGCCCGTGGGGGGAGCGGATGTCCAGGGTCCGCTCCTGGTCGGGCCCGGATGGCAACAGCCCAGACTTTCATCTCCTTTTCGGCCCCGTCCCCGGCGTGGATGGGTACCTCCAGATCGTGGGGGGCAGTGGAAACTCGTTCAAGCTCGCCCCGGCCACCGGCGAAGCGATCGCCGAGTACGTGACCACGGGAGGGTGTACGCACCTCGATCTCCAGGCCTTCAGCATCACGCGCTTTGAGGAGAACCGACCCTTCCGCGGCGGATACCAGATGCACATCATCGGTTAGCAGGGAGGGCAGCCCGGGCCTTCACCTTTTGCCGGGAGTCCGGCCGATCACCGCCTCGCGCCTTCCCCCTGTTGGGATGATCAGATCCTTTCCGAGCTCGCTTTACGAACTTGTGACGGCAATTTTCCCTCCGGTGCAATCCGCGCTGTCTCACCAGGTGTATTAGCCAGTGAACGATCGCACGGAGCGATCAAATCGAGCAAAGGGAGTGAGAGCGATGAAGAAGATGCTCGTCATGCTCGTCCTGGGGGCGTCCGCCGCACTGCCCGGCAGCGCGTTTGCCGCCACAGCTGACGATAACCACTCCGATTCGAACGCCTGGCAGGCCCCACAGATGGCCGCGCAGTTCGAGCCCGCCGGCCTCGGCACCGTGGCGGGCCCGGGGCAGACCTCGCCCACCTTCGGGCCGTACGATCAACAGCGGCTTGACAATTTCGGTCAGTAAGAGCCCATGAGGCGCGCCGGCCGACTGCGGATGCTGGAGGGCGGCGCGCCTCGGGCTCGGATGCGGGAGGAGGATGGTATATGAGAAACGGGGTAAGCCCATTCCGTACGGGGCTTCTACGTGTACGCGCGGGCGGCGCGTCGGCCCTGATGGCCGCGCTGGTGGTCGGGGGCCTCATCTGGGGGGGCATGTCCGGCCCGTCCCCCTCGGCGGTGGCCGCCACCGCACCAAAGGCATACATCGGGCTGTACGGCAGCAGCTCAGTCGCCGTGCTCGATACGGCCACGGGACGCGTCCTTCGGACGATCAAAGTCCCAGCCGGACCCGAGGCGGTCATCGTCACCCCCAACGGGCGGCGGGTCTACGTCTCGGGCGAGGATGCGACCGAGCTCAGCGTGATCGACACCGCAACGGACACGGTGATCAGGACGCTCGATCTCGGGAGGTCGCCGCAGGGCATGGCCCTGTCGCGCGATACGAAGACGCTGCTGGTATCGATGTTCGACATTGGCCAGCTGGACGTGATCGATACCGCGACCCTGAAGGTTGTCGCCCAGGTCCCCGTGGGCAAGCCGCACGGCGTCGCGCTCTCCCCCGATGGGCGTACTGCCTACGTCGGCTCCCAAGACCGCCCGAACCACAACGCGATCGTCGTCGTTGACATCCCGGGACGGCGTGTCTCCGCGCGATTGCCCCTGGACCAGACGCCGCGCGGGCTGACCCTCAGCCCCAACGGCAAGTCCATGTACTTCACCGAGGCCAACAGCGCCGAGGTCAAGGTCTTGGACACCGCGACCAACAAGGTGACAGCAACGATCACCGTCGGCCCAATCCCACATCAGATCGCATTCACGCCGGACCATAAGTACGCCTTGGCCGTCGTGCAGGCCACCGGCCAGCTGGCGATTATCGATGCCGCCTCGCATCAGATCGTCAAAGACGTCGCGGTCGGCAAGTTCCCGCACTGGGTGGCGCTGACGTCGGACGGTGCGTTAGCGTACGTCACCAACGAGGGCGACAACACCGCCTCAGTCGTGGACATGGCAAAACAGCAGGTCGTGGCGACGATCCTCGTCGGCGACGGACCACGGAAGATCGCGCTGCAGCGGGGCGCGGGGGCGATGAGCGAGTATCTGCCGCCCTCGACGCCCCAGGCTCGCCAGGGGTTCGCGGCTCGGCCGCCACAGCCCGTCGCAGCCGGGGCAGGCGGCGTCCAGATCCGCATGGCGACGTTCGCCTTCGGCCCGGCCACGGTCACCGTCCGGGCAGGTCAGCGGGTGACGTGGATCGACGGTGATCCGGTGCCGCACACCGCGACGGCGAAAGACGGGCGGTGGGACTCCGGCCAGGTGGTGCCGGGAGGAAGTTTCACCGTGACGATGACCAAGCCGGGGACCTACGAGTACTTCTGCGGCGACCACCCGTTCATGCAGGCGAAGGTGATCGTGACAAAGTAGGAGTTCGCGGGAGCGGGGAACGGTGGCCTCAGAGGAAACCGCCCCACCATGGTGGCGTCGCTTCCTCCTAGCCGTCACCCCGCTCCTGTAGTTCACCCTCGAGCCGATTATCAAACCAGCGGTTCGCGGCGACGCGGCCGGATGTGCTCGTGTACGTGGCGGAGCCGGTCGACGAGGATCTCACGCTGGCCGGTCCTGTTTCGCGGAAGCTATTCGTTTCGACGACCGGGACCGACTCGGATGGGTGGTGAAATTGATCGATGTCTATCCGCCGGGCCGAAGTACTCCGGCGGCAACAAGTGGCGCGGAGGCCCTGACGGACATACTCACACCCTCGCGGGACAACAAGAAGCGGCCGCGATAGCCTTCGAACACCATCTGCTGAGGAAGTGCGCCCGGAGATTAGAATGCAGGTCACCAACGTGCGGCTGTAAGGTACTCACCCCGAGCCTCCGGGGATCGTCGGGGCGCGATCCGGCGAGCGATCACAGCACATGAGGGTCGAGGCGGTCCCGGACCGCGTCGCCGAGCAGGTTCGCGCCGAGCACCGTGACCATGATCGCAAGGCCTGGAAACGTCGCCAGCCACCACCCGGTCGCCAGGTAGGCACGCCCGTCGGCGAGCATGTTACCCCAGCTGGGCGTGGGCGGCTGAACGCCGAGACCCAGGAACGACAGCGCTGCCTCGTAGACGATCATCAGGCCGATCTCCAGCGTGCCGACGACGACGACGGACGGGAGAACCTCAGGCAGCACGTGCCGCAGCATCACGCGAAGGTCCGTCCCGCCGAGGGCACGGGCCGCTTCAACGAATTCCCGCGACCGGCCGGCGAGGGTCTGCGCGAACGCGACCCGCGCGTACCGCGGCCACCGGGTGAGCCCCAGGACGAGCACCGTGTGCTCGAGGCCGGGGCCGAGGGCGGCCACGACCGCGATGGCGAGCAATAAGAAGGGGATGGACAGGACGAGATCCACAAACCGCATCAACACCGCGCCTATCCAGCCGCGATAATATCCGGCCGTGAGCCCCATGAACACGCCGAGCGCGCCGGAGCACGCCACGGCGAGGCTTGCCACCGCAAGCGAGGCGCGGGCCCCATAGATCAGCCGGCTGAGGGCGTCGCGGCCCAATCCGTCCGTCCCGAGCCAGAACACCTCACCGTGGGGCCCGCGCGTCCCGGGCGGGAGCAGGCGATCGGCAAGGTTCTGGGTCAAGGGGTTTCGGGGCGCCATGCTCGGCGCCGCCAGCGCCGCCAGGGCGACAATCATGAGGATCCCGATCCCGGCATTGCCGGTGAGCGGCAGCCTTCTGCGCCGACGTCGGACAGTCTCGCCGCCGGTGTCGAACGCGGGTCTTGCCGCGGATGCGGCAGGCACGGTCGGTGACCCGGCTACGGTGGCGTCCCGGCGAGCGCGATCCGCGGGTCCAAGAGACCGTAGAGCACGTCGGTGACCAGGTTGGTGAGGACGAAGATCGCCGTGCCCACGATCACGACGGTCTGCACGATGGTGTAGTCGCGGGCCTGGATCGCCTCGACCGCCAGCCTGCCGATTCCCGGCCAGGCGAAGATGGTCTCTGTGATCACGGCCCCGCCGAGCAGATTGGCGATGTCGAGGGCCGCGATCGTCAGGATGGGGATCGCCGCATTGCGCAGCACGTGCGCGATGACCACGCGGCGGGGCGATACTCCCTTCGCATGCGCGGTCCGCACGTAGTCACGGCCCGCTTCCTCCAGCACGGCCGACCGGCTCATGCGCGCTATCGTGGCGAGGGACAACCACGCGAGGGTGATGGACGGGAGGACTAATGTCTGCGGAGTTCCGGACCCTGAAGAGGGCAAGAGGTGCCACCGCACGCTGACGATCAGGATGAGGAGCAGGCCGGTCCAAAACGACGGCATCGCCTGGCCGATGAGGATGAACGGCAGAGCGAGGCGGTCGAACGGTCCGCCGCGGCGAGTGCCCGCAGCCACGCCGAGGGGGAGGCCGACGGCAAGGGCGAGCCCAAAGGCCGCCGCGGTGAGCTCGATGGTGTATGGAAGACGCTGGAGCACCAGCGGCAGCGCCGGCGCATCCTGCACGTAGGAGGTCCCAAGGTCTCCACGCGCCAGATCGGCAAGAAACCGGAGGTACTGCACATAGAGGGGCAGGTCGAGTCCAAGGGTGTGCCGCATCTGGGCGATGACGTCTGCCGGCGTGCCCTGAGGGACCATCAGCGCCACCGGATCGCCCGAGAACCGGACGAGGACGAAGACGATCGTGGAAGCCCCCCACAGGACGGCAACCGCCTGCACCAATCGACCGGCCAGGAACCGTCCCAATGGTCTCGCTCGCCCGACTTCCCGCGCTACCCTTCAGTCTAACGCCCGAGTGACATATCGGCGACAAAGAGCTGCTCGTCCACCGTCGGATGCCAGTGAAGGCTCCGGTCCGCCCCGTAGAGCGCCACAACCTCCCACAGCGGCACAGCGGGGACATCCCGCTGGAGAACGTTCAGCGCGGTCGAATAGTCGGCTTTTCTCGCCGCCGCATCGAGCGTCGAACGCCCGTCATCGACCGCCTTGTCGAAGGCGGGATCGCTGTAGCTCGACCAGATGCTCCCGGTGTGAAACAGCGGATAGATGACCCCGTCAGCGTCCAGGCAAGAACACGACCACTGACCGTAGCGCAGATCCCCCCAATCGTGTTGCGGAGACTGGATTTTCTGCAGATAGGTCCCGAAGTCATACGACTGTGTCTTCACGGTCACGCCGGCCTGCTCGAGTTGCCCCTGGATCGCTTGGATGATGCGCTGGTCGTAGGTCGGGGAGGTGGTAAACACGAGCGTCAGCCCGCTCGAATGACCGCTCTCGGCGAGCATTTGCTTCACCTTCGCGAGATCGTGAGGGTAGCCCGGGATCTTCGGATCGTAGCCAAAGTGGCGGGACGTCAGGAGCGCGGTAACCGATCGGGCATAACCCGCGAGCAGGATCCGGATCAGCGAGGGGGTATCCACCGCGTCCGCGATCGCTTCCCGCACGCGCACGTCCCGCAGCGGGCTCGGCCCGAGCGTGTTGAACGCCAGATACGCGACGCGCTCGGTCGCCCCCCCAAGCAGCTGGAGCTTGGGGTCGCTCTTGATCGTCTTCACGTCATCAGAGGTGAGGCCGAGGGCGAGCTGAACACGTCCGGACTGCAGGTCGGCGACCCGGGTCGCTGTCTCAGGCACCGTTCGAAACGTGACCTCGTCGATCCGCGGCCGGCCTTTCCAGTAGCCCGGGACCGCTTGCAACGTCACGTGGTCGCCGCGGAGCCAGGCGCCGAACCGGTATGGACCGCTCCCCATCGGATGCGCGTTGATGTACGGTTGATCATGGGCCGCCGCGTACGCCTTGGAGACGATGCTGAGGTTCACAAGTTGGGCGAGCAGGACAGGGTAGGGCCGCGACGTGGTAATGGTGAGCGTATCGGGTCCCGTAGCCTTGACGCTGGTGATCGCATTAAAGTTAGCATACTGAGGACTGTTGAACTGCCGGTCAAGAATGCGCTCGAGGGTCGCCTCCACATCGGCCGCCACCAGTGACGTGCCGTCATGAAACTTGACGTCTTTGCGGATGGTGAAGTGCCATTCGGTCGGGGTGACGGCCTTCCACGCCGTGGCGACATAGGGCTCGATGGCGCTCGTTTGCGGATTGCGGTGAAGGAAGTTGTCGTAGATGTTTCGGTAGACGTCATAACTGTTGGTATCATACTGACGGCCGGGGTCGAGCGTCGCCGGATCCCCCTGGAGATCGATCGTCAAGGCGGTTGCCCCGGTGGCCATGGTTGGTCCGGCGGCGGCCACCGCCAGTGCGAGTGCAAACGCGGTCAGGGTCCGCATTGACATCACGAACAGCCCCCCGTCGAACCGGTAGTGTTGCCCGGGACGTTTCGTGAGGGCGCTCACGACTTCCTTGCGGACACACGGCACGACGATCACGCGTGTACTGACCGCGACCGAGGGGGCACCTCAGTTGAGACGGTACCCGTGGCGGCCAACCAGGAGCGCTCGGACCGGTCCCTCCGAGGTTAACGGAGAGGTGATAGATGCGATTTTCAAGGGATCTGTGGAGTCGTGCTAAAGATCTGCCTCTTCGAACTTGACGCCCCTTCCAGCAACGATACTGCGGCGCGCACGGGCGATCCGCTGAAAAAAGCGCGGATCGTGCTCGAGTCGATACTCAAACCAATCATCCTCGGAAGAGAACCCGATGAGCACCCCGGCAGGCTTTCCATGCCGCGTGATCACGATCTCCTCCTTCTCCGCATCACGAAGATACCTGGAGAGATCGTCTTTAGCTTCGTGAAGAGGGACCCTTCTCATTTTCCCATGAGGTCCATGGTCACACCGGCCCCAGGCCCCGCAGTCGCGGATCGAGCACATCCCGCATGCGGTCGCCCAGCAGGTTGAAGGCGAGGACCACGAGGGTAATGGCCACGCCGGGGATGGTCGGCATCCACCAGGCCTGCCACACCAGGTCCTGCGAGTACCCGAGCATCTGCCCCAGGCTCGGGGTCGGCGGCTGGATGCCGAGGCCGAGGAAGCTCAGCGCCGCCTCCAGGACGATCACCACCGGCAGGTGGAGGGTCGCTAGCACCAGCACGGTCGGAAGCACGTTTGGCAGCACGTGCCGTGCGAGGATGCGGACGTCCGAGGCGCCCACCGCCCGCGCGGCCGCCGCGAACTCGCGGTCCCGTAGGGACAGGGCCTCGGCGCGCACGACGCGCGCGTAGGCCGGCCACCCGGCGATCACGAGGACGGCCACGATCTGCAGCAGGCCCGAGCCCAGCACCGCAACCACGGCGACCGTCAGCAGGAGCGTCGGGATGGACAGCTGCGCGTCCACGAGGCGCATCAGCGCGACGTCGAGCCATCCGCCGCGGTATCCCGTCACCATGCCGACGGTGGCCCCCACCAGCGTAGAGAGCGGGACGACGGCCAGGGCGACCAGCAGCGAGATCCGGAGGCCGACGAGCAGCCGGCTGAACACATCGCGCCCAAGCTGATCCGTGCCTAGCAGGTGGACGGCGCCGCGCACCGGCGCCAACGAGGGCGGATGCACGGTCAGGCCCAGGTTTTGCGCCGCCGGGTCGTAGGGCGTCACAAACGAGCCGACGAAACCGGCCGCGAGCAGCACCGCGAGGAGCGCGGCGCCCACCACCCCCGATGGGCTGCGCAGCAGCCGGCGAAGCGGCGAGTCCCGCCGCGCCTTAGGCGCGCTGCGCGGCGTTTCGAAGGCGAGGGTCGACCCAGCCATAGAGCAGATCCACCATGAGGTTGACGGCGATGAAGACGGCGCCACCCATGATCGCGGCGCCCTGCACGACCGGGAAATCGCGACCCAGCACCGCCTGGACGGCCAGACGTCCCATGCCGGGCCACGCGAAGATGGACTCCACAATTAGCGCGCCGCCCAGCATCTGACCGAAGTGGAGGCCCAGGACCGTGAGCACCGGCAGCGCCGCGTTGCGCAGCGCATGCTTGAACAACAGCACGCGGCCCGTCAGGCCTTTGGCCCGGCCGGTGCGGACGTAGTCCTGCGCCAGGGCATCGAGCAGGCTCGTCCGGGTGAGCCGGCTGACCTGCGCGGCATAGAACCCGCCGAGCACGAACGCGGGCATCACGAGGTGGTCGAGACCTCCGTAGCCCGAGACCGGCAGCCATCCCAGCTTGACCCCGAAGACGATGATGAGCAGAAGCCCCAGCCAGAAGCTCGGCATGCTCGTCCCAAGCAGGGCGATCGTCATGGCGGCCGTATCGACGCCCGACCCGCGGCGGGCGGCGGCCACCATGCCGAGCGCCACGCCGAGGAGCATCGCCACCGCCAGGGCGGCGAGGGCCAGTTCGAACGTCGCGCCGAGGCGGTCGCCGATCAGTTCGGTCACCGGCAGGTCCTGGCGGTACGAAAAGCCGAGATCGCCGTGGGCGACGCGGGTGATGAAGCGCCAATACTGCACGGAGAGCGGCCGGTCCAACCCGTAGGCCTGCCGGATGCGGTCCATGTCCTGCTTCGTCGCGTTCTGCGTCACCAACAGCGCCGCTGGATCGCCGCTCGCGTGCAGCAACACGAACACGATCGTGATCACGCCGAGCATGGCGGTCAGCGAGAGCGCCAGCCGGCGGATCAGATACTCGCTCACAGCGAAAGGTTCGGCGCGGGCCGGCGGCGCGCCGCGCGCCCGCCGATCAGTGCGTCCACGACGCGTCGAACATCGTTAATTCCAAGTCCGGCCGGGGCGTCCACTCCAGGTCGCGGCTCATGCCGTTGGCGTTGGGCGCGGTAAAGAGCGTGAGGGCCGGCGCCTGCTCCTTGTACATCAACTGCAGGCGCTTCGAGATGTCGCGCAGTTTTGCCTCGTCGGGCGCGGCCTGCGCCGCCTCGACCAGCTGATTGAACTGCGAGTACCCGGGGCGCCACTGCGACCATTCGCCGGGCGAGTAGAACGCGCGGAGCGGGATGATGGTGCTGATCCCGAAGAAATCGGTGAAGCGGGTAAACCACCCGTCCTCGGGCAGCTTTCGGTCCAGCACCGCCCGCAGCTGCACGCCAATCTCCGTGGTGTCCACTTTCGCGCGCACGCCGATGTGGCTCAACTGGTCCGCCACGGCCAGGACGATGTCCCGGTCGCCGGGGTAGGTCCCGCTCGTCCCGCTGATGGTGAAGTCGAACCCGTTGGGGTATCCCGCCTCACGCAGCAGCGCGCGGGCCCGGTCGGGATTGTACGGGAACGGTGGGATGGACGCATCGCACGCCACCATCACGTCGGAACAGAACGTCGCCACCGGCGTGCCCACGTTGTGCATCACGCTGGCCAGAATCGCCTGGCGGTTGATCGCGTAGTTGAGCGCCTGCCGCACCCGGGGGTCGGCCAGCGGCTTGTCCTTCGCGATGTTGACCAGGTTGTAGATGACGAAGAACACGCTCAGGCTCTTGCCGATCACGAGTTTGGTCTTCGAGGAAATCTGCAGGGGACTGAAGAGTTCGGGCGGCAGGAGGTTGGCCAGCTGCACCGACCCGGCCAGCAGTTCGGCGACCCGCGGCGCGTCGGTGGGAATGACGCGGAAGACCACGTGGCCGATCTTGGGCCTGCCGCCCCAGTAGTCGGGATTGGCCTGCAGCTCCACGCGGTCGTCCTGCACCCAGCGGACGAAGCGGTACGGCCCGGTCCCGACGGCGTGGCGGATCAGCGCGTCCTCGCCGTTTTGTTTGAGGTATCCCGGCGGCACGATCATCCCGTAGTACCCTAGGTATCGCGGCATGTCCGGCCAGGGCTGCGAGGTGGTGAATCGCACCGTGCTTTCGTCAACCGCCGTCACTGTTTTGATCAGCTGCAGGGCGCCGGCGCCCGGCCAGTGCGTCTTCGGGTCGAGCATCCGGTCGAACGAGAACTTGACGGCGTCGGCGTTGAAGGGCTCGCCGTCGTGAAACTTCACACCTTTGCGCAGTTTGAACTCCCAGGTGGTCGGGTCGACGGCCCGCCACGACAGCGCCAGACCCGGCTTGAGATTCAGGGCGGCGTCCCGGTGGACCAGCGTGTCGTAGATATTGGCCAGGACGGCTATCGTCGCGAGTCCGGTGCTTTTGGCAGGGTCGCCCGTGACAATGTCGGCGCTTTGAGCGACGACCAGGGTGCGGGGCGTCTGCGCCTGCGTCGCCGCGCCCGAGCTTACCGCGAGCACGAGCGCCGCACTGGCGCAGACCGCGGCGAATTTCCGCCAGCTACCGAGTACCATTCCGACACCTCCCTCTCAACTTCGCCGCGCGCGGGCCGCGTCGACGTGCCGCTCCGCCCCTACCAGCCGGCGGCATAACTCTCACGACGAGGGTCGGCGCCGCCTTCGAGCACACCGCCGTCGCGGCGCCGTATCGCGCACACCGCCGCCACCGAGGGCGAGACATTGGGCAGCACCTCAACGGTGTGGCCGAGCGCGGCCAGCCGGTCCCGTACGTCGGGGGGAATTCGGCCCTCCACCCGTACCATCCCCGGCTCGTATGGATGGGGGTGGAAGGACGACGGGAAACTCGCCGAGATGACCCGCGGCGCTTCGATGGCGGCCTGCACGTTCATCCCAAAGTCCAATACGTTTGACGCCACCTGCACCATCGCCTGGACCTGCGCATCGCCGCCGGGGCAGCCGAAGGGCATCAGCGCCCGCCCCGACTGCACGAGCATGGCGGGATTCGGCGTCAGCCGCGGACGCTTGCCCGGCGCAATCGCCGAGGGGTGCCCCGGCGTGGTCCACAGCTGCGCTCCGCGCGTCGAGATGATGATGCCGAGGCCGTCGACGAGCGGAGCGCTCAAGCCGGGATCGGACGGCGTCGCGCAAAAGGCGTTGCCCTCGGCGTCCATCGCGCAGACGAAGGCCGTATCGGCCTGCGCCGCGCCGGCGGCGGGAGCCGGAACGTACCCCACGGGCCCCGAGCGCCCTTCGTACCGCCACGGGTTCCCGGGGAGCGGAAGTTCCGGGCACGCCCGCCCCGGGTCGATCAGGCGGCGCCGCTCGTCCGCGTACTCGGGATCGAGCAAGCCCCCAATGGGCACGTCGACCTGAGCCGGATCCCCGATGAACGCTTCCCGGTCGGCGCACGCGACCTTGATCGCTTCGATGAGATAGTGTAGGTGCGCGGCGCTCCCCTGCCCCAGCTGCCGCAGGTCCTGACCCTGCAGCAAATTCAAGACCATCGGCAGGAGCGGTCCCTGCGACCACGGCCCGCAGGCGTGCACTTCCACGTCCCGGTACCTCGAGGAGACTGGCGGCTCGACCGAGACATGGTACGCCGCCAGATCCTCCGCATCCAACTCGCTTCCGGTCCGTTCGGCGTGCGCGGAGAGCTCGCGCGCGACCTCGCCGCGGTAGACCTCGTCCCGGGCCGCCATGATCGCCGCCTCGCGTCCGCGTTGCTTGGCGCCGCTTTCGACTTTGACAAGCCGCCTGAACAGGTCGCCGAGCTCCCGTTGCACCAGGACCTCGCCCGCCTGCGGCGGCCGGCCGTTGGGCAGAAACACCCGCGCACTGGCGGGCCATTCCCGCAGCCGCGGAGCCAGGTTGGCGATCGTACGGGCGAGGCGGTCGTAGACCGGGAATCCGTCGCACAACTCGCATGCCGGCCCGAGCACCTCGCGAAGCGTGAGGCGCCCGTACCTCGCCAGCGCGGTCAGCCAGGCATCCGGTGCCGCGGGCGTGACGTAGCGCGGCGCGCCGAGCGGCATCTCCCCGTTGTACCGCTCGAGAAACCGCTCCAGGGTCAGCCGCCGCGGCCAGCATCCGACGCCGGCGATCGTCTCGGGCCGCGGCATCCCGGGCCGAAAAAACATGATCGGCGCGACGCCGCCAAAATCCGTCAAATGGCGTTCGAGGACGTTGAGCGCGATGCCGGCGGCCACCCCCGCGTCCGCGGCATTCCCACCGAGCGCGAACATGCGCAGTCCGGCCATCGTGGCCAGGTAGTGCGTTGAGCTGACCATGTGGTTCGTGCCCAGAAATGCGGGCCTGCCTTGCGTGACGGGGAGCGCCGGGCCGGTGGCCCCGGTCATCAAGTCGAGCATCTCGCACCTCGTCGAGGGACTCGTAAATCCTGAACCTGCCAGGGCGGATGAGCGACGCCCAAACTTACGAGAGTGTAGCACTCTCGAGGGTACTTCTCGCACGGAGGCGCCCAATCCCGCCATGCGTCAAGAGCGGTAAGCAGAAGAGGATCCCCTCGACGCGAACGGCAGAACGTGGCCCTGCCAATCTACGGTCAGGGGGGGTCGTTTCAAAACGAATTCAACGGGTTGGTACCACCGAAATAGGGCTTAGACTTACGAACCCGCGGGAAGCTAAAGTGTCAGATCCACCTCATTAGCTTCAAGAAAGCATAGAGTAGAATAATCAAGAATGGCAGAATCAAAAGAAGCGGTATGCGTTCTTCGTTCTCAAGGACCCACCGGGTTCTGCCATTTTGAATCAACTCTCGTTCCCGCTGGAACACGGAGAACAGGGCCACCACGCTGCTCGAGCTCGCGAAGAACCGAAAACTTTGCCCCGAAAAGCGTCCCATAGGACACGACGGTTGGAACCATATACAACACAATAGGAAGGCGAAAAGTGGCACAACCACTCGGAGGATCGGTTGTAAGTCCGTGAGACCCTCGCCAGGCTTTGTAAGGGCCAGAATACCAAGCAGAGCTGTAATGATGGAAAGATGAAACCCGTTCAAGGTAGTATACCTCGCATCAGTGTTGCTGAGGTCTTGAAGGTAAGCCTTGTACTGCTCCAAGAAGGCAGGTGGCGGCGTGGGTATGTCATTCATAAATATATCCTCCGTGGCGGGGTGCTGCATGACGATTTTAACACCAGGCGATTTCTCGCCCACCATACTCCCAATGTCTATCCCAATCTAGCTTTGCGGTGATGCAAGGGCTCCTCGGTTTCTAGGAAGCATTGAACAAGCGATCCCACTGCTTCATCTCCCCGCGTTTCATTTCTTCCTAGCTCTCATCATGCCCAATGCAAGCTATTCTTATTCTCGGTGCGGCCGTAGTATTTTCCTCATAGCAGCGCACGCATGTACTGTGATGAATTGCGTATCTGCACAATGGGGACGGGAATCTAATGAGCATGCAGTTAGCCCCCCCGGTTATGCGGCGAAGTTGCACGTGACTCCGGCGCTGGCGGGGCGAGCCGCGGGGACAATCTGCCGCACCCGCCGGCAGGCGCGCCTCAGGCGCGCTAATACACCCTATCGACAATCAGATTGCACGGACCTTGCCGCACCGCCATCCCGCTGCAGCGGACGGGAGTTTTTTCTGCGCGGGGCCGGGTTGGATTTCCCAGGTGAGATGGGACGCTCGACACACGCATGAGTTATCGATATTGCTCCAAATCTTCTGCACCGTCCAGCGATTCGCACCTACTGTGATGGTGTCCTGTCCTTGCTCACAGAGGTCGCCGATTTCGGTCATCCCGCCGTCAGGACTCCAGGCATCATACTCTGGATCGGTGATAATCTCCGCGAACTCATGGCTGGCCACCGTGGTCGTGTCATCGGTGTTCGCGGAGTATGCGACGAAGCCGTAGTAGACAGGGTCCCCCGCGGCCGTCGTGAAAAACTCGTGATACCCAACGTCATAGGCTCCCAGGAAATTGAGTTGGCGACCGGTCGCGGGGTCGTTAATGATTATGTGTTCATCGAGATAAAGCAGGATCACATGCGATCCTGCCTGCTGCGGGGGCAACGCCCCGGGGAGGACGTTGGATTGAATGATGTTCTGATATTTCGCGACTGTCAGCACCCGGGGGACCCAGGGGAGGAAGGAGGCATTCACAAAAGCGCCAGCGCCGGGCCCAAGGATCCCGTACTGTGTGAGCACGTCCATGACGCTGCTATTTAAGAGATCTTGATGGAATTGGTTGAGCTGTGACGCTTGCGCTTGGTGAACGGGATCGGTCCACCCCGGGCCCCAGAAGCTTGAGTAAACTAACGGGCGTCTGACCACCGGTCCCCCTGCATAAGTGATCTGCATGCCGGAACCACCCTCCTCACATTTCTGTACACCGTGTGTGTAAAAGACTCCATTGGCAGAGTGTCAGCAGATCCCACTGCGGAAATCAGACGCCGACCTCGCGCCTATCCGCAGCCATACCGCGCTTAAGGGTACAGGCTAAGCGCAGCTTCCACCAAGAGCGAAATTGCCTTGGCGAGCCGCTGGATGGCGCGAACATCGGTCTCGGCGAGGGAACGCACGGCCAACTCCCTTGCCAGCAGGGTAAACGTTAGGGCATCCTCTGCGTAGGGGTCCTTCTCGGCCACCCGTTGCCCAAGAGCAGGGATAATCCCCAGCGGAAGGCCCTGCGTGTCAATCCCCTCGCTAGGATTCCCGGCGCGCCGATCGAAATGCGCCCCCCCCGGGCCTTCAAGGACATTCAATCCTTGCTTAATACGAGACCTGAATGCATCGATTGACGTGGCGAATGCGCTCATCTGACTGATCCCGTCCCAGTGACGGGACCCGATATTCAGTTGGTCGAGCGGGACTTTTGCGCCGGGCCCCATGTCCCCCCTCCTCAAACGTTAAGCGCGGTACTCCCCTCTCTTCAACTACACTCGGGTGCGGCCAGAGCGTGAGCACCCTGTGCGGTTACCGACGATTTCCCTCGTCAGATCGATGCGTTGGCGTTAGAACATCTCCCTTCCGGCGATCCGTCGGTGTCCATTGCTTCACTGACAACCCGATCCAGGGTCATCGCCCTTCCCGCCGACCACGCTGCAGCGAAAGCGTCCAGGGTTAGCCGCGCTCGCGCGGCAGCGACTTTGCGGTCGTAATCGGGGCGATCAGTGGGTCGAAGGGGGGCGCCGATAGATTCCCGCAGGGCCTCTGCAGCTCCAAAGAGCCGTGCCGCCCGCGCCCCTGCCCCCCGGGCTTCTGCCAGGCCCGCGAATCCCTCGAGCGAATGTGCGATGCCCCATTTGTCCCCTGCGGCCAATCGCACTTCGAGGCTTTCCTTCAGGAACCGATATGCCCCCGCGAAACAACCGCGGCTCAGAGAAACGAGTCCAAGGTTGCTGAGGGTCTTGGCAATATTCTGCCCGTCACCCTGCTCTCGCCAGAGAGCCAAACTCTCCTCGAAGAGTGCGTACGCGGCAGAGTAGTCATTCTCGCGGTACAACACAAAGCCCAAGTTGTTCAGGGAAAGGGCGAGGCCCCATTTGTCCTGGAGCTGCCGCCGAATTGCCAAGCTCTCTTCGTACAAGGCGCGAGCTGCGGCGTGATCATCCTGGACGGAGAATAGGGTACCAAGATTGTCGAGCAGGGCCGCAATGTTCGGCCTGTCTCCCGCGTCTCGCCAGATCGCGAGACTCTTGCTGAGGAAGTCGCGTCCGGCCGCGTAATCTCCCTGGCCTAGAACGGCAATAATGCCAACCGCCTGCAGCGCTTTCGCACGCACAATTCTCGTTCCTTTGCCCTCGCTATTCATCAACAGGGCCTCAAGCCAGGTCCTGCCCTCCCCAAAGTAGCCGCGGATCCACCAGAAGCGCCAGACCGCCGCAGCCAATCGCAATCCTGACTCCGCCTGATTGTTCTCAAGCGACCATGAGAGTGCCGCCCGCAGGTCATCGTGCTCGAGCTCAAGGCGGGTAAGCCGTAGGGTCTGACTAGCCGCGACTAGCTCGGGTTCCGATCGCTCCGCTAGCGCCAGGTACCACATGAGGTGCCGGTTCCGGACACGAACCGCTTCTGCTGATCGCATTAGCCGTTCTCGAGCATACTGCCGAACCGTCTCCAGCATGTGGTACCTAACTTCCCTTTCCTGATGATCCATGATCACGAGAGACTTGGACACAAGCTGGGTCAGCAGGTAAAGGACATCCATCCCTGCGTCTTGATCATCCGCGCAGATCCCCTCCGCCGCCTCTAGTGTCCAGGGAGCGGCAAAAACTGAGAGCCGGCGCAGCATGGTACCCTCCCGCTCCGAGAGGAGTTGATAGCTCCAATCCATCGTCGCCTGAAGAGTCTGCTGCCGCGCAAGGGCCGTCCGGCTGCCTTGGGTCAGGAGCCGGAAACGGTCGTCCAACCGCGCAACCAACTCTGCGATGGACAACGCTTGGATCCGGGCCGCCGCCAGTTCAATGGCAAGGGGTATCCCATCCAGGTGCCGGCAAATTGCGATGACGGCGGGGGCGTTTTCAGCAGTTAACTTGAACGTCAGCCGCATGGCTGCGGCTCGTTCAACAAACAGGCGGATGGCTTCACACTCCATGAGATCATCCACAGTTCGGGCCCGTAGTGGATCGGGCAGGGGAAGGGGGGTCACTGGAAAGATGGTTTCTCCCCCGATTCCCAGCGGTTCGCGGCTGGTGGCGAGGATCCGAATGCTTGGGCACATGTGGAGCAGCGCCTGGGCCAATTGCGCGCAGGCGGTGATAAGGTGCTCGCAGTTGTCGAGCACGACTAGCATCTGTTTTTCGCGGAGAGCACTCATAAGAGTTGACAGCAACGGCTGTCCGGCCTCTTCTCTGATGCCCACGGCGGAGGCTAAGGATCTGGGGACGAACGCGGGGTCGGAAAGACCAGCTAGCTCCACGAGCCATACCCCGTCTGCATAGTTCTCCAACAAGCCTAAGGCCGCTTGAAGGGCGAGACGGGTTTTGCCGCAGCCACCGACCCCGGTCAACGTCAGCAGGCGGGTCATGGATAGGAACTGCTTGGTTTCCGCGACTTCAGAATCCCGCCCAACGAAGCTCGTCAGCGGTCGGGGCAGATTGTTTGCGAGAGTGGTAAGGGACTGCGGCAGTCGGAACTCGGTTGGAAGGTGCGGGTCGATCACCTGAAAGATCCACTCCGGCTGACGAAGATCCTTCAATCGATGCATGCCCAGGTCGCGCAACGCTACCCCCGGGGGCACGCTGCCGGCAACAAGCATTGCCGTCGTGCCTGAGAGAAGAATCTGCCCCCCATGTCCGGCCGCGCAAATGCGCGCCGCCCGGTGGACATCCATCCCTTCGTACCCCGTCGCCGTGATGAGGGGCTCGCCCGTGTGCAGGCCCATCCGGACACGGACGAGCGCCCCATCGGTCCACCGATGGTCCATGATGGCGCACTGAGCCGCTATGGCAGCTGCAATAGCGTCTCGTGCCCGAGGGAAGGCGACGAAGAATGCATCTCCCTGAGTTCGGAGTTCTTGACCACCGCAGTCCTTGAACGCAGCGCGGAGTAGTCGGTGATGGTCGGCGAGGACTTCCACATACCGAGCGCCTAGTTCTTGGAGCAGGCGCGTGGATCCCTCAATATCGGTGAAGAGAAAGGTGACCGTTCCGGTCCGCAGCCCGGGCATTTGCGGCCTCCGGGAGAGGCTATGATGGGGCCGCTTACATTAAGGGCGACGTTCGCGAAAGACGAAAGCCGACTCGGGACAATTCCAACAGTGAATACCAGGACCAAAACAGTCTTTCACAATGGACGCTTGATCAACAGGGGGATCGGAAAACCCGAGCCCCCCCGCTAACTGGCAAAGAAGAGAACACACTAGCCTACCGTGAGCTTCTTTGCTATTCGCTAGAAGAATCCCTTCAATCCGATAGCCCTTTAGCGTGGCGAAACCAAACGGCAGTCGGAAAAATCTTCGAGAGGCTTCCGCTCTCCCCCGCCCCCCCATAGTGAAGCCAATCCGTGCCAACCCCAGTAAAATAAGGGTTTTTTGAGGGTTGACCCACGCGCAAGTCCCTTGCAAGCGACACTTCGAGATGGCTAATACGAGGATCAGGCTCTGGCTTGGCCGAGGCGAATTGGTCGATCCTCTACTATCCGTTCCACCTCACCGCCCTTTCGACTCCATGCGGCAGGGGCCTCTTGGGGCTACGCTGGCAAGGTCGTTGAACTGTGCTGGGTGCTTCGAGTGAACCTGAACTTCTATCGCCTTTGGGGGGGCGGTCTTCAAAGCACAAAAGACGGAGCAGGCCTGGCGAACGGTCGCGGCTCCCGTCGGTCCTGTTGGAGATCCTGAAGAACCTCGGCGAAGGCCTGAGCCGGCAGAAGTTGCTCTTTTCGCCTACCCAATCAGGTCAAAATGATCGCCCGAGTTTATCGCGTCCCCCGTGTCCGCGAGACCGCCTTTCCCCCACCCTACCGGGGTCGCTGAAGTGTTCTGCGCGTGGCGCAGGTAAGTGGGGGCTGACGGCCTGACGCAGGCGCCCGCGCGGACGCTACGGCAGCGCGGTGAGGACGGCAGTCAGCTGCGCCGCGATGCGCTCAAGAGCGCCGGGTTCGTCCAGTATGTCGAGTGTGCAGAGATGGGCTCGCGGGCCTTCACGTCCTCGACAAATTTCATCGGCGCCTGGCCGGGTGCGGGCGCCGCCGGGTAGCCGCGGTTGAAGAGCGGCTCGAGGTGGTGCGCAACGAAGTCAGCCGAATGCCAAAAGTTCTGCCAGCGCCAGCGCAGCATTCCGGCGGACGTCTCCAGTGCGCCCGCCTGCGCGAACGCCGCCGGGCACGCCTCGGTCCAAAGGTCAGTGGAGTCCAACAACGACGGCTTGCGGAACAGGAAGAGTGAGATGGGGGACCCCATCGTGGCCATCCCGACCGGGCACACTATGTCTTGAACCCGCTTCGCCCTCTCGAGGAACTTCTTTCTCTCCTGCAGCGCTGCGTGCGCATCCTCCACGCCCCCCCTCTTGCTTGCGGCCGCTGCCGCAAGAACTGTCGTGGGGACCGCAGGCGCCGTCTCGAGCGCCGCCAGCGCGATGTTGACGGCCGCCAGGTCCCGGTGGACAGCAGTCGGCTTGTTCCACGTGGTCGCGCTCGTGCCGAGCAGAATGTCGTACACAACGACGGTGCCAAGGCTGTGCCCGACGAAGACGACCGGCAGCGCTGTCAGGGTGCTCGCTTTGTCGATCGGGTACGCTTCGGCAAGATAAGGCTCGATCGTATCCAGGACCACTTTGAGGATCTCCTCACGGGGGGCGTCACTCCCGTACAGGACCACATCGCTCAGGGTGTTTGCCTCGAAACCGCGCGCGAAAGTCCAGAGATGGCCCCATGGGTACCGGGGCAGAATGAGGAACCAGGCGGCCAGCGAGGCTGCCACAAGCCCCACGGCCGTTCCAATGACCCAGCCGAACACCAGCGGCGGAAGGCGAAGCATGCCGAAGCCCGTGCCCACCGCCCCAATTACCGGCACGACCAACGCGTAGAGCACCATGGTCAAGATTCGCCTGGCACGCGTCCACTGGCTAGCGTGGCTGGGGAAGAGGTGCGCCAACCAGCCCCCGCGTTCGTTGAATAAGTGGCTCCAGTCGGCGCGCTTCACAAGGAGGCGTGGCGCGAGGTCGCTACGGCCGAGATCCTGCAACCTGTGTATTGTTGCGGCGCGGAGCCGATCGAGGAACTCGTACTGAGCGGTCGAGTTCTGAGGGCCGATCCCGTGAACGAGAACAGCCAGCAACGGGCGAGAGCCGTTCACGCTCAAGCACCTCCCCGCAGAGTCGGGGTTGAGAGTTCCAGCGTCCTATTGCTGATCCCTTTGTGAGTTCTCAGAATCCCCTACGCTGCCAGACGGCTGGGTGAGGTGCTTGCAAACACCCGGGCATCCTTACACCTTCGCTAAGTGTCCGGAAGTGGAACCGGCCAACCGCCTTTGGGGATGCTGCTAGTTCGCGCGACGCGTGGCAAGCATATGTCCTCATACCAAACCGCCTTCGACAATCTCTATGCCAAAGGCTCAGCCGGAATCAACTCCACCCTTGAGCTAAAGGGCCTCACAGTCAAGTCTTTGATCTCTGAGGATCTCGGGGAAGTAATTTTCTTTGTAGATTCAAAGAACTGGGGGGAGCTGTATCGGGAACCTCGCGGTGTGCACAAAGGTCCAACGATGGGGGCACAGCTTGGCTGCGCCTAAACTGTTTGCGATCAACGCCCATCGCGGGGAGCAGGCCGAGATAGGTCTTACGGCTACGAATGGCAGGACCGTCGTCACCCGGTCGACGAAACCACCAAGCGGAACCTCCACCGTGAGGCAGATACAGGAACCCCTGTCGGTATAGAGATGTAGTAATCGGCGCTTTTCGCATACAAGCCGGGTAACGAGCAATTCTGGAGGACCGCCGACCTGGAAGGCAACTGTTCTGTGCATCACCCGCTGGCTCAAGAGCATCAGTGCGAGGCCGCGTCGGGCCAGGGAGAGCATCGCACGGAGCAGAACACTACCCGCAGATGCCATCAACAAGCCAACCACGCTATTTACCACGGGAGACCAAGCCGAGATGAATGCCTCTCGGACGTGGAGACCAAACAACCGCTGACGGAGGGTGCGCAATGTCGGCCCATAATCCACTTGACCTGCCGCCTGATCTGCCTGTCCCCGAGGATGACGGGGCGTGCGCTCATCTCAGCGGGATGCGCATGCCCCCCGTCGCGCTGTCGTCAACCGAAGGCGGCGCCGTCCACTTGTCCGCGCTCCCGGGGTGGACGGTCGTCTACTGTTACCCCCGGACCGGCCGGCCGGACCAGGAGGTCCCCAAGGGGTGGGACGAGATTCCCGGCGCGCGCGGATGCACGCCGCAGTCCTGCGCGTTCCGCGATCACCACGCCGCGTTCGAGGAGCTCGGCACGCGGGTGTTCGGCCTCAGCACGCAGACGACGGACTATCAGCGCGAGGCCGTGACGCGCCTGCATCTCCCCTTTGCGTTGCTAAGCGACGCTGATCTCGCGTTCACCCGAGCGCTGCGACTGCCAACGTTCGAGTTCGCGTGGAGCTTCGGGGCGCAGCCGGCCGAGTTGATCAAGCGTCTCACGCTGGTGCTCCGCGACGGCCGCGTGGAGCACGTTTTCTATCCGGTGTTTCCGCCGGACAAGAACGCCGAGCGTGTCCAGGCGTGGCTCGCGCAGCACCTGCGGTAGACTCGCGCGCCGGCCTTCCCGCCGCCGGGGGCGCCCCCCACCATTGGCTTGGCATCGCGCTAAACCTCGCCTCCGCCGTCGCCTACAGCACCTCCGGCTTCTACACCCGGCTGATCCCGCTTGACCCATGGACGATCCTGTTCTGGCGGGGCATCTTCGCGGGCGCGTTCATCGCCATCGTGATCGTGTGGCGCTACGGCCGTCGGGCCGTCGACATCGTCCGCGGCATCGGCGTGCCGGGCGTGACCGCGGCGTGCCTCTCGACGTTCGCCACCATCATGTACATCAACGCCTTCCGACGCACTTCGGTCGCGGATGTCATGATCATGAACGCGACGACGCCGTTCCTGGCGGCGGCGCTGGGATGGTTGTGGCTCCGAGAGCGCGAACGCTGGAACACCTTGCTGGCAAGCGCGGTCGCGCTGTTGGGCACCATGATCATGGTCGGCGGATCGGTGCGCGAAGGACACCTCGCCGGGGACCTGCTCGCGTTCGGGATGGCGCTGTGCATGGCCGGCGTGATGCTGATCATCAGGCGCCATCGTGAGACCCCAATGCTGGCGGCCGCGAGCCTCTCCGCCCTTCTGTGTCCGGTGTTTGTGTGGCCGCTGGCCCACCCGGGCACCGCCGGTCCAATAAACATGTTGTATCTTGGCCTGTTCGGCGTAACGCAGTTCGGTCTCGGCCTTCTGCTGCTCACGCTTGGCGCGCGGCTGATCTCCGCAACCGAGACGGCACTCATCCAAGCCGCGGAAGTGCCACTCGGACCGCTTTGGGTCTGGCTGGCGTTTCGCGAGGTCCCGCCGGTGCCGACCTGGATCGGCGGAACGATCATCATGGCCGCCGTGTCCAGCCATGTCTACATTAGCCGGCGCCCGTCCACGCCCAACACGTAGGCGATCGTCGCCGCCCAATCCGCCCGGTGCGGCGCCTGTACGGCCAGCGCGGGTGTAATCGACACCGCAAGTGGGCGGCCGCCCTCAGTGCAGCCGGGGATCCAGGGCGTCCCGCAGCCCGTCGCCGAGCACGTTGACGCCCATCACGCTGAGGAAGATCGCGATGCCCGGGATCGTGGACACCCACCACGCCTGTTGTAAGTAAGCCCGGCCCTCCGAGACCATGGCCCCCCACTCGGCGGCGGGGGGCTGCACGCCGAGCCCGAGGAAACTGAGCCCCACTCCGGTCAGGATCGCCGTGCCCAGCCGCAGCGTCAGCAGCACCACGACGGGCGCGAGCACGTTGGGGAGGATGTGCACCCTGATGATCCGCCCCTCGCTTCCCCCCACGGCCCGCGCAACCTCGACATAGGCCTCCTCCTTGACCGGCAGCACCGACCCGCGAACGAGCCGGCAGACGCCGGGCACGCCGGAGATGCCGATGGCGAGCAAGACGTTTTGAAGGCCCGGGCCGAGCACCGCGACGATCCCGATCGCCAGCAGCAGGCCCGGAAACGCGAGCCAGACGTCGACGGTCCGCATGATCACATCGTCCAGGCGGCCGCCGTAGTACCCGGCCGCGATGCCGAGCGGCACCCCCACGGCAAACGAGATGACCACTGAGATCGCGCCCACCGTGAGCGAGATGCGCCCCCCGTACACCAGCCGGCTCAGGATATCGCGGCCGAAGGAATCGGTACCGAGGGGAAATGCGGCGGACGGCGGTTGCAGCCTCAGATTGAAGTGCGGCGCGGTCGGATCGTAGCGGGCGACGTACGGCGCCAGGAGGGCGCCGAGCAGCAGGCCGACGATCAGGAAGGCCCCCACGATGGCGCCGCGGTGGCGGGCGACCCGCCGGAGGCCGATCGCCCCGTGCGACAGCGTCCGGACCGGCGGGGCGCTGCCGGCGGCCTCAGACGTAGCGGATTCTCGGGTCGACGAGAGCGTACAGGAGATCCACGCAGAGGTTGACGGCGACGAAGATTGCGGCGGCGACGAGAACGACCCCCTGGATCACCGGGATGTCCCGGTTGAAGATCGCGTCCACGGCGAGGCGGCCGAGCCCGGGCCACCCGAAGACCGATTCGACGATGACCGCCCCACCGAGGAGCCCGGCGAACTGTAGCCCGACGATCGACAGCATCGGGATCAGGGCGTTCCGCAGGCCGTGCCGGTACAGCACCCGCAGCTCGCCCGCGCCTTTGGCCCGCGCCGTGCGAATGAACTCCTGCCGCAGCACCTCCAGCAGACTGCTCCGACACAGGCGGGCGATGATCGACGCCGCCCCGGTCCCGAGCGTGACGGCCGGGAGGATCAGACTTCCGGCGGTGTCGGCGCCCGCCGGCGGCAGCCAGCGCAGGTAGTATGAGAAGATCAGGATCAGCACCAGCCCGAACCAGAAGCTGGGGAGCGAGATCCCGGCCAGCGCGACGACCGTCGCGGCGTAGTCGAGGAGGCGGCGGTGGTGGATCGCGGCGAGGGTGCCGAACACGAGGCCGAGCGCGATCGCGACGACCATGCTGGCCGCCGTGAGCCGGAGCGTGTAGGGCAGCCGGAGCGCGATCTCGGAGGCGACCGGCCGGCCGGTGCGGATCGACCTCCCCAGGTCACCGTGGGCCAGACGCCACACGAAGAGCCCGAACTGAAGGGGGAGCGGTCGGTCGAGCCCGAGCGTGTGCCGGAGGGCTTGGGCCTGCTCGGCGGACCCGTAATCCTGGAGCATCACCTGCACCGGGTCCCCCGGTACGAGGTGGATCATGAGAAACACGAGGATCGAGACGCTCAGCAGCACCGGCACGAGCTGCAGGAGCCGCTGGGCGATGTACCGGTGCACGGCGGCGGCTACTTCTGGATATAGGTATCGTCGGTGAGCAAGTCGCCGTACTTGTCCTCATAGAAGTCGTGGACCCACGGCTGCGCAAGCGTGATCGTGTAAGGACTCGCGATCGGGATCCACGGCGCCTGTTCGAGCAGGGTCTCCTGGAGCTGCCGGTACACCTCGAGACGCTTCGCGGGGTCCACGGTCACCCGACCCTCGTTCAGCAGACGGTCGACGTCCGGGTTGGAAAAGTGCACCCGGTTGGTGCTGGCCATCCGGCCGCTGTTAAAGAAGTAGTACAGGATATCCGCGTCGGGCCAGCCGTAACTGATGAGGATCGCGTCCTGCGCGCCCGAGGCCGTGCGCGCGAGCAGGGCGGCGGGTTCGATCTGCTCGATGTTCATCCTCACACCGGCTTTCTTGAGTTGGGTCTGGACGACGACGGCGATCCGGACATTCGTTTCCAGCGGGTACGTCCAGACCGTGAAGGCGAGCGGCTGGCCGGCCTTCTGGAAGATACCGTCCGGGCCCGGTTTCCACCCCGCTTCCGCGAGCAGCCGGCGCGCGCGGTCGGGATCGTAGTGATACGCGTTCTTGAGGCCCTTCGCGTATCCCCAGATCGTGGGCGCCAGCGGGCTGTCCATGGGCACCGCGAGCTTCTCGAGCGCGTAGTCGACGACCTCGTCCCGGTTGATCGCCCAGCCGAGCGCCTGGCGCACCCGGATGTCGGAGAAGATCGGCTTCGTGACGTTCAGCCCGAGGTACAGACCCCCGTCCTGCGGCGTCCGGAACACCTGGTACTTGCCGCTGGCGATCAGCTGCTGAGCTTGAGCCGCCGGCGTCGCCGGCAGGACGTCGAGATCGCCGCGCTGGAACGCGATCACCCGGGTCGATTCATCGGGGATGATGCGCGTCACGACCGAATCGACGTAGGGTGCCCCGCGGTTCTTGTAGAACTTCGGGGCCCACGCGTAGTCGGGATCGCGGTCCAGCACGATCCGGTCGCCGGGGATCCACTGCCGGAACTTGTATGGGCCGGCCCCGACGGGCGTCTGCCCGTAGTTCGGGCCGAGCTTGGCGATGGCGGCCGGGGACAGCATGCCGAGGAAAACGATGCGGAGCGACGAGAAGATGGGCGCGTAGGGCTGCTTGAACACGAATCTGGCCGTCAAGTCGTCCGGGGTCTCCACCCGGTCGATCGGGCCAATCCAACTGGAACCCGGCGCGGCCGTCTGCGGATTGATCAACCGCTCGATCGTAGCCCGCACGGCCTGTGAGTTGAACGGCGTGCCGTCGTGGAATCTCACCCCGGGGTGCAGCTTGAACGTAATCACGCGGCCGTCGGCGCCGATGGTCCAAGAGTCGGCTAGCTCCGGGATGAAGTTACCCGTGTTCTTGTCGGCGGTGACGAGCGTGTCGTAGAGCAGGGCGTGGACGAACACCCCCGAGGGTGTCTTGTGTGGATCGAGCGACGGCGGATCGGAGTCGGTCACCAGATTCAGCGTCCCGCCGCGAATCGGTGCCCCCACGCTGGGGGCCGCGACGGCTAAGGCCAGGACGAGGACGAGCAGGCAAGCAAGACGCATGCGCAACACGGTCGCGTTCCTCCTGGATCCGCCACGGCATCGGTCGGGTGGTCGGCGGGGCGCGATCATTGCCAAGGTGAACTTCTGTGGCGCCTTAGCATCCCCTGCGTGTTTGGCCGACCCCTCCGTTGGGATGGGGGGTCTGCGCCGCACAATCATGATCCGCCGGGAGTCTACCTCGGTAGCCGCGAATGTAGACCCAAGAACTGTTGCATACCGACTACGCCACAGTGTCCCAGCGTTTACACTGGCGACTCATACTCAGGGCATCTCTGAGATGCAGCGGCAGGGGTTGCTAGGAGCTTGCAAGTAAGACCAGCGGCCCACTGAGCGGAGATGCCTCGCGGAAACCGTTGATAATATGGAGCCGGCGAACGGATTCGAACCGTTGACCTGCGCATTACGAGTCGGCTCCCCTCTTTGTCGCCCTTTGCCGTGTCGTGCGCTGGTCCGCCTCCTCCAACTTTTCCGGCAAGCGCGACTGCCGCCCTCCGCCGTCCTCTCCACCCCTCTGCCGCCAGGTCCGGTAGCAAACCGGTAGCAGATTCCCGCCTCGTGAGCGCCGAACTTCTAGCAGGAAGTTGGCATTTCCCATCACAAGACTTGGGGGAGCCCCGACCTCCGGCAGCAGGTGAATGCAGATGAATGGTCACGGCGAGAAGTTGACTCGCAAGCAGGAACAGGCCATCGCCTCGCTATTGATCGAATCGACTTTTACGGCTGCGGCCACTCGGTGTGGTGTAAGGCGAAAGCACGCTTCGGCGCTGGCTACAGAACCCCGAGTTCAACACAGCCTATCGATCGGCCCGGCGCTGTATGGTCGACGCCGTCGTCGCCGACCTCCAGCAGGCCGGGGTGGAGGCCGTTTCGAGGTCAAGCCGGTCCTGGGTCCCAAGGACATATTCGAGAACGACGCCTGCGGCCCGCACTTCGGTGCCCGGGTGTCCGGAATTGAGGTTGCGGCGGAGGCATGCGAGAGCGGCTCCAGCGGCTGGAGGCGCTGCCCCAAGTCTGCGATGCGAACGATCGGGCATAGCCGTCTGGTCCACCGGTTGGACAAGGTGGAAGCCCGCCTTAACCCCGGGATACCTCGGCCGCTGGGTCCAGCCCTCCGGGAGCGGCTGCTGGGAGTTATGGGCAGCGGAGATCCCGCGGCGGTCCGCAGGGCTGTTGAGGACTTGCCCACCTGGCAAGCGCTTTTTCCCACAATGGACCCGGAGCACGTCGCGATCGTCCTCGATGTGTTCGCGAGCGGGAACTGGCCACGGGAGCGGACCGGCCGGTGCAACCTGGCGCGGATCGTCTACCACATCCTTGCGCAGGAGTGGGGCGGGCCCCTGGCCTTGCCCAGAGTGGTTGCGGATCTGTACCTGAACGATCCCGATACCTTGCCCATCCACAATTGCGCAGCGTGTCGGTACCGAATACCGACGTATGCTGGGTCTGGTTGTGAGAAGCGCGAAGTCTACTTCGCTGAATGTCCCCTGTGCGGCGGGCGCATCCGCTGGGAGTTGATCAGGATGAGCGACAGCCCGATCGGACCGGATGGGTATCCACTGCACCCTAAGCTCTGAGAGCTGGGGAATCCACCAGAGACGGGCCGGAGAGATACGGTCATAGCCGTGCGCGGAGCGGATCGCAGTAGCTCCATTTATCCAGCGGGCGTTCGGCGCAAGATCGATCTAAATTTTTGCACCGTCAGAAATGGCTGTTCGCGGTGGACCATGCGATGACAGTTCGGACAAAGGGGCCTCAGCTGATCCGGCCTTACCCTCTTCCGCCGGTTCTCATGGCTAGCTTCGTCTATCGTGGCTTGCAGACGTGGAACGGTCCCCTCGGCATGGAAGGCCGCGCTGGCTTGGGCAGGCCTGTGCGAGGCTTGGATGATACCTCCGACACCGGAGTTGAATGATGTTGATACTGCGGCTCTTGCACAAGACTTGTCGACGCTCCACCTCTGAAGAACATCCGGCTAATTACTCCCGCGGATGCGGTTTGTCGACGCACAGTTGGCAGGTTCGATCTGCGGCTCGCCCAAGTCTTCGTAGTCGGTTACGGTGATACCCTCACCGGTTGATACCCTAGCCGCCGCGAAATCTCGTCTGCGGCACGTCGCACAGCAATTCCGATGCGCAATTGGGCCGCTTGATCCATGCGGATCGATGGGCCAGACACGCTAAGCGCCGCCACCACTTGACCACGGCGTTCCCTGACCTCGGCCGCCACGCAGCAAATGCCCTCTCTGTACTCCTCGCGATCGATAGCGTAACCGCGCGACCTCACTGCAGTCAGATCTGCGCGCAACGCATCGCCGGTGGCCAATGTGTGCGTCGTGTGTCTCTCCAACCCCGCCGCGATCACGGTTGACAAGTAACCTTCTCCCGCTTGCGCGAGGATAGCTTTTCCCAACGCTGTGCAATAGAGCGGACTGCGTGTCCCAATGTGCGACACCATTCGTAACGACTGAGCGCTTTCGACCTTGTCAACATAAACGACTTCGGATTGGCTCGGGATCCCCAAGTGGACGGTCTCAAGCGTCTCGGCCGCAAGTTGCTCTAGCATCGACCGCGCTTGTTCGACGACATCGAGATCATCCAAGTACGCGGAAACCAGGTCCACGAGGCCCAGTCCGATACGGAAGCGCCCGTCCGACTGTCGCTCGACCAAGCCGTTGTGCTCGAGGCTATTCAAGAGTCGTAGAGCGGTGGTCTTGTGAACGCTGGCCTCTGCAGAGATGGCACTCAGTGGCATGCCTCGGCTGGGATGCCCACGACCCAAAGCCGCAAGTAGCCTTGCTGTTCTGTCGACGGTGGAACGGCTCTCGAATCCTTTGCGTACAGATGTTCGATCATGGCCCATCAAAAAACACCCCCACTTGTCAAATCCAGCAACCGTAGCCATAATAAAACCGCCAAACCAAAAATCGATAATAGCGTACCATATTCGTACAGCATGTGAAGGAAAACGGATGGGGTGAAACAAACTCTGTGGACGCTGAAGCGAGCTCGTCCGGGATCGAAGAGGGGGGACCGCCCTGATGAGAAAGCGTGACATCGCTCTCATAAAGAACGACGTGGCACACGCCCGACTCGGCCGCCGCGAGGCAATTGTCCGACTTCTCGCCCTTGGGTTGTCTGCCGCAGAGAGCGGGGCGTTACTGTCCACGATCGATTCGAGACCGGCGGCAGCCGCTCAGCCGCAAAGACGAGGCGCTGATGGAACTCTGAAGATACTCTACTGGCAGGCTCCGAACATCTTGAACGCCCAGTTGGCCGAAGGCAATCAGGAGATCCAGGCGACGCGGTTGTGCACTGAACCGCTCCTGACGGTGAATGCAGCGGGCCAGTTTACGCCGGTGCTAGCGGCCGAGGTGCCGACCCGCGCGAACGGCGGCCTGGCGCCGGACGGCAGATCGGTGACATATCGGCTCAAGCGCGGCATCCGGTGGGCCGACGGTCAGCCGTTTACCGCGGATGACGTCGTCTTCACGTATAAATTCATCACCGACACGCGCACCAAGGCGACCTGGTACGCAAGCTATTCGAGTATCGATCGTGCCGAGGCCCTGGACGCCAACACGGTAAAGATCACGTTCGCCAAACCGACGCCGGCATGGTATCAGCCCTTCGTGGGCGACAGGGGCCAAATTCTCCCGCGGCACGCGCTGGAAGCGTATCTGAACGAGTCGGCGCGCAGCGCGCCCTTCAACACGAAGTGTTTCGGCACCGGACCGTACAAAGTCGATTCGTTTGCCCCGGGCGACCTGATCGTCTATTCGATCAACGAGTTCTATCGGGAGCCCCTAAAACCGGCCTTTAGTCAAGTGCAGTGGAAGGGAGGCGGGGATGCTGTCTCCGCAGCACGTGCGGTCTTTCAGACGGGCGAGTACGATTTCGCGTGGAGCCTCCAGGTGGAATGGCCGGTCTTGCAGGCGATGGAGAACTCCGGGCGGGGCAAACTGCTGACTGCTCCGGGCGCCAGCCTCGAAGGCGTCTATTTCAACATGACAGATCCGAACACCGAACGGAACGGGCAGCGGTCGGCGCTCGGCATTCCCCACCCTATCCTGACCGATCTCCGCGTGAGACGCGCGCTCGCCCTGGCCGTCGATCGGCAGACCATGGCGTCGCAACTCTACGGTGAAGAAGGCGCCGCCACGGCAAACGTGCTCACCACGCCGACCCGATATGCGTCGAGAAATGCGCGGATCGTCTTCGATCTTAATGAAGCGAATCGGCTGCTCGATGCCTCGGGGTGGCAGCGCGGTCCGGACGGCATCCGAGTGAAGAACGGTGACAAGTTGCAACTGACGCTCACGACGAGCGTCAACTCACTCCGGCAGAAAGAACAACAGATCATCAAGGCCGGCTGGGACAAGATTGGAGTATCGACACAAATCAAGGCGCTCGACTCCGGCTCGTTCTTCAGCATCTCCGCAGGCAATAATGACACGTACCTGCACTTCTACAATGACGCCGAAATGTATGCAGTGAATTTCACGCTCTTTCCGAGCGGTTATATGGCGCAGTTCTACAGCGGGGATCCTGCACGGTCGGTTGCGCAAAAAGAGAATGGCTGGTCCGGTCAGAATGTGACGCGCTGGCAAAGTGCCGAGTACAATCAGATGTATGAACAGGCGTTGGTCGAACTGGATGCTCAGAAGAATGAAGATCTCTGGAGGCGCATGAACGACCTGCTGGTCGAGCAGGTTGTCGAAGTGCCCCTCATTGACCGGAAAATCGTCGCGGCCCGAGCGGCGACGCTCTACACAGGCAACAACATGAGTCCATTCGACAGCGCGACGCCCAACGTCGCCGATTGGCGCCGCGTGTCCTAAGCCGCATCCTCTGACCGGTCCGGCATCCTGACGAGGATTTCATGATGAAGATTGTCTCCGCCGAACTCATCAAGATTCGCATGCCCCTGGTCGTGCCCTACGTTGGCGCCGGAGGTTCACGGTCGTCGGTTGATCGTACGCTCGTCCGCCTTCGGACCGAGGATGGCCTGCAAGGCCTCGGGGAGACAGTCGGGTCTGCCAGCACCTTCGGGTTCCTGACCGCCATCTGCCAAGCCCTTTTAGGGGAGGACGGCCTAGACCGGACGGCCCTCCGGGTACGGATCGCCCCGCCTACGTTGCGCGACTCCGAGGGGCGGGATGGCTGGATGGCGGTCGCGGGCATTGAGATGGCGCTGTGGGACCTCGCGGGCAAGCGCTATGCGGCGCCGGTCTGGGAGTTGCTCGGAGGTGCGGTGCGGCGACGCGTTCCGGTGGCTCTTTGCTTCGGCGCGGCGTCGCTCCCCCTGGGAGCCACGCGAGAGGAGGCGGTAGCGTTCATCGCCGACGATCAGAACGTCGCTCGCCTAGTCGACCACGTCGCGCGCTTCGCCCGGCAGGACGGTTGCGGGACGGTCAAGATGAAGAGCCTAGGAGTGCGGCGAGACTGGGACGTGGCGGTGATGGCAGGCTTGCGCGAGGCCCTTGGGCCAGCCGTCGAGCTTCGCCTCGACCCCAACGCTGCCATGTCGCTCCCAGAGGCGCTGGCGCTCTGCACCGCGCTCGAACCTCTCCGGTTGGAGTACTACGAGGATCCGACATGGGGCCTCGAGGGCATGGCCAGCTTACGGCGACGGCTCCGGACACCGCTCGCCGGCAACATGTGCGTCGTCGAATTCAACGACCTGTCCTCGGCCGTTCGGCTCGGTGCCCTTGACGTCGTCCTGGGCGACGTTTTCTGTTGGGGCGGCCTGTCGGCGCTCGGGGAACTGGCAGCGATCTGCCGAACGTTTGGGCTCGACCTCGTGATCCACAGCTGGTTCGAACTCGGAGTGGCCACGGCCGCCAACCTCCATCTGGCTGCTGCAATTCCGCACATCAAGCGGGCGATGGACTGCACGTTGCCGCTCCACGCCGGTGACATCGTCACCGGGGGCAAGCCGCAGATCCGCGAAGGGATGCTGAGCGTGCCCGATGCGCCAGGCCTCGGTGTCAGCCTCGACGACGGGGCTGTTAATCGCTACGCCATCGAGCGCTGGGAGGCGATGCTGTAGCCGTCCGCGGCTACCTGTTACACCCGCTGGGGGGAAGTTCGAAGTGTCCCGTCTCACCGGAGCAGGAATCAAGACCGAAGCTTGCCCCCGCTGGTGGCCAGTCGTGGCCGCGTGACGATGAGCTCAATGGTCCCGCCGATGTTTGGAAAGACGAAATCTCCCTCCCGGCACCAGCTTCACCAAACAGAGTCGCAACGATTGAACCACCATGTGCTATTTGTGCAGCCAGCCGAAAAACTCGTTTCCTGAAATACCCAACCGGTGTACTTCATCATGGTCGACATTGCACAGCGTTATCAGGTTCTCGTGGTTGTTCGATCCGCCAGCCTTATGATGCTCGATATGATGCACTTCCAGGAATTGCCTGCGTTCCTCCGATCGTCTCTGCTCCACGGACCATCCACAATTCCTGCACCTGTTCATGTCCCTTTTCAAGACATCGTCATACACGGTGTCGGAGATATGTCGATCATGGTCTGGTAGTTGGTCTTCGGATTCGAGAACATAAAACTCACTCGAAAGATCCGGGCGGCCCGTAAACCGAGTAGCAACCCGATAGCCGTCTTCGGTCCGCAGCTCACGAGTTCTTCGGCCTACCTCCCTAACCCGGCCTGCCACGTACGCCAGCTGTTCTCCTGTCACAGGGCGCCGAACATTCGCAAGAAGGAAGGCCAGAATCCTGCTCTTTCCCGACCCTCCCTGCCGTCGAATCGTGTTGGCGACCTGCCACTTTCTGGCCGCCTCTGTGTCGGGATCGGTGCTCTCCAACACATATTGATCCGGCCGCAGATCCTCACGCACATTACCTGCCGCAATGCTTCCGGTTGAGATTTTGTAGCCATCCTGCACCCTCAGTTCCCGAACCCGTCGGGCGAACTCTTGAATACCTGAAACAACCTGAAGTTCCTTGCCTTCAATGACCTCGCTCTCGAAGAGTTTCATATACGCGAGTATTCGTTGGGTCGCACCCCTCGCGGAGGTGACGGCCTTGAGACGAACTCGTCCCAAATCCCTCGTATTATGCACGGCCTCTGCGAGGAGCAAAACCTCCCGACGGATTTCCGACGGGTCCCTTGCGAGGGGCTTTTCCAGTTCACGGAGAAGTTCTGTTATACGCTTGACGAGGTTCGCGGTCTCTGGATCAGGCTGACTCAACTCCGCTCCACCGCATTGCCGCGAGAAAAGACAGAGGGCCTGGTTTCGTTACCAGGCCCCCATTTTGGGGTTTTCCGCGCCTCTGCCAACGGGCGAGACCTCCTAGATTCGTGCCAGCTGTTTTTCCGATCCCATCCTCCGCTGCTTGATCTCTTCGAGTATCGCCCTTACTTCAGCCGCAACCGCACGTGCCAACTTGGGGGGAACCGCATTGCCGATCTGACGCGCCACCTGAATCTTGGACCCGTAGAATTCGAAGTCGTCCGGGAACGTCTGAAGCCTCGCCGCTTCTAGATGGGTAATCGGCCGGTCTGCCTGAGGGTGGAGATACCTACCCTTCTCCGGCTTAAAGAACTCCGTGCGAATCGTCAGAGCCTGTTTGTCCCATTCCAGGCGTCCGAAGACATCCGTACTCCCGGTGGGCTTGTTGAGCCAGCAACGGGGAGCCAGATCGGGCCTCTTCTTTATGAGATCGAACCGATTCCCACCGGGCGGAACACACCTGTATCGCTTGACCGACTTCGGAGTAGGATTCCGACCAATGTGCCAATCGACGCCCGTCGGTTGCAGAGGCAGATCGCCAATGGCATCACGGACCGTCATTCTCCCGGTCGTGGGGGGAGGAAGGCGCGGAGTGCCGCCCTTCACCGCCACTACGAATGTCCTCTTTCGCTGCTGGGGGACACCGTATTCAACCGCGTTTAGCACCGCGGCCGCGATTTCGTATCCCAGTTCCGTCGCCTTCCGCTCAAGGGACTTGAACTCCAACGATCGCAGGAACTCCGGCACATTCTCCACGATGAACACGGTAGGGTTGACCTGCTCGACGATCCGCATGTAGTGACGCCAGAGCTTATTCATGCTGCGGTGTTCCGCCAGCGGGATCATTTTCCCTAACGGGGAGAACCCTTGGCACGGAGGACCGCCGATGATGATCTCTGCCTTCACAGGAATGCGATCTAGACTCTCAATAGGCCCGTCCCAGACTTCGTGCTTGAAGTTTCTCCTGTACGTCTCCGCCGCCAGCTTATCAAAGTCCACCGCATAGACAGATTTGAACCCCGCCTGAACAAAACCAAGAGCCATACCCCCCGCCCCGCAGAACAGGTCAATGAACGTGTGTGGCTTCACTCCGTGCCCTCCCATAGAAAGCACAAATGTCCTGCATGGGGCACTTCTCATGAATCGGCCTCCGCGTCCGACAGATCGTCGAGGCGAGGTCGAGCAAGGCGAGATTCATTTCCCGACTGCGTCCCTTCGGCATCAGGTCGTCCACCGTCCTCCACATCGAAGAATCGGTGTGCGGCCGTTGTTTTGTAGATACGAACCCAAAAACTCTCCCGATGACGCGATAGATGTTTGGGTCAAAGAGGCCAAGTCGCCGGTGGTGTGCAAACACCAAAACGGCGCGACCTGTGTAGGGACCAACCCCCGGAATCTTGAGTAGCTTCTTGAGTGAGGATGGAAGTTTCCCCTTGAGCTCTCCGGCCAGATATAGCAAGGCCCTCCGGAGTATCTTGTACCTTTCGACCCTTCCCAAAGGCCAAAGAATGCCTCGAAGTGTCTTTCCGTCGGCCTCTGCGGCGTCATGTAGTGTAGGGAACCTCTTGACGAACTGCATGTAGACCGGCAGAACCTGCTGGGCCCCCGTGCGCTGAAGCATGAACTCCGCCACAAAGATCCGGTATGGTTCTCGCGTTTCGCGCCACGGATAACGCCGGCCGTGAGCCCTGAACCAACGAAGCAGTCGGCGGGCGAAAAGTCGCCGATATCGCGCTTGGTGTTCACCTTCCGGCTTCGAATCACCGCACAACTCGGGATGCACGTATTCGCGCCCTGTAGGGCGAACTCCTGTTCGTTATCGGCTGGTTGATCCTTCCATCCCTCATTCCGCTAACTATCCCACCCGCAGTCCTTCGCTTCTCAATTATGGAGCCTGCTTGTGAGTCCCCTTGTTAATTTCTTGTGTATTTACCGGAAATAATTTCTCGCCCCTCCCATGCCCCTGAAGCAGCCCATTTGTCCCGTGCGATTCCCCCGCCCGCTGATGACGACGAACACATTGCTTCACATCGCTTGTTGCGAGATGCATTCGCAATCTTGGTTTCTCGTCACGGTCTCAGACACTTGAAGATAGCGCTGTAAGCATCTCACTCGGTTGGTCGAATGCTTCATACCATTCTTTTGATGCCCGGATAGCGAGTGCCGGGCGATGTTCGGGGGCCCGTGCGATACAAGTCCGACATGCTGGACGATCGGGACCTTGGCCAGCCCCCGATCGGTGGGGTACATTAGGCGCGACGGCGACCATGCGAGCCGACCAGCGCAGTCGTAACCGGCAGGAGACCTGACGATGGCCGACAACGGTCCGCACAGAACTGCGACTGAAGTACGTGTGGGGTCTCCCCTCGTCCCGGGCGTCGATCCCTAGAGGAACGCTGGTGACCGGCGGCAGGGCCTCGTCCGTCTCGTTCGGGCGGCCGCGGGCGATGGAGAGGACCAAGAGAGACGAACAGCGTCTGCTTCCCAAGCATAGGTTCAAGGCTCTGCACCACCTCATAAGCGATATGAACGGCTAGCCATGGCTAGCCGCGGCCGACGACCGGCGGCACGAAACGTGCCTCCTCGACGCTCTTCGGGCGCAAGAAGTCGAGATCGCATCCTTCCGGCGCCTGCAACACGTGGTCGGCGAAAAGGCGCATGTAGCCGCGCACATGCGGTTGTGACGGCAGCGTCGACGTCGCACGCCGCCTCCCGAGTTCTTCATCGTTCACCTGAACCTCGATACGGCCGGCAGGGATGTCGAGTGTAATTTCATCTCCGTCCCGCACGAGACCAAGTGGACCACCCACTGCAGATTCCGGTGCAGCGTGCAGCACCACCGTGCCGTACCCGGTACCACTCATGCGCCCGTCGCTGATGCGCACCATATCGTCGACGCCCTGCCTCAGCAACTTTGGCGGAATTGGTACCGCACCCCACTCTGGCATACCCGGAACCCCGACAGGCCCGCAGTTCTGCAGCACGAGCACACTGTCCCGGTTGACATCGAGGGTTTCTTGCACGATTTTCATGAGCATGTCGTTATAGTCGCGGAAAACAACGGCGCGGCCTGTATGGCGCATGAGGCGCGGAGAGCACGCGGTCTGCTTCACGACGGCACCGTCAGGAGCGAGGTTGCCACGCAAGACCCGCAGTGCTGGCCCGAAGGATACAGGGTCGTCGAGTGTACGGATGACACCACTCGGCCCCGTTTGCGCAGACCGGTAGTTCTCGGCAACCGTCTGTCCTGTTGCCGTTAGGGCGCCACTCTCGAGGCACGGAAGCAGCACTCGCATGACTGTCGCAAGGCCCCCGTCTCTGTGGAAATCGTCCATGTTGCCTTTACCGTTCGGCTGAAGATCGACGAGTTGCGGGATACCGTCCCAGGCCACCTCAAAATCCTCTAGCCCGAGGAAGATGCCGCGGCGTCCTGCCATCGCCGTGATGTGCAACAGTGCGTTCGTCGACCCTCCGAGTGCCGCGAGCACGCGGATGGCGTTCCGGAACGCCGCCTCGGTCATGATCTTCGACAGCCTCAGATCCTCCCGCACCATCTCGACAATCCGTCTCCCGGTCGCCTCCGCGGCCGCGATCCGCCGTGCGTGGGTCGCAGGGATGTCGGAGGTACCTGGCAGCATCATCCCCAGTGCCTCCGAGATACTCTTCATAGTCGACGCCGTTCCCATTACCGCGCAGCCCCCCCCCGAGCTAGACATGTTGCGCTCCAGCGAGTCCCAATCGTCGTCGCTGAGGCGGCCTGCCGCGTACTCGTCGAGATAGCGCCAGTAGTCGGTCGCATACGTTACTCGATTTCCCTTGAAGCATCCGGATGAACGGTGACCGGCTGCGAGCTGGATCGTCGGCAGGTCGACGCTTGCCGCACCCATGAGCTGTGCAGGCGTCGTCTTGTCGCACTCTGCAAGCAACACGACCCCGTCGATGGGATGGCAGCGCAGCATCTCCTCGACGTCCATCGCCATGAGGTTGCGGTAGAGGAGATCCGAAGGCTTCACGAAGTCCGACGCCGTGGTAATGGTGTGGAACTCCATCGGGTAACCTCCACCAGAGATTACGCCACGCTTCACCGCTTCGACGAGGTGCTTGTGTGGCAGGTTGCAATTGTTGAAGTCGTTCCACGAGTTTGCGATGCCGATGATGGGCCGTCCACCGTACTCAGCATAGTCACGACCGACGGCCGCCATCGACATGCGGTGCTGAAACGTCGACGACTTCGGCCCGTCGAACCATTCCGCGCTGCGCAATCTCATGTCTGCCACCTCCGAAGCGATCGGTCATTGAGCCGTGTAGCCGCCGTCCACCATCAAGACCGCCCCGGTTACGAACGAAGCGTCCTCCGAGGCTAGAAACAGCACCGCTCGGCCCACCTCGTCCGGGCGGCCCAGTCGACCCAGCGGTTGCAGTCGGCGGATCTCTGGCATCATGGCCTCGATGCCACCGTGCTTGTCCATGGACCGGCGGGCCATCGGGGTATCGATCCAGCCTGGGCAGACGCAGTTGACGCGAATTTGCTCGGGGGCGTAGTCGAGCGCCATCTCGCGGGTCAGCATCACGATCGCACCCTTCGACGCCACGTAGGCTGCGCCGTTCCGCTCACCCACGATGCCCTCGATCGACCCCGTGTTGATGATGGCGCCGCGACCCTGCCGCTGCATATGGGGAATGACGTATTTGGAGCAGAGGAAGACGCTCTTCGTGTTCACGGTCATCTGGCGGTCCCAGCGCTCCTCAGAAGTCCTCGTGACCGAATCCGTGTCCTCGATACCCGCGTTATTGAAGAGGACATCGACACGAGTGAGGCTCCGGATCACGTCCTCGACCATCGCCTCGACGGCTCCGGATTGAACCACGTCCACAGTATAGGCCCGCACGCGGTCCTTGAAAGGAGACGCAGACACCCATGCATCGAGACGTCGCCCGTCGATGTCCACCGCTGCGACGGACGCTCCTTCCTCGAGGAAAAGCTCAGCCGTCGCTCGCCCGATCCCCGAAGCAGCTCCTGTGACGACGACTACAGTACCGATGAACCTCTCCATGCACGATCCCTCCTTAAACCCCTTGGACGTCCCCTGCTTCTGTAATCTGCAGAACCTCCGAGAACCCACGGAAGCAGACCAGCACGATCGAGGCGTGAAACTGCGCATCTGGTTTGATCCAGCAGGCCGTCCCGGCCTCGACCGCCTGGCTAAGGGTGATTGGATGTCCTGTCCAGGGCTCCAGCGCCACGTGGTAGTAGCCGCGCCAGCCGCCGTACACCTGCCAGAGCCAGAGCCCGGTGAACGCCTCGGAAGCCCAAAGCCCAAGCCCCGCGCCCCCACCTGGGTCCGTGAGCGCCCAGAAGGCGCGCCCGGCGTCTGGAAACAGGAAGTGCCCGGCAAACTGGCCAGCTTCGGGTCCGCGCACGACGCCCATGTCGACCGAATCACCGCCTGCGACGGGCAGCATGGGCCAGCGATAGCGCTGCCCGACGTGGCCCATGCTGCCACCGCTCGACTCATCCACCTGGGCCGTTCCTGGCGGCAGGTGGATGCGGCTGCCCGGCACTACCTGAAGCGCAGGATGGAACCCGATTAGGAACGGTAGCGGTGCGTGTCCAACGTTCCGGATCGAGAAGTCGACGCGAAGATGACGAGCGTCGTGGCCTAGACTTATTCGCCTGAGCGATTCCACGGGGAAGACGCGCCCGCCAGCGCGGAGTTCCAGCCGGACGGCTGCCTCGTCTTCATGGGTGGAATCCTCCCATGGTACGTTCCACCATTCGCCGGAGTCCGGGATGTCGAGTCCGTCGACGCTACATGGATAACATGTGGGAAAGAAGGTGTCCGCTCCACCCGACCAGTGGTCATCGAACGAATCCCCGACGGATGCGCGCTCTGGTGCGATCCGCGGATTGCGCCAAAGCCACTCCCGCCGCTCCGCGCGGTCCTCTAGGCTGAGGAGTTTGCCACCGGCCTCCGGCAGCACCGTCAGCCGAAGAAATCGGTTCTCCAATACGACGGCCTTGAGACCGTTGTACGCCCACCGATTGTCGGCCACCGCACGCGAACGGCTCACCGCTGGCGCTCCCCTGTGTCCGCACGGAACACGACGCGGCAGGGCGCACCATCGAGTCCGACGAGCGGCAGCGGTAGGCAGATAAGTTCGCCGGACGATCCGGGCACCTCCTCGAGGCGGATCAGACCTTCGAGCACGGCGACTTGACTCCCAAGCAGCGCCTCGTGCATGGTTTTCGGATCCTGCTCATGCGGGGTCGGCGTGTCCATCCCCACGAGGACGACCCCAGCTTCGATCAGTCGCTGTACTAGCTGCAGGCAGAGGGACGGGAAGCCAGAGAAGTATCCTCCTGCGCCCCAGCGCTTCCCCCAACCCGTGTGCAGCAGCACTCGGTCGCCCGAACCTGGCTCACGCGGCCAATCGAAGTCACCGTAGTCCACTTCTCCAGACTGCGGCTCTCCGCGTAGGCGGGCGATGATCGCGGGCCCGATCAGCTGTGTGAGCGGCCAAGTCTCGATCCCGCCGCCGTCCTTGATGAAATGGGACGGCGCGTCGAGATGCGTCCCGAGGTGCGTGTAGAGAAGGAGTTGGTGCGAAACCCAGCCCTGCACGGCGAATTTCGCAAACGGCAGGACGTAGCCGCCGGGCTCTCCCGGAATGCTCGGCGTTCCGTTACGGATCGGAATCGTCAGGTCAATGAAGTCCATGCGCACCCTCCTCACGGGCAGGCAGGTCCCTGTCAAGTCCCGACCTTTGGACGAACGGGCGGCTGAAGATCAAGCAACGCGGTCGGGGAGGATTAAGGAGGTGATGTGCTACGGTCGATACGCTCGGCCGTTCGCAGATAGCGAATACTGTGAGTGGCCCGACATCGCGCGTTCCGGCTGGACTCACCGATTCTCCGGGCGCCAAGCCCTAACCATGGTGCCATCGACTTTAAGGCCGCGTTCATCTGGCAAAGTCCGAGGCCGACCGTCAATAGGCATTGGCCACGAATATGCTCAGGGCCCGAGCCGCTCTCACGACCTCGGCGGCCACGGCGTCGAGGTTACGTTCACCCGGAACTACCAGCCGGGAGATGCTGATGCCAGCGACGGCAACGCCTCGATCATTCAACACCGGGGCTGCAACGCATTCCAGGTGTTCTGAGTACTCTTCCAGATCCACGGCATAGCCCTTCCTACGCACATCGCCCAAGTGCCTGACCAGTTCCGTCGGATCCACCAGGGTATTCGGAGTATGGGGGATCAAGTCGGCCTGCTTTATGTAAACACCCACCTCTACGGTCGGGCGGAATGCCAACATCGCCTTGCCGAGCGCGGTGCAGTACGATGGCGCCGTGCGACCGATGCTCGTGTCGATCCGCACCACTCGGTCGGTGACGATCTTGTCAACGTGGATGACATCTCTAAGGTCGTCGCTCAAGACCCCGAGGTTGACGGTTTCGTGGACCCGAGAGAAGAGGTTCTCCAAAACCGGGCGGGCGACGCGCGTAAGGGTGAATTGCTCCTGCAGCTGAATCGCGACTTGCAGGAAATGGAGCCCAGGTCGATAGAGCCTAGTCTCCTCATCGACGGCGGCAAAACCACTTTGAACCAGAGTTCGCAGAAACCGCATAGCGGTGGAAGGCGCGATGTTCAGCTCGCGCGCCAACTCCCGCACGCGCACCTTGCCCCTGGATGCCAGGATCTCGATGATCTTCAATACGTTCTCGGAGCCGGTCGCCTGGGCACGTTTCTTCGGCATACGCACTATCGCCTTGTACAGTCCGTCATTCTAACACCCAAGCCTCAACCCGATCCACCCGTATTCGCTTCGGGTGTGTGTGAATGAAAACGATCAAAAGGATCGACTGTGGCCAACGTCCGGCCCTTCGGCAAGGAAGCCGTGAAGATCACATCGACGGCGGGGCCTGTCGACCATCGAACTCGGGTCGCGCCGTGCGACGAGCGAGCTGCGCCCCTGCGAGAACGCAGTGTAACCGCATGCGATCTCAGTATACGGCCCACCTACTACTCCCGTAATCCGCCTGGTGACTTCGATGGATCCATGGCCAACCCATGGCCCGGCGGCGACATCTTTCCAAGGAGCCCCGCACGGTCCAGCGCCTCCAAGCCGATTGCAGCCAGTCGCACCCGCTCCTTGATCTGCAGATTCGCCGTCGACTGCAGGTGCAGTCCCACGGGGTCCGTTGGCGACTCAGTGCTCAGCCCGAACTTGAGGTGTACCGGCGCCGCGACCCGTACAATTTCCGGCAACTCGTGAAACCGAGATCCCCCTCCCAAATCGGCGGGAGCCTCCACGTACACGTCGAGAGGGATGGGGATCGCCTGCCGGATGGCGGCGATAGCGCCCAGGGGCAGGTCGACCGGCAGATTGAACGAGTTGGCACCCAAGCGCCAGAGGACCTGAGCCGAAGCCGGATTGCCGTGCCCCATGGACACCGAGGTCTTGAGCGAGACGTCGACAGGGATCTCACCGAGAGTCCTGAGCTGGTCCAGAACCGAGAGGAGCCCTTCGTCCGAGATCAGGAAGCCCCGGATGCCGGCGCTCAAGGCCCGCGAGACATCTTCCAGGGCAAACAGGAGCTGCGTTGCACCCTGCAAACGTTTGCGGGCCGAACCGCCCGCGCGGCTGCGGGGTTGTGCCAGAGGCCCGTTCTCCCCCCGCACGCCCATGAACAGGAACAGGCCGATGTTGTGCGTCGAGGCCATCGCTTGCATGTCCCTGAGATCTCGGTCACTGAGCTTGGTGATACCCGTTCCCTGAGACACCCGATGGACAGGCACGCCCATCTGGCTGGCGGCGTACACCATCACGTCGAACACTTCGAGGTTCTCGACTTCCGGAATCTCAATCCGGAAGCGCCCTCCGTCCGGGAAGGTCAATGGTGACTCCGGCACATGGGTTAGGTCGGCGGAAAGACCCAATGTTCTAAGCCAGTTACCCGGCGTTTCCAATATGGGCGCACCCTTCTTTCATGGCTTAATCAAGTACCCGAATCTCCCCGCGCCTAAGCGCCTCAAGTAAGGCCGGAGTTTTGCGCGATCAGGCCAGCTCCAAACGTGCATATAGCTCGTCCGGAGCCGAGAGCGCGGCAAGGGCTTCCTTCAGGAAGGCCTCCATGCTCCGTAATCGATCAGGGGCCAGGCCGCTGAGATCGGTATTCTGCCACGGATCAGCCTGGGTGTCGAACAGGAGCGACTCCCTATACCACGGGTCAAACCGAACCGGATAACGCCAGACCGGGGTCGGCGTATACGGCAGAAACCGGCCGCTAACCACTGTGTCAGGATCGGGCAGCCGAACGGGGTGGAACCAGTCGAGCGGATTCATGAATGCCGTCGAATACAAATACAGTGGCCGCTCCCAGTCGGGAGCCCTGTGATAAGTGTAACGGCCGTCCGTAATGTTGACTGCCCGCCCGTAGTAGCCGTATAGCGCCCAATCTCGAACCCGTTCGCCGGCCTCGGTCAGGAGAGGAACCAGGCTGTGACTGTGCGGTCCGGGGTCGACATCGAGTTCCAACAGATCCAGCACGGTGGCATATAGGTCTACGGCTGAAGTCAATGCCTTAACCCGGCGGCTATTCGTTGCCGCCTGTGGATGCCAAATGATCAAGGGAGTTTTGGCGAGCACGTTGTAAACATGACAATCCGGCTTGCCCATCGCGCCCTTCTCGCCAAGGTAGTGCCCGTGGTCGGAGGTCAAGATCACGGCCGTGTTGTCCCACAGCCCATAGTGATCCAAACGCTCCAGGAAGCGGCCCAGCCACCGGTCCACCATGGTCATCTTACCGGCGAACTGCGCGCGGACGAACGCCACCTGCCGAGGCGACAGCCGGGCTGGCCCGGACTCGTATACGTTCCCGTAGACTGGCCACAAGATCATCTCCGGGTCGTTCACGTCCTCGTCCGTGTACATTCGCGCGTACGCGTCGGGATTGTGGAACGGCTCGTGCACATCGAAGCTGTCGATCACAAGGAAGAACGATTCCTGATCATGGTTGTCGTCGATCCAGCGGGCCGCGCTTTGGAATACGCGAGGGGCGAAAAACTGCTCCTCATCCTTGAACCCGAATGTATTGCGGGCGTACGAGAGCGGGTTCATGTAATCGGTCGAAGGCTGCGCAGAATCAAAATTCAATTGCCGCAGAAAGGTCGGATCGGGCGAGCGGGGCGCAGTCTTCCAAGCGTCGTGTTCCTGGCCGCGGATGAAATCGAACCCCTGGTAATCGCTATAGTATCCTTGGCTTCCATGTTGGAAAAAGTGGAAGTGGTCGGTCACCAGCTGTGTGACGATGCCCGCGCCCCGGGCGAGACGCGCCAGCGGCCGGTCGAACGGCTCGATCGGGCCCCACGGACGCCAGAGGAACTCTTGGACACCGGCCAGGAATTCCCGTCGGGCGGGCATGCACGGCAAGCTGCCAGCAAAGTGCGTATCGAACACGGTCCCTCGGCCAGCCAGAACGTCCATATTTGGCGTCTTGACGTCGATCTCGATGGGTTGGCCATAGATCTTGAGAAAGTGGCGGTTTAGGCTATCGATCGAGATCAGGACAACGTTCATCGCAAGCTCCTCTTTCCGGCATCCTTCGTAGCCACACCCTGGGATTTGGGGGTCACGGACTCCCGATCATACGGCGGCTGCTCGCCGCACCCGCCAGCGATAATGGTCTTGCATCTCCCCGTGGTAGGGCAGTCCGAGGATCGCGTCCAGCATGTCCCGCGCCTGCGACTCAGACCGCGTCCAGGGGTCCATAATCACCAGTTGGAGCAGCGCCTCATAATCGCCATTCGCGTACGCATCGAGCTCCATCTCAACCGGCGCCACCCGATCTCTTAGCGCGTGCGCCAGAAGTGGCGCCGGCAGTCCATCCGTCTGGATTGCTTGGATGCCGCTTCCACTCACCAGAGCGGGGATCTCGACGGCGAAGTTTCTCGGGATCCCCGGCACATACGAGCCCGTATTGGGGACGTCGACGATCAGAACTCGCGGTGTATCCTTGGCAAGAGACTCGATGAGTGGAATCATCGTCTCTCCGGATGGCTCAGCCCCAAGCACCGACATCAAGGGTTGAGACGGGTTCGCCGCAGCGTCCCGGACGCGCGCCACAACGCTTTGCGTGTGCTGAAAGTAGCGGTCGAACCAGTCGTCGGGATCCTCTCGCCAAAGATGCTGGGTGTTCGCGTCCGTATGGTACCAAGACCCCCACGCCCCCCCCCCGGGCGTGCACGTGTCCCCGATGGGGAAAGCTCTGAATCGCCGGTACAAGTCGATCGCCTTGGGTCCCAGGTAATCGCTCGGCGGGCACTGGTTCCAGTAGTCTTGCGCGTGCTTCTCGATCCAAGCATCGACGAGCGGGAACGCGTTCTCGCCCCGGTACCGCAACTTCGTCAACCAGACGAAGTGGTTCACTCCGGGGATCTCGTAGGTAACGTCCCTGCGATCGAGTCCCATCGCGTCCGTGAGAGTATACACATGCCGGTACCCGTGGCAAAGTCCTACGATCTTGGATCGCGGATACTTGCCGGTCAGGTACGTGACCCCCGCCATGACAGGATTGGCAACCAGTACGTACCAAGCGTCGGGACATTGGACAGTCATGTCCTGCAAGATCGACTCCATTAGCCGGAACTGATAGAAGTTGATCCAGAAGGCCTCATCGTGCATGACATGGAAACTGCCTCCAAAGCGATATCCGCGATCTTTTGCCATGGACCAGCCCGCGCGCCACCGGTCATGTCCCTCCGCCAGGGCCGTGTTGATGACGAAGTCTGCACCTTCCAGGGCGATACGGCGGTCGGTCGTCTTCTCAAGTCGCAATGCGGCGCCAGCTTCCAGCGCATACCGGTTGCAGACTTCGAACGCGGCCCCCAGACGGTCTGCGTCGATATCCATGAAGGTGATGGTATTGCCCCGCAGTCCCGGTGTCAGGCAGATGTCCTTGACGAGCGAAAGCGAGAACATCCCACTCCCGGCACCAATGACGGCCACCTTCGGCAAGGCATCCGCTCCTTCAAAAAAGAATACACTGTTCTGTTAGTCGATACAAAATATAGGGTCTATGTAGCTGCCTGTCAACCCGAGTAGCGACGTCTTAGGCTGCTGTTTCACACCTGAAATCCTAGCGTCCCCCGCACATTCGCCCGCCCACCGTCTAGCCTCGATAAGATGCGTTGCGCTTTTGCATGCGCACACCAGTTCGTGTTGATTGATTACCTGCACACCCCATGCTCCGTCCAGGTTGACCCCAACGGTCGCCCCAGATCCCGGCCGAAAGCAGCGCGGACATACAAAGCAGGTTGATTGCGCAACGCACCGTGGCCGCCGGCTGTAACGCGTAGCACCCATAGTCAGTGCTCCACACCCACGAGCACGCCGCTGGCGAGGTGCCGCTGGAACAGGAGGAAACAAATGACCGTCGGTACGCTACCGATCAAGAGCAAGGCGAACATCGCCGGATAATTCGTCAACCGCTGGCCAGTAAGCAACGCGATGCCCACTGTGATCGTGCGCGTGCCTTGCTGTTGTAGAAACACTAGTGCGATTAGTAGATTTGTCCACATTTGGACGAAGTTGATCACGCCCAATGTCACGAGCGCAGGACGTGCCACAGGAATCATGATGCGCGTGAATATGCCGTGATAGGATAGGCCGTCCATTTGAGCGGCCTCGATGAGTTCATCCTGCACGCCTGCGTAGTACGACCGCATAAGGTAGACGCCGAAGGGGCAAGAAGTGGCGACGTACAGGAGAACGACAACCTGAAAGGTATTCACCCAACCGAGATGTGCCATATTCACGAACAGGGGGACGAGGATCACTTGGAAGGGTACCATCATGGCACTAAGGATACTAACGAACAAGAACCGGTACCCGGGAGGTCGCAGTTTCGTCAGCGAGTACGCCGCCATGCTGGCCACCAGGAGGTTCAGCAACACGCCAAGAACAACGACGATCGTGGAGTTGAGCAGGGCCCTCAGCGGGTCCATCGTGTTGAACATGAGCTGGAAGCTAGAGAGCGTCCAGTCCCGCGGTAATCCGTATGGGTTGGCGAAGTACTCGCCCATCGATTTGAACGAGTTGATGAACATCAGAAAGAAGGGGTAGAGGGAGGAGATCGTCACGATGCTCAACCCCGCATACACCGCGATCCTGCTCACGTGTAGCCTACCGAGTGCGTTCGCCACGTTCGGTCATCCCCCCGTCTGCAGAAACTTCATGGGAACCAGCGCGACCCCCAGCATCACCACAAACAGCAACACGCCGACAGCGGAAGCTTCTCCGAAGTTCATGTTGGAGAATGCGTCAACGTATATGTAAAACTCCATGGTCGTTGTGGAGAACCCCGGTCCGCCATTGGTCATGACAAAGATTAGCGCAAACAGGTTGGTAAAGGCGTTGATGATGCTGAACACACCGAAAAATTCCACGTACCGTTTCATGAGAGGTAAAATGATCGACCGCATCATGGTGACCCCGCTCGCTCCATCGAGCTTGGCTGACTCAAGAACCTCCGGCGGGATGGCGCCAAGACCGCCGAGGTACACAATGAGCCCGGTACCCATGAAGGTCCAGATTGCGGTAACCACCAGTGCGCCCATCGCCGTCACGCTGTTGGCAAGCCAGTCCACGCGCCCCACATGGAAGAGGCTCAACAGTGCGTTGAACGGCCCGTTGTAGGAGTAGATGTACGCCCAGACGATCCCAATTACCGTATACGAAAGCGCGGTTGTGGAGAAGATCGCCAAGCGGAAGAACTGCCAACCCCTGACTCGGCCGTGCAGCATCACCGCCAACACGAGCGGGAATAGAGTCCATATCGGTATACAGGCGAGCAGGATCACGTTGTTGATCGCGATCTGCTGAAACGTGATGGAATGGAGGAGGTGCAGGTAGTTGCCCAAGCCCACAAAGATGGCATGAACGCCATCCCAATCGAAGAAGCTGTAGTAGAAGGCTTCGAGGATCGGGACGAGGAGAAAGAAGGCCAGAAAGGCAACGGCGGGCAGTACGTATACGACGCCGATCAGCCCTGCATGATGCCGTCCCCAGAGACGCCGACTCAGTGATGGCCGTCGGGTGCGGGGAGCAGGAGTCACGAGAAGATGGTGTCCGCCTCTGTCTCGGATTGAGTAGAGATCGGAGGGCGGTGCCGTCCCATACCGGTACCGCCCCTCGCCCTCACTTCTGACGCGCGGGCAATGAGTCCCAGGCCTGCTGCAACTGAGAGAGGGCCTGCGTTGGCGTAACTCCGCCCGTGATCGCCGAGCCGAATACCGAGTTCATAGCGTCCGCGATGTTGGCCTGGATGAGGTTATCGAACATTGGCCAAATGTGGCCCGTCTGGGTCCTTTGGTAGAGATTCTTCTGCAGAGGATCCGCCAGCATGTCCGCCGGTATATTTTTGTCTGCAGGTACCAACCCCGCTTTCGCCATCGCGCCGCTAACGGCAGGTTGTAGCGCGTCCTGGATGAACTCCAGCGCTAGCTGGCGGTGCTTGCTATAGCTGGTGACAGAGGTCATCCAACCTGGGAAGGAGACAACATTGCCATACGAAGGGGCGCCCGGGTCCTGAGGGATGAACATCAATCCCACGTTGCTGCCGAGCGCCTTAGAGAATACTGGGACGTTCCAACTGCCCGCGTCGAGGATCATGGCAGCTTTGCCGTTAAGGAACATCTGCTCCGGGTCCTTATTGGTTAGGGTGTCAGGATTGACGTAACCGTCCTTGTACAGGGCCACGTAGCGCGTCAGGGCCTGCATGATACGCGGGTCCGTCCACTTGATGCTGCCATCCTTGAGACCGGTGATCTGTGATGCGGTGAGGTAGTTCATCAGGTAATACGAGAACATGTTGTACGCTTGATAGGCCCCATCGACGATAGGCAGGATCCCGTGTCCTTTCAGCATGGCGCAGTCCTGGAGGAACTGTGAATACGTGGTCGGGTAGCTGTTGATTCCAGCTTGGTGGAACAATGTCTTGTTATAGAAGCCTTCATACGATTGCAGTTCGCTCACGATACCGTAGATGCTGTTATCGGTGTTGAATCCCTGGGCAGTGTATTTGAGCCCGATCATGCTCGCTTTCTGCGCGGGGGTCAGGTACTTGTTCAGCGGGACCAGGTAGTTTCCGTACCGTAGGGCGTACAGGCCGGTCCACAGATTGAGGATGTCAGGTCCTGTCTTCCCAAGCGAGGCTGCATCAAAAAGCGAGAAGTACTGGGCGCCGCGCGGTTGCGGAACAATTTGGACCGTGGCGCCGGGATGATGCTTCTCGAAATTCTGCACGGCTGCCATGATCCATTGGTGCTCTGCTTGAGTAGCCGTAAAGTACGTCCAAAAGGTCAGGGTTGTGTGGTCAGATGCGGAACTGGTTGTCGACCCCGCCAAGCTGGTGGCGCTCACGAGCAACAGGATAGTCGATAACGCAAACACCTTAGACTTTTTGCTCATTCTGCACTCTCCTTTCCTTGGATGAAAGCTTGAGGGATCCTTGCATGGGCCGATGCAACGCTCAATCCATGTGTTTCTTCTACCAGAACGTTGTTTCTACGACATCATACTATGGCGACTCCGTAATGTAAAGGATTCTCCCGATGAAAATCGTCTCAGTCATTTCATCGGAACCGCGTCCTTTTCCACATGACTCCCGGACCATCAACAGAAGTTCCCCAGGGCGCGTTCGGCGCGGATGAGACGGGATGGTTTGCTCCCAGCCCCTCCTTTGTTAATCGCCTGCTCATGAGCCTGTTGAATTAGTAGGGAATATCAGGGGCTACAGCGTCCCGAGACGTCGTGTTCCATGCGAGATGTGGGCATAGACGAGGTGCGCGAGGTTTGGTGTCAGTGATCGGGCAGGGATGTTTCGCGAAACATCCAATCGGAGAACTAATTAGTTCGCCATGAAAAATGCAGGTCGAATAACCGATCTGGTACAGATCCGGTAGCGGGCTGAAGGGATGAGCGGGTCCTTTCGCCCGAAACTACCGCGTCGCACCGATCGTCACCAGTCGGTCCAGGTTGTGGGTCAGAATACCGAGTCCGATCCAGATGTCTGCACCATCTCGGCCCCGCAAGCGACTGCGTCGCCACTCGTACTTGCGACTGCCCAAGCTGATCGTGGCTTCCTGCCCACTCCGCCACCGTTGTTGACGGCGGAACCACCGCTGATGTTCATGTGCCGCCCGAGCGGCACCGAGTCTTCCTTTATAGGGCAGGCTAATCTGCTTGACCCCGGCGTTGCGCAAACGCGCTTCGTTGTCCTTGCTACCAAAGCCACGGTCGGTGGCGACGACGCGCGGCGTCCGCGGAACGGTCTGCGTATGGCCCGCCAGGGCAGCGGCCAGTAGGCCGCTATCTCCCGGGTTCCCCACGTGGACCTCGTAATGCGTGATCACGCGATCCTCGGTCTCCGTAAGCAGTGCCTTGTAGCCGAACTCCGTCTTCATGCTCAACTTTCCGCGGCGGATGGGGCGTGCCTCAGGATCAAACACGCTCACCACCCGGTCGGGAATGGACGTCGTGCCCCCGATGCGGGTGCGGGCTTGAGCCATAACTCGCGTCGTCAACTGCAGTTGGCGCCGCAAGCGCAGCCGGGTGCGCTGGACCAGCGCGGCCGTCCGGCCCTTCCCGTGCGGGCCGCGCAGCCGGCTATTGCGCAGGACGCGCTGGGCTTGCAGGCTGATCTGCCGAGTCAGCCGCAACACCCGCGCGGTCTGCGTCAGCACCGCGGTCTTCGCCTCGTTCGTGCGCATCCGGAGACTGCGACCAACCGCGGCGAGCGATCGCTTGATGCTCCGCGCCCGCGAGCGAAAGGTCGTGCGGACGGCCGCTCCGACGGTATGGAGCCGGCGGACCGTTCGCGTCACCACCCGTACACTATCGGCCAGCAGGCCGATATCGGTGGGATAGTCGATGGGCGCTTGCACGACCGTCGTGTCCACGCGCAGTCTGCGACTCCGCACGAGCTTCCGCTCGCTCGCGTGCTGCACCAGGAGGCGGTTCAACTCGTGCACGACCTCAGGCCCGTACTTCCGGGTCAGCTTGCTGAGCGTGGTGGGATGCGGCACCGCCGCGTCGAGCGCCAAATGGCAGAAGTGGCGCCAATGCAGACTGTCGGCGACTTCGCGGACCAGCGTTTCATAGCCGAACCGATAGCGGTGCTTCAGGTACATCAGGCGGAGATAGGTCTCCACGGGGACGGTGGGGCAGCCGATCAGCGTCCGAAAGCGTTGCCGGTAGGGTTCGAAGAAACGGTCATCCGCCAAGCAGGCATCGACGGTCGTCAATTCGACACTGAGGGTGCGCGCTTGGGGCGGCAGCAGCTGTTCCCACAACGACTCTTGGGGGTCCCTCAGCCGCAACATGGCCAGCCTCGGGAGGAGGAGTGGCGAACCGGAGCGCGAAGAAACAGCATTGGGATTCCCTCCCCGGTGTGTCGGACAGGTGTGACTTGGCGGTTGCATCAGTTCGATTCGCCGTCTGGGTTGGGAATCCCTAGTATTTCGCACGTATCTCACCCAAGAAATCCTTGTTTTACTTGGGTTTGCAGCAACGTATTTCATGGCGAACTAATTAGGTGCGCGAGGCTCTGTCATGACCCTTCACCGTCCGGCCCGTAGGTTGTCCAAAGGGCTGGCCCTCCTGAACTGGAAGGAAACGGGATCGACGATACCACACTGACGAGGTTTGGCTTCGCACGGAGCATGGAGTATTGGGCACGCAAGGAAGTCGCCGATGTGATCGGCAGTCGTAATGGCTTCGATGCGGGCAGGGTGATCAAGATAGCCGCTAAGGCCATTACCCCACGCAATGGCGGCCCGATGGTCGCGTCAAGGTATGCCGCCCGACCTGTCTGCAACGGCAGTGTTCTGCTGACCCTATGAGCCCAGACAAGCGACAACCATTTGGGGGAGTTGTGAACCGACCTGCCGCCGCATTGGGTCAAACCGATGCTCGTGGTCGACGTGGACTATGGGGAGCCGCCAGCAGACGGCCTACGTCACCCACCGCTGAAAGCGTTGCGAGCCGACCAAGACCTTCGGGAGGTCAGGCTTCCTCGAAAATCCTGAGATGGGCTTGGTCGCTTCGCGTTGAATCTGGGACCGTTGTTGATACACGGTTATGTCTGCCATCAGGAGTGAGTGTTCAGCAGGGCGGATGGATGCCTCCAGCGAAGGGCGCCACGTCCACGCAACACGGGGCTGGCGCTGCGCGAACAGGCCCGGCCCTGGGACCACGAGGGAGGATCTCTCATGGCCGAGCAGGACCCGTACTTCGGCGCGATGCCGCACTCTATCCCCCGACGAGGTCGCCAGCTTGGCCGGCCGCGAAGATGTGGGGCGGGCACGGGCGAAAGGACGGGGGTCAATGTGTCGAACGTGCGTGGCGCGGCGCACTGCTTTCCGACCGAGGGGACGCCGATCTCGCGGTGCCGGGCCATCGGGCTGATCGGCAGTCTCGCCGCCATAGCCACAGCCCACAGCATCGTCCGGCCCGCCTGGGCCGTCAGTGGTGTGGGCTGGACCCAGTGGGCTCAGGTCCCCACCATTCCCAGGCTGACGTTCTCCCCCGCGGCGGCCGCCTACCGGGGAGGCACCGGCGGGGGGTCCTATATGTGGGTCTATGGCGTGAGGGCCGATGACTTCTCCCTCAGCTACGCCGAATGGAACGGAAGACAGTGGGGCTCCTGGCAAAGCCTCGGGGGCAAGTGGACCTCCAGTCCGGGCGCCTGTGTCACCGAGGTCGGCGGCCACCTGGTGTACTGCCGGGACGTGGACAACGCGACCTATCAGAACAATGGGCACCCGCGCATTGGGACAGTCTCGGGGAAGCGGGATAGATTGACGCTAGTCGAAGCCTGAAGCCTGGGCCCGCGACGGCAATTCCAACTTAGCGGTCACCACTATACGCTGCCGGCCAGTGTGAGGACGGATTCAAGCAGTACGTCGGCGCCACGCGCACAATCTTCGGGGGCACTCCATTCAGCCTCATTATGGCTAAGACCATTTCTGCTGGGCACAAAGATCATGCCAGTTGGAAAGTGCTCGGCCATGTACTTCGCGTCGTGACCAGCGCCCGCCCATAAGCGTCTCCGACTATATCCACGGCCTGCCGCCGCATTCGCTACGGCCGTGACGACCTGGTGGGCAAACGGCGTAACTGGGCTCCGCCAGACTTCGCTGCGTCGAATGGTGACATGATCTAGTTCCTCAACGCGCTGGCATGCCTCGTCGGCCATGCCCAGCGCCCGCGTCAGCCCATCATCGCGCGGGGACCGCACGTCCAACATCATCTCCACGCGGCCGGGGACGACGTTGACAACGTTCGGCGAGACATTTAGCTGGCCGACGGTAGTTTTGATATCGTTCAGCCGCTCTGAAATGTCCCTCAACAGCAATACGAGTCGCGCTGCAGCAACCATTGCATCTCGGCGATCCGGCATGGGTGTTGGACCCGCGTGAGCCGCGCGACCAACGACCTCGATGCGATTCCAAGAGATGCCTTCGATGCCCTCCACGATGCCGATTTGTGCCCCTGCCCGCTCCAGGACGGGACCCTGCTCGATGTGAAGTTCGAGGTAAGCGGCGCATTCGCGAAGACGGTTATTAAGGTCACCAAGATAGCCGATGCGCGTCAGTTCGTCGACAAAGGTTCTCCCTTCTACATCGCGCGTCGCATACGCCTGATCTCGGGTGAAATGACCGCAAACGGTGCCGCTCGCCAACATTGCCGGTCCGAAACGTACACCTTCTTCATTCGTCCAGTTCACGACTTCCAACGGGGCTTCGGTTCGAACGCCGGCATCATTAAGCGTGCACACAACTTCGAGTGCGCCCAGCACGCCAAGTGATCCATCAAACCGACCGCCGGTCGGAACTGTGTCTAGATGGGATCCAAAAACTATCGGTGGCGCGCTGTCATCGACACCCTTTCGTCGGCCGTACATATTGCCGAGATCGTCAACCCGAAGCGTCAAGCCTGCCGCTGTGAACCACTGTTTTAACAAGTTCCGCGCGTCACGATCGGCGTCGCTCAAGGCGAGGCGCCGGACGCCGTGGCTTGACGTCTTACCAATTTCCGCCATGGTCATGAGGTTAGACCAAATACGCTCGGAATTGACTGAAGTCGGACCTTGAGTCACTAAAGCTACCTCCGGCTTTTCCTCATGCCAACCTGCCCGCTAGGCGCGTCTCTGCAGATTAGACAACTCAGTTTGTGCATGAAGAATCTTCACGTATTGAATATGTCCTAGACCGCCAATCCTCCACGTTGTGAGAGAACGATCTCGTGCTAGCATCCTATGACACTGTCACGCCGGCGAGCGCAGCGTTGAATGCCTCCCGCGCCCTGAGGATCCGCAAGATGTGATCCTTCGCCGTGCGAATATGAGCTCGAACCACTCTCTCGGCCTCATCCGCGCGGTGCCGGTCAATTAGTGTGACGATCATGGCGTGCTCGCGACGCGTTTCTTCCGCCGCCGCGTCATCTTCCTCGACCACCTCGATCCAGATCACTTGGCACATGCGATTCAGAAGACGGCACACCGTTTCGTAGAGAAAGGAGTCACCACTCGCCTTCGCAATACCCTCGTGCAACCGGAGCCCCACGAGTATTTCTTCACCGCGCTTTGCCGGATCATCGCAATATTGTGCAAGCCGCGAGAGAATGTTTCTTAGACCGTCCAAAGTATCAGGAGTCAAACGCGCAATCGCAAGTCGTACAGCGTGCACTTCGAGAACTTCCCGGAGATCATAAAGGTCAGCTACTTGCCTTGCGTCAAGATCAATAATGCGCACCCCGCCCAAGGCATGCTGTTCTACAAAACCATCGCGCTCTAATCGGCGCAGTGCTTCGCGGATGGGCGTTCGACTAACCCCCAAGTTCTTTGCCAATTCTCGATCACTGAGGCGCTCCCCAGGCCTCAGAGAGCCTTGAATAATCCTGTCCCTCAAGTGAATGTATGCCTTTTCGGTTACGGCACTTCCGCTCCCCAAATCGCCACCCCCCTGCCCCTATTGCGGTCCCGTGCTCGTACCGAGTCTGCTGTGCCAAGAGTCAAACGGCGTGTCTATGTTTATATATATGTTTATATAATAGAGGGACTGTTTTGGTTCGTAACAAAGACAATATAGCATACCGATTGGTATTTCATAGAGAGAGCCAGATTGGTATACAAACTGGGCTAGGATCAGTTACAAGTACCCGGGGTAGAGCTGCTCGGCAGACGGGCGGCGGCAATGAGCTCGCCCCTATGACCACGGTGCCGTGACGGTGCCTCACGGACAACCATTTGCATGAAAAAAGGGGGGATTTCGGATGACAAGCGCCGGAAACGATGCGAAGCCAAACCACATGGGACGCAGAGAGCTCTTGGCGGCGGCCAGCATTCTGCCTATCGTGGTGACTGTTGCAAGTAGCGTGCGTTCGGCCCAGGGGGCGTCACCTTGCCCGTCGTCATCAACGCTGGACCAAGTAAAGAAGAGAGGAAAAATTGTCGTCGGAATAAATCCGGCGCAAGCTCCCTACGGCCTCCTCGGTAATAACGGACAGTGGACTGGTTTCGACCCCCACTTGGCGCGGGAAACGGCGAACCGATTAGGAGTCAAACTCGAGATCACTCAGGTAACTCCTTCCTCCCGGATTCCCCTCCTTTTCGCTGGAAAAGTTGACGCTTTGATGGCTGGCATGGCCGTGACTAGAAGACGAATGCTGCAAATTGACTTTAGCATCCCCTACATTACAGTGGACGAAAAACTTCTGGTTAAGCAAGGGAGCGGTATTAGCGGTCCTGTAGATCTCGCAGGACGAACTGTGGCGGTCGTCGCCGGATCTAGCACCGAAGTGGCCTTACAAAAGGCACAGCCGAAGGCTAAGTTGTTGCGCTATCAAGAACTGCCCGACGGGTTTCTTGCACTAAAACGAGGACTAGCGGACGCCTTTGCATCTGATGTTATGATTATCACGAAGCTCGCCGCAACCGATACTCAGCAGAAATATGAAATTGTTGGCCCGGACCTCGACGTCATTCCCATTGCGGTGGGAGTCCGTCCCATTGACTCGAGATGGCGTGACACAATGACCTTTACACTCTTGGACATGCAGAAGGACGGTACTTACGCGAAATTGTTCGACGAGTACTTTGGTAAGAACAGTCAATTTCACTTGCCGGTTCCGGCACTAGATCTGCAGGGAATGCCAGATTAAAGAGCGGCGTCGTGGGGAAGTGTACCAGACGCCGCCGTTGACGCGGACTGTATGATCATCAGCGCGTCGCGCGTGGTCGTCGTTCTCTCCCACAGGCATAGCCATGCTCACCGTTGCCAGTGTCGCACTGGTGTCAGCGACAAACATAGGGACGCCCCTTGAACAGGCAGCGGGCTGACCGTTAATGCCAATCGACTGGGAATTCATCATCAGCAAAGGCGTGCTGCAACAGATCGCTGCTGGACTCTGGCTCACCGTAATAATGTCGATTTCGTGCTGCGTTGGCGCGCTTCTCTTTGGCGCGCTCGGTGCGTTGTTGCAACTTAGTACTTCTAAATGGCTAAGGTCCATCGGTCAGTCATATGTAACTATTTTCCGCAACATCCCCCTCTTGGTGGTACTCTTTTTCTTCTACTTCGGCGTTCCGACGCTTGCGCAACCGCGGCAGCTACCGATCCTGTATTCGGGAAGCTACGAGACAAATATCGCGATTCTCGTGATATCCCTAGTCTCCGGCGCGTATATGGCCGAAGTTATCCGCGCTGGAATCGAAGCCGTTCCAGGCGGTCAAATCGAGGCTGCGCTCGCCTCTGGCATTAACAAGCGACAGACCTTCCAGCATATAATTGTCCCGCAACTCGCGCCAATTATTCTTCCTGGCATGGCGAGCGAGGTAATAAACGTAACAAAGAGCACAGCATTCTCAATGGCAATCGGCGTCAAGGAACTTACATCGCAAGGCCAGCAAATTGAATCCGCGACATTCAAAGGCTTTGAAGCGATGACGGCCGTTACCCTGACTTACCTGGTCTTGAACGGAGCGATATTCGCCATCATGACAGCGCTCGAAAGAAGTTTCGGCAAGAAATAGGCCATGGCGGGGTCGACTCTATGCCCGTGATCCTGGAGAGTTGGCGTTACTTCTTGCTGGGCACTTATCCGCAGGGCCCAATCGGGGGCCTAATCCTTACTGTATACCTAGGCGTCTACACGGGAGCAACAGCGCTCGCTATCGGCCTGACATTGGGTTCTATGTCGCTGGTGCCTTTCCCACCGATAAGATGGATCGCCCGTGTTCTAGTGATGCTCGTTAGAGGCATACCTTCGCTCGTTTTCTTGTTTTGGATGTACTTCCTGTTGCCCCGACTTACCGGTATTGATTTATCGCCCTTCCAGAGCCTCTCGATAGGACTAGCTGTTTATCATGGCAGTTACATGGCGGAGGACATTCGGGGAGGCATTCAGGCGGTACATCGAGGGCAGAGGGAAGCTGGTTATGCTACAGGGCTCGGCGGGCTCAACATCCTCCACCATATCATCCTACCTCAGGCCGTGCGAGCCATTATCCCAGCCTTGGTCAATCGGTTTGTGACGCTGTTTATGTACACATCTGTAGTTGCCCTATTCGGCGTCCTGGACTTCATGCGAATTGGCGTACTGTTGAATGACCGCTCCCTAATCTACCCGATGCAAATCTTCGGCTTTGTTGGTGCCGTGTATTTCTGCTTCAGCTACGGTCTGACGCGATTGGGTCGGAAACTTGAGAAACGGTGGCAGTGGGCACCGAAAGTACACAGTTTCGATACAGCAGTGTAGGGGTGAGACACGAAGAAGGGAGTGTGGATACATGTCCCAAACGCAGCCGAATAAAGGCGCAATGCTCAACAGCGTACTCAAGATATTGGACGCCAAACGCAACGAGTTGGTTGAGTTCACACGCGACATCGCTAGGATTCCTAGCGTCACAGGTAACGAGGCCGCAATATCCGAGACATGCGCCCAGCGAATGCGTAGCTTGGGACTCGAGACCGAGCTATCGAGCGTATCCTCCAATCAAAATAACGTCTTGGGGTGGATTCGAAGTTCAGGCGAGCGCGAGAGCCTTATGCTGACTGGACACATGGACACTCTACCGCCTGCCGACGGTTGGACCCGAAACCCCTATGGCGGCGACGTCTTCGAGGGTAAGATATTCGGCAATGGTATTTCAAACATGAAGGCATCGGATTCCGCAATGGTATATGCAGCCTACGCGATAAAGGAAGCCGGTCTAAAGCTTCGAGGCGATGTTCTCGTTGCACTGGTAGTAAGCGAATGCCAAAGTGGCATTGGCTCAATGGATCTGATGTCCAAGAACATCAAGACAGGCAGGTTCATCAATACGGAGCCAACTGAACTCGGAATTCTCACGCTCAATTCTGGCCCTCAGTATATCCGAGTGAACATATTGGGACGAGCGGGTCATTCGGGCTCCCACGATCGTGGCGTAAACGCAGCGGCCCTGATGTGTCAGCTGGTGGGTCGACTTGGTCCGATGCACCAGAAGATCCCTGCAGGTGGGTGGCTCGAATATGAGGATCGTCCACAATATCGAGGCTTGCCAATTTATCATCTTGGTGCAATAAGAGGCGGACTCGGACGGGAGTTGCTCGAGGTGCCGGCCAACACCCCCTCTTTTTGCACCGCTGTCATCAATGTTCGCGTACCACCCAACCAGCATTTCCAAACGACCCTAGAGTGTTTCGAAAAATTGCTACGGGACATGCAGAAGGGCACCCCGGGTTTTCAATTCGAGCTTTCATGTTCTTGTGGAAAGCCAGCGTTTGAGTCGCCGGAAAATTCGGCCACGGTCAAGGCCCTGGCCGACGCCTATCGAGAGATCATGGGAGCCGAGCCCCCATTGGGACCGATCGAGCCCTATATGTTCACGGGAACCGATGCGGGGTTCATGCAGGAGGCCGGAATTCGAGACGGCGTTGTCATGGGGCCGGGACGATTCACGTCGAGTCTCCCGGACGAATATGTGGAAGTCGACAAGCTAGTGTGTGCCGCGAAAATTTATGCGGCAGCGATAATCGATCTCTGTGGCGCGGTGGTCTAAAAGGACGAAAATCGCTAGGATACTCTCATTATGACCTCACGAAGAGATTACTCGGCCCCCGTGGCATATTCGAGACCCGAGGACGAAGTCGTTACGATCATTTGGGACATAGCGACTTGCTGGCCGAAGGTCGGAACCGTTGGCGTCTAAACCTTCGGCCAGATTGGCACCGGCAGGCGCGTCGCCGCCTACAATCGAGTTCCGAAAAGTAAACAAATGGTTTGGCAATCTTCACGTACTGCGCGATGTATCTTTTGCGGTCGCGCCGGGCGAAGTCATAGTTATTTGTGGCCCTTCGGGATCCGGAAAGAGTACGCTGGTACGGTGCATTAATCACCTAGAGCCGGTTCAATCGGGCACCATTTCTGTTTTTGGGCGGCCCATTGATGAGTGGAAGCGCAATCTCAGGGAGCTGCAATCGGAAATAGGGGTGGTGTTCCAGACCTTCAACTTGTACCCTCACAAGACCGCCGTGGAGAATGTGACACTAGCGCCTATTTTGGTCAAGGGACTATCCAAGCGAGAAGCGCGCGATCTAGCGATGTCGCTATTGGAACGAGTAGGGGTAGCAGATAAAGCGAACGTCCACCCCGCCTATCTGTCTGGAGGACAGCAGCAGCGCGTGGCGATTGCACGTGCCCTAGCTATGCAACCTAAGATCATGCTCTTCGATGAACCAACATCAGCGTTAGACCCCGAGATGATTAACGAGGTCCTCCAGGTAATTGCCGCCTTGACCAAAGAAGGCATGACGATGGTAATTGTTACACACGAAATGGGGTTTGCCCGCGGCGTCGCGCACCGAATAATGTTCATGGATCGAGGCGAAATTTTGGAGTTCGCTAAGGCGACGACCTTCTTTGCAAACCCGGAGACTGAGCGTGCCAAAGCTTTTCTTGCGAAGATTCTGTCCCATGACATCACGGGATGAATCCAGTGCGGCTTCGCTCGGTCCTAGGATTTGGCCCATGATTCTATGTAACTGTCTAGTCGGTCCCAAGGGGATTCGGCCCACAAACTAATCGATCGGCCCGGAGGTTACCGTCCTGCCTCGCCCGTTCATGAAATCCGCGGTTATGAAGCAATTTCGCCGATCTGTTTCGCGGCTCTTCTTATCGATTCTTCGCCCTTCGTGGCGGTCCCGTTAGCAAACCGTTAGCACTAATGTCTGAGGGAACCTCATCATACACTCTCGAAGAGACTTACATCGTGGCGTATACCAGGAAGCTTCTTGCGAAGCTGCAGAAGGTAGACTTACGCAACGCTTGGAGCCACGAAGCGCTCGATTTTACCAATTGGCTCGCGCAGGAAGAAAACCTGGGCCAGCTTAGCTGTATTTAGTTAAGGATCTGGAGACACCCAGGGTCTCCCGGCGCGTCTGCTAGTTTATCCAGTATGGGCGAGGTGTTGACACTTTTGTCCTCCAACCATCGTCCTCATTCGCGCTCAGCTGGCCTTCGGGGCCAGAAAGACCGCGGCCGGCGTGCGACCGTGGAGCCGATAGCCTTGGTGCGATCGGTCCCGGTTGTAGAAGCGCAGGTACGCCTGCGGGTCCTGCTCCAGTTGCGCGACGCTCCAGTAGTACGTCCGGCGAAAGGCCCCGCGCCACAGCTCGGTGATTTTCCCTCCGGATAAACCGTCACTCTACCCGATTCGCAAATTCGTCCCACAAAAAATGCATCCGGGGATAGTTAGACCGTCCAATGACCAGTATTCGGCCCGTTCTGCGAACAGGCGATGAACCGGACTTTGTCGGGGCTACTCAGCCTCTTTGGCGCGAGGTTGCAGCGAGGAAAAAGGTAGCAGTCCCGGACGCCCGAGATCAGGTGGCCTACGAACTGTCCGGTTGGAAGGCCTGAACGAACAACGGCTACCCCGGCCCAAAAGGAGTTCCTTACGGGCAGGTAATTATCACTTACCGGAGCCGCCCAGAGTACGGCTTTCGGAGGGCTCTACGTGACTCCCATTTCGGACACCTGCCAGGAGCCGCCCAATCGTAGCCCGTCCGACGCCCAACCGCCGGGCGGCTTCCGCTCGGCTGATCTGTCCGGCGTAGAGGGCGGGTACGAGCCCCTCCCACTCGCAAAGGAACTCCGCATCCTGGATGCGACTGGGACGCCCGAGCCGCTTCCCCTGGCGTTTCGCCCTGTCCATACCTGCCCGAACTCTCTCGCTCAGGATGCCTCGTTCCAACTGGGCGTAAGCGACGGTGATATAGTAGAGGGCTTCCCCGAAGGGCGAGGTTGTGTCCAGCCACGGCTCGCTAAACGAGCGGAGACCCACGTTCCAGCCTCGGAGGCGCTCCAGCGTCGTAGAGGCGTCCAGAACGCTCCTGAAGGCCCGGTCCAGCCTCCAGACTAGGACGAGGTCAATCTTGTGCCTGCTGGCGCCATCCAGGAGCCGCCCCCACGCCACACGGCCTCTCAGGTCGGTGGCCGAAGCGTGGTCCATGTACTCCCCGACGGCCGTCCACCCCGCCTGGCTCTCTACAAACTCCCGCAAGGGTAGCAGTTGGGTCTCGGGGTTCTGGTCCTTGTCAGACGTACTCACTCTTGCGTAAACTCCCACTCTCATCACCGTAACCCCCTGTCCAATGCGATTATTATACCAGAGGGGGTCAGGGATTGACATGAGAAATCCGTAGAGGGTATCGTTGGTGCATGGCAAGGAAAATGAATCTTCCCGAAGAGATCAGAAAGCAGTTCGTCGAGTTTGGACGCCAGGGAGGGCGGATTGGTGGTCCGGCCAGGATCAAGAGGCTGGACCAGCAGGAACGCCAAGCCCTTGCCAGGAAGGCCTCCAAAGCCCGCTGGGCCAAGGTGAAGAAGACCACGCCGAAGTGACAAGGGTCAAAACGGCCCTGCGAAATGTGGGAATCACACCACCGGTCCGGAAATCGGCGGGAAGTGGGGGACAACTTGAAGACGATCGATTGGCGAGATTACCCGGGGCAGCCGCGGCGTTTTGGGTGATCGTGGCAATCGTGTTGGGCCGAAGCCTTGGCTCGGGCCGTGGTCGAACGTGAGAATGGATGCAGTACTTATCCCGCTAAGCATCGTATTTGTGCGGTCCGGGTTCTCCGAATAAAGGCACGGCCACGTTAGTAACCCAAGGAAAATCCGAGTAGTCTCCGTTGTGCCCTTGCAGCCCCCGACCCTCTTGCATGTAATTATTGGTTGTCAAAGCTGAACCACCGGCATGGCTATACGCAGGGACGAGACGCGGCGCGTGTGGGAAAGTAGGCAGGCTGGCAAAAAAGAACAATTTGCCCCGGGGGAGCTATCGCTGTTTCGGGGGTCACTTCCGAGACGGCGCGCATATGTCCGTGAGTTATCCTCAGGATGCCCAGAAGGGAACTCACAGAGTGGCCGGTAAACCGGTTCGCTTAATAGACAGTCTCCGCTGGGAAATGCCAGTTGGGCTTGCCGCAATGCTGCGGAAGGGAGGAACCGATGGAAATGTGCAGAGGGGTGTTCGTTAGGGGTGGGAGATTCCGGATTCATACCCTCACTAGGGAGGACCTGGACGCTAAGGAGACCCTAGCGAGCCAAGGTATCCGGTTGGTGGAGTGGGAATTTGAGGTCGAGAACCTTGACGCGGCAGAAGCTAAAGCTATCAAAGACATGACGAAGTACAATGCGAATAGCCAGGATGCTATGCGCTACATCTATGTCGCGGACAATCATGGCAGAGTCCGAGATATTTTTGACCGTGGATAAGACCTGTGCCCCGGCACCGTCGTGGGCAAGGGGGAGGTGAGGCACACCAGAAGCGGGAGAGGGGGGGAGGTATCATGAGTCCCTATCTCTATAATTTTGGGAACATACCATATTCAATGTCCCAGGTCCCATGGTACATCCAGCTCGTTGAGAAATGGCCAGACTTTGTGGTAACCTTCTTTGGCGTGCTTGCAGGGGCGTATTTAGCTTACCGAATCGAGAGAAAAGTCGCGCATTCTACACTGAGCACGGAAAGGTCACTAGAAGAAAGTCGTGACCAGGAATACCTGCTTGTTCACCTTGATCGACTGAAGATTGAGATTCGCGATAACCAGCAGACCGTGCCCAAGGTAATCGAGGCACTAAACAAGGCGCTCATCGCCGACCGCCATAGGAGGGTGATCCTTCTCGGTTGGGCAGCCAAATTAGCCGGCGGATTATCCGTTGCGGCTTATGAAAATCTGTCTGCATCCGGGTTGCTTCGACTGCTGCCGGATGAGATTCAAGCGTCAATATTCGACGCTCGGCAACGTACGGCGAATCTGAGGGCCATGGTTGAGGCGGGCGAACCGGCCATGTCTTTTTACGCATCTCATTTGGACGGGGACCTCCCGGGCGAAACACACATCAAGGACATTCTTAGTTACTCTCACACGACATATGACGGTCTTAAGACGATAAAGGAGGAGATATTCAAGTTTACCGGACAATTCAAGGAAAGGGTCAGGGCGAGAACTCGAAATGAGACGGGTCCGGACGCCGTGGGCCGACGCCGACCTAAGTGAGGGCTAGTTGTTTGCGGGTGTCTGGAATAAGCTTGCGAAAGGTATCGACGACACTTAGAAGATGGGGATCCAAACCGAATTCTCCTACCAGCCTGGAAAGATCGGCCCCCGGATCGAGCACTTCAATCCCCACGAGTCCACCATCTTCGCCCAGGTCGAGAATGATGTCCTCTGAGAACTCGCGCTGGGACACAGACTCCACTCCGCGCAAATAGATATAGAGCGCGTTAGCGGCTCGGTCATAGGTGATGTTGTAGCCCTGCTTCATAGTTCCGCCCAAAAAGATGTTACAATCCAGATTGTGTCGTCTGTCTCCTCAATTACCACATTCAATCTCCGACCCCGTATAGTTCCCATGAGGCGCCTTCGCTTCCCCTTACGCGGAAGAATGATTTCAGGGTTCTGTACGATGGATCTGGCCTCCTCCTCTTGAATACCTCGTTGGTGCATCCGGGCCAGTCCATGGTCGTAGAACTGGATCGTCTTCATTGATCATATACCCCAAATCGCTGTGCCCACACCACCCACTAGTTGTTGCCCTCCACAAGAGCCCGTCAGACCGCCTAGGAGCCCCTTCCGGCACCCCAGGATACAGAGCCAGACCACCCCGCGCCCACTACGATCCTCTTACCCGGATTGTTAAAACAAGGGCGCAGGGTGCCTACTTTTTCCATCCCCGGGCAGTAACCTCGCTTGTACCACCTGGTACTCCTGAAGCAAATGTGAGAATCGGCGACACGAAATATCCATTCGCTTTCGTGATTCCTCACCGATAGTGGTTTGGCGTCGGACTCATCGCTCTTGCCTTTCTGCTGCAATTGCCCAAAGTCATGATCAACCTGCAGTAGTTAGGCCCATCGAGTCTACTTCCACGGAGGCATGGGCGAGACGATCAGCAAGCCCCCCACCGATGGCAGTAGGACATGCCGATGATCCCCAGAACCCAGATAACTGCCAGCGCCAAGACAAAGAGGACGATGAATGCCAAATAACCGAGAATGCCATGGGGGCGATGTTGATGCTGAAGCACTGCCCACGTGGCGAAAATGATTAGCACTGGAGGGCCGAGAACCAAGAATGATCCCAGAACTACAGTCATGGCGAATAACACCCAATCCACAACAATCGCCAAAGGGCCAATGACAGGGTATTTCTCAATCCCCGCGAGATGATCGAATGGAAAACCTTGGGTTAGAGTCTCGCCCAGGTTCTTGAACACATAACGGACAACAACATTGATGAGAACAATGAAAAAGGTGAGGACTAAGAACCCTGAGATGCGCCTTAGCCAATGCACAACAGGCCGTTCCCCTACGGAGTTTGTCTTAGCGACCGCCCATGAATCGGCTATCGTATTCATCTTATAGTCGCCATATGCCTTCTAGCGGTGGCAGACGGCCAGGCGCGCAACGCAATCTAGGGTGTACTGTTTGGATGTAGTGTTGACACTTGGAGGGCTACCTCCCGTGACAGCAAGAGGGTCACAGCCCAGCCTCCGAATACTCCAACCGAGACCTGCCGGGTTTCGGGAGGAGGGAGACGGACGTGA
>Ga0209580_10000040_pt1 | contig 148636 bp, 143 predicted proteins | sample Coa_R1_5_FD_187153 | JGI IMG/M metagenome (GOLD analysis project Ga0209580, IMG submission 187153) | Surface soil microbial communities from Centralia Pennsylvania, which are recovering from an underground coalmine fire - Coalmine... | ecosystem: Environmental > Terrestrial > Soil >... | reverse complement strand
ATTTCATTTTCTTGATACTTCGACAGGGTCCATCGCGTGTTGTGCTGGGTGAGTAAGCTCATCACGTCAAAGGAATGTTGCTTTACATCTCTTCGCATGACGGGCTCCTGGCCCGTAGGTAGCGACCTGGCTATCTGGGCAGTGAAAGCATTCCTCTGCGTCCTCCAGAAGGTGCTCGGCGTTGTCCCTGCTGCGACGACACTTCGCAGCCTTGCGCGCTGAATTTCGCGGCAGCCTGGTATTCAGCGAGACCACCAGGTCGCGCAGTTCCTGATTCTCCGACAGCAACTCCTCGATTGTGATATTCGCCATGGACTTTGTTCCTGGCGTCAATGTCGGTCGGTACACTGACGCGGTACAAAGCGACGTTGCGCGCCGCGGATTCCCCCCTTATATTGTCGATTGAAAATCGTTTGGGATCGGCCGGATTGGCATTTGCAATCGGCCGTGCCGGAACCACGGCGCAAAGCGCACCGGCACCCCGACTTCGTCGAAAGCGTTGATAGAACGAGCCCCGCACGCGCGATTTGCGTGTCGGCTGGCCGCTCCGCGCGGCTCCCGCAGCTTTTTTGCTGGCCGCGAGGCTCGAATGGAGGAGCCGATGCCTACGCGCTTTTCAACCGACGCGTTTCATCCGCGCGATCGGTTTGATTATTGGCACGAGATACTCTGCCGCAAAGTCGTCCCGCACGATTGCGCGCCGCAGGCCCGTCATGCGTTCCGCGCCGAGCTGCAATCGACGTCGCTCGCCGACATCCATCTCGTCTACTACGAGAGCACGCCGATCCGGAATGACGTTACCGCGCGTCATGTCGCGCACGCCAACGCCGACGAGCTTCTCGTCCGCCGCCAGATCGCCGGCAGGTTCATCGTCGAACAGGACGGCCGCGAAGCCGTGCTCGAAGCCGGCGACATCACCCTGCTCGATCCGCGGTGGCCAATGCGCGGACAATACTTGAACGGCGCGAGGCAACTGGTGCTCAAGGTGCCGCGGCATCAATTGGAAGCCCGCGTCGGCAATACGGCGCAGCTCATCGCTCGCGCGATCAAACCGACGCAAGGCGAGCAGGCGCTGACATCGGCGTTTCTCGAGATGCTGCGGCTGCATGCCGACGCGCTGAGTGCCGCGGCCGCAGCTGTCGCGAGCAATCAGGCACTCGACCTGATCGCCGTGTCGCTGGCGAAGTGTTTGGACCAGGACAAGCCACGGCTGTCGTCGGCGCGTTCCCTCGCCCGGCTGCGCATACGCGCCGCGATCGAAGCGCGACTGGCGGACCCGGCGCTCGATGCCGAGACCGTGGCGGCCGCCGCCGGGATAAGCGTGCGATATGCCAATGCCGTGCTGGCAGGGGACGATACGTCGATCATGCGCCTGGTTTTGGCGCGCCGCCTCGAGCAGTGCCGGCGCGCGCTCGAAGACCCGTTGCAAGTTCATCGGACCGTCAGCGAGATCGCCTATGGCTGGGCGTTTTCCGATATGACCCATTTCGGCCGCAAGTTCAGGGCGGCTTACGGCTTGTTGCCCAGCGAATACCGCAGGACGACGAAAAATTCTTAAGCCGACCCTACGTACGGTGCGTAGACCCACGCTTCCATCATCACCGTCGCGCCCGGGACCGGCAGCGGCGCCGGGACTTCGACGGCCGAAAACGGCAGCGGACGGCCGTCGAGCCGGCGCTCCCAAGCTTTGTAGACCGGGTAAAACTCGCCGATGTCGGTGAGGAACAGCAGCAAACGGACCACGTTGGCGAGCGAGGTGCCTGCGGCTGCGCAAAGCCGCGCGATGTTGTCGATGATGGCTTCCGCCTGCATCTCCGGCGACGACGAGAAATAAGGCTGCCGCGGATCGACCACGGCTGCGGATAAAAGCCCGTCGCGGTCGGCCGCCATCAAGGCCGGGATGAACAGCAGATCGCCCGCCTGCACCGCCTGCGGCTGATGGCGGAATGCGGTGGCGATGCCGGCGTCGATGGGCCGCTTGGCGGCGGCGCTGCCGGGTTTCGCCGCGATGATATTGATCTCGATCTTTCCGTCATAGGGCGCGAGCCCGTGGTCGATGCACGGAATGATCGACACGCCCGGCTCGGCCGCGCCGAAATGCCGGCACCACGCTTCGTTGAACGCCGAGTAGTCGTCGCGGTCGGTCAGATAGACCTGCGCATGGACGACGTCCGCGAGCGTGGCACCGGCGAGCGCCAGCGACGCCGTCATCCGCTTGGTGATGATGAAATCGGTTTCGAGCTTGATCGGCTGGCCGCCCCATTGCGCGCCCTCGGCCATCAGCGCCGCAGCGGCGACGCCATTGCGGCGCGGCTCGTCGCCGATCGCCAGCGAGGTGATGCCCGGCAAGAAAATGAAGTCGCCGACCGTGAGCGCCGGCGAATAGCCGGAGGTCGGGCGCCCCGCCAATTGCGCGTGCTTGAGATGCTCGACAGCAAAACCTTTCTCCGGCACAACGGCCATGGCCTGGATGTTCATGTCGGCGTCGGGCAATAGGAAGCGCTGCTGCGCGATCGAGGTCGAGGGCGGGATGCGGCCGTCGAGAAATTCCCGCCGCACCTGCTGATAAGGCGGCACCGCCTTCACCGTGGTGTAGTACTGGTCGGTGCGAATGAGGTTCGTGCGGTCGGTGCCGGCTGAGCGCAATACGGCGTCGAGATTCTCGAAGATGCGCAGCGCTTCCTTCTCGCGCTTGGGTAGCCCTGCGTGCGGCGTTCGCTCGGCCAGCACGTCCGCCGCGATGCCGTTGACGAAATCCTGCGCCATCAGCCCGGTGGCGAACACCCAGCGCCCGGCTTTCACCCCCTGCGCAAACTTGATCTTGCCCGCGCCTAGCTCAACCGGGAGCAGCGGCTCGACGGTTGCGCTCGTGGTCATCTAGTCCGTCTCCCACGCAGTACGGACGACAGACGACGGACGACAGAGGACGGATAAGGGATATATCTGCCGTCCGCCTCTGTCGTCCGTCGTCTGTCTTCCGTCGTCCGATCCCTACACCGTCGTCTGCGCCATGCCCGGCTTGCCGTAGAGCGCTTCCTTGGCGCCGTCCTTGAACGCCACGTCGGGCGGCAGCACCACCGAGCAGGAGCGGACCTTCTGGTGCGCGACGTCGATGCCGGGCGGGGTGATGCCCTTCTCGGCCAGCGCCTTGGCGGCGCGCATCAGGCGATGCCGCGCCATGATGATGCCGTTGTCGGTCGAGACCAGGTTCTCCTTGGTGCGGTCGCAGATCGGGCCCATGCTTTCCTGCAGGGAAGCATCCTGCATGGCGAAGCCGGCGACGCCGCTATAGGTGCGGCCGGCTTTCTGCGCCGCGCGGTCGATCAGATAATCGTTGTCCTTGTTGGCGAGCGGCCGGAACGCGGCATCGACCTTGCAATGCACGCCGGCGCCGTCCTTCATGGCGCTGACTTCGCGCTCGGTCAGCGCCCGCACCGGGTGGAAGTCGTAGGACCAGGCCCAGCAGTTCTCGTCGTCGATCGGCACCCAGAAATGGCCGTGGATCGGATGATCGCCGCGCGGCGGGATCATGGTGAAGCACGGCATCACCCACGGCGTGATGCGCCAGTAATATTTGCCGTCCTCGGCATTGCGCCGCGCGCCGATGAACAGGCCGCCGGGCTGCTCGACCACTTCGAAATGCGGCTGCATGTCGGAGAGATTGTACTGATTGCCCTTGGCGCCCTTGAACAGCGGGTCGGAGCCGAGATCGCCGCGGTGCAGGAACGAGACGTGGCTGGAATCGATGCCGCCTTCCATGGCCTGCAGCCAATTGCATTCCTGCAGCCGCTTGGAGACGAAGGTCTGCTGCGGCGGCACCATGGCGAATTCCCATTCCGGCAGCGGCGGCTTTTTGTCGGCGGGACCCAGATAGGCCCACAACACCTCGCCGCGCTCCACCAGCGGATAGGACGTGAGCTTGACCTTCTTGCAGAAGCCGCTTTCGGCCGGCTCGGAGGGAACCTCCATGCACTGGCCGGTCACGTCGTATTTCCAGCCGTGATAGGGGCAGCGCAGCCCACCCTCCTCGTTGCGGCCGAACCACAGCGAGACGCCGCGATGGGCGCAGAACTCGTCGATCAGGCCGTATTTGCCGTTGGAATCGCGGAACGCGAGCAGCCGCTCGGACAGGATTTTGACCCGCACCGGCGGGCAATCATCCTCCGGCAGTTCCGCGGCAAGCAGCACCGGCATCCAGTAGGAGCGGAAAAGCTGGCCCATGGGCGTGCCGGGGCCGGTTTGGGTCAAAAGTTCGTTCTGTTCTTTTCTGAGCATCGGTGCTGTCCGTGATCGGTCGCGCGACCTGCCGCAACAGTAAGGATTCAGCCACGCCCCGGCAAGGCGACGCACAGCGGCCGGAACCCGCTCAACCGCATGGCACGCCCGCGCATGACGGCGTCCGCAAAATTGCGCGCGCAACCGCGCCGCACCGTTGCCCTATGCCGGCAATTACGCTAAGTCGCGGGCGCTGGGGGCAGGGTTCGGAGGGATGCGATGGCCGACCACGGTGAAGTCCAATACGCGACCGCAACGGGCAACGATTATCCGGCCCACGAGCAAACCTACCATAGCTTCATCACTCTGGTGAAAGTCGTGCTGACGGTTGTCGTGATCCTTCTTATCGGCATGGCGTATTTTCTGACCTGAGTTAACCCGCGTTTGACGAACACCGGCTGATTTCCGGCGCGGCGGCCGGCTCGCAGCCGGCGGCGGCCGGTTCGCAGCCGTTGGAGGCATCATGAAGGTTGCGGTTGCTGCCGAGACCGATGCGGGCGAGCCCCGCGTTGCCGCGGTCCCCGAAACCGTAAAGAAGATGATCGGCCTAGGTGCGGAAGTCGTGGTCGAGCCGGGCGCCGGCGCGAAGTCCGGCATTCTCGACGCCGACTACACCGCGGCCGGCGCCACCGTATCGCGCGACGCCGTGCAGAACGCCGATGTCGTCCTCAAGGTGCGCCGCCCGCAAGGCGCCGAGCTGACGCGCTTGAAGAAAGGCGCGATCGTCATTGCCATCATGGACCCCTACGGCAACGACGCGGCGCTGCGCGCCATGGCCGACGCCGGCATCACCAGCTTCGCCATGGAGCTTCTGCCGCGTATCACCCGCGCCCAAGTCATGGACGTGCTGTCGAGCCAGGCCAATCTCGCCGGCTACCGCGCCGTGATCGATGCGGCGGCCGAGTTCGGCCGGGCGCTGCCGATGATGATGACGGCGGCCGGCACCGTGCCGGCCACCAAAGTCTTCGTCATGGGCGCCGGCGTCGCCGGGCTGCAGGCGATCGCCACTGCGCGCAGGCTTGGCGCCATCGTCACCGCCACCGACGTGCGGCCGGCGGCCAAGGAGCAGGTCGAGAGCCTCGGCGCCAAATTCGTCGCCGTCGAGGACGAGGAATTCAAGGCGGCCGAGACCGCCGGCGGCTACGCCAAGGAAATGTCGAAAGAGTATCAGTCAAAGCAGGCGGCACTCGTCGCCGAGCACATCAAGAAACAGGACATCGTCATTACCACGGCGCTGATCCCCGGCCGGCCGGCGCCGCGGCTGATCTCGAAGGCGATGGTGACGTCGATGCGGCCGGGCTCGGTCGTGGTCGATCTCGCGGTCGAGCGCGGCGGCAATGTCGAAGGCGTGGCCGCCGACGCGGTGAGCGAGCAGAACGGCGTCAAGGTGGTCGGCTACCGCAACGTGCCGGGCCGGCTCGCCGCCACGGCGTCGAACCTCTACGCCAAGAATCTCTATGCGTTTCTGGAAATTTTGATCGACAAGAAGACCAAGGCGCTCGCGGTCAACTGGGACGACGACATCGTCAAGGCGACGGCGCTCACCCGCGACGGCGCCATCGTGCATCCGAGTTTCCAGCCGAAGAGCGCGGCGTAATTTCTGCTCCCTCCCCCTTGTGGGGAGGGTGGGGTGGGGGTCGTGAGGTAAGTCACTGACGTTGACGCTCGCGCGCCACCTCTCGACCCCCACCCCTACCCCTCCCCACAAGGGGAGGGGAAAGATGGAGACTGCTGATGATAACTCTCTCGATCCTGGCCCAACTCGATCTCGCCACCATAGGCAGCGGCGCGACACATGCGGCGAGCGACGTCGTTGACCCGTTCGTGTTCCGGCTGTCGATCTTCGTGCTCGCGGTGTTCGTCGGCTATTACGTGGTCTGGTCGGTGACGCCGGCGCTGCACACGCCGCTGATGTCGGTGACCAACGCCATCTCCTCGGTCATCGTGGTCGGCGCGCTGCTCGCGGTCGGCGTCGCGCTGGTCGCCAACGATGACGGCCCGCTATGGGCGCGCGCGCTCGGCTTCGTCGCGCTGACTTTCGCCTCGGTCAATATTTTCGGCGGCTTCCTGGTGACGCAACGCATGCTCGCCATGTTCCAACGCAAGCAGAAGTGACGACGTCTATGAAATCCTCTTCTCGCAAAATGTCGTCGTCATGGCCGGGCATGACCCGGCCATCCACGTCTTACTTTTTGTCGCGCTGTAAAGACGTGGATGCCCGGCACATAGGCGAGCGAAGCGACGCCGTTCTTCGAACGGCTATGGCTGGACATGACGGCCTAAAACTTGGAACTACCTCATGAGCGCCGATCTTGCCGCCCTCTGTTATCTCGTCGCCGGCGCGCTATTCATCCTCGCCTTGCGCGGCCTGTCGAATCCGGAAACCTCCCGGCGCGGCAACCGGTTCGGCATGATCGGCATGACCATCGCGGTGCTGACGACGCTCGCGGCGCATCCGCCGGCCAGCATCAGCGCCTGGGCGCTGGTCGTGGTCGGCATGGCGCTCGGCGGCGGCATCGGCGCGGTGATCGCGCGGCGCGTGCCGATGACCTCGATGCCGGAACTGGTCGCCGCGTTCCACTCCCTGGTCGGCATGGCCGCGGTGCTGGTCGCGGCCGGCGCGCTCTATGCGCCTGCGGCGTTCGGCATCGGCGTCGAAGGCGCCATCCACGGACAGAGCCTGATCGAAATGTCGCTCGGCGTCGCCATCGGCGCCGTCACGTTCACCGGTTCCGTCATCGCGTTCCTGAAATTGTCCGGGCGCATGAGCGGCGCGCCGATCATTCTGCCGGCCCGGCACGCCATCAACATCGCGCTCGGCGTTGCGCTCATCGTGCTGATCGTCTGGTTCTTCGAAGCGCAGCACCATATCGCGTTCTGGCTGATCGCCGCGGCGTCGTTCCTGCTCGGCGTGCTCATCATCGTTCCGATCGGCGGCGCCGACATGCCGGTCGTGATCTCGATGCTGAACTCGTATTCGGGATGGGCCGCCGCCGGCATCGGTTTCACGCTCGGCAATTCGGCGCTGATCATCACCGGTGCGCTGGTCGGCTCCTCGGGCGCGATCCTGTCCTACATCATGTGCAAAGGCATGAACCGCTCGTTCATCTCGGTCATCCTCGGCGGCTTCGGCGGCGAGGTGGCGGGACCGGCGGCGGCCGCCGGCGACCGGCCGGTCAAGATCGGCTCGGCCGAGGATGCCGCCTTCATCCTCAAGAACGCCGGCAAGGTCATCATCGTGCCGGGCTACGGCATGGCGGTGGCGCAGGCCCAGCATGCGTTGCGCGAAATGGGCGACAAGCTCAAGCACGAAGGCGTCGAGGTCAAATACGCCATCCACCCGGTGGCCGGCCGCATGCCGGGCCACATGAACGTGCTGCTGGCCGAAGCCAACGTGCCCTATGACGACGTGTTCGAGCTGGAAAACATCAATTCGGAATTCGCCCAGGCCGACGTCGCTTACGTGATCGGCGCCAACGACGTCACCAATCCGGCCGCCGAGGATGACCCGAAATCGCCGATCTACGGCATGCCGGTGCTGCAGGTGTGGAAGGCCGGCACGGTGATGTTCAACAAGCGCTCGTTGGCGTCGGGCTATGCCGGCATCGACAATCCGCTGTTCTACCGCGACAACACGATGATGCTGCTCGGCGACGCCAAGAAGATGACCGAGGAGATCGTCAAGGCGGTGTGATATCGTCATTGCGAGCGAAGCGAAGCAATCCAGTTCGGTGGCTCAGCCTGGATTGCTTCGTCGCTTCGCTCCTCGCAATGACGCAGTTGTAAGAGCCGGCGCATATGACTGATGACAATCCGCCGCCTCTGCGCGCACGCCGGTGGACGCCGCCGCCCGGCATCGACAGACGATCGGCGCCCCGCAAATCCTATCGCTTCGTGTTTCGCCTTCTCGGCATTCCGATCCTGGCCGTCGCCGGCGTGTTCATCTACAGCGGTATCCGCGACCGCCTGGTGTTGCCGGACTGCGATTCCGATCGCGCCAAAAAATCGCTGGCGGATGTCCTCCAGCAGTTCAAATACCAGCCGACGACCTACGCGCCGATCAAGACAGTTTCCGCCACCAAGGATCAGGTGGTATGCAGCGCCGTGCTGCCGCTGTCCGGCGGCGGCTATGTTGCCGCCGACTTCACATTCTATTGGGAAGGTGACACGGCGAAGATGAAATATTCGGTGGCCCGCAAGGCAACCGATGACTCGTCGATTGCGCCTCCGCTGCGCTGAGCGTCATTGCGGCTTGCCGTAGCCGCCCGCCGTCGGCGTCTGGATGATGACCGCCTCGCCGGCGTCGATGATTGTGGCGTCGCAGCCTTGCAGCTTTTCGATGGAGCCGTCGTTGCGCCGCACGGAATTCTCGCCGACCTGGCCGTCACCGCCGCCGGCAAGCCCGAACGGCGGCACCCGGCGGTGGCCGGACAAAATCGTGCATTCCATTTTTTCCAGGAAACGGATGGTGCGGCGAATGCCGTCGCCGGCGTTCCATTCCCCGCGCCCGCCCGAACCTTTGCGAATGTGGAAATCTTCGAGCAGCACCGGATAGCGGAATTCCAGAATTTCCGGATCGGTCAGCCGGGTATTGGTCATATGGGTGTGCACGGCATCGGTGCCGGGGAATCCGGGACCGGCCGGCGAGCCCGAGCAGATGGTCTCGTAATACTGATAGCGCGCATTGCCGAAATTGAGATTGTTCATGGTGCCCTGCGCCGCCGCCATGGCGCCGAGCGCGCCGAACAGGCAATTGGTCACCTCCTGCGAGGTCTCGACATTGCCGGCGACGACAGCGGCGGGGAATTCCGGCGTCAGCATGGACTTTTTCGGAATGACGATGCGGATCGGCCGCAGGCAGCCGGCATTCATGGGAATATCATCGTCGACCATGACGCGGAACACGTAGAGCACCGCGGCGCGGGTCACCGGCTCGGGCGCGTTGAAGTTCGATGATTGCTGCGGGCTGGTGCCGGTGAAGTCGACGGTGGCTTCGCGCTTCTTCTTGTCGACCGCGATGCGCACCTTGATGACGCTGCCCTGGTCGGTCTCGATGGCGAAGGCGCTGTCGTGCAGCCGGTCGATGACCCGGCGCACGCTCTCCGCCGCATTATCCTGAACGTGGCGCATATAGGCGCGCACCACCGGCAGCGTGAAATAGCGCACCATCTTGCGCAATTCGCGCACGCCCATCTCGTTGGCGGCGATCTGCGCTTTTATGTCATTGACGTTCTGCAGCGGATTGCGCGCCGGATATTTGGCGCCGTTGAGCAGCCGGTAGGTTTCCTTCTCGCGGAAGCGGCCGCGCTCGACCAGAATGAAATTGTCGATATAGACGCCTTCCTGCTCGATGGTCGTGGCGTTCGGCGACATCGAGCCCGGCGAAATGCCGCCGACATCGGCATGATGGCCGCGCGAGGCGACCCAGAACAGAATCTCCCCTCCCCCTTGTGGGGAGGGGTTGGGGATGGGGGTCGAGAGGCGTCGCGCTAACGAAGACTGGCGCTTCTGCGCCCGTCTACTTTTGTGAGTTACCTGCCGACCCCCCACCCTACCCTCCCCCACAAGGGGGGAGGGATAAGAAAACACCGGCGTGCAGACGGTGATGTCCGGCAGATGGGTGCCGCCGTTATACGGCGCGTTGATGGCGTAAACATTGCCTGGCCGGACCTTGCCCTTGTTTTCGCGGATGATGGTCTCCACCGCGCGATCCATGGAGCCGAGATGCACCGGCATGTGCGGCGCGTTCGCCACCAGCGAGCCGTTGCCGTCGAATACCGCGCAGGAGAAATCGAGCCGCTCCTTGATGTTCACCGAATAGGCGGTGTTCTGCAGCGCCACGCCCATCTGCTCGGCGATCGACATGAACAGGTTGTTGAACACTTCCAGCATCACCGGATCGGCGTGGGTGCCGATGGCCCGCGTGCGCTTGAGTTTTTGCACCCGCCGCAGCACCAGGTGATCCTTGGCGGTCAGCTCGGCCTGCCAGCCGTGCTCGACCACGACGGTCTGATGCGGCTCGACGATGATGGCCGGGCCCTTGATCTTGTGACCCGGCGCCAGCGTGTCGCGGGTATAGACCAGCGCCCGCTGCCATTGGCCGTTGGAGAAGAACCGCGTGCGCCGCGCCGGCGCCGGCAGCTTGGTGCGTGCGGTTTTGCGGGTTTTTTCTTTGAATATAGCGCCACCGCCGATTGCCTCGACCGATATCGCCTCGATCACCAGCGCCTTGGCGCGATCGATGAAGCCGAACTGCGCTTTGTGGGCGCGCTCGAAGGCCGATTTCATTTTCGCAAGCGAGACGAGCTTCGACTCCCCTCCCCCTTGTGGGGAGGGGATGGGGGTGGGGGTCGTGAGGCGACGCGGATGCTTCGCCGTTTTCGATTTCCCCTCCCGACCCCCCACCCCGCCCTCCCCCGCAAGGGGGGAGGGAGAAAAAGTGCCGGCATCGACGATCAGCGGCGTATCGGTGCCGGCGTAACGAATATGCGCGCGCACATGCAGCGCGATCTTGTTCGCCGCGACGCCCTGGCCGGCGACCTCGTCGATGGCGGCGCGCGCCAGCCGGCGCGACACGTTCTGCAACGTCCTGCGCGCCTTGTCGCCGAACGGCTCCTCGATGGCCTGCTGGCGGACGCTGCGGATATCGGCAAGGCCCATGCCATAAGCGGACAAGAGCGACGACAGCGGATGGATCAGCACGCTTTCCATGCCGAGCGCATCGGCCACCAGGCAGGCGTGCTGGCCGCCGGCGCCGCCGAAGCAATTGAGCGCATAGCGCGTCACGTCGTAGCCGCGCTGCACGGAGATTTTCTTGATCGCGTTGGCCATGTTCTCGACGGCGATCTTGATGAAACCGTCGGCGACTTGTTCGCCGGAACGGCCGTCCCCGATCTCCTTCGCCAGCGCCGTAAAAGCCTGGCGCACCGCGTCGGCATCGAGCGGCTGGTTCTGCGCGGGGCCAAAGATTTTCGGAAAGAAATCCGCAATAAGCTTGCCGACCATCACATTGGCGTCGGTCACCGCCAGCGGTCCGCCGCGGCGATAGCACTTTGGGCCCGGATTGGCGCCGGCGGAATCCGGGCCGACGCGAAACCGCGCGCCGTCGAAATGCAGGATCGAGCCACCGCCTGCCGCCACCGTGTGAATAAGCATCATCGGGGCGCGCATGCGCACGCCGGCGACTTCGGTCTCGAAGGCGCGTTCGTACTGGCCGGCGAAGTGCGACACGTCGGTCGAAGTGCCGCCCATGTCGAAGCCGATCAGCCGGGAGAACCCCGCGGCGCGGCCGGTCTCCGCCATGCCGACGACGCCGGCCGCCGGCCCCGACAGGATCGCATCCTTGCCGCGGAACAATTCGGCCGCGGTGAGGCCGCCGGAGGACATCATGAACATCAGGCGCGTCTTGTCGGACGACGCGGCGGCTTCGCCGCCATGCAGATCGCCAGCCACCTGCGACACATATCGCCGCAAAATCGGCGACAGATAGCTGTCGACGACGGTAGTGTCGCCGCGGCCGACCAGCTTGATCAGCGGCGACACTTCGTGGCTGGCGGAGACCTGGTCGAAACCGAGCTCGCGCGCCAGCGCCGCAACCCGTTGTTCGTGGTCGATGTAGCGGTAGGCGTGCATCAGCACGACGGCGACGGCGTCGACGCCGTCCTGTTTGGCGCGGAGAAGCTCGGCCCGCACCGCGCCGAGATCGAGCGCGCGCTCCACGGTGCCATCGGCACGCACCCGCTCGTCGACCTCGACGACGCGCTCGTACAGCATGTCGGGCTTGACGATGTGCTTGGCGAAGATCTTTGGCCGCGCCTGGTAGCCGATGCGCAAGGCGTCGCGAAAGCCCTTGGTGATGAGTAGCAAGGTGCGGTCGCCCTTGCGCTCGAGCAGGGCATTGGTGGCGACCGTGGTGCCCATCTTGACCGCGGCGATGCGCTGGCTCGGAATTGCCTCGCCGGGTTTGAGCCCGAGCAGGTGGCGGATGCCATGCACCGCGGCGTCGCGATAGGCTTCGGGATTTTCCGAGAGCAGCTTGTGGGTGACCAGCGCGCCGTCCGGCCGCCTGCCGATCACGTCGGTAAAGGTGCCGCCGCGATCGATCCAGAATTCCCAACTGCCGGACATGCGCTCGATCCCGCCCAGGTTTTGTGCCACAGTGGGCTGATACGAGCCCCGCAAGACGACTAGTTGAGGAACCGCCGATGCACAAGATCACGATCTCGCAAGCCTCCCTCGACCGCATGAATACGCGGATGGGCAAGCTGCACCCGTTCGACGCCATCGACCCGCGCGCCACCGCGCTGCTGGTGGTCGACATGCAGAACTACTTCGTCAAGCCGGGCCACCAGGGCGAGGTGCCGCTGGCGCGCGAGATCGTGCCCAACATCAACCGGCTCGCCGCCGAGCTGCGCCGCCGCGGCGGCCACGTGGTGTGGATCCGCAACGGCACCAGGGACACCCGCGAGAGCTGGTCGAACTATCACGGCTACCTGCAGAAGCCGGAGCGCGCCGAGCGGCGGCTCAAAGCCATGGATATCGGCGAAGACGGCTACGAATACTGGCACCTCAACGACATCCGCCCGGAGGACGCGCAGATCACCAAGAAGCGCTACAGCGCCTTCATCCAAAACTCGTCCGACGTCGAGCGCCACTTGCGCGACCGCGGCATCGACACGCTGTTGATCACCGGCACCGCCACCAATGTCTGCTGCGAAAGCTCGGCGCGCGACGCCATGATGCTCAATTTCAAGGTGGTCATGGTGTCCGACGGGCTGGCGACCCACACCGACGACGAGCACAACGCGACGCTGTCGGCATTCTACGGCCAATTCGGCGACGTACAGACGGTGGACGAGTTGCTGCAGTCGCTGGAGCGCGGCGACAAGAAGAAAGCGGCGGCGTAACTCGGCGCCCATCGACGCGCCCTCTCCCCTTGCGGGAGAGGGCTGCTCGGCGGTTCAAACTCTCAGATGGGTGAGGGGTCGGCGCCGCCGCAACCCCTCACCCTTCGGAGTGTGCTGAACGTCATGCGCTGCCCTCTCCCGCAAGGGGAGAGGGCGCAATACCGACCGCGCGAAGCGACAGGATTAAACGTCGGGGCGTTTGTACTCGAGGTTCGGCCCGCCCTTCTGCGATTGCAGATACGACTCGACGTGTTGCGTCGGGTCCATCACACGCCGCATGCGCGCGGAGACCAGCTGATCGAGTTGGATCGCCTGGGACAGCGACAGGTCGCGGCCCATCTGCACGGTGATCTTGGCATGTTCGAGCGGCGCCAGATGGCGCGCCGCGATCTCGCGCGCGATGGCCGTCACCGTCAATTCCAATTCCGCGGCCGGCACAGCTTGCGAGACGATGCCCCAGCGGTCGGCCTCGGTGCCTGAAATATTGCGGCCGACAAGCTGCATCAGCGCCACCTTCTTGATCGGGATGGCGCCGTGCACCAGGGTCGAGGTGACGAGCTGGCCAAAACTGCCGCGCAGAATTTCCGGCATGCCGAGCTGCGCATCGTCGGCGGCAAAGACCAGATCGTGACAATTCATGATGCCGAGCGCGCCGCCGAGGCAATAGCCGTGCACCTGGGCGATCATGATGCGCGGAAAGCCGCGCAAGGACTCCGCCATCTGCACCGTCGGTGTCGGCCGATCCCAATCGCGCGGCTCTTCGCTGACCGTGCGCAGAAAATGCAGGTCGAGCCCGGAGCTGAAGCAAATCCCGGCGCCTTTGGTGATCACCGCTTTGATGTCGCGATCGGCGCGGATGATGTCGAGCGCCTCGAACCAGGCCGCGACCAGCGCCTCGTTGAGACAATTGCGCTTGTCCGGCCGGTTGAGAACGACCCGCGCCACGCCGGCGTCGGCGAGTTGCTCCAGGATCAGTTCCGGCCAAGCTTTGAGCGTGCGCCATGTATCGGTCATCGCCGTTCTCCCGTTAGCTCTGTTTGCTGTCATGAGCGCGTGGAACGACCAGCGCGTCGAGCGCGAAGCCGCCGCGCGGCAGCACGACGAATGGATTGATGTCGATCGATTGCACGGCGTCGGCCAGATCCTCGGCGATGCGGCCGAGCGCGACCAATGCATCGACCAATGCATCGGCATCGAGCGCCGGCGACGAGCGATAGCCGCGCATGAGCCTCGCCGCATGGGTGCGCTCGATCATGGCGCGTGCCTTGTCGCGGGTGAGCGGCGGCACCGCAAACGCTACGTCCTTGGTCAGTTCGAGCAGCACGCCGCCCGAACCGGCCATGACCACGAGGCCCATTTCCGGATCGCGGTTGAGTCCGAGCACGAGCTCCAGGCCGCCGCTGATCTGTTGGCAGACCAGCATGCCGTCGAGGGATTCGATCCCGGCACGCCGGACGTTTTCGGCAATACGCGCGTAAGCCGCGCGCACCGCGTCATCGTCGATGAGATGCAACGCGACCGCGCCAACATCGGATTTATGCAAGAGTTTTGCCGCGACGGCTTTCAACACCACCGGATAGCCGATCTGCCGGGCCGCTTTCACGGCGTCGTCCGGCGACCGCACCGCGATCTCCGCCGGCGTCGGGATGCCGTAGGCGCGGATCAATTGCTTCGACTCGACCTCGTCGAGCGTAGCCGCGCCGTTTTTTGCCAGTATCCGCAGGCGCGCCGCCGCGGCGGCTTCGGCGGGCGCCGCCGCGGTTCTCGCCGCCGCGCCCGCCAGCCGTTCCAGCTCGTCGCGCCGGGCCACGCTGGCAATGGCGTGCAGCGACTTATTGACTTCCAGCAGAAACGAGATATGCGGCACCTGCGCCCGCAGCGCGCGGCTGTAATCGCTCTGGCTGTGCGACACCGGCGTGACGATGGCGATCGGCTTCGGCGCTCCGCCGGCGATGATGGCTTCCACGGTGTGGATGTAGCGCTCGGCGCGGTCGGAGCCCGGCTCGCGCGGCAGGTTCTCCTGGATCAAAATCATGTCGATGTTCGGATCGGCCTGCAGCGCCGCGATCGAGGCTTTGTAATTGTCGTCGCTGCTCAGCACGCCAAAGCCGCCGTCAATCGGATTCGACACCAGCGAGCCGACGCCGAGAATGGCATTGAGCTTCGCCAGCGTCGCATCGGCGAGCTTTGGAAATTGCAATCCGTTGCGCTCGGCGGCGTCGTAAAGCAGCCCGCGGAACGCGCCCGACAGCGTGATGGCGCCGAGGCGGCGGCCGCCCGGCGCGCCGGTATGGACCAGCAGTTCGGAGATCTCGACCGCGTCGTCGAGCGTATCGGCGCGCACGATGCCGAGATCGGCGGCGACGGCGTCGAAGGCTTCGATGGAGCCGGCGAGCGACGCGGTATGCGCCATCGCGGCGTTGCGGCCGCTTTCCGACTGGCCGAGCTTGACCGCGACGATCGCCTTGCCGGCGGCGCGCGCCATGCGGCACGCCGCTTTGAATTTCTCGATATCGGCGATCGCCTCGATATAAACGATGATGACTTTCAGCTCCGGCTGGTCGGCGAAGAAGGCGATGTAGTCGGGGATGCCGAGGCCAGCTTCGTTGCCGCTGGTGATGAGGTATTCGGCGTTCATACCGCGCTCTTCGAGCGCGGCATTTAGGAAAATCATCATGCCGCCGCTCTGGCCGACCAGCGCGATCGGCCCTTGGCGCAGCAGCAGCGGGCGGTCCTCGCTCAACGTGACCAGGCGGGTTTTTGCGCAGATGTTGCCCATGCAGTTGGGGCCGGACACCGCGAGCCCGGTCTCGGCGATCACCGCTTTGAGCTCGCGGCCGAGCGGCGCGGCGTCGGCGTTGTAAGCCTCGCCGAAGCCGGAGGAAAACACCGTGGCGCTGCGCGCACCCGCCGCGGCGCCGCTGCGCAGCACTTCCGGCACGCCGGTTGCCGGTACCAGCACCACCAGATGGTCGGGCGGTTCGGGCAGCGACTTGAAGTCGGGATAGCAGCGGTCGCCGCCGATTTCGCTGCGGCGCGGATTGAGCAGATAAAGCGGCCGCGGAAACTCGTAAGCTTTTAAATTGCGCAAGACGCGCCACGCCCAGCTTCCCGGCCGGTCGTTGGCGCCGACCAGCACCGCGTTGCGCGGCTCGGTCAGCGCTTGGACTTTTTTCTTCGAGGCTTCGAGGTCCACGTCCCATTCTCCGGTCAGGCGCGGACGGCAAACGCGATGGTCCGCCGGCCGATGAGATAAAACGCCGCCGCAATCACCGTCATGATCGCGGTCCAGACCAGACCGAACGCTGCCAGCTCGGTACCCTGGCCGTTGGCCCACAGGTCGAACATCGCCACCGACACCGGCTGCGCCCGCGGCGAGGCGAGGATCACGGCCAGCGAAAGATCGCGCGCGGCGATCAGGAAGATGAACAGCCAGCCGGCCAAAAGCGCCGGCGTCGCCAGCGGCACGACGATGCGCCGCAGCGCCGTGCGCAACGGACTGCCGGCGATCGCCGCGGCCTCCTCCAGCTCGGGATGGATTTGCAGAATGCCGGACGCGGCGTAGCGCATGCCGTAGGGCAGATAGCGGATGGTGAAGGCGAGGATGAAGGCCCATAGCGTGCCATAGATCGCGACCGGAACTGCGAGATAGATCTGGATCATGGCGACGCCGAGCACGATGCCGGGAAAGATCAGCGGCGCGGTGGCGAGCTGATCAAGGAGCCACGCGCCCGGCCGCCTGCGCACCGCGAGCCAGCCGGCGACCACGGTCAGCGCCATGACGCAGGTCGCCGCGCCGGCGCTCATCAACAGCGTCTGCCACACCAGATCGATATAGAAGGTCGAATGCAGCACGGTGCGGAAATTATCGAGCGTGACCAGCGCAAAGCCGCGCCGGCTGACCCCTTGGGTGAACGGCATCAAGGCAAGCCAGAAGAGGCCCATGGTCGGGGTCAGCAGGATCAGCAAAAAGTTGAACAGGATCACGGCGCCGCCGAGATAGCGCGCCGCGCCGAGATCGAACACCCGCGAGCGAAAGCCGCGCCCGGTGACGCTGTGGTAGCGCGAGGCGTCACGCGCGAGGCGCGAATAAAGGCTGATCAGCGCGCCGGCGAGCAGCAACAGCGCGACGGAGAAGGCGCTGGAATAGCCGAGATCGGGCGGCACGTTCTCCTTCATGTCGAGATAGATGTCGGTGGTCAAAACCTTGATCTTGCCGGGCAGGCCGACCAGCGCCGGCACTTCGAAGGCCTCGATCGAGCGCACCACGATGAGCAAGGCGACGGCGGCGAATGCCGGCAGCGCCAGCCGCATCGAGATGCGCGTCACCGTGCGCAAAATGCCGGCGCCGCTCATGCGCGCGGCTTCCTCGTATTCGGCGTTGGCCTGCGCAAATACCGACGACAAAAGCAAGAACGCGAGCGGCGACCACAGAAAGCCTTCGACCAGGATCATGCCGGGCATGGAATAGACGTTGAAGCGCGGCAATCCGATCGCGGTGATGAGATCGTTGAGCGGCCCGTTGCGGCCGAACAGGAACAGCCAGGCGATGACATAGAGCACGAACGGCGTGCCGAGCGAGATGATCGCGGTGAGATAGGCGAAGGCCTTGAACGGCGCATTGGTGCGCTCGACCAGCCAGGCGACGAGGCCGCCGAAGGCGAGCGCGATCGCCATGCTGCCGAAGCTGAAGACGAGCGAATTGGCCAGACTGCCGAAGAACTGGCGGTCGGAGATGAGCCGCCGGTAATACGCTACGGTGAAATCGCCGGGCGCGCCGGTCACAGTCGTGGTGTGCAGGCTGCCGTTGAGCAGAAAAATCAGCGGCGGCACGACCAGCAACAACAGTATAGCCGCCAGCACCACGACCAGCGTCCGCGTCGGATCGGGCGCGATGGTGGTGTACACGACGGTGCTGGAACGGGCGACGGACATACTCTTCGTTCTTGTTGAGGCAGAGGTCCCCTCTCCCCGCGTGCGGGGAGAGGGTGGGGTGAGGGGGCGTTTCCGCTGGGCTGGACCGCCGAGCAGTGCCTTATCGCTCAGAATCGCGGAGAGGCCCCCTCACCCTCCTTCGCTTCGCTCAGTCGACCTCTCCCCGCGCGGCGGGGAGAGGTGAATTTAGTTGAACAGCTCCTTCTTGATCTTGACCCAGCGGTCGATGTTCTCCGACGCCATGGCAGGCGAAATGAAGGTGGCGGAAAAACCGCCGCCCTCGGGTTTCACCTCGGGCGTCTTTGCCGGCACCGACGGCATCGCCGGCAGATATTCGACGGCGGCGAAGGCGCGCTGGCCCTCCTCGGACAAAAGGAAATCGATCAATAGCTTGCCGGCGTTCGGGTGCGGCGCGTTCTTGACCAGCCCGATGGAATGAAACGGCGCCGGGATCGGCTCGACCTTGAGCCAGGTCACCGGCGCGCCCTTCTCGGCGCTGAGCACGGCGTGATGATTGAAGATGCTGAGCGCAATCGCGTATTGGCCGAGAATCACCTGGTCGAGAATGGCGCGGTTGGTGGCGTCGACATTGACGATGTCCTGCTTGGCGAGCGCGCGCAGGAACGCCATGCCCTTGTCCTCGCCCATGGTCTGCAGCACCGCGCCGACATAGACCGGCGCGCCGGACGACGGTTCCGTGCTCCAGGCGATCTTGCCTTGCCATTTCGGATTGAGCAGATCCTGCGCCGTCTTGATTTCGTCCTTGCCGACCAGCTGCGTGTTGACGCCGGGCGTGAGGAAATAGAGCACCAGCGCGTTCCAGCGGCCGTCGGGATCGCGCAAAGCCTGCGGATATTTGTTCGCCTCCGACGGCGTGAATGGCTCGACCAAGCCGGCCTTGAGCAGCGGCGGCGTGGTGGCGATGCCGTCGAACACATCGCCTTCGACCCTGCCGGCGCGCGCCTCGTTGATGACCTTGATGGCGTTCGGCCCGGAGTCGCCGCGGGCATATTTGACCTCGACGCCGGGATATTTCTTGTTGAAGGCATCGACCAGCGGCCGCACCGCCTGGTTGACGATCAGCGAGGTGTACCAGACGACTTGGCCTTCTTTCTTAGCCGCCTCGTAAAGCGCATCGTCAGCCCGCGCGCGCAGACAAGCAAGCAGCATTGCGGCAATTAAGACGATGGATGCAACGGCACGGCTCTTCATTGCGGATACCAGCTCGGCTTGCGTTTTTCCTTGAACGCCGCAATGCCTTCCTTCGCCTCCTCCGATCGCGGCGGGCCGTGGGCGGCGCGGCGGGCGAGGATCGCCGTGACCGACGGCGTCACGTCGTGTTCCATCGCGGCCTTCATGTCGCGCACCGCACCCGGCGCGGCGTGCAGTAGCGCATCGGTTATTTCGATCAGCTTCGCCTCGAGCCTGTCGGCGCCGACGACCTCGTGGGCAAGGCCGATGCGTAACGCCTCCGCGGCGCTGAAGCGTTCGCCGGACAGCCCATAGCGGCGGAAGCTGCGATGGCCCATGGCGCGGATCAAAAACGGCGCGACGCCGAGCGGCGCCATGCCGACCCGCACTTCGGGGATCGAAAAGAACGCGCCGTCCGCGGCCAGCACGATGTCGCAGCATGCCGGCAGCGCCGCGCCGCCGCCGACCGCGGCGCCGTGCACCACAGCGATGGTCGGCTTCGGCAACCGGTCAAGCGCGGCGAGCGCGTCCACCAGCGACACCTGCCCGGCCGCCGGCGTGGGCTCCATGCCGCGCGCCACCAGGTCGGCGCCGCCGCAAAAATGCCTGCCGGCGCCGCGCAACACGACGATGCGCGTCGCCGCGTCCGCCGCGCGCTCGGCGAATGCCAGCGCCAGCGCGTTGAGCATGGCCTGATCGAAGGCGTTGGAGCGCTTGGGACGATCGAGCGTGATCGTGGCGATGCCGCGCGATGAGACCTCGACGGCAATGCCGCTCATCGGAACAAGTCCTGCGCGACTTTCTGCCAATGCGGCAGCTGCCGGTGAATCTCTTCCGGCCGCATGAAGTTCGCCCGGAAGCCGCCGTCGTTCGGCCGCAGGCCAGCGACCATCGCCGGCACTTTCGGCAGCGCCGGCAAATAATCGTTCTGCTGAAGTACTTTTTGCCCGTCCTCGGACAGCAAAAAGTCCAGCAATAGCCGCGCCGCGTTCGGATGCGGCGCATCCTTGACCAGGCCGACGGCATCGAGCGTGACCGGCGCCGGCTCGAGCTTGAGCCAATCGCACGGCGCGCCCTTGCGCGCCGAAATCACGGTGTGATGGTTGAACGCCATCAGGTTGATCCAATATTCGCCGGCGATGACCTGATCGAGCACGGCGCGCGAGGAGGCGTCGACATTGACCACCTGCTGCTTGGCGAGCGCGCGCAGATAATCCATGCCCTTGTCTTCGCCCATGGTGGTCAAAATGTTGGCGACGAAGCCGAAGGCGCCCGCCATGGAGCTGCCGTTCCACGCCATCTTGCCCTTCAGTTTCGGATCGAGCAGGTCGGCGAACGTCTTCGGCGCCTGATCCTTCGGCAATAGCGTCGTGTTGATGCCCGGGGTGAACACATACATGATCACTGCTGTCCAATAGCCGTCCCTGGCTTTCAGCTCGGCCGGATAATCGGCGCTGTTCGGCACCGTGAACGGCGCCAACAGGCCGGCCTCTTGCAGCGCGAACATGCCGGAAATGCTGTCCAACATGTCGGCCTGCATGCGGCCGGCCTGACCTTCGGCGAGAATTTTCGCCGCCGTCACCAGGTCGTCGGCGCGGGTATATTGCAGCGTCACGCCGGGATATTTCTTCTCGAACGCGTCTTTGAGCGGGCGCACGATCTGATTGACGACCAGCGTCGTGTACCAGACGACCTGCCCTTCTTTCTTCGCCGCCTCGACCAGTGCCGCGTCGGCCGCCGCCGCGTTCCGCGCCGCCAACGCCACGACGACGGCGAACGCAACGCCAAGCCACCGGATACGCGTCATTGTCACGCCTTTACGGTCGCCTTTAAATCCTCGGGCGTCGCGATGAATTTTTCCATCTTCGGCGTGGCGCCGTTCTTGCGCATGTCTTCGAGCCAGATGCGGTGGATGCGCGGGTCCTGGTCCTCGTATTCGATCTGGTCGCCGCCGTCCTTGACGCTTTTCGACACCGCCGGCAGGTCGTCGCCGCCGGTGCCGAGCAGCGAAATACGATTCGCCTGCGTTGTCGGATAACGAAGACCGCCGACCGCGGTGGCGAGATAGCGCGCCGGAGCGGGGCCGGTGTTGAAATGTTGATGGAACTGCCGGTCAGACGGCACCAGCACCATGCCGTGCTTCCAGTCGATGCGGCGAAAATCCTTGTCGTGCTCGTACCACATCAGCGAAAAACCCTGCCCGATCACGCACATCACGTGGAAGCTCGGGCCGTGGCGGTGCCCTTTCTTGTAGGTGCCGACCGGCATTTCCGAGATATGCGCGTGCATGGTGCCGTCGGCGAGCACGAACATGATGTTGGTGCCGCCGGCGCCGCGGTCGCCCCAAGTCTTCAGCTCGATCGAGGTCAGATCGGGGATGAAATTGGTCTCCCACATGTGGTTGCCCGGCCGCACAGTGATGAGGTCGCCCTCGCCAGAGAAATACGCCGCCTTGCCGGCACGGTCGGAGAAATCGAAATCGGCTCCGAACACGAAAGCCTCGTTGTGAAACACATTCATCATCATCGGCAAGTTCGTCGTGGTGACGAGGAGCGCGCGCTCGGCGCCGCTGGCGTTGAAGTGGCGGTGTTTGGCGTTGAGCGGAATGGCGAACAGGCTCTTGGCGCCCCATTCAAAACTGCGCTTGCTGCCGTCGGCCAATTCGACCTGGGTCGAGCCATGGCCTTCGAGCACGTAGACGACTTCTTCGTAGAGATGGCGCTGCGGCGCCGTCGATTGGCCCGGCGCGATCTCGAGCACGAACATGTTGGCGAAGTCGCCGCGGCCCTTCAGATGCACCGCCGCGCCCTTGACGCCATAGCGCGGCCACGGCGCGGTCGCGACGCCGAACAGGTAGACGCCGTAATCCTCGACGACCGGAATGCCTTCGCCCTTGAGCCAATCGAGGTACGGATCGATGCCGTAACGCGCTTGCTGCTGTGGCACTTCGCGGATATTCATGTGTTCCTCCGGGCGGGCTTTGGGCGCAGATTACACCGCCAGCCGCCGGGGAGCTATGCGAAGAGCAGCGACTTGATCACCACGGGCACCACGCCCGGCGGGGCGATCAGGGCGCCGACATCGACGTAATCGAGCTCCTGCACCTCCACGCCATCGATGGAGACGATTTTCCCTGGCCAGTTGAGCTCGCGGTGCATCAGCCGGCCGAAGGTTTTGCCGACGTCGCCGCCGATCATCAGCAGGAGCAGTTTTATCCGATCCTGGAGCGGCAAAAGCGCGCGGACGATACCCTGCCCCGCCGCCTTCAAGCGTGAATGCTCCGGATCGCCATGCCAGGGGAAGGCAATGGCCAGCCGGCCGTCGAGCTCGATCTCTTCCAGGCCGGCGCGAATGGCGGCGGCGAACCGGCTCGGATCGATATCGCCCGCCGCGGCAAGTTCGATCCGCAGCACCGGCACGTTGTGCACCGGCAGCACGTAAGGGTCGGGCAGATAGATGGTCTTGCCGCTGACCTGGACGGTGAATTGCGAGGCGCCGATGACGGTGGCGCGGATGCGCTGGCCGGGATCGATCAGCGGCAGGCCGGTGCGCCGGCTCAGTTCGCTAGCCAGCGCCGCGGCGAGCGGCTTGGCGATGTCGCTGAACTCTTCTTGCTCGTGACCGAAAATATATTCGGCGACGCCGCCGGAAAACGTCAGCGCGGTCGGCGCGGCGGTGCGCAGCAGCGGCTCCGTCAGCAGCAGCGACTGGCCGAGCGGATCGAGGACCGCGCCGCCGATCACGTCGGCCGCGACCAGAGCGAGGCGCTGCGCGATGCGGCGGCGCACGGATTCGTCGGCGAGCGTTTCCGGCGATATTTTCATGCCGAGATCGTCGGCAACGAGCCGCGCCGAATGATCGATCCGCGTCCAGGCGCCTTGCGCGTCCTGCGCGATCAGCCGGCCGCCGACCGCGAAGGCGCAAAGGCCGATAATGGTACCGCGGTCGATCAACGCCAGCTTGGTGGTGCCGCCGCCGATGTCGACATGCAGGAGACACGTATCGCGCGCCTTCGCCAGCGCCACCGCGCCGGAACCGTGGGCGGCGAGCCGGCTTTCGAGCTTGTGGCCGGCGGTGGCGCAGACGAACTTGCCGGCTTCCGCGGCGAACAACTCGTCGATGGCGCGGGCGTTCTTGCGCTTGATCGCTTCGCCGGTGAGGATCACCGCGCCGGAGTCGATGTCATCCTGGCTGAAGCCGGCATCGTCATAGCAGCGGCGGATGAATTCACCGAGTTTTTCGGCATCGATCGTGCCGTCGGGCAAAAACGGCGTCAGCAGGATCGGCGAGCGCCACACGATCTCGCGGCCGACCACGACGAAGCGGCTCGACAGCCGCTGCGACTGCCGCTGCAACGCGACCTTGGCGAAGAGGAGATGCGAGGTCGAGCTGCCGATGTCGATGCCGACGGTCTCGAACGCAACGTTGTCCTGGTCCCAGATGGTGCGCGCGATGGCGGCGCGCTCGGCCGCGGTCTCGACGTGCTCGTGGGAAAAATCGGTCTCGTGCATGGGGGCGGACAATGACACACAAAAATCGAGCCGTCATTCCGGGGCGCGCCAACGGGTCCGGCCCGAAGTGGCCGGCCCGATGACAGGCTCCGCGCGAACCCGGAATCCATGCACACAGCGCTTGCAGAACGCGCGCGGCCCCGTTCAACTGCGAGAATCGTGGATATGGATTCCGGCTCTCGCTTCGCTCGCCCGGAATGACGGAAAATGGCCCCGCTCAAGCTCACCTATGCGAGTTGCAAATACGATCGCATCGAGGCGCTGCGCTCGGGCGAGGTGCAGGTCGAAGGCATCGACCTCAACGTCATCGTGTTCCCATCCGGCCGGCAAATCTTCGACCGCATGATCGGCGGTGAGGAGTTCGACGCCTCGGAACTGTCGGCGTCCGAATTCATCGCCCACGCGGGCCGCCGCGGAAACCCGTTCGTCGCCATCCCGGTATTTCCGTCGCGGGTGTTCCGCCACGGCTACATTTTCGTCAACCGGCGCACCGGCATCCGCACGCCGAAGGACCTGGAAGGCCGCAGCGTCGGCCTGCCGCTCTACACCCAGACCGCGTCGATCTGGCTGCGCGGCCACCTGCAGCATCAGTTCGGCGTCGATCTCGGCACCATTCATTGGCTGCAGGGTGCCGTCGAAAGCGGCGGCAGCCACGGCAATCCGCACGCGCTGCCGCTGTTGCGCCCCGTCGCCATCGAACAGAACCGCAGCGGCCGGCCGCTGAGCGAGCTTCTGGCGCGCGGCGATATCGACGCCTATCTCGGCTCGCGCAAGCCGCCAGCCTTCGGCAGCAATCCTGACGTAGTGCGGCTATTGCCCGATCACCACGCGCTGGAACGCGAGCTTTACCAGCGCGAAAAAATTTTCCCGATCATGCATCTGGTCGCCATCCGGCGCGCGGTCTACGAGAAAAATCCTTGGATCGCGTCGAGCCTCTACTCAGCCTTCGTCGAAGCCAAGCGCATCGCCCGAGCGCGGCTGCGCTACGCCGGCTCGCTCGCCGCCATGCTGCCGTGGCTGCAGGATGAAATCGAGGAAATCGACGAAGTGTTCGGCGGCGACCCGTTCGCTTACGGCATCGAGCCGAACCGGCCGACGTTGCAGGCGCTGGTGCAATACATGGTCGAGCAGCATTTTATTCCGGAGCCGATGCCGATCGAAAAGCTGTTCGTGCCGTTGCCGGGGGCGAGCGGGACGTAACTCGTAATCCGTCACCCTGAGGTGCGCGGCGAAGCCGCGCCGCGAAGGGCGACGGCCCGGGCCGTGCATCCTTCGAGGCTCGCCTTCGGCGAGCGCCTCAGGATGACGGGAAAGGGCGCTACTTCCCGCTATCCTTCTGCAAAATCCCCGCGATCATCGAAATCTCATTGCGCGCGTATTTTGGCAAGCCGGCGCTGATCGACGTGCCGGAATTGAACGACGACTGACCCATCAGCACCTGCGCCGGCACCAGGTTGCGCAGCACCGGCACGTTTTCATAATCGCGCTTCTCTTCGAGCACGCGGGCCTTGATCGCCAGCGCCACGAACGCGGTGACCACCGTCTTGCTCGCGTCGCTCGGATGGTTTTGGAATACCGCCAAAAGCTTGCCGAACTTCATGATCTGGTTGACGTAGAAAATGTCCTGCTCGATCACGCCGGCGACCGGCGTATCGAGCGCGGTGAGGTCCTGCAATCCGGCTTGATCGACGTCGGCGGCTGCTTGCGCCGACAGCTCGCTCTGAAAATCGATGGTGTCGGCGACCTTCTTGACGCTGTCGCGCAGCTTGTTGACCAAGAGCACGCCGAGCGGAATCTTGCCCTCGAGCTTGTAGCTCGACTGGATGCAGATCAGTGTCGCGCGCCCGGTGCACCATTTGCGGTCGGGATTGTCGTTGCCGGTGCCGGGATCGTCGTTGAACGGCACCACGTCGGCGGCAGCGATCAGCTTGTGCTTGATCGCCGGATCGATGCGCTCGAGGAACGGCAAGGTCACGTAGCGCGACAGATCGATCGAGCCCGGCGCGCGGTCGAGCACGAAGCGGGCCTGCGCGACGTACATGTAGAGCTTTTCGACGATCGGCCCACCGCCGTTCGCCGGCTTGGCGATGGTCGGCTCGGTGTAGGTAGGAAATAGCGCCAGGAATTTTTTCTGCACCGGGCGCTTGGTGGCCCAGTCCTCGAAGCGGATCAGCACGCCGCCGGCGCCCCCCGCGCCGCCGGCATTGGCGGCGTCGCCGCCCCACTGATCGCTGAAAGCGATAAATCCGGGCTTAAGCTGCGCCACATCCGCGAGCCGCGCCGCGCCGGCGTCGTCGATGCGGAAATCCTGCGCCGCGGCCGCCGGGACAAAACCGAGCAAGCCGAAAAGCACGATCGCGTGCCGCGTTGCCATTGAAAATCTTCTCGCGAATCGGTTTTGGCGCAGGCTCAGTTGTAACGCCCGCCCCAGAAATAATCCGGCTCTCGCCGCGGCACCGGTTGTGGTGCGCTATTTTGGCTGCCCCAAGGCTGGAATAGTCCGCGCGCCAAGGGCTGCGGCGGCGGCGGTTGCGGCGGTTGCGGCGCCGGACCCCAGCCCTGATTGGGATAATAAGTCCGCCCGGTGGTCCAACGGCCGTCGCTGTCATAGCCGCCGTAATAACCTTGGCCGCCATAATACGAATTCTGGTCGTAGCCTTGCTCGGAGCGCGCGTAGGCGTCTTCGCGCGAGACGATCTGATATTGCGTATCTTCGGCTTTGCCTTCGGCGTCGCGCCGGAAGTGCTCGATGAAACCGCCGCCGCCGGGCGGCGGCGTGGCGGCCTGGGCGTTGCCGGCGAAGGCGCCGAACAGGCCGCCGAGGCCGCTGCCGTTGTTGGCGGGGGCGTTCAATGGATTGCCTGAGGCGTAGTCGATCGGCACGTCGATGAGCAGGCGCTGCACCTCGCGCGACGGGCCGGCAAGCGGCGCCTTGGGCGCGATATGCTCGGCCCATATGGCTTCAATAATGGGCTTGAAGATCGGCAACGCCACCCGCGCCCCGGTGGCGTTGGAGCCGAGCGAGCGGCGCTTGCCGTCGCCGTTGTCGTAGCCGACCCAGACCGCCACGGTCACGTCGTTGGTGAAGCCGATGAACCAGCCGTCGACCGCGTCCTCGGTGGTGCCGGTCTTGCCGGCGACATAAGGCGACAGGCCGCCGATCGCGCGCGCGGTGCCGCGCGCTACCACGCCCTGCAGCATGGTCTTGAGCTGATAGAAGCTGACGCCGTCGGCGGCGCTGATCGGCGAGAACAGCGGCACCTTCGGATATTCGTAGACAATGCGGCCGCCCGCCTCGATCGCGTCAATGGCATGAGGCTGCGGCCGCGCGCCTTCGTTGGCGACCGCGGCATAGAAGGCGGCGAGATCGATCATATGCACCGGCTGCGCACCGAGCACGAACGGATAATAGCGCACGCAGTCGGTGTAGATTTTCGCCGCCTTGGCGGTGGCGCACACCTCGTCGAGGCTCGCCACCGGGTCGGCGTCGATGCCGCCATCGAGCAGATGCGCGGTCACGACGTTGATGGAATTTTCCAGGCCGCGCCGCATGGTGAAGACGCCGCCCTGGGCGTAATCGGCGTTGCGCGGCGACCAGTAATCTTCCGGGCGATCGGAGCCGTTGTAGTCGCGGGCGATGCTGCCGTAGTTCGAACTGCCGATCGGCGGCAAGGTGATCGGGTCGTTCGGCACCAGCGTGTTCGGCTGCAGTCCCTTCTGCAGCGCCGTCAGGTACGTGATCGGCTTGATGGCGGAGCCGGGCTGGCGCTGGGTCTGCCAGGTGCGGTTGAGCTGGCTCAGCGGATAGGAAAAGCTGCCGGCCATGGCGAGGATGCGGCCGGTCTTGTTCTCCAGCACCAGCGCCGCTCCCTGCACCGCCGGCCGCGACCGCAGTTGCGCCTGGCCGTTCGACACCACCACTTGGGGCTTCTTGGCGGGGTTGCCGCGGGCGCCGGTCGAGCGAACCTCGCTGCGCCGGCTCTCGATCACGTTGACATAGACCACGTCGTAGAGGCCGAGGCCGCGCCGGCCGACATAGGACAGGCCGGTCAGCGGCATGATGCGGCCATCGGGCAGCCCGACCCGGATCGCGCCGTCGTCCTTCTTGCCGTCGCCCTTTTGCACGATCACCGCCGGCGTCCAGTGCACGTCGTAGAGCGGCAGACGCACCGCTTGCAGCGCCTGCTGCCACGCCGGCATGCCGGCCGCGCTGGCGCCGATCTTCTTGACGGCATCGGCGATATTCGCCTCGGGCCCGCGGAATTGCACGCGGCCGGAAGCAATCTCGTATTCCGCCAGGCCTTCCTGCAGCGCGGCTTCGGTGTCGCGCTGCAATTGCGCGTTGATGGTGGAGCGCACCGTGTAGGACTGCGCGGTCAGGCTGTCAACGCCGTCGGTCTTGGCCTCGCGGCCAAGAAAGTCGACGAAATTGAATCCGCTGTCGCGATGCGGCAGCGCGAACACGACGCGCTTCGGCAGCGCCGCCATCGCCGTGCTCTTCTGTTCGGCGCTGATGACGCCGTCCTCCTGCATGCGGCCGAGCACATAGGAGAGGCGCTCCTTGGCGCGGTCGGGATGGCGGTCGGGATTGTAAAAGCTCGGCCCTTTGAGCAGGCCGGCCAGCATGGCGCCTTCGGGCAGCGTGAGGTCCTTGGCCGATTTGCCAAAGTAGCTGCGCGCCGCCATCTCGATGCCCCAGGAGGCGCGGCCGAGATAGGCGGAGTTCAGGTAGAGCTCGAGAATGTCGTTCTTGCTCAGCGTGGTTTCCAGCCGCGACGCCACGATCATCTCGCGGATTTTGCGCTCGTAAGTGACGTCGTCGCCGACCAGCAAATTCTTCACCACCTGCTGGGTGATGGTGGAGCCGCCCTGCGGCCGCCCGGATTCCGCAAGATTGCCGATGAAGGCGCGGATGATGCCGTGCTCGTCGATGCCGTGGTGCTGATAGAAGCGCCGGTCCTCGGCGGCGACGAACGCCTTCTGCACGAAATCGGGAACGTCGGCGAGCGGCACCCAGACGCGGCGATTGCCGGGCTGGAATACGTCGGCATAGTGATCGCCCTTGCCGTCGAGCACCGTGCTCATGGCGGGCAATTGCTTGCCCTTGAGCCGCGCCGGATCGGGCAGATCGGCGGCGGCATTGTTGTAGAACGCGATCACCTGGCCGATATCGACCACCGGATTGGCGACGGTCTCGTTCTTGCAGAACTGCTTATAGGCGGTATTGAGGTCGGCGAAATTCAGGCCGTGGAACACCTTGATATTGCCGCCGACCGCCGCCGGATCGTCGAGCGCGGTCGAGATCAGGTCGTCGACATTGATCGACTCGATGTCGAAGGCCTTGAGCATATGGGCGCAGCCGTCGCGCAGGACCTGCACCACCGCGTCCCGGTCGTTGACCGGATCGAACTGGGTCTTCACCGCCTGCGGCTGGGTCATGACCTCGCTGAGCGCCAGCGCGGTGGCGAAGAGCTTGACGAGAATCATATCCATGCGGGGACTACGGGCAGCCGGTTCGAGGGACGCGTCTTGCAAGACAACGGCGATTATAGCGATCCGATCCTTACAAAAAGACTTTTTTGCGGGCAGCCGCGGAGCCGTTGCCAAGGTTGAGAGAATCGGACGATCTGGCGACGACACGGCGATGAATTGCAGCCGACATTGGGGTAAACGCCTTGGGGGCAAGCGCCATGCTTTGCGAGACCTGCCGCTGGACCGAACGGCCCGGCTTCGTCCGCCGCCCGGCCGAGACCGCGGCCGGACCTGTGGCGCGGCAGGGCGACGCCGCCGACTTTATTCCCTGCCCCGATTGTGGCGGACAGGCCATCGCCCATTGCTGCGAAGGCTTGTGCGAGCAGCCCGAGGCGGATGCGCCGGGCGCGTCGGGGGCGTCGGGGGCGTCGGGGGCGTCACCGCTCGGCGGGCAATAGTCCGTCGAAATGTCGGCGGTGCTGTAGCCAGGCGAGCAGCAGGAGCGCCGGCACGCTGGCCAGCGCGCAGATGGCGAAAAACCACACCCAGCCGGTGGCGGCGGCAATGTAGCCGGCGCTGGAGGACAGATAGGTGCGCCCGAACGCCGCAAGCGCGGTCAATAGCGCGTATTGCGTCGCGGTGTGCAGCGGATTGCGGCACAGCGCCGACAGATAGGCGACGAAGATCACCGTGCCGACGGCGCTGGTGAAATTCTCGGCGACGATGGCGAAGGTCAGCCACGCCGCGTTGAGGCCGACCACCGCCTGCCAGGAAAACGCGAGATTGGCCAGCGCCTGCAGCACGCCGCCGATCCACAGACTTTTCGGCAGCGAATAGGCGCGCGCCACGAAGCCGCCGGCAAAGCCGCCGATCAGCGTCGCGGCGAGACCGACGCCCTTGATGATGGCGGCATATTCGTTGCGCGAAAAGCCGAGATCGATCACGAACGGCGCCGTCATCGCTCCCGACAGCGCGTCGGTGAACTTGAACAGCACGACAAAAGCGAGCGCGACGAAGGCCAAATCGCGCGACAAAAATTCGGAAAAGGCGCCGACCGCGGCGTCAATGACGCGCTCGAGCGACGTCTCGCGCGCGTGGACGGCATTGGCCGCCGCCGACTTTTCCGGCTCCGCCGCACACAAGGTCGTGACGATGCCGATCAGCACGAACGCCGCCATCACCGCGTAGCCCGCGCGCCACGCGGCGTGATGATCGAGGCCGTAGGCCTGAAAGCCGCTGACCAAAAACAGCGCGCCGGCAGTCGAGACCAGCATGCCGATGCGGTAGGCGGCGACATAGGACGCCATGCCGGCGGCCTGCTCGCTCTCGTCCAGGCTTTCGACCCGGAACGCGTCGACGATGATGTCCTGGGTCGCCGAAGCGGTGGCGACCAGGAGTGCGCCCAGCGCGACGACGAACGGCGACAGCGCCGGATCGCAAAAGCCGAGGAAGACGATCGCGGCGATGAGCAGAAACTGCGACAGCAAGAGCCAGCCGCGGCGCCGGCCAAAACGCCGCGACAGCAACGGCACGTCGAGCGCGTCGATCAGCGGCGCCCAGAGAAACTTGATCGTGTAGGGCGTGCCGACCAGCGCGAACAGGCCGATGGTGCCGAGATTGACGCCGGACTCCCGCATCCAGATCAGAAGCGTCGAGCCCGACAAAGCGAGCGGCAGGCCCGAGGAGAAGCCGAGGAACAGGATGATGAGGACTCGCCGCTTGAGATAGACGGCGAGCGCGTCGGTCAACGACCGGCGGGATTTGACGACAGGACCGGCGGCATCTGGCGTCGCGGCCATGCGCCGCTACTCGCCCGCTTCGAGCTTGCGCGTCATTGGCGCCGGAATGATCTCGGCGCCGTCGGCGTCGAACTCGACCTCGGCGATGCGCGCGCCGCGTTTTTCCACTTTCTCGGCCGAGATCACGATCTGGCGGACGTCCTCGTTGGCCTGGTTGAAGTGGCCTTGCAGCTTGAGCACGCGCTCGTGCATGCGCGACACGTCGTCGATCAGTCGGCCGACCTCGGCCTGGATCTGGCCGGCAGCCTCGCGCATGCGCTCCTCTTTCTGCATCTGCTGCACGAGGTGGATGCAGACCATGAGCAGCGACGGCGACACGATGACGACCTTGGCGCGGAACGCCTTTTGCACGACGTCGTCGAAAGTTTCCTGCAAATCGGCGTAGAGCGATTCCGACGGCACGAACATCAGCGCGATGTCCTGGGTTTCGCCGGGGATCAGATATTTGTCCGCGATGTCGCCCAAGTGCTTGGCCATGTCGGCGCGCACGCGCGCCGCCGCCTGCCGCCGCGCGTCGTCGGTCTTCGCCTCCTTGTAGGCAGTGACGGCTTCGAGCGGAAATTTGGCATCGATGACCAGCGGACGCTGCCCGGGCAGAAACACCGCGCAGTCCGGCCGCATGTTGTTGGAGAGCGTGTATTGGAATTCGTAACAGCTCTTCGGCAGGCCGTCCTGGACGATGATTTCCATGCGCGCCTGGCCGAACGCGCCGCGCTCCTGCTTGTTGGTCAGCACGCTTTGCAGCGAGGTGACCTGGGTGGCGAGCGTAGTGATGTTCTTCTGCGCAGTGTCGATGACGGCGAGCCGCTCATGCAGCTTTTGCAGGTGCTCGGTGGTGTGCGCCGTGGTCTTCTGCAGAGAATCGCCGAGCCGGTGCGACACCGACTCGAGCCGCTCGTTGACGGCGGTCTGCAGCTGCGACTGGCGGTCGCCGAGCATCCGGATCATGGCTTCGAGCCGCTGCGCCGTGGCGCCCTGTGCCTGCGCCAGTTCGGCCATGGCGGCGGCATGCGGCTCCGCCGCCGGGTTGCGGCCGCGCCGGACCACGACGACAAGCGCCGCGGCCGCGGCCAAAGCCACGACCACGGCCGCAATCGCGAGGATGGGGAGCATCTCGGTCATCGGGTGACTCTATGCGATTCGCAGGCGGCGTGAACGAAGAGCGAACGGTCATAGCCGCTCGCAGCCAAAGGATCAACGGCAGGTCCGAGATATACATTTCAATCGCGAGCGAGGCGGCGGCCTTTTTACAGATATCCCACTCACACGGCACGGCGCTCAAACATCACCGATTGACCCCGCTTTACCCACCGCTTACATCGCCGACCATGACCGTGCGCGACATCATCAAACTCCCGGACAAGCGGCTGCGGCTCGTCTCCGAACCGGTCAAGCGCATCGACGACGGCATCCGCAAGCTGGTCGATGACATGTTCGACACCATGTACAAGGCGCCAGGCATCGGGCTCGCGGCGATCCAGATCGGCGTGCCCAAGCGCGTCCTTATCCTCGATCTGTCGAAGAAAGAGGACGATCACAAGCCGCAGGTCTTCATCGACGCGGAAGTGACCTGGAAGTCCGAGGAAAAGTCCAAATACGAGGAAGGCTGCCTGTCGATCCCGGAATATTACGAGGAGGTCGAACGGCCGGCCAAGGTCAAGGTCAAATATCTCGATCTCGACGGCAAGGCGCACGAGATCGAGGCCAAGGGTTTGGTCGCCACCTGCCTGCAACACGAGATCGATCACACCAACGGCGTGCTGTTCATCGATCATCTCTCCAGGCTCAAACGCAGCCTCATCATCAAGAAATTCACCAAGGCGGCAAAGAAGGTGGAGGCGTGATTGGCGCTCCGCCTCGTCTTCATGGGCACGCCCGATTTCGCCGTGCCGACGCTGGTCGAGCTTGCCGGCTCCGGCCATGACATCGCCGCGGTCTATACGCGGGCGCCACAGCCGGCAGGCCGCGGACTAGCGCCGAAGCCAAGTGCGGTCGCGCGCGAAGCCGAACGTTTCGGCCTACCGGTCTTCACGCCGAAAACGCTCAAGGACGACAACGCTACAGCAGCCATGCGTGCGCACGGGGCCGATGCCGCGGTCGTCGTTGCCTATGGACTGATCCTGCCGAAGCCGATTCTGGAAGCTTTTCCGCTCGGCTGTTTCAATCTCCATGCCTCGCTGTTGCCGCGCTGGCGCGGCGCGGCGCCGATCCATCGCGCCGTCATGGCCGGCGACAAGGAAACCGGCGTGATGGTGATGAAGATGGATGAAGGCCTCGACACCGGCGCCGTCGCCATGGCGGAGCGCGTCCCGGTCGGCGCCGACACGACCACCGGCGCATTGCACGACGAGTTGGCCCGGCGCGGCGCCGACCTGATGCTGCGGGCGCTGGCCGCTGTCGAAAAAGGCCAGCTGCAATTGACGCCGCAAGCGGCGAGCGGCGTGACCTACGCCAACAAGATCGACAAGAGCCAGACGCGCGTCGATTGGACCAGGCCATGGCACGAAGTCCATAACCACTGCCGCGGATTATCGCCGTTTCCCGGCGCCTGGTGCGAGTTTCCCGCTGCCGGCCGGGTCAAAATTTTGCGTACGACCAAAGGCGAAGGCAGCGGGCCGCCGGGCCGCGTGCTCGACGACAAGCTGACGGTAGCGTGCGGCACCGGCGCCGTGCGGCTTGTGCAATTGCAGCGCGCCGGCAAGCAGCCGATGGCCGCGGACGAGTTCTTGCGCGGCACGCCCGTCGCTCCCGGAACGGTTCTGCATTGATATGCCGCGTTACAAGCTCACCATCGAATACGACGGCACGCCTTACGTCGGCTGGCAGATCCAGGACAACGGCCCGACCATCCAGGGCGCGCTGACCGACGCCATCGCCGCCTTCACCGGCGAGCGTCCCATCGTCTACGGCGCCGGCCGCACCGATGCCGGCGTGCATGCGCTGGGCCAGGTCGCCCACGTCGATCTCGCCCGCGACTGGGACAGCGACAATGTGCGCGACGCCATCAATTTCCATCTGCGCCCGCGGCCGATCGCCGTGCTGGCGGCGGAGCGGGTTCCCGACACCTTCGACGCGCGCTTCTCGGCCACCAAGCGACATTATCTCTATCGCATCAGCAACCGCCGCGCCGATCTCGCGCTCGAGCAAAACCGCGCCTGGCGCGCGCCGCGCCCGCTCGACTGCGCCGCGATGCACATTGCCGCGCAAAGACTGATCGGCAAGCACGATTTCACCACGTTCCGTTCCAGCGAATGCCAGGCGAAATCGCCGATCAAAACCCTCGACCGCCTCGACGTCGCGCGCGACGGCGACGACGTGCGCATCACCGCGTCCGCCCGCTCGTTCCTGCAGCACCAGGTGCGCTCGATGGTCGGCTCGCTGGTGCATGTCGGCGAAGGCAAATGGAGCGCCGACGATCTGGCCACGGCGCTCGCTGCCCGCGACCGCTCAGCTTGCGGCCAAGTCGCGCCGCCGCACGGGCTTTATCTGGTGCGGGTGGAGTATTGAGTCCTGTCATTCCGGGGCGCGCGAAGCGCGAACCCGGAATCTATAATCACAAGTTTTGCAGAACAATCGCTGGTGATTTTTCTCGAACGGTCGTGGTTATGGATTCCGGGTTCCGGCCTGCGGCCGGCCCCGGAATGACGTCTACCGCCGCCAAGCCTCATCGAACGCGGCGACGGCGCCAAAACCCATCAGCTCGCCGAACGCGGCGAATTGGTAGAGCGGCACCTCGGCGCCGAGGCTCGAGCCGTGCTCGCGCAGATGACCGTAGACCCGTCGCAGCGCCTCGCCGGCGGCGAGCAGGCCCAGCACCGGGAAGATGGCGATCCCGTAGCCGATCTCCTCCAGCGTCTTGCGATCGACGACCGGGGTGCGGCCGCCTTCGACCATGTTGGCGACCAGCGGCCGGTCAAAGCTTTTGCCGATGGTGCGCATTTCCTCGACGCTTTCCGGACTTTCGACGAACAAAATATCGGCGCCGGCCTTGGCATAGGCGTCGGCGCGGCGCAGCGCCTCGTCGAGGCCGAGCGTGGTGCGCGCGTCGGTGCGCGCGATGATGAGGAAGTCGCTGTCGTCGCGGCTTGCCACCGCGACCTTGATCTTGTCGACCATGTCGGCCATGGGCACGACCCTGCGGCCGGTCATGTGGCCGCACTTTTTGGGAAATTCCTGATCCTCGAGTTGAATGGCGACGGCGCCGGCCGCCTCATAGCCGCGCACCGCGTGCTGGACGTTGAGCAGGCCGCCGTAGCCGGTATCGCCGTCGGCGATCAGCGGCGTCTTGGTGGCCTTGGCCAGCACCGCGACGCGGCCGACCATGTCGGTGTAGGTGGCGATGCCGGCATCGGGCAGCGCCAGATGCGAGGCGACGGCGCCGTAGCCGGTCATATAGAGCGCTTCGAAATCCATCTGGTCGGCGATCCGGGCGGAAATGCCGTCGAACACGCCGGGCGCGACCAGCAGCGCCTTGTCGGCAAGCCGCGAACGCAGTTTTGATCGCCGTGGGTCGGCCATGATCGCGGCTCCATCACCCGAAATATTTTTCGATGATCCGCCGATACACCGCGGTCAGCGTGACCAGGTCGGCGACCGGCGTGCATTCGTCGACACTGTGCATGGTCTGCCCGACCAGGCCAAATTCCAGCACCGGGCAATAATCCTTGATGAAGCGCGCATCCGAGGTGCCGCCGGTGGTGGAAAGTTTCGGCTTAAGGCCGGTGACTTCGGCGATGGCGGCCGCGGCGAGATCGGTGAACGGGCCGGGCTTGGTGACGAAGACGTCGGCGTTCGACGGCTGCCAGTCGAAGGCATAGTGTATGCGGCCGGCCGCGGCGGCGCGGGCGCGGTGCTCGAGCAGCGCTTTCAGCGCGGCCTGGCTGTGGCGGTCGTTGTAGCGGATATTGAAGCGGGCGCGCGCCTCGCCGGGAATGAGATTGACGGTCGGATTGCCGACGTCGATCGAGGTGAATTCGAGGTTCGACGGCGCAAATTGCGCGCTGCCGTCGTCGAGCGGCGCCTGCAGCGCGGCGATCAACGTCACCAGGCCGCGGATCGGATTGTCGGCGCGGTCCGGATAGGCGACGTGGCCCTGCCGGCCGGTGACGATCAGCGTGGCGTTGAGCGAGCCGCGGCGGCCGGCCTTGATGGTGTCGCCGAGTTTTTCCACATTGCTCGGCTCGCCGAGAATGCAGTGGTCGAACTTTTCGCCGCGCTCCGCCGCCCATTGCAACAGCTTCACCGTGCCATTGACCGCGACGCTCTCCTCGTCGCCGGTGATGAGGAGCGAGATCGAGCCGCGCTTCGGCTTGCCGCCATTCGCCGCCAGATAATCGGCCGCCGCGGCGACGAAACAGGCAATGCCGCCTTTCATATCCACGGCGCCGCGGCCGTACAGCTTGTCGCCGGCGATCGCGCCGGCAAACGGCGGATGCCGCCACGCCGCTTCGTCGCCGGGCGGCACCACGTCGGTATGGCCGGCAAACACCAGATTGGGTTTTTCGCTGCCGATGCGGGCGTAAAGGTTCTCGACCGGCGCAGTGCCGGGCTCGGCGAAGGTCATGCGATGCACGCTGAAGCCGGCCTTCGCCAGCACGCCTTGCAGATAGGCCAGCGCGCCGCCCTCCTCCGGCGTCACCGTACGGCAGCGGACAAGATCGCGGGCGATGGCGACGGGATCGGCGGTCATGCGTTGTCGGTTCCTTCACCCGACAATTCGAGGAGGTCAGGAAGCACCAGCCGCACTTCTTCGATCATGGTCGGCCAAGTATCGGCCTCGACCACGAGACCTGGCACGTCGTTGCTGGTGGCAATCCAAACGCGCGCCTCAGGATCCCAACGGGCATTTATGGTGATCGATCGGCTCATGCCAGGAACATCGGGCACACGACCCCGCCGGTCAATTCCCTGAAGATCAACCGTGCGCCGGATGCGCCTGCCGTTTTAAGCGGGTTCGGCCCGAAACGGTTATATTCAACCGCGCGGCGGCAGGGTTTGCGGCCCGAGCGGATCGGGCCCATAGCGGTTCGGCCCGGTCGTGCCCTTGCGGAAGCCGAGCTCGACCAGGAGCGCCAGCCCGAACACCGTGAACGGCACCGCGATGATGAGCGAGATCAGGCTCGGCTGATCATCGGTGCCGGCGAGGCCGACCACGGTGAGCAAATCGAGCAGCACGCCGGCGGCGAAGAAGGCGCCGATCAGCCACAGCGGCATGTTGCGGTCCTGGCCGCGCTTGGCGGCGATGGCGAATTCCGGATAGGTGAACGCCAGATCGACGATGGCGCTCAGCCGGTCGCCCTGGATCTGCTCGGCGATGAAGTGGCCGAAAATTTCCGCCACCGTCACCGCGCCCATGGCGATCCAGAACGTCTGCCGGCCGATGCGGCCGTCGAAGCGGTTAAGCAGGTAGGCCCAATCCATCGGCGCCGCTTGGTTCGAGTGATTGCTGATTTCAGTCGCGCAGCAGTTCGTTGATCGAAGTCTTGGCGCGGGTTTTTTCGTCGACCCGCTTGACGATGACGGCGCAGTAAAGATCGGGCTTCACGGAATTCGGCTTCGCATGTTCGCCCTGCTTGCCTGGCATCGTGCCCGGCACCACCACCGAATAAGCCGGCACCTCACCCTGAAAAATCTCGCCGCTGTCGCGATCGACGATCTTGGTCGAGGCGCCGATGAACACGCCCATGGACAGCACCGCGCCTTCGCGCACGATGACGCCTTCGGCAACTTCCGAGCGCGCGCCGATGAAGCAATTGTCCTCGACGATCACCGGGCCGGCCTGCAGCGGCTCGAGCACGCCGCCGATGCCGACGCCGCCGGAAATGTGGCAGTTCTTGCCGATCTGCGCGCAGGAGCCGACCGTGGACCAGGTGTCGATCATGGTGCCGGAATCGACATAGGCGCCGAGATTGACGAACGACGGCATCAGCACCACGCCGGGCGCGATATAGGCGGAGCGGCGCACCACGCAGCCCGGCACGGCGCGGAAGCCGGCGGCGCGGAAATTCTTGTCGTGCCAATTGTCGAACTTCGACGGCACCTTGTCCCACCACGCGGCGTGGCCGGGGCCGCCGGGGATCTCGCTCATGTCGTTGAGCCGAAACGACAGCAGCACCGCTTTCTTGAGCCATTGATTGACGCGCCAGGACCCATCGGCCGCCTTCTCGGCGACGCGCGCTGCGCCGCGGTCGAGCAGATCGAGCGCCTGGTCGACCGCCTCGCGCACCGCGCCCTTGGTCGACGGCCCGATGCTGTCGCGCTGCTCGAAGGCGGCGTCGATGGTCTTGGCCAGATCGTCGTTGCTTCCGGCTGACATAGATGACTCCCCGCTGTCGCGGTTTGTCGGGGCGCGCTGGCGCGATGTCAAGCGCTGACCGTGCCGCCCGCAATCCCGCGCAGAAAACCGGCAAGGTCGTCGGTGACGTGATCGACATGGGGCGCGTCGCGGCCGGCGAGCTCCCATTCCTCGCGCAGCACCACGCCGGCGCCTTGCGGCACCACCAGCACCGTGGTCATGCCGAGCGCGTGCGGCACTTCGAGATTGCGGGCGAGGTCCTCGAAGATCGCCGCCTTCTGCGGATCGACGTCGTGGCGGGCGAGAAACCGTTCGTAGACCGGCCGCTGCGGCTTCGGCTCGAGTGCCGCCGCCTTGATGTCGAATACGTCGTCGAAATGGTTTTCGATCTCGAGCCGGCGCAAAACCTCGTCGGCATGCGCTCGCGTGCCGTTGGTGAGGATGAATTTACGGCCGCCGAGCTTGGCGATCGCCGCGCCGAGCGCCGGATTCGGCGTCAGCGGCGAATATTCGATCTGATGCACGAGATCGAGGAATTCGTCCGGCTGCAGGCCGTGCTCCTCCATCAAGCCGCGCAGCGTGGTGCCGTAGCGCCGGTAATAATCCTTCTGCAGCCGGAACGCCTCGTCGTGGGTGATCTTCAGAAAATCGACGATGTAGTCGCGGATGCGCACGTCGACCTGTTGCCACAGGTTAAGGTGATGCGGATAGAGCGTGTTGTCGAGGTCGAAGACCCAGGTCTCGACGTTGCCGAAACCCCGCTGGGCTGAGCCGCGGACGTTACGATCGTTCATTCTCGACGACTCATGTCTAGGATCAAATAGATATAGGATGGCCCAGAAGCGGCCTTGATCGCATGGATAGCACTCTGTTCGTGTTGGCCTTCTTGTCAAGGATCGTAGACCGCCGGAGGCGGCGGCGCTTCGCGCCGTCCTTGACAAGAAGGCCAACACGAACAACCAGCATCCATGCGATCAAGGCCGCCATACGCTCAGCGGAATTCATCTAGCTGGCGACTCGTTATTGCCATACTTCCCGGCGAAGACCGCGCCGCGCCCTTGCGAATCACTTCCAGCAGCCGGCGCGCAAGGAGTATTGGATGCGGCGACGGTTAAGGCGGTCGATTCCGTTCTTGCTGGCGATATTTTTCGGCATGATTGCCGGCGTTCTCGTCGCCGGCGTCGCCATCCTGGCCGCGCATTCCTGACCCGGCGCGCGGCTCAGCCGGCCTCGCGCCACGACGCCGTCGGCACCAGGCCCTTGAGCGCGCCGTCGTGCAGCCGCACCGGATCGCGCTCGCCCTCCATGGCCAGCGCCAGCACCGAGCGCGCCAATTCGTCGGGCTTCACCGTGGTGTTGCCAATCGCCTTCAGGGTCAGCCAGGCCTCGTCGAACGCGGCTTCCAGGATGACCAGCGTCTTAGGATCGAAGGAATTGTTATGGAACCCGCGCATCGACCGCCCTCACCGCGGCTCTTCAGATACGAACTTTACGGAATTCGTCAATCTTGCGCGGGAACTTGGCCGAGTTTGTGACGGAGTCTGCGAGTTTGGATCAATTGCAATTGATCGGATGCCGCCGTTCATCGCAATCTCGGTGATCAGCTTCTTCAAGATCGCATCGGCGAAAGTGTCATAATTCTCGGCGGGAATCATGAACGCGCCCGGCCCGCCGATGACATTGTCATAATAATAGCGGTCGAGGAAGGGCTCGATCGACAGGATCGGCAGGCCGTTGATGCCGACGCCGTCGTGGACCGCTTCGTCGCGCGCCTGGGTCACCGGGCGGCCGGAATTGTTGGAACCGTCGCCGGAAATATCGATCACCCGCCGCACCGGGTTGCACGGACATTGCGCCAGCAAGAGCCGCGAATAGTCGACGGCGCCACTGATCGAGGTGCCGCCGCCGAACAATTGCCGCGGCGCGGCTTCGATTGCCGTCGCCAGCGCATTCACGCTGGCCTCGTCCTTGACCAGCATCCAATCGACCACCACCACATGCAGCCGCGGCCCGGTCCATTGCATCATGGTGACGGCAATCGACTGCGTCATCAGCGAACGGATCGAGTTGAGAACTTTTGGGTTGCGGAACGCCGCCGCATAGCCCTCTTTCTGCAATTCGAAGCGCCTGTTGTTGACGCTGCCGGAGGCATCGACCGCCAGCACCAGCGCGAGGGCGACATCGTTCTTCTGCTCGGCCGGCGGCGCCTGGTTTTGTGCACGTGCTGGAACGATGCAGGCGACCAGCGCAACGGCCGCCGCCAATACCGATGTCCGGTTCACGCGCTCAGCCGCGGCAGAAGCCGCGCGGCATTGCCGTTCATGATCGCCCCGAGATCGGCCGCCGGCAGATTGAGCTGCCGCAAATTGTCGATCTGGTTGAGCGGGAAATACGGATAGTCGGTGCCGTAGGTGATCTGTGACACCGGCACGAGTTTCATCAAGGCGGCCATCGCCGCCGGATGGGTGGCGTTGGCGGTGTCGTAATAGAGCCGGCGGAATTCGGCCTCGATGCCGTCAGGCGCAAAGCCGCCCGCGCTCCGCGCGCGCTGTTCGAAGAACGCCTCGATGCGGCCGGCCAGGAACGGGATGGTGCCGCCGCCGTGCGAGAACAGCCACTTGATGTCGCGCTCACGCGCAAAACTGCCGCTGAGCAAGAGACTCGTCACCGTGCGTGTGGTGTCGTGCGGCACCTCGATCACCGCCGGAAAGGCGCCGACGCTGAGGCGAGCGCAGCAGCTGGCCACCAGCGGATGCACGTAGGCCACCGCCTTGCGGCGATTGAGCTCCTGGAGCACTGGCTTGTAGACCGGATCGCCGAGCCACTTGTCGCCGTAATTGGTTTGCAGGTTGACGCCATCGGCGTGCAGCGTGTCGAAAGCGTATTCGATTTCCTTCAAGGTCGCGTCGATATCGATCATCGACAGCGGCGCGAACAGGCCGTAGCGGCCCGGATGGTCGCGCACCATCGCGGCGGCGAAATCGCTGCACATCCGCGCCATGTCGTGGGCCGGGCCGGCCGAGCCGTCGAACCAGACGCCGGGCGTCGACGGCAGCGACAGCACCGCAGTGGTGATGCCGTTCTTGTCCATCGCCTCGATGTCCTGCTCGCGCGTCCAGGCGAGCTGCACGCCGAGATGCGGAATCTTGCGCTGGTCCTCCCAATCGGCCCAGGCTTTCTGATAGGGCGGCGGATAGAAATGGTGATGGGTGTCGATCAGCTTGGCCGGCGCGCCTTGCGCGACGGCGTCTTCGCCGGGCAGCAGGGCCGTGGCACCGACCGCCGCGGCGCTGGCGAGAAAGGTCCGGCGCGAGACGCAGCAGCTGCATGTGGGCGAGAAACGGTGCGCGCTCGTTGCCGTGCTCATTGGGTCCTCCCGGCTTTTTTCGCCCGCGATGTTACACCGTCAGCGCCATAACTGGAATGCGACCAGCGCCGCCAGCATGACGGCGGCGCCAAATCCCTGCAGCGGCGCGATCACCTCGTCGAGCAGGACCGCGCTCAGGGCGGTCGCGATCAGCGGCTCCAGATTCATGATCAGCGCGCTGCGGAACGGCCCGATGCGGATCGTCGAAATATACAGCGTCAATACCGCGACCGCCGTGCAGACGCTGACGACGGCCACCGCGATCCAACCGTAGGCGGTGTGCGGCGCCTGCCAATTCACGGTCGCCGCCGCCGCCGCGGCGAAAATCGCGGTCGAGGACAACAGCGAATACCAGGTGGTGAGCCGCGGATCGAGCGTCTGCAGCTCGGTGCGGGCGATCAGCAGAAACGCGGTGCGGCACAGCGCGGCGCCGCCGGCGAACGCCAGCCCCGCGAGCAGGATATGTTGCGGATGGGCGCCGATGGCCAGCGCCAGGCCGCAGAAGGCGACGACGGCGGCCAGCGCGCCGTGCCAGCTCAGCCGCTCGATGCCGAACGCCGCGCCGCCGATCCCGGTCAGCAGCGGATAGATGAAATAGGTCAGCACCGCGATCGGCACGGTGATGAGATCGATGGCCTCGAACAGGCCGTAGACAATGGCCGCGAACAGCGCGCCGAGCCCGAGCGCGATGGCCCGCATCCGCGGCGTCGCCGGCGCGGGCGGTGCGCCGACGCGCAGATAGAGGAACAAAATCGCCACCCCGACCACGCCCCGGCTCAGCGCCAGCGTCAGCACGTCGGCGCCGGAGGCCAGCGCCACCTTGGCGAAAGTGTCGCCGACGCCGAACGACGTCGCGGCAATGATGCCGGGGCTAAGAGCAGACAGCCGCTCGCGCGCGTGCTTCGAATCCATCACAGGCGGATTCAGTGATGGATCAGCGTGCCGGCGCCGAGCTCGGTGAACAATTCGAGCAGCACCGCATGGGGCACCTTGCCGTCGAGGATGACGACGCCTTCGACGCCGCGATCGAGCGCCTCGATGCAGGTCTCCACCTTGGGGATCATGCCGCCCGAAATGGTGCCGTCGGCGATCAGGGCCCGGGCGTCGTCGACCGACAGTTCCTTGATCAATCTCTTCGACTTGTCGAGCACGCCGGGCACGTCGGTGAGCAGCAGGAGCCGCTTGGCCTTGAGCGCGCCGGCAATGGCGCCGGCAAAGGTGTCGGCGTTGACATTGAAGGTGCCGCCATTGGGCGCGGCGGCGACCGGCGCCAGCACCGGAATGAGCTCGCGGCCGAGAATCTGCGTCAGCACCGTGGTGTCGACCTTGTCCGGCTCGCCGACATAGCCGAGATCGATGACTTGCTCGATCGCGGAGTCCGGATCGATCACGGTGCGGGTGAGCTTGCGCGCCACCACCATGTTGCCGTCCTTGCCGCACAGGCCGACCGCCTTGCCGCCGGCCTCGTTGATGTAGCCGACCATCTGCTTGTTGATGGAGCCGGCCAGCACCATTTCGACGATTTCCAGCGTCTTGGCGTCGGTGATGCGCAAGCCGGCGGCGTATTGCGACTGCACGCCGACTTTCTTCAGCATCGCCTCGATCTGCGGCCCGCCGCCATGGACCACGATCGGATTGATGGCGGTCTGCTCCAAGAGCACGATGTCGCGGGCGAAGTCGCGGGCGAGATGCTCCTCGCCCATGGCGTGGCCGCCGTATTTCACGACGATGATCGCCTCGTCGTAGCGCTGCATATAGGGCAGCGCTTCGGACAGGATGCGGGCCTGCACCTCGGGGCTTACGGGGTCGCTTGCGCTCATCGGATCGGCCTTCCCGGCAATTTTTTCGGCGCAGCCTATGTAGCGGCGCGCAGGCCGCGCGACAATGCGTCAGCGACGATATGTTTTGGTTGTATCGGGATGGCGGCGGACGAAATTTGATCCGGCTTCATCGCACCCGCTCGGCCAGCAGCCGCGCGATGGCGGCGCGCAAGTGCTCGATGCCGGCGCCGGTCCGCGCCGAGGTCGCGATCAGATCGGGAAACGCCGCCGGCCGCTTGCGCATCGCCGCCTCGACCGCTTGGCTGCGCTCGGCGAGCGCCGTCGCGCTGATCTGGTCGCATTTGGTCAGCACGATTTCATGGCTGACGGCGGCTTTGCCGAGCGTGTCGAGAATGGCGTCGTCGGCGGCTTTCAGGCCATGCCGCGCGTCGACCAGCACATAGACCCGCGCCAGGGTGGCGCGGCCGCGCAGATAGTCGTGGATGAGGTCGGTCCAGGCGGCGATCTTGCTCTTGGCCGCGGCGGCATAGCCGTAACCCGGCATGTCGACCAGAACGAGCCGTTCGGGGCCGCCGAAGAAGATCAGTTCCCGGGTGCGGCCGGGCGTATTGGACGTGCGCGCCAGCGCGCGGCGGCCGGTCAGCGCATTGATCAGGCTCGACTTGCCGACATTGGAGCGGCCGGCAAACGCGATTTCCGGCGCCGCCATCGGCGGCACCGAGTCGAGCGAGCCCGCGGCCGAGAGAAAACGCCAATCGCCGGCGAACAAGCGCCGGCCGGCCTCGATTTCGGCAGCGGAAAAGTCGGCCATGCTCTGCGTTCGCCCGCGGCGCTCATGAATCCGTCGCCGGCAGCCCGCGCGACGGCACCGGGCATCGTATCGCCGACGATGGCCTCCAGAAAAAGTAAAAAGGGGACGTAGCGTCCCCTTTTTTCCAACCGAAGCCCGACAGACCCGGCTAGGCGGCGGCCTCGGCGATGCGGTGGCGCCATTGGCTCGAAGCCGGCGCGTAGGCCGGGTTCTTGGCGCTGCCCTGGTAGCGCACCGCGGCTACCACGGCGGAAATGCCGATCTGCCCGTAGCAGCCGGCAAGCGCCACGGCTTCGCCATGAGTTTTGCGGTCGTTGTCCTTCTTTGCATTGGTCTTTTTGGCCATTTCGGCGGACGCATGTTGCATTCGAAAACCCCGTTCCCATTCCGATGAGTGATGCTCAAGTCATAAGCGGCGAGTGCGGCGGAAATGGGCGACAAATCGTGCGCTGTCGTGACATTTCCGCCAGATTCCCGGCATCAGATACCGGCGATGGTAAACCCTTGCTTAATGGGTATGGCGCATAATGGCTGGCACTGAAGGGGTTTGGCGGAACCAACAGCCCGATTGTCTCAAAGGATCCGAGGATAGTGCGGCATTCCTGCAACACCCGGCGCCGACTATGCGGGACAAGCACCTTATCGGCTGGAATCCGCAGCGCGATTTGGTTATTGAAATCGGGGCATTTCGGCGGGCGGGCGAGCGGGGTGGTGGGACGTAGACCATGACCATGCGTACGATAGCATTTCTGATTGTCGGCCTGATGCTCGGCGGCTGCATGCAGGAGACGCTCGAGCCGGCGACTCAAGCCTCCTGGAAGGCGCGCGACAAGGAACTGATGTCGAACCTGCCCTATGCGCAGGCGACGATTCCCGAGCCCTATCGCCGGCACATCGTCAGCTTCGACCGCAAGGAAGCGCCGGGCTCGATCGTCATCGATAGCGACAACAAGTTCCTCTATTACGTGCTGCCGAACCATGAGGCGATCCGCTACGGCATCACCGTCGGCGAAGACGCCCAGGTGTGGAGCGGCATCGCCAAGGTCGGCCGCATGGAAGAATGGCCGGGCTGGACGCCGACGCCCGGCGAGCAGCAGCGGCTCGGCCCGTTGCCGGCCTATGTCACCGGCGGCCCGCATAATCCGCTCGGCGCCCGCGGCCTGTATCTGTTCTCCGGCAACAAGGACACGCTGTACCGCATCCACGGCACCAATCAGCCGGAATATATCGGCCAGGCGATATCGTCGGGCTGCATCCGCATGACCAACGAAGACGTCATCGACCTCTATGGCCGCGTCAAGCTCGGCACCATCGTCGTGGTGCTGGCGCCGCAAAGCCAGGGAATCGCGCCGGCGCGCGTCGCCAGCGGTTTGGAGTCATCGGCTCACCCTTACTAGGGCAACTCAATTTAGCGTCGGGGGATGCTAACGGCGCCGACTTCGGTCGGCGCCGTTTCTTTTTGTTCAACCAACCCGATGCGTGACGCCTGCGGCTTGCGCGGCGGCATGCCGCCGTGCCAGCATCGATGCCGTTCCAGGAAGACTCGCCAGGGAGGCGATCATGCCGAACATCACGATGCTGGATATCGAGGAGCTGCGGCAGACCAAGCTCAAGCCCTATATCGTCCAGTGCCTCGAGCACCGCGCCCCCGATCCCGGCTTTCACGCCATGATGGGGCACAATATCGACCTGTGCGAGGCGATGTTCGTGGCCTGGGACGCCTGCTTCAACAAAGGCCGCATTCCGCACACGCTGAAGGAAGTGATCCGGGTTCAATTGTCCCGCGCCGCGAGCTGTAGCTATTGAGGCAATGTCCGGTCTGCTTCGGCGAAGCGACAGGGATTATCGGAAGCGCTGCTCGACGAAGGCATCGATCATTATGCCGAGAGCGAACGCTTCACCGCGGCCGAGAAGATCGCGCTGCGTTACAGCGCGCTAATGTCGGCCGATCCCGATGCGGTCGATGCCGCCTTCTTCGATGAGTTGCGCAAGCATTACAGCGATGACGAGATCGTCGAGCTTGGCGCCTTCATCGGCTTCAACCTCGGCTATCACACGTTTTTCGGCACGCTGAAATTCTATCCGCTGTTCGCGCCCGACGGCCGCCTGGTGAGCCAATCGGAGTCGGAAAAGATTTATGGCGCGGCGCCGGCCTCGCTGCAAAAGCCGGAGGCCGCGGAATGAGCCACATCGCGCCCTTGCCGAGAGAGGCGATCACCGATCCCGAATTGCGTGCCTTGATGGCCAAGGGCGAAGCGCTGGGCGTGCCGGACGACCTGTTTCCCCGCATCGTCGCGCGTGCGCCGGAACAAGCCGTGCCGCTGATGCGCGCCCTGCTGATGAGCCACGCCCGGGGCAACGTCGATCACAAGCTCAAGGAGATCATGCGCATCTTGCTGGCGCGTTTTGCCGGCGACAAATATTTCGCCAGCCTGCGCTCCAACAAAGCGCGCGCCATGGGCTTGACCGAAACGCGCATCGACGACGGCTGCTTCGCCTACGAAGACGCCGGCAAGGGATTTGGCGAAGCCGAGCAATGGGCGCTGCGTTACGCCGACCTGATGTTCCTCGACGCGGCTCAGCTCGATAAGGCGTTCTACGACGGGATGAAGCAGCACTGGAGCGAGGCGCAGATTATGGAGCTCGGCGCCTTCATCGCCTTCCATTACGGCATGCAGATGTTCATGCGTTCGCTGGGCGCGAAGGCGGCGGATTAGCGCGGCGCTGCCGATTTCGTCAGACGCCAAGCTCGATATGCAAAATCTCCGGCGGCACGCCGAGGCGGGCCGGGATGATGCTGGTGCCGAGCCCGCCGGAGACGATCAAATGCCGCTCGTGCTCGACGACGTGGCCATAGGCATAGCGCGCGCCGTAGCGTGACGGCACGAAGTGCGGCCAGATGAACGGCAGGCGGATCTGGCCGCCATGGGTGTGGCCAGCCAAGGTCAGCGCGACGCGCGCCGGCACGCGCGGAAAAATGTCCGGCTCGTGCACCATGAGCAGGACCGGGTCGTCGGTTTTGATGCGCGACAGCGTCAGCGGCAGATCGTCGACGCCGCGATAGCGGCCGTGGCCGAGCGGAATGGCCAGTTGATCGCCGAGGCCGGCGAGCCAGAAACGCTGTCCCGTCGCGCCGAGCAGAACGGCATCGTTTTCCAATACCGGAATCTGCACGCCGGCGAGCGCCTCGCGTACGCCATGCAAATCATGCCACCAATCGTGATTGCCGAGCACGGCCCAAATGCCGAGCGGCGCCTCAAGCCGCGCCAGTTCGCCCGCCCAGACCGGATCGGGCACGTGCGTAATGGCGAAGCGGTACGAGGCGATGAAGTCGCCGAGCAGCAGCACGATGTCGGATTTGAGCGCGCGCGCCCGATCGATAATGCGGCGGATGTGTTCGAGCTGCATGTCCGGACCGCCGGCATGGAGATCGGCGATCACGGTGACGGCAAGCTTGCGGCCCGCGGGCCAGCCCGGCGGGCTCAGCGCATAGCGCGTGACGACGAGACGCTCGGGCTCGATCGCGCCGGCATAGACCGCGGTCGCCGCCGCCGACACCCCAAACAGTCCCGCCGCGCCGGTAAGCATACGGCGGCGCGTCAGGCGCGGCTTGGCGGCGGGCGCAAGTTTTCGCGCGGTTGCTGGCGGGATGTCGGCTTTCATGGGCGGCTTATAGCGCGCAAGTAATGACAGTGTGTTACCGCACCTTCACGTCTGCGCGAGGCGCCCGGCGTTAACCCAATCCAGCGTCCTGTCCAGCGCGCGGGTGAGCCGGTCGAACAAGTCGTCGATCTCGGCGGCGCTGATGACCAGCGGCGGGCACAGCGTGATGACGTCGCCCAGCACCGCGCGCACGATCAGGCCTTCGGCTTCGGCGAATTGCACCGCTTTGGCGCCGACGCCGTGCTGCGGGGCGAAGCCGCGCTTGTCGCGCTTGTCGGCGACGAGTTCCACGCCGCCGATCAGGCCGAGGCCGCGCGCCTCGCCGACCAGCGGATGCTGGTTGAGCGCGGCGAGGCGGCCCTGGAACTGCGGCGCCCGCGCGGCGGCGGTTTCGAAGACACGGTCGCGGCCATAGATTTCCAGCGCCTTGAGCGCCACCGCGGCGGAGACCGGATGGCCGCCATAGGTGAAGCCGTGGCCGAACACTCCGATCTTTTTGCTCTCGGCGAGCAGCGCCTGATACACGCTTTCCGGAATCATCACGCCGGCGATCGGCAGATAGGCCGACGACAGCGCCTTGGCGACCGAGATGGCGTGCGGCTTGAAGTTCAGCTTCTGGCAGCCGAACGCGGTGCCGAGCCGGCCGAAGCCGCAAATCACTTCGTCGGAGATCATGAACACGTCGTGCTTTGAGCAGACCGCCATGATCTTTTCGAAATAAGTCCGCGGCGGCACGATCACGCCGCCGGCGCCCATCACCGGCTCGGCGATGAACGCCGCCACCGTGTCGGGGCCTTCCTTGACGATCAGCGCTTCGAGCTCGTCGGCAAGGCGCGTGGCGAACTCTTCCTCGCTCTCACCGGGTTGTGCGAACCGATAATGATGCGGGCAGCTTAAGTGCAAAAAGCCCGGCAGCGGCAGATCGAAGTCGCGGTGGTTCGCCGGCAGCCCGGTCAGCGACGCCGCCACGATGGTGACGCCGTGATAGGCTTTCATCCGGCTGATGATCTTCTTTTTGTTCGGCCGGCCGAGCGCATTGTTGAGATACCAGCATAGCTTGACCTGGGTGTCGTTGGCCTCCGATCCGGAATTGCAAAAGAACACTTTTGAGATCGGCACCGGCGCGATCTCTTTCAACTTTTCCGCAAGCTCGATGGCCGGGTCGTGGCTCTTGCCGGTGAACAGATGGGCAAACGACAGCTTGCGCATCTGCGCCGCCGCAGCCTCGACCAGTTCCTCGTTGCCGTAGCCGAGCGCGGTGCACCACAGCCCCGCCATGCCCTCGATGTAGGGCTTGCCGTCGGTGTCATAGACATAGATGCCGTGGCCGCGCTCGACGATGAGCGGGCCGGTGTCGCGAAAGCCGGAGAGATTGGTGTAGGGATGCACCAAGGTCTCGACGTCGCGGGTGGCGAGATTGCTGAGCGGGGGCATAAGTATCCTTTGACCGATCGCGAAGGCTGCGCCGCCATTGTGGCGCGCTGATGCCCGAGCCGTCAAAGGCCGGGCTTGAAAACGTTACATTACCACTGATCGTGGTGCGGCCGAGTGCGACTACACCATCAAAGTCGTATCACTCCGGCTTGATCCCCGCCGCCTTGATGATCGGCCACCATTTGTCGATTTCCGCCTGGTGAAAGGCGCCGAGCGCCTGCGGCGTCTGCTGTTGGCGCGGCGGAATCTCCTGGCCGAGATCGTCCAAGCGTTGACGCACCCCGGCATCGGCCAAGGCGGCGACCGCCGCGGCATTGAGCTTGGCGACAATCTCGCTCGGCGTCGCCCTGGGCACCCAGAACGCCTGCCAGAACGACAGCGCCAGTTCGGGCACGCCGGCCTCCTCGATGGTCGGAATGTCGGGCGCCGACGGCCAGCGTGTGTTGCCCATGATAGCAAACGCCTTGACCGCACCGCTCTTGAGATAGGGCAGCATCTGCGACGCTTCCGCGGCCATGCGCAGATCGATCTGGCTGGCGAGCAGGTCGGTCAGCGCCGGTGCTGCGCCGCGATAGGGCACCAACTGGATCTGCGTGCCGGTGAGTCTCTGAAAATAAATGGCGCCGACCTGGCTCGGGCTGCCGACGCCGATGGTGCCCGCCGTCGCCTTGCCGGGATCGGCCTTGAGCCAGGCGATCAGCTCCTGCACATTGTTCGCCGGCAGCGATTTTCTGCCGACCAGCATCAGCGGCGAAAACGCCAACAGCGCCACCGGCGCAAAATCGTTGCGCACGTCGAACGGCACCGGATAGACCGCCGGCGTGCCGACAAAACTCGTCCAGTTGCCGAGGATCATGGTGTAGCCATCGGGCACGGCGCGCGCGACGCGCGCCGCGGCGATGCTGCCGCCGGCGCCGCCGACATTCTCGACGACCAGCGGCTGGCCGAGCTTTAGCCGCATCGGCTCGGCCAAAAGCCGCGCCAGCGTATCGACCGGCCCGCCGGCGGGAAACGGCACGATGATCGTGATCGGCCGCGTCGGATAATCGAGCGCCGACGCGAAGCGCGACAATGCCGGCGCAAGCGCAAGCGCGCCCGCAAGCGGCAGAAATTTCCGGCGCGGCAGTTTCATCGGGCGCCTCCCCGAACGCGGAAAATAATAGCTCCGCCTTTCGGTCGATAGGGTCGGTTGCCGCCTTTATTCGATCACGGTGTCGGCGATCGCCATCACACCAGGCGGAATCTGGATGCCGAGCGCCTTGGCCGTCTTCAGATTGAGCACAAACTCGAATTTCGCCGGCAGCTGAACGGGAAGGTCGGCGGGCTTGGCGCCTTTGAGAATCCGGTCCACATAGTTCGCCGCAAGCCGAAACAACTCAGTCACATCGACGCCGTAGGACATCAGGCCACCCTCCTCGGCGAGGTTATGGAACGCGTAGATGGCCGGAAGCCGGTAGCGGCCCGCCAGCGCGATGATCTGCGCGCGATGAAGATTGGTCGTGGCGTCGGGCAGCACCATGAGACCGCCGTCAGGCGTGCGGGCAAAATCGCCGATCGCGCGCTCGACGTCGTCGCTGCTGTGAACGGGCATGGCGGCCGGGGCCACGGCGGATGCAGCGGCCGCGGCATTGATGAGGTTCGTGTAGTAGGTCCCCCCACCAGGCGCCATTTTCGGATCGAACAGATATCCCGCGCGCGCCAATTTGGGCGCGACCTCTTTGAGCAGTCCAAGCCATTTTTCCGACAGCGAAGCCTCGGCATTGGTGAACCCGGTGACGTTACCGCCCGGCCGCGCGAGGCTTTTGACAAATCCATCGCCGACAGGATCGGACACCACGGCGAACACGATCGGGATGCTGCGTGTGTTCTTCAACAACGCGGCTGTCGCAGGCGTGCTGCGGACGAAAATGATATCCGGCCGGGCGTCGACCAGTTCCTTGGCGTAGGCTTGCATTTTCTCGCCGTCGCCGCCCGACCAGCGGTAATCGACGCGGAGATTGCCGCCCTCCGTCCAGCCCAGGCTTTGCAGCTGTCTGGTAAACGCGGCCAGTTCCGTCTTCACTTCCTGATCGTCACGTAAAAACGGCATCAGAACGCCGAGGCGCCGCAGGGCAGTATCCTGCTGTGCGCGGGCAGTGAACGGCCAAGCCACCGTCGCGCCGCCAAGCGCTGCGATAAAATCGCGCCGCTTCATAGGATGCCCTCAAGTCCGGGATGCAACTTACCACAGCATTGCGAGAGAGCGGTGTCGCGCATCACGGCAAATTTAGCAGTCGATGCGCGCTTAGCGCTAGTCGAGCCTTACCTTGTTCTCGTAGAACGTCCACAACAGCGCAAACAGCCGCGGATTGAAGGTGCCCGCGGCGCAGTCCCGCGCTTCGTCTTCGCTCAAGGCAATGGCGCCGCCCATGATCTCGGCCTGCAGCTGGATTTGCGCGTTCTCTTCCAAAAACGTGCAGGCGAAGAACGCCTCCTCCGCGGTGGCGCCGACCACGACGCTGCCGTGGCCGCGCATCTGCGCGACGCGGTGATTGCCGAGCGCGCGCGACAGGTCGGCGGCCTGGCTGTCCAGAACCACGAGCCGCGGATTGTCCCAGGTCGGCACGCCGGTGCAGAGAAAGGAGCCGTGCAGAAACACCGGCTTTAGCGGTTTGCCGGCGACACCGAGCGCGCGCGCGTGCGGCGCGTGCAGATGGCAGACGCACATGGCGTCGGGCCGGTCGCGATGGATCTGCGTGTGAATGCGCCATTCCAGCGGAATGAGGCCGCCGGGATTGTCGATGATGGTGCCGTCGATATTGTAGGTGAAAATCTGCTCCGGGCGGACCGTGCTTTTTTCGGTGCTGGCGCCGGGGCTGATGAAGCACGTGTCGGTGCCCGGGACGCGGATCGAGACGTGGCCGAACATGCCGATGGTGCCTTGCAGGTTCAACATGCGGGTTAGCGTGGCGGTCTTTTCACGCAACACGTCTTCTTCGCTCATTCCACCCTCATTGCCGGAACATGGCGCTCAAAGCGTATTGGCGACGCCGGCGCGTTTGATGAGATCGCCCCAGCGGTCGATTTCCGCCGCCAGAAATTTCTGCAGCTCCGCCGGTGCCGGACTGTCAACCGGAATGGTGCCGAGCTTGATCATGAGCGATTGCACCTCGGGCGCGGCGGCGGCTTTCTTGAGCTCCGCGTTCAGCCGTGCCACGACCGGCTGCGGCGTCGCCGCCGGCGCGCAGATCAGGGTCCAGCCGACCGCGTCGAAGCCGGCCACGCCGGCCTCGTCGAGAGTAGGCACATCGGGCAGCGCCGGAACGCGGGTCGTCGACGACACGCCGAGCGGCCGCACCGTGCCGGCATTGATCTGTCCCATCACGCTGCCGGCGTCGGCGAACATCAGCGCCACGTGACCGGCCATCACGTCGTTGAGCGCCAGCGGCGCGCCGCGATAGGAAATGCCGGTCATAATCGTGCCGGTCATGACCTGGAACAGTTCGCCGGCCAGATGGATCGCCGAGCCGGGCCCGCCGTGGCCGAAATTGATCTGGCCGGGTTTTTGCTTCAACAGCGCCACCAGCTCCGTCACCGTATGAACCGGCAATTTCGGATCGACCACCAGCACCAGCGGCGTGCGGAAGATCAGCGCCACCGCCTGCAGGTCTTTGACGGTGTCGTACGGCAGCGCTTTGACCAATGTCGGATTGGCCGCAAGCGAGCTCGCGGCGGCCAGCAGCGTCTGGCCGTCAGGCGCCGCCTTGACGACGTCGCCCGCGGCCAAGACACCGCCGGCGCCGGCGCGATTCTCGACGACGATCGCCTTGCCGAGCTCTTCCTGCAGCCGTCCCGCCATCGCCCGCACGATGACGTCGATGCTGCCGCCTGCCGGAAAAGACACGATGACGCTGACCGGGCCGGACGGAAATTCGGCGGCACGCGCCGGCAAGCTCGCCGCTGCGCAGGCGCCGCCGAGAATTTCCAGCAGATGACGCCGTGTCGGCATTTCCCCCGTCCCGATCTTCGCCGCCGCTTGATGCGGCGAACTTTGCGGTGCGGAAATCCTATAGGGGCGGAGGTAACCGCGTCCACCAACCTGCCCTTGAATGCGCCGCATGTCCAATATGAGCGTCTCCACAACGGCGCCGGAACGGCGTAAGATTTTCGCGTATCGCCGGGTGCTTGCACCATTCGTCCACTGTCGCATCAACGCAATCGTGTTGGGAGGATCTCATGAAGAAATTGGCGACGACTTTGGCTGCGGCGGCAGCTGTCCTGCTTACGATCAACATGGCGGCGCAGGCCCAGACGCCGGCCGGAGCGGGCATTCACGCGCTCGTGCAAAATGCCACGCCGATCGTCAAGCCGGCCGCATGCCAGGGCTGGGGCCCGTACTGCGGGCCCGGCTATATCAGAACCTGCGGCCCGTACCGTTGCTGGTGCCGGCCGTGCTACTGAGCGGATAATCGCGTTCTCGGAGAGGCTGCCGATGGCAGCCTCTCGCTTGCCGTAGTACTCGAGTACGGGGAGAAGGACATGAAGCGAGCCTCATTCGTCCTGGCGCCGTTGCTTCTGATCGGGGGCATCAGCGCGGCGTCGGCGCAAACGATGAGCTACGCCGAAGCGATTTCCCAGATCGCCACGGTGTGCAAAATCGACATCGCCAGATACTGCAAGGGCGTCCCGCTCGGCCCGCGGCTGCGGGCCTGCTTCGACGCCAATGCGGCGCGGATGTCGCCGCAGTGCCAGCAGACCACCGGCGTGGTCTATGCCTCGATCACGCGCCGCGCCACGGCGCAGCGCGACATCGGCGACGTTTGCAGCGCCGATATCATGAAATTGTGCGGCACGTCGTTCGCCGATGCCAATCTGGTCGAATGCATGGCCGGCCTGGCGCCCCAGGCAATGAGCCCGCGCTGCTACCAGACCTTCGTCGATACCGGCTGGGCGACGGAAAGGGCACGGCCATGAGGCTCTATCACGCTTGCGCCGCCGGCGCCCTGATCTGCGCCGCCGCCGTGACCGCTGCGCTGGCGCAACAACAGATCAATTCGTCGCAGATGGTCAATAGCCTAGCCGGCGTCAGCCGCAACACCAAGCTGTCATTGACCGGCGCGCAGATGCGCCAGGCAGTGCAGGACTACATTCGAGACAATCCGGGCGCACTGCCGCCGCGGCCGATGAGTTTCCCGCAGCTCGAAGGGCTCACCCAATTCGTCGTCGAGATCGATTTCGACTTCAATTCGGCGGTCATCCGGCCGTCGTCCTACCGCACCGTGGGCGCCATCGCCGACGCGCTGCATCATCCGCTGCTGCTCGGCTATGGCTTTCTCGTCATCGGCCACACCGATTCGGTCGGCGGCCGCCATTATAATGTCGGCTTGAGCCAGCGCCGCGCCGAAGCCATCCGCGACGCCTTGATCGATCCGTTCGGCGTCAATCCCGGCGCGCTGGAAGCGGTCGGCATGGGCGAGGAGCAGTTGCGCGACCCGGCGCACCCGACCTCCGGCGTCAACCGCCGCGTTCAGCTGGTCAATGTCGGCAAGAAATTCTGCTTCGGCCGCTCGGGCGAGCAGTTCCTGTGTCAGTGAGCTGTCGCGACCGAAAGCCGATGTCCGCTACGCGACGCCTTTCAGACTGAAACCGGATGTCGCCACACTTCCGAGAAGGCGCGCAGTCGGCTTGTTAGCCGACCGGTTATCGTTACGATCGGGATAACTGAGACACCCCGGAAGAAGACCTAAGCCGATGCAAGACCGATTTTTGAAGACCGGCATCTTTCTCGCGCCGTTCCATGCGCTCGGCGAGAGCCCGCTGCTGGCGCTCGAGCGCGACATGGAGCTTCTGATCCATCTCGACCGGCTCAATTATCACGAGGCCTGGATCGGCGAGCACCATTCCGGCGGTTTTGAGATCATCGCCTGCCCGGAACTGTTCATCGCCGCCGCCGCCGAGCGCACCCGCCACATCCGGCTCGGCACCGGCGTCGTCTCGCTGCCCTATCACAACCCGTTCACCGTCGCCGGCCGCATGATGCAGCTCGACTACCAGACGCGCGGCCGCGCCATGTTCGGCGTCGGGCCGGGTTCGCTGGTCTACGACGCGGTCAAGATGGGGATCAAGCCCGCGGACCAGCGGCGCAAGCTCGACGAGGCGCTCGACGTCATCGTGGAGCTGATGCAGGGCGGCATCGTCACCAAAAAGACCGACTGGTTCGACCTGCACGAGGCGCGGCTGCAATTCAGAAGCTATTCGCAGCCGACGATGGAGATGGCGGTGGCCTCGGCGCGCTCGCCGACCGGCGCATTGTCGGCCGGCAAGCACGGCATCGGCATGCTGGCGATCGGCGGCACCTCGGACGACGCGCTCAAGGCCCATGCCAGCAACTGGGGCGTCTACGAGGAGACCGCACGCGCGCACGGCAAGGTCGCCGACCGCCGCAAGTGGCGCATCGTCACTTTCGCCCATGTGGCGGAGACGCGCGAGCAGGCGCACGCCGACATGAAATTCGGACTCGATGACTTCAAACGCTATTTCAGTGAAGTGGCGACCTTCCCGATCGTGCCGCCCGACATTACCGCCGACCCGGCCGAGTATCTGGTGTCGTCGGGCATCGCCTGCATCGGCACGCCGGACGATTGCATCCGCCATTTCGAGCGGCTGTGGCGCGGCTCGAACGGCGGCTTCGGCGGCGTGCTCCTGCTCGCGCACAATTGGGCCGACTGGCCGGCGACCAAGAAAAGCTACGAGCTGATGGCGCGCTACGTCCATCCGCATTTCCAGCGCAACGCGAACGAACTGCGGCAATGGAGCTACGACGACGCCAAGGCCAAATACGCCAGCGCTGGCGATCAGTCCCGCGCCGCAGTGCAGGCGGCGATCGACAAGCATCAGGCGCGCAAGGGCTGAAGCCGCGGCCATCGGTCTCGCAGAAAACGGGCGGTGCTAGAGATACTCCCGGGCGACCCTCTCAACATCGGGACTATTACCGCGTACAAGCGATCATGGCGTCCGGCCGTGTGCGGCTTTCGTCGGACGGCGGCGCGAAGATCGCCAGATAGGCGTTGCTGCCGTTAAGCGGGTGGAAGGCGATCTCGCGATACCCGACGACGGCAAGCTCGCAGCGCAGCAGGCTTGGCGGGGTGCCGTGCTCCGCGGTCGGCGCGATGGCATCGACGATGCCGACGCGAGCGTCGGGCTTGAGCGCCGGCACGAGATTATAAAGCAGGCCGTAAGGCTGCGCGATTTCGTGATACATGTGCACCAGGATCGCGGCGTCGAGCGAATGCGCAGGCAACCGCGGATCGTGCGGCTCGCCGAGGCTGATGGTGACATTCTGCAATCCGAGATCGCGCACCCGAGTTTGCAAATTCCGCAAATAGTCCGGCGTGACATCTTCGGCAATGATGCGCCCATCGGGTCCGACGATCGGCGCCAGCCGGACGACGTAATAGCCGCTGCCGGCGCCGATGTCCGCAACCGTCATCCCGGATTTGATGCCGAGGAGCCGCACCAGCTGGCGGGCTTCGCCGGCGGCGTCGCGCTCCTTTTCGCTATGCCAGATCGGGCTGATGATATCGGCGACCGGACGCTCTGGTTTCGGAAAGACCTCGGCCGGTGTGCCCGGTGGCGCCATGAAGTCCTGGGCAGCACCCCGCACGGTAAGTGCGGCGGCAAAGGCAAAAGCAATTGCCAGCCGCGGCGCGCCGCCAACCGCGGATATGAACGCACGCCTTGCAATCTCGATTGGGTCCATGGCCATTCGCCGGGAGCGGAATAGAGACCGAGCCAAAGGTTGATCGCCATCAGGGTGTGCTACGGCGCTGCTTCCTTGTCGCCAAAGCCACGCACTACGTCGCTCATCAGATTGCTCACCGTCGGACGCGGTAAAACGGTGAACGGCAGCGGCCGGATGACGTCTATTGCCGCGAGGCCCAAGCGGGCGGTGAGGAAGCCGTTGAGCAGACCTTCGCCGAGCCGCGCCGACAGCTTGCCGGCGATGCCGTGGCCGAGCATCTGTTGAATCAAACCATCGGTGGTCGCCAGTCCGCCGGTCATCGCCAGATGCAGAACCACAAGTCGCATGAGCCGAAGCAGGCCGAGCGCGCCCGGTCGCGCGCCGTACAGCAAAGCCAGCCGGCGCACCAAGATCAGCGCCGAGCCGAACACGAACAGCACGTCGACGGCGGCGCGCGGGCTCAGCGCGGTGAAGGCGGACACTCGCGTTGCCGCCGCGGTGACGGCGCGGCGCGCCTGCTGATCCAGCGGCGCCATCAGTTCGCGCTCGGCCAGCCGCACCATGTCGGCGCCGTCGATGATGTCGCCGAGATGGCCTTCCATCATCGCGCGGCTGCGGGCGAGCCGCGGCATCCGGCGCGTCAGCGCAATGAGCGCGCGCGCGACCGCGAGGCCTTCCTGGCGATCGTCGCTCACGAGCGTATCGGAGGCGCGCCGATTGAGCTTCTCGATGGTGGCAAGGCGAGCGAGGCCCATGGTTTCGCGAACGGCAACGACCAGAAACGCGCCCGCGGCCAGCACGGCAAGCGCCAACCCAAGAAAACCGAATTCCTGGCTGCGCGCGAACAAATCCTCGATCAGGCGAACCACCCCGAGCCCGGCGGCGAGCAGGATCAAGCCGCCCGAGGCGGCCCAGAACAGCGCGCCCCAGCGGAAACGCCGGCGCGGCCATGGCAGAGCATCGTCGACGGCAATGACCGCAGTCTCGGCGTCGGGCTCCGGTATCACCTGCACGGCGCGTTTGGCGGCTTCGTCCTTGGCCAGGCCGACCATCACGTGATCGTCGTCGAGGCGAAACACCGCGGGCGGCCGATGCGGCCAGGTTTTGCTCATTGCAGCCGGTCTCCGATGAGGAATTGCAACGCGCGGTCGAGGCGAATGTGAGGCAGCGCCGGTATGCCGCTGTCGGTCGTCTCGAGCAGCGGCGGCCGCACGCGCAAGAAACGAAAGTCGGCGTTCTGCGGCGAGGTGGTGGCGATGCCGCGAAAGCCGCTGTCGCCACTGCGGAACAGTTCGTTGGGGTCGTCGGGCAAGTCGCCGGGAAACAGCGCCGCCTCGGTTTCGCCGTCGAACGTTTCGCCCGCCAGCACCTCGCCGGCAACGGGGACGCCGAGGATGCACGGCAGCGCTTGGCGCGCCTGCCGCACCGTCGCTTCGCGGGTGGCGCGCACGGCGGCGAGCGCAACGACGTCGACCTGCGCGCCGGCGAGCTCGGCTTTCGCCGTGGCGGCTTGCGTCAGCCGCCTGAGCACGGCTTCGAGCCGGTCGTGACTGGTATGATGCAGATGATCCGCCTTGGTGGCGGCCAAAAGAATGCGCTCGATGCGCGGACGCAGCATCGTGCTCCATACGGTTTTGCGCCCGGTTTGAAAACAGTCGAGGACTTGCGCCAGCGCGCGCTCGAGATCGAGCACCGCATCGGGACCGGCATTGATCGCCGCCAAGGTATCCACCAGCACGATCTGGCGGTCGAGCCGGGCAAAGTGATCGCGGAAAAACGGCCGCACCACGATGTCCCGATAGGCGTCATAGCGGCGGCGCATCATCGCCCAGAGCGAGCCCTTCGGAGCGGCCCCGTCGCCCGCGACGTCGAGCGGCGCGAAAGTCAGCGCCGGCGTATTGCCGAGATCGCCCGGCATCAGGAAGCGCCCCGGCGGTAACAGGCTCATCGCATAGTTCTTGTCGCGGCAGGCCTTCAGGTAGGCGGTGAAGAGTTTTGCCGCGGTCAGGGCTGCCTGCTCGTCCTCGGCGCCTTGCGGGTCAAGCGTCGCCAGATAGGAATTCCAATCCTTGGCGAGGCCGGCGCGCGGCCCGAGCCGCGAGAGTTTCACGCTCTCGGCCGCCCAAGCCTCATAGCTCTTGTCGATGAGCGGCAGGTCGAGCAACCATTCGCCCGGATAGTCGACGATGTCGAGCGTCAATGCGCGGCGATGGCCGCGCTGCGATTGATAGTCGATGATCAGGCGCAATTCGCTGATCTGTCGCGTCGATTCGGGCCACATGCGTTTGCCGATGAGCGCGTCCAGGTGGCTCTCGTAGTCGAACCGCGGCACCGCATAATCCGGCTGCGGCGCCAGATAGGCGCGCGCGACGCGGCCGGTCGCCATCGCCTCGAACACCGGAAAACGTCCGCCGCGCAGCAGGCCGTGCACCAGCGCGGTGATGAAGACGGTCTTGCCGGCATTGGCAAGACCGGTGACGCCGAGCCTGATGGTCGGATTGAACAAATGGCTGCCGAACTCGGTGAGAGCCAGCGCCGCCAGCCGGATTTGTTCAATGAGCTCGTCCACAATAAAGGCTTCCGTCTGCGTGCTGCATCACGCGAGCGGCCCATCACGGTCGACAACGCGCAACTTGCGCACGGTCAACTCATCGACCTCAAGCGCGCCAACCCGCGCCTTCTTGATGTTCAGGCGACCGACCGCAAGACGGCCGATGGCCAATGCGCCAATGGCGATCGCGCCAAACGCCGCTGCGCCCATCGCCAGTGCCAACAGGCTGGTTGCCGGAACGGAATTGGATTGTCGGGTTACGTCATGCGCCATGTGCGACCTCCATCAGCCCGGCCCGATTTCCAGCACCAAGCGGGATCAGCTTATCGGCTGACGAGCACTTTGCCATCCCGCGCAATGGCGGCTGGTTGCAGCGCCGATGCATGACTCGGATGGGCAGGCTGATTTTGCTGAAGGCAAATTTCCCGGTTAATTGAATCCCTCGACGAGAATGAGATCGCGGCTGATTGCATCGTCGCGCACCGCGAGCGCGGCGGCATATTCGGCCGATCGATACCAAGTCCTCGCCCGTTCGAGATCGGGAAACTCAATGACGATGATCGCGTCTGGCCTCCAGGTTCCTTCCACCGGTTCAATGTAACCGGCGCGCACCAGGTAGCGACCGCCATAATGCGCGATCGACGTCGCCGCCCGCGCGCGAAAGATTTCCAAGGCCGCGGAGTCCTTCACGGATGCATCGGAGATGAAATAGGCCGCCATAGTCTCCCCCAATTGGCCCCGCTCTTTTTGTATGCGGGAATTCTCAGACGAGCTGTGTCGCGTGTCACAGTGGCGGACCGGCAATGCCCCCCGGCAGTCAGCTCATGACGGAGCGCCGCCGCTTTCTGCCGGCGACTTTTTTCGTGGCCAACCGCCGTCGACGGGGCGAGACGCATCGCCGCAATACTGCTAGGCTGCCCAGGTTACTGCGCAAGACTTGATGCCACCCCATGCGGGCGACGGAGAAAAGCATGGTGGAACTGGGAATCTTTCTTGCCGCCATGATCGCGCTTGTGGTCTGCGGCTGCATGGCTACGCGGGCTCCGAAAAAGACGCCTTAACACCGGCCCGGTGCACGACTGAACGCCGCGGGGCAAAAGGCCCCGCGGATTGCGCCGCTGGTGCGACCCCGGCCGGCATTGTCTTTTGCTGAACCGCAACGCATTGCCGCTACTTGCTATCAGCGGCGGCTGCGTGCCAAACATTGGCTCAATCCATCGCTCGCCGTGGTCTTTCCGGGCCCCATGAGAAGGCATCTTTGCAAAGCTCCATCGGGTTCCGCCGCGACGCCTATGCGTAAGCCGCATCGGCCGCCATGCCGAGCGATCGGCGACTTATTGCAGGAAATCGCAGATGCGGCCCGAGGATAATGTCCAGCCGCCCCCGGGCGGCGCGCTGCACGAGAATTTCGCCGCCCCGACGAGATCGTCGGGCCGTCGCATCGCCGCTTCGGACTCACCAGCTTCAACGTGCGCGGCGAGCCGATCGCCTGCACGCCGGAAGACGCCTTCCGCTGCCTGATGGGCACGGAAATCGAGGCGCTAGTGGTCGGCAATTGCTTTCTGCGCAAGGAGCGGCAAGATCCCGCGCTCAAGCTCGACTACCGCAATGTCTTTGATCCGGACTAGCGCGCGCTCGCACGCAACGTGTCGTGGCACACGGCGGCAAAACCCTTCATGGCGGCTAGATGGTGAGATCGCTGAGACGCTTATTGCGGCGTCTGCTCATCTTCGGATTGGGCATCCTGAGCGTCTGGCTGATCGTTTTTGTCTTCAGACTGACCGACAGCCGGCTGCCGACGATCCTGGCTTTGGCCCTCACCTATGGCCTCGCGGCCTATATCATCCTGCCGCGCGCCGTGCACATGGGCCTCAAAATCCTCAAGCGCAGACACGTGCCCCGCTACACCATGACCGGCGACGGCTTGCCCGGCGACCCGATCAACCTCGTGCTCATCGGCACGCGGCAACAGCTGCAAGCCGCCTTCGCGAATGCCGGCTGGTCGACCGCCGACCGGCTCGGTCTTAAGAGCTCGTGGCATATGTGCCGGGCATTCTTGCTCAAATCGCCCTATCCGACCGCGCCGTTCAGCACCCTCTATCTGTTCGGGCGCGGCCAAGACATCGGTTTCCAGAAGGCGATCGACAACAGCCCGCGCAAGCGCCACCACATTCGCTTCTGGGCTTTGAGCCTGGCGCGTGCCGAGAAAACCTTAGGCCACGCCGAGTTCTGGCTGAACACCGACCGGCCGCCGCATCATGAGCGCGTTCTCTGGGTCGGCGCCGGCACCAGGGACACCGGCTTCTCACTGACCCGGCTCACGTTCCAGATTACGCACGCGACCGACTCCGACACCAATGCCGAGCGCGACTACATCATTGCCGATTTGCGCAACAACCATCATCGCCGAGGTGCGTTCCTATCAAGCGGGCCAGCATCTGCCCGTCGAACGCGTCAACTACTACATCGCCGACGGCGACGTGACCGTGGCAACCTTGGCGGCGCTTGCTCAGGAGGCGCGCTAAGCCAGCTCCATCGCCGCGGCGCGCGCTTCCGAGCCGGCGCAGAACGGCGGCGAGGTCGCGGCGGACGTTGGATGCTCCGCAGCTCACCGCGGCGACGTCAAACTCTCTCGGGAGCAGCGAGGAGGCTGGAAAACCGATCGCGATAGTCGAGAGGGTTCACGCCGAACTGTCGGTGAAATGCGCGGCGAAGCCGCCGTTCGTCGCCAAAGCCGCACTCCACGGCGATTTGCTTGAGGCGTAGTGCTCCACGCTCCAGCGCTCTGCAGGCCGCTTCCAACCGCAGCAACTCGACTGTTTTGGCGGGTGTGCGCCCCACCTTGGCAGTGTAAACCCGTTGGAAGTTCCGCGGACTCATAGCGGCCCGATCCGCCAAACTTTCGATATCCAATTCCTCGCCTATATGTTCGCGCATCCATGCATGCAAGGACGCAAATCCAGGATCGGCAGCTGTTTGCAGAGATAGCGGTACACTGAATTGTGATTGGCCACCCTCGCGCTGGAGATAGACGACAAGCATTTTTGCGACCTGCATCGCTACCGAGTGTCCGAGATCCTCTTGAACAAGCGCCAGCGTGAGGTCGATCGCTGCTGTCGCTCCCGCCGATGTCCAAACTCGGCCATCGTGAACGAATATCGGGTCGGATTCGACCGTTATGTCGGGATACAACTCCTGCAGACGTTCTGCGTCCTGCCAGTGCGTGGCGGCACGCCGGCCGGACAGCAGTCCAGTGGCAGCCAACAGGAATGCTCCCGTGCAGACCGAGCATACGCGCCGAACCTCAGGTGCGCGCGACACGAGCCACGCAACAAGGTCGTGATCCGCAGCGGCAGCGTGGACGCCAGGCCCGCCCGGCAAGAGCACCGTGTCGATGGCGATATCGTCGGCTGCACTGAGCGGTTCGGTAAAGATCTTTACTCCATTGGAAGTCCGCGTTGCCCCGCCGGGACGTGACACGACCATGGGGCGGTAGGAAACGGCTCTCTCCGATCGAACAATGGCGCCGGCAAGGTCAAAGACCTCCAAAGGGCCGGTCACGTTCAGGAGCCGGACGTCTTCAAAGGCGACCAAGACTACGTTGCGGGTTCCGACTCCGGGCATTTGTACGCCCTCGTTCTGGCACGAAATGGCGCCGGAATGGCATGGAAGGCGAAGGTCACAATAGTCAATTTACAGCCCTCGGGGAAGTCCATCGGTCGCCCCCTTGTCGCCAAACGCAGTGAAAATCGAACAGCATTCTTGAACAGGGAAAATGTTGTGAAGCCGAGCGACGAAAAATGACAGCGGAAGTTGGACCTCCCGACGGACTGCACTTGCCGCGGGGGCTGCGGCGGCCGCGGTGCCGCTGTTCTCCCCAATCGGGGCTGCCGCTCAATCCACCTCCAAACCTGTAGCTCAAACACAAGGAGCCAAAACCATGACCTTCATCACGACCAAAGACGGAACAAATATCTTCTACAAAGATTGGGGGCCGAAGAACGCCCAGCCGATCGTCTTTCATCACGGCTGGCCCCTCAGCTCGGACGACTGGGACGCGCAGATGCTGTTTTTCGTCGCCCAAGGCTTCCGCGTCGTCGCTCACGACCGCCGCGGCCATGGCCGATCGACCCAGGTCAGCGACGGTCACGACATGGACCATTATGCAGCCGATGCCTCGGCAGTGGCCGAGCATCTCAACCTGAAGAACGCCGTCCATATCGGCCATTCAACCGGCGGCGGCGAAGTGGCGCGTTATGTTGCGAAGTACGGCCAGCCTCAGGGCCGCGTTGCCAAGGCTATTCTGGTGAGCGCCGTTCCGCCGCTCATGGTCAAGACCGAGAGCAATCCCGGTGGAACCCCGATTGAAGTGTTCGACGGCTTCCGTAAGGCGCTGGCCGACAACCGATCGCAGTTCTTTCTCGATGTGGCCTCGGGACCGTTTTATGGCTTCAACCGGCCAGGTGCGCAGGTTTCGCAGGGAATTATTCAGAATTGGTGGCGCCAGGGCATGATGGGCAGCGCCAAGGCCCATTATGAAGGCATCAAGGCCTTCTCAGAGACCGATCAGACGGAAGATCTGAAAGCAATCACGGTGCCGACGCTCGTCATACAGGGCGATGACGACCAAGTCGTACCCTACAAGGACGCGGCACTGCTTCAGGCCAAGCTGCTCAAGCACGGCACGCTCAAGGTCTATCCCGGCTATCCGCACGGCATGTGCACGACGAATGCAGACGTGATCAACGCCGACGTCCTCGCCTTCGTCCGCTCGTAAGAGTGCTGGGGCCGAACCGGCATCGCACCCACCAGCCAGCCACAACTCACCTTTCTTTTCTGCAGGAGAATGTCATGTCCGACCCCACCCGCCCTTACGAGCCGCTCACATCTGAAAACGCCGCGCTCATCCTCATCGACCACCAGGTCGGCCTGATGACCGGCGTTCGCGATTATTCGACAGGAGAACTGAAGCACAACGTGGTTGCTCTGGCCAAAGCCGCCAAGGCGCTGAAATTGCCGATCGTTGTCACAACGACCGCGCGGGACAGCATGTGGGGCCCGACCTTTCCAGAACTCGTCGAGGCGCTGCCTGGCGTTTCGATCATCGATCGCTCGTCGGTCAATGCCTTCGACGATCCTAAGGTGGCTCAGGCCATCGCGGCGACCGGGCGCAAGAAGCTGATCTTCGCCGGCATCTCCCTCGAAGTCTGCGCCGCGTTCCCAGCCATCACCGCTGTTGGCAGGGGTCTCGGCGCTTACGTGGCCGTCGATGCCTCCGGTACTTTCAGCGAGACTAAACGACAGGCCGGACTTCTGCGCATGCTGCAGGCCGGCGTGATCCTCTCCGACTATGCCACGCTGATGGTTGAAATCCTCAAGGACAATGCACGCCCGGAGGCGGGACCCGTCTACGGCGCCATGGACATGCCGTGGGCCATGCTCGTCGGACAGATCGCTCAGGCTTACGGCAAATAAAACCCCGCCCGGCAGGGTCCAATGACTCACCTCACTTTCGCATTCACGGCAGCTGTTAATGTACAAGGAGACCGCAATGCCTAAGATCAACAACATCGTTCTCGTCCACGGAGGCTTCGTCGACGGCGCCGGCTGGAGGGGTGTCTATGACGTCCTGAAAAATGACGGCTTCAACGTCAGCATCGTGCAGAATCCGACCATCTCGCTCGCGGGAGATGTGAGCGCTACCAAATTGGTAATCGATTCCCAACCGGGCCCCGTGATCCTGGTCGGGCACTCCTACGGCGGGGTTGTCATCACCGAGGCGCGGACTGACCCGAAGGTCGCAGGATTGGTGTACATCACCGCCTTCGCCCCGGACCAAGGCGAGTCAGTTAATACTCTGATCGCCAATCCGCCGCCCGGCGCGCCTGTGCCGCCGATTTTGCCGCCCAGGGACGGCTACCTGTTTCTCGACAAAGCCAAATTCGCTGCCTCCTTTGCCGGCGACGTCGATCCAAAGACCGCCGCTTTCATGGCCGAGTCCCAAGTGCCGTGGGGCGTCGACGCCCTTGGCGGCGCGGTCACAGAGGCGGCTTGGAAGTCCAAGCCAAGCTGGTATCTCCAAGTCCGCGACGACAAGATGATTCCTTATCCGGCACAGCAATTCATGGCGAAACGCGCCGGCGCCACCGTCGCCGAGGTGCCCGGCAGTCACGCAATCTATGTCTCCAATCCCAGTGCCGTTGCCGCCCTCATCGAACAGGCAGCCAGCGGTGTGAAATAGCGCTGCGCGGAGCCGCGTCGGCGCGCGGCTCCGCAGCCCACGGGCCCGATCGGCACAGTCCTTCTCGTTCAATCGCGGATATCCTGCAGCAACCATTCGGTCGGTATTTCGCGGCCCAATCCGGCGCGCTTCGCCAGCTCGTAGATTTTGCCGGCGACCGCGAAGAACTGCACGCCCTGCAGGTTGCCGCGTTCCGAATAGGTGATTTGATCGCGGCTGGTGCGGCCTTTGACGGCGCCGGTGGCAAGGTCGGCGAGCGTGACGCGCCGGTCCGGCAACGCGTTGCCGTGGACGCGGCGGCCGCGGCGGCCGTCGCCATATTTCGGCTGATCCGGTCTTGCCTCCCAGCCGAGAAACTCGTCGTCGATGCCGAGTTCGGGCTTGCCGACCGGCGCCGGCGCGTCGCCGAAGCGCAAATAGACATCGACCCGGCGCAAGCTTTCGGCATCGGGTTTGCCGGTACCGCCGATATTGACGATGTGCGTGCCGTTTTCGATGCGCGTGCCGTCGATCACCGGCACGGCTGAATCGGTCAGCCCGGCGACGATGTCCGCTCCCTTGTAAATGTCCTCCGGGCGGTCGCAGACCATGACCTCGATATTGTAGGCCGCGGCCATCTCGCGGCCGAATTTGTCGCGGTTTTCCGGCGTCGGACTGTAGACCTGCAGCCGCTTGATGTTGCGCACCAGCGTGAAGGCCCGCATGTGCGCGCGCGCCATTCCGCCGGTGCCGAGCATGCCGACAACCGCGGCATCCGCTTTCGCCAGATATTTTGTGCCGATGCCGCCATCGGCGCCGACGCGCATGTGCTGGAGATAGCCGTCGTTGATCAGCGCCAGCGGCTCGGCGGTCTCGGTGGAGGTGAGCAGAATGAGGCCGCAGTACAGGCCCGGCCGCGTGCAGTATTTTTCCTGCGTGGTCGAGCCGTTGTACTGCGTTTCATAGATCACGTCGGATTTCATGCGAATGGCGAAGTAGCCCGCGGTCGAGCCGCCCTCCATGGTGCCCCATTGATAGTTCTTCGCCGGGTCGCTGGTCGGAATGCGGATGTCGATGCGCGGTCGGCACACCGCTTCGCGCGTCGCCAGCGCCAGATAAGCCTCCTCGAGCGCCGCCATCGTGGTCTCCATGGTCAAGACCTTGGCGACATCGGCGTTGTTGATGATAAGCGTCATCGCGCCACAACCTTTCCTGAAGTCTCAGCACAGGCATCGCGCCGGCAAACAGCGGCCCTAAACCTTCGTATGGGGTTTCTAGTCTCTTTCGGTACTGGGCTCGAACCTGCGTAGCGTAGAGCGATTGTTGGCGCGCCCCTATGGTTCAGTCAATTACGCCTGAACGGCGTGCCGCACGGCGCCGACGCGGTTTCCTGCGTGCGTGTCGCGCCAAGCCGACGAGTTGTGACATGGCTTTTCACTTTCGCTTGCAGCATTGGCATCCGATTTCGACGGCGCCTTACAATCGCGACATCGAGCTTCGCGTCGCCGAAGGTACGGCGATCTCGACTCTCGAATTTCCCTGCCGGCAGACCAATGCCGGAGACTGGATCAACAGCGATTTCGGCACGCCGATAAAAATTCGACCTGTCGAATGGCGCGCTTGGCGGTACGGTCAATCGCTGCAGCCGCAGCCCCAGCCGGTAAAAATCAAAGGCCGCTTGGCCGCGGCGCCACGGCGCGGTCAACGGAGCGGTCAGCGATTGTCCCCGCAAGCGGTCAAACCGTTGGATCAACCTATCCGCCCCATCCGCCCTCTCCGCCGGCGAAACTTGGCGGCCATCGCCTACGTGCTGATCGGCATCGTCATCACCGCGGCGGCCGCCGCTTCGCTCACGCAGATAAGCGCGCGCGCATTGGCGATCGGGTCGATGGCGCCGACGCCGCCCTCCGCCCATATCGCTGCGGCGAGCCAGCCGCGCGCTGGCGATTCCTGTAAAGACTTTGGCGCTTCGTTTCTCAATGCGGCCTGTTCAACGCATCTGAAGAAGCATGTCTTCCGCGGCGCCCATCGCGTTGCGACTCTCGTCATCGGCCGTCCGGACGCGCAGCCATAAGCGACTGCGGCCAACGTCAACCTCGCCCGCGAAGAGGCGGTTCAATTTTTTGCCGCCACCTGGGCGGCAAGCATCCGCTTGGTCGCCGCCAAGTCGACGAGCGGATAAGTGTCAAAATGCGCAGGAATGATGTCCGCCCACTCATTGAGGATGCGATGCAATTCTTCATTGCCCGCGACATCGAACACGGCGATCGCGCCGCGCCCGACGCGGGCATAGACATGGCGGCACGCCCCTGCCGCTTCATATTTGGCGATCCATGGCCAGAACGCCTGCCGACGCTCCGCCAAATCGGAAGGCCGTTCCGGCCTTGGCGTCGAGATGACGAGACATAACATTATAGTCGCCTCCAAAAATCGAACCGCGGCCAACTCCGGCGGCAATCAAATCCTTCTCAGCAAAAGAGCGCAACTGCGGCCTTGGCGGCTGGCATTCGACAGCAAGTCGCCGCGGGCAAAAGCCGGCGCGGCCCCTTCCCGGCGGCGCCGCAACCGGTGTAACGTCGTTGCAGAGCTGCCAGCGGAACGTGCCGACGTTTCGTGAAATCCAAAGGCAGCGGTCATGCCTCCGGCGGGCGAACGCTGCGAAACTCATTCATTCGATCTTGCGATCTTGGCTCGGCAGCCTTGCGCGTGTGCGCAAGGCATCAAAGCTCGTGGGGGCAATGCCATGACACTTCCCCGTCGCCGCTTGCTGCAGCTCTTCGCGGGCGCCGCGGCGTTGCCGGTCCTGCCTCGCACTGTGAGCGCGCAAGTTTATCCGGCACGACCGGTGCACATCATCGTCGGCTTCTCGGCAGGCAGCGCGTACGACCTGCTGGCCCGATTGATCGGCCAATGGTTGTCGGAACGGCTTGGTCAGCCGTTCATCATTGAGAATAAGCCGGGTGCTGCAGGCAATCTGGCCACCGACGCGGTCGCGCATGCGCCCCCGGATGGATATACGCTCCTCGTCACCGGCTCGTCGGATGCAACTAACGCGGCGCTGTACCATGATCTCGACTTCAATTTCACCCGCGACATCGCGCCGGTTGCGGGCATCGCCAGCGCGCCCAACGTGATGGTGGTGCAGCCGTCGTTCCCGGCCAAGACGGTTCCCGAGTTCATCGCCTACGCCAAAGCCAATCCGGGCAAGATCAGCATGGCGTCGGCGGGCGTCGGCAGCTCATCCCACATGTCTGGCGAGCTGTTCAAGATGATGGCGGGCGTCAACATGGTCCACGTCCCATATCGCGGCCAGCCGTCCGCGCTCGCCGACTTGCTCAGCGGCCAGGTACAGGTCGACTTCACGACAATGCCGCCGTCGCTCGGATACGTCAGAGCTGGCAAGCTGCGCGCGCTGGCAGTGACCTCGGCGATGCGTTCTGAGGCGCTGCCCGATGTTCCGACCATGAGCGATTTCCTGCCGGGCTACGAGGCGAGCTTAGTGACTGGCCTCGGCACACCCACGAACACGCCGGTGGAAATCATAAACCGGCTCAACAAGGAAATTAACGCCGCCCTCGCCGATCCGGGAATCAAGGCACGGCTTGCAGACCTGGGCAATACGGTGCTTCCGAGCACGCCCGCCGCCCTTGGCAAGCTCATCGCCGATGAAACCGAGAAATGGGCCAAGGTGATCAAATTCGCAGACATCAAGGCGGAGTGAGCGAACTGGAAATCCCTTGCGACCGGTCCTAGATGACGATCTGATTCAATTGAATCGGATCATCATCTAGAATCTTTGTTTGAGCATGATCTTATCCGAAAACCGGTTCCCACCCTTGGATCAAGTCCGAGGGCAGGCTTTTTCGGCCCTACTTCGCGCGCGCCGTCCTGCCGGCTGACGCGGTCGGCAGAACGAACTGGAACAGGGCGCCGCTTTTGCCGTCCGAGGCCGCGGTCAGCTGGCCGCCATGCTGCTCGACGATCATGCGGCAAATCGCCAGCCCCAATCCCATGCCGTGCGACTTGGTCGTCAGGAAGGTGCTGAATATGCTGTCCAGTCTTTGCGGAGCGATGCCCGGTCCGGAATCCTCCACCGCGACCGCAATGGCATCGCGGCCGCGTCGCGCGCTTGTCACCCGCAGCACCCGGCTTTGATCGCTCGTGGTGTCCATGGCTTCGAGCGCGTTGTAAACCAGATTGAGGATGACCTCGCGCAATTGACCGCCATTGCCCTCGACAAGGGGCAGCTCGGTCAGCTCGGAGCGGGTCTCGACGCCATGACCCTTCAGCTCTTCGCGCAATGACTCCAATACCTCGACGATAATCTCGTTCACGGCGATCCGCTGCCGGCCCTGATCGCCCTGGCGGAACAAGGCACGAATGGCGTCGAACACTTCGCTGGTGCGATGACTTTCATCCTGTATCCGGCGCAGGGCGGCGCGTAATTCGTCGTGATTGGGCGGCGTCCGGTCGAGCCATCGCAATGCGGCACTGGCGCTGGTCACGATGCTGGCGAGCGGCTGCCTGACTTCGTGGGCGATCGCGCCGGTGATCGCCTGCGCGCTCATGAGCTTGTTGTCGCGCTCGCGCTCCAGCATCATGTTGGCGCGCGCGAGCCGCGCCTCGTTGTCTCGCCGCTCGGCAAACAGCGCCGCCAGAACGTAGGCGCCGAGCGCCACGAACAAGATGACACCCTGCGCCTGCGGAATGCGAGCCGCGAGTGCAAGGCTGGCGTCGCCAAAATGACCGAGGCCAGCGACTGCGGTCCAAACAATAGTCGTAGACCCCAGGAACGCGGCGGCCGCGGCGAAGACCGGTCGACAACGGGCGGTCACCCACAGCAACATAGGAAACAGCAGCGCCACCGGCACCACGGTCTGCCAAGCCTCCTGCGGCAGCGAAATTGCAATTGCGGTCATCGCCGCGAGCGCCGCCAATGCGGCTGCGCCTTCGATGAGCTCGCTGCGCGGCGGCGGCTGCCGCATAACAGCGGCGAGTTCGATCACCAGCGGCGCAACAATCACGATGCCGATGGCGTCGGATGCGAACCAGTGCTGCCAGGTCGTCAGCATTTCCGCCGCTGGGCCGCCGAACAACCGGTAGGTCACGGCACCGCCGATCCCGGAGACGGCAGTTCCGACGATCGCCGCCACCAGCAGGCCGAGGACCTGGCGCAGCCGGCCGATGCTGAAATCGGTCCCGAAATAGCGCGCGATGAGTGCGGCGGTAATCACGGCCTCGGCCGCATTGCTCAGGCCCAAGGCGACACCGGCCCAGAGCGGGTCGGCGATCAGTTGATGAATCACGACCGTCGCGATGGTCACGCCGGCCGCCACCGGCCATCGCGAACGGGGCCCCAGCGCGATCAAGACACCTGACGAAATACCGGCGGCGGGCCAGAACACGGCCACGCCTTCAGGTTTCAGCACCAAACCGACGCTGAGCCGCGCCGCGAGGAAATAGGCCAAGCCGACCGCTGCGGCGAGGCCAACGCTGCGGACCCATCGCCGCGCCAAAACATCGGCGGATCGCCGGCGGCGGCCGCCTGCTGATAGCCCCTCAAGCATACGCCGATAACTCCGGCATAGCTGGGTCGCCTCACCCAACTCTTAGTCGTTATTAAATTCCAATTTCGCGCTTGCCGCAAATCGAACCGCGGAAGCCTCAGGTCGAGCCACCGCACGAAACGCGGCGCGGCGTTGCCGGCATCGGATCATGTACTGCCGCGCCGACAACACCGCCGGCGCCGCAATAAGACCTGCACGGTGGCGATCGCGGCCGGCCAGCCGATCCTGCCGCGGACCAGTTCGCCGCAATGAGCGAAAGCTTGCTAGAATACGCGCGGCAATGACGGAACGCGGGTCGCGCCGATGCGGATGACCATCAACTGCGACATGGGCGAAGGGTTTGGCCTCTATCGCCTGGGCAACGACGCCGCGATGATGCCGCTCATCGACCTCGCCAACGTTGCCTGCGGCTTCCACGCGTCGGATCCGTCGATCATGCATGCAACCGTGCGGCTGGCGAAGCAGCATGCCGTCAAGGTGGGCGCGCATCCGTCGCTTCCCGACATGCAGGGTTTCGGCCGCAGAGCGATGACCGTCGCCCCGTCCGAGGTCGAGGATCTGGTCATCTATCAGGTCGGCGCGCTGCAGGCTTTTCTCCACGCCGAAGGCGTCGCGCTCAACCATGTCAAGCCGCACGGCGCGCTGTATGGCATGGCCGCGCGCGATGAAAATATTGCGGCGGCGATCGCCGATGCCGTGCGTCCATTCGGCGTTCCCATTCTCGGCATGGCATTCACGGCGCACGAGACCGTCTACAAGGAAAAAGGCGTCGAACTGATCCCCGAATTCTATGCCGATCTCGACTATGACGGCGACGGCAATTTGATTCTCAGCCGGGTGCACGACGCCGTCGACCCTGTGCAGGCGGCGGCGAGAGTGCTGCGGGTGATCCGCGAACAGGTCGTCAGGACGACAACCGGGCGCGACATTCCGGTGCGGGCAACGACCGTCTGCGTCCATTCGGATACGCCCGCCGCGGTCGCCATTGCCGGCGCGTTGGCGCGCGCGCTTCGCCAAGGACCCTAGTTGCGATCGGACTTTCTCGCCCGGCCCGCGGCGTCCTCGGCCAGTTTCGGCCGCGGCCGCGGCAGCGGCACCATGTCGAGCGGGATCGGCGCGGTGTCGTCGTCGGCCTGGCTCGCCGCGTCGTCCGCCGGCTGCGACTTGTCTTCGGCCTGCGCCACCGCAGCCGGCGGCGGGGGCGGCGGCTCGCGAACGTCCCATTCGCAGAGCTTGTAATTGTTGCGCCGCTCGGCGAGATCGAGATGGATGTGCTCCTCGTGATTGCCGTCGGAGCCGGGGCCGAGCACGGTGGAGAACCGCGCGCAGGCGCTTGTTTTCATCGCCTCGCGCCAGGCTTTGTCGACATTCACATCGGTCAGCGTGAACGAGCGGCCGTCGGCGAGTTTGAACAGGCGCACGTCGATGGCGTCGGCGCGGCCGTGCTCGCTCAGCGTCGCGCCGCGCACCCGATTGCGGCCGCGGCATTCGTAGGAATCGAAATTGTCGAGCACGCGCAGCGGCGAGCCGAGTTTGGTCGCCGTCGGCGCCACGTCGTCGCGCACCCAGCGCGCCAGCTCCTCCGCCATCGGACAGCGCAAGATGCCCGCCGGCGTGACCGCCACCTTGCTCTGGTCGGACAGGATCACCGCGTCCAGATGCACCGCATCGACCGCACCGCATTCGCCCGGCCCGACCAGGGTCGGCAGCGGCTGGAACACCGCGATTTTGGCAAGCCGCAGCTGGCAGGCCGAAGGCGGCGCCGGCGCGGCCGCCGTGGCCGGTTCTTCCGGAAAGGCGGCGTAAGCTTCCTGCGGCGGGGCAAATTCCTGCGGCACGGTGACCGGGGGCGGCGGGCCGTGTCCGGCGCGGGTGTGCTTGGCCTGCGGCACCAACGCCAATTGCGCCGACGCCATATCGCCTGCGCACAGCAAAACGCCAAGCGCAAAGGCAGCTTTCAGGCCGCAAGACTTCACGCCACAGCTCTCCCACCCGCGCGCCGCCGCCGCGACTAGAGAGCTTTAAGCCACCTGGGCGCCGGCGTTCAAGGCAAGCGGTGCGGCAGGGATCGGGTGAATGTAAGGCGGAGAAGGTGGTCAGTTCGATCGGTCGCCGACAAGCTATTTGCCTTGGCGGCGCACGGGGTTAACTTAAAGCCGGCCGGCAGCTGCCGCCGGCCCAAAGCGTCAACGCACGAGCCTTAAGGGAGGCGACATCATGTTCGGGCTGATGCAGGACTGGCCGCTGTTGTGCAACCGCATCCTCGACCACGCCGCGATCTATCATGCCGCGCGGCCGGTCATCACCCGCTCGATCGAAGGCCCGTTCCACACCACCACCTACGCCGACCTGCGCAAGCGGGCGCTGCGGGTGTCGCAGCGGCTGGACAAAGACGGCATCAGACTCGGCGACCGCGTCGCCACCTTGGCCTGGAATTCATGGCGGCACCTCGAAGCCTGGTACGGCATCATGGGCATCGGCGCCATCTATCACACCGTCAATCCGCGGCTGTTCGCCGACCAGATCGTCTGGATCGTCAATCACGCTGAAGACCGCGTCGCGATGATCGATCTCACCTTCGTGCCGCTTTTGGAAAAAATCGCCGACAAGCTCAAACCGATCGAGAAATACGTGGTGCTGACCGACGCCGCGCACATGCCGGCGACCACGTTGAAGAACGCCGTGCCCTATGAGGAATGGATCGCCGAGGTCGACGGCGACTTCACCTGGACGACATTCGACGAAAATACCGCGGCCGGCATGTGCTACACGTCGGGCACCACCGGCAATCCGAAGGGCGTGCTCTATTCGCACCGCTCCAACGTGCTGCACTCGATGATCGCGGCGCAGCCCGACGCCATGGGGGTCGCCTCGCGCGACGTGATCATGCCGGTGGTGCCGATGTTCCACGCCAATTGCTGGGGACTGGCGCTGACCTCGCCGATGGTCGGCGCCGCCATGGTGATGCCGGGCGCAAAGCTCGACGGCGCCTCGATCTACGAATTGCTCGACGGCTATCGCGTCACCTTCACCGCCGCGGTGCCGACCGTGTGGCTGATGCTGCTGCAGCATCTCGAAGCCAACAATCTGAAGCTGCCGTATCTGAAGAAAGTGGTGATCGGCGGCTCGGCCTGCCCGCGCGCCATCACCCAGAAATTCCAGGAGCACTACGACGTCGAGGTGCTGCACGCCTGGGGCATGACCGAGATGAGCCCGCTCGGCACGCTGGGCTCGATCAAGCCGGAATATGCCGGCCTGTCCGGCGAAGCCAAACTCGACGTGCAGATGAAGCAAGGCCATCCGCCGTTCGGCGTCGACATGAAGATCACCGACGACGGCAACAAGGAATTGCCGCGCGACGGCAAGACTTTCGGCCGGCTGAAGGTGCGCGGCCCGGCGGTGGCGCGCGCCTACTTCAAGGAGGAAGGCTCGATCCTCGACGACGACGGCTATTTCGATACCGGCGACGTCGCCACGCTCGACCCTCACGGCTACATGCAGATCACCGACCGCTCCAAGGACGTGATCAAGTCGGGCGGCGAATGGATCTCCTCGATCGAGCTGGAAAACCTCGCCGTCGGCCATCCCAAAGTGGCCGAGGCCGCGGTGATTGGCGTGCGCCATCCGAAATGGGACGAGCGGCCGCTGCTCATCATCGTGCTCAAGCCGGGGCAGACCGCGACCAAGGCCGAGCTGCTGGCGTTCCTCGACGGCAAGATCGCTAAATGGTGGATGCCCGACGACGTCGCCTTCGTGCCCGAAATCCCGCACACCGCGACCGGCAAGATTCAAAAAATAACGCTGCGCGAGCAGTTCAAGGATTTCGTGCTGCCGACGGCCGCCGCCGCACCGGCCTAGGGCGCGGAGAGTCGACGCCGCGTTTTCGGCGGTGTCCGCCGCGGCGTCGATTTAGCCTAGCGACAAGCTGAGCGCGAGCCGCAAGCCGTCGAAAATCCGCGGCCAATGTCGATTGTCGACGCCGCCGGCATCTTTGGTAGTTCGTTGCATGAACAGTTGCGTGCGACCCGGCGCCATTGTCGTCAACAAAGCAACCGATTTCGCGGCATTCGATTTATCGCCAATGGTGGCATAAATCGATGCCAGCCAGGCCTTGACGAGGGGCGACCCCGGCATGAACGTGTCGGCGCGCAGCGCCCAGTCTAAGGCGACCCGCTCATGGCCAAGCTCGAGTTCTGCCTCGGCGGCGAAAAGATACCAGTAGCCGGTGGTCGGATCGTTGGGGGTTGCGGCGCGGACGGTTTGGAGGATCTGCTCCAGTCCCTGCTGCGGCTGTCCCATTCTGGTGAGCACGTGTCCTAGCTGACCCTGCGCTGGAAGGAAGCTTGGGTTAAGCTCGAGACAACGGTGCAAGGTGCGCAGGCTCGCCGCATAATGGCGGTGGTACTTCTGCAACAGCGCCAGGCTGTAGAGCGCCGAAATCGAATTCGGAGACTTGTCCAATGTTTCGTTTAAAATCCGTTCGGTCTCGTTGAGATCGGATGAGACATCAAGGTCGACGAAATTCATCGCCGCGATAATGTGCACCCTCGCAACGGCCAGAATGGCGGGCTGATAATGCGGATTGCGCCGCAAAGCTTCGTCGAACAGCGTCATGGCCGCGGACAGATTTTCCCGAATGGTGCCCATCTGCAGTTCCGAATAACCGCGCGCGACCAGGTCGCCGAGCGAGAGTTGTGAAATCGGATTGGCGCGTTCGCGCAGCACGCCGAGATGGCCAATCTCAATCGCAAGCATCCGGGCGATGCCGCGCGACGCTTCGTCGGCAACGACGGTCGGGTCGGCGCGCTCGCGCTGCACATGATCGGACCAGATATTCGTTTGCGTTGCCGTATCAACCAGCTGAAGGTCTATTTTCAGCGCGGCGTCGTTGCCCTGAACATGACCGACGATCGCATATTGCACGCCGTAATCCGTCTTCAGATGGCTTAGGTCCGTCGTATGATCGCCGAAGAAGCCCGAGGTCTGCTCCGAGATCACCCGCAGCCGGCCGAACCGGCTGAGGTAGGCAATCAGGTCATGCGTCAGCACCCGGGCGAATGCTGGATCGTCTGGTTGCCCGGGGGTGTTGGCCGCAAAGGGCAGAACGGCGATGACGTGGCCCGGCTGCCGATCGGTCATCGCCAGCGACAATTTCAGGCCGGGTACCAGCCCGAGCGCCGCAACCGCGCCGATTGCGAAAATGCCCGCGGCAATCGATGCGGCAGCAAGCGCTCGCCGAGACCAAGACGGCAGGCCGGTCCGCACCATATTGCCCGGCGCCGGTGCGAGAGAAAGCCCGGACAATGCTCGAACTGAAGACTCCTTGCGCTCAGCCGCTGCAAACGAAACTGGCGCCATGTCCGGCACGCTGACCGGGTTGGCGACGCTCGCCGCCGGGGATTGCTCGCGATTGGCCACGTGTGCCGGCTCAAAATCGCCACGCTTGATCGCGTCGATCAGCGCGCGCGTTGCCGCTTCGGGAGCAACGCCAAGTTCGCTGCGCAGGAGATCGGTGAGGAGCTTTGCCCGGCTCAGCGCCGCATCGCATCCCTTGTACCGCGCAAACAGCTGCAGCGCGATCCGCTGCCGATCCTCGCGCGTCGGCTCGAGTGCAACCAAGCGTTCGGCTGCCGCAATGGCTGCCTCGCCGTCGCCTTTCGCATCGGCGTTTCGGCACAGCACCCCGAAGACGTCGCCTGCCGCCGCCGCAAGCCGGTCAGCCTCCTGGCGCTGCCAAGAGTCGAACTCTTCGATATCCAAAGTCAGGTCGCGCAGAAACGCTCCGCGCCAAAGCGCACTGGCCCGGGTGAGCGCGTCCGGCTCCGCCGAGTGAGCGAACGCGATGAAGGTGCGTGCATCCACGGAGAGCGATTGAGCGCGTAGCCAAATCGCTTCCCGATCGAGGGCCAGGATTTCCGATCCCAAGCCCAGATCCTGGCGCAGCGCTATGAGGCATTGCCGCAGACTGTGACGCGCCTGCCGGTCAGGACTGTCACCCCACAACAGTGTCGCGAGCTCTTCGCGCGTTGCCCTGTAGTCCCGTTGCATCGCCAGATAGGCGAGCAGCGCCCGTGCCTTTCTGGAGCGAACGGCAATGGGGATCGGATGGCCGACGTTCGCTTCAATCGCGAACGGGCCGAGCAGCCGCAGTGTGACATGAGGCGGTTTGGACATCGATCCATCGCCACGTTCGGCCATGCAATTTTAGCATCCTTGCATTGCGCGGGCCAACCGCGAGCAAAGAAGCCTGACTCAATGGCTTGGCGCATCCGCTAAGTGCCTAATCTGCCAAAAGATTCCCTTTGACGCAACGATGACGCCGCATTGACCGCGGCCGTGCCATGGGTGCGCAGAACCGAAAGCGCAATCTCAGCGCGGGAAACCGGCCCCAGCGCCGGCGCTCGACAAGGAGCGACGAAGGAGGCGTTCATGCTGCGGAAATCGGTTGAGGCCATAGGTTTGGCGATTGCCGTTTTCGTTCCAATGTCCCATCCGGCAGCAGCGGACGGGCTTGATGGTACCTATCGTGGAATGCTTGTTTGCGAAAAATTGAACACAACGCAATTCATGTTGCGAGCCCCTTTCGATGTCATAATCACCGGCAAGAATGCGGTCGCCGCGCGCCCCGTTTTCAATCTCAAAGGTACCCTTGTCGTCGGCAGCGAGATCGCGATCGGCACTGTTGCCGACGACGGCACGATTAAACTTAGCTCAAATTGGAAAGCCGGCGGATCGAGCTACCACGGCAGCTATGGCGGTGTGCTTACCGAAAAAAGCGGCACGCTCACTGGAACGCAAGCCTGGACGATGCCGGAAGGCCAACAGACCCGAACCTGCACGGCAGCCCTCGTGCGCAATGCGGCCATTGCTGAGTGAAATCACCGGGGGTGACTTATGAGGAAACCAATCGCACTTGGAGTCATCATATTCTGCGCCATTGCCGCCGCCAGTTTGGCTGCGGAAGGAAAAGGGCGAAGCTACGACGAATGTCGGCAACTCGCGATATCACGCGGACTCGCGCGCCCCAGCATGGATAGCGGGCAGCGGTACGAGCGGCTGCAAGCGGCAGGTCAAAGAACGAAGCCTACGGGATTCATTGCTCGCTGTATGGCGGGGATCCAGGAATAAACTTGCTGCCTAGACCATGATCCGATCAAATTGAATCGGCCTGGGGCCTAGACACAGGGAGGCTCCGGCCCGAACGGCCGGGCCTCTTTTGTTGTCGGTCCCATGGAGTAGCTTCGGGAAGTAGCTATGGCACGTTGAACTCGGTCAAGCGCCCGCAGCCCGGCTCCAGTCTAGTAGTATCGGCTGCAAACGCGATGGCGGCCGTAATAACCGCCGACCCACCAGCAGTGACGATAACCGGGAGCATAATAGGGTGGCGGTGGGGGCGGCGGAGGCGGCGGGGGACCAAACCATGGACCTGGCGGACCTAGCGGTGGCGGAAAAGGCTGAGCCCCGGCAAAAGTCGTGCTTAAGACGACCAGAGCAAGTCCCACAAACAGGCTTCTCATTTCACGCTCCCTTTCTTCTTTCTATAAAACGTGGTCGATGTTCATCAGTTGAGCATTGACCTGCATCAAATGAATGTGACATCCCGGCGCATAGTTCGACCGGGCTTCCCTGGTGCGAGGCACCCCAAGAGCGACCAATCCACTGCGCCGCACTAAGTGACGCAACCGGCCACTTTCGCACTCAAGCACCGCAGTAAAACCCCGCCTTCACTCGATCACCTCGTCGGCGCGCAGTCGAAGCGTGGGCGAGACGGCAACGCCGAGCGCCTTCGCCACCTTGAGGTTGATAACCAGTTCGAACCGGGTCGGCTGCTCGACTGGAAGCTCGGACGGCGGCGTGCCGCGCAACACCTTTGCCACCATTCCCGCCAATTGACGTGTGCGGGTGGCAATTTCACTTGGCTGTTTCACTTCGCCAACAGCCCGTTGAGCACGAGATCGAGATGGGCGTTGAAATAGGCCTTCAGGTCGAGCGGCTGGCGGTCGTCGAACATCATCATCCACAGGTCGACCAGCGCGATCGGCGCGATCACGACCTGCGGCGAACCGATGATCGCGGAATTGCGGAACTCGCCGCGCTCGACGCCGCGACGGAGTGCCTGCCGTAGCATGTCGAGGCAGGGGCGCAAAATTTCCTGGTGGTAGCGGTCGGCCAGCTCCGGCAGGCGCGGCGCTTCGGCGATCAGCATGCGCAACACTTCGCGGCGGCGGCGGTCCTCGACGATGTGCTGATAGATGAAGCTGAATTGCGCGCGCAACAGATCGGCGGTCGAGCCTTCGTGGGTTGCGAGCATGCCCTGCACGGTGTCGAGCGTGGCCTTGGTGACCTCGCGCACCATGGAGATGAACAGATGCTCCTTGTTCTCGAAATAGACGTAGATCGTGCCCTTGGTGACGCCGGCGCGCTCGGCGATCTGGTCGAGCGTGGTCACGGCGTAGCCGTTGCGGGAAAATTCGACGAAGGCGGCTTCCAAAATCTCCTGCGGGCGCTCCGCTTTGCGCCGCCGCCGGGTTTCCGTCCGCGCTTCCAGCACTTCTGTCATTGCGCCAGCTAGGCGCCGAATATGGTAAATGTCAAGTTATTGACTAACCGGATAGTAAATAACTAGGTTGACCTGTTTGGGGTAAAGGAAAGCGGTTTTGTTCGCTCTGTCGCAACCGCGCAAGCGCGCGTCGGCGCTCGCGCAACAGGCTTTCGGCGTGCGTGGTTTCGGCGTTTTCGCGTCGCCGGCCGCAGGCGCGGCGTTGTCGTTTTTGGCGCTGTCGGCCTGCGCGGTCGGGCCGGATTTTGCGGTGCCGCCGGCGCCGCCGGTCTCGGGCTACACGCCCGAAGGGCGGCCGGCGACCACGGCCTCGATCGATATCGCCGGCGGGGCTGCGCAAAAGTTCGACATCGGCCGCGATATTCCGGGCGAGTGGTGGAAGGTTTTTCATTCCAGGGAGCTCGACGGTTTGATTGCCGAAGCCTTGCAAGCCAATCCGAGCCTTCAGGCGGCGCAGGCGGCGCTGTGGCAGGCCAAGGAAAATCTCTATGCCCAGGAAGGCAAGCTGATGCCGCAGCTCGACGCCAACGCGTCGGCCCAGCGTCAGCAATTCTCGCCGGCCGAATTCGGCGGCTCCGGCGCGCCGTTCATCTTCAATCTGTTCCAGACCACGGTGAACGTCTCCTTCGCGCCCGACGTGTTCGGCGGCCAGCGCCGCACGATCGAGGCGCAGTCGGCGCAGGCCGACTATCAGCGCTTCCAGCTCGAAGCGACCTATCTGACGCTGACCGCGAATGTGGTGACGGCGGCGGTGCAGGAAGCGTCGCTGCGCGGCCAGATCGACGCCACGCGCGACATCATCAAAGCGGAGACCGAGCAGCTCGACGTCGTGCGCCATCAATTCGACGCCGGCGCCGCGGCGAAGACCGACGTGTTGACGCAGCAATCGGAAGTGGCGACGGCGCAGGCGACCCTGCCGCCGTTGCAGAAACAGCTCGAGCAGCAGCGCCACGTGCTGTTGGCGCTGATCGGCCGCTTCCCGAACGATGCGCGCAACGATCGTCTGACGCTTGAGTCGCTGCGGCTGCCGACCGATCTGCCGCTGAGCCTGCCGTCGCAGCTGGTCGAGCAGCGCCCCGACGTGCGCTCGGCGCAGGCGCAATTGCATCAGAGCAGCGCCCAGATCGGCGTCGCCGTCGCCAACCGGCTGCCGCAGTTCACGCTCACCGGCGACTATGGCAGCGCCGCGGTGACCACGGCGGCGCTGTTCACGCCGAACGCGCTGATATGGAGCGCGGCGGCGAGCGGTACGCAGCCGATCTTCCACGGCTTTACGCTGTTGCACCAGCAGCGCGCCGCCGAAGCCGCCTATGACCAGGCTCAGGCGCAATATCGCAGCACCGTGCTGGCGGCGTTCCAGAACGTCGCCGATGCGCTGCGCGCGTTGCAACTCGACGCCGCGACGTTGCGGGCGCAACGCGCCGCGTTGCGCGCCGCCTCCGACACGCTCGATCTCGCCCGCGGCCAGTATCGACTCGGTGCCATCACCTACGTCACGCTGCTCAACGCGCAGCGCAGCTATCAGCAGGCGCGGCTCGCCGTGGTGCAGGCGCAAGCGGCGCGCTATGCCGACACCGCGGCGCTGTTCCAGGCGCTCGGCGGCGGCTGGTGGAACCGCGCCGACGTCGCGCCCAATCCGTACACGCCCGATCCCGATCCGGCGGCGGTCGCCGCGCCGGATACCGTTCCCGGCACGCCGACAGCAAAGGCAACCGGGCCATGAAAAAGCGCATGGTGATCATGCTGGCGGCGGCCGCTCTCGTGTTCGGCGGCATCTTCGGCTTCCAGGCGTTCAAGGCGGCGATGATCAAGAAATTCATGAGCACGATGGCGCAGCCGCCGCAGACCGTCACCGCGAGCAAGGCCAATGTCAGCGAATGGCAGCCGAAGATCAGCGCGGTCGGCAGCCTGCGCGCGGTCAAGGGCGCCGACCTGTCGCTGGAAGTCTCCGGCGTCGTCGATCAGATTTCGTTCAATTCCGGCGACGACGTCGCGCAGGGCACGCTGCTGTTAAAGCTGCGTGCCGACGACGACGTGGCAAAACTCGAATCGCTGCAGGCGACCGCCGAGCTCAACGAGATCACCTACGACCGCGATCAGAAGCAGTTCAAGCTGCAAGCGGTCAGCCAGGCCACCCTCGATACCGACGCGGCGAATTTGAAGAACGCCAAGGCGCAGGTGGCGCAACAGAAAGCCATTCTCGACAAGAAATTTTTGCGCGCGCCGTTTGCCGGCCACCTCGGCCTGCGTCAGGTCGATCTCGGCCAATATCTCGGCGCCGGCACCGTTATCGTCACCTTGCAGGCGCTCGATCCGATCTTTCTCGATTTCTTCGTGCCGCAGCAGGTCGTCGACCAGGTGCGCTTGGGCCAGTCGATCACGGTGAGCGTCGATGCCTACAAGGACCAGACCTTCACCGGCGAGATTTCGGCGATCAATCCCAAGGTCGACGCCAATAGCCGCAATGTGCAGGTTCGCGCCACGCTCAAGAACGCTGACCACAAGCTCATCCCCGGCATGTATGCCACGGTCGATATCCCGACCGGCGCGCCGCAAAACCTGATCACGCTGCCGCAGACCGCAATCACGTTCAGCCCCTATGGCGACACGGTCTACATCGTCGACAGCAAAGGCGCCGGCGCCGACGGCAAGCCGCAACTGGTCGCGCGGCAGAGTTTCGTCACCACCGGCTCGACGCGCGGCGATCAGGTCGCCGTGCTGAAGGGCGTCAGCGAAGGCGACATGATCGTCACCTCGGGCCAGCTCAAGCTGCACAACGGCTCGACGGTGCTGATCGACAATTCGGTCACGCCGACGGCGGATGCAGCGCCGAACGTGCCGCTCGACCGGTAGCGAGCGGCCATGCACTTCACCGACATTTTCATCCGCCGGCCGGTGCTCGCTTCGGTCGTCAGCCTGTTGATTCTGGTGCTCGGCTTGCGGGCCTATGCGGTGCTGCCGATCCTGCAATTCCCGCGCACCCAAAACGCCATCGTCACCGTGACCACGATCTATTACGGCGCCGATCCCGACGTGGTCGCGGGCTTCATCACCACGCCCCTGGAAAACGCCATCGCCCAGGCCAACGGCATCGACTACATGAACTCGGTCAGCCAGAACAGCGTCAGCACGATCACGGTGACGCTGCGGCTCAACTACGAGCCCGACAAGGCGCTCACCGAGATCAACACCAAGGTCGCTTCGGTGCTCAACCAGCTGCCGCCGGGCACGCAGCAGCCGACTTTGACGGTGAAGATCGGCCAGACCATCGACGCCATGTATATCGGCTTCAACAGCGACACCTTGGCGCCGAACCAGATCACCGATTATTTGGCGCGCGTGGTGCAGCCGAAGCTGCAGGCGGTGCCGGGCGTGCAGACTGCGGAGCTGCTCGGCCAGAAAGTCTTTGCGCTGCGCGCCTGGCTCGATCCGCAGAAGCTCGCCGCTTTCGGGCTCACCGCGACCGACGTCAGCCAAGCGCTCACCGCCAACGATTACATATCCGGCATCGGCAATACCAAAGGCCAGATGGTGCAGGTCAACCTGGCTGCCTCGACCAGCCTGCATTCGGCGGCAGAGTTCCGCAATCTGGTGATCAAGCAGACCGGCGGCGCCATCGTGCGGCTCAAAGATGTCGCCAATGTCACGCTCGGCGCCGAGGACTACGAGTCGGAAGTCGGATTCGACGGCAAGCAGGCGGTCTATATCGGCATCCTGGTGGCGCCGGCGGCCAATCTGCTCGACGTCATCGCCGGCATCCACAAGGTCTTCCCCGAAATCCAGGCGCTGCTGCCGCACGGGCTCAACGGCGAGATCATCTACGATTCCACCGAATTCGTGCACAGCGCCATCAACGAGGTGATCCGGAGCCTCGCCGAGGCGCTGGTGATCGTGACCTTGGTGGTGTTCATTTTCCTGGGATCGATCCGCGCCTCGGTCATTCCGACGGTGGCCATCCCACTGTCGCTGATCGGCACGCTCATCATTCTTCTGATCCTGGGCTATTCGATCAACCTGCTGACGCTGTTGGCGCTGGTGCTCGCCATCGGGCTCGTGGTCGACGACGCCATCATCGTCGTGGAGAACGTCAGCCGCCATCTCGAGGAAGGCATGGCGCCGATGGACGCCGCCATCCAGGCGGCGCGCGAGCTCGGCGGCCCGATCATCGCCATGACCGTGGTGCTGGCCGCTGTCTATGTGCCGATCGGCTTCCAGAGCGGGCTCACCGGCGCGCTGTTCGCGGAATTCGCCTTCGCGCTGGTCGGCGCCGTCACCATATCGGGCATCGTGGCACTGACCTTGTCGCCGATGCTGTGCTCGCGGCTGCTCAAGGCTCCCGATCCGGAGCACGGCGGCTGGGAGGGCCGACTGACTTATTTCATCGATCAGCAATTTTACCGGCTACGGGGCTATTACGAACGCCGCCTGCACGGCAGCTTGAATACCTTGCCGGTGACGCTGGCGTTCGCCGCCATCGTGCTCCTCAGCATCTATTTCCTGTTCGCCAGCGCCAAGACCGAGCTGGCGCCGACCGAGGATCAGGGCGTCGTCATCACCCAATCGGTCGCCGCGCCGAACGCCACCTTGCAGCAGCGCCAGATGTATTCGCGCCAAGTCTACAAGATCTTCGCCTCGCATCCGGAGACCGAGCATGTCTTCCAGCTCGACGTGCCCGGCCAGTCGATCGCCGGCATGGTGCTCAAGCCGTGGGACCAGCGTGCGGTGACGACCAATACGCTCCAACCCATCATCCAGCAGGAGGTCGGCAAGGTCGCCGGCGTGCGGATCGCCGCGTTTCAGCCGCCGGCGCTGCCGGGCAGTTTTGGCCTGCCGATCCAGTTCGTCATCGTCACCACGGAGCCGTTCGAACGCCTCAACACCGTGGCGCAGCAATTTCTGCAGCAGTCGCTGGCGAGCGGCATGTTCATCTTCCTCGACTGCGATCTGAAGATCGACAATCCGCAATCCAACGTGATCATCGATCGCGACAAGACGGCGCAGCTCGGCCTGAAGATGAGCGACGTCGGTAGTTCGCTTTCGGCCCTGCTCGGCGGCGGCTTCGTCAACTATTTCAGCATGAGCGGCCGCTCCTACAAGGTGATCCCGCAGGTGCAGCAGCGCTACCGGCTCAATCCGCAGCAATTGCTCGACTATTACATCCGCACCGCCGACGGTTCGCTGGTGCCGCTGTCCACGATCGCCACGGTCTCGACCAAGACGGTGCCGGAATCGCTCAATCACTTTCAGCAGCTCAACAGCGCCCAGATCGTCGGCGTCGCCATGCCTGGGGTGGCGCAGGGCGACGCGCTCAAATTTTTGCAGGATCTCGCGGCGCGCACGCTGCCTGAAGGTTACTCCGTCGATTACGGTGGCTTGAGCCGGCAATACGTCCAGGAGACGTCGGGCTTCATCGCCACGTTCGGCTTCGCGCTGATCATCATCTTTCTCGCGCTCGCCGCCTTGTTCGAAAGCTTCCGCGATCCGGTGATCATTCTCGTTTCGGTGCCGATGTCGATCGCCGGCGCGCTGGTCTTCGTTTCGCTCGGCTTCGGCGGCACGTCGCTGAACATCTACACCGAGGTCGGGCTGGTGACGCTGATGGGCCTGATCTCAAAGCACGGCATTTTGATCGTGCAGTTCGCCAACCACCTGCAGCAGCAGGGCCGCAGCAAGCGCCAGGCGGTCGAGCAAGCCGCCGCCATCCGGCTCCGCCCGATCCTGATGACCACCGCCGCCATGGTGCTCGGCGTCATCCCGCTGGTCACGGCGACCGGCGCCGGCGCGGTGTCGCGTTTCCAGATGGGCGTCGTGATCGCCTCAGGCCTGTCGATCGGTACCTTGTTCACGCTGTTCGTGGTGCCGGCGGTGTATCTGGTGTTCGCGGCGGATCACCATGCGGCCGTTGCCTCTACTTGATGTAGATTGCCGTTTGAATCAAAGCCAAGGCAGCGTAAGCGATGTTGCGACGAAGGAGCGCGGGGCAAGCATCGCCTCGCTGTGCGGCAAATGACGGTCGTGATGTGACGCTTTGGGTCCAAAAACGACCGATTTGCGGTGGCGACCCAGTCCGCATTCGCAAAACGATATTCGAAGGCGACGCTTTGACCCTCGACGTATCCGCCTTCTTTCAAGCCCTGATGCAATGCAGCGATAAAGGGTTTGTTTGGCGAACCGACGGCGAGATAGCCGATTACCGGCATCGCTGGCTGCTGCGCGCGTGCCACAAGCGGCCAAGCGCTGGCTGCTCCTGCAATTCCTGTGATGAATTCGCGTCGCCGCATTGCCTCCCCTGAGGCCAGGACTACGCCGCAAGATCATTACAGCAGGGATTTGCAGCAAGCGGAATGGGTTGAGAAGTCGCACTGCACCGCAGCAAGGCGCGAAGTCAAATGTCCGAGTTGGGTCAGGTCGACCGAGTTGCGGTGTTCGTCCAATGTCCGTTTCTCCCGCCCCAAACCGGTCGCAATAGCGGCTTGCCGGGCATTCGCTAAGTGCCAGCAAGAGACGAACGGCGGTGCGGCAAAAGACAACCCCTTATTCGATGACCTCGTCGGCGCGGAGTAGGATCGAGGTATGGATGTCGAGGCCGAGTGTCTTGGCAGTTTTGAGGTTGAGGACAAACTCGAATTTGGAAGGAAACAGCACCGGTAGATCGGTAGGTTTTACTCCTTTAAGAATCCGGCCGGTGTAAGCACCAGTCTCGCGATACATATCAATGATGTTGGTACCGTAGCTGACGAGGCCGCCGGCAGCGACAAAATTTCTCAGGTAATAGATCGTTGGGATAGCACGGCGCGCCGCTATTTCGACGATTGGACCAGGCTGGGTGCTGAAGAACGCATCGTTATTGATAATAGTCGCATCGACGTGACGTTGAGCGAATGCCGTAAATGCAGGCTCAAAATCGGAATCACTGACGGCGTTGACGATCAGAACATCAAGGCCGACGCTGCGACCTGCAGCTTGCAGAACCTTGATGTCAGCTTCAGTGTTCGGATTGCGCGGGTTAACGAGCACGCCGACGATTGTCGCTTTCGGCAGAAGTTCGCGCACCAGTTCCATTCTTTTCGGCGCAAGGGAGCTATTGAAAAAAGTCACTCCTGTGGTGTTGCCGCCCGGCCGATTGACTGTCGAGACAAGCCTAAGCTTGACCGGGTCTCCTCCATTCGCAAAGACGATCGGAATCGTCTGGGTCGCGGCTTGAGCGGCCTGCGCGGAGTTGGGGCTGCCGGTAGCTACAAGCACGGCGACTTGGCGGCCCACCAGATCGGAAGCCATAGACGGCAGTTGGCCATAATGACCGTTGGCAAATCGGTATTCTACCTTGACGGTCTCACCTTCGATGTAGCCGAACTTGCGTAGACCCTCCCGAAACGCGTTAACCCGGTCGGCAAACTCAGCGAGTGAACCGCTCTCGAGAAAGCCGATCACCGGCATAGCCGATTGCTGTGCCCGCGCCGTGAACGGCCAACCAGCTGCCGCGCTGCCGACAAGCGTAATGAATTCTCGCCGCCTCATAGGCCGCCCCTAGAGTGAGGAACGCACCCTACAGAGTGAGGAACGCACCCTACCATAGAGGAACGCACCCCTACCACGCCGCTGGCAATGCGGGGCGGCGTTGTGCGGCACAACAAATGACCCGGCTGATATGTCGAAATGGACGGGCCAGAGCGTCATTTTGCACGGCGGAAAGCCGCCAGTTTTATTGTCGTCGGACTACGTCGAAGCCGGTCACAGACACCGAATCTCGCGTACCCGAACGGCAGCAGTTGACGGCCGCCGCTAATGGCTCGAAACTCTGATCCATTCTAGGGTTTCGAGGAACGGTCCCGCATCGGTTCGCAAATGACTACTCCACGATGATTAGCGTGGGCGGCATGCTCTGACCGAACCAGACCTCAAATACGAGAATCATTCAGGGAGAAATTGAAATGCGAATAATCTCACTTGGACTTGCCGCGTTGCTGCTCAGTGCGGCATTCGCGAGTGCCCAACCGGGACCTGGGGGCGGACCTGGAGGCGGACCGGGACCTGGAGGCGGACCTGGAGGCGGACCTGGACCTGGCCGCGGCCCTGGAGGTGGCGGCCCTGGAGGCGGCGGCCCTGGGGGCGGCGGTGGCCCTGGGGGCGGAGGCGGACTAGGAGCGGCGGCAATCGGCGGCTTCGTTGGTGGCGTCGTTGGCGGCATGATGGCGGCGCCTTCATCATCCAGCTCAAATGCTGCGTCTTGGTGCGCGGGCCGCTATCGCTCATATGATCCAAACTCGATGACGTATATCGGGAAAGACGGTCAGCGGCATCCCTGTCCCTGATGCGCGCGACGCTGGCGCTTGGGGCTATGCTCGCTTAGTGCCAATTGCTTTAGGCATTACGTCAGGGCGCGCGTGCTCGCCGCATTAACTTCGGCGGCTCGGCGATGCATGGCATGCCGCGGCATGGTGCTGGCGCAAAATCAGCGCCTGCACCTTGTCTCGGCCCTAAAGAACGCGCGCCGTCGAGTCTGAGAGGGATGATGAGGCCCCCCGCGTCTGCATTTTGAAAGCCGCAGCCACGGCGCTGAAACCTCGGGCCGAGTCGATACTCCGACTTTTTCAACTGAATCCTCCGAAAGCGGACTCTCGAGGCTGGGCTGCCGACACGCGACGCTGCCGACACGCGACATGCCGCCGATGTTGAGATCGGCCATGGGCCGAGAAGCCGCGAATTACGTCCAACGGCCAGCGGTCGCGTTTCGATTCCGCGCTGCACGCAGAGCAGAATCCCGCTCGCGCATAGTGCCACATTTTGGGCACTCGGAACGCCACTTTTCCCTTTTAGAAACAAATACTTAAAAATATTGCCGCCAATAGCGGCACAGCAAAGTTCCCGCGCAAAGATCAGGCAAAATTGCTGCGCCGCACAATGACCATATTTGGCCTGTCTTAGCGGCCTTGGCTCAAGACCAACGAGCCACTTCACCCATAACATCAACAACTGAATAGGAAGATCATGGCTCGCAATAGCCTGATGAGACTTGCTGTAATCTCGACTCTTGTTGTTTCTACTATCGCAATACCAACAATCGCATCGGCACAAAGTGGAATTGCTTCAGTTTATTCAGGGGGACCAACGGCGAACGGCGAGCGCGCGCTCGCCTCAGGCCTGACCGCGGCCCACCGCACCTTGCCGTTCGGAACCATGGTACGGGTGACCAATCAAGAAACCGGCCGCTCCGTGGTGGTGCGCATCAACGATCGCGGGCCGTTCGTGCACGGCCGCATCATCGATCTGACGCCGGCGGCGGCCCATGCCATCGGCTGTTCGGGGCTCGCCTCGGTCACCGTGGACGTGGTCGGCCGGAGCTGACGCGCCGCCTGTTCTGATCTGAGGGGGACGATTGCTAGAGCGGGGGGCTGCAATGCCTCCCGCTTTTTGATTTTACGGTGCAGGCCTCGCGGCACCCAGGGAAGCAAAAATTTCGACGAAATACTTCCACGCCGTTAACCTTCTGCGCACCCAGACATTCGACGATCCGTAAGACTTGATTGTTATACCGCCCGCTGGCGCCGCAGCTTTCGCGCGCCAAAGGGCCACTGAAGATCGTCATGGACGACCGCAGAAACGTAAAACGCACCCGCGTCTTGCGCAGCGCCAAGATCATCGTGCCGCGCCGCTCGCCGGTCATTCACTGCACGGTGCAGAACATCACGTCGGGCGGCGCCTGCCTCAAGCTCGCCAACACTTACGGCGTGCCGGACACTTTCGAGCTGACCTTCGAGCACGGCCGCACCCGGCGCGCCTGCCGCGTGGCGTGGCGCACCAGCGACCAGCTCGGCGTCGCCTTCGAGGGCGAAGAGCGGTGCGTTGAAGTCGAAGCGCAATCCAATGAAGCAAGCCCGCCGCTCATTGCCGCGAAAGTGGCAAGCGAGAGCCCGGATTCCGTAAAGGTCGCCGTCGCATCTGCGCAAGCGGCGGAAAACAAAACCGATTGACCGTCCTAAAATTCCTTCACGGCCGCGATCAGGCGCTCGATATCCTCGGGCCGCGACAGGCGGTGATCGCCGTCCTTGACCAAAGTCAGCACGACGTCGTCGCTGGCGAGCCGCGAGGTCAATTCGACGGCGTGCCGCCACGGCACGTCGGGGTCCTCGACGCCTTGCAGGATGCGCACCGGACAGGCGGTCTCGATCAAGCCGCCGAGCAGGAGGTGCTGGCGGCCCTCCTCGATCAATCGCCGCGTCACCAGATAGGGCTCCGGCGAATATTGCGACGGCCGCGCCCAGACGCCCTTGTCCTCGAGCTCGCGCTTGATCTCGGGCGTGAACCGCTTCCACATCAGCTCCTCGGTGAAATCGACCGCCGGCGCGATCAGCACCATGCCGGCGATGGAGCCGGCGCCGCGCCCGCGCCGCTTCAATTCCCGCGCCAGGAGCAGCGCCAGCCAGCCGCCCATCGACGAACCGATCAGGATTTGCGGCCCGGCGCAGCAGGCATCGAACACCGCGAGGCTGTCGGCGAGCCAGCGGCTGATGGTGCCGTCGGTGAAGGCGCCGCCCGACTCGCCATGGCCGGAATAGTCGAACCGCACGCAGGCCCGCCCCACCTCAACCGCCCAATCGGCCAGCGCCACCGCCTTGGTGCCCGTCATGTCGGACTTGTAGCCGCCGAGCCAGAATAGGCCGGGCGCGGTGCCGCCCTGCGCGCGCACGGCAATGGCGCGCCGTTCGGCGCCGTCGCCAATGTGCAGGAATTTCAGGCTGTTATCGTTCATCAAATGTTTTTCCGTCGCCCTGAGGTGCGAGCGAAGCGAGCCTCGAAGGGCGACGGCCCGGGCCGTGCATCCTTCGAGGGCCGCGAAGCTTGTCATCGGGCCGGCCACTTCGGGCCGGACCCGTTGGCGGCCACCTCAGGGTGACGGAATATAGATCATGCGATCGAAGTCACGTGCATTGTCGTTGACTTATGCCTGGAAACTCCCGATTCTCCGCGTTTGCTGCAACCATGTGAGGAGAAAGCACCCATTCGTCGCCCGATCAGAACCGCGCAGCCCGCCGCCAAGGAGGGTCCGCGCATCAACGAGGAGATCCGCGTTCGCGAGGTCCAACTCATCGACAAAGACGGCGCCAACAAGGGCGTCACCGACATCGACGCAGCGATTGCCATGGCCCAGGAGGCCGGCCTCGATCTGGTCGAGATCGCACCGAACTCGGTGCCGCCGGTCGCCAAGATTCTCGATTACGGCAAATACAAATATCAGGCGCAGAAGAAAGCCGCCGAGGCGCGCAAGAAGCAGAAGGTCGTCGAGATCAAGGAGATCAAGCTGCGGCCGATGATCGATCATCACGATTACGACGTGAAGATGCGGTCGATGCAGCGCTTCTTCGAAGAGGGCGACAAGGTCAAGGTCACCTTGCGGTTCCGCGGCCGCGAAATGGCGCACCAGGAGCTCGGCTATAAGCTCCTCGACCGGGTCAAGGTCGACACCGCGAAAATCGCCAAGATCGAGCAGGAACCGCGCTTCGAGGGCCGCCAGGTGGTCATGGTTCTGGCGCCTCGTTAACGCCCCAGCCGATTGCGTTAATCGCCCTGCTCTGCCATAACCGCGCCCTCCCGCCGCCCGGCTAGTCAGGGCTGCCGTGGCGGCGGTGAAGTGCTCAATCAGCACGCGATCTTCATGATCGCCGGCACTCGGGCCGAGCTCGGGTGCGCATTACTCAGGAGAGCCAAATGCCCAAGATCAAGACCAAGTCGGGCGCCAAGAAGCGCTTCAAGGTGACGGGGTCCGGAAAGGTCCTCTATCAGCAGTCGCGCAAGCGCCACGGCATGATCAAGCGCACCAAGAAGCAGATCCGCCAGTTGCGCGGCACCAACGTGCTGTTCAAGACCGACGGCGACAGAATCAAAAAGTACTTTTTGCCGAACGCCTGACGTTCGCCTGCTTTCTGCAGCGTACCGTTGCAGCGTTCCGCGCCTTTCAAAGGAGACCGACCATGGCACGCGTCAAACGCGGCGTCACATCCCATGCCAAGCACAAGAAGGTGCTCAAGGCCGCCAAGGGCTATTACGGCCGGCGCAAGAACACCATCCGCATCGCCAAGCAGGCGGTGGAGAAGGCGAACCAATATGCCTTCCGCGACCGCAAGCGGCGCAAGCGCACGTTCCGCGCGCTGTGGATCCAGCGCCTCAACGCCGCGGTGCGCCCGTTCGGGCTCAACTACAGCCGCTTCATCGCCGGCTTGAGCAAGGCCGGCATCACCGTCGACCGCAAGGTGCTCTCCGACCTCGCCATCACCGAGCCGGCGGCGTTCGAGGCGATCGTCGGCCAGGCCAAGTCGGCGCTCGCTTAACGGAGGACGGATGACGGACGACTGACGACAGATGACGATCCCGGACTCTTCGTCGTCTGTCCTCTGTAGTCTGTCGTCCGACAACCATGATCGACCGAGCCTACGTTCAACGCATGGCGCGTTACAATCGCTGGCAGAACGAGAACCTCTACGGCGTCGCCGACCGGCTGCCGGCCGAGGAGCGGCAACGCGAGCGCGGCGCCTGGTTCGGCTCGATCCACAAGACGCTGAGCCATCTGTTGTGGGCCGACCACGTCTGGATGAGCCGCTTCACCGATTTGCCGCGGCCGCAGGCCGGTATCCCGGAATCGGTATCGCTCTATCCGGACTGGGACAATCTGAAGTCCGAGCGCAAAAGCTTCGATCAGACCATGATCGATTGGGCCGACAAGGTGGACGATGCCTGGCTTGGCGCCGAGCAAACCTTCTATTCGGCCGCGACCAAGCGGGAATGGACGCGGCCGCGCTGGATGCTGGTCGCCCACATGTTCAATCACCAGACCCATCACCGCGGCCAGGTTCATTGCATGCTCACCCAGGCCGGCGGCCGTCCATCGGATACCGACCTTACGGTGATGCCGGAGTAATTGCTATGGCGGAACCTGCAAAGTCGTTCGACGAAGCGCTACAGATCCTTCAGATCGAAATCGCGCAGGTCAAAGCCGACCCGCTGGCTTTCAATATTTCTACCAGCAGCAATACGGCGACGATCCAGGGATACATCTCGAGCTTTCAGTCTCCTGCGGAGTATGAAAATGCTCGCGTAAAGCTACTCGGCAAGAGCGGTGTTATTACTGCCGGCTTCGCCGATCTGAGACAGTCACCAGCCGAAATTCGGCCGGCGATTGGGAACCAACGTAAAGCATTAGTTGCTGCTATCGAGGGGCCTATTGCCGATACTGAGAAAAGGCTCCAAGAGGCGGCGCTTCAAGCCAAGCTGAACACCGAAAGCGTCGACGTCACCTTGCCGGTGCGCGAGGCGCCGGCCGAAATCGGCAGAGTCCATCCGATCACGCAAGCGACCGACGAAATGACCGCGATTTTCGCCGACATGGGCTTTGCCGTCGCCGAAGGGCCGGACATCGAGACCAACGACTACAATTTCACCAAGCTGAATTTCCCGGAAGACCATCCGGCGCGCGACATGCACGACACGTTCTTCTTCAATCCGAAGCCGGACGGCACGCAGCTATTGCTGCGCACCCACACCTCGCCGGTGCAGGTGCGCACCATGCTCAGCCAAAAGCCGCCGATCCGCGTCATCATTCCCGGCCGCACCTATCGTCGCGACAGCGACCAGACCCACACGCCGATGTTCCACCAGGTCGAGGGCCTGGTCATCGACAAGGGCTCGCATCTCGGCCACCTGAAATGGATCCTGGAAGAATTCTTCAAGGCGTTCTTCGAGGTCGACCGCGTCGGCATGCGGTTTCGGCCGTCATTCTTCCCGTTCACCGAGCCGTCGCTCGAAGTCGACATCCAGTGCCGCCGCGACAAGGGCGAAGTCCGCTTCGGCGAAGGCGAGGATTGGATGGAGATCCTCGGCTGCGGCATGGTGCATCCGAACGTTCTGAAAAACTGCGGGCTCGATTCCGACGAATACCAAGGCTTTGCCTGGGGCATGGGGATCGACCGCCTCGCCATGCTCAAATACGGCATGCCGGACCTGCGTGCCTTCTTCGAAGCCGACATGCGCTGGCAATCGCACTACGGCTTCCGCCCGCTCGATTTCCCGACGCTGGCGGGAGGATTGAGCTCGTGAGCGCGCCACACCCCTCGTCATCGCCGGGCTTGACCCGGGCATCCATGCGGACTCACAGCGCTCCACGGCGCTGCATGGATGCCCGGGTCAAGCCCGGGCATGACGACCGAGTAGGCGGAGATGGCGGAGTCCTTCTGCCATGATGAAATTCACCCTCGCCTGGCTCAAGGAGCATCTCGACACCGACCGCGCGCTCGGCGAGATCGCCGACAAGCTGACCATGATCGGGCTCGAGGTCGAGCGTGTCGAGGATATGGGCCAACAGCTTGCGCCGTTCACCATCGCGCGCGTCGTCGAAGCCAAGCCGCATCCGAACGCCGACCGGCTGCGCGTCTGCATGGTCGATACCGGCACCGGCGATCCGGTGCAGGTGGTGTGTGGCGCGCCGAATGCGCGCACCGGCATGAAGGGCGTGTTCGTGCCGCCGGGCGCCTACATCCCCGGCAAGCACATGACGCTGCAGGTCGGCACCATCCGCGGCGTCGAGAGCCGCGGCATGCTGGTGTCGGAATTTGAGCTGAAAATCTCCGACGACCACGAGGGCATCATCGCGCTGCCCGACGACGCGCCGGTCGGCGAAAGTTACGCCAAATATGCCGGGCTCGACGATCCGGTGATCGAGATCAATCTGACGCCGAACCGGCCGGACTGCGCCGGCGTGCACGGCATCGCCCGCGACCTGGCCGCCGCCGACATGGGCAAGTTCAAAGACGCCGCGATCAAGCCGGTCAAGGGCGAGTTCCCCTGCCCGGTCGCGGTCAAGATCGAAGCGCCCGAGCTGTGCCCCGCTTTCGCGCTGCGCCTGGTGCGCGGCGTCAAGAACGGGCCGTCGCCGGCGTGGCTGCAGAAGCGGCTGACCGCGATCGGCCTGCGCCCGATCAATGCGCTGGTCGATATCACCAACTTCATCACCTACGACCGCGGCCGGCCGCTGCACGTGTTCGACGCCGCGAAGGTGCGCGGCAATCTCACGGTACGCCGTGCACGGGTCGATGAAACGCTGCTCGCCCTCGATGGCAACACCTACACGCTCGACGCCAGCGTCTGCGTCATTGCCGACGCGGACGGCGTGGAATCGCTGTCCGGCATCATGGGCGGCGAAACAACCGGCTGCTCGGAAACGACCACCGACGTGCTGATCGAATCGGCGCTGTGGAACGAGCTCAACATCGCCCAGACCGGCCGCAAGCTCGGCATCAATTCCGACGCCCGCTACCGCTTCGAGCGCGGCGTCGATCCGGCCTTCATGCTGCCGGGCCTGGAAATGGCAACGCGCATGGTGCTGGATTTGTGCGGTGGCACGCCGTCGGAAGTGGTCGTCGCCGGCAGCGCCGAGCCGCCGGAGCGCGTCATCGATTTTCCGGTGTCGGAGATCAAGCGCCTGGGCGGCCTCACCGTGCCGCAGCCGGAAATGCGCCGCGTGCTCGAGCGGCTGGGCTTCTTCGTCGCCGGCCAGGGCGAGCGGGTCAAGATCGCGGTGCCGTCGTGGCGGCCCGACGTCGAGGGCAAGGCCGACATCGTCGAAGAGGTGGTGCGTATTCTCGGCGTTGACCGGGTGCCGTCGACGCCGTTCGATCGCGGCGAAGCGCCGCGCAAGCCGGTGCTGACAGCGATCCAATTGCGCGTCCGTAAAGCCAAGCGCGCGCTCGCCGCGCGCAATCTGGTCGAAGCGGTGACCTGGTCGTTCATCTCCAAGGCCCACGCCGAGCTTTTTAGCGGCGGCAAGCCGGAATTGGCGCTGGCCAATCCGATCGCCGCCGATCTTTCCGACATGCGGCCGAGCCTCATTCCCGGTCTGGTCGCGGCAGCGCAAAAGAATGCCGACCGCGGCTTTCCCAATGCCGCGCTGTTCGAAGTCGGCCAAATATTTCGCGGCGACGCGCCGGCCGACCAGTTCACCGCCGCAACCGGCGTGCGCCGCGCGCTGGCAAAACCGTCCGGCATCGGCCGGCATTGGAGCAAGCGCGACGGCGAGGTCGACGCCTTCGACGCCAAGGCCGATGCGCTCGCGGTGCTGATAGCGGCCGGCGCGCCGGCGCCGGCGTTGCAGATCGTGCCCGGCGGTCCGCCGTGGTTTCATCCTGGACGCTCCGGCACCATCCAGATCGGCCCGCAAAATGTTCTGGGCCATTTTGGCGAGCTGCATCCGAGCGCGCTGGAAAAACTCGACGCCGAGGGCCCGCTGGTCGCCTTCGAAGTCGTTTTGGAGCGCATCCCCGAGCCGAAGGCGAAAGCGACCCGCGCCAAGCCGGCGCTGGAGCTGTCGCCGTTGCAGCCGGTGGAGCGCGATTTCGCCTTCGTGGTCGAGCGCAACGTCAAAGCCGCCGACATCGTGCGCGCGGCGCAGTCGGCCGAGCGCAAGCTGATCGCGGGCGTCACCGTGTTCGACGTCTACGAAGGCAAGGGCATCGAGCCCGGCAAGAAGTCGATCGCCATTGCCGTCACCATCCAGCCGCGCGACAAGACAATGACCGACGCCGAGATCGAGGCGCTGGCGGCCAAAATCGTCGCCGAAGTCGGCAAGCGCACCGGCGGCGTGCTGCGGGCTTGAATCGCAACCGTCGTAGTGATTCTCGCGAAGGACTACTGCAACTGCGCTTTACGGCACGGACGCGTCTTAATCGATGACCTCGTCGGCGGAAGCTTGCAGCGCCAGCGGCACGGTAAGACCGAGCATTTTTGCCGTTTTGAGATTAATGACCAAGTTGAATTTGGTTGGGAACTGAACGGGAATTTCACTTGGCTTCTCTCCCTTGAGAATCTTGTCCACGAATGTCGCCGCGCGCTCAAAATTGTCGTTTACCTCGTTGCCGTAGGACAGTAAGCCGCCGGCCACTGCAAAGGAACGAACCGGATAAATGCCCGGAAGACGAAATCGCGCCATCATCTCTGCCAATTCGGCGGTATGTCCGCTCGAAAACGCGCTCGGCATCGGAATGATTCCTGTATTCGGTTCGTGCGCTTGCGCGGCAAGAAAGGCCTCCAACGTCGCCATATCGGAAACGCGTCCCGGAATAAGTGAAACGCCGAGGTTGACGGCACTCGATCTGAGGACGTTCAGATACAGATCGGCGTAAGGAGCTGAGACAGGGTTGAAGGGTACGGCAACTCGCGCGAGCTGCGGCGCGACTTGTCTGAGAAGCTCAATCCACTTCCCGGCCATTGAGGGTTCCAAGTTAACAAGACCCGTGGCGTTCCCGGACGGATGCGACAAGCTCGCCACAAAACCTTGGCCGACCGGATCGACGAGATTCACGAACACGACCGGGATGGTCCGGGTCTGCTTGAGCAAAACGGCAGTTGTCGGAGAGCCTGGCGACAGGATCAAGTCGGGTTGTGACGCAACAATCTCCTGCGCGGCTTGCTGCATGAGAGCCGCATCGCTTCCCACCCATCGGTAGTCGAATTTAATATTTTGCCCTTCGATCCAACCTAGCTTTCGCAGCGAACCGCGAAATGTGGCCAACCAACCTTGAATTTCCTGTTCGTCTTCCTTGTAACCCATCAGCACTCCGACACGGTGCTGACCAGGCGATTGGGCACGGGCGCCGAGCGGCCACGACACAGCCACACCGCCAAGAAGCGAAATAAAATCGCGGCGCCTCATAGACCGTCCCCCCGTGCCAATAGGATTTCCGGGCGAAGTGAGTCTAGCACATCTGTAATCGAATGCTTGTGCCGTGCGTTACACAGCCCTGGGCTTTCCTCCGGAATGACTCGAAAGGAGGCGGAAGCTTGCTCCTGCGTAAACGTCACCGCTTGGCCGCGCGCGGTTTTCGCGCCGTTCGCACTGGCTTTTTCTTTTCTACCAACCGATCCACTACTCGCTTCTCGATTAATGGGAAACCCGCGGCGATTTGAGCACGGGCGTGCGTCACGATACGCTCGGTTCCAATATCCTCCACCTTTTCGCCCCAACGCGTTTTCTGAAAGCGAGCCATGATTTTATTTACCGCTCCGGGCGCATAATGCTCGGCGTGCCGCCGAATGACGACCGCTCGCGCGGCGGCGCGTTGCGTGTGCGTTTGGCTTTGGGCACGGCCTCGGCTGCCGGCGCCGGCGTCTTGAGCACGCCCATCCGCCGCAGCACCGCCTCGGCGGCGCGCTCGCCGGATTCCCAGGCGCCGCCGACGGTGCCCCACAAGGTCTCGTGGGCGGCTTCGCCGGCAAACCAGATGGCGTCGTTGACCGGCTCCATCACGATTCGGCGCGCCAATTGCCCGCCCGGCACCGCGGCCGAGGCGGCGCCGAGCGCGAAGGGGTCGGCGTTCCAGCGCGTGGCGTGGCTGCGGCCGATCGCCTTCTTGATCTCGGCGCCGTAAAGCCCGGCCAGCCATTGCGTTGCGAAGTCGATCATGGCGGCTTCGCCGTGCGCAGAGAGATCGCGGCCGAAGGCGCCGCCGACGTCGATCAGGCAGAGCGGCGTGCCCGACACATTGGCGAGCAACGCCGCGGTGTGGCTGTCGGCGGATTTCTCGAACACCAGGTCGTCGCTGTCGAGGCCGAGCGGGTTGCCGACAAGCTCGAGCGCGATGTGGTCGTAGCTGCCGAGCGACAGCCGGCCGAAGGCGTCGATGCTGCGGTGCGGCAGGTCGGGCGAAAATTGGATGCGGCCCGAGGCGATGACGTTGGTCGAGACGGTGACGATTGCCGCGCGCGCGGTCAGCGTGCCCTTGGCGGTTTCGACCAGGAGGGCGCGCCGGCTGTCGATCGATTTCACCGGCGTCGACAATTGCACCGTGACGCCTTCGGCCAACACCGCGAGCAGCGCGCCGAAACCCTGGCGGCAGAAATTTGCCGTGGTGCGCTCGGCGGCGCGCGAAAAATCCAGCGCCGAGAACTGCGCCAAATCCTTGCCGTAGCCGAACGGGCCGAGCATGAATTCGATTGTCGCGCGCCAGTCGGCGAGATCGTTCGGCACCACCTGCTCGCACGGCACGTCGGCCTTGCGCGCGGCGTCGTTGATGGCGCGCGTCGTGCGCACCTCGGCGGCGAGGAAATCCTCGAGTTCGCCTTCGCGCGCATAGCGCCGGCCGATGCGGATTTTCTGGCTGGGCGGCGCCGGATAGACCTCGACGCCGCGGCGCGGCGTCAGCTTGGTCAGCGGGTTGAGGTCGGGCGCGTAAATCCAATGCGCGCCGCGGTCGAAAGCCACGCCGAACGTCTTGGTATCGGTGATGCAGCGGCCACCGATGTGGTCCGACGCTTCGACCAGCACATAGCGCCGCCCGGCGGCAGCGATGCGGCGCGCCGCGGCAATGCCGGCGGCGCCGGCGCCGACGATGATGACGTCGGCCGCGGCCGACGCCGGCTGAGGCGTGGCCGCGACGGCCGGACGCGCCGCAACGGCGGCGGCGGCGGAACCGGCCAGGAAGGAGCGACGGCTGATTGTGGCGAGAGCCTTGCGCGGCATGGTTTCCGGATGCTTGCGGCGGTGCCGCAGATTGCCCGAACCACGGCATTTGCGCAAACGCTACGCTTAAGTTTCGGTCAACGGCGCCGATCGCCTGTGAACCAAAACGCAACGGACTTTCCATAAAATGCGACCAAACAAAGACGCGGCCAAACCGCGCGATGATGGCGGCATGATACGCGACATGAACGCGAGACTTGTGACGCGAGACTTGTGACGCGAGACTTGGCCGGGAGGGGCCCATGGGCAGAGTGCGCGGTGGCGTCGGGCAGCTGATCGCCCGCTACTTGCAGAAGCCGGTGCGCGGCTACGAGCCGTTCACGCCGAGCGATCCGGAAGCGTTGCGGCAATCGCTCATGCCCGGCGACGTGCTCCTGGTTGAGGGCAACAACCACATTTCCGGCGTCATCAAATATCTCACGCAATCGACCTGGTCGCATTCGGCGCTCTATGTCGGGCCGATCGAAGGGCGCTGCACCGCGGACGGCGAGCCGCACGTCTTGATCGAGGCCAATGTCGGCGAAGGCGTCGTCTCGGCGCCGCTGTCGAAATATTTCCGCTTCCACACCCGTATCTGCCGGCCGGTCGGCTTGACCGCGGACGACTGCGTCACGGTCTGCGCCTACGCCATCGCTCGCGTCGGCTTCGCCTATGACGTGAAGAACATCATCGACCTGTTGCGCTATCTGTTCCCGCTGCCGGTGCCGCAGCGCTGGCGCCGCCGCATGATCGCGCTCGGCTCCGGCGATCCGTCGCGGCTGATCTGCTCGGCGCTGATCGCCGACGCTTTCACCGCGGTGCGCTATCCGATCCTGCCCAAGATCACGCTGGCGCGCAGCCTGCAGGCGCTGGAGCAGATTTTGGAGATCCGCCACTCCTCGCTGTACTGCCCGCGCGACTTCGACATTTCGCCATATTTCAACGTGGTCAAGCCGACGATCCGGCGCGGCTTCAATTACAAGGCGCTGCACTGGGCCGATTTGCCGCGCGAGTCCGACGACGACGCATCGCTGGCGCCGCAGTCCGCGGACGAGGATGTGAGCGTCGTCGCGGCCTGATCATCGTCATTCCGGGCGCGCCAACGGGTCCGGCCCGAAGTGGCCGGCCCGATGACAGGCTCGGCGCGAACCCGGAATCCATATCCACAGCCCTTAGATAAATGCTAGTCCTTTGCCCGCTTCCGTGCGCGCAGGCGGTTATGGATTTCCGGCTCTCGCTCCGCTCGGCCGGAATAACGAGGGGCAGAAATGCTCGACGACGCCAGCAAAGCCCTCACCCAACTGTTCGCGCCGCCACTGCGCGCGGTGTTGTGGAAATCGGTGGCGCTGGCGCTGGCGCTGATCGTCGTCGTCGGCATCGTGCTCGACCGGCTGATCATCTGGCTCCTGGGCACCGGCAGCGCCTCGGTCGAGACCTCGCTCGGGCCGAACGCGCACTGGCCGGCCAGTGTGCTGGCCTGGCTGCTCTCGGTCGCGGCGAGCCTCGGCATCATCGTCGGCAGCATTTTCCTGATGCCGGCGGTGACCGCCTTCGTGGCGAGCTTCTTCGCCGACCAGATCGCCGACGAAGTCGAGCGCGAGCATTATCCCGCCGATCCGCCCGGCCGGGCGCTGCCGTTGTGGCGGGCGGTCATCGAGGGCGGCAAGACGGCGCTGCTCGCGGTCCTGGTCTATCTGATCGCCACGCCCTTCCTGCTGTTCGCCGGCTTCGGCGCGGTGATCTTCTTTCTCGCCACCGCGTGGCTGCTCTCCCGCGAATATTTCGACCTCGCCGCCATGCGCTTCCGGCCGCCGGACGAAGCCAAGGCGCTGCGCCAGCGCAACGCGGCGAAAATTTTCATCGCCGGCCTGTTCATCGCCGCCTTCGTCTCGATCCCGGTGGTCAACTTGGCGACGCCGCTGTTCGCCATGGCGCTGATGGTGCATGTGCACAAGCGGCTGGGTGGGCCGCCGAAGCCGGTCGCACATTGAATTCGTCGTGCCCGGCCTCGTGCGGGTCGAGCCCGCCCATGACGGCGGTCAGTGCCACACCTCATCAGCCAACTCGATCACCATGCGCAGCTTGGCCCATTGCTCGTCCTCGGCGAGCACGTTGCCCTCTTCGGTGGAGGCGAAGCCGCATTGCGGCGACAGGCACAGTTGCTCGAGCGGCGCGAACTTGGTCGCTTCCTCGATGCGGCGTTTAACGTCGTCCTTCTTTTCCAGCTTTCCGGATTTGGTGGTGATCAGCCCGAGCACGACGATCTTGTTGCCCTTGGGCAAAAAGCGCAGCGGCTCGAAACCGCCGGCGCGCGCGGTGTCGTATTCGAGGAAATAGCCGTCGTAGTTCAATTGGCCGAGCAGAATTTCGGCGACCGGCTCGTAGCCGCCTTCGGAAATCCAGGTCGAGCGGAAATTGCCGCGGCAGATATGGGTGGTGATCGTCATGTCGGCCGGCTTGCCTTGCAGCGAGCCGTTGATGACGCGGGCATAGTCTTGCGCCAGCCGGTCGGCGTTGAGCCCGCGGTCGCGCGCCTTCTTCAATTCGGCCTGCGAGCACAGATAGGCCCAGGCGGTGTCGTCGATCTGCAGATAGCGGCAGCCGGCGTCGTAGAAGCCGCGGATCGCCTGGCGGTAGGTCTTGGCGAGATCGTCGAAGATGGCGTCGCGGTCGGCATATTCCTTGGTGGCGATCGCGTTCGGCTCCAGGCGGAAATGCATCGTCGCAGCGGACGGAATGCACATTTTCGGCGCGATACGGGTGTGGGCTTTGAGAAACTTGAAATGCTCCAGCATCGGATGGCTGTTGGAGAAGCCGAGCTTGCCGGTGATGCGCGGGCTCAAATGCTTGGTCTGCACGCCCTGAAACTGGATGCCGTGATCGATTTCGTGGATCTCGACACCGTCGAGCATGCCGTAAAAATCGAAATGCCACCACGAGCGGCGGAATTCGCCGTCGGTCGCGCATTTGAGCCCGATGTCTTCCTGCTTCCTGATGATCTTCTCGATCTCGCGGTCCTCGACCTCCTTGAGTTGCGCCGCGGTGATCGCGCCCTTCTCGCGCTTGGCGCGGGCCTCCTTCAGCGGCGCGGTGCGCAAAATCGAGCCGACCACGTCGGCGCGGAACGGCGGCTTGCTTCGGGGCATCGGGCGATCCTCCTAAAAAATTCGTTGCCGGGACTGAAAGCGGGGAGCGGGCGTTTCGTCAACTGGAAATCCATGGCGGACATGCCCTTATGGGCTGCGTCCCAACGCCTCTTCTTCTTATATCAAAAATGAGATATATGGAGTAATGCCGTGGCGGGTTGAAATTCTAAACGAAACGGTCGCTGCAGAGATCGCGGCGCTTCCGCCGGATATGCAAGCACGGTTCCTGCGGCTTGTAGATCGCATCAAAGCGGCGGGACTGCAGAGCCTTAGCGAACCGCATGTGAAGCACCTGGAAGGAAAGCTATGGGAACTACGCCTGACGGGCCGTGACGGAATAGCGCGCGCTCTCTACGTCACTGCAATCGGACAAAGGGTCGTAGTCGTGCGGGCGTTTGTGAAGAAAACACAAAAGACCCCGCGTGCCGAAATTGAACTCGCACTACGGCGTGCAAAGGAGATCAAATGACTATTCCATTCGAGAAGCTTAAGGCTCGTCTGCTCGCCAATCCGAAAGTCAAGGCCGAGTATGACGCACTCGCTCCGGAATTCGAAATCTCCACCGAGCTTGTCAAGGCTCGGTTGCGAGCCGGATTATCGCAGGCAGAACTTGCCCAGCGCATGGGCACCAGCCAGTCCACCATTGCTCGCCTGGAAAGCGGACAAACGCTGCCAAGCACAAAAACGCTTTTGCGCTTCGCCAAGGCAACCGGCAGCAGATTTCACGTGCGCCTTTTGGCGGCTTGACGGACAGGCATTAAGCTGCCGGAGCGCAGCCCGCCTCACACCTCGATCGTCACCTTGCCGTCCACCACCATCGCCGGATAGGTCTTGACCGGCACCATGCAGGGCGGCGAGACCACTTCGCCGGTGCGGATATTGAACTGGCCGTTGTGGAAGTTGCACTCGACCACGTCGTCCTCGATATAGCCTTCCGACAGCGAGCCCGGGCCGTGGGTGCACAGGTCGTCGGTGACGTAGAACTGGCCGCCGACGTTGAACACCGCCAGCGCCAGATCATCGACCTCGACCTTGAGCGCCGTGCCGGGCGCCACCGCGTCGGTGCTGCAGAGCTCGATACGCTTTCCGCCGGACATGAACGCTGGCCTCGCTTGAAGATTTTGCCGTCAACCCGCGCTTTATAGCCGACGCCGCGCATAATGAAATATCCTGTAGCCTGCGCTATATCTAGGGACGGCGGCCAAGGAGAGCGAAGCATGCAAAGCGAATCGGCCCGGATGAGCTCGGCGGCGGAGGCCAAATTCCGCATCGATCGGCCGAATTCGCAGCCGCGCGCGGTGAAGGTGATCGCGCTCGACGCGCCGAGCGAGCGCATCGTCAAGGAGTTGGCGCAAGCGCCGTGGCAGCGCGCCAGCTTCCTCACCGCTTCCGCCTTCTCCGGCGCGCCGCGCCGCGGCGAGCCGTTCTCGATGGGCGGCTGGCTCAACGATCTCGCCGGCCGCACCAAGGATCTGGTCGACGAGGTCAACAGCGCGGACCTGGTGGTCATGGTGGCGACCGCCGGCGAGAACGCGGCCGCCGCGGCCATCATCGGCGAGGCCTGCGGCGTCAAGCACGTGATGACCACGGCGCTCATTCTCGGCGGCGCGTCGTCGAGCGACGAGACGATCTCGAAAATGCTCGCGCAATTGCGGCCGCATGTCATGATGCTGGTGATTTCCAGCGCCGACGAATACATCAAGGACATGCTCACGGCGCTACGCGCCTGATCTTTTACCTCTCCCCGCGTGCGGGGAGAGGTCGAGGGAGCGAAGCGACCGAGGGTGAGGGGGCCTCTCCGCGATTCTGAGCTTAGTAAGATGTCTGCATCGTCTCAGTTAAATTCTTCGCTTCTCAGCCCGGCGGAGAGGCCCCCTCACCCCTCCCTCTCCGCGCACGCGGGGAGAGGGAGCCGTAGTCCGAGTTGATGGAATTAAGATGAAGTTTTCCGGAGAGCTGACCGTCAAGGCGCCGCGCGCGCAGGTTTACAAGGCAGTGCGCGACGCGCGGTTTTTTGCCTCTTGCGTCGAGGGCGTGCGCGATCTGCAGGAGACCGCGCCCGATACCTATGCCGCGGCGTTCGAGACCAAAGTCGCCTATATGAAATTCAGCTTCAAGGTGACGGTGCAGGTGGTGCGCGCGGAAGAACCGCGGCTGATCGAGGCCAAGGTCGAAGGCACGCCGCTCGGCATCGTCGGCCGGCTGACAGCGACGTCGCTGACCGCGCTCAGCGAAGCCGGCGACGACACCAAGATCGTCTACGACGTCGATGCCGCGCTCACCGGCAAGCTCGGCAGCCTCGGCCAGCCGGTGCTGCGCTCGAAGGCGAAGGAGATGGAACGGCAATTCGCCGCAAAGCTCGCCGCCGCTTTTGCAACCCAGACGACGCCGTGACCGCCGAACCGATTCACATCGACACCGACGTGCTGGTGATCGGCTCCGGCGCCGCGGGCATGTATGCGGCGATCGAGGCGGCGCGCGGCGGCGCGCAGGTGCTGCTCGCCGATCGCAGCCTGATCGGCCGCGGCGGCGCCACCGTGATGGCGCAGATGACGGTGGCCTGCGCGCTCGGCGAGGAAGTGCCCGATTCCTGGCAGGATCATTACGCCGACACCATCGCCGCCGGCCGCGGCCTGTGCGACGAGGCGCTGGCGCAGCTTTTATGCGAGGACGCGCCGGACTGCATCCGCGAGCTCGACCGCTGGGGCGTCGGCTGGGCGCGCAAGGACGGTCACATCACCGCGACCACGGCGCCGGGCCACGACCGGCCGCGCTGCGTCTATGTGGATTTCATCAACACCGGGCCGGCGGTATCGAAGACGCTGCGCACCGCGATGGCGCGCAATCCGGCGATCCGCAAAGCCGGCGATCTGTGCATCGTCGATCTCGTCACCCGCGACGGCGAGGTCAGCGGCGCCGTCGCCTATCATCTCGGCTCTGGCGCGCCGGTCGTGATTGCCGCCAAGGCCACCGTGTTGGCGACCGGCGGGTTGACGCGGCTCTATCGGCGCAACAGCGCCTCGACCAATATGGGCGGCGACGGCTATGCGCTGGCGCTGCGCGCCGGCGCCACGCTGATCGACATGGAATTCGTGCAGTTCTTCCCGATCGGCCACCTGGCGCCGCGACTGGTCGGCATGGACCCGATCATGTGGGATCCGTTCCGCTACAAGCTCGGCGGGCGCCTCCTCAACGGCCGCATGGAGGAATTCACCTCGCGCTACGGCTCCGACGAAGACGGCAAATACGTGCTCACCCGCGATCTCGCGACCTACGCCATCTTCAAGGAGGTCGAGGCCGGACGCGGCTCGCCGCACGGCGGCGCCTATCTGTCGTTCGAGCATTGCTCGGCTGAGGCGCTGCGCGCGGCGTTCGGCCCGGTGATCGATCGCCTCGCCGCGAACAACATCGATCTCACCCGCATGCCGGTCGAAGTGGCGCCGATCGCCCATTATCACATGGGCGGCGTGCACGCCGACGCCACCATGGCGACGGACGTGCCGGGCTTGTACGCCGCCGGCGAAGTGGTCGGCGGCGCCAACGGCGCCAATCGGCTTTCCGGCAACGCCATCACCGAGGCCTTGGTGTTCGGCCGCCGCGCCGGGAAGAGCGCCGCCGCGCGCGCCAACCGCGCGACGCAGCCGACGCTGCGCGCGCAGGACACCGCCGCCGTGCTCGATCTGATCCGCGCCGACAGAACGAAGCAGCCGCACGGAAATTCAGCCGAGATGGTCGCGCAGCTGCAGGCGACCATGGCGGACGGCGTCGGGCCGATCCGCACCGGCGCGAAGCTCGGCAAGGCGCTCGCCGATATAATTTCGCTGGCCAAGCAGCTCGGCGAGGAACCTTCGGGCCACGCCGCCGCCTTCGACCTGCAACGCCTCGAATGGTTCGACCTGCGCAACATGCTCACGGTCGCCCACGCCGTCACAGCCGCCGCGCTCAAGCGCAGCGAAAGCCGCGGCGCGCATCAGCGCGAGGATTTCGCCAAAACTCAGCAGCAATGGCAGCTGCATCAGCGGGTGCAGCTGCGCGGCGGCGAACTGCAAATCTCCGGCGCGCCGGCCGTGGCGGAAGCGCTCGTGTCATGAGCCAAGACACCAGGCCTGACGCCAAGCAGATCGCGACCCTGAAAATCTGGCGCGGCAGCGCGCGCGACGCCGGACAATGGCAAAACTACGAAGTTCCCTTCGAGCCCGGCCAATCGGTCCTCGACGGCCTGCGCTGGCTGCGCATCAACAAGGACCCGTCGCTGGCGATGCGCTTCTCCTGCATCAACGCCAATGCCTGCAAGGAATGCATGATCCAGCTCGACGGCGACACCGTCTATGCCTGCACCGCGCGCCTGGAGCCGCGGCAGATGACGCTCACGCCGCTGCCGAACAAGAAGCTCATTCGCGATCTGGTTACCGAAATCGCGCCGCCGAGCGAGCGGTTTGGTAAATGAGGCGAGGCTGAACGCTCGTTACCGCCAGCGGCGCCGGTAAGTCCTGTGGCGAAATTGCGATCAAGCGCCCGGCGCATTTGACAAAAATTGCCGCAATCATTGCGTAGCTCTGCGGCACGGGCGCGATCGATGGGGACGCGCCTTTATCGCTTCTCTGTTCCGACGTTGCGTTGCGTTGTTGCCGAGAAGCGAACTGCAGTGTGGACGGGGGATGAATTTCGCGTTGCGTTACACGTCGGGGGACGTTCAAACACTTGGCTCACGGAGCGACCGCCCACAACGGCTGATGGGCAGCGCGGCCATGGCCTGTGTCGCGTTCGCATGCAGCTGGACGCTTGCCGTCAATCTCGCCGGCCCGCGCGCCGGTGCGATCGATGTTTCCGGGACCGTCTTCGACGAAGTCGAGCGTGCGGCCCCGCGTGGCGACCGGCTCGCCGTCGCTCTGCCAAGCCCGCAAGAAATTTTGCGGAAGATTTCGCAAACCGAAGCGCTGTTGTTCGATCCGCACTTGGCCATGGGCCCGTCGTCGCAATCGTTCGCCGCCAGCACGCCCGTTCAACCGCGCGGCTGGTCGGCCGCGCCGGCGCCGGCGCCCACGATCGAGACCGCACGCAACAATGAATCGGCACCACCGCCGCACGACCGGGTAGCGCAAAGCGCCGTGCCGCTGCCGCTGCCCGCACCGCAAACCCGAACCGCGGCGCTGCGCGAGGGCGCGCATCGCGTCGTTGCCACCGCGGTCGCCGACACCCGCTCGATCTGGGAGAAGCTTTTCGGCAAGCCCGCGTCGGCGATGACGCTGGCCTACGCGAGTTCCGAGACCGGCAGCCTAGGCAGCGGACACAGCCTCGCCTCGGGTCTCTATGACCGCTCCACCGCGGTCTACGACATCACCGCGCACAAGGTTTACCTGCCGGACGGCACCGCGCTCGAAGCGCATTCCGGCCTCGGCCCGCTGCTCGACGATCCGCGCCACGCCGATGTCAAGATGCGCGGCGTCACGCCGCCCGCCGTCTACGATCTGCAACCGCGCGAAGCCCTGTTCCACGGCGTCGAAGCCTTGCGGCTGATCCCCGAGGACGAGGACAAGGCGCTCGGCCGCGACGGCCTGCTCGCGCACAGCTACATGCTCGGCCCGAACGGCGATTCCAACGGCTGCGTGTCGTTTAAGGATTACGACGCGTTCCTGCGCGCCTATAAGAATCACGAAATCACGCGGCTTGCGGTGGTGACGCGGCTGGATTGATTGTTAGATTGTAGGATGAAGCTTTACTTCGCCGGCGCCGCGTCGGCGGTCCTGGAATAACGCGCATAGAACTCGGCGACGCGCTGTTCCCACATGTTCACGAACGCGCCCGAAGTGAGCTTCTCGACCGATTTCCAGACCTTCTTGATCTCCGGCAGCGTGTTGCCCCAGATCGCGCGCTTGCACCATTTTTCGCCGCGCTGCTGGCCTTCGTCGGTGGCGCACATGGATTCCCAGGCGGCCCGCTCCGGATGGCTGACATGCTCCTCGGCGCCCTGGATGCCCTGCTGGTGGATCAGATAGAGATCGCTCAAGGTCGGCTTCTTGTGGGTGCGCAATTCGAACAGCTCGGCCTCGACCAGGATCTTGTAGGCGGCGGCGACCGCGTTATCGCGCGGATTGAGAATGTCGCCGTCGCCGTAGCGGTTGAACTCATATTTGCTCAGCTGGTAGAGCCCGATATAGGAGCCGGTGCGCTGCTTGGGATCGAAATCGGATTCGATCTTGGCGACAGCTTTCATGTAGCCGAAGTCGAGGCCGAAGGCGCCGGCGACGCGCCTGATCTCTTCGATCGGCGTGCCGACCGGAATGTCCTTGAACGCATTGAGCACCGTGTCGGCCGGCTTCTCGTCGGGCAGCACTTCGGAAAAGGCGTAATAGGCGAGATAGTGGAAATCCTGCTTCGGCGGCTCGGCAGCGTCGGGGGTGTCGGGGGCGTCGGGGGCGTCGGGGGCGGCGGACGCCAGATCGGCCGTCGAGACCGGGATCAGGCCGAGCGAGGCGAGCACGATCGGATTGCCGGGACCGATCGGCTTCGGATCGAAATAGGCATCCGGCCGCGGCTCGTCGAACGCGAGCGCCTTCGGGATCGCGGGCACGACCGGCTTTATTCTGATGGACGCAACCTTTCGCGCGCCCAACGAAGAGACCGGCGTCGGATCGGCGGCGGCGGCGGCGGCGGCGGCGACGGCGGCGAGCGGGAACGCGGCAAAATCCCGCTCCAGATTGGCGTGCGCGTCTTCGAGAGCGGCCAGCGCCAGCGCGTTGCCGCCGACGAGCGAAGGCTCGCCGAGGCGCACCGGCGCGCGCTGCGCCAATGGATAAAGCGCAGCAACGGCGCCGAGAATGCAGGCGCAGTGCAGAATTTTCATTGTGCGAGTCGTCCCCCGACGGTCGACACAGGTCCCAACACGGTATTAGGCGCTGAAGAATAAGTCGTAAATCGGGCATCCGGCGGCCTCGTACCCCGGCAAAATGCCTGTTTTCCCTGCGAAAACGGCGCTAATGCCTAGGAAGGCCGCCGGGGCGCTGCCATAATCGCGGCCGGTCGAGCGCCGATCGTACGGCGCCACGCCGATCTCCGGGGACAGACAATCATGGCAAACAATCTGACTTTGGCGTCATGCCTGGTCGCAGCAAGCCTCGCGAGCGCCGCAGCCAGCTCCGCCGCCGCGGCCGCCTGGCCGGATCATCCGGTCCGGGTCATCGTCGCCTTCGCGCCCGGCGGCCCGACCGATCTGGTGGCGCGGCTGATTTCGAAAGAGCTCGGCGCGCAGACCGGCAAGAATTTTTTCGTCGAGAACCTGGCCGGCGCCGGCGGCAATGTCGGCACGCTGAAGGCGGCGCAGTCGCCGCCCGACGGCTATACGATCCTGGTGACCGGCGGCAACATCACCAACAACCAGTTTCTGTTCGCCCATCCGGGCTACGATCCGCTGAAGGACTTCGACGCCGTCACGCTGGCGGCGCAGACGCCGGTGGTGCTCGCGGTCAATCCGACCGTGCCGGCCAAGACCGTCAAGGAACTGGTAGAGTGGATCAAGGCCAATCCCGGCAAGGAGAGCTACGCCTCGCCGGGCACCGGCACGCCGCCGCAGCTGACCGGCGCGCTGTTCGTGCATGCGCTCAAGCTCGACCTCGTCCATGTGCCGTTCTCCGGCGGCGGACCGGCGGTCGAAGCCACCGTCGGCAATCACACGCCGATCTCGTTCGGCGCCATGGCGCCGGCGGTGCCGCTGATCCAGCACGGCGATCTGCGCGCGCTCGCCGTGACCGGCAAGACGCGATCGCCGACGCTTCCCGACATCCCGACCATGGCCGAATCCGGCTTCCCCGAAGTCGAGGGCGCCACCTGGACCGCAGTCGTGGTGCCGGCCGGCACGCCCAAGGACATCGTCGCCAGCCTGCACGCCATGATCGTCAAAAGCCTCGGCCAACCCGACGTCAAAGACAAACTCGCCGCCATGGCCTATGTGGGCATCGGCAATTCGCCGGAAGAATGCGAAGCGTTCTTCAAGTCCGAGATGGACAAGTGGGGCAAGGTGATCAAGGAGGCCGGGCTGAAGGCGGAGTGAACCGCGGCTACCGCACCGGCCCGAAGTCCGGGCCCGGGCCCGGAACGGAATCGCCATTGAGCCGCAGCATCCCCGGATCGAGCCCACACGGTCCGTCCAGGTAGAATCCATTCGCCGCGCAATGGATGTAGAGCCACGGCTGCTTGATCGGCCGCGGCGCGTCGAGCTGCGGCGGCTTCGAAGCATGATGTCTTTTCGCGCGTGGCTCCGCGCCTGCGCTCGCGCAAGCGCCGCCGAGCACGATCAGAAGGGCGGCCGTGGTAAGCGCAGCAGCAGATGTCGTGAATCGATCGGACATGACCCACCTGCGTTTAGCCATGCGCATTTGCGAATAGGCGGCAAATACGGCGTTTTTAGCGAGCCGCGGTGGCGCGTGTGCCGATCGGCAATCCGCCGCAAGGCTGCGCGGCATTCTTCATTTCCGAGATGGAGAAGTGGGGGAAGGTTATCAAGGACACCGGGCCGAATGCGGAATAACAATAACTTTCCTCTTCCGTTCACGGGGGAGGACGCGAGCGACCATCCTACGCTCGCTTTGCGAGCTACGGAGCGTTTGAGTCCGCCGTGGCGCGGAGCGCGTAGGTGGAAGCGGATGGGGGTAAGTGTCGGACGCGCGTCGGCGCTATTTCTTCACCAACGCATCGCGCTGCTTGATCAACCGTTCCAGCTCTTCATTCTGCTCCGCCAGACGATCCGCATTGCGCTCCTCATCGCCGGCGCCCGAAAACGCCGCGGCCTGCTCGATCAGCTGCCGGATGTTGTCACGCACAATGGCGATGCGCTGTTCGAGTTCGGGAAGCGAAAGCGGGCTGCCGTTGGTCATTAGGTTTTTCCTTGGTGACTGAAAACGTCAGTCGTAGTACGACTGCGCGAAGGTATACCAAATCAGCTCAATTGAACATGGCGCCCAACGCGAAATGCAAACGACACAGTCAGGCGCGTTGTACCCTATAATTTTGCTGCGGCACGCGCTTGCCCTTTTCCCAGTCGGGGAACAGCAGCCTTCCATCAGCGCGCAATTGCGCTGCTATCTTGTTCACATCCGGAAGTCTGACGACGTGGCGCAAAAGAACTTCAGGCCACAATTTCTCATACGAAGCAAAGTGAGGCTTCGTTGGCGCCAATTCCAGCAGCGTCTTCTCCGCTAGGTGGCGCTCACTTTCCAAGAACAATGTCAATTCATTAGGTGCCATCTCATACAGTGAATCGAACATTTCTGCCTGACCTGTAGTTACGGCAGTGTGTTTAATCTTTGTCGTGGCACGGGTCATCGCTTGTTCAGTAAGCGCTTTGACCTGGCAATCGCGAAATACTTCTATTCCATGGTGATTGCGCGTTGCGTAGCACAGGCAATAGAGCGGTCGATCGCGCAACGGACGAAGAATCGTGGTCTCGGCGACGTATCTGTAGTTTCCTAGCCGCGCCAAGCTCTCGGTGAAGGCGCCTACCAAAATAGCCTTGCGTTCACTTGAATCCAGCCTGCCGTTGGCCAGTTGCTCAGCTTCCCTGAGCTTTGCTCTCCAATTTCCGTACGGAATGAGCTCGTCCAGACCGCTGATTACAGTTGGATCATCGATGCTCGCTGCACGATTGATAAATTCAAACATGAAATTGAATATCACTTCAGAATTGGCTCGAGCGATGATCGGTGAAAGGGTATTGAGCGGAATGCGCCAGCCCTTTGGATCAATTAGAAAGAACGCAAAAGCGTCTTTCGGAATGTGATCCAGGACGTCTGGCATGACTCGTAGGAAGTCACCCGCATAGGTCCTAATCGCCACATCGGGGTATCTGGCGGGCACTTGTGCCAGCTGCTTGTAGGCCTCCGCGTCACGCTCGACGAGGAATGCCGACATCTTTACCTCACGATGCCGCGCCTTCCATGACGCTTTGGCGCGGCGCAATGCGTTAAGCGCAATACCGAACGATGTGTCCTCAAACCTTTCGTTGGCGCTTTGCCAGGGCCCGGCAAAACCGTCCACGTAGACAATATGAGGATATGCGCTCGCCGTCTTGTGGACGAGCCGTTCGAGATAACCCTCAAGAAAAACGTGCTTTACGTAGGATTGTTCGCGGCCAACGTAGTCGGAAAGGGCGACCATGTCATTCGGCAGCCATGGCCATGTCCGTTGGAATTTCTGGAAACTGGTTCCATTCCCGGCGATCGAGTTTGCGACCACCGGATTTGGGGCGCAGTCCTCCCCATTGTTTGAAAAAGAAAGCAACGCGGTTGTCCCGACATTGATCGCGAATGCTCCGTACCCATTCCCGTTCTATCGGCCGCGCGCCAGGACCGCTTTCCCCGCCGACGATCACCCAATCAATCTCGGCGAGATCAAGCGTCCCCACCGGACCGATTAACGGCTCGATTGAAAGAAAACGTACACCAGCGGGCGCATCGCGAAGGTGCCGGATGCGCGATGTTTTCGTGCCATCTTCAATAGATACACCGAACCACATATGAAAAGGCCCGCGCCGCGCTCCGTAGCGTTTGCGTAAGAAGTCGCGCATCAGGGAAGACCGCTTCGTCAGCACCTGAAACGTATGCCACGGCGCGGCTTCCATCGTATCGAAGACACGGGCGATGAACTCTTTTGGAATTTCCTTGTGGAAGAGATCGCTCATCGAGTTCACGAAGATCATGCGTGACGTTCGCCAGCGAAGCGGCTGTTCGAGCCGCTCTGGCCGAAGCATCAGGTCGAAACCGGAATCGAATGGGTGGCCGCGTGTTCCCCGAAACCTCTCCGAGAATCGTTCGGCGTAGCAATGGTCGCAACCGGCGCTGATCTTGGTGCAGCCGGTCACGGGGTTCCACGTGGCGTCCGTCCATTCGATTGATGTCGCGTCCGCCATCGTGACCTCATGGAACAGAACAAGAACGTATCATGATATGCTTTACGGCGTAAAGAGATAACTTTTTGTAGGCGTCTTCGGCGTCGAGTTTAGCAACGGTGATCAGCCGGGCGTACGGCTCAAGAAATCCTAGCGGGGTTATGGTCGAGAGGCTGACACCGGATATCGCTTGTGCTCATCCAGGCGACGCTTGCCGCCTCGCTGCATCCTTGAGGATCGCGATCATGCGATCGATCACCACTTCAACCCTCGATCCGGGTGGAAAGTCGATTTTTTTCTCGGGGTCTGGCGCCCAATATCCGTCGGGATGGTCTCGATAGCCGACGATTTGGTAATTGCCGTCGGTTTCCTCGATACTCCAGGTTGCCGCGCCGCGGGCGAAGGCCGACCACGTCTTCACGCCGGCATATTTCAGCAGAACGGGCGGCGGCCATTTGTCCTTGGGTGGCGGAGGGACGATAGCGTTCTTCCTGGCGATTGCGTCCAAGAATGCGCGGCGCAGGCCATCGGTATCTGTCACTGACGTAACCGCAACCGGTTCGACATCCACATAGGCGCCCGTCCGTAGCTTTACGACAGTCGGCACATAGACGACACCATTTTTCAGGTAAGAGCTAAACAGCATGACATAGCCTACAATGGCGTGATGATGATTTTCACCGGATAGCTGTTCGTGATCAACGCTCTTGCTTGCGCCGCTTCGATGGCGGTGCGTTGTACTTCCGTCATCGCACCCTTCGGGACTACCAAATTCAGTACTCGCTCGCTGATGTCCGGCAATCTAACTGTTGTCGTTAACAATCTACCACCCTCGTAGTTTCCTAGTTTGTCAGTGTAGTCGTTCAGTCGGTAGCTAAGGCGCGCGGCATCTTGGTAGGTGGCGGCATTGAGATCGATGGACTTGATGCTGGTCACGATACCGTCGGTAAAGTTGTCGATGGTTCGAAACAACGGCGGCAGCGATCCATCACGGAGCAGTTGATCGAAATATTGTCCTCGCCTAGCCCAGCCATAGGTCCATGCCTCCGAGGCCTGCTCCGCCGCGGCGGCTTCGCCAGCAGCGACCGGCGGCACTCCGCCTGCCAGAAGCGCCGCGCCGGTCGCCCAATCTCGGGTTTGTGCGTACGCGCCAGGATCGGCGCGGGTAAAAACATCGAGTTGATGATCGAGAATTCGCTGGCGGTCTTCCTTCGTGATGCCGGGCCTGAGCAGAACCGTCAAGGCACTGTTGAGCGCGGCGGCGCTGCCCTGGTCGCCGACATCGTAAAAATAGCGTTTGATCTCAGCTCTGATCGCCTGCTCGTCTTCCGGCTTGGCGTTGGCAATCCATTCAATGAAATCCGCGAGCTCATCGATGCGCTGTGGTCCCGGCCGCAACCTGACCCAACCGTCGCCGGCGCTTGGCGAGGCATCCGAGCGGCGCGTCGGGTCATCGTTTTGCGCGGTTCGGGTTGAAAATGATTCGCTGCCGGCGCCGTCCGTCGGCGCGAACCAGCCGGGATTGGGCGGCGTCCCGGCGCGCGGATGCAGCGCGGGATTCCAATCGGCCGATTTGATGAGGACATCCGCCGCTTCCATGGCGTCGCGCGCTGCCCGGTCGGGCAGATCGGGGATGCGCAGATGCACCGCGGCGATTCGCGCCAGGGCCTGATCGTTTGCGTTCAGGGCAGCGGCCACGGTCGCGAGCCCGGACATGAGCCGGTCGACAACGACATTCGATTGATAGGCGCGGCTCAATAACTGTTCGATTTCACTCCGTTCGCGTACGACAAAGCGCCCGTCGCGGCGCTCGATCAACGCGGTTCGGCCGAGCACCAAGCCTTGCTCGGTACAGGCGAGGCCGAGATTGTCATCGCCGGTGTTTTCATTGAGACGCCAGACCTGGAGAATCATTTTTGTCCCGTTATCGGATATTTATAGGTTTTTACTCCTGTATTGTCAACTATAAAGTGACGGCCTCTTGACTATCGTCTCTACTTAGGTTACGCGACAAAAATCCTGCTCACTTAAGGGACGCCTTCCGGAGGCATGCCGTGAGGTGGAGCGGGTGCGGTGCCCGCGGGCGGATTTGCCGTCCGCTCCCGGGCGGCTTGGGCATCATGTCTCCCGGCATTACGACCGGGGTGGGAGGTGCATCCCTGGACTGGGACAGGCGAAGGCGGGTAACGCCCGTGCAGACCAAGTCCCAGGAAGCCTGGCCTGAAGCCGAGCCTTTGGGATGGAATAATTCCCTTAGGTGAGAGCCGCGGTGGAACGCCGGCAGACGAGCGCGCTCCAAAAAGGGCGCGTGCCGCATCGCACGATGCGGCGGTTGGTGACCCGCGTTTGCCGGCGTTCCGCTTCCCCTCTTTGAAGAGGGAAGAGAAAAGCAAGTGGCGAGTGGTGGATAGCGGAGCGGACTTTTCCAGCTTCGCGCCTCGCCCGGCACGCAACTCAGGCGCGGATGCGTTTCGAGAGCGAGATCGCTCGCGCCATCCGCCCCCGCGCAAGCGGGGGAGGGGGCAAAGGCGGCCTTCGGCCGCCGTACTTTATGTAAAGAACGCCGACGCGAAGCGTCGGCTATGGCGTAGCGCGGTGGAGGGGGCGCCGGACTCTAAGCTTCGTTGTCGTTGCAAGACAGTGCAAGCAGACAGGCCTGAATCACTCGTGAGAGGCGAAAAAATGATTCGTCGAGCTTGTCGTCAGTACACCGCCGCCGTCATCGAAATTACGTCGCCGCCTGCGCCCCCTCCACCACCCTGCTTCGCAGGGTGGTCCCCCTCCCCCGCTATCGCGGGGGCGGATGAAGATTTGACAAGGCTTCCGGCGGCGGCGAAGAACAGCGAAACGACCGGGACAAACCATGACGGTAGAACGCAAGCCCGTTGCCTTCGGCGATCTGCGCGGCTGGTTGCGCGCGCTCGACGCGGCCTCCGAACTGCACCGGATCGACGCCGAGGTCGATTGGAATATCGAGCTCGGCACCATCGCCCGCCTGGCGCAGGGGCCGGGCACCGGACCGGCGCTGCTGTTCAACAAGATCCGCGACTATGGCGAGAACGCCCGCTGCCGGGCGGTGTTCGCCGGCGCGCTGTCGAGCTACCGGCGCGTCGCCATGATGATGGGGCTTCCGCCCGACACCCATCCGCGCGAACTGGTCAAGCTCGGCCGCACCATCCTCACCGGCGCGGTGCCGCCGAAGATCGTCAAGACCGGGCCGGTGAAGGACAACATCGTCAAGGGCGACGACGTCGATCTCGCCGATTTTCCGACGCCGCAATGGAACCGCGCCGACGGCGGCCGCTACATTCTCACTTACGGCGGCGTCGTCACCAAGGACCCCAATACCAACGTCATGAATGTCGGCGTCTATCGCGGCATGGTGGCGGGCAAGAATATGATCCCGATGCTGACCTGGCGGGCGCAGCATATCGGCCATCACGCGACGGCCTGGCAGCAAGCGGGCCACAGCGAAATGCCGATCGCGGTCGCCATCGGCTGGGAGCCGTCGCTCGATTTCGTCGGCGGCGCGCCGGTGCCGAAAAACCTGTGCGAATACGACGTGGTCGGCGCCATCCGCGGCGCGCCGGTCGAGCTCGTCAAATGCGAGACCGTCGATCTCTACGTCCCGGCCAGCGCCGAGATCGTCATCGAAGGTTTCATGAGTTTTGACCCGGCGACCTTCCTGCCGGAAGGGCCCTATGCCGAGTTCACCGGCTACGTCGCCGGCGACCGCTCGCCGAAATCCGCCATCCGCGTCACCTGCATCACCCACCGCAAGGATCCGATCCTGCGCGGCACCATCGAAGGCACCATGCCGGGCAGCTATTCGGAGAACAGCGTCACCTCGTCGGTGATGCGCGCGGCGACGGCGTGGAACGTGCTCGATCGTGCCGGGGTTCCGGGCATCACCGACGTGTGGTGTCCGCCAGTGCACGCCGGCGTGAATACGCTCGTCCAGGTCAAGCAAAACTATCGCGGCGTCGCCAAGCAGGTGGCGAACGCGCTGTGGGGCTCGTCGGCGGCCCATGTGCGCTACAAGCACGTCACCGTGGTCGACGACGACATCGACATCCACGACTACGCTGCGGTCGATTGGGCGATCGCGTTCCGCGTCAATGCCGGCGAGGACGACATCGTCATCATGCCGTCGACCTTCGGCGCCGGGCTCGATCCGTCGGTGCGCAAGCGCGACCGCAACGTCGCCCAATTCGGCACCGGCAAATGGCATCGCGTGCTGATCGACGCCACGATCAATCTCGATTACGACCCCGACCCCGATCTCGGCGGCGCCCGCTTCCCGCCGACGGTGCGGCCCGAGCAGAAGGATATCGATGCTGTTAAAGCACGCTGGAGTGAGTTTGGGTTGGATAAACGGACGATGGACGACGGATGACAGAGGACAGATGGTGCGCCTCTTCATCTGTCGTCTGTCGTCCGTCCTCTGTCATCCGCTACAGGCAACAGCGGCTTCTGCCCTTCCGGCAATTGCATGTCTAACGCCGTGAGCAGCGCCGCGGTGGCGGCGTAGTTGCCCATCAGCATGACCAGCTCGACGAGTTTTGTCGGTTCGAACAGTTTCTTGACCCGCGCAAAGCATTCCGAGGTGACTTTATGAGCGCCGAAAGTCTGGCGGCCGAGCTCGATGATCGCGGCGTAGGTTTCGTCCAAGCCTTGCGTGCTCTTGCGATGCTTGATGACGTCGATGACGCCGGCCGGCACGCCTTCCTTCAAGGCTTCCGGCTCGTGCGCGGCCCATTCGAACTGGCTGTCCATCTCGCGGGCGACGGCGAGGATCGCCACCTCGCGGATGTTCGGCGGAAAAACCTCAAAGCGCAGATGGTTGCTGAACTGGGCGCGCGACTCCACCGTCTTGGTGCTGTAGAGCGTAATGCCGCCCGGCCCGCGCAGGCCGACCAGCGACTTTCCCGGCGTCGCGGCGCGGTCATAGGCGCGCTTGCCGACGTCGTCCAAATCTTCGCGCTTCGGCAGCGGCAGGCGGAATCCGGAATTCGGATCGATATCGGACGGCATTTTATTCTCCACGGTAGGCGTTTGATTGGTTTGCGCGCGGGCTTGGTAGGCGGCGAGAAACGCCAATACGATTACGCCGACGAGAGCCCAAAGGATACGGTGCAGACGCATGACGATCCCTGCTACGATTGATGTTCGCGCAGAGCTTAGCGCGGCTGACGAATTGAGGAAGAGTGTGGCTATGTTCTTCGAAGGCTTCACCCGCAGCGAGATCAAAACCTCGGGCGCGCGCATCGTCGCCGTGCACGGCGGCAGCGGGCCGCCGCTGCTGCTCATGCACGGCAATCCGTTCAGCCATCTGTCCTGGCACAAATTCGCGCCACGGCTGGCCCAAGACTTCACCGTGGTCGCCACCGACCTGCGCGGTTACGGCGATTCCGAGAAGCCGCCAGGCGGCGACGACCATGAAAACTATTCGTTCCGCGCCATGGCGCAGGACCAGGTCGAGGTGATGGCAGCGCTCAGCCACGACAAATTCTTCGCCGCCGGCCACGACCGCGGCGCCCGCGTGCTGCACCGCATGTGCCTCGATCACCCCGGCAAGGTCTTGCGCGCCGCCATCCTCGACATCGTTCCGCAGCATCACGTGTTCAATCATCCGAACAAGGCCTGGGCGACCTTTTCGTGGCACTGGTTCTTCATGATCCAGCCCGAGCCTTTTCCCGAACACCTGATGAGCGCCGATCCGGATTTCTTCATCGAGAAGAAGCTGGCGAAGACCAAACAGGGCTTGAGCTTCTTCGATCCGGCGGCACTCGCCGAGTACAAGCGCTATTTCCGCGATCCGGCGACGGTGCATGCCATGTGCGAGGATTATCGCGCCTGCGCCGGCATCGATTTCGACATGGACACCAAAGACTTCGAAGCCGGGCGCAAGATCGCCTGCCCGGTGCTGCTGCTGTGGGGCGCGACCGGCGGCGTCGGCCGCAACACCAGACCGAGCCCGGGCGAGGTCTGGCAGCGCTACGCCAGCGACATCCGCGGCGCCAAGGCGCTGCCGTGCGGACATTATCTCTCCGAGGAAGCGCCAGAGGAAACTTATCGTGAGCTGCGGCAGTTCTTTGCTGAGGAGAAATTGACGAGATAGCGAATGGCGAATGGCGAGTGGCGAATAGAAATACAGACCCAGTCCTTCCCCATTCGCCATTCGCTATTCGCCATTCGCCGTGTCACTACTCGCTCTTTCAGTCACGGCACCAGCAAGAGCTTGCCCAACACTTCGCCGCCTTCGAGCATCTCATGCGCCCGCGCCGCCTCGATGAGCGGGAGCCGCGCATGAATGCGCGGATGCAATTTGCCGGCGGCCAGCATGTCGATCAGCGCCCGCATGCCGGCGCGGCGCTCTTCGACCAGATGGTCCCAGGTGTGAATCGAGAATTGCCGGATTGCCGGCGAGTTCTTGCTCGCCCGCAGCGTGGTCTGCAGATCGAGCGGCGCCTTGCCGCCGAGGCCGCCATAGACCACGAGCGTGCCGCACGGCGCCAACAGCGCCAGATTGCCGGGAATGCTCGGGCCACCGACCGGATCGATGATGGCATCGACGCCGCGGCCACGCGTGATCGCGCCGACGCGCTCATCGATCTTTTCCCGCTTGCGGTCGATGACGTGATCGGCGCCAAGCTCGCGGGCGAAGCGCGCCTTGTCCGCGCTGGAGACGACGCCGATCACGGTCAGGCCGAAAATCTTGGCCAGATCGATCAGCGCATTGCCCATGCCGCCGGCCGCCGCATAGATCAGCACGGTCTGGCCTTGGCGCGGCTTAAGCGCATCGTGAAAGATGTGATAGGCGACCTGATAATTGGCGAGCGCGGCTGCGGCATCGAACGCGACACTGTCGGGAAGAAGAAAAGTCGCCTCCGCCGGCGTCGCCACATAGTCGGCATAATGGCCGCCGCGATGCGGCCGCTCGCGCGCCGTGGCGTAAACGCGCTGGCCGACGCGGCGCGAGGTGGTGCCGGCGCCGACTTTCTCGATGGTGCCGGCAAGCTCGGTGCCCGGCGTCGCCGGCAGCGGCGGCATCCAGCTATAGGTGCCGGCGCGGATCAGGCAGTCGGGCATGCCGACGCCGATGGCGTGCGCCTTGATCAAAATCTCGCCCGGCTTCGGCTCGGGCACCGGCACGTCGAGGCATTGCATCACGCCGGGCGGGCCCGGTTTGTCGACCTGGATGCGCTTCACGGCTGCTCCGTTGTCGGCGCCGCGCTACGACGCCACCGGCGCCGGCGCGGCCAAAAAGTTCTTCATCGCGTACCACAACAAATCGCGGTTCTTGCTGAAGGCGGCGCTGTGCGCGGTCTGCGGCAGGATGACGAACTGGCGGTCGCCGTTCGCCAGCTGGCGGAAGAAATCGAGCAGGTCGTCGTTGGTGGAATTGCCGTCCCATTCGCCCCGCGTCATCAGCACCGGGCACATGACCTTGGTCGGATCGACCACCGGCAGGTTCGCCGCCATGTCGAGATAGGTGCCACTCGGAATGGTGTCGCCGAACTTCAGCTCGGCGGCGATGATCGCTTCCGGCACGGCGGGATCGTAAATACTGGGATGGCCGTCGCGGGTAAAGATCGAGCGGATCATAGCGGCGTCGCGCTTGCGCCGCGGATTGGCGCGCAGTTCGGCGATGTGTTTTTGCCGCCGCTCGATTTCCGCCGCGCCGTTGCCCTTGTAGGTGAAGGCGGAGAGCACCAGCCGATCGACGTGCTCGGGCTGCGCCTGCGCGTAGGCGGCGGCGCGAATGCCGCCGGACGACGTGCCGTAAAAATGAATTTTTTGCCGGCCGGTCTCCTGCAGCACCACCGGCATCGCCGCCTTCAAATCCTCCACCCCGCTGGCGATATCGGAATTGTTGCCGGAACTGCCGGAATTGCCGTAGCCGTCGTGGTCCATGGTCCAGACGTCGTAGCCGTAACGGGCGAACACGTTCATCATCGAATATTCGCCCTTGCCCGGCACGGTCAGATCGTAGCTGCTGCGCGACGCGTTCGACGAGCCGTGCACCAGAAACAGCACCGGCTGCGGCGGCGTGTTGGCCGAAGGCGCGGTGAGCCGCTTGCGAAACAGATAAAGCTTCACGCTGTCCTTGTGCGCCCAGTATTCGCCGCTCCAGATCTCGCCCGGCTGCGCTTGCGGCGCAGGCGCCTGCGCATGCGCCGGCGTGAGCCCCGACGCCAGCCCGGCGCCGATGCCCAAGCCCGCGCTTTTGATGACCGTGCGGCGTGGGATTGGATGGTCCGTCATGGCGATCTCCCTACGACTGCGCGCGGCGCGGCGGTGTTTAGCAAACCATGGCCCGGCGCCGGCTCGTTGAGCGCGACGACAATAGCAGGCTGCGCCGGAACATGGCAGGGTGTGGCCAATCAGCGCGCCGCTCGCCGCTCTCGCGCCGGCACACGACATCTGCTAGTGGGGGCGAAGTTGCGAAAAACGGTCGATTGATGCGGAAACAGCCGGGCCGGAAATGCTGAAGACATTGCGCGACAGCGCGCACTTTTTCGACCGCCGCATCGGCTGGAGCCGCCTGGGCTTCGCGCTCAGCCTCACCATCATCATCGTCGCCGTCGTGGTGCTGTATCGCATCCTGCGCGATATCGATCTGGACGCGCTGGTCGACGCGCTCGAGGCGACCGACTGGCGCACGCTGATCGCCGCAGGCTTGTTCGTCGTCGCCGGCTATCTGACGCTGACCTGCTATGACCTGTTCGCGCTGCGCACCATCGAACGCCCGGAAATCCCGTACCGGATCGCGGCGCTGGCCAGCTTCACCAGCTATGCGGTCGGCCACAATGTCGGCGCCAGCGTGTTTTCCGGCGGCGCCGTGCGCTACCGCATCTATTCCGCCTGGGGACTGAGCATCATCGAGGTCACGAAAATCTGCTTCATCGCCGGGCTGACCTTCTGGCTCGGCAATGCCACCGTGCTCGGGCTTGGCGTGCTGCATGCGCCGCAGGCGGCGCGCGCCATCGATCAATTGCCGCTGTGGTGCAACCGCCTGCTGGCGCTGGTGGTGCTGGCCATGCTCGCCGCCTATGTCGCCTGGGTCTGGGTCAGGCCGCGCGTCATCGGCCGCGACGGCTGGCAGGTGACGCTGCCGGGCGGCCCGCTGACGCTGTTGCAGATCGCCATCGGCATCGTCGATCTCGGCTGCTGCGCGGCGGCGATGTACATGCTGGTGCCCGACGAGCCCAATCTCGGCTTCGTCACGGTGGCGGTGATCTTCGTCGCCGCTACATTGCTCGGCTTCGCCAGCCACGCGCCCGGCGGGCTCGGCGTGTTCGACGCCGCGATGCTGGTGGGAATGTGGCAGTTCGACAAGGAAGATCTGCTGGCCGGCCTGCTGCTGTTCCGGCTGCTCTATTACATTATTCCGTTCGTGATCTCGCTCGTGATCCTGGGCGTGCGCGAGTTCATGCTCAGCCGCGCCGCGCGCCGCACCATGCAGACGGCGCCGCCGCTTGGCGCCACCGGCGTGCGCGAAAAGTCGGACCTGGTCCGATGAGAGACCGATGAGCCTCAATGACAATCGCGCGGCGCTCGTTGGCAGACAATCGCGCGGCGCGCGACTGGTCATCGTCACGGCGGCGATCGTGTTCGCAGTCCTGGCGATCGCCAATTTGCTGGCGCCGCTCTATGCGCTCGCCGGCTTTGCGGTCGTCGCCGTCGCCGCTCTCGTAACGCTGCGCAGCGGCGGCGACGACCACCGCCTGGCGCAGCCGGTCGCCGTGGCGGCGCGCGCCGGCGATCCGCTGCGCGCCGTGGTCGCCGGCCTGCCCGATCCGGTCATCGCGCTCGACCGCGACGGCAGGGTGCTGGCGCTCAACGAGCGGGCACGCGCGCTGGCGCCGGCGCTGCGCCAGGGCGAGCCGGTATCGCTGGCGTTGCGCATGCCCGAACTGATCGAAGCGATCGGCCGCGCCTCGGCGCGCGGCGAAGAGCAACGCGTGACCTATGCCGAGCGCGGTCCGCTCGACCGCTGGTTCGAGGCCATCGTCATGCCGGTCAAGCGCGAGCCGGATCTGGACCGGCCCGATCTGGTGCTGATGACCTTTCACGATCTCACGCCGCTGCGCCGCGTCGAGGAGATGCGCGCCGACTTCGTCGCCAATGCCAGTCATGAATTGCGCACGCCGCTGGCGGCTTTGTCCGGTTTCATCGAGACCCTGCAAGGCTCGGCGCGCGACGACGCCAAGGCGCGCGAGCGCTTCCTCGCCATCATGCAGGAGCAGGCGCGCCGCATGGCGCGGCTGATCGACGACCTGCTCTCGTTGTCGCGCATCGAGCTCAACGCGCACCGCCGCCCCGACACGCCGGTCGACCTGGTGCCGATCGTCCGCCAAGTCGTCGACGGCCTCGAGACGCTGGCGCGCGACCGCGGCGTCAGCGTCAATGTCGAAGCCGCCAACGCGCTCTTGATCCTCGGCGACCGTGACGAGCTGGTGCGCATCTTCGAGAATCTGGTCGAGAACGCGCTCAAATACGGCGCGCCCGGCAAACGCGTCGACATCAAGCTCACGCCCGGCACGTCGGTCGACGGCGAGCCGGAGGCCCAGGTCAGCGTGCGCGATTACGGGCCCGGCATCGCGCCGGAACATCTGCCGCGGCTGACGGAACGCTTCTATCGCGTCGACGTCACCGAGAGCCGCGCCCAAGGCGGAACCGGGCTCGGCCTGGCGCTGGTCAAGCACATCCTCAACCGCCACCGCGGCCGGCTCACCATCGACAGCGCGCCCGGCGCCGGCGCCACCTTTACCGTTCATCTGCCCACCGCCGCAACCGCGCCGGCCGCGTAATCATTCGTATTTTCAGTGGCTTGCCCTGTCATTTCATTGTCATCTGGCGGACATAGAACAGTGACGTGTCAAACCTAACCATTCCGGCGCTGCGGGTCAGCCCACTGAAAACCCGATCGCGACCCGTCGCACCAGACGTTGAACAGAAAATCGCCCGACTTGGGTCGATCAGCCGTCGTCGGTCGGTGACCTACGGCCGCCGCAATTCCTCGAACAGGAGAGAAACCCGTGAAACATCTGCGAACGATAGCCGTCGCTGGCATTCTGGCTGGGGCGGTTCTTCCCGCCTTGGCGATGGACATTTCCGGTGCCGGCGCCACGTTCCCCTATCCGATCTACGCCAAATGGGCGGACGCCTATAAGAAAGAGACCGGCGTCGGCCTCAATTACCAATCGATCGGCTCCGGCGGCGGCATCAAGCAGATCGAGGCGAAAACCGTCACCTTCGGCGCGTCGGACGCGCCGCTCCCGGGCGACGAACTCAGCAAGAATGGCCTGGTGCAATTTCCCATGGTCATGGGCGGCATCGTGCCGGTCGTGAACCTCGCGGGAATCAAGGCCGGCGATCTCGTCATCGACGGGCCGACACTGGCCAATATCTTCCTTGGCAATATCAAGACCTGGGACGATCCGGCGATCAAGAAACTCAATCCCAGCGCCAAGCTTCCTTCGCAAGCGATCGCCGTCGTCCACCGTTCCGACGGTTCCGGCACCACGTTCAATTTCGCGTACTATCTGGCGCAAGTCAGCCCGGACTGGAAAACGAAGGTCGGATTCAATACGTCGGTCGAATGGCCGGTCGGCATCGGCGCCAAGGGCAATGAGGGCGTTTCCCAAAACGTCGGCCAAACCAATGGCGCCATCGGCTACGTCGAATATGCCTACGCCCTGCAGAACAAGATGACCTACACGAAAATGATCAACAAAGATGGCAAAACCGTATCGCCAACCAGCGACGCCTTCCAGGCAGCCGCTGCGAACGCGGACTGGAATTCGGTCCCGGGTTACGGCGTGATCCTGGCCAATCAACCGGGCGCCTCGTCCTGGCCGATGACGGCCGCCACGTTCATCCTTATCCCTCATCAGCCGCAGGACCCGGCCGCCGCCACCGAGGCGCTCAAGTTCTTCGCATGGGCCTATGCCAAGGGCGCCAAAATGGCCGAGGAACTCGATTACGTGCCGATGCCGGCAAAGGTTGTCAGCTCGATCGAAGCCATGTGGTCCAAAGAGATCAAGGACGCTAGCGGAAAGCCACTCCACGTCACTTCGAACTAGTTCCGGTCGAGTGGACGGACATGCAACAGGCAAGGCACCGGTCCGAGGTGCCTTGTCGCTTTTTACGCCCGCGGTCGTGCGGCGGTCGCACGGTCAGCCGCATGAGTGATCGTTCGCCGATGATTTTCATAAGGCGGCCACGTGGGTTCCGTGCGGAGGCGAACCGTGGTTGACTTTGCGTTACAGGGTGGAGCGGTCGTGACAGCCGAGGCGGCCACACGGGCAAAAGTGCTGGACCGGCTGCGTCTCGGTGACGCCGCGTTTCGCCATACCACGCGCGCCGCGGCGTTTGGCGTGCTGGTGCTCCTCAGCGCCGTCATCGTCTCGCTGATCCACGGCTCGATCCCGGCGCTCAAGACTTTCGGCTTCGGCTTCTTGGTCAGCGAGCGTTGGAATCCGGTCACCGATAATTTCGGGGCGCTGCCGGCGATCTACGGCACCGTCATCACGTCCTTTATCGCCATGCTGATCGCGGTTCCGGTCGGCTTGATGATCGCATTCTTTTTGACCGAGCTGTGCCCGCAATGGCTGCGGCGGCCGATCGGTATCGCCATCGAACTGCTCGCCGGCATTCCGAGCATCATCTATGGCATCTGGGGCTTGTTTGTGTTCGCCCCGTTCCTGCAAGAAACGCTGCAACCGTTCCTGATCAAGACGCTGGGCAATGTACCAGGCATTGCGCCGCTGTTCGCCGGGCCGCCCTACGGCATCGGCATGCTGACCTCGGGCCTGATCCTCGCCATCATGGTGCTGCCGTTCATCACCTCGATCACGCGCGACGTGTTCGAGGCGGTGCCGGGCGTGCTCAAGGAAGCGGCCTATGGGCTAGGCTGCACCACCTGGGAAGTGGTGCGCAACGTGGTGCTGCCCTACGCGCGGGTCGGCGTCATCGGCGGCGTCATGCTCGGGCTGGGACGCGCGCTCGGCGAGACCATGGCGGTGACCTTCGTCATCGGCAATGCGCACCGGATTTCGGCGTCGATCCTGGCGCCCGGCACCACCATCTCCGCCACCATCGCCAACGAATTCACCGAAGCCGTCGGTGACCTCTACACCTCGGCGCTGATCGCACTTGGACTGATCCTTTTCGTCATTACTTTCATTGTGCTGGCGATTGCGCGCTACATGCTGATGCGCATTGAACGCCGGATCGGGTGACGCCATGCCGGACCAGATTTCAGCCGCTCGCTATTCCCGCCGCCGCCACGGCAATGCCGTTGCGACCGTGTTTGCGTTTGCGGCGACGGCCCTCGGACTGGGTTGGCTGGTGCTGATCCTAGGCTCGCTGCTGTGGAACGGTTTCCGCGGCTTGTCGTTCACGGTTTTCACCGAAATGACGCCACCGCCCGGAGCCAGCGGCGGGTTGCTCAATCCCATCGTCGGCAGCCTGATCCTGACCGTAATCGCCGTGGTGATCGGCACCCCGATCGGCATTCTTGCCGGCACCTATATGGCCGAATACGGTCGCTATGACCGATTGACCAGCGTGGTCCGCTTCATCAACGACATCCTGCTCAGCGCGCCCTCGATCGTCGTCGGGCTGTTCATCTACGAAGTCATGGTCGCGCCGATGGGGCATTTCTCCGGCTGGGCGGGCGGCGTCGCCCTCGCGGTGCTGGTCATCCCGGTGGTCGTGCGCACCACCGAGGACATGCTGACCTTGGTGCCGAATGCACTGCGCGAAGCGGCGACCTCGATCGGCCTGCCGCGCTCGCTGTCGATCACCCGCATCTGTTATCGCGCCGCGCGCGCCGGCATGGTGACCGGCGTATTGCTCGCGGTCGCCCGCATCAGCGGCGAGACGGCACCGCTCTTGTTCACCTCCCTCAACAATCAGTTCTGGAGCAACGACCTCAACGCCCCGATTTCCAGCCTGCCGGTCGTCATCTTCCAGTTCGCGCTCAGTCCCTACAAGGATTGGCAGTCACTGGCTTGGACCGGTGCCCTCATCATCACGCTGGCGGTACTCGCGCTCAGCATCAGCGCGCGTGCCCTGGTCCCATCGGGAAGACAGTCATGAACGACACATCCGTCGCAATTCCCTCCGTTACCCACGCCGCCGTCGATCGGGCCGGCCTTGCCGACAAGGTCACCATCCGCGACCTCAATTTCTTCTACGGCGACTCAAGAGCGCTCAAATCGATCAGCCTGTCGCTGTACCAGAACAAGGTCACCGCCTTCATCGGCCCGTCCGGTTGCGGCAAATCGACGTTGCTGCGCGTGCTCAACCGCATGTACGACCTTTATCCGAACCAGCGCGCCACCGGCGAAGTGATGTTCGACGGCGTCAACATCCTGTCGCCGCGACAAGACCTCAACCTGTTGCGCGCGCGCATCGGCATGGTATTCCAAAAGCCGACGCCGTTTCCGATGTCGATCTACGAGAACATCGCCTTCGGCATCCGGCTCTATGAGCGGCTGTCGAAGTCCGAGCTCGACGGCCGGGTCGAGACGTCGCTGCGTCGGGCCGCGCTGTGGGACGAAGTCAAGGACAAGCTCGGCGCCAACGGCCAGAGCCTGTCCGGCGGCCAGCAGCAGCGGCTGTGCATCGCCCGCACCGTCGCGGTGCGGCCCGAGGTGATCCTGTTCGACGAGCCGTGCTCGGCGCTCGATCCGATCTCGACCGCCAAGATCGAGGAATTGATCGACGAACTGACCGACGACTACACGATCGTGATCGTCACCCACAACATGCAGCAGGCGGCGCGCGTGTCCGAGTTCACCGCCTTCATGTATCTTGGCGAACTGATCGAATTCGACTCGACCAGCCAAATGTTCACCGCGCCGCACGATCGGCGCACGCAGGATTACATCACCGGCCGCTTCGGCTAAGCCGCCAGGTAAAGGTCCAGGTAAAGCACAATGACCGAATACACCACCACCAGGGTCGACCACACCGCCAAGGCGTTCGACACCGATTTGCAGGAGATCACCCGCAAGGTCGCCGAGATGGGCGGGCTCGTCGAGCGGCAGATCAACGACGCCGTTCAGGCGCTGGTCAGCCGCGATCTCGAATTAGGCGAGCGCGTCATGGCGACCGATCCCGCCATCGACGCGCTGCAGCGCGAAATCGAGGAAAAGTCCATTCTCACCATCGCGCGGCGGCAGCCGATGGCGGTCGATCTGCGCGACATCGTCGGCGCCATGCGCGTCGCCAACGACCTCGAACGGGTCGGCGATCACGCCAAGCATATCGGCAAGCGCGTGGTCGCGCTCGACGGCGACTTCTATCCGCAAAAGCTCATCCGCGGCGTCGAGCACATGGCCGCTCTGGTGTCGGAACAACTCAAACAAGTGCTCGACGCCTATGCCGGCCGCGATCTGCAGGCCGCACTCGTGGTGTGGAAGGGTGACGAGGAAGTCGACGCCATGTGCACGTCGCTGTTCCGCGAGCTCCTCACCTACATGATGGAGGACCCGCGCGACATCACCTTCTGCATGCATCTGATGTTCTGCGCCAAGGACATCGAGCGCATGGGCGACCACGCCACCAACATCGCCGAAACGGTGTATTACATGGTTGAAGGCCGTCCTATCACAGACCAGCGTCCCAAGGGTGATCCGACAAACTTCGGAGCAGCAGTGCTGCAGAAATAAATAGGAGACCGGGATGGGAGCCAACATCCTCATTGTGGAAGACGAGGAGCCGCTGACCACGCTGTTGCGCTACAACCTCGAAGCCGAAGGCTACGAGGTCGATGCGGTGACCCGGGGCGACGAAGCCGACACCCGGCTGCGCGAGACCGCCCCCGATCTGATCGTGCTCGACTGGATGCTGCCGGGACTATCCGGCATCGAACTGTGCCGGCGCTTAAGGACGCGGCCGCAGACGCAAACCCTGCCGATCATCATGCTCACCGCGCGCGGCGAGGAGAGCGAGCGGGTGCGCGGGCTCGCCACCGGCGCCGACGACTATATCGTCAAGCCGTTCTCGGTGCCGGAACTCTTGGCGCGCATCCGCGCGCTGCTGCGCCGCGCCAGCCCCGAGCGCGTCGCCATGGTGCTGACCATCGGCGATCTCGAGCTCGACCGCGAGAAGAAGCGGGTGTCGCGCGCGGCCCGCCCGGTCGATCTCGGCCCGACCGAGTTCCGCCTGCTGGAATTTTTGATGGAACGCCCCGGCCGGGTGTTCTCCCGCGAGCAACTGCTCGACGGGGTGTGGGGCAGCGACGTCTATATCGACGAGCGCACCGTCGACGTCCATGTCGGCCGCCTGCGCAAGGCGCTCAACCGCGGCCATGCCGTCGACCCGATCCGCACCGTGCGCGGCGCCGGCTATTCGCTCGACGATCGGTTCGGCAAGGCGAGTTGATCGAAGATCAACTCGTCCCCGCGAAAGCGGGGACCTCGTGAAGCATTCACCAGCGTCATCATCCGCGAAGGCGGACGACCCAGTAATCAATGAATTTGAAGGCCGCGCCAGACCTGGGGCGCTTGCGCTTACTGGGTGCCCCGCTTCGCGGGGCATGACACAGCTTACCGCAGCGGGCGCTTGTCCCGGCGCCGGTCGGTGGCCGGCTGATAGGCGACGCGGGAGTGATAGGCACAATAGGGCAAGCCGGTCACGGTGTTGCCGCCGCAGAAGAAGAATTCCGTGCTGCCGGGATCGCCGACCGGCCAGCGGCAGGTCTGCTCGTTGAGTTCCAGGAGCGTGCGGCGCTGGCCGATCGGAATGATGTTGTCGATCAGCTCCGGCTCGGCCTCCTCGACCTCATAGGCATGGGCGAGTGCGGTATTGCCGCGGATGGCGACGCGGCCGATGCGCAGCATCGACGGCGAGCGCGCCTTGCGCGGCCGCGGCGCGCCGGTCGACGTCGACTTGGCGCGGCCGGACAGGCCGAGACGATGCACCTTGCCGATCACGGCATTGCGCGTGATGCCGCCGAGCTCGGCGGCGATCTGACTCGCCGACAGGCCGTCCGACCATAGCTTTTTGAGCAGTTCGACCCGCTCGTCAGTCCACGACATGCTCCCTCCTGCTCAACGTGCGGGTAGGCCTTGTTAGAATCCCCCACCGGGCCAGGCAGCGCTAAAAGCCACCCAACGCGCACTCACTCACCCGAACGCTTTAGAAGACTGTCCGCCGCACGAGATGTCGTACTTGACAATGAAAATGCTACAATATGGCGGGAGTCGGGCGCAAGAGTCGCCGCGGCACGCGTCCACACCTTCCTGCCTGGTGTGGATGATGTGGGTGTAAATCGAACAGTGGGGCGTGTTTTCCCGTGTTGACAGACGAGGCGCGCGAAATAAAATGCCGATCCGTGCCGCCCGGAGAGGCGGCACATTTTGTTTCGGCTGCGCCGAGCATTGTCATTCCGGCTGTGCCGGTTTTTGCCGCGCGGCGAAAGCGAGCTTGACCGTGACATCGCATCTGATGCCGACCTTCGCGCGCGTCGACCTCGCTTTCGAGCGGGGCGAAGGCGTGTGGCTGATCTCGACCGACGGCGAGCGCTATCTCGATTTCTGCTCGGGCGTGGCGGTCAATGCGCTGGGGCATTCGCACCCGCAGCTCGTTGCCGCGCTCGAAGAGCAGGCCCGAAAGGTCTGGCACGTCTCCAATCTCTACCAGATCCCGGAGGGCGAGCGCGCCGCGCAGCGGCTGTGCGAGGCGAGCTTCGCCGACTACGTGTTCTTCTGCAATTCCGGCGCCGAGGCGATGGAATGCGCCATCAAGGTGGCGCGCAAGTACCAGGCGTCGAGCGGCGCGCCGGAGCGCTACCGCACCATCACGTTCGAAGGCTCGTTCCACGGCCGCACGCTGGCGACGCTCGCCGCCGCCGGCCAAAAGAAATATCTCGACGGTTTTGGCCCGGTGGTCGACGGCTTCGATCAAATGCCGTTCGGCGACCTCGAGGCGGTCAAGCGCACGATCGGGCCTGAGACCGCCGCGATCCTGATCGAGCCGCTGATGGGCGAAGGCGGCGTGCGCATGGTCGCGCCGTCGTTCCTCAAGGCGCTGCGCGTGCTCGCCGACCAGCACGGCCTGATGCTGATCTTCGACGAAGTGCAGACCGGCATGGGCCGCACCGGCGAGCTGTTCGCCTACCAGCGCACCGGCGTCACGCCCGACATCATGGCGCTGGCCAAGGCGCTCGGCGGCGGCTTCCCGGTCGGCGCCTGCCTGACGACGCGTGAAGCAGCCAAGGGGATGACCCCCGGCACCCACGGCTCGACCTTCGGCGGCAATCTTTTGGCGATGAGCGCCGTCAACGCCACCTTGGACGTCATGCTGGCGCCCGGCTTCTTCGAGCGCGTCCAGCGCAACGCCCTGGTGCTCAAGCAGCGCCTTGCCGAGATCAAAGACCGCTATCCGGCGCTGATCGCCGAGGTGCGCGGCGAAGGCTTTCTGGTCGGCCTGCGGGCGCTCATTCCGGCCGGCGAGATGGTCGACGCACTCCGCGCCGAGAAGATGATCACGGTTTCCGCCGGCGATAACGTCGTGCGGCTGTTGCCGCCGCTCATCATCAGCGAGCAGGAGATCGCCGAGGGCATCACCCGCCTCGACCGCGCCTGCGCGCGGCTGAACCAGGCCCATGCGGGGGAAGGGAACGGTGGGGGAAAGCGGGAGGCGGCCGGATGAGTGGCATCCGCCACTTCCTCGAGCTGATCGACGTTCCGGCCGCCGACCTGCGCCAGATCATCGAAGCCGCGCGCGCCATGAAGGCTAAGCGCCACGGCGCCGGCCGGCCCCTCGCCGGCAAGACCCTGGCGATGATCTTCGAGCGGCCGTCGACGCGCACCCGCGTCTCGTTCGAGGTCGCCATGCGCCAGCTCGGCGGCGACACCATTCTGCTGACGGCGGAGGAAATGCAGCTCGGCCGCGGCGAGACGCTCGCCGACACCGCGCGCGTGCTGTCGCGCTACATCGACGCCATCATGATCCGCACGCTCGATGCCGAGGCGCTCGCCGAACTGGCGCGCTACGCCACCGTGCCGGTGATCAACGGCCTGACCCGGCGCTCGCATCCGTGCCAGGTGATGGCCGACGTGATGACCTTCGAGGAGCATCGCGGCCCGATCCGCGGCCGCACCGTGGCCTGGACCGGCGACGCCAACAACGTGCTGACGTCGTGGATGCAGGCCGCGGAACGGTTCGAGTTCCGCCTGCGCGTTGCCACGCCGCCGGAGCTGGCGCCGAAGAAGCCGCTCCTCGAATGGATAAAATCATCCGGCGCCGAGATCCGCGTCGGCACCGACCCGGAAGAGGCAGTCAAGGGCGCCGACTGCGTCGTCACCGACACCTGGGTGTCGATGGGCGACCGTAACGGCGCGCGCCGCCACAACCTGCTCAAGCGCTACCAGGTCAACGGGCGGCTGATGGCCCGCGCCAAGCCCGAAGCCATCTTCATGCATTGCCTGCCGGCCCACCGCGGCGACGAGGTCACCGACGAAGTGATCGACGGCCCGCAGTCGGTGGTGTTCGACGAGGCCGAGAACCGCCTGCACGCGCAGAAGGGAATTTTGGCTTGGTGCCTGGAAGCTGACGGCCGCTGAGGCCCAACGACCCGGGTGCCAAGGGCTCACAAATCATCCGGCGCTGCCTATATTCAGTCGCGATGACCAATCCCGAACTCGCCATCCCGGTCCGCGAGCCTGAGCAAATCGGCGACGACACCATCCTGCCGTTCGCCGTGAAGGCGCTCGACCTGCGCGGCCGCATCGTGCGGCTCGGCGCCGCGGTCGATACCATCCTCACCGGCCATGATTATCCGACGCCGGTGGCGAAGCTGCTCGGCGAAGCCATCGTGCTCACCGTGATGCTGGGCTCGGCGCTCAAATTCGAAGGCCGCTTCATCCTGCAGACCAAGAGCGATGGCCCGGTACGCATGCTGGTGGTCGATTTCACCTCGCCCGGCACGGTGCGGGCCTGCGCCAGTTTCGACGCCGCGCGGATCGCGGCCGCCGTCGCCGCCAACGCGGCGGAGCCGGGAAAACTGCTCGGCCACGGCCATCTCGCCATGACCATCGACCAGGGCCCCGACATGAGCCGCTATCAGGGGCTGGTGCCGCTCGAAGGCGGCGACCTCGAACAAGCCGCGCACGAATATTTTTCCCGCTCGGAGCAGATCCCGACCCGGGTGCGGCTCGCGGTCGCCGAAGAGTTCCGCGCCGGCGCCGACGGCCCGCGCCGGCACTGGCGCGCCGGCGGAATTTTGGCACAGTTCCTGCCAAACTCGTTCGAGCGCTTGCGCCAGGCCGATCTCGATCCCGGCGACGCGTCGCCCGGCACCCAAGCGCATGTTTTGCCCGAGGACGATGCCTGGGTCGAAGGCCGCTCCCTGATCGCCACCGTCGACGATATCGAGCTACTCGATCCGGCGCTGTCGAGCGAGCGGCTGGCCTATCGGCTGTTTCACGAACGCGGCGTGCGCGTGTTCCGCGCCGCGCCGGTGCAGGCGCAGTGCTCGTGCTCGCGCGCGAGCGTCGAGAATATGCTGCGCAGTTTCTCGCAAGCCGACCGCGACGACATGGTCGAGAATGGCCGCATCACCGTGACCTGCGAGTTCTGCAACTCGACCTATGTGTTTCAGCCGGAAGAGATCACGGCGGAAAACACGGTGTCGTAACGCATCAACCCGAATGCGCGGTCGCGCTCAGAAGCGCCGCGGCCCGAAAAAGCCGAACCCCGAGGGCTGCGCAGCATCGCGTGGTTCCTGGTCGTAGCCGAGCGCCGTCGAATATTGCTGCTGGTCGCGCTGCCGCGCCTCTTGCTCTTTGCGTTTCAGGTAGCGCGCCTGCTTCAGCCGTTTGGCTTTTTCAGCCGCCGCAGCTTTGGCCGCGGCCAGGCGCGCATCCTCCGCGCTCGCCGCCGCATCCGCACCGTCGTCGGCTTTGTGAATGACCGCCGGACCCCACGGTCCCGGCTGTTGCAGCGGCGGCGCGGCCTGCGTCACGGCGCCGATGGCGCGCGGCTGCTGCCGTACCACTTCCACCTGCTGCGGCCCGATGACGTGATGCCAAACCACCACGAGCGTGACGAAGGCCGCCACCATCGTGCCGATATATCCGAGCAATGCAATGAACATAACCAATCCCACGCCGCGCCCGCGATGCGCCGAGCGCGCAAGCCGAATCCTTGGACGCGTCCGATCGAGCTTCAGTTCAACGCGGCCGAAGGTAGGCTGTTCCGCACATGCTCTCGTTTGGGGTTACGCGTCCGCAGATGGCTAAGCCATCCTTTCAGGCCCGTTGCGGCCGCAAAATGGAACTTTTCCGCGCGATTGCTGCGAAACAAGGGAGTGAATAGCGGGAGTTCTGTGGATAATCCGAAAATGGCCGCGCAACCTTCGCCGCTATGGCAGCGCAGGGCCTATAAAATTGTCCTGGAACAGCCTGTCACAAGTTACGGAAAGGGATAACAGATGTCGTCAGCCGTGGACTCGATGCCGGACGCGAGCCGGCTCTATATCGGCGAGGGCGTGACCATCAAGGGCGAGATCAGCGTGCCCGACACCTTGGTGGTATGCGGCTCGGTCGAAGGCGACGTCTCGGTCGGCAATCTGGTGGTCGGTGAGACCGGCGTCATCAAGGGCAGAATCATCGTCGCGCAGAACGCCGAGATTTCCGGCAAGGTGTTCGAAAAGCTCGACGTCAAATGCCTGATGATCCTGCGCTCGACCAGCCGGGTCGACGGCAATGTCAGCTACGGCATGCTGCAGATCGAGCAGGGCGCCACCATCGCCGGCGGCATCTCGTCGACCGAATACCGGCCGGAACAGAAGCCGGCCAAATCCGAACAGCCGGTCCGGCAGGAGCAGAAGCCGGCGCCGCTGCCGATCGGCAATGGCGCGCGGCTCGGCAAGCAGCCCGACCTGTCGGCTTTGGATGCGGCGACCAGCCCGGTTCAGCCGCCGCGGTAATCATCTCGCCATTCTGGAACGTCGGCGGACGCTGCATTCAATTCAGCGTCCGTTTCGATTCGACGCTGTCGAGCGAAAACGCCGGCACCTCTATGTCGAAATGCTCACCGGCCGAGCTGACCATGCCGTAGCTGCCGACCATGAAGCCCGACGGCGTCTGCAGCGGCACCCCGCTGGTATATTCGAACTGCTCGCCGGCCTTGAGCACCGGTTCCTCGCCGACGACGCCGGCGCCGCGCACTTCCTGGCGCCGGCCGTTGGCGTCGGTGATGCGCCAATGGCGGGTTTTCAGCTGCACCGTCTCGGCGCCGTTATTGGTGATGGAGATGGTGTAGGCCCAGAAGAAATAATTGTTCTCCGGCGACGACCGGTCGGCGACGAACCGCGGTTTCACCACGACCTCGATATTGCGGGTGATGGCACGATACATAGCAAGGGTCCTGGCAACGTCCTGGTAATCGTCCCGACACTGTCCCGGCGATGGTCTGTCTCATTTCCGGCGCCGCCCCGCCAAGATCAAGCACGGGACGGCGCGGCCGACTTAGACCCTCATCCGATTCCACGCATAAGTGAATAGATTCGCGGGCGTTGTTGCAATAACCGTGCGGACGCGCAAGCGTGCCGAAGGGTGATTTGGGCGCTCTTGCCGGGTTTCTCGACGGCGGACAATGGTTGCGAACCTCGACGTAGTGACGCCCCTGCCGACGGCTGCGCCGCTGCCCGCGGCGCCGGCCGCGATCGAGCGCGACCTCCGCCTCGATCTGTTCCGCGGCATCGCGCTATGGCTGATCTTCCTCGACCATATCCCGGAAAACGTCGTCAACTGGTTCACCATCCGCAACTACGGCTTTTCCGACGCCACCGAGATCTTCATCTTCATCTCCGGCTATACCGCGGCCTTCGTCTATGGCCGGGCGATGCGCGAACGCGGCTTCGTGATCGCCGGCGCGCGCATCCTGCGCCGCGCCTGGCAAATCTATGTCGCCCACATCTTTCTGTTCACGATCTTCATGGCCGAGATCGCCTATGTGGCGGCGACGTTCGACAACCCGCTCTATGCCGAGGAAATGAATATCCTGGATTTCCTCAAGCAGCCCGACGTCACGATCTTCCAGGCGCTGTTGCTCAAGTTCAAGCCGGTCAATATGGACGTGCTGCCGCTCTATATCGTGCTCTTGCTGCTGTTTCCGCCGGCGCTCGCCTTGCTGATGTGGCAACCGGCCTTCGCGCTCGCCGCCTCCGCTTTGCTCTATGTGCTGACCTGGAATTTCGCCTGGAATTTGCCGGCCTATCCGCACGGTGTTTGGTTCTTCAATCCGTTCGCCTGGCAATTGCTGTTCGTGTTCGGCGCCTGGTGCGCGCTCGGCGGCGCCAAGCGGCTGGCGCCGGTGCTGCACTCGCGCACCATCCTCGCCGTCGCCATCGCCTATCTGGCATTCGCCTTCGTCATCGCGCTGACCTGGTACATCGAGCCGCTCGGACGGCTGGTGCCGAATTGGCTGAGCGAATGGATGTATCCGATCGACAAGACCAACCTCGACGTGCTGCGCTTTGCGCACTTTCTGGCGCTGGCCGCGGTCACGGTGCGCTTCGTGCCGCGCGACTGGCCGGGGCTGAAATCGCCGATCCTGCAACCGGCCATCCGTTGCGGCCAGCATTCGCTGGAAATCTTCTGCCTCGGCGTCTTCCTGGCTTTTGCCGGCCAATTCGTCATCAGCGAATATTCCGGCGGCCCGCTCATCCAGATCGCCATTAGCATTACCGGGATTATCATCATGATCGCGACAGCGAACCTGATATCATGGTACAAGGTCATAGAAGGGCGAAGCCCCTCCTCGCGCGTCAAGCAACCTGACGCCGACCTCGCGGGAGGCGGGGCATGAGTGTGATCCTGGCGCTGATTACGACCGTCGCTCTGATCGACGGCGCCGCCGCCGCGGCACCGACGGATCGTTGCGACGTGCCGGATTCGTTTATCTCGAGCGAGATCGACCTCAGCAACGTCACCAACGCGGTCAAGACGCATCAGCGCTTGGATATCAGCGTGATCGGCACCGGCTCCTCGGCGCTGCCGGGTCTCGACGGCGCGCGCTATGCCTATCCGGCGCGGCTGGAAGAGGCGCTGCAGCAGCAATTACAGGGCATTACGGTCAAGGTGACCGCCCATGTTCAGCCCCGCACCTCGACCGCCGACATGGTCCCCGGGTTGGCAAAAATCCTGGCCGACGACAAGCCTTCGCTGGTGATCTGGCAGACCGGCACCGCCGACGCCATCAACGGCGTCGCGGCCGAGGATTTTCGCGTCAGCCTCGACGACGGCGTCGGCGCGATCGAGAGCGCCGGCGCCAATGTCATCCTGATGAACATGCAATACAGCCCGCGCACCGATTCCATGCTCGATGTCTCGACGCTCGCCGACATCATGCGCATTGTTGCACAGCAACATAACGCGCTGTTGTTCGATCGCCTCGGAATCATGCGCAACTGGAACGACAGCGGCACGTTCGACCTCTATACCGCTACAAAGAACTATGATATGGCGCGACGAGTTCATGACTGCATTGGCCGGGCTTTGGCGTCTCAGATTATTGGTGCCGCGCATCTGGATGCCGTGAGAATGCAAACGACGCGTTGATGTCTCCCAACAAACCCTCAACGATCGCCCGCGTGGCGCGGGCCGCGGCCGCTACGGCGGTTTTCGCGGCTTTTGCTGCAGCGCACGCAGAAATGATCGAACCTGGGCGGATTGTCGCACCGGCTCTCACCCTTGCCGCCGCGCCGCCGGCGCTACCGTCGGCAACCCCGACCGTTGCTGCGGCGCCGCGACCGGTCATGCCGCCGGCCTTGCCGCAGGCCGGCACGCCGAACGCGGCGCCACCGGCCACCTGCAGCGCGCCGACCGAGTTAAGCCATTTCGACCGCCCGCTCATCCGCACCGCGCGCCGCCTCGCCGGCGGCAGGCCGCTCACCATCGTCGCCGTCGGCTCCTCGTCGACGGCCGGCGCCGGCGCCAGCTCGCCTGACGCCAGCTATCCGAGCCGGCTCGCCGCCGATCTCAAGCAGCGCTTCCCGCTCGAGGACATCACCGTGCTCAACCGCGGCGTCAACGGCGACGAGACCCAAAACATGCTGGCGCGGTTTGAAACCGGCGTCATCGCCGAGCATCCGCAACTCGTGCTCTGGCAGGTCGGCACCAATTCGGTGCTGCGCGATCATCCGCTGGCGCCGCACTCGGTGCAGCTGCACGACGGCATCGAGGAGCTCAAGGCGACCGGCGCCGACGTGGTGCTGATCGATCCGCAATATGCGCCGAAGGTTCTGGTGAAGTCCGAGACGCCCGGCATGGTCGAGCAGATCGCAGCCGCGGCGAAGGAAGAGAACGTCGACCTGTTCGAGCGCTTCGCGGTGATGCGCAACTGGTTCGAGGTGCAGCACCTGCCGTTCGACACTTTCGTGTCGCCGGACGGCCTGCACATGAACGACTGGGGCTATGCCTGCGTCGCCAAACTCCTCGCCACCGGCATCTCCGAAGCGGCGACCCGCCCGGTCGCCTCCGCCGCGGCGCACGCGCGTTGATTCCTCTCGTCATTCCGGCCGAGCCCAGCGAGAGCCGGAATGACGTTTAAACCGCCTCAAGCCCCGCGAGCACGTCGTCGACGATATCGTCGGGATGTTCGAGGCCGACCGACAGCCGCACCAATCCATCGGTGACGCCGATCTCGGCGCGCTGCGGCGGCGTCAGCCGCTGGTGCGTCGTCGTTGCCGGATGCGTGATCAGGCTCTTGGCGTCGCCGAGATTATTGCTGATGCGGATGAGCTTGAGCGCGTCCTGAAAACGGAACGCCGCCCTCTTGCCGCCCTTGATCTCGAAGGCGACCAAGGTCGAGCCGCCGCGCATCTGCTTCTGTGCGATCGCCGCCTGCGGATGATCCGGCCGGCCCGGATAGATCAGGCGCGAGATTTTCGGATGCTCGGCGAGCGTCACCGCGACCGTCGCGGCAGAGTCGGTCTGCCGCCGCACCCGCACCGCGAGCGTCTCCAAGCCCTTGAGCAGCACCCAGGCATTGAACGGCGACAGCGACGGGCCGGTCTGGCGGATCAGCACATGAATTTTTTCCATGATGAATTTCTGCGTGCCGAGCACGACGCCGCCCAGGCAGCGCCCCTGCCCGTCGATATGCTTGGTCGCCGAATAGACGACGCAGTCGGCGCCGAGCTGAAGCGGGCTCTGGAACAGCGGCGTGGCGAACACATTGTCCACCACCAAGGTGGCGCCGGCCGCGTGCGCGATCTTAGCCACTTCGGCGATGTCGATGACTTCGAGCGAGGGATTGGTCGGGCTTTCGAGAAAGAACGTCTTGGTGTTCGGCCGCACCGCGTTTTTCCAGGCCTCGAGATTGCAGCCGTCGACCAAGGTCGAGGCGACGCCAAAACGCGGCAAATAATCCTCGATGACGTAGCGGCAGGAGCCGAACATGGCTTTCGACGCCACCACGTGATCGCCGGCCTTCAGTTGCCCGACGAGAGAAATCGTGACCGCCGCCATGCCGGTCGCGGTGGCGCGCGCCGCTTCGGCGCCTTCGAACGCTGCCATGCGCCGCTCGAACATGTCGACGGTCGGATTGGCGAACCGCGAATACTGATAGCCGGGGTCCTCGCCCTTGAAGCGCGCCTCCGCTTGGGCGGCGGTCTCGTAGACATAGCCTTGAGTCAAAAACATCGCCTCGGACGTTTCGCCGAACGGCGAGCGCAATGTGCCGGACTGAACCAGGCGGGTTTCGGGGCGATAGCTCTTCTTAGCGGACGCGGACATGGGACCTCCCTTGGCCAACCGAAGCAAGAATTGGCCAAACAAAACAAAACCCGGCCGGGAGGAAATCCTCAAGGCCGGGCTCACGCATCCCCGGCCTTTTAGCTACTTGTTTTACGTGGCTAGCAAGCCGGCCGGCTCAAATGACCACGGGATAAAGCGGCTTATACGCCGCCGGCGTCTTTGCGTCAAACCCGGCATCGGGTTAGATCGCTGGCGCTGTTTTCGACCGACGTGGTGATGGCGTGCCGCTGTCTTTCTCGCCCTCGGATAACGGAATCCTGCCCGACCGCATGATCGCCGAATTGGCAGCGGATGGCGGCATTCGCGCGCACTATCCGTTCGCGCCGGGGCAAATCCAGCCGGCGAGTCTCGATCTGCGGCTGGGCGCCATCGCCTATCGCGTGCGCGCGAGTTTTTTGCCCGGCCCCGGCACCACCGTCGCCGAGCGCATCGTCGAATTGAAGCTGCACGAATTCTCGCTCGCCGCCGGCGCCGTGCTGGAGACCGGCTGCGTCTACATCGTGCCCCTGATCGAGCGTCTCAGCTTGCCCGCCGACATCGCGGCGGCGACCAATCCGAAAAGCTCGACCGGCCGGCTCGACGTTTTCACCCGCGTGATCGCCGACGAGACCCGCGGCTTCGACCGGGTCGCGGCCGGCTATGACGGCCCGCTGTACGCCGAGATCAGCCCGAAAACCTTTCCGATCCTGGTGCGCGAAGGCACGCGGCTGTCGCAGCTGCGGCTGCACCGCGGCGACGCCGTGCTCAACGCCGAGGCGCTGCGCGCGCTGCACGCCCGCGAACGCCTGGTCGATCGCGCCGAGGCGGTGATGGGCGACGGCATCGCGGTGAGCATCGATCTGTCGGGCGCCGGCTCCCACCCTAACCCTCCCCGGCATGCAGGGGCGGGAACGGGAGGCGGCGCCGGCATCGTCGGCTATCGCGCCAAGCGGCATACCGCGGTGATCGAAGTCGATCAGCGCGACGCCTATGACGTCGCCGATTTCTGGGAGCCGATCGCGGCGCGCGCCGACAGGAACCTGATCCTCGATCCCGACGAGTTCTATATCCTGGCCTCGAACGAGGCCGTGCAGGTGCCGCCCGATTATGCCGCCGAGATGGTGCCGTTCGATCCGCTGGTCGGCGAATTCCGCGTCCACTATGCCGGCTTCTTCGATCCGGGTTTTGGCTATGCCGGCTCCGGCGGCCTAGGCTCGCGCGCGGTGCTGGAAGTACGCTCGCGCGAAGTGCCATTCATCCTCGAGCACGGCCAGATCGTCGGCCGGCTGGTCTACGAAAAAATGCTGGCGCGGCCCGACCAGCTTTACGGCTCAGGCATCGGCTCGAACTACCAGGCGCAAGGCCTCAAACTGTCGAAGCACTTTCGCGCTTGAGCAACGCGCCTCGCTCCCTGACCAACGCGTAGGCTCGCGTTGCCGCCAGCGCGACGGCAAAGACGACGATCCACACGATGCGCGCACCGTAGCGATCGTGCGGGTCCGATATGACGCCGCAGACCACGGCATTGCCGAATAGCGCCAACATCAACGTCGCGGCGAGCCGGCCGAGATCGGCGAATTCGGCGCTGTAGACGCCGAGCAGCACCAGCAGCGGCAAGAGCGCCATCGCCGCCCAGGCCACCGGCACGTCGATCAAGTTGATCGCGGTAAAGCCGATCTCGCCGTGCTGCTGCCGCGCCGCCCGCATCGCCGGCACCACCGACGGCGTGTAGCGCTCGATGATGCCGTAAGTGTGCCACAGCGTCGTGACGATGCCCTCGCCGGTGGCGACCGCGACCAGTTGCCGCGCCGTGGCGCGCAGCGCGGTCTCGGCCTGCATGGCGGGATAATCGCGCAGGCTGCCGAGCACGATGGTCCGCATCTCATCGCCGAGCCCGGCGAAACGGCCGAGCTTGTCGAACATGCTCTTGCCCCACAGGAAGGTGTCGGCGTCGAGCGGTAATTCGTTGCGGTACGGGCACAGCTTGAGCTGTGCATCCGGACAATGGTCGTTGAGATAGCGGGTGACGATGCCGTCCTGCAGCATGCGGCCGAACGCGAGGCCGTAGCCGCCCGGCGTCCAGGCGATGGTCTTGCTGACGATATAATTGGTGCCGAGCAGCATCACGGCGCCGAGCGCCACCGCGGCCGCCATGGTGGCAAGCCCCGCGCGCGGCACCAGCTTGGCGTTGAGCCAGGACAGCAGCAGCGCCGCGGCGCCGAGCCCGACCAGCACCGCAAAGGTGGCGCTGTGGGTCGAGCCCGCAAATCCAATGAACAATACCAGCGCATAGCGTTCGCGCCGTGACACGCTATCCCGGTGCCACACCAGCGCGTGCAAGGCGAGCACGGCGAGACCGGCGAAAATGTCGGTCAGCAGCACGCTGGTAAGCCATGGCAGCGCCGTGATCAGGCCCAGCACGGCGGTGATCGCCGGCAACGCGATCGGATGGACCGTGAAGCGATGGGTTCGCAACAACAGGCCGATGATCCAGACCGTGGCCAAGGCTTGCAGGATGACGATCGGCCAGAAGTCGAGCGGCCAGCCGGCGGCGAGGAAGAGCCCATAGGTCGTCGAGCGGCTCGGCACCAGGTAGCCCTCGAACCAGCGCGCCAGATAGCCGCCGGTGTCATATTCCAGGAGCGGAAAGCGGTTCCACAGCGCCGGCGACAGCAGAATGAGCGTCGCGGCAATCGTCGAATTCGTCCGCGTCAAGAGGCTTGGTGCATCGGCCATGGGGTAAATAATAGCGGAGCAGTGGTGGACGGATCGTTCGGCGGGATGAGGCAATTCGGCGCGGATATCCGTTAAAGATGCAGCCAAGTCCTTACCAAAAGCGTGCATGACCGGGCGAAAAGTCAAGATTCTTGTGGCAATTCGCCGGGAAGGACGTTTCTCTGTAGCGGGCGATCGGTGCAGGGAGCCGCAAGGACGGCGCATGATGCGGGCGGTCATCGTGAGCATCGCCGTCTGGCTTGCCGCCGCGGCCGGCTGGGCCATCGCGCCGGCGCTGGCGCAATCGGGCTTCGACCGGCCGGGTGGCGATTATGCGAACGCCGTCGTGTCGAACGGCGACCCGGCGATCTGCGCCGCGCGCTGCGAGCGCGAGGCCCGCTGCCGGGCTTGGAGCTTCGTCTATCCGCCGGCCTCGGGCGGCCCGGCGATGTGCTGGCTCAAGCGCGACGTGGTGCCGCGCATCGAGTCGAGCTGCTGCGTATCGGGCGTACGCGGCGCCGGCGTCATCGAGCCGCGCGCCGGCGCCGTCGAATTTTCCATCGACCGCTACGGCGGCGATTATCGCGCGTTCGAGACGACGCCCGATCCCAAGGGCAAGGCCTGCGCCGACGCCTGCCAGTCCGAGAACCGCTGCCGCGCCTGGACCTATCGCCGGCCGGGCTACGGCGTCACCGCTCCGCACTGCTACCTCAAAGACACGATCAAGCCGCCGCGGCACCGGCCGTGCTGCATTTCCGGGGTCGTTCGATAGAACGGTGCAGCGCTACTAGCCCGTGCCGCCGACGGTGATGCGGTCGATGCGCAAGGTCGGCTGGCCGACACCGACCGGGACGCCCTGGCCGTTCTTGCCGCAGGTGCCGATGCCGTGGTCGAGCTCGAGATCGTTGCCGACCATCGACACCCGGTGCAGGTCGGTCGGGCCGTTGCCGATCAGCATGGCGCCCTTGATCGGCGCGCCGACTTTACCGTTCTCGAGCCGATAGGCTTCGGTGCATTCGAAGACGTATTTGCCAGACGTGATGTCGACCTGGCCGCCGCCGAAATAGACGGCGTAGATGCCGTTCTTCACCGAGGCGATGATCTCGTTCGGGTCGCGGCCGCCGGCCAGCATGTAGGTGTTGGTCATGCGCGGCATCGGGACGTGGGCGAAACTTTCGCGCCGGCCGTTGCCCGTGGGCTTCATCCCCATCAGGCGCGCGTTCTGGCGGTCCTGCATGTAGCCGACCAGAATGCCGTCCTCGATCAGCACGGTGCGGTTGGTCGGCGTGCCTTCGTCGTCGATCGACAGCGAGCCGCGGCGCAGCGCCATGGTGCCGTCGTCGACCACGGTGACGCCTTGGGCGGCGACCCGTTGGCCGAGCAGGCCGGCAAACGCCGACGTCTTCTTGCGATTGAAGTCGCCTTCAAGCCCGTGGCCGATCGCCTCGTGCAGCATCACGCCGGGCCAGCCCGGGCCGAGCACCACGTCCATCTCGCCGGCCGGCGCCGGCACCGCTTCGAGATTGATCAGGGCGCGGCGCAGCGCGGTATCGACGGTGTCCTGCCAGGCGTCGGTGGCGATGAAGCGCGCATAACCTTCGCGGCCGCCATAGCCGGCGCTGCCGCTCTCCTGGCGGTCGCCGTCGCCGACCACGACCGCGACATTGACGCGCACCAAGGGCCGCACGTCGCGATAGGTCTCGCCGTCACCGCGTAAAATCTCGACCGCCTGCCAGGTCGCCGCCAGGCTTGCCGTGACCTGGCGCACCCGCGGGTCCTTGGCGCGCGCATAGGCGTCGATGGTTTCGAGAAGCCGCGCCTTGGTCTCGAAGCCGGGACTGCCGAGCGGGTTGTCCTCGCCGTAGAGCTTGACGTTGCTGCGCGGCGGCGGTGCCGCGTAGTGGCCGGAATAGCCGCCCTTGACCGCGCGCACCGCGTCGGCGGCGCGCTCGATCGCCGCCTCCGACAGGTCGGAGGCATGGGCATAGCCGACCGCCTCGTCCTTCACCGCGCGCAGCCCGAAACCTTGCGACGTATCGTAGGTCGCCTGCTTCAGCCGGCCATTGTCGAACGCCAGAACTTCGGACTGGCGATATTCGAGAAACAATTCGCCGTCGTCGGCGCCATCGAGGCCGCGGGAGACGATTTTGGCCAGACGCGGCCGGTCGAGGCCTGAGCGGTCGACGAGGGAAATGGGGGCGTCAGCCATCGCGATGTCCTGACTGTCGTTCGGTGAAACCGATCCCCTACATAAGCGCTTCGCCGGCAGCGCGCGAGGGGCGGTTCAATCGCGCTTGGCAATGCCGGCTTTCTCGATCACCGCGCCCCATTTGGCGATGTCGGCTTGCATCCGCGCCGTCATGTCTTCGGGCGTGCTCCAGCGCATCGCCATGCCCATCTGGCTCGACTTGCTCTGCACGTCAGGGCTGGGAATGACCTCTTTCATGGCGGCGTTGAGCGTAGCGATAACCGGCTTCGGCGTGCCGGCAGGGGCGGAGAGCCCGTTCCAGCTGGCGACGTCGTAGTCCTTGATGCCGCTCTCCATCACGGTCGGCACGTCGGGCAGATAGGCCGTGCGCTTTAAGCCGGTCGAGGCCAGCGCCACGATCTTGTGGTCGGCGAGCAGCCCGCTGATCGCGGCGTAGAATTCGAACGCCACATCGATGTCGCCGCGCATCACCGCCCCGGCCATGTCGGGCGAGGTGCGGAACGGCACGATCGCCACCTTGATGCCGGCGGTGCTGGTGAACAGTTCGGCGGCGAGGTTTTGCGTCGAGCCCGGATTGATGGTGCCGATATTGAGCTTGCCGGGATTGGCCTTTGCCGCCGCGATGACATCGGCGAGCGACTTCAGCGGTGAGGCGGCGCGGGTAACGATCAGCAGGTCGAAGAACGCGGCGGTCGAGATCGAGGCGAAATCGGTGAGGATGTTGTAGGGCAGCGATTTGAACAGCGCCACCGCGATGGCGTTGTTGTTGCCGGTCATCAACAGCGTGTAGCCGTCGGGCGCCGCGGCTGCGCCGGCCTGGGCGGCGACGATACCGGCGGCGCCGGGGCGGTTCTCGATGACGAATTGCTGCTTCAGCCGATTGCTCAACTGATCGCCGAGGATGCGCATGCCGACATCGGCGACGCCGCCGGCGCCGTAGGGCACGATCAGCGTCACCGGGCGATTGGGATAGGCGGTCTCGGCAAGCGCTGCCGATGCCGCCGCGACAATAGCGGCGCACAGCATTGCGGCAACGGCGACGATTTTGCAGCTTGCACTCACGAGCGTCCCTCCGGTCTTTGCCGGCGAGGGTAAGCTCTCGAATGGGTCCGTCAATTGCCGCCGATGCCGCGGGGCGCGGCGACTGTGCGCAGCCGCGGTGCCAAAATTCCAGCGTTACGGCAGCTTGTCGTAGCCCTCACCAAAGCCCTTCAGGCTCATCGGAAAGCCGATGCCTTCCTCGGGCGTCTGGAAGATGATGAAGGTCGAGGTCTGGCCGTTGCGCAATTTGTTGATCAAATTGTCGTCCATGACCACTTCGGCGATGCAGCCGTTGGGCAGGCAGCGTACGAAGCCGGCGCGGCCGACATCGTTGTTGTCGATCTTGAGCCCGAGCCCCGAGGGGATCAGGACGCCGAGCGGCGCCACGACGCGCATCAGCCGGCTCTTCTGATCGCTGGTCTTGAGCACGATCACGACCAGGCCGAGATTGGGGCGGTCCTCCGCGGTCACGCTCTGCATCAGCGCGCATTGCTCGTTCTGGGCGCCGGGCGGCGTCTCGCAACGGATCTGCCAGTCGCCATGGACCGAGCGGACCGCGCCCTGGGCGGCGGCCTGCCCCGCCAATGGCAGCGCGGCGGCCAGCAGGACGGCAGCGCCGGCGAGCGCGGCGGCCGTGAGCCGCTTCCGCCGCGCGACATCGAATATCGCCATAGTCGTGTTTCCCTCGACGAGCCGCCCCCGCTGGGTGTCCGAATCATCAAGCCCGGTCGCTGGGCGAGCCTGCGTACATGGTGAGCCTGCGCTGTCAAGATTGACCCAAACCAAGGCATTGTGGCCACGAAAAGGTGGATGAAGTTCCCTGCCGGACGCGCCGGAAAGCGGCCACCCGCAGGGTCTATCCAGACCCCGCCACCCGCAGTTAAGAGTGCATTGCAGCAGAGCCGGATTTGTGGTTTGACGGGCTGGGATTTCCCTATCCCGCCGATGCCTGCCAACCAAAACCGTGGCGCAAGCCCCGCCGGACGCAGGCGGCGTCATCCTGTTGCGGTCCGCGCTCAAGTCTGTGCTGTTCGCCGGCAGTCATGACCAAGATCAGGAACAGGGAGCAGAGAGACAGATGAAGGTGTTGTCACGCTTGACCGCCATCGCGGTGACCGCCCTGTTCGCCAGCGCCGGCACGGCCTTTGCCGAACTCGGCCAGCCGACGCCTTGGCAGCTCGGCATGCAAGACGCCGCCTCCCCCGTCATGGCGGACATTGTTGGCTTCCACACCTTCGTGCTCTGGATCATCACCGCGATCACCGCCTTTGTGCTGGCGCTGCTGGTGATCATCATCGTCCGCTTCAATGCCCGGGCCAATCCGACGCCGTCGCGCACCACCCACAACACGCTGCTCGAAGTGGCCTGGACCATCGTGCCGGTCATCATCCTGGTGCTGATCGCGATCCCGTCGTTCCGGCTGTTGTTCACCGAACTCGACGTGCCGACGCCGGACCTCACCGTCAAGGTGACCGGCAAGCAGTGGTACTGGAGCTACGCCTATCCGGATAACGGCAACTTCGAATTCGACTCGCTGATGGTCGCCGACAAGGACCTCAAGCCGGATCAGCCGCGCCTGCTCACCGTCGACAACGAGATGGTGGTGCCGATGAACAAGGTGGTGCACGTGCTGGTGACCGGCGCCGACGTGATCCACTCTTTCAACGTGCCGTCATTCGGCATCAGGATCGACGCCATTCCTGGCCGCATCAACGAAACCTGGTTCAAGGCCACCGCGCAGGGGCTGTTCCACGGTCAATGCTCCGAACTGTGCGGCAAGAATCACGCCTTCATGCCGATCACGGTGCGGGTCACCGACGACAAGGGCTTTGCGGCCTGGGCCGCGCAAGCGAAGCAGAAATACGCCGGCGGGCCGAGCGCTCAGCCGAACACGTTCGCGGCGGCCGGCGGAAGATTGCAGTGAGCGCGCACTCGACGAGCCGCCGCTAGCGAGGAGACTGGAACGAAGGGACTTGCAATGGACACGATGGCACACGCGGCGCACGGTGACGACAACGGCCACGCCATCCCGCACGGCTGGCGCCGATATCTCTATTCGACCAACCACAAGGACATCGGCACGATGTACCTGGTGTTCGCGCTGCTGGCCGGCCTGATTGGCGGTGCCTTCTCGATCATGATCCGGGCCGAGCTGATGTATCCGGGCCTGCAGATCTTTCACGAGACGCACAACTACGATGTCGCCGTCACCATGCACGGGCTGATCATGATCTTCTTCATGATCATGCCGGCGATGATCGGCGGCTTCGGCAACTGGATGATTCCGCTGATGATCGGCGCGCCGGACATGGCGTTCCCGCGCATGAACAATATTTCGTTC